>Ga0189287_100009_pt1 | contig 416453 bp, 377 predicted proteins | sample UW86minimetaG_FD_130319 | JGI IMG/M metagenome (GOLD analysis project Ga0189287, IMG submission 130319) | Marine microbial communities from the Costa Rica Dome - UW86 mini metaG | ecosystem: Environmental > Aquatic > Marine > Oceanic > Photic zone | place: Costa Rica: the Eastern Pacific... | reverse complement strand
TGGACGTGATGATTCTGGATATCGACGAAGAGCGTCGTCGGATCTCCCTGGGTATCAAGCAGTGCGTATCCAACCCGTGGGAAGATTTCTCCAGCAACTTCAACAAGGGCGACCGCATCTCCGGCAAGATCAAGTCAATCACTGACTTCGGTATCTTCATCGGACTGGATGGCGGCATCGACGGTCTGGTTCACCTGTCTGACATCAGCTGGAACGAGACTGGCGAAGAAGCGGTTCGTGAATACAAGAAGGGTGACGAAGTTGAAACCGTTATCCTGTCTGTTGATCCGGAGCGTGAGCGTATCTCCCTGGGTATCAAGCAGCTCGAGAGCGATCCGTTCGCCGAGTTTGTACAGCTGAACGACAAGGGCTCTATTGTTAAGGGCACCGTGTCTGCAGTTGATGCCAAGGCAGCTACCATTGCTCTGAACGACGAAGTTGAAGCGGTACTGAAAGCCTCTGAAATCAGCCGTGACCGTGTTGAAGATGCACGCAACGCGCTGAAGGAAGGCGAAGAAGTTGAAGCGAAGATCATCAGCATCGACCGCAAGAACCGCATCATCAACCTGTCTGTGAAGTCCAAAGATGTTGAGGACGACAAGCAGGCACTGGAAAACGTGCGGACCAAAACTGCGGAAACTTCCTCTGGTGCGACCACCATCGGTGATCTCATCAAGGAGCAGATGCAGCAGCAAAACGCCAACAAGGACTAATCTTCCGGTTGGTACGAAAAAAACGGGCTCTAAGAGCCCGTTTTTTTTGTGTTTTTTTCTGGTTTGGCTAAACTAGGTAGTCATGGGAATCCGGTAACCGACGGCCGAATAAAAATGAAAGAGGGAAACGCCTCATGACGAAGTCCGAACTGGTCGAGCTGATTGCTTCCAAGCAAACTCAGCTCTCCGTTAAAGATGTCGAACTGGCTGTAAAAACCATCATCGAGCACATGTCCCAGTCGCTTGCCGATGGTCAGAGAATAGAAATCCGGGGATTTGGCAGTTTTTCCCTTCATCACCGGGCCGCGCGTACCGGGCGCAATCCGAAAACCGGTGAGGCTGTTCAGTTGCCAGCCAAATATGTGCCGCACTTCAAACCCGGCAAGGAATTGAGAGAGCAGGTCAACGACAGCTTGAAGAAAGGCTTTTAACAGCTGCTCAGGGAACGCGTATAATTCGGGCATCAATGCCCTTTGGGAGTGCTATCGCTATGGCAGGATTGCAGAAGATCCTCATTATTCTGTTGGTTTTGGTCCTGGTTCTGCTGGCACTGGTATTCTCGCTCAACAATCAAATGGCAGTCTCCCTCAACTTTCTGTTGTTTGAAACCCAACCTCATGGTGTTGCCGTCTGGATTATCATGGCATTTGTTGTCGGCGCCCTTGTTGGCGTGCTGATGACCATGCTGGCCACCGTTCGCAACTCGGTGTCCCGGCGAACCCTTCAGAAACGACTTGATCGCGCCGAGCAGGCATTGGAGAAATCCAGGGCCCAGAACGACCGGACTCTTTAATGGATATCGTATTACAGTGGCTGCTGCTGACGGTTGCAGTCGCCGTTGGCTGGCTTGTGGGCCGGCTGGGAAGCGGTGACAGGCGATCCGGCAAAACGATTTCCGATGAGGAATCGGTGAAGGACCGTCTCCAGTTCCTGTTCACGAACTACTCCGACCAGGCGGTTGAGAATTTCGTCCAGTCCCTTGCGGTCAACAAGGATACTGTCAGTCTCCACCTCTCCATTGGCAGCCATTTCCGCAACAAGGGCGAAACCGATCGCGCCATACTGATCCACCAGAACCTTCTGGCCAGGCCGGAATTGCCCCCGAGATTCTCCCCGCAGGTGACTCTCGAGCTTGCCCGCGATTACCTGAACGCGGGGCTCCTTGACCGCGCCGAGGCATTGTTGCACCAGTTGATGGGCGACAAGGATTACGGTCGTCACTCCTCCCAGCAGCTCATCGACCTCTACCAACAGGAAAAGGAATGGGCAAAGGCTGCCGAAGTGGCCCGGACGCTGACACGTGGGGACGCCGACCCGGCAATGTTCAAGGTGCTGGCTTACCTGACGTGTGAGCTGTCGGAAGAGTCCCTGAAACAGGACGACCGCTGGGCTGCCCAGAAACTGGCCAAGGAGGCGCTTGAGTACGATCGCTCCTGCGTACGGGCCAATCTGATTATGATGAAGCTGCTGGTTCGGCAGGGCAGCTATCGCGAGGCAGGCAGCCAATGCCTGAAAGTATTCGAACAGAACCCCGAGTTTGGGCCGGAAGCCATCGACCGGCTCATGAAGCTTGAGCACGAGCACGGCGACATTGGCCGGTTGGCGAAAAAACTGCGCAAGCTTTACGAAAACTACCCGAGCACCAGTTTGTTGCTGGCTCTGGTGGAGTCCGTCGAGCGCGCCTCGGGGCGACCGGCTGCTATCGACTTGCTCAGGCAGGAACTGGAAACCCGCCCGAGTGTCCGTGGCTTGCTCAGGCTGGTGGAAATGGCCGGCTATGAGAAGGGCATGACCACTGATGAGGGCAGGTTGGTGAGCCGTATTGGCCACCTGATTCTCGCCAATCGTCCCGTCTACCGTTGTGTCAGCTGTGGTTTCTCTGGCCGTCAGCTGCACTGGCTTTGCCCAAGCTGCAAGCAATGGGAAACCGTGCGCCCGATCCAGGGTGTTGAAGCCGAATAAACCTTTACCGAATTTCTGCAGGACAAGTGAACGTGCAAACCGCTAACGATCCCAAGATCATCGTCGCCCTCGATTTTCCCTCCCAGAATCCTGCCCTTGAGCTGGTCGACAAACTGGACCCGGGTAAATGCCGCCTGAAAGTGGGTAAGGAACTGTTCACTCGTTCCGGCCCGCAATTGGTGGAAGGGCTTCAGAAGCGTGGATTCGACGTATTCCTGGACCTGAAATTCCATGACATCCCGAACACCACCTCAGCTGCCGTTGCAGCTGCCGCTGACCTCGGTGTCTGGATGGTCAATGTGCATGCCTCTGGTGGCGAGAAAATGATGACCGCCTGTCGGGAGCGCCTGGAAAGCTTTGGCGCGGATCGCCCGCTGTTGATTGCCGTCACGGTCCTCACCAGCATGAACGCCGACGATCTTGCCGGTATCGGCATCACCGATTCCCCGGAAGCCCAGGTATCCCGCCTGGCAACCCTCACCAAAAATTGCGGCCTCGACGGCGTCGTCTGCTCCGCACAGGAAGCACCCAAGCTCAAAGCCGAGCAGGGCGCCGACTTCAAGTTGATCACACCGGGTATCCGTCCGTTGACCGCTGACAAAGGCGACCAGCAGCGCATCATGACGCCCACCGATGCCCTCAAAGCCGGTTCCGACTACTTGGTGATCGGTCGCCCCATTACTCAGGCGGCTGACCCGCTGGCTGCCCTGGAGGCTATTCACTCCGAGGTGATCGGACTCTAGTTCTATCCGGCCCTCGAATCCTGACCTAGCCTTTGACTAATGGTGGCAGGGACAGCTGGCAGGGCTTTCCAAAACACGCTACAAGCACGTCCGTGTGCGCTTGTTTCGGGCCGTCCATGGCCCTCTACAGTTTTGGAAAGCCCTGCCAGCTGTCCCGTTTAGACCTTCCAGTTGACCGCATTTTCCCGAAAGACAGATGCAGGCTTAGGTCGGATTATGCTGTGCCAATCCGACCTACATTTAGGTGCAAATTCAAGTCGCATATCCTTAGGTGCCTTTCGGAAACTCAGCGAATAAGTCGGGAGTATATCGTTGGGTCTGGATCGGTGGTGTGGGGTTGCCCTCCCAAAAATGTCTGTGGCCATGGATGGCCACAGTCAAGCGCACATGGACGTGCTCGTAGCGTTTTTTGGGAGGGCGACCCCACACCGCCAGCCCCGAATGCAGCAGGCTAGGGCAGGAGCACGCACCACCACTCAAGATGTGGTCAAAAAACGTAATGCAAAACAGAAGGCAATAAAAAACCCGCTAACTCAGAGAATCAGCGGGCTTTCAGAATAGTGGCTCCCCGAGCTGGGCTCGAACCAGCGACAAACGGATTAACAGTCCGTTGCTCTACCAACTGAGCTATCGGGGAACGTCGTCGTGTGACGAGGCGCGTATATTAAGTTGGCAATACCGCCCCGTCAACCCCTGGCCAGAACTTTTTAGCCAAGCGCTTTCTGAAGACGTTCGACAGCCTTTTCCAGGTTTTCCATGCTGGTCGCAAAGCTCAGGCGCATGTGGCCGGGACAGCCGAAGGCGGAGCCCGGGACCAGTGCCACGCCGGCGTCGGTCAGCAGTTTCTCGGCGAATTCAACGTCGGTGCTGACGCTGGAATCGGCATCGATGGCGCCCTGGAAGCTGGGGAACACATAGAAGGTACCGTCGCCGTTCAGGCATTCAACGCCTGGCAGCTTGTTCAGTGCTTCTACCAGCCAGTCGTGGCGTTCCTTGAAGGCCTTGACCATCTCGCCTACGCAGCCCTGATCGCCATCCAGCGCAGCCTGTGCCGCTGCCTGGGAGATCGAGGCCGGGTTGGAGGTGCTCTGGGACTGAATCTTCTTCATGGCACCGATGATTTTCGCCGGGCCCGCGGCGTAGCCGATACGCCAGCCAGTCATGGAGTAGGCCTTGGATACGCCATTCAGGACGAATGTGCGGTCATACAGCTCAGGCGTGGCGTTCAGGATGTTGCAGAACGGCTTGCCGGTCCAGAGGATCGGCTCATACATATCGTCGGTGGCGATCATGATGTTCGGGTGCTTCTTCAGCACCTCGCCGATGGCCTGCAGCTCTTCCAGAGTGTAGGCCATGCCGCTCGGGTTCGAGGGGCTGTTGATCACGAACAGGCGGGTACGCTCGGTGATGGCGTTTTCCAGCTGCTCCGGTGTGATCTTGAAGCGGGTCTCCGCGCCGGTTTCGATAATGACCGGTTTGCCTTCGGCCACCAGCACCATATCCGGGTAGGACACCCAGTACGGAGCAGGGATGATGGCTTCGTCACCCGGGTTCAGTGTGGCAAGTGCGAGGTTGAAAAAGCTCTGTTTGCCACCACTGCTTACCAGTATCTGGTTGGCTTCGTAATCCAGGCCGTTGTCCCGTTTGAACTTCGCAATAATCGCTTTTTTCAGGGCTGGCGTACCATCCACGGCAGTGTATTTTGTCTGGCCGTTATTGATGGCTTCAATGGCTGCCTGTTTGATGTGATCAGGTGTGTCGAAGTCCGGCTCGCCGGCACCCAGGCCGATAATGTCCTGGCCTGCTGCGCGGAGTTCCGCGGCCTTGTTGGTGACTGCGAGGGTGGGAGAGGGCTTGATAGCCTGTACTCGGCTGGAAAGTTGAAGGTCCAAACTTGCGCTCCTTAAAGCTGCGTCTGATAGGGCTGCGACCGCCGGGTGCCAGAGCTGCTGGCTGATTTACGCCCAGCCGTCGATCGCACTGATGGTATCATGAAGCCAGTGTATCGCTAAATTTCTCGAATGGCAGGGGCTGTTTCGCCCGTGCGTCGGTTTTACCGGAGGTTTCCGCCAGTTATGGCCAGTAATCAGGCAAACGTTTCCGCCAGAGAGGGTGTGTTCCAGGTTGATTCACCGTTCCAGCCAGCGGGCGATCAGCCCAAGGCAATCGAGGGGCTAATGGATGGTATCCAATCCGGTCTGGCACACCAGACGTTGCTGGGGGTAACCGGCTCCGGTAAAACCTTCACCATCGCCAATGTCATCCAGCAGGTCCAGCGGCCCACCATCATCATGGCCCATAACAAGACCCTGGCCGCCCAGCTCTATGGTGAGTTCAAGGAGTTCTTTCCCGACAATGCGGTAGAATATTTCGTTTCCTACTACGACTACTATCAGCCAGAAGCTTACGTACCCTCGTCGGACACGTTTATCGAGAAAGACGCTTCTATCAACGAGCACATTGAGCAGATGCGTCTGTCTGCTACCAAGGCATTGCTGGAAAGACCGGATGCCATCATTGTGGCGACGGTGTCGTCTATCTACGGCCTTGGTGACCCCCAGTCTTACCTGAAGATGATGCTGCATCTGGACCGGGGCGATCAGATCGATCAGCGATACATCCTCCGGCGCCTGGCCGAACTTCAGTACACCAGGAACGATATCGAGTTCCACCGGGCCAATTACCGGGTTCGGGGCGATGTGATCGATGTATTCCCGGCGGAATCCGAGAAGGAAGCTATCCGCATCGAGCTCTTCGATGACGAGGTTGAGAATCTCAGCTATTTCGACCCGTTGACCGGTGAGGTCCTGCGCCGAGTGCCAAGGGTCACCATCTACCCGAAATCGCATTATGTGACGCCCCGGCAGACGGTGTTGGATGCGGTCGAGCATATCAAGGTTGAGCTGGATGAGCGGCTGCAGCAGCTGCGGGACAACAACCGCCTGGTGGAAGCACAACGCCTGGAAGAGCGAACCCGGTACGACATCGAAATGATGCTGGAACTGGGCTATTGCAATGGCATTGAGAACTACTCGCGCTACCTCTCAGGTCGCCGCCCAGGTGAGGCACCGCCGACACTGTTTGATTACTTGCCGCCCAATGCCTTGCTGGTGGTGGATGAATCTCACGTGACCATTCCCCAGATCGGCGCCATGTACAAGGGCGACCGGTCCCGGAAGGAAACCCTTGTTGAGTACGGTTTCCGCCTCCCATCGGCGCTGGATAACCGACCCATGAAGTTTGAAGAGTGGGAGCGAATTGCGCCCCAGATGATCTTCGTATCCGCAACCCCGTCCACTTACGAGGCCGAGCATGCGGGTCAGGTGGTGGAACAGGTGGTGCGCCCCACCGGCCTGCTGGACCCGGAAATCGAGGTGCGTCCCGCGTCTACCCAGGTGGACGACCTGCTCTCGGAAATCCACACGCGGGTGAAGGTGAAGGAACGGGTTCTGGTGACCACGCTGACCAAGCGTATGGCCGAGGATCTGACCGACTTCCTGATGGAACACGACATCAAGGTTCGCTATCTGCACTCGGACATCGATACCGTCGAGCGGGTGGAGATCATCCGGGACCTCCGGCGGGGGGAATTCGATGTGCTGGTGGGCATCAACCTGCTGCGGGAAGGCTTGGACATGCCCGAGGTTTCGCTGGTGGCCATCCTGGATGCTGACAAGGAAGGTTTCCTGCGCTCCGAGCGCTCACTGATCCAGACCATGGGTCGTGCGGCACGGAATGTTCACGGCAAGGCCATTCTCTACGGTGACCGGATTACAGGCTCCATGCAGCGGGCTATTGATGAGACAGAGCGTCGCCGGGCCAAGCAGGAAGCTCACAACCTGGAACAGGGCATTACCCCGCAGGGCCTGAACAAGAAGATTGCCGACATCATGGAAGGTGCCGGAGGCGGCGGTCGTGGCCGTCGCAAGGCCGAGCGCCCGGGGCAGAAAGCAGCCGAAGAGGCGGAACAGTATCGGGCCAAGGCTGGCAATCGGTCGCCGGAGGAGGTCCTCAAGGAAGTGTCCCGGCTCGAGGATGAAATGTACAAGGCCGCTTCCGAACTGGATTTCGAGACGGCTGCGCGCCTGCGTGATGATATCGCCGAGCTGAAAGAGGCGGCACTGCGGACCGGCTGATCAGGCCGGTCGCTTGGGTCCCACGATGATCGCAGCCTGCAGTGGCTGGTTCCTGCCGTACCGTGAAATCTGGCTGAACACCCGGCGGTCGACTGGCAGGTACTGCTTGTCGGCCACGGTTTCGCCGATTTCAGCATCGATTTCCGGGTCGTGCAGGTACACGAATTGGTCGTCAATCGCGCAGACGGTGACCCAATGGGGAACGCGGCTACGATTCAGCTGCCAGGTGCTGATCAGGATGACTGGAATTCGTCCCTCATGAAGCGCTTCTTCCATCGCTTCAAGGGTCAGCGGGTCATGGTGTAGCTGAATGCCTGTCTTGCCGATGTCGTGTAAAAAGCCCTCGTGTACCAGCTCCAGTACCCGCTTCTTGTCCTCGCTTCTGACGGTGTCCTTGAAGAGGGCTCCTTCCATGCTGATCCAGGCGCTGGCTTCAAAACCCCGATTCCACGCTGCGAGCGCCAGTCCATGTGGGCCGCAGCCGCCGTGGCCGGCGAGCATAAATATGGTGGTCGCTTCCCGCCAAAGCCTGAGTTCTTCCAGGGTTGTGAGTGGTTGCTGTTCATCCAGAGCTGCCATCGCCATGATCAGCGCCGCCGGCCCGCAGGAGAAATCCGTGGTCTGCGGATAGTAGGGAACGGCCGGAAATTCTCTTGAAGGCTCATAGAACAGAATCCGCCGCTCGAAGCGAAGGGCGTCTCCGTGGTCTTCGTAATAGTCCCGGTAGGTGCCGAACTGGCGATAGCCCAGGCGCTTGTAGAGGTTGATGGCGCCTCTGTTATCCTCGCGGACTTCCAGGCGCATGATGATACGGCCAGCGTCTACCGCCTCCGATTCTGCTTCCCGTACCAGTTTCTCGCCCACGCCCTGGCCACGCACAGCTGGCGACACCGCAATGGAGTAGATCCGGGCGAGCCGGGTGGCAGCGCTCATCAGAACCAGGCAGTAGCCCACCAGCCCGCCATCGGCCTCGGCCACAATCAAGCGGTCTCTGGGCATTTCCAGAAAGCGACGAAAACTCCGCCGAGAGAGGCGGTCTTCGGTGAAGCACCGGTTTTCGAGCAAGACCAGGGCGTCGAGGTCCTTGCTGGAGGCTTGTCGGAGCTGGAAATCAGGCATTGAGAGGCGGCCTTGAAAAACGCGAGGAGGGCATGCTGGTGGGCTTCCCGTACTCCGCTATTATGTGTGAGAGTCAGGGTAACGCAAAGACCACAAGGATGCGTAAAAGCACGCATTATGCGCCGATTGTGCAGCGATTGTGACCGGCGTATTGTGGCCACAATTACCACAGGCAAGACCTTTCAGGGAGGAATGCCTTCAATGTCCCGATTGCTTATCGTAGTGGACCGCGCCAAAGACTGGGCGCCTTATTACCCCAGTGAGGACGTGCTGACGTTTGATCAGTACCTCCAGTTCTCAGCTCCGCCCGCCAGCCGGGTCAGGGTCATCAACCTGTGTCAGAGCGCCCGGTACCTGAGCAAGGGGTATTATTGTTCACTCCTGGCGGAGGCCCGTGGTCACCATGTCGTACCCTCGGTGATGACGCTCAATGATCTCGGCCGCAAAGGACTGTTTTCACTTGAGCTGGAAGAGCTTGATGAAAGCGTCATTAACTGGCTGGAAGCAGCGGGTTCGGCAATTGACCCCGCCAGCGATGAGCGCGCGGCCACCCACGAAGTGCGCATTCGGACCTACTTTGGCCAGGCCGAGCACCCGGATCTGAAGCCGGTCGCCCGGGCACTTTTCGAGCGTTTTCCTTGCCCGATTCTTGAAATTGTCTTCAAGCGCCGCAAGCAGTGGCAAATCGAGTCCATGAAGCCGGCGGCTCCGGCGGATCTGGGCGAGCAGGAGCAGGACGTGTTCGCAGCTGCCCTGGATCGTTTCAGCAGTATGGTCTGGCGTAAGCCAAGGGCCCGACGCCGTTACCGCTATGATCTGGCGGTGCTGGTCAATCCCGACGAGGAAATGCCGCCGAGTGACAAGGTTGCCCTGAAGCGCTTCGAGAAGGCGGGCCGTAAACTGGGCATTAACGTTGAGCAGATTACCCGCCGGGATTATATGCGCCTGCCGGAATACGATGGATTGTTCATTCGTGAGACCACTGCCATTGATCATCATACCTACCGGTTTGCCCGCAAGGCGGCCGCTGAGGGCATGGTGGTCATCGATGACCCGGTGTCGATCCTCAAGTGCACCAACAAGGTGTTCCTTGCAGATCTCCTGAAGAACAACAAGGTTCCCACGCCCAAGACACTCATCCTGTCGAAAGATCAGAAGAACGCTGTCGAGCAGGTCATCAGTGAGCTGGGTTTTCCGGTAGTTATCAAGATCCCGGATGGTGCGTTTTCCCGCGGCGTAACCAAGGCCGAAGACGAGAAGACCCTCCGTGCCGGGCTGAGAGACCTGTTCAAGCAGTCCGCCCTGGTGCTGGCTCAGGAATACCTTTACACCGATTACGACTGGCGTATTGGTGTGCTCGGTGGGCGGGCCATCTACGCCTGCAAGTACATGATGGTGAAAGGCCACTGGCAGATCTATCAGCACAGCGAATCCGAGAGTGAGAGCGGTGGCTTTGAGACCATGCCCACGTATGAGGTGCCAAGGAATGTCATTCAGGCGGCCCTGAATGCCACCAGACTGATCGGCAACGGGCTGTACGGTGTGGATATCAAACAGTCAGGCAACCGGGTTGCCGTCATCGAAGTCAACGACAACCCGAGCATTGATGCGGGCGTGGAAGACTGCTTCCTGGGGGGCGAGCTCTACACCCTGATCATGCAGGAGTTTCTTTCAAGGATGGAAGAGAACAGGCGTCGCTAGGTTCTATGGCCGGCGGCTTTCAGGGGCCGGCCACCCAGACCCGGACACTCCCAAACCAGGGGTAATCACCGAGCTCTTCCCTGATGTTTGAGGATGAGAAGACGGTTTCACCCTCGGGGCTGTCCAGGAACAGCTCCAGATGCACCTTGTTTTTCAGATAGTGCAGCCGGAGCCGGCTGTGTTGCGGCAACTCTCCCAGGTGTCGGGCCAGGATGGCCCGGATGTCTTCACGGGAGGGCAGTCGCTCGGAGGTCAGCGGCTGATCTTCGTCGTTTTCGGCGTCGATGTGGAAGTTGATGTCCCGGATGTTGTCCAGGGCATCCCGCATTCCCGAGACAACCTGCATACCGATCTGATGCCCTTCCGATACGCTGATTTCCGGACGAACCACCAGGTGAATATCCAGCAGAATGTCGTGCCCCATACGACGGCTGCGAAGCTCATGCACGTTGCGCACTCCGTCTGTGTCCCGGGCGATACTCTTGAGCATCTCCGTGTCCTCCTGGGAGAGGCCGGTATCCACGAGTTCCTTGACGCTGTCCCAGGTAAACTTCCAGCCAATGTGGATAATGATGCCTGCGATCACCACCGCCGCGAACACATCAAGCCAGACCATGCCGAGCATGGCTCCGGCCGTGGACACCAGAACCACGACTGAGGAGAACGCATCAGTTCGGCTGTGCCAGGCGTTGGCGATAATCAGATCCGAGCGGATCTTCAGGCCGACGTGGCGTGTGTATCGGAAAATCCATTCCTTGCCCGCAACAGACGCTGCAGCTGCCACCAGAACCGGCCAGCCAGGCACAGTATCCACGCCACCCTCTATCAGGCGTAGGGTGTTTTCCCAGGCCAGGGCGGCGCCAACGGCAATCAGGATGCTGCCCAGAACCAGAGTGCCGAAGGTTTCGATTCGCTGATGGCCGTAAGGATGGTCGTCATCCGGCTCCTGGCGGGACACCTTCATGACGCCAAGAACAACCAGATCAGAGGCAACATCCGTAAACGAGTGAATGCCATCCACCAGCAGGGCCTGGGAGTTAAAAAGAGCACCACCAATGACTTTTATGACCCCGAGTACGGCATCGAGAATCATTCCGATAATGGTCACGCGCGAGGCCGCCTTCATTTCGCCCGCGAGGTTTTCCCGGTGCTGTTGGGCGGGGGAAATCGGCTCTTGCATTGATGCACTCCAGATCAGAAGACAGGTGTCAGTATAACGTTATTCTCACGGGCTTTGGCAGGTGTGGCTAAAAGAGGGGATTTCAAGTGATTTATGCACATCATTGCAGAACGATGACTGGGTAACATTTTGTTTAGTATTTGTCGACAGCCATGAGAAAAATATATAAACCATTGAAAATAAACATAAAAATAACTGATCAAAAAATGATCAATTTGTAGATTGGCGCAGTTATCAAGGGATGGCAACCGTTGCCCCGCGATTTTCAACAGGTTTATCCACAGATTCCGTGGAAAAGGTCATGAGAGTGCCATGATACAGTCATTTACAGCTGATTTGGTTCTATCCCGGGATGCTGTGGAAAACTTCCGGTATACTCCGCCCACTTGGATCAGGGGAGTTTTTTCAGATGTACGGCGTTATCCGCAATCTGCTTTTCCGCCTTCCAGCGGAGCAGGCTCACAATGTTGCATTGAATGGTCTCGATCTTGCGCACCGATTAGGCGTTTTGAGCGCTTTTTCACCAAAGATAGATTCATTGCCAGTGAATGTTATGGGGCTGGATTTTCCGAATCCCGTCGGGCTTGCCGCAGGTCTGGATAAGAACGCCGATCACCTCGATGCGCTTGGCGCCCTGGGCTTCGGTTTTATTGAAGTCGGTACCGTGACGCCTCTGGCGCAGCCCGGCAATCCCAAACCACGGATGTTTCGGCTGCCGGAGCATCAGGCCATCATTAACCGGATGGGTTTCAACAACCAGGGCCTGGACCACTTGCTGGCCCGTGTGGATCAGCGCCGCTACAAGGGCGTGCTTGGAATCAATGTTGGCAAGAACAAGGACACGCCCAACGACCAGTCCGAATCCGATTACCGGAAGGGGATATCGGCGGTTTACAGTCGGGCCGATTACATTACGGTGAATGTGTCCTCGCCCAACACGCCCGGTCTTCGGGATTTGCAGTTTGGAGACTCTCTGAAGGGCCTTCTGGAGGCCATCAAGGACGAACAGCTCCAGTGTGAGAAGGAGCATGGCCGGTATGTGCCTGTGGCGGTGAAGATCGCCCCGGACATGGACGATGATGGTATCCGCTTCGTGGCATCCGCCCTGCGTGAGACGGGCCTTGATGGCGTGATTGCCACCAATACAACGATCAGTCGGGATGCCGTGGCAGGTCATACCCATGCCGATGAGGCTGGTGGCCTCAGCGGTGCACCGGTGCGGGAGGCTTCTCTCAGGGTTATCCGGGGGCTTTACGCGGAACTGGGGGAATCACTACCGATTATTGGTGTCGGCGGCATTATGGACGGTGAAAGTGCAGCCGAGAAAGTCCTGGCCGGTGCCAAGCTGGTCCAGATCTACACCGGTTTTATTTACCGGGGGCCTGAACTTATTAAAGAAGCTGTTGAGGCGATCCGGCAGGTCAAGTGATTTACCGCGCCCCAGAACGAAGGTGGGCCCGCTTAGCGGGCCCGAGCGGGGAATGAACCCCGTGGCGCTTCATCGCATGGTACGGGGCGGGAGGCCCCGTTTGGGTTGCTCTGAGTACTGCGTCAAATTGTGTGTAAAAAGATCAGATTAAGAATCGGGGTTAGTTGAGGCGTCACGCTGTCGTAACGTTAGCCAGTTTATGGATGCCGGATACGCCGGTCATGCCCTCCCATTGATCTGTGCGGCCTTCTCGCCACCCGTTCAGCCATTCCTGGCGAACTTCCGCCTGTTCAATCGGGCAGCTGTCTTTGGATTTTCCGGACACGCCAGCGAGATAACCCCGCTTGAATGCACGAGCGTACATGTCTCTTTTCTGTCTTTTCATGCCGTTCCTCACTGATGGATTAACAGAACAAGCGTGTACACATCTGCAGTGGCTGCGACCAGTGTTATCCGCTCCGGGATAACCCACTATTGTCAGCTCAAGCCAGAGCAGTCAGGATCCTGTTAACGGAAGGTTTGCAGCCTTCCGGAACGACGCGTCACTTACAAGGTAAGTCGAACCTTTAGCGGATGTACACTAATTATTTCATCTATGTGACGCTTTTTTTATAGTTATATGAACTAAAAATTTTGCTGCGATTTTCGGAATAGCCTTTATTTCGGAAACTTACCTCAAGCCGTCCAGGAACCAGGAGTTGAACTTGTCCAAATCTGTATTTTTCGTAACCTGCCCGAAGGGGGTGGAATACCTACTGGCGGACGAGCTCAGCACCTTTGGTCTGGATACCGTACGCAATGCCCCGGCCGGGGTCTGGGTGGAAGGTTCTCTGGAGGGTGGTTATCGCGCCTGCTTATGGTCGCGTCTCGCCAACCGGGTGATCCTTCACATTGATGAAGTGGATGCCAACAGCGGCGACCAGCTCTATGACGGCGTTGTTCACATGGACTGGCAGCAGCACATTCCTGTGCATGGCAGTTTCCGCGTTACGTTCCTCGGTCAGAACGAGGCCATCCGCAATACGCAATATGGCGCTCAAAGGGTCAAGGACGGCATTGTGGACCGGTTTCAGGCCAATGGCGGACCGCGGCCTTCAGTGGATGCCAAGAATCCGGATGTCATTGTCTCCGCGCGACTCAATCGTGGCCGCTTGTCCCTGGGCATTGATCTGAGCGGTCACAGCCTGCACATGCGAGGCTATCGTACGGATCAGGGCCTGGCACCCCTGAAGGAAAACCTGGCCGCGGCATTGCTGATGCGAGCGGGCTGGCCAGAAATCGCCGCCGCCGGCGGCGATTTCGTGGACCCGATGTGCGGTTCAGGCACCCTCGTGGTTGAAGCTGCCATGATGGCGCTGGATATGGCGCCCGGCCGCAAGCAGGAAAGGTTCGGTTTCGAGAAGTGGCCGGGCCATCAACCGGAGCTCTGGTTATCGCTGCGCCAGGAGGCGGAGCGTCGCGCCCACGAGGGCAAGCAAGGGCGGATCCCGAGAATGGCGGGCTTTGACCAGGACAGCCGGGTCATCGGGACCGCCTGGAAAAACATCCAGAGGGCAGGTCTGGAGAATGTTGTGTACGTTGAGGCTCGCGCAGTCGATGCCCTGGAACTGGAAGGCGACTGGTCTGATCAGGGGCTGGTCCTCACCAATCCCCCTTACGGTGAGCGGTTGAGTGAGCGCAGGGAATTGGGCGGCTTGTACCAGGCCCTGGGCGACGCGGTTAAACGCTGCGTTCCAGGCTGGCGCCTCGGTGTATTTACCGGAGCCCCGGAATTCGGCAAGTCCATCGGATTGAGAAGTTACAAACAATACCGGCTTTTCAACGGCAAGCTGCCCGCCCAGTTGCTGCTGTTCGAGATAAATGAAGTGAGCGCCATGACACCGAGGACCCCGGATATTCCCGGTGAGGTCACCCCTCGGATTGCCAATGAGGAACGCGCGGCCATGTTGCGCAATCGCCTCAAGAAGAACGTGAAGACCATTGGGCAGTGGGCAAGAAAGCAGGGCATTGGTTGCTACCGCCTCTACGATGCCGATATGCCGGAGTATGCGTTGGCGATCGATATCTATGAGGGGCGGGTGCACGTGCAAGAGTATGCGGCCCCGAAATCGGTGGATGAGCGTGCTGCTCGAGAACGCCTGGCGGAGGCCCTTGCAGTCATTCCCGAAGCACTGGGAGTGGAGCCGGAGGATATGGTGTGCAAGCAGCGCCAGCGGCAAACCGGCACCAATCAGTACGAGAAGCAGGCAGTCAGTGGCGAGTTTTTCAGGGTTCACGAACACGGCTGCGTGTTGAAGGTGAACCTCAAGGATTATCTGGACACGGGTCTGTTTCTGGATCATCGGCCGGTGCGGCACTGGATTCAGCAGCATTCGGAAAACCAGCGATTCCTGAACCTGTTCTGTTATACCGGCGCGGCCACTGTTCACGCTGTTGTTGGAGGCGCCAGCCGCTCGCTCAGTCTGGATATGTCAAAGACGTATGTCGGCTGGGCCGAGGAGAACCTTGCGCTGAACGGAGCCGACCCCAAGAAGCATCGGGTAGAGCAGGCAGACTGCCTCGCCTGGCTGGCAGACCGGAAAACGGCGGACCAACGGTTTGACCTGATCTTCATGGATCCGCCGACCTTTTCCAACTCTGCCCGTATGGCCGGCGTTCTGGATATCCAGAAGGATCACCCCACGCTGGTCAGGCAGGCCATGGCACGGTTGAGTTCCGACGGGTTGCTGATCTTTTCCACCAATTTCCGACGCTTCAAGCTGGACGAGACACTGGAAAGCGAGTTCGAGGTTGCTGAAGTGACGCGGGATACCCTGGACAAGGATTTTCAACGCAACGCCCGGATTCACCGGTGCTGGCATATCCGCCACAAGGCTTAATGGCGATCTGGTAGCGGGTCGGATCAGCAACACGAGATCCGGCCGGCCATTCAGAACTCGTAGCGCAGTCCGCCGGAAAACTGGAAGGTGTTCACATCCGTTCCCGTATCTTCGAAAAGCTTTCCGCCTTCGAAGACCAGAAACGTATCGTCCATCACTTCGAAATCAAGCCCTGCAATCCAGCTGATGGAGAAGCCGCTGTCCGGGAACTCGCCTTCGAGATCCAGGTAGGGGTTGTTGCGATCATTTGCGGGATCGCTGATCTCGCCTTCGCCGTGGATATAGGAAAAGCCGAACTGACCGTAGAGGTTTGCATAGTCGGTGATCGGGTAGTGCAGGCCCATGTACCAGCTGGCGTAGTAATCAACGCTCAGTGTCAGGTCACTGTCCGGTACCTCGGCGTCTTTGAAGCCACCACCGGCCCGCAGCTCGGCGTGAAACAGATCGGTTATGTGGCCACCCACCACCAGTGTTCCGCCTGTGCCCCAGGCGGTTTCCTTGGTGTTTTCACCGATGGTGCGGTGGTTGTAGGTGGTTGCCAGCAGCCCGATGTAGTGTTTGTCGGCCCTTGGCGTTTCCTGGGCCAGGGCGGCCTGGGATGCGAGGAGCAGGGCAGGGACAAGCGGACAGACGAGGGGCGTTCGCACAACCTTGTTCATTGTTATCGGGCTTCCTGACATGGGCGAATACGGGCTGATTCTGCCTCGTGTAACCGTTTGTTACGTCGACCCGTGTCACACTTCCCCCTGTCAATTCCTGCTGTTTCTCAATCCTCGTCGAACAGGCCCTCTTCCCGCGCCATCAGCAGCAGTGCGTAGACGCCATTTTCAGGCAACTGGGGTTCCAGGCTTTCCTCGAACAGGAGCTGGCGGCGGCGGTCTTCCAGGGTTTCGCTGTCCAGGCCTGTGATCAGCTCACTGATGGGTGCGATTTCGAACGGGGCCTCCTGTGCCACGGCCGTGAAAATGAGGTCTACCAGAATCTCGTCCGGATCGAGGCCGTCCACGAAGACGGTCTGGTCGGGCAGATCCTGGTGCAGTTCCCGGGCCAGCTCGATCAGGGGCACGCCCTGTTCTTCAAGGTAGAGGAGGTCGACATCGCCCAGGTCACCGTCTTCCGGGAGCCAGTCGTCGGAAGGGGCGATGACCACGGTTTTCATTCGGCCGTCTTCCAGCGACCAGGCCATGGCGGTGGGAAACAGCGCGTCGTCGGTCTGGCAGTATTCAATGTCGAGAAATCTCGGTGCTGGCACGTTGGGCTCCCGGTGATGGTTGATTTGTGACCCGGTTATAGGGAATGTCCGTTGACGCAGTATGAGGCTTTACGGCTTCATGCCATACTGTTGGCGCAATTATCTTTTAATCAGGGACATCATGGAACACGCTGAATTTAACAAAGATTTATTGAAGTTTCTGAACACTTCCCCCACACCCTGGCATGCGGTCGACACCATGAAACAACGGCTGAGTGCGGCTGGGTTTCAGGAGCTGGATGAGCGGGAAGACTGGTCGCTGGTGAGCAACCAGGGCTATTACGTTGTCCGCAACGGCTCCTCAATTGTCGCCTTCCGAACCGGCAGCAAAGATGTCACCACCTCGGGAATCCGCATGGTGGGTGCTCATACCGACAGCCCCTGCCTGAAGGTCAAGCCGAACCCTGAGCTCCGCCGCAAGGGCTTCTTCCAGTTAGGTGTCGAAGTATACGGTGGTGTGCTGCTGAATCCCTGGTTTGACCGGGATCTTTCCCTGGCCGGTCGGGTGACGGTGCTGGACGAAGACGGCAAGGTGCGGGACACCCTGGTGGATTTCCGTAAGCCTGTGGCATTCATTCCGAGCCTGGCAATCCATCTTGATCGAGAAGCCAACAGCAATCGCACGGTTAACCCACAGACCGATCTGCCCCCGGTTCTGATGCAGGTTCCTGAGAGCGATACCACCAGCTTCGTGGATCTGCTGTCCCAGCAGGTCAAGGCCGAGACCGGGCTCACTGTCCGCAAGGTCCTGGGTTACGAGCTCAGTTTCTACGATGCCCGTGAAGCCTCGTTTGTCGGATTGCGTGATGATTTCATCGCCTCGGCTCGCCTGGACAACCTTCTGAGTTGTTACATTGGCCTCCAGTCGCTGCTGAAAACCTCCGGGGACGAAGCCGCGTTGCTGGTCTGCAACGATCACGAGGAAGTTGGCAGTATGTCTGCCGAAGGTGCACAAGGGCCGTTCCTGACAGCGGTTCTGGACCGCTGGGTCGGCGCTGGCAAGGCTCGTGCTATTGCCAACTCAATGATGGTGTCGGCGGACAATGCCCATGGCATTCATCCGAATTACATGGATAAACATGATGAGAATCATGGCCCGATTCTCAATCAGGGGCCGGTGATCAAGGTCAACCATAACCAGCGGTACGCCACCAACAGTCGATCGGCAGCAGTTTACCGGCACATCAGTGACGAGCTGGGGTTGCCTCACCAGACCTTTGTGGTTCGGAGCGATATGGGCTGTGGCAGCACCATTGGGCCCCTGACGGCGGGGAACCTGGGTGTAACCACGCTGGATATTGGCGTGCCCCAGTTCGGTATGCATTCCATTCGGGAGCTGATTGGCACCGAGGATGGGTTCACGTTGTTCCGCGTGCTGACCGAATTCATGCAGCGCGAGCAGATTTTCTGAGGCCGTAAACGAAAAATGCCGCTGGTTCAGAAGAATCAGCGGCATTTCGGAATAAGTGGCTCCCCGAGCTGGGCTCGAACCAGCGACAAACGGATTAACAGTCCGTTGCTCTACCAACTGAGCTATCGGGGAACAGCATCAAGTGGCGCGCATATTAAGCGCTTTGGTTTACGGGGTCAACCCCCTGATATGAAAGGCTAAAAATTGTACGAAAGCAGGACTCTTCACTACCGGCCCCCGCCGTGGTTGCGCAACGGTCACGTTCAGTCTGTCTGGCCCACACTGTTTCGCAAAGTCCCGATGGTGGAACCGGAGCCGGAAGTGATCGCCACACCGGATGACGACGAACTGCACCTGGACTGGTACCGGCAGGGTAGCGATCGCCTGGCCATCGTGTCTCATGGTCTGGAAGGTCACAGCAGGCGGCCCTACGTGCTCGGTTTAACTCGCGCCCTGCTTCGGGAAGGCTGGGATGTTCTTGCCTGGAACTTCCGCTCTTGTGGCGGGGTTATGAATCGGCAACCGAGGTTCTATCACAGTGGCGCCACCGAGGATCTCGGCCTGGTGGTGAATCACGGTTTGTCAGGTGCTTACGACACCCTGTTTCTTTCCGGGTTCAGCATGGGGGGCAATCTGACGCTGCTTTATCTGGGCGAACAGGGTGAGCGTGTTGATAGCCGGATCTGCGGAGCCGTTGCCTATTCGGTTCCCTGCGACCTGGCCGGTAGCGCAGATATGCTGGCGTTGCCCAGCCGAAAGATCTACATGCAGCGCTTTCTCCGGGATCTGAAGGTAAAAATGGAGGAAAAGGCGGAGAGGTTTCCGGACCAGATTGATATTTCGGGGTTTGATGCCATTCGCAGCTTTCATGAGTTTGATGACCGCTACACCGCGCCTCTGCACGGTTTCCGCAATGCCCGGGATTACTGGGCCCAGTGTTCAGCATTGGGGCGCATGCGAGATATCCGCGTGCCGGCGCTGATGGTGAACGCCGCCGACGATCCGTTTCTCTCGGCGCGCTGTTTCCCGGAATCCCGGCGGGAGTTGGGCGCTCATGTGCGCCTCGAAGCTCCTCGTTGGGGCGGCCACGTCGGGTTTGTCGAGCATTCGAAAGATGGCTTTTATTGGTCAGAGCGCCGTGCGCTGGCATTCCTCCAGGGATTGACCTGAACCATCTTTATTGCAGGATCGGTTTGAGTACCGGCCAGACATTCTCCAGCAGTTTGCCCTGGGCTTCCTCGGTCGGGTGAATCCCGTCGTCCTGCATCAGCCCGGCCTGGTTGTAGATGCCGTCCAGGAAAAAGGGAACCAACGCGGTGTCGTATCGGTCAGACAGCTTCGGATAGATTTCGGCAAACATCTCTGTGTAGCGCTGTCCGTAGTTGGGCGGTATCTGCATGCCCACCAGTACGGCGCGAGCACCCGAGGTCTGCACCTTTTCGATCATGGAGGCGAGATTGGATTCGATTACGTTGGGGGGAAAGCCGCGAAGGCCATCATTGCCACCCAATTCAATGACCACGACGTCGGGCTCGTTCTCCTCAAGGAGATCAGGCAGCCGGCGGGCACCGCCATCCGTGGTTTCTCCGCTGATGCTGGCATTGACCACCTCCCAGTCGTTCAACCCTTTGCTCTCGAGCCGGTTTCTCAGCAACTGCACCCAGGCAGTTTCGGAGGGCACTCCATAGGCCGCACTGAGGCTGTCACCTACGATGAGCAGCGTATTCTGACTGGCCACTGCCGGCAGCGCCAGCACGGCAAACACGAGAAAAAGAATTGATCTGACGTACACCAATGCCGTATGCATAGACAACCAATACACCTTTAAGCCGTTTTCGAGACCCAGGATCGGGAGATTCCGTGAATCAGATGACCAATGTTAACCCGGATAGCCAGAGCCCAATGTTACGGGTAGATAACCTGACCCACCGCGTCAGTGTTGAAACCGATACGCTCACGATCTTGCAAGGGGTCACTCTCGAAATCAATCGGGGAGAATCCGTAGCCATTGTCGGGCGCTCCGGTTCTGGTAAAACCACCCTGTTGGGTTTGCTGGCGGGTCTTGATACGCCCAGCGAGGGGACGGTGGAGCTGGACGGCTCGGTGATCAGCAAGCTCAGCGAGGATGAGCGGGCAAAACTCCGCGCACACCGGGTTGGCTTTGTATTCCAGTCTTTCCAGCTTTTGCCGGCGCTAACCGCGCTCGAGAACGTTATGTTGCCGCTGGAGCTTGCCGGCATGGCGTCGCCGGAGAAGAGGGCCCGTGAGCTACTGGAACGGGTTGGGCTTGGCGAACGGCTGACCCACACACCCAGACAGCTCTCCGGTGGTGAGCAGCAGCGGGTTGCCATCGCGCGGGCATTTGCGTCTGAGCCGCTGATCCTGTTCGCTGACGAGCCGACGGGCAACCTGGATAACCGCACCGGTCAGGCAGTGTCTGATCTCTTGATGGCGTTGAACCGGGAGCAGGGCACAACGTTGGTGATGGTAACCCACGATGAACACCTCGCGGCTCGCTGTAATCGGCAATTCCATATTGAAGCCGGCGTTCTGACCGAACCGGAAGCAGCGCAGGAGATGGCGCACTGATGGCGGCTGCAAAAAAACTCATGTCGGTTCGCCGGGACTGGCGGGAACGGGATGTTCGCGTCGTTCTGGCCGCTCTCATCATCGCCGTTGCCACTGTTGCCACCATTGCCCTGTTTGCCAGTCAGCTTCAACGCACCCTGGTTTCTTCAGCCAGCTCGTTCCTGGCAGCGGATCGCCAGCTTGAGGCAGAGAATGGCCGACCGATTCCGGACGCCTGGCTTCAGGAAGCCGCCGATCAGGGCCTGAAAACCGGTCGAATGGTGGAATTCTCCACCATGGTGTTCGGTGACGAGAATTTCCAGCTGGTGTCAGTCAAGGCCGTGAGCAATGAATATCCGCTTCGTGGCGATATCGAAATCCAGCGGAACCCGACAGGTACTCGGGAGCTGGTAAATCAGGGGCCCGGGCCGGGAGAGGTCTGGATCAACCCGCGCTTGCTCAGGCTGCTGGATCTCGAAGTCGGCGAGTCGCTTGAAGTTGGTAATCTGAATCTTACCGTGTCCGGCCTGCTCATCCGGGAGCCGGACGGCGGTTTCCGGCTGTCGGCACTGGCCCCCCGCGTGATGATGCATGTGGATGATGTGGCCGCCACCGGGGTCATCCAGGAGGGCAGCCGGGTTGAATACGTCTACCTGTTTGCCGGTGATGAAGCTGCGCTGGAATCGTACTACCAATGGTTGGAACCCAGACTCGAACCCAGTCATGAATGGGCGGGTGTCCGGGATGGCGAGACCTTCTCGCGCTCACTCGAGCGAGCCGAGCGATTCCTGCTGTTGGGTGGCAGCCTTGCGGTCCTGCTTGCCGCCGTGGCCGTGGCTGTGGCGAGTCGTCAGTATGCCCTTTCCCAGCGCGATACCGTGGCACTTCTGAAAACGCTGGGGCTCAGCGGTGCAGGTATTGGCGGTTTGTACCTCAAGCGCCTCGCGCTCTGGGGTGTCACCGGGATCGTGGGCGGACTGCTGGTCGCGATGCCGCTGTACTGGTTGCTGATTCACATGCTGAGCCAGGTGCTTGAGCGCCCGGTGGAATTTCAGCTCGATCCGTCTGCATTGGTGCCCGCCTTGCTGACGGCACTGGTCTCTCTGTTTGCGTTTGCCTATCCTCCCGTTCGCAGGCTTCGCAATGTTCCGGCGATGCGTGTACTGCGCAGCCAGCCCGGTGAAACCGGGCGCGAGGCCCTGCCGGATATGATAATTGCCATTGTGGCGGTTTTCGGGCTTGTGTGGATGTATGCGGGCGAACTTGCCCTGGTGGTTTCCCTTCTGGGGGGGCTTGCGTTGCTGCTCGGGGCACTTGGCCTGGTGGGTTGGCTGTTGGTGGCAACACTGCGCAAGGTTCGCGGCGGTGGTAACGCCTGGCGTTTGGCCCTTGTGGGGCTGTACCGGCATCGCCGGGCCAGTCTTTCCCAGATTGCTGTATTTGCGATGACGTTGATGCTGGCGGCCACGCTGATATTGGTGCGTACCTCTTTGTTGACAGACTGGCAGGCCCAGTTGCCGGATGACGCGCCCAATCATTTCCTGATCAATATTGCACCGGAAGCGGTCGAGGACGTCGATGCGTTCTGGCAGGAGCGTGGCCAGCCACTGGACAAACTTTACCCGATGGTTCGAGGACGCTTGACCGAACTCAATGGTCAGCCAGTCAAGGAAACGGTCAGCAAGGATGAGAATGTTAACGCTCTCAACCGTGAACTGAACCTGACCTGGATGTCGGCCTTGCCGGACGACAACGAGATAGTCGAGGGCGTCTGGTTTGGTGAAAACCAGAAGGAAGGTGTCTCGGTGGAAGCGGAGCTGGCCGGAAAGCTGGGACTGTCACTGGGCGACGAACTGACGTTCACCATTGGCTCGGAAAAGGTGACAGAAGCCGTCACCAGTATTCGGACGGTCCAGTGGGACAGCATGAAGCCCAATTTCTACATGGCGTTCCCGCCGGAGGGCGGGCTCACCGAGATGCCCGCGACCTGGATCACCAGTTTTTACCTGCCCAAGGACAAGAAAGATGCCCTGAACGAATTTTCCCGGCAGTTCCCGACGGTTTCCGTTCTGGAAATTGATCATGTGATTGAGCGGATCCAGGAGATTGTCCGTCAGGTCACCCAGGCGATTGAAGCCATTCTGGCGTTGATCCTTGCCGCCGCGCTGGTGGTGATGGCTGCAGTCGTCAGTGCGACGCTTCAGGATCGACAGCGGGAAGGTGCGCTGCTGCGAACCCTGGGCGGACGCCAGAGGTTGCTGGTTCGCAGTACCATGCTCGAATTTGCGTTGCTGGGTGGTTTCGCAGGTGTGCTTGGAGTGGTCGCCGCCGAGGCGGCAGTCTGGGCGCTTCAGTTCAGGATGTTCGAGGGCACGTTCCAGTGGCACTGGCACGTGGTGTTGCCGATCCCAATCGTCAGCGCCGTTGTTCTTGCCCTGTTCGGCCGCTGGCAGCTACGGCCGGTGTTGAGTGTATCGCCGATGCTGTTGTTGCGACGCCTCGAGTAGCGCCGGGCGGCTTCAGCGGTAGTTGGCGAGAATCGCATCCAGCTCGCCATTCGCCTTCATCTTCGCCAGTTCTTCGTTGAACTGGCTGGCAAAGGACTGCCAGTCTTTCCGCAGCATTAGCCGGAACCCGTAATTGCTGATGCTTTCGTTGCTGATGTCGAAATGCTGCCGCAGCCCCTCGTTTCTGAGAATCCACTTTCCGACGAGCCGGTCGGCGACCGCGGCGTCGAAGCGGTCACCGTGCAGTACGAAGGTGAACATGTCCTTGTCTCTGGAAACATCAAAGCGGCGAATCCGACCTTCCTCGAAGTAGGGCTCAAGCAGCGGATATCGGTAGCCGAGATGGGTGACAATGGTTTTGGAGATCAGATCGTCCGGGCTCTCGTAGTGAAAGCTGGATTTTACTGGTGCAAAAAACACTTCCTCGATGTCGACTACCGCATCGGTAAACAGGAATTTCTCCGGGTCGTCCGCCCACTCCCGAGCCCTTGGTGTGGCATCGATGTATCCATCAAGCAGCATCTGATCTACACGTTTACGGGGGATTTGCTCAGCGATTACCCGGTATCCGAGCCTCTGGGCTACCTCGGACACCACATCCCACATGATTCCTGATGGTTGGCTCTGGTCACCGATGAGATAGTGTGGGTAACCATTGGGCGAAATATTGAAACGAAAAACCTTTTGTTCGCCAGAGGTATCTTGTGAGGCAAAAACTGGCGAGGAAAGTGCAGTCAGTACAAGAAGAAGGACACCAAGAGTGGCATTAACAGGGCGGGGATATCGGTTTTGCATGCGGTGGGGCTCTCTACGGAACAGTACTGTAGGTGGATAATGAACCCGGCTATCATCCCTGCCAGAATTGACTAATTCTCCTCTCTTGCTTGATCAATTTCAATGATGTGAAGTCTATCTTCACACAAGGCGAACGCCGGGGCCCAGGCAGGGTCCCCGGCGAAACAGTCACGCCCAGGCGCGGCGCAGAACCGAGCGGGCATCCTCCAGCGTTACTTCCTTCGGATTAAACATGATGGAACCATCATCCAATGCCATCTCAGCGATGTGGTCCAGCTGTGCCTCGGTCACCTTACCGGTTTCCTTGAGTGTCCGGGGCAGCTGGCAGCGCTTGTACAAAGCATCCCGCAACTTCCGGATCGCGGAAATACTGGCTTCTGCCCGGCGGCTTGCCGGTGTTGCTGCAAAGACTTCGGGGCCCTCGAGGTACAGCAAAAGTTCACCCAGGGGTTCCCGGATGGTTTCAAGGTTGTACTCCAGGGCGTAGGGCAGGTAAAGACTCATGCAAAGGCCGTGGGGCAGGTGGCAGACGGCGCCGGTCGCGTGCCCCAGGGCGTGCACCAGACCCACCATGGAGTTGGAGAAGGCGATGCCGGCCATGGTCGAGGCTTGCGCCAGCTCCAGTCGTCCGTCGCTGTCTTTCGGGTTGTCCATGACCTGAAGGAGTGACTGGCTGATTTTCTTGATGGCCGCGGTCGCGTAGGCGTCACTCAATGGGTTTTTCGCCATGCAGGTGAACGCTTCGGTTGCGTGGGTCATGGCGTCCATGGCTGTCGCGGCAGTAATGTGCGGCGGCAGGGTGAGGGTCATGCGCGGGTCAATGATGGCCGCGTTTGGCAGCAGGAACGACGACGTGAAGGGCAGCTTGACGCCCTTGGCTTCATCGGTGATGACCGCAACCGATGTAACTTCCGAGCCGGTCCCGGCTGTTGTCGGCACCACGAAGAAGGGCTTGAGCGGATGCTTGAGCACACCGGCACCGCTGTACTTGGCGATATCGTCACCACCCTCGGAAACCAGAATGTTGACGGCCTTGCCGGTATCGATCGCCGAACCGCCGCCCACGGCGATGATGGAGTCGCACTTTTCCTGACGATAGATGCCGGCGATATCGCGCACCACCGTGGTCGAGGAGTCGGGCGGAACGTCATCATAGATGGTGGTTATTTCCAGCCCGCTTTCCTCGCAAGCTGCGATCACGGGTTCCAGGAGGCCCGCAGCCCGCACGCCCTTGTCGGTTACGATCATTGGCCGCTTGGCAGCCATTCCGGTCAGCTCGTAAGGGATGTGTTCAAGGGCGGCCTTGCCGGCAATGACTTTTACCGGGCAGAAGAACTCATAGTATTTATTGGTCATCACGCTCTCACTGTCTCAACGAAATTGGTGGCAACTTTCAGGTAAATGCGCGCGGCGCTGATCAGCTTTTCGGGCAGGTGGAGGTCGGCCGGGTATTCCTTTACGGCGCGCTCGGCGACCATTTTCGGCAGGATGAAGGACTCAAGCCGGTTCAGTACCCGCGTCATCCGCACGGCATAGCTGATGTCGCCATCCACCAGCATGCGGTCATTGGCGAAAGCCACTGATGTTTTTTCCTGGAAAGACAGCACCAGGAAAGCGTGGGCGATGTGCTTGAACTGAATCGACAGGTCGATCGGCCGTGGGGCTTTGTCACCGTGGTAACGGAAACGCCCCTGGCCGGTATGTTCGACGATCAGCTTTGAGCCATCCGGCATCACCATCATCTCAAACAGGAAACCGTCAGGCAGTGCCCGGGCTTCGTTCTGAACCTTCTCGTCCACCTCGCTCACAGCCTGCAGGGCTCGCCCCATCACCTGGAACATCAGTTCCACGTACAGTCGGCGCGCCTGGAAGACCATGGGCTGGATACGTTTCGCTAGCATGTCCGTCATCCAATCGTTGTTGATGTCACCTGATTTTTAGAGTTATTGCTCTAAAAGTCAATGGAGGCGATGACAGAAGATGTGCGTCAGACCGGCAATCTTGATCCCGGGCAATAAAAAGGCCGGAACCCCTCGGGACTCCGGCCTTCTAAAGTCAATGATTCCGGCGGCAATTATTGCGTGAGTGCCGCCAGTTTACGTTTGGCCTCTTCAGCTACGTCACCACCGGCTTCGGCGGCCTTGCTGTAATAGGCAATGGCTTCATTCCGGTTATTCTGTTTTACCGCAACATCGCCCAGTCGCAGGAAGGCAATGGAAGTGGGGACGGTTTCATTGGCTTTGGTCAGATTCTCCCTGGCCTTGTCCAGATTGTTGAGCCTCAGAGCATTCAGGCCATTGTAAAGGCGATACTTGAACATCTCGGGGTAGAGCTCCACCGCCTTTTCAAAGTCGGCCGCGGCCTTCTCTGTTTCCTTCTGGTCCTGATAAATGCGGCCGCGAAGGGCATAGAACATGGCTTCCCGTGGCAGCAGACGGATGGCTTCGTTGATCTTGTCGAGCGCAGGCTTCATCTCGCCTTTGGAGGCCAGCTCCATGGCCTTGTCATGGGCATCGTAAGCCGGTTGCAGCGAACGGAGTTTGGCCATCTTGCGTTCATAGACGTCCTCACCGCGGTAGCCGCCCGCGCCAACCTTCTGCACCAGTTCGCGGTTCTCCTGCACGCGTTTCGCTGAGGGGGGATGGGTCGCGAACAGGCCATCAATGAAACTGGACTGACGCCCTTCGGATAGTTTCAGGAACAGCTCCTGAAGCTCCACTGCTGCCTGTGGGTCATAGCCAGCTTCTTTCATGTAGAGAATGCCGTAGTGGTCTGATTCGAGTTCGTCGCCCTGGCTGTATTGCGCCAGCGCAAGTTGCGCCCCAAGGGCAGCGCCACCCATGATCAGACCGGCCCATTCGTTGTCCGACAGGGCAAAACCAAGTCCGGCAACGCCGGCGCTGATCAGCATTCCCTGCTGCATGCGCTGAACACTGTGCCGGGCTGCCGCATGAACAATCTCGTGCCCCAGAACCGAGGCAAGCTGAGCCTCGTCGTCAAGCTCTGTCAGAAGGCCACGGTTAATGGCGATCTTGCCTCCGGGAAGGGCCCAGGCATTCGGTACACTGCTGTTCAGAACCACGAATTCGTAGGGCAGGTCCGCTCTGTCGCTGACCCTGGCCATTTTCTGGCCAACCTCGCTCACATAGAGCGTCAGCTCCGGGTCCACATAAAACCGACCGCCCTGGGTTTGCTGGGTGGGCACGTACTGCTCGGCGCCCATGGCGAGCTCCTGGCTTTCACCGATCAGCGAAAGCTGATTTTCCCCGGTAACCGGATTGACCGAGCAGCCGCTGAGTGTCAGTGCCAGCGCAATGGCTACCAGGCTGTTTTTGATGGCAGACAGGTTCACAGTAAGCTCCCTTTTGGATGATGCGATGTCGGGTTCGTTCAAAACAGTTGCCCGCTTCCTGAATGGGCAGTTTATAGCACATGATCGGCCATCAGTGGATTACCGCAACCTGCCCGGCGGTGGTGACGAGCAGGCCCTTGGCGTATCATAAGCGTCTGTTCCCGCTCTGTTTCACCAACTTCGCACCCAAGGCAACCCATGAGTAACTTACTCGAACTGATCGCTTTGCTCTGGTTCCTCGTCTGCTGGCTGGGTTATACCGAATACTCGAAACGCCGTGCCGCGGACCGTCCCTGCCTGTCCAACACCCTCGACCTTTACCGGGAGGACTGGATGCGCGTCATGTTGCGGCGGGAAAACCGGATTGCCGATGCGTCTGTGGTCGGAAACCTGGAGCGCAACGGTGCGTTTTTCGCCTCCAGCTGCCTGCTGATTCTCGCGGGTATTATCACCGCTCTCGGCTACACCCAGGAAGTCATGGAAGTATTCAGTACCATGCCCTTCGGCACATTGCCGACCCGGGAAATCTGGGAACTTCGCATGGTGGTGCTGTTGGTGGTCTTTATCTACGCCTTTTTCAAATTCACCTGGTCCATGCGGATGTACAACTTTGTGTCGGTGATGGTGGGCAGTGCCCCTCCGCCAGACGACACCAAAACCAGCCCCGCTGGCAGGGAGGCGTTTGCACGAAGTGCCGGCAACATCTGCAATCTTGCCGGCGATGCCTTTAACCTTGGGCTGCGGTCCTACTATTACGCACTTGCCGTGGTAGGCTGGTTTATTCACCCGATTGTCTTCATGGCGGCGTCCACTCTGGTTGTTGTCGTTCTCTATCGACGCGAGTTCTGTTCGACGGCACTGGAAGCATTGAGGGCAGGGAAGGTCTTCGAGGAGCCGCTGCCCGGCAAGGCGGAAAACAGCCCAAAACCTAAAAGCTGATCCACAGGTTAAATCTGAATGAACGATGATATCCGACGGAAACGGGTTAGCCGTTTTATAGCCACCCTCAACCAGGCCAACGAGCTTGGTCTGTCGGTTACCGAGGCCACAAAAGGCAGCCTGACACTGTGCCTGCCCTACAGTGACCGCATTATCGGTAACCCGGACACCGGGGTGATTCACGGTGGGGCCATCACCACACTGATGGATACCACGTCAGGGTGCGTGATCCTTTGTGCCCTGGAAGATTTTGAACTCTGCCCGACGCTGGACCTGCGCGTGGACTACATGCGCCCGGCCCAGCCCCGCAAGCCGGTTTATGCCCGGGCTGAAACCTACCGGGTAACCCGGAACATTATTTTTACCCGCTGTGAGGCGTACCAGGAAGGCGGTGAAACCATCGCCAACTGCGTGGCCACCTTCATGCGTATCGGGAAGGATGCCAGCCCGAAACATTACCGGGACCTGATTACCGGAGGTGAAGAATGACCGATCCTGAAATCCTGCGTTACACCCAGGAGACCGGTGACTTCAGCCGCATGCTCAGCAGCATTCCCTATGCCACCTGGATTGGTCTTCAGTGTGAGCAGTTTGGAGACGACCTGATTTTCCGTCTGCCCTGCAAAGACTCCAACCTGGGTAATCCCATCCTGCCGGCCATCCACGGGGGCGTGATCGGTGGCTTCATGGAGATGTCCGCCAACATCTACCTGATCATGTCCCAGGAAAGTCTGCGCATGCCCCGTATCGTCGATTTTTCCCTGGATTATCTCCGCGCCGGCCTCAACCGGGAAACCTACGCCGAATGCCGTCTGACCCGCCAGGGCAACCGCGTTGCCAACGTGATGGTCAGCGCCTGGCAGAAATCCCGCTCGCAACCCATTGCGACTGCCAGGGCGCACTTCCTCCTCGAAGACTGATCTTGCCTATACTCCGGGGCTTGAAATGCCCCGGTGTGCCCCCACTTTTTGCTCAGACTGAGATTTTTGTGCAGGAGCGAGCACGGAGGCCGTTCCGAAACACGCTGTGAATACGTCCATGTACGCTCGGCTCCGCCATCCATGGCTCCGCACGGTTTCGGAACGGCCTCCGCGCTCACTCTCAAAACTATGAGGTAACTCGGGCACAACGCCGTGCCTGTTTATTCGTTTCAGGAGACTAAAACGCCATGACGGTTGAAGCCAATAAAGAAACGCTTGGATTCCAGACCGAAGTGAAGCAACTGCTTCACCTGATGATTCACTCGTTGTATTCCAACAAGGAAATCTTCCTTCGTGAGCTGATTTCCAACGCTTCAGATGCCGAAGACAAACTGCGTTTCGCAGCGCTGAAGGACGACAGCCTGTATGAAAGCGATCCTGAGCTGAAGATTCGCCTGGATTTTGACGAAGAGGCGAATACCGTCACGCTCACCGACAACGGTATCGGTATGACCCGTGACGATGTTATCCAGAATCTTGGCACCATTGCCCGTTCCGGTACGGCTGAATTCCTCCAGCAGTTGTCCGGCGATGAGAAGAAGGACAGCAAGCTGATCGGTCAGTTCGGTGTTGGGTTCTATTCGGCGTTTATTGTGGCCGACAAGGTGGATGTATTCACTCGTCGTGCGGGTGCGCCTGCAGAAGAGGGTGTGCATTGGGAATCCAAGGGCGACGGTGAGTTTTCCATCGAGCAGGTCAATCTGGATAACCGCGGCACCCAGATCGTCCTGCATCTGAAGCCAGACGCCAAGGAATTCGCCAACGGCTGGAAACTGCGCAGTCTGGTGAAGAAGTACTCGGATCATATTTCCTTCCCGGTTGTCATGAAGGCCGAATCCGACGAAGGTGAGAAGAAGGACGAGTACGAAACCGTTAACGATGCGACAGCGCTCTGGACACTCCCCCGTACCGAGATCAAGGACGAGGAGTACAAGGAGTTCTACAAGCACATCGCCCACGATTTTGAAGACCCGCTCACCTGGTCCCACAACAAGGTGGAAGGCAAGCTGGATTACACCAGCCTGCTGTATATCCCGGCCCGTGCACCGTTTGATCTGTACAATCGTGAAGCGCCCCGTGGCCTGAAACTGTACGTGCAACGCGTGTTCATCATGGACGACGCCGAACAGTTCCTGCCGCTGTACCTGCGGTTTGCCAAGGGTGTGATTGATTCCAACGATCTGTCCCTCAACGTGTCACGGGAGATCCTGCAGAACGACAGCACCGTGGAAAGCATTCGCACCGCGCTCACCAAGCGGGTCCTGGATATGCTGTCCAAGCTGGCCAAGAAGGATTCCGAGCAGTATCAGAAGTTCTGGGGTGAGTTTGGCACGGTATTGAAGGAAGGCCCGGCGGAAGATTTCAGCAACCGCGAGAAAATTGCCGGCCTGCTGCGCTTCGCCTCTACCCACACCGGGGAAAGCACACAGAACGTGTCGCTGGATGACTACATCGGCCGGATGAAGGAAGGGCAGAAAAAGCTTTACTACATCACCGCCGACAACTTCACAGCTGCCAAAAGCAGCCCGCATCTGGAAGTGTTCCGCAAGAAGGGTATTGAGGTGCTGATCCTTACAGATCGCATCGACGAGTGGATGATGGGTTACCTCAGCGAATACGACGGCAAGCAGTTGCAGGATGTTGCCCGTGGCGACCTGGACCTGGGCGAGGTCGAGACCGAGGAAGACAAGAAGCACAAGGAAGAGGCGGCTGAAGAGCACAAGGATCTGCTTGAGCGGATCAAGAATGCCCTGAGCGACCGGGTGCAGGAAGTGCGTGTGACCAATCGCCTGACCGATTCACCGGCCTGCCTGGTTGTGGGTGATTTCGACATGGGCGCACAGATGAAGAAGATCATGGAAGCGGCCGGCCAGAAAGTGCCGGACAGCAAACCGATCTTCGAGATCAATGTTGATCATCCGCTGGTCCAGCGACTGGAAAGCGAGAAAGGCGAAGAGCGGTTCAACGAGCTCTCTGCCGTTATCCTGGACCAGGCCACCCTGGCCAGCGGTGAGCAACTCCCGGACCCCGGTGCCTATGTCACCCGTCTGAACCGCCTGCTGCTTGAACTGGCGAACTGATCGCCAATGCAGCAGATTATTGTGGATATCAGCATCAGCCCTGATGAGTGGATCAAGCTCTATCAGGGCGTTGCCACAGATGTTCACACAACGGCCCGGGACGGACGCTCTGTCCGATTCCCGGCCCGTATCCTCTCCCGTTTTTATCTTCGCGATGGCATTCGCGGCAGTTTCCGCATCGTCTTTGACGACGCCGGCAAGTTTTCATCCATTGAGCGGCTCTGACCGACCAGAGCTTCATCCATAAATAAAAACTCTCACAAATTTATTTTTAATTAATTGTATTACGCCATCGGTCCCGCGCTACGGTGGAGCTGTTCTCGTTCGGCAGGAGCAGATCCATGTCCAATGTAATGTCACTCAGTCGTTCAATCGCATGGCCGGACTTTTTAGACATTCTGGCGAGATATTCAAGTGATTACGCTTGTGCCCAGTAAGGCAGAGAACCCGCAAACATTGCGGGAAATCCTATAGGCGCACGCTATCCGGGACATAAGAAATACTCAGAGCAGATTATTGGGTGTGTCCTATAGTTAGAAGTGCCTGAATCAAAGCAGTGTCGTTTTGCCAACCCCAATGAGGAGAGAAAAATGACAGACAACAACAGTGCGGGCGGAAAGTGTCCCGTAATGCACGGTTCAAACACTCAGGAAAAAGCCGATGTAGCCGGCTGGTGGCCTGAGAACCTCAATCTCGACATCCTTCATCAGCACGACCGCAAAACCAATCCTCTCGGTGAAGACTTCGACTACCGGGAAGAAGTCAAAAAGCTTGATCACGAAGCCCTCGAAAAAGACATGCACGAGCTGATGACCAACAGTCAGGAATGGTGGCCTGCCGATTGGGGGCATTACGGCGGCCTGATGATTCGACTGGCGTGGCATGCCGCTGGTACCTATCGCCTGGCCGACGGTCGTGGTGGTGCCGGCACCGGTAACCAGCGGTTCGCTCCGCTGAACTCCTGGCCCGACAACGGCAACCTCGACAAGGCACGCCGCCTTCTGTGGCCGCTTAAGAAAAAATACGGCAACAAGGTGAGCTGGGCCGACCTGTTTATCCTGGCCGGTAATGTTGCCTATGAGTCGTTTGGCCTGAAGACCTTCGGTTTCTCTTATGGCCGCGAGGACATCTGGCATCCGGAAAAAGACATCTACTGGGGTGCGGAAAAAGAGTGGTTGGCGCCGTCTGACAGCCGTTATGAAGACGTCGACAAGCCCGACACCATGGAGAACCCGCTCGCTGCAGTGCAGATGGGCCTGATTTATGTGAATCCTGAGGGCGTGAACGGTGTGCCGGATCCGCAGAAGACTGCGGAGCAGGTGAGAACGACCTTTGCCCGCATGGCGATGAACGATGAAGAAACCGCAGCGCTGACCGCCGGCGGCCATACGGTGGGCAAGGCTCACGGTAATGGCGACGCCGATGCCCTCGGCCCGGAGCCGGAAGGGGCTGACGTTGAAACCCAGGGCTTTGGCTGGATGAACCCGAACCTCGACGGCAAGGCGACCAACGCGGTTACCTCTGGCATCGAAGGTGCCTGGACCTCGAATCCGACCAAGTTCGACATGGGCTACTTTGATCTGCTGTTTGGCTACGAGTGGCAGCTGACCAAGAGCCCGGCTGGTGCAAACCAGTGGGAGCCGATCGACATCAAAGAAGAGCACATGCCGGTTGATCCGACTGATCCGTCCGTCCGTCGCAAGCCGATGATGACCGATGCCGACATGGCAATGAAAGTCGATCCGAAGTACCGCGCAATCTGCGAGAAGTTCATGGCAGATCCCGAGTACTTCAAGGACTGCTTCGCCCGTGCCTGGTTCAAGCTGACCCACCGCGACATGGGGCCCAAGTCCCGCTATATCGGACCGGGTGTGCCTGATGAAGATCTGATCTGGCAGGATCCTGTTCCCCAGGGCGAGACCAATTACATTGAGGAAGTGGTCAAGCAGAAGATTGCCGGGGCCGGATTGAGCCTGAACGAGCTGATCTGCACCGCCTGGGACAGTGCCCGTACTTTCCGCGGCTCAGACATGCGTGGTGGTGCAAACGGTGCGCGGATTCGCCTGGCGCCCCAGAAGGACTGGGAGGGTAACGAGCCCGATCGTCTGGATAAGGTGCTGAAGGTTTACGAGCAGATTTCGGCTGACACTGGCGCCAGCGTTGCTGACGTGATCGTGCTTGGCGGTAACCTTGGCATCGAGATGGCAGCCAAAGCAGCCGGCCACGAGGTTCACGTTCCCTTCCTGAAAGGTCGTGGTGACGCTACCGACGAGATGACGGACGCCGAATCCTTCGATCCGATGGAGCCGCTGGCTGATGGCTTCCGCAACTGGCAGAAGAAGGACTACGTGGTCAAACCGGAAGAAATGCTTCTGGATCGTGCCCAGTTGATGGGACTGACTGCGCCTGAAATGACCGTCCTGCTGGGTGGCATGCGGGTGCTCGGTACCAACTACGGCGGCACCAAGCACGGGGTCTTCACCGATCGCGTTGGCCAATTGACCAATGATTTCTTCGTCAATCTGACTGATATGTCGAATCGTTGGGAGCCGACTGGCAAGAACTCGTACAACATCGTGGATCGCAACAGTGGCAATACCAAGTTCACTGCGACCCGTGTTGATCTCGTGTTCGGTTCCAACTCGATCCTGCGTGCCTACGCAGAAGTGTATGCCCAGGACGACAACGAAGAGAAGTTCGTGAAAGACTTCGTTGCAGCCTGGACCAAGGTCATGAACGCCGACCGGTTCGACGTCGAATAAGACCTGTAAGCAAGCGATTGGACACCCCGGTTTCGGGGTGTCCGTCTATCAACTTCCCGCCAAATTCCTTACAATCCGCTCTGTCTGATTTTTGATCAGTCTCACCTCGAACAGACCCTGTAATTGCTGGAGCACTCATGCGCATCATTCTCGCCCCAATGGAAGGGCTGGTTGACGCACCCATCCGTGAAACCCTGACCGGGGTAGGCGGCATCGACCGTTGCGTAACGGAATTCGTTCGTGTCACCCATGGCATGCTGCCACCGAGAGTGTTCTACAAATACGCCCCCGAATTGTACAACCGGTCGCTCACTCAAGTGGGCACCCCCGTTGCCGTTCAGCTGCTGGGTTCAGACCCTCACCAGATGGCGCGCCACGGCGTGCGTGCGGCAGAACTCGGTGCCACCCAGGTGGATATCAACTTTGGTTGCCCGGCCAAAACGGTCAACAAGCACAAGGGTGGCTGTGTGTTGATGCGCGAGCCGGAGCTCATGCATGAGATCGTCGCCGCTGTCCGTCAGGCTGTACCAGCGCATGTGCCAGTCACAGCCAAGATGCGGCTGGGGTATGACGACCGATCCATGGGTGTGGCTTGTGCCCAGGCGTTGGAAGCGGCAGGCGCGGCGGAGATTGTCATTCATGCCCGTAGTAAAGTAGACGGATATAAGCCGCCGGCCTATTGGGAGGAAATCGCCCGGGCCCGGGAAGCTGTCAAAGCCCACGTAATTGCCAATGGCGAAATCTGGAGTGTCGCGGACTACTGGCGTTGCCGTGAGGTGTCCGGCTGCGATGACGTGATGATTGGGCGTGGCTTGATCGCCCGACCAGACCTCGCCCGGCAGATCAAGGCCAGCCAGCAGGGCGAAACGGTGCCGGATATGACCTGGCCGGAAGCTGTCGCCCTGGTTCGTGAGTACGCTACGGTTCTGCAGGGATGGCTTGAGGACCGCTATGTGACCGGTCGAATCAAACAATGGCTTAACTTTCTCCGCCAGGGTTTCGCCGAGGCAGAGGCGCTCTGGCCCGAGGCCCGCAAAATCCGTCAGGTGGCGCCCATGCTGGCATGCCTGGAACAGCGGGTTATCCTGACGGACTCCCGCGCTGCCTGATCCTTATTCAAGCGCACCCATTCAATCCCCACGCGTTGACCTTCCCGCCGCCTAAACTGGTATCAAAGGGCTTGTCGTTCGTATCAATACCGGTACCAATAAAAAACGAGTGGGAGGACGAACAACATGTTCAGAGCAGGTTTGCGCAACACGATGGCCTTTGCCGGAGTGTCTGTCTGTATGCTATTCGGCGCCGCTATGCCGGCTGCCGCCGACGACCACGTGGTGAAAGTCACACCCCTGGGTAGCCACGATGGAGAGTTCTGTGGCCGGGACCGGGCGCTGGTCTTTGAAGATCCTAATGGCACCCGAATTCTCTATGACGCCGGCAGAACGGTCGCCGGTCCGGATGATCCCCGACTGGGCAAAATTGATGTTGTTCTGGTTTCCCACATGCATGGGGACCATGTGGGTGATCAGCGTATCAGCAAGACCAATCAGGGCACGTGCGGATCTCCGGACACCGGCGTTTCAACATTGCCACAATCCAACACTGTTGATATTGCGGTAAAACACGGTTCAAAAATTGTTACGGGTAGCGAAATGCCCGCCTTCTTTGCTGCCAAGCTGAAAGATGCCGGCGGTGATCCTGCAAACTCGCTGTTGGTTCGGTTCGGTGGCGAGCGTGAGGTTGGCGGAGTGGCAATTACGACCGTGCCGGCTGTGCACAGCAATGGCGTATCGCCCTCGTTCCTCACCGGGCCACTGGCAGAGTATCTGGCTGCCGCGGGTGTTGGCGCCAGTGTCGGACCACCCACGGGCTACGTGCTCAGGTTCTCCAACGGCCTGGTGGTCTACCTGTCCGGTGACACTGGCATTACTGCCGAGCAAAGACTGGTCGTGAAGGATCACTACGGTGCGGGGCTTGTGGTGATGAACATCGGTGATACGTTCACCACCGGACCGAAACAGGCCGCCTACGTAATCAATGATCTTGTGCAACCGAAGGCGGTTATCGCCTCCCACGCCAACGAACCTGCGACCTCCGGTGGCATGGTGCAGGAAGGAACGCGCACGGCTCTGTTCCGGGATTCAGTGACAGTGCCGGTTCATGTGCCCCTCAGTGGCCGCACCATGGCGTTCAATGGCATGGCGAGCTGCGTCTCCGGCTGCAACTAGGAGAACACGGGCACACAGGGCTGTTGCCGGTCAGTCTTCCATCTCCGGTCGGTAATGGCCCGCGCGAGCGGCACCGTTCAGGCGGGCCCGCTTCAGCATTGCTGCCTGAGCCTCCGGACCATTGTCCAGATTGCCGGCCCAGGCCTTCTGTGCCGGTTCCTGCAAAGCCCGTCCGTAAGAGAAGCTCAACTCCCAGGGCTGCGCGCCCATGCTGTTCATGGCGTTCAGATTGAGAGTGGCTTCTTCCGGTGTCTGGCCGCCCGAGAGGAAAAAAATGCCGGGTACCGCAGCCGGTACCGCCCTGCGAAAAACATCGAGAGTCGCTGTCGCCACGGCTTCCGGGGATGCCTTCGGGCTTTCCTTGCCCGGCGTCACCATGCTGGGTTTGAGGATCATGTATTCCAGTGCCACCTTGTGTCGGTACAGGGCGTGGAACACCTCTCGAATCACCGCCTCGCTGACTTCCGCGCAGCGCTCGATGGAATGGTTGCCATCAATCAGCACTTCCGGCTCAACGATCGGCACGATACCCAGGGACTGGCAGATCGCCGCATAGCGGGCGAGAACCTCGGCATTCGCCTCGATCGCCTGCCGTGAGGGCAGGGTGTCCGATATATGGAACACATCCCGCCACTTGGCGAACCGGGCCCCCTGGTTTTTGTAGATTTCCAGGCGGTCCTCCAGACCATCCAGGCCAAAGGTGATTTCATCACCGGGGGCATTCACAAGAGGGCCTTTGCCCTTGTCTACCTTGATGCCCGGCACAATGCCTTTGCTGGCCAGCAGCTTTGGCATGGGAACATTATCCAGGCTCTGCTGGCCGAGAGTCTCTTCAAACAGAATGACCCCGCTGATGAATTCTCCGAGCCCGGAAGCCGAGAAAATAAGGCTTCGGTACTCCCGGCGCATATCTTCGCTCGACTCCACGCCAACGGCCTTGAAACGCTTGGCAATGGTCGGGTGGCTTTCATCCGCCGCGAGAATTCCCTTGCCGGGCTGAACCAGTTCCCGGACGGTAGAGTTGAGTTCTTCCTGAATGGTCATGGTGAGCTCCTGGTTGATCCTTGAAAGTCTGTTGGTCGTTCGGCCCGCCACTCTATTGTAGACGTTGAATAGCGGTCTGGAATTTGATCTGCGCTAAGGCAGAAACCGATCTCCTGAATTAGGCTGTAGATGATAACAACAGGAAAACGGGAAGACCTGAATATGAAAACCGTTGTCAGCGTCAGCCAGGGATCTGGTGAGTACGATTATGATATCGAGACGTCGTTTCTTGGGCAGCCTTTCCGGATTATCCGGATCGGTACGGACGGCGATCTTTCCCGGGCCGAGGCGGTTCTGGAGTCCGTGCATCCGCAGGCAGATGCCATCGGTCTGAGCATGGTACACGATCATTACGAGGTGGGCCGGGAGCAGCTTGAACACCCGGATACTGCCCGCCTTGAGGCCTGTGTGCCGGATAAGCCGGTAACCACCGGTGCCGGGTTGCGGGCTATCCTGCAGGAATGGGCTGTGCGTCATACCCAGTCTGAGCTCGGGCATTTCTTCGACAATGCCCGGGTGCTCTTCTTGAATGGGCAGGCCGGTTACCGGATTGCCAGGGCCCTTTCCGAACATACCGAGAATCTCTTCTTTGCCGATCCTTACACGGATTTCGGAGTGCCCAGGCTGCTGACTTCCCTGAAACAGCTGGAAACCTATACCTCGCTTACTGCACCCATCATGTTCAGGCCTGCGGCGGTGAAAGCGGTTGAAACCATTCTCCGAACACCGCTGTATCGCTTGGGTGAGAACCTGGTGAAAGGTTCGCTCCATCACGCGGTCTCCGAGGCTCATGTCATCGTGGCTTCGATAGGCGACCTGGAGAACTTCACGGCGAAAGAGCTGGATGGAAAAACCGTGATTACCTCGCGGGTAACGGACGCGGCCATGGACTGGATGCGTTCGCGCAAGGTTGCCATGGTAGTGGATTACAGTCCCTGGTTGGAGGGCCGCCCCGTTGGCGTGAATGTGATGGAGGCGATGATCAGTGCGGCGCTTTCCAGGACGCCGGACCAGTTGGGCCCCGATGACTATCTGGATGTTATTCAGAGCCTGGAGATTGAGCCGCGAATCCTTTACCCGAACGGTTATCGCCGGGTTAACCGGTTTGCGTTTGTCATTCATCCCCTGTCGCAGCAATACCTCACCAAAACACCGCCCCTGGACTGGGTTGCCAACGTATCACCGCCTGTGGTGATGAACCTGGTGGAAAAGGCCATCGCGTATTCGCCACCGTTCATCTACTCCAAGGTATCCGGAATCCGGTCACCCAATGGCGATGAGGTGGAGGGCTGGCTCATTACCGTTGGTGGCACCCCTCGGGAAATCATGGCCCACGGGCCGGAATTTACCTACGCCCGGTTGCTGCAGGCGGCCAAACTGGCCAAGAAACTCGGCGCCCAGATCATGGGCCTGGGTGCGTTTACCAAGGTCGTGGGTGATGCCGGTATAACGGTGGCCAAGCGGGCGCCGCTGCCGATCACGACCGGCAACAGCTACAGCGCATCCGGTGCCCTGTGGGCGGCCCATGACGCCATGAAGAAAATAGGGCGGGTGAGTATTGGGCCCAGTGGCAAAGCGGCCGGCAAGGCCATGGTGGTGGGCGCTACGGGTGCTATCGGGTCTGTCTGCGCCAGATTGCTGGCCAAGGCAGTGGACGAGATTTATCTGGCGGCACCGGAGCCGGCCAAACTGCTGGCTCTCAAGGAAAGCATCGAACAGGAAACGCCGGGTGCCATCGTACATGTTGCCGGCTCTGCCGAACGCGATCTGGCCGACATGGACATGATCGTGACCGCCACCTCCGGGGCCGGCAAACGTATCCTGGATATCATGAAAGTGAAGCCGGGCTGCGTCATAACCGACGTCGCCCGCCCACTGGATATCCCGGCGGAGGATGTCGCCAAGCGGCCGGATGTGCTGGTGATCGAATCTGGCGAGATTCAGCTACCGGGTGAGGTGCATATGAAAGACATCGGGCTTCCGAAAGGCATTGCCTATGCCTGCCTGGCGGAAACCATCGTGCTTGCTCTGGAAGCGCGTTTCGAGAACTTCACTCTCGGGCGGAATATCGAGTGGGAAAAAGTGCGGGAGATTTACAAGCTGGGGCTGAAGCATGGCATGAAGCTGGCCGCCATTTCCGGGGTGAACGGTGTGTTCACCGAGGAGGACTTCGAACGGGTTCGAGTCCTGGCGGCCAGCGAAGAAGCACCTCAGGCAGAAGGATCAAGCACACCGGCGTAGCGAACGCCGCTGAGCAGGGCCATCTCCCGATGCCAGGTGGACAGGTCATCTATGTTCAGTTTGCTCAGGCTGTCGTGGCCACAGGCTCGTGCCATCACCTGCATCAGTGAGACAGAGGCCTCAAGGAAGTTCTGCAGCTGTTTGGCAGACTGGTCGACGTTCAACCGTTGGCGCAGGTCCTTGTTCTGGGTCGCAATGCCTGCAGGGCAATTGTTGGTGTTACAGATACGGGCTGCAACACAGCCGATGGACTGCATGGCACTGTTGGCAACGGCAATACCGTCAGCGCCCAGCGCCATGGCCTTCACAAAATCGATAGGAACCCGCAGGCCACCGGTAACGATCAATGTGACCCGTCCGCTTGCACCGCGGTCATCCAGATAGCGCCGCGCACGCGCCAGGGCAGGAATGGTGGGCACACTGATGTGATCACGGAAGATCTCGGGAGCAGCACCGGTGCCGCCGCCACGACCGTCGAGAATGATGTAGTCGGCGCCGGCATCCAGGGCGAATTGCACATCCCGCTCGATGTGATTGGCGCTCAGCTTGAAGCCCACGGGAATACCTCCGGTCACTTCCCGAACATGGCTGGCGAAGCGCTGGAAATCCTCAACTGAGCGCAAATCGTCGAAAGTGGGTGGGGAGTTCGCCGGTTCGCCCTCAGGAATATTGCGAACCTCTGAGATCTTGCCGGTGTTCTTGTTGCCCGGCAAATGGCCACCGGTGCCGGTCTTGGCGCCCTGGCCACCCTTGAAGTGAAACGCCTGCACTTTCTTGAGCAATTCTTCCTTGTAACCGAACTTGGCGCTGGCCAGCTCGTAGAAGTATCGGGAATTTTCCTGTTGCTCCTCAGGCAGCATGCCGCCCTCGCCAGAGCAGATGCCGGTGCCCGCAAGCTCGGCGCCACGAGCGAGAGCAATCTTGGCCTCCTCCGACAGTGCCCCGAAGCTCATGTCGGAAACGAATAGCGGCATGCTCAGTGTCAGTGGCATGCGGGCTTCAGGCCCGATTACCAGTTCGGTCGAGACGTCGGCGTCGTCTGCCAGCGGTTTACTGGCCATCTGCGCCACCATCAGTTGGAGGTCGTCCCAGTGGGGCAGGGTGTGGCGGGGCACGCCCATGGCAGTTGTCGGACCATGGTGGCCCATACTGCTCAGCCCCTCACGGGCCAACTGATGAATAAATTCAACGGTGGGTTCTTCTTTGGTGGATTTGGCCTTCGGCGCATCACCGGATTCCTCGTCGCCATCATCGTCTGACTCCGGCGCCTCCTTGCCAACCTGGTCATCGCTGAACTGCTGGTGAGTGCCGTCACAATAAGGCGCGCTTCCGGTCTGTTTACACTGGCACAGAACCGCCTCTTCGTCTTTTTCGGCCTTGAAGACCTTGGGCTTGAACCCCGTATCTCCGTGGGAACCGTCGCAGAACGGCTGGTTGTTGGAACGGCCACAAACGCAGAAGGCGTATTCCTCGCCTTTTTTCAGGCTGACTTTCTTGGGCTTGTTATCAGCGATCACCGGATTGCTCATTGCAAGGCTCCTTGTTTGGCGTATGCCACAAATGTACAAGGGTGTACGGGCATTAAACGCAAATAGGCTACTTGTAATGATCAAGTGTGGATCAGGACTGACCGCGCCGCCAATGCGGCGCGGCTCGCTCGGCGTCCGATTACTGCTGCAGGCCCGCCCTGGCTGCACGCGCCGCGTGCAGCTTCCGGTAGCTCTCGATCAACCGCTGATGCTTCTCCAGCCCATCCAGTTGCATGTTCGTGGTTTCCAGGCCGTGGAAACGAACGCTGCCATCCACTGAGCCAACAACAGCTTCCATGGTTTCCTTGCCGAACATGCGGGTGAAGTTGGTTATGTAGTCGCCCAGCTCCATTTCGTCGTCAAGGGTGACTTCGAGAACCGCATACATCGCTCGGTAGAAAAGGCCGCGCTCAACGGTGTTGTCGTTGAACTGAAGGAACATGTCGACGAATTCCAGGGCTTCTTCATGCCACTGCAGGGCAAGGCAGATCAGGATCTTCAGCTCAAGGATCGTGAGTTGGCCCCAGATGGTGTTTTCATCGAACTCCACGCCGATCAGGGTGATGATCGTCATGTAGTTGTCCAGCTGGCTGGCTTCCAGGCGCTCCACCAGATCGGCCAATTGCTCATCGTCCAGGCGGTGCAGGTTGAGGATGTCTTCCCGATAGTCCAAAGCCATGTTGGTGTTGTCCATTATCAGGTCTTCCACCGGATACACCTCGGAATAGCCTGGAACCAGGATTCGGCAGACCGGCGCGCCCAGTTCCTCATAGACGGCGACATAGACTTCCTTGCCCAGCTCCTCGAGGATACCGAACAGACACTCGGCTTCCTCGGCGTTGGTGCCGGAAAAATCCCATTCAACAAAATCATAATCGGACCTGGCGCTGAAGAACCGCCAGGACACCACGCCTGTGGAATCGATAAAGTGCTCCACAAAGTTGTTTGGCTCGGTCACTGCCAGGCTGTTGAAGGTGGGCGCCGGCACATCGTTGAGGCCCTCGAAGCTGCGGCCCTGCAGGAGTTCCGTCAGGCTTCGCTCAAGGGCCACTTCAAAGCTCGGGTGAGCGCCGAAAGAGGCGAACACGCCGCCCGTTCGCGGGTTCATCAGGGTAACGCACATTACCGGGAACTGGCCGCCGAGGGAGGCGTCCTTTACCAGAGTCGGGAAACCCTGGGCTTCCAGGGCTTCAATGCCTTCCAGGATGTTCGGGTATTTTTCCAGTACCTCCCGGGGCACGTCCGGAAGTGCAATCTCCTCTTCGATAATCTGCTTCTTTACCGCCCGTTCGAAAATCTCCGACAGACACTGAACCTGTGCTTCGTTCAGGGTATTGCCCGCACTCATGCCGTTGCTGAGAAACAGGTTCTCAATCAGGTTGGAGGGGAAATACACCACCTCGCCATCCGATTTTCGCACGTAGGGCAGGGAGACAATGCCCCGGTCGGCTCTGCCGGAGTTGGTATCAATCAGGTTGGAGCCGCCAAGCTCGCCGTCCGGGTTGTAGATGGCGAGGCAGTGGTCATCCAGAATACCTTCCGGCAGCTCGTCGTTGGGGCCCGGCTTGAACCACTTTTCGTTCGGGTAGTGGACGAAGTCGCTGTTGGCGATGTCCTCACCAAAGAACTGATCGTTGTAGAAAAAGTTGCAGCTGAGCCGCTCGATAAATTCGCCCAGGGCAGAGCACAGGGCGCTTTCCTTGGTAGCTCCCTTGCCATTGGTGAAGCACATGGGTGAGGCAGCATCGCGAATGTGCAGGGACCACACGTGCGGCACAATGTTCCGCCAGGAGGCAATCTCGATCTTCATGCCTAAGTCTTCAAGGATGCCAGTCATGTTGGCGATGGTCTGCTCCAGGGGCAGGTCCTTGCCTTCGATAAAGGTCTGGGTGCCGCCTTCCGGCTGGGTCATCAGCAGTGCCTGGGCGTCCGCGTCCAGGTTCTCGACGGTTTCAATCTCGAAGGTCGGGCCGGTCTGGACCACTTTTTTCACGGTGCAGCGGTCGATCGAGCGCAGGATGCCCTGGCGGTCTTTCTCCGAAATGTCCTCGGGCAGTTCCACGGAGATCTTGAAGATCTGGTTGTATCGGTTTTCCGGGTCCACGATGTTGTTCTGGGACAGGCGGATATTCTCGGTGGGAATGTCCCGTGCCAGGCAGTAGACCCGGACAAAGTAGGCTGCACACAGGGCAGAGGAGGCCAGGAAGTAGTCGAACGGGCTGGGCGCCGAGCCGTCGCCCTTGTAGCGAATCGGCTGGTCCGTTACGACGGTGAAATCGTCAAACTTGGCTTCAAGTCTGAGGTTCTCGAGAAAGTTGACGTTGATTTCCATTGCAAAGAGTCCTGGATCGGAGAATTTGGCGCGCCATGGCTTCTAATGGCGGCCATTATCCAGTTTTTGCAGGTGTTCGTCTTGGTCGGTCTTCTACGGATGATGTAACGCCAGCTCCACGGCTCGGGCGGCGTGAATCTCCGTGGTGTCGTAAAGTGGAACCTCAGTGTCGGCCTGGCTGATCAGCAATCCGATCTCGGTGCAGCCGAGAATGACCGCCTGGGCCCCGCGCCCCGAAAGCGACGAAACGATATCCAGGTAGGTGTGGCGCGAGTCAGGCTTGATCTCGCCCTGGCAAAGCTCTTCGTAGATAACACGGTGCACCTCATCCCGCTGGCTTTCATCCGGGGTGAGAACGTCGATACCGGCCGCCTCCAGTCGTTCCCTGTAGAACGCCTGCTCCATCGTAAAGCGGGTGCCCAGCAGGCCTGCTCGGGTCACACCCTCTTTCTTCAGTAACTGCGCGGTGGCATCCGCGATGTGTAGCAATGGAATCCCGATCGCCTGTTCGATCTCCGGAGCAACCTTGTGCATGGTGTTGGTACCGATCACCAGGAAATCCGCGCCGGCCTTCTGAACTGACAGAGCGGCCCCGGTAAGAATGTCGGCAGTGGCCGGCCAGTCGCCTTTGTGTTGTAGCGCTTCAATCTCGGCGAAATCCACGCTGAAGAGCACCAGTTTGGCTGAATGCAGCCCGCCCAGGCGGTTTTTAACGCCCTCGTTGATAAGCCGGTAATAGGTTTGCGTGGATTCCCAGCTCATGCCGCCGAGAAGGCCAATGGTTTTCATATATGAAATCCCAGAACAGAGTTTCCAACGACTCTAGCACAGTCTAGTGCGGTCGAATGCGCGTTACCGTCCATCTCTATTTATGCCGGCTTGTCGTCCATACCAACCGTTTATCTCACGCTTCCTTGGAGATTCTCCATCCGTGTGAAAGTCCGTGCTTCCGGGTATTCCACCCCTGAATTCATTCACTTGGAGATCATTGAAATGAACCCGTTAGCGACTCACCTTGCCCTCCGGTCAAGGCTCACTTTTACAGCACTTGTCTTGTGTATTCTTGCAGGCCCTGTCAGCGCCTCCGACTGGGACGCAAGCCTTGGCCTTTCGGGCGGCTCTATCCAGCGCCATGTAAAGGGGGAGAATGATCAGCATGTCGTCGTACCTTATGCCGATCTGCGGTGGGGGATGATGATGGCAAACCCGGAAGGTATCGGGCTTGTTACCTCGCCCACGTCTTCTAGCAAGCTCAAGGTGATGGTGCAGTTACGCCAGTCTGTGTTCGACCCGGATGATAACAAGGTGCTGGCAGCACTGGACGACCGGGATGACACCGGTGAGTTACTGATCAAATGGGGGCAGGCGACCCCCTGGGTTGATCTTGCCATTTTTGCGTCGGCCGATGTGTTGGACCGGCATGGCGGCCATGAATGGGGTATTGCAGTATCGCGCGAATTGCCCGCATGGGGGGGTGCGCTGGTGCCAAGCATTGACGTGCGTCAGCAATCGCGAAGGCTGGTTGATTACTACTACGGCGTTAGCCAGCAAGAGGCGTCTGCAAACATTGCGGCATACGAAGGAGAGAAATCGGTCGTAATGCGGACGTCGGTCTCTCACGTCCAGAAACTGGGTAGCGATTGGCATTCGGTGTTCGCGTTTGGTTATGAACATCTTGGCGACGGAGCTGGCGAAAGTTCAATCGTGGAGCGCAAGGGCTTCTGGTCTGGTGGTGTTGCAATCTTTTATCAGTTCTAGGAGCAAACGACATGAAGCTGTGTTTCTCATCTCGTGAACGAACGGGAGGGCTTGCCGGTATCCTTGCCGGATTAACGTTTCTGTTCGGGATGGTCTTTTACCTCGCGCTCTTGACGGAAGTTCAGTTCGGGAATCTATCGGCAGACATCACTTCCCAGCTCATTTACCTGCAGGGGCACAGCGGTTTTCTGTATACATGGTATTTTGTTATTTACCTCGTGTTCGGCTTTGCGCTGCTCAACATGCAGTTCGGATTGTCGGCGTTGTTGCCGAGAACAACCCTGAGCCAAGCTGCATCGCTCGCGGCGTACCTGTGGGCAGGTCTCGTGATTTCAGCGGGGCTGGTGGCGACCGTAGGGCATAATATGGTGATCACTCTTGCACAAGCCCATCCGGAACTCGCGCCGGGGGCCTTTGTGTCGCTCCATATAGTCGTCAACGGCCTAGGAGGCGGGAACGAACTCGTAGGTGGCGTATGGCTGATTCTGGTTTTTTTTGCCTCACGGCAGAAACAGTCGTTGCCAGAGGCTATTCAGTGGAGCGCACTGTTGGTCGGTTTTGCCGGCACGGCTACTGCACTGCCGCAACTGGCAGGGTTCTGCGGTGCGGTATTCGGGCTTGGCGGCATTCTCTGGTTCGTGGCCACGGGTATGCATCTGGCTTTTAATGGAGCAGGGCAGACATCATGATTACTGAGATTCAACGTCTCTGGCAGCGCCATGACCTGCTCCGAGATACCTTTCAGACGCTTGCAATCTGCTACGCGATTTCGATGGTAATCTGGCTAACGGACGCGGGCGAGTTCTGGCTGACACTGCAGGTTGCTCTCGTATTCGGGGTGTCTTGCCTGTGTGCGATACGGGTCAGTGTTCATTATCTTGAAAACCGGACTTCCATATTGGTGGCCACGGTCATTGGCTACCTGGTGGGAGTCGTTATTGGCATCGTCCACTTGTTTTATCAGCTTTATGGCTCCTTCGAAGAAGTGCGGGAGGCGCCGGCTTCTGATCTTATACTCAAGATCCTGTTCAGTTTGTTGGTGACCTACGTTTTCTACAACTCACATCGTTTGACCCGTAAACGTAGAGAACTACAGGCTCAACGAATGCGAACGCTTGAGCAGGAAAAACAGCTGGCGGAATCCAACTATCAGGTGTTGCAATCAAGAATTGAGCCGCACTTCCTATTCAACACACTCGCCAATATACGTGTACTCATTGACGTGCGACCGGAGACGGCGAAAACAGTTCTGGATGACCTTACAGGGTTGCTCAGAGGTTCCATGACCAAGGCTGAGCGTCAGCTCATTCCTCTGTCTGAAGAGTTGGAGTTTGTGAAAGCTTACCTTTCGATACAGCGCACTAGAATGGGAGACAGATTGACCTTTGAAGTTGTCGTGCAGGATGACATCGCTGGAGTGAGCTGCCCGCCATTTACGCTGCAGCCGCTTGTTGAAAATTCGGTTATCCATGGCATTGAACCTAAACTTGAAGGCGGTCATATCCGGGTGCTGGTAGATGTTGGACCTGAGCGGTGCTGCGTTACCATCCGTGATACGGGGCTGGGATTGCGAAAGGATTCTCGTAAGAACAATGGCGTCGGGCATGGAATCGCCGTTGACAACATTCATCAGCGTTTGTCGCTGCTCTATGGAAAGAATGCATCGCTGATACTGGCCAACCATACTGATGAAAAGGGCTCAGTAACCGGTTGCGTTGCTACGGTTCGGTGGCCGATTAATCCCGGGGACTCGCCATGAACGTTATGGTTGTTGACGATGAACCCTTACTCAGATTTCACCTTCAGAAACTGCTCACGGATCTCTGGGATGAAGCAGAGCAGGTGATCTGTGTGGGGTCGGGCGTGGAAGCGGTCGAACGAATCAATGAAGTTGATGTGCATACCGTGTTTTTGGACATCAAGATGCCCGGTATGAGCGGCGTTGAGACAGCGGGTGTCCTGCGTGATATGGGATTTTCCGGGAACCTCGTATTTGTTACAGCCTACGATCAACATGCCTTGGAGGCATTTGAACATGAAGCGGTGGACTATCTGCTTAAACCCGTGCACGGAGACCGCTTGTATCAGTGCATTGAAAGACTGAGAAAGCGTGATGAAAGAACAGTGAAGTATGAGCTGGATGCTGCGCAGCTGAAACGCCTAATGCCGGTTGCAGGCTCCAGCGAACTTCGCTGGATTAACGCCACCCGCGGCCAGCAGGTTCATGTTATACGGTTGGACGATGTCTGTTGCTTTATCGCCGAGGACAAGTACACAACAGTGGTGACCGAGAACGGGGAGTTCCTCATTCGCAAAACCATCAAAGAATTAACGGAAACCCTCGATGTTGATCAGTTTTGGCGTATTCATCGTGCGATCATAGTTCAGGTTGGCCGTATTTCCAGGGTGGAACGAGATGAAGAAGGACACTATGAGGTGTTTATGGATGGCATTGGCAGAAGACTGCCGGTCAGTCGCAGCAATGCCCATCTCTTCAAGCAGATGTGAAGCTTAGGGAGCGATGCATGAGCAATCTGATGAATTCTGTCGAACAGAGCTGTGATTCGGCCGATGCGCCGTGCAGCGCCATTGAAGTCATTTTAAGCCCAAGGGTTGCTGATCTGGGCGGCTTTTCTGTGCGTCGCCTGTTGCCAACGGCAAAACGGAAAATGGTCGGCCCCTGGATTTTCTTTGATGAGATGGGTCCGGCGGCATTTCCGGCCGGCGAGGGCATCAACGTATTGCCGCATCCGCACATTGGCATTGCCACCGTAACCTACCTGTTTGAAGGCGAAATATTGCACCGGGATTCGGTGGGCAGCTACCAGCCCATCCAGCCGGGAGATATCAACTTGATGGTGGCCGGTAGTGGCATCGCCCATTCCGAGCGGGAGCGTCCTGAAATCACGGCCAAGGATCATCGTCTGCATGGGCTCCAGCTCTGGCTCGCCTTGCCGGAATCCCACGAGGAAACCGACCCCGCCTTTCATCATTATCCGGGCGATCAGATACCAGCCATCGACATTGACGGTGTCCCGGTCCGGGTAATGATCGGCAGTGCCTATGGCGTGAGCTCACTGGTGCGCCAATTCAGCGACACGCTGTATCTTGAAGCTACCCTGAAAGCCGGTCAGACCCTGGAGTTGCCGGAGGCGACCGAACGGGCCGTCTATGTCGCCAGTGGTGCGTTGCGAGCTCACGGCTCCGAACTGCCTGCCCATAGCATGACGGTTTTTTCCCGAGGCTCCGGCGTTGAGGTCACTGCTACTGAAGAAACGCGTATCGCTGTGATCGGTGGTGAGCCCCTTGGTAAGCGGTTTATTGAGTGGAACTTTGTTTCTTCCACCAGAGCCAGAATCGAAAAGGCCAAAGAGGACTGGAGGGCCGGGCGGTTTGCCAAAGTCGTGGGTGATGAGGAAGCGTTTATTCCCTACTAGGAGCTTGTCTCGGTTTTCCACTGGTGCCACGCCTTGTATCCAGGTGTCGACGTCTACAGTGTTAAGTAGAGCCACTTCTCAAAGAAGGAGGGGAGCCAGTATCCATGGAGCCCGTCACCAAGAAACCCTGTATCGACGTCTGCGAGTTCAACAAGAAGGCCATCTGCAAAGCCTGCGGCCGAACCCGTCAGGAGAAGAAAGAGTGGAAACAGCTGTCACCGGAACAGAAGCAGGCGATCTGGACACGTATTCTGGAGTCTCACGGCTCGGGTAAAGGAAAGAATCCCAAGGCATTGCGCGAGTTGTACGAGAAGGCCAAAAACAAGAAAAAGAAGAAAAAGAAGAGCTGATCGCCGCGGAAATATTCGGGTTGCGGCGATCAGAGACCTCAGGGTGAAGTGTTAGAAACGATACTTGGCGTTTGCATTCACAGTGCGCCGCTCGCCGTATCCGCAGTCTGCACCCTCGGAGCGACACCAGGTGATGTACTCTTCATCGGCCAGGTTCTTGGCATCGACGGTGAAGTCCCAGTTTTGCCAGGTGTAGCCAATCATGGCGTCGTAAAGGGTAACGGAAGGCACGACGGGCCCGCCGCCAGAACCAACGTTGTCTCCCACATATCGAACTCCGGCACCGAACCGCCAGTTGCTGGCGATATAGAGCTGGTTCCACCAGGAAGCCTGACGCTCGGCTACATAGGGAAGACGGTTGCCGGTGCCATCGTCTTTGGCACTGATGTCGGTATACGCCAACTGGGTTTCGAAACGCTGCCAGCGTTTGTTCACCTGCAGCTCCCAGCCGTCGATCACGGCGCCGGTCTGCTCGACACCTCCTGGCGTATTGCCATCACTGACGCGGTTCTCCTGGGTAATATCGAAATACGCGGCGCTTATGCCGAGGGACTGGTCCGGTGAAACATACTTCACGCCAGCTTCCTGCTGGTCGCCGGTTGTCGGTTTCAGGGTATTAGCCTCGGGAGTGCCGTCGGTACCGAGGTTCATGCTGAAGGCTTCAGCGTAGCTGATGTACGGAGAAATCCCGTTTTCAAACCGGTACATCAGACCCGCGCGACCGGTAGTGGCTTCTTCATCACTGACGGTGTCTGATCCGGAGACGGCCAGGCTGCGGTTCTCGGCCCAGTCGTGGCGAAGGCCGGCGGAAACGACAACAGGGCCGATTTCAATGTGGTCGGCAACGTAGAGGCCAATCTGCTCAATCTCGTTGTCTGGCCGGTCGGATGGGTTGATGATGCTGTCATTCAGGTTGCCGTACTGTGGGTCGTAAACATCGAATGTTCCGCCCAGACCATAGCCGTAGAAGTAGTTGTCCTGTTCCCAGAGGGCATCCTGGCGGTCGGCTCCGATAATAAGACGGTGGCGGGTCATGCCCAGATCAACATCGCCCTCGAGACGAGCGTCCATGTTGAAGATACGGGTTTCAGTGTCTGCCGTGTAAATGGTTCGTGATACCTCACCGTTGGCGTCAGGAACGCTTGGAATAGTGATCCAATGCTCACGAGTTTCTGCGCTGGAATCGGTATAACGGGCCGTAGCGGAAACCGCCCAGTTGGAATTCAGCTGATGATCGACAAACAGGGTAGCCTCGGTCTTCTCCCGGTCGTAACGATCCCAACCCGGTTCGCCAACAAACCGCTCGGAACCGATGAAACCCTGAGAACCCGGCTCCAGGGTGCCGGCCTGTGGCAGGAACTGGGCAGACACCTGGCCTTTGTTCTCCTGACGGTTCAGAAGCAGGGTGATGCTTGTATCATCGGTGGCGCGCCAGGTCAGTGAAGGGGCGAGTACGTAGCCATCGTCTTCCACATAATCCACCTGTGTGTCGCTGTCGCGTCCCAGTGCGATCAGACGGTACAACAAATCACCACTCTCGTTGACGGGGCCGGTTACATCCACGGCCAGTTGCTTGTGATTAAAGGTGCCATACTGGGCCCAGATCTCGCCGCCCTGTTCCTTTTCCGGGAGCTTGGATACCCCATTGATGATGCCGCCCAGGTCGCTCTGGCCATAAAGCATGGAGGAGGGGCCCTTGAGCACTTCGATGCTCTCGAGGGCGTACACATTGGTGCGGACGGTGTTGTAGGAACCGTAGATCTGACGCAAGCCATCCAGGTAGCGGCCGGCGTCTACTCCACGCACTTTTGCGGAATCGATTCGGGTGTCAAAACCGAAGTTGCCCGCGTTAACCCCTGGGGTGTAGAGCAGGGCGTCCTGGATGTTCTTGGCGCCGGAATCTTCGATGAAGCTGCGATCGACGATTGAGACCGAATAGGGTTGCTCTTCAACCGGAACGTTCAGTTTTCCAACGGCCGGCGTTTTTTCCAGAGGCATATAGTCCGGAGCGGTAATCGCATCAGAAACCACATCGAGAGCTTCGAGTGTGGTCGCGTCGTTGGTTTGCGATTGCGCCATGGCCAGAGAGCTTGCGCCGAGGAGTGAAACCAGTGCTGCAGAGCTGCAGCGTCGGGAGCGAATGACTTTCATACAAAAATACGCCTTCATTGTTAATGCGGAGGCGAATGATAACAATTATCATTAAATAAACAAGAGGTAATGAAATCGCGTGACAAGGTCAGTCGATAGTAAACGAGAGGATTCTCGAGATGTGGCTGTAGGGCAGGCCACTCTCCTCATGCCAGAGATTAAACGCTTCCTGCGCTTGCATCAGCCCTTTCCTGCTGGTGGGTGAAGCATCCAAAACCTCTTCCCTATGCAGCGCGGCAATAACATCCCGTGAAAGGATAAAGCCGTCCCAACCCACTCGCCGCAAAAAGTACTGGGCGCTGTTGCCACCGAGCCTCGCTCCGTTGCGTTTAAGCCACATCAGCAGGCCGGCCTGGTCACTGCTGGGCCAATTGGCGAGGAACTTGCCAAAGCTGCCGTGTTCCCGGGAGGCATCGACAATCATCCGCGCATTTTCGGGAACGGTCTGAATTTTCTGCGCGTTCCTGACGATGCGTTCGTCGCCCGCCAAACGCTCAAGCACTTCGGGAGGAACCTGCTGCCAGTAAAGCGGTACAAAGCCTTCGAAGGCCTCTTCAAACTTCGGCCATTTGTTTTCGATCACCCGCCAGACGAAACCGGCCTTGAAGATGCACCGGGTGATTTCCGAAAGGTATCGATCGTCACCAAGAGCCTCAAGCTCGCCGGGTGCCGCCACTCTCGGCAGCCGTGCGAGAACCTCGCTCTCGCCGCCTTTCTGGAGAACGGCCTGTTCGTAGATGCGGGAAAAGGACATAGCGGTCTTTGAATCAGTCCAGTGTGTTAAGTGATTTTTTCCGGCCAACGTGCGACAGGCCAATAATCAGGGTTCCGAGTAACCCGAGGGCAGGGCGCACAATCAACCGGAATACCCAACTGCCGATGTACAACACCGGCAGTAGTATCAGCATCCACCCGAGAAACTGCACCAGCTTTACCGGGTAGCCCATTACTTCCGCTACCTCTGCCAGGACGTCGTTGATGATACCGGGGTGTGTGACCACCAGATACCCCACGCCAATCACGGCGGGCCATTTTGCGTAGCGGGCGGTCGTCATCAGCATGCGCCCGCTAGTCGTGAGGCGAGCGGCCAGTGCTGCGGACCGGGTACCCCTTGCAGCGCCTCTGGATGAAACAGCGACAGCCCGTCCTACCCGAAGTACCTTCAACGCGCTGGCAAAAACCAGAACATCCACCGACGCCCAGCCGATATCAGAGGCGGTCACGTCGTCACCGGTGCGGTGCTGAATCTCAAGGTTGCGTATACCACTTGCGAAGAACTGGTTGATGTTCTCCAGCACCCGTTCGGTTCGAACCCAGATGACGTCGCCCTGCTCGTTCAATACGAACTGGCCCAGGAAATCGTGCCCTTCTTCCTGAATAAAGCGCACGGCGTACCACCCGCGCTCTTCCGGAGTCAGCTTTTCCTTTCGGGACGTGCTTTGTTGGCCGGCGGTACTGTTACCGGTGTCTTCGCCTCCGGTAAAGAACTCCACGGCCGCCTGATATTTTTTCGCCAGATCGTTCATCAGCTCGATAGAGCCAACAGGTTTGCTCAGGAAATAGTGAATCGGCGGAAGAATGTTTTCGCCATAGAGCCGAAGAATTTCCCGGAATTCCGGTTCGGGACCATATAGGGGAAATACTTCGCGTGTCATCGCCGGGTATCGCAAATACGCTGCCCGGGCCTTCAGTAGCAGCAGTTCGTCGTCTGCCATATCCAGCAAGGCTGCCTGCACTTCCAGTGGCTCTTTCTCGATCCGAGGGAATTCCCGGAGAGTATCTTCCGCCTGAATCTGGATCAGCCGCTCTTCAATCAGCATGGGCCGGGATGTGACCGTCGACAACAATGCAACGATCACCGAGATCCCCAGAATCAACAGGAGTTTTCTCATCGAAACTTACCCCGGGCAGGAATGAGTAAAAGAACCGTGTAGGGGTTGCCGCTTTTGTAGCTCGATCAACCAGCGACTACGCTTTGGAGAGTAGCGCAAATGTATACGCCCCGAAAATGCAGATCATTCCGGGATTGGGCTGGCATGCTTTTGGCGAAGGTCGAACGGGAGTTGCAAGTGGCGGTAAATCAAGCAAAGCGTGGATTTGTCATCAGAGAGGCCCGGGAAGAGGATTTGCCCGAGATGGTGGGCTTCCTCGCCAAACTGGCCCTGCATGTTTCGGGTGCGCCTCCCCATGACTTGAAGGAAAGCGAGTACAAGCGGCTTCTGCGAACCCTGCACTCCGCGCTGGACGATCCCAACAGACGACTCGTTGTGGCCGAAAGCAAAAGCGCCGGGCTCGTGGGTATGGGTTATGTTTATATCTGGAGAAGCCAGGGCATCTGGGAGCAGTCGGAAGCGGCAGAATTCAAGTCCGGCGTTATTGATGATATCTGGGTAGAGCCGGACTTCCGGGGGCTTGGTATCCTGAAGGCACTGTTGCGGGATCTTGTGACTTTCGCGGAGGAGCATCACGCCTCGGAGCTGATCCTCGAATACTCTGCTTCAAACAAGGAAGCCAAGGCTGCCTGGACCAAGCTGGGTTTCAAACCGACCGGGGTTCGCGCGGCGGCATTCACCTCGGTGGTTAAGCAGGCGCTGGCGGAATCACAAGGATAAGAAAAGGAAACAGGCCATGATCGGCGATCGCAGTGTGAATGTGTTTTACGATGAGATCATGCTCGGGCATAACCCCGAGGTGGATCTTCCGTTCATGCCCAGCCGGGTGGAAAAGCGGGTGCGATCCATTCTTCAGGGCTTGGATTTCAAATGGAGCTATCCGGAGCACCCTGGGCGGATCAGCGCCATCAAGGAGTATCTGGATGAAAACCCTGTGGCAGGTACTCAATTCAAATCGGGTGCGGCTGCCGCAACATACGATCAGCTGGCACGGGTACACACCACCTCCTACCTTGACCACATCTTCTCACTGGACGGGAAACGGGCGTGGCTTGATAAAGATACTACGGCGGTGTCACCCGACAGCATCAAAGCCGCCACGGCTGCGGCCGGCAACGCCATTGCCGCCGTTGAAAGCGTTGTGAAAGGGGAGTGTAACAGCGCGTTTGCCCTGATCCGCCCGCCCGGCCATCATGCGGAACCGGTTCGGGCACGGGGATTCTGCCTGCTCAATAATGTGGCCATTGCTGCGGCCCATGCCCAGGCCAAACTCGGCTGTGAGAAGATTCTGATCATCGACTGGGATGCCCATCATGGCAACGGTACCCAGGACATTTTCTGGGCAGACCCCGATGTCCTGTTTTTCGATACCCACTGCGCGGCGCCATTCTATCCCGGATCCGGTCACCTGGAAGAGATCGGTGATGGGCTGGGGGAGGGCTACACCATCAACGTGCCACTGCCGGAAACGGCTGGCGACGTTGCCTTTGAGAAAGTGTTCCGGGAGATCCTGATGCCGGCGGCGGATTACTTCCAGCCGGATCTGGTGCTGGTCTCTGCCGGCTTTGATCCGCACAGAAACGACATGGCCCTGAACCTCACCTACGATGGTTTCAAAGTAATCACAGGTATTGTTCAGGCGATTGCCGACAAACACTGTGAGGGACGGTTAGCGCTGGTTCTGGAAGGTGGCTACAGCCTGAGTTCGCTGTCCAAGGGGGTGCACGCCGTGCTCGAAGTGCTGGCCGGAGGGGAGGTACCGGAAGTGCATGAAATCGGTGTACCGGAGGCCGAGGAGGCAGCGGAATTCCATCGGTCTGCTTTCAGTGACGATCAGGAGTGATCAAGCCGCCTCAGAGTTGAAATTTGGCAATCACCTCCGAAAATGGCATCGGTCGGGCGATCAGGTAGCCCTGAGCCTGATCACATTCTCGCTCGCGCAGCATTGCAAGTTGCTCTTCAGTCTCAACTCCTTCAGCAATTACCTTGAGGTTCAGGCTGTGAGCCATGGCAATGATCGTGTTCGCAATCACTTCACTGCCTGGATCGGTAGTGACCTCGTTTATGAAGGATTTATCGATTTTTAAAGTATCGATAGGGAAGCGCTTCAGGTAGCTCAGGCTTGAGTAGCCAGTGCCGAAATCGTCGAGCGAGATGCTGACGCCAAGACTGCTTAGCTGAGACATGGTGTCTATTGCCGCCTCAACCTCATAAATCAGGGCGCTCTCTGTGATTTCCAGCTCCAGGTAGGCCGGCGGCATGCCGGTTTTGTCCAGAACTTCTTGTACAACAGTCACGAGATTCTCTTGATGGAACTGTCTGGCAGAAAGGTTTACTGCGACTCTCAGTCCCGGAATTGCCGCTGCCTGACGACAAGCTTCGTAGAGTACCCACTTTCCGATAGGTATGATCAAGCCCGTCTTTTCTGCCAGGGGGATGAAATGGTCTGGTGGGACCAGTCCTTCGGTAGGGTGCTGCCAGCGCAAGAGAGCCTCGAGGCCTACAAGCTGACGAGAAGCGATATCGATCTGCGGCTGATAATACAATTCGAGCTGGCGTTCCTCCAGCGCATGCCTGAGCGAAGTTTCCAGTGCAAGCGCGTCGCTCAGGGTGCCGTGATCCGAGGCAATGAAATGCCGGTAGTCGTTACCACCTTGCTCCTTTATCGTGGCCATTGCAGTTCTGGCACGATTGATCAACACATCCACGTCTATGCCAGTTCCGTCACATTCAGCGATTCCCATGCTGCAGGACACGAATAATTCTCGTCCGTTTTCCAACGAAATTACTGAGTGCAATTGGCCGTTGATGCAGGTAGCAATTTCAGAGGCGTCGGCTCCGCTCCGGTCAGGAAGCAACACGATAAACTCGTCACCACCCCAACGCGCAACCGTATCGGCTTCGGCAACACAGGCAAGTATACGTTCAGCGACTTTGCATAGAACGTAGTCCCCTACCGTGTGCCCCAGGCTGTCATTCACCTGTCGAAAGCGATCTATGTCGACATAGAGAATGCTGAACACGTTTTTTCGCCATTCGGCTTGAAGAATCGCCTGCTGCAGCCGGTCGGTAAACAACAGCCGGTTCGGCAGTTCGGTAACACTGTCAAAGTGAGTGAGGTACTCCAGCTGGTGGCTTTTTGCCAGGTTGGCGATCGCGAAAGAGATGTCACCGGCAACCTCGTTTAAAAGTCGCATTTCGGCTTGGTCAAAAGAGAATGCATCTTCTCGGTATAGCAGCAGGGCCACTTGTAGTTCCTGATCGCGATGCGTTAACGGGAATGCTACCAATGCCCCTACGCCAAGATTGATCAGGTCATTGAAGCCCCTATTGTAATCTGGCTTACGGAGCTCATTTTTTATGACGATGCGATGATTTTGGAGGCACTCGCCTACGATGGCCGTCTCTGCCTTGGATAACGGTCTGTTGCTAAATTTGTTGTTGGCAGCATGCTGGTTCAAGACGGTTCCTTGGCCCGAGTCGTGGTTGTACTCGACGATCATGGCTGCGAGTAATTCGCCTTCCTCGACCGTAAGCCGGGTAGCTTCCTCAAAGAGAGCTTTCCGGGTCTGTACCCTGACTATCAGGGTATTAATGCCACTCAACACCTTGTGGATACGGTTGAGTCTCAGAATCTTTTCCTCGGCCTTAAGGCGCTCAGTAATGTCCATTACCGACGCCATGATGTAGCGACCCTCCACCGTATGCACCGGGTTCAGGGCTATTTCTGCAGGGAATTCGGAATCATCATGGCGCAGGGCGAAAAGTTCGCGCCCCTCACCCATCATTCTCTGTTGGGGAGCATTCATGAACCCGCGCACGAAAACACTGTGCTCCTCGCGGAAGCGAAGAGGTAGCAGGCTTTCCAGGGGCTTACCGACCAGGTGATTTCGAGGGTAAAGAAACAGGGAATGGGCTAACTGGTTGGCCATTTGAATAATGCCGGCCTGATCAACCATTACGGTGGCGACGGGCGAGGAATCTATGGTTGAGCGAAACCGTTCCTCTTCACGGTTCAGCGCATCAGCGCCGAACCAACCGACAAAGCTCAGCACAAGAATGCTGGATACGGCGCTGATTGCAAACCCGAACGCCTCGCTATAGTAGCCTGCCTGAAGGCCTTTAAGGCTAAGCCAGCACATTAAAATTGGCGTGACTATTATAAACGGCAGAAGCTTTCGTACAGACCGACCACCGACGTAAGGGCTTGTGGCAGAGGCCATGATCCCCTCGTTCGGTCTAACCAGAAGCATGGCTGTACTGCAGAGCACGAAAAGGAGGGATGTGTGGAGGGCCATGGTTGAGAAAATCGTTAACTCAAACTGCTGAATTCCGAAAACGTAACCGGTCAGAGCTGACCCGCTGATAGTGAAAACCGTTAGAGCGAGGACCTGCAGTGCAATAGTCGAGTGGCGAACAGGTAATACGGTGGCCATCCATGCAGCGCCGATAAGGCCGAAACAGAGGGCCGTTCCGATGGACATTCGACCGGGCCAATCGCTCGGGGGAGTTGCTGTATCTTGGACGAACGGGTTGTCGATCCCCAGCTGCCATCCGCTAAAGTATTCAAGGAGCGTAAGACCCGGGATAATCAATAGGAACGCTGCGATTGTGAGCGTAACCGGACAATCTGAGCAAGGCCTGTAAATCAGAGCCTTGTAGCGGAGTATGAGGCCGCACGCGAGAAAGCACATCGCTGTGTTGAATTTCATCGACTGGAAGCCGGGAAGGATGCGCTTTCCGGCTTCGATGTCAAAAAACCAAGACAATAAAACCAGTGTGGCAATAGCGATTGTGAGCCAGCCGATCTGGTGCACAATGCGCCTGTAGATCCCAGAGGGTCTCGTAGCAGAGTGGGTATTGAATCTCAGGGCTTTATCGCTTGTCACCGTCTGAACTCCTCCTTGAGCGGGCGCAGAAACTGCCTTGCTTGAGACGCTAGCTCGGACTCCCGGATCGCATCCTTCAGCCTCTCACCAACAGCATAGCTACGGGTCGAAAAATTGCTACACGTGTAGGTTCGATATACGTTTAAACCTACCATCTGGACGTTATTGCCGTGCAGTCTGTGCTTATAAATCCCGCCGTTTCCGAAGAGTGATCAGTGTGTATGCAGCGTTTAAAAAATGTTAGTGGCGGCTATGGCTGCGATGCCTGAATCACACATCGCCTGGATTTCTTCGGCGGAATACCCACACTCTGCCAGCAGTTCGCCGGTTTGCTCGCCAAGGCGCGGAGCTCCCTGCCAGTGCTGCTCCGGTGCGGCCGAGAATCGCGACGGCGCCCTGGCCTGGCGGAGTCGGCCGGCCTGGGGGTGGTCGTAGTGGGAGAGCAGATCGTTGGCCAGTACCTGGGGATGGTCGAGTACCTGAGTGCGGGTCAACACCGGGGCGCAGGGCACTTGCTCGGCCTCGAGCCTTGCCAACCAGTGTTCGGCCGTATCGGTTTTGATGACCGACTGGATCAGCTCCAGCCTCGCATCAATATTCTCCTGGCGCAGCCGGGCAGTCAGGAACCTTGGATCCTCCGCCCACTCCGGGCGGTCCACAGCACGAATAAGGGCTTGCCACTCTCGATCGCTCTGAACCGCAATGGTGATGTAGCCGGTTGTGGTCTCATAGATGAGATCCTGAAGGCTCGCAGCCTCCTGCTGCGGCACCTCACTGTGAACAAAGGTCTGGCTGCCCATGTCGGAGCTCCAGAGAAACGCGATGATCGCGTCCAGCATGGACAGCCGGACATGTTGGCTTTCCCCGGTGCGTTCGCGGGCAAACAGAGCCGCGGTAATCGCCTGGGCTGCGGTTACACCGGTGAGCTTGTCGGGCAAAATGGTTCTCACCAGTTGCGGTCGAAGTTCATCGGCGCCCGCCTGCACGGTGGCCAATCCGGAGAGGCCCTGAATCAGCGGGTCGTATACCGGTCGCTGGGAATAGGGGCCGGTGTCACCGAAGCCACTGATTGATACCATCACGAGATTCGGGGCCACCTTGCGCAGCTGCTCTTCGCCGAGCCCCATCCGCTCAATGACGCCCGGCCGGAAGTTCTGCACAAAGACATCGGCCGACGCTACCAGTCGAAGCAGCGCGTCGCGTCCTGCCTTTTTTTTCAGGTTCAGCGCCACTGATTTCTTGTTGCGGTTGTTGTTGAGGTACAGCGCCGACATATCGCCCTGCCGATTGGCCGCGGAGCGCGTAAAGTCGCCACCCGCCGGATTCTCGATCTTGATAACCTCGGCACCCTGATCCGCCAGTATCATGGTCGCGAGAGGCCCGGAAATCATGGCTGTCAGATCGATAATGCGGATGCCATCGAGTGGTCCGGTCATGGTCAGGACTCCTGTTTTTCCGTGAAGGCGCCAAAAAACGTGAGTGCGCCACTCTTAAAAAGGGTTCGTACTCTAAACTTTATGCGGATGCCGATCATTTACCAGTACGCAACAGAGCAGGAAATTCATCAAACCAGAGGAGCGCCAGTGTCCACCAGCGTTGAAATGACCGACATTTTTCTCGAGTACCCCACAGAGTCCGGCAAGGTCGCCGTACTCAAAAATGCCTCCCTCATGGTGCCCCCGGGAGAAACACTGGCAATCACAGGCCCCTCTGGCAGCGGGAAAACGTCCCTGCTTTTGTTGCTTTCCGGCCTGCAGCGACCGACCAGTGGTGAAATTCTGGTCGGCGATCAACGTCTGGGCGACATGGACGCCAATGCTCTGGCCGACTGGCGAAGTGAGCACCTTGGCATCATTTTCCAGTCCTTTCACCTGCTGCCTGGCCTCACGGCCCTGGGAAACGTGAGTCTGCCGCTTGAGATTGCCGGCGAGGCCAGGCCGCGGGAACGAGCTCTCGCCATGTTGGAGGCCGTTGGTCTCAGCCATCGGCTGCAGCACTACCCGGGGCAGCTCTCTGGCGGCGAGCAGCAACGGGTTGCGATCGCTCGGGCACTGGTTCACCAGCCAAGCCTGTTGTTGGGAGATGAGCCCACAGGCAATCTGGACCATGAAACCGGTGAGAAAGTGCTCTCCCTGCTGTTCGACTTGCACAAGGACAGCAAATCCACGCTGGTACTGGTGACCCATGACGAGCGCGTTGCCGAGCGTTGTCAGCACAGGGTCCGGATGGACGGTGGGCGTCTCTATGCCTCCTGAACGCTCCACAAACCCGCTCTGGATGCTCCGATTCGCGATCACCGACCTGCGGTCACGTATCTCTGCGTTGAAGATTTTCCTGGCCTGCCTGATTCTCGGCGTTACCCTTGTGGCTGCGACAGCCAGCCTCTACCGGGTGATCGAGCAAAGCTTGCTGGCGGATACCCGCGCGCTGCTCGGTGGCGATGTGGAGCTGGATACCAGCGAGCCGCTGCCCGATGATGCGCTCGAATGGATTCGTGCTACCGGCAAAATTTCACTGGTTCGGGAATTCGATACCATCGTCAGCGGAAGCGGCGGCGACGGCTTCTTCCGGGCGGAGATACTGGTTCCGGATGCTCTCTATCCCCTCTACGGCGAGCTGGAGCTAATGCCGGATGAGCCTCTGGGGGCGCTTACAGGCCAGAAGGAAGGGCAGTGGGGCGCTATCATCGATCCTTTGCTGGCAGAACGCCTGGGCCAGTCGATTGGTGACCAGATTGAGATTGGCGCCGCCACCTTTCGAATCAGCGGCCTTATCGAGAAGCAACCGGATCGGAGCCTGAACGCCAATTGGCGAGGTCTGCCGATCATGATTTCCGAGCAGGCCGTGGAGGCAACCGGGTTGATTCGCCCGGGTAGCCGCGTGGATTACGAATACCGGGTACAAACCGAACAGAATCTCGACACCTGGCTTGAGGAATTCGAGCAGGCATTCCCGGATGCGCGATGGGAAATCACTACGTTTGCCGAGCGCAGCGAACGGATTTCCGAGCGTCTGGACCAGATTGCCACAGCACTCATCCTTATCGCTTTCACTACATTGTTCATCGGTGGCCTCGGCGTTGCCAACAGCATCCACGCCTACCTCGATGAAAAGCTGGGCACAATTGCCACCTTGCAAACACTTGGCCTGCGTCGCAAACCGCTTGTCGGCATATACCTCCTGCAGATTGGTGTATTGGGCAGCCTTGCAGGGCTTATTGGCGGTAGTATCGGGCTGGGGCTTTCCGCCCTGGCGATCAGCCTGGCGGGCGATGCCTTTGCTCTGGCGGGGCCCGATGGGGCCGGCGGCTGGTTGTCCTTGTGGTTGGTTCCTTTGCTGCTGAGCTGGCTGTTCGCTGTTCTGACTGCTTACGTGTTCGCACTGCCGGCACTCGCTCGAGCCCTCGCTGCTGCGCCGGCCGGGCTTTTCCGGGGGCAGGTCGAGGCGGCTCCCAACGAGCCTCGAAGCTGGCGGATTGCCAGCTATCTACTGCTGGCTGTCTACATCGGCGCTACCCTGTTCTGGCTCCCATCGCCTCATCTGGGCTTTCTGTTCCTGCTGGCGGTTACGCTGCTCTGGGGTCTCCTGGAAGGTTTGATCAAGGGGTTACGCCGCGGTGCCAAGGCTCTGGAAAACGGCGGTTTTGCCGACCGCAGGTTTGCCCGGCGGTTGGCCCTGGCCAATCTGCACCGGCCGGATTCGCCGCTCCGGGCAACGCTGCTGTCACTGGGCACCGCACTGACGCTTGTGGTGGCCTGCACGTTGATGGTTACCACGCTCCTGAGGGCGCTTGAAACCACCATACCGGAACAGTCGCCGGCGCTAATCCTCTATGAAGTGTTCCCGGACCAGATGGAACCGCTGCAAAACGGCCTGGAAGCGGTGGATGCCTCCAGCCGCGTCGAGTTGCTTCCGATGGTCCGTTCCCGTCTGGACACTATTAACCAGAAGCCGATTGCGGAGGTTCTGGCTGATAATGCCGAAGCTCGGCGAGAAGCCATGGGCGATGAATACAAACTGAGTTATCTCTCGGGAAACCCCGAAGCACTGGAACTGGTGGAAGGCAGCTGGTGGGAATCGCCGGCCCCCGAGGGGGAGCCTGCGTACATGGCCATGGAGGATCGGGAGGCCTACCAGCTTGGACTGGGGGTGGGCGACCAGCTCACCTTTACTGCACAGGATAAGAGCATCGACGTCGAAATCCGTGCAATTTACCGGCAAAAAGGGCTGCAGACCCGATTCTGGTTCGAGGGCATATTGCAGCAAGACGCACTGGACGACTTGATCAGCCTTTACGTCGGTGCGGTCTACCAAAGCGATGAGGCGGCCAGGGAATCCCAGCAATGGCTGGCACAGAACATCCCCAATGTAATCACGCTGCGCACCGCTGACTGGCTGGAAACCGCCGGCGATCTGCTGAATAAGGCAGCCGCGGGCCTGGCGGCTGTGGCATCGGTCAGTCTTCTCGCCAGCCTGCTTGTGCTTTCCAGCGTGGTCAGTGTCAGCCGCAGGCGGCAGCTTTACGAGGCCAACCTGTTGCACTGCCTTGGCGCCCGTCACGGAGCGATCCGCCAATCCATGCTGCTGGAAACCGGTTTGCTGACCTTCCTGGCAACGGTTTTCGCGACGGCGCTTGGTGCGCTAATTGCTTTACCTGTGGCTGACCTCGCCTTGAAGCTGCCGGCCGGCGATTTATGGTGGATTGGGGCGCTGGTTGCCGGAGGTGTCAGTTCGCTGGCGCTGCTGGGTGGATTACTGCCCACGCTCAGGGCAATGCGGTTAAACCCCGCTGTGTTGCTCAGAGACCGTTAAAATGGCCTGCTATAGTAATAAATTCGTCTTTTTGATTAAGGAGGTGTAAACATCAGTTAAATCATAGACCTAAGAACATGAAAAATGACTGTTTGTTCGTTTTTTGGCCGCTATCACGAGTTGCAGGCTCAAAAAATCCGGTTATATTGAGGAAATTAAGGAAAATTGCCTACCAAATGGCAAATTTCAAAAATTTTCACTAAATAATCTACGGTAGTATTTTTACGTATGCTTTTTGCACATAACTCGTGTTGTGTAGGCATAACGGACACACACTTTTCGCCCACGAAAGAAAAAGAGAGAATAACTATGATTCGCAAACTAGCACCGCTTGTATTCGCTTGTGCTGCGGTAACCTCCGTAAGCGCGACAGCCGATCAGCTGGACACCGTGATTCAACGTGGCACTCTGAACTGTGGCGTGGTTCTGGATTTCCCACCAATGGGATATTTTGACGAGAACAACGAGCCTGCAGGCTTCGACGTCGATTACTGTAACGACCTGGGCGAGGCGCTCGGCGTAGACGTCAATGTTCTCAACCTGACCTGGGGCGAGCGGATTCCCTCCCTGGTGTCCGGCAAGACTGATGTGGTTATCGGTTCTACCTCCGATACACTGGAGCGCGCCAAGACCGTTGGCTTCACCTACCCGTATTTCGTCTTCAAATTCCAGGTTATCGCTAACGAGGACAAGAACATTGAATCCTTCGACGACCTGAAAAACCTGAAAGTCGGTGCAGCACTCGGCACCACCTATGAAACCGAATACCTCGCGTATGCCGAGCAGCAGGGCTGGGGCAAGGACAACTACACCTCCTTCAAATCCGAGAACGATGCCTACCTGGGTCTTTACCAGGGCAAGGTCGACGCAATCATCTCTACCAACACCAACATCGCGACCAAACTGCGTAGCGAAGAGTTCGCAGACTTTGAAGCAGGCCCCTACGTTCCCAACTACGACGACGTTGTGGGCATCATCGCCAAGCGTGATGAGGTTGCCTGGATCAACTACCTGAACCTGTTCCTGGTACGCCAGATTCGCGACGGCAACATGAACGAAGCTTACAACAAGCACTTCGGTACCGATGCGCCGGCCGATCTGATCAAGTCCCTCCGGGACAACAAGTAAGCGCCGAACCGACGGCCGCCAAACAGGCGGCCGTCATTGCATTGGTTCCCGGGTCGGGCTCTCACCCAACGGTGTCCTGACCCAAAATTCTGATCACAGCCCTGGTTAAAGGGCCGTGGTCGAGTTTCCTACCATTCATAAAATGGCCAAGGTATGGACTACGAATTTCACTGGAACGTTGTGTTCCAGAACATGCCCCAGCTGCTGAACGGTGCCTTCGTTACCCTGCACGTATCCGTTCTGGCGATGCTTCTGGGCGTTGTGATCGCAATACTGTTGGCGATCGCCAAAATGAACAACACAAAGTTCTTCAGCCAGGTTGCTACGGTCTGGGTCGAGATCGCCCGGAATACGCCGGCCCTGTTCCAGATCTACATGGCCTATTTTGGCCTTGGAGCATTTGGTATCCACCTCAGTCCCTACGTGGCGGTATTGAGCGCACTGGTCTTTATCAACGCGGGCTACCTGACGGAGACGTTCCGGGGTGGTTTCCAGTCGATTCCGAGCACCCAGTACAGCGCCTCCAAGTCGCTGGGCATGACCAGTATCCAGACGTATCGATACATCATCCTTCCGCAGATGCTGAGACGCATCTACCACCCGATGACCAACCAGTTTGTCTGGTCCATCCTGATGAGCTCTCTGGGCATTCTGGTGGGTATGAGCGAGCTTTCTGGCACGACTCAGCGTCTGCAGTCACTGTCGTTCAGAACGCTGGAGTTCTTCATTGTGGCGGCCGTGATGTACTTCGTGATCACCAAACTCGTGTTGTTCGGGTCATCACTGCTTGCTCGTAGACTTTTCAAGGGGGAAATCTGATGAATTCTTTATTCACACCCCTGTCCTGGAGCGATAGCGGTCTGATCCTGACCGGTGTCTGGAATACCATCATCATCTCCGTTGTCGCCATCGTGGTGGGCACTATTCTGGGATTGATCGTCGGCTTTCTCCGTGCCGAGAGCAACAAGGCCGTCAACGTCCTTTTCGGTAGCGTGCTCGACGTGCTGAGAAGTGTTCCCCTGATCATCCAGCTTATTTTGTTCTCCACTTTTGTCGGTGCGATGGGGAATCCACTGGCGCCGTTTGTTGCGGGCTCCATTGTGCTCTCGCTGTATACCATGGCCTTCATGAGCGAGGTATTTCGCAGTGGCTTTGAGAGTGTCAGTCCCTCAATGCAGACGGCAGCGCGCTCACTGGGTATGACCAAATGGCAAACCATCTACCACATTCGGTTGCCGATTGGTTTGCGTGCTGTGTTCCCCTCGTGGCTGGGTGTTGCACTCAGTGTCATCAAGGACTCGGCCCTGGTCTCGGTCATCGGTTACATGGAATTGCTGCGCACGTCGGAGCAACTGATTTCAAGAACCCAGCAACCGCTCGAGATTCTGATCGGTGTTGGTATCTTTTACTTCATTATTTCGTACCCGCTGTCCCACTACGGCCGGTATGTTGAGAGGAAAATGGCAATATGATCAGCGTACAGAATGTCCATAAATCCTTCGGCGATCTTGAAGTACTGAAAGGCGTCAGCCTGGATGTAAAGAAAGGCGAGGTCGTGAGCGTTATCGGGGGCTCCGGCAGTGGCAAGTCGACTCTCCTGTATTGCATCAATGCCATTGAGCCCATCAACAAGGGCAAGATCCTCGTTGATGATGTGGATGTCCATGCCAAAGAGACCAACAAGGACAAGCTGCGCCAGAAACTGGGCATGGTCTTTCAGCAATGGAATTCCTTTCCTCATATGACTGTACTGGAGAACGCCGCACTGGCGCCCAGAATCGTCAAGAAAATGAGCAAGGAAGAGGCAATCGAAATTGCCAAGAAAGAGTTGGAGCACGTCGGCCTGGGCGACAAGTTCGACGTCTATCCCACGAAAATGTCGGGCGGCCAGCAGCAACGCCTGGCGATTGCCCGTGCTCTGGCCATGAAGCCTGACTATATGCTGCTTGACGAGGTGACCTCCGCGCTCGACCCGGAGCTGGTCGGCGAGGTTCTGGATACCCTGCGCCTGTTGGCAGAAGAGGGGATGACCATGATCTGTGTGACCCACGAAATGGGGTTCGCACGGGATGTCTCTGACCGGGTGGCTTACTTCCACGAGGGTGTGATCGCAGAGATCGGTGAAGCACGCCAGGTGATTACCGATCCGCAAAACCCGCTCACCCAGAAGTTCCTTTCAAAAGTGCGCTAGAAAGTCGCCACAACCGTGGCGCTGGCTGGGGGAGTTCTTGGACCCGCTTTCCCAGCCATTTTTCCAGCCCGCCCAGAATCCGGTGGCTTCAGTTCCGGTTCTTCAGCACCTCATAAATCTTCCTGACCGCTTCCTCCTGCTTTTGTTTCTCAACCATATCTTCCAGCAGCTCCAGTACCCGTTTCTCGTCGTTGCTCCGAAGACCCGGCCAGTACACATAGGGCACCAGATCCGGATTGCTGATAAAGAACAAGGCGGTTTGTTCCGGATCGTTGGCGATGTCTCCGCGCAGGCCTACGGAAAACTGGCGGCCCTCGCCACCCCGTAGCGTTAACAGGAGGGATTGGTCCTGCTCGATGAATCGGGTTTCCTCCACGGTAATGGGCTCTGCCAGATCCGGCACGGAGGTGATGTAGTATTGAAAGCCAAGGAACCCCAGCAGAACAGCAATCAACGCTGCCAGGGCAAAGGATTTGTTCATTCTGAAGATTCCAAGCTGCTTACATTGCTCTGGCAAATAATCCAAAGGGAAGGGATTTGATCACTTAGCTCAGCGGCGTCCATGGCCACCAGGGCACATAGGCCCGGCGCTTCTCCGATTCGATGGCCTTCACCAGAGCCTTCACTCCGGTTTCCAGATCCACCCGGAAGGGGGCATTTTTCGTATCGCGGTTAATATCGGTGAGAATGTAGCCCGGCATGATGTTGCTGACGTTAATGGGCTTGCCCCTGGTATCCAGTTGCAGGCCTTCCGCCAGAGAGGCTACGGCGGCCTTGGTGGCAGCGTATACGTTCAGTGGCCCACGGAAACCGCGAACACCACTGACTGACGACATCAACACCAGGTGACCGCTGTTTTGCTCGCGGAAGATCTCCATGGCCGCCTCGCTCTGGGCAATAGCGGCGATGAAGTTGGTCTCGGCGGTGTGACGGTTGGCGGCGAAATGCCCACGGCCGATGGGCTGTGAGCTGCCAATGCCTGCGTTAACCACCACCCGATCAAGACTACCGAGCTCATCCCGGAAGCCCCGGAACACTTCGAACACCTGATCGTAATCGCAGACATCAAGGCCTCGGACGAGTACCCGGATATCCGGATGAGCCTGCTGCAATTCCCGCTGGAGAGCTTCCAGCTTGTCTGCCCGGCGCGCACAGAGCGCCAGATTACAGCCTTTGGCCGCCCATTCGCGAGCCATGCCTTCCCCGAGACCGGTGCTGGCACCGGTAATCAGAATGTTCTTTCGCATCAGCTATCCCCTGGATTCGTTCGGATTATTTGCGCTCACAGTAGCATGATCGAACGCCCAGGGGATTGACTGAAATGCAACTCTGCACTGGCCATTCCGTTCAGGGTAGAACGTTACTCCACCATTACTGTGATCTTCTCGGAAACCACTGGCGGGTTGTGCGGCACATGCATGTGATCACCGACCAAAAGCTGCAGCGTGTGTTTACCCGGTGATAGCGTGATCTCGGTTTCGGTTTGCCCGCCACCAAAGTGTCTGATTTGATCCGTTGCCGGGAGGGATTTGCTCAGATCGGACGGTACGTCGGTATCGATCAGCAGGTGGTGGTGTCCGGTGCCTGCTTTTTCCACGCCAGCAGGTGCCACGCCCATGTTCCGCAGACCAAAGACGACTTTGAAGGTTTCGTCTACGGTTGCGCCGTCAGTTGGTTGCACGAAATACACGCCAGCGTTGGCCGGCGCCTCAGACTTCATGCTCTCTGCAATCGCTGCTACTGGCGCGATCAACAGAGCTGAAAACAGTGTAATTGCGATCCTGTTCATTTCGTTTCCTCCTTGGTGTTCGCCACCAGTGAATATAGTTGAGGAAACTTATGCGTGACGGCCGCTTCAGTTTTCCACGGCAGGAATTATGTGCTCCTCAATTAACTGGAACTGGCGGCGCAAAAAGGCTGAACCCGGCGAGGGAGGGGTAGGGTCAGAGGTCATCACCACGGTCAGTTTGCGAGCGGGCATCACATACAGTACCTGGCCTCCGTACCCACGCCCGTAATACCCCATTTCGCCGGCGAGCGGCTGCTGGAACCAGCCATAGCCATAGGGATCATCTGTGTAGGCGGACCTTCCGCGTTCAATCCAGGACTCCCGCACCCAGTTTTCCGGAAACAGGCGCCGATCACCAAGGCGGCCTTCATTGCGATAGAGCTCGCCGATTTTTGCCAGGTCCCTTGGCGAAAGAGCCATATTATTGCCACCAAAATAGATCCCCTGGGGGTCCCGACCCCAGGCAGGAATAGTTATATTCAGTGGCTCGCCCAACCATTCCCGCGCCAGGTCGAGCGTGCTGCGCCCGGCGCTTTCAGTGAGCGCCGCCGAGAGCAGGTGGCTGCTGCCGGTAGAGTAGAGCATGCGACCGCCCGGCTCATCCACGAACGGCCGGGTAAGCACATGGTGCACCCAGTTATCGCTGTTCACCCAGGGGCCATAGTAACGGCCAGATGTCCGCTGCAACCCGGCCTGCAAAGACAGCAGGTGGCCCAGAGTTATCCGGTCTACGCCCTCGGTGGCGGAGGCGGGTACGCGGTCACCGAGCGTTTCAACAACCGGTTGATTGGTTCCCTCGAACACACCTTTTTCGATGCCGATACCCACCAGCGCGGCGAGTACTGTCTTGGAGAGAGATTTGATGTTGGTTGGCGTGTCGAGCCCGGCACTCTTCAAATCCAATGCCAGAACTTCCTGGCCCTCATGGACAACAATCAAGGAGTGAAGGCGCTCAAGGTTTGCAGCCTCTCTGGACACCTCTGTTTGCCAGTCGGCTGTCTCTGAGTGGCTTGGCGGGGTCACCAGGAGCAGCAGTGCGAAAAGCCAATATGAAAAGCGTTGCATAGTGTAAGGAGGCGCTGGCGTCTTCGTTTTGGTAATTGGAACGTCGATCATATGACTACTGTACGTCAGCGCGCCGAGAGGAGGTCACGGGTTATTCAGATCTGTGGTGATTATCGGGTACGCGATGCAGATTTATGCGCCTCTAGGCGCAAACATGATAATCGCCATGCCGAGCAGTGCTACGCCGGATCCCACCAGATCCCAAACGGTCGGCCGGATACCATCAATAGCCCAAAGCCAGAGAATGGCCATAAAGATATACACACCGCCGTAGGCCGCATAAACCCGCCCGGCGGCAGTGGGATGCAGGGAAAGTAACCAGGCAAATGCCGCCAGGCTTAGGGCCCCGGGTACCAGAAGCCAGATGCTCTTTCCCTCGCGAAGCCAGAGATAGGGTAGGTAGCAGCCAACGATTTCAGCCAGCGCGGTAACGAGAAACAGACCGATGGTTTTCAGTTCAGGCACGGGGATTTTCCTGTAAAGCTTCCTGTAAAGATTCAAGGCTCTCGGGCCCTGCCTCCAGGCGGACGCAATCCCCGGAGTCACGCTCCCAGGAGGCAGCTGAGCCCATGTGAAGATGCACGTTCACGGCCACGGCCGTTTCAAATGACTCCTCCAGGAGTCCTGCAGGAACCCAAACCAACTCCATTCCCCTCAGTTGATTCGGTACTGGACTACCGCATACCGAGCAGAAATCACTGCGATAGCCTGTTGGCTTCTGGAAAGAAGAGATTTTGTCCTGACCAGACAGCCAGCGAAAATCCTTCTGCGTAACCAAAGTTGCCGCATTTGCCGACGATCCCGTTACCTTCCGGCAGAGGGAACAGTGGCATTGGTAGAGGTTGGGAAGATAGCCCTTGATTTCAAACTTCACCTCGCCACACAGGCATTCGCCGTTCATTTTTCATTCCTTAGATTGGTCTGGAATCAGCGCCAGAAGATCTGTCACCCCAATATCCACCCCGGCTTGTGAGAGCAGCGTAGAAACCTGCCCGCGATGATGGGTCTGGTGATTGAAAAAGTGTTGAAGAAGACTGGAGAACCGACGGTTCGCTGGAACCCCCTTCGTGTTTTGATAACGGATAACCACGTTCAGGTCGTCATCCGACAACGTGCCAACCCAACCGATAATATGGTTGTCGAGCCAGGCCCTCCGCTCCGACAGCGCGGCGAAGTCCTCAAACAGGATATCGTTCAGTTTGTTGGGTGAGGGCAGATCTACGACTTCCTTCAGTGCAATGCTAAAGGTTGGGTGCATGGCGAACCGTTTTAGCCAAATGGTGTCGCCAACAACAATGTGGTTGAGCGTTCCGAGAATGGAGCCGAAGAACGCGCCACGATCCTTGGCCAACTCGGTTTGTTCAAGGCCCCTTGCCGCTCCATAGATCTTTTCATTCATCCACTGATTGTAGGCGGCCATCAATTCGAAATTTGTTCTCAGACTCATTGTCTTGACCCTGTTCGAACTCTTTGGGTTTCATACGGGGATTGGTAGGAAATTACAAAGGACTCCTAAACCATAGGCCTGAAATTCGGTAATGCCGCAACCCGATCCAGCCATGCGCGAATCGCAGGGTAGGCTTCCAGCTCAAAACCACCCTCATCGGCGACGTGGGTGTATGCATAGAGTGAGATATCTGCAGTAGTGACCTTCTCACCCGCCAGGAATGGCGTTTGTGCCAGCTGCTGCTCCATCACCTGCAAGGCCTTGTGACCGCCGGTTTGCTTGGCGGCATACTCGTCGGCTTTGTCTGCCGGCAGTCCCAGGTACTTGTTGATAAAGCGCGCAACGGCGATAAACGGCTCATGGCTGTATTGTTCGAAGAACTGCCATTGCAGAACGCGGGCCTGGGCGAGGCGGTCATTCGGGTACAGATCAGAGCCGAACGCGAGGTAGTTGATGATGGCGTTGGACTCTGACAGCGTCTCGCCACTATCCAGCTCCAGCAGAGGAATCTTGCCATTCGGGTTCTTTTTCAAAAAATCATCGGATTTTGTGTCGCCCGCCAGAATGTCGACATCAATCCACTGATGGTCGATGTTCAGCAGTTGGCAAACGAGCTGAACCTTGTAGCAGTTGCCGGATTGGGTATCGCCATAGATTTTCATGCAGTTTCCTTTGCTGGGAGCGCGCCGTTTTTCAGGCCGGGGCGTTCAGGGCTCCGATCCGGGCTGCTTGAGGTCTTTGGTGTAGACATGCGTTGTTTTGGATTGCGTATAACCAACCGCCGGATAAAAGCCATGAGACTCAAGGCGCGTTACATTAGAGCGTACCACCACCCGCGGGAGTCCCATAGAGCTGGACCAGTCTTCAGCAGACTGGACCAATAGCTGGCCGATACCAGCCCTCCGTGCGCGGGAGCCTACAACCAGGCCTGTAATTTCCGCGACAAACAGCTCGCTGAGGAACAGGCGCTTTTCCACAGCTATCCATCCAACGACCGAACCTCCGGAAAGGGCGACGAAAAGCTGATGGTCGGGAGAGTTAGCGATTGCCTCGAGCCATGCTTTCGTGCGGAGCCTGCTGGCTGTGTAACCCCATTCGAGGACCAGAGCGTGAATGCCATCAAGATGATCAGCCCGCCCCGGTTCGATTGAAATGTCCATATTCAAACGCTAGTCCGGGAGGGTGTGCTATGGCGATTCATTCTTGGGATTTGCCTTTGACCCACCTGTCGCCCTCCTTGTGATATTCCTCTTTAACCGCCGCCCAGGCTACTTTGTGGGCCGTCTCTATCGCAGCTGGCTGTCCTTGCTGCCCCTGCGATTGATGCCGCCAGACTGGCTGTGCTCCTTTTCATGGGCCGACTGGCAGTCAATGCACAAACGAACACCGGGAATGGCCTTGCGCCGGGCCTCTGGAATTGGTGCTCCGCACTCATCACATTCCTCGGCACTTTCGCCTTTGGCCAACTGGCTGCGTGCGCGCTGGATTTCATCCTCAACGCTTGCGTCGATCTGTTCCTGAACCGCACCATCACGAGACCATCCGCCTGCCATGGGGCCCTCCGAAGTCTGGCTGACTGAAACCACTCAACGTTAGCATTGTAGCTCGGGTGCTCAAAGATGGCCGACGCTGATTTGGCTGATGCGAAGAGTCAAAGCCTACCAGTTTCAGTCTCGGGCCCACCTCGAAGAACCAGATACAACAAGGGCCCTGCGGAGACAAACACTGCTGTCAGAACGAAAAACGGAACTAGGTAACCCAATCCTTTGCCTCGACGTTTGGCATCCTGGTACATCCAGATGCAAGCCAATACCGCGAGAATGTAGAGATCAATAACAACCTGTGCGGTATCGGGGCTCGACATCAACTGGGCCCCGAATGCCAGGAGCGATTGCTCGGCGCCGGCCATCACCCAGAAGGTGAAGCCCATAAACAGGCAGAGAACGACGAGGGGGAGGGGGGATAGTCTCATAATCTTCCTTGATTTATTTGTTGCTGGAATTAAATGTCTTCAGCGATGCGCTTGAGGGATTCGCCATCAAGAAAATCGGAGTCAATCTTTAGCAGCTTTGCATCTTTGCCGATCACAAAGAGGAAGGCTTTGTTCCCGTGGTCGGAGTAGGCGAGTGAATAGGAATCCTGCGTCCAAGTGGCGACATCTCTGCCGCTGACAAAATTCTCGTGCACGGCCCCGATCAACGTCTGGTCACAATCGGCTGCAGCTGTCTCAAAGAAAACAGCCTCGAAGAAAGTGCCCGCTGGGCAGCCGTATTCCAACGTTTCATCGTGGGTCATGTCTGCGAATGCCAGGAATCGTTTACCTAGCTCGTCGCCGTATCGGAAGATCAACATGTTCTGGCTGTCGCCAATATCGCCAACAGCGGCGAAACCTGCCGGAATGTTGAATCTCAAGTCCGAGTACAAAAGCTCGATTCGGTTACCGGCATGAACAGCAACGGACAAACTTAAAGCAACAGCGATCAATCCAATCTTGAACATCTCAAATTCCCTTTAGTGCCATGTGGATTTCAGAGCGGAAATTCTGGCTGACTTGCAGCTTGCAAATGTAATAAGTCTGACTGTTACCGGAAGCGATGTTTTTACCGATGCCAGCCACTTGCTTCACGATATAGGAGATTCCTGGCTTGCCGCCGCTCGGTCTGGGAACCAGGTCCATGGAAGCTGAGCACGATTGCGACTCGGTTACTGCGGTATAGACGACCTCAGCGGATCGTTCATTGACGGATTCAGGTGAGGCCGTGCCATCGCCCCAGAAAAAATTGATGGCAGCGGAGACATACTCACGGTCACTGTGATCCATGATCCAATTCCTTTTGTTTACTGAGAGATAACGTCCTCCTGGACGCTTTGCACGTTAGCAAATGATCATTGCGAGAGCGAGTAAATCTACTGCGACCAAGTCACGTTCAAATTCGAAAAAATAGATCTGCTTCAGTTATTTGCGCCGGACTCATTTTTTATGCAGTGCCTTGTAGCGTTCCTCCAGTTCGGCACGAATGGCCCGGCGCTCCTTGCCGTTGGCAAATCGCCGTATCTGATCATCGGTGCTCGGGACCAACTGCGGCACGGCGACGGCTTTGCCGTTGTCATCAACCGCCACCATGGTAAAAAAGCAGCTGTTGCTATGGCGAACCAACTTGTCGCGGATGTTCTCGGTAACCACCTTGATGCCGATCTCCATGGAGGTACGGCCGGTATAGTTCACGCTGGCCAGAAAGGTCACCAGCTCGCCAATCTGGATGGGCTGGAGGAACATCACCTGATCGACGGACAGGGTAACAACATAGGTCCCCGCGTAGCGGCTGGCGCAGGCATAAGCGACCTCATCCAGGTACTTCAGCAGGGTGCCGCCGTGCACATTGCCGGAGAAATTGGCTTTGTCCGGCGTCATCAGAACGGTCATGCTCAGGCTTGTTGAATTGTTTTCCATGGCGCTTCTCTGTTGGTTTTGCTGTCCAGTATAGGCGCCAGGCTGCCAGCGGTGGCAGTAGTTATTCGTCGGCCTCGAAGGTCACCAGATCCACATCCGCTGCCTGGTTGCGTAACGGCACCAATGCCTGATAGGCAGGAGAGTCGTGCCAATTGGCGACGGAATCCGCATTGGGAAAGCGGATAACCACCGTATCGGTGTGCCGGTATTGCCCGCTCAGCACCTTTGCCTGTGTACCCCGAAGTACCAGTTCCGCACCCCAGGGAGCCAGCGTTGCCGGAACAAGGCTGCGGTATTCTGCCCATTTGTCGGGGTCTTTTACGGTGATGTTACCGATCACGTAGGCGGTCATTGGCGTTCTCCGGTTTTTATTGGGCTGATGTCCATGAAAAATGAAAGTGACTGCATGTATTACTGGTTCAGGATATCTTCGATCCAATTCAGGAATTTGGCCGCACTCCTCGTTTCGAAGCTATCCCTACCCGGAACGTAATAGCACAAATCTGATGTTACCGATTGAGTGTCGAAATGCTGCAGAACGTTGGCCTTTAACAGCCTTTCGACGAGCGTTGTAGAGCAGAACACCAGCCCATTGCCCGCCATAGCCTGTTGGATCCCGAAAAGCTCCTGATCAAACGTTTTGAGTTGGATATTTGCCCCCTGCAGTCCATTTTTTTCTAACCAATCGGTGAGGGGAGGGGCCGGTAACGCTTTGTTTTTCCACTCCGTGGTAAAAAGGGTTAAAGGGGCATTTTCCCAGGAGGGAGGCGTCATTCCATAGGCACCAAATACATTGAATGACTCAAATCGAATGACATCAGAATGCTCAGCAACTGAGACATCCCCGAATCGAATGGGAATGATGTAGGATTGGCTGTCGACCGACTCGCCGGTCGATATTTCCACAGAAATCTCGGGGTTGGCTTGTTCGAAATCGTGCTGGGAAGGGATCAGCACCATCGCTGCCAAGGATGATGTCGTCGTCACCCTGACCGTATTGCCTGCCTTCACCACCTCTTCCAAAGCGCTGTCGATTTTGCGAAACCCTTCCGCGGTCGCTTTGGCTAATCGGATACCCGTTCCCGTCAAGGATATCCGTCTTCCCTGCCGATGAAACAGGCTCACATTCAATCGGCTTTCCAGGTTGCCAATATGGTGTGAGATGGCTGTCGGCGTTAGCGAAAGTTCTTCTGCCGCCAACTTGAAACTACCCCGGCGGGCAGCCGACTCAAAGGCTTTCAGCGCCTGTAATGACACCTGCAATGTGAATCTCCAGGTCAATCACGAGTTCATGAACGTTTAGATGAGTTTAATTCATCTGCAAGTGTAATTTTTCCGTTTGTGCAAGTCCATCCAGCGCCACAAACTAGCTCCTGTCATCAATCAGCCAAGGAAATGAACATGAGCACACTATTACACATTGATTCAAGCGTTAGAGCCGCGACAAACCCGAACCCGGATCACGATTCCATATCGAAAAATGTCGCCCGCCGATTCATTGATACCTGGAAACAGAACCGGCCTGAGGATGAATATATCTATCGTGACGTTGGGGTGAATCCACCTGCTTTCATTACCCAGGATTGGATTGGTGCGGTGTTTACCCCTGAGGAAAACAGGACCCCGGCACAGCAAGAGACATTGGCACTCTCTGACACCCTGATCGCTGAGGTCTCAGCAGCCGACGTTATTGTGATTTCCTCACCCATGTACAACTACGGTATGCCGGCCCAGCTAAAAGCCTGGTTCGATCAGATCGTTCGCATTGGCAAAACGTTTGATTTCGATCTCGAACGAGGGGACTTCCCGCTGCAGCCCCTGCTATCCGGTAAGACATTGATCATCGTGACCTCCAGCGGAGAGTTTGGCTTTGAAAAAGGCGGAATAAGAGAAGAGTCTGGCCACCTGGTGCCGCACCTCAGAACGTTGAGCAAATACCTCGGTGTGGACACCATTTATGAGGTCGCCGCTGAATATCAGGAATTTGGCGACGAGAGGCACCGAGTGTCAGTAGCCAACGCCAAAGCTCGAGCCGAGAGCCTTGCTTCAGAGCTGAGCCTTTCCGCCCAGGCTCCATCGTCAGTACGTGAGGTCACCGATGTGGGACGAAATTGATGAAGAGCGTCTAGCAACCTGTGGCGAAAGCGCGATTGATCTGGCTATTAGCAATGTAAAAGCCGGTGGTTTGCCGTTTTCCGCTGTGATCGTCAATCAAAATGGAGACGTTGTCGGCAAGGGGGTAAATCAGGTTGCCGAGCATCTGGATTGTACCGCACACGCAGAAATACAGGCGATAAGGGACGCTTCACGTAATGAAAATAGCGTCTCTTTAAAAGGGACGACGTTGATTGCCTCAGGAGAGCCTTGCGCTCTCTGTTACATGGCGATCCGTATGGCCGGCATTGGGCATGTCCGTATCTTGTTGGATCGCTATGAGGCTGCAGAAAACGGGTTCGATTATCGGTGGACTTACAGGTATTTGAACCCCGGCCTCGTTAATGAGCTAGATGTTGTGACTTTGGCTAACGAAAGGAAGTTACTCCCATTCCAGATGGCCAAAATGGGGCTGAATGATTGAGAGGAGGGGGGTAATAGCGTGGCGGCTAAAATTAAGCCGTCACCATTCTAAAGACTTCCTCCGTGTCGAACTGAGCCCGTTCAGGCTGTTCTTTCTGTCGCTGTTTCAGCTGTTTTAAACAAACTTCATCGTCTACCGACAAATAGTACAGCTCATGAGGAATGCCGTGTTGCGAGTAGACGTCTTTGAACCAGGCTCTCTGCTTACGGGTGTTGCCGGGAAAGTTCAGGACTACAGAGGTACCAGCCAAGAGCACTTGCTCAACGTGTGATTTCAGCACTGGCTTGAGCCGAGATGAGTAACGAATGTAAGCATTGAAATCATTGATCTCGCCGGGGAACAAAGCGGCCAGCCACTCATCCTCTGAGATAAGCACGGCTCCCCGTTCACGAGCGATTTTGCCAGACAGAGTGCTTTTGCCAGCTCCCATTTTCCCGCAGAAGAATATCAACGTTCCGTAGGAATTCATTGCTTAATCCTTGGGCATAACGTCGCCAACAGCGGCCGAGCATAGCGAGGTCCAGCCCCGAAGGGCGATGCTGCTTGGCCTTGTTAGGCTTATTAATATATTGTGTTTTCTGTCATGCTTTTCCAAAGCAGCTTTCGATCTAGTTCTTTTCCTTCGTGAAAAACTCTTCCAAAGGTGTCATCTACTACCCTGCGACCTTTTTCATATACGTGCACATGGATGCCTTTTTCTTGAGGTCTATCTGCAGTCCAGAGAACAGCGGGAGTTGATGACCATAATTCAAAATCAAGTCCTTTGTAGTCATCCAAATCTAGCACTCTGTCCGGTATAATATATTCGTTACTCCGGTGAAACTGATCATGCAAGGGCTTTAAGGGTGTGGATACAATTTTGCCCTTGCTCCACACGCTATCATTCCCACAATTTCCACAAAAATGCTTTGCATGTGGAGTATTTGCAAAGCTTCCTAAATCTAGGTGAGGATAACCACATTTCTTGCAAGTAATGCAGCCCATCTCTCGTCCTTCTTCGATAGATTTTACAAACTCAAATGCGGCTGGAGGCGTGATTTGTATCTGTGTAATTTCATTGCTTTCGAACAAATCTAGGTGCTGTTTATATGAACAAACTATCGCATCGAAATCACGGTCGAGCTTTTTCTTGTCTTGACCTGTGAAGCGCTTGTGCACATGAATCTTTGGAGGTCTAGGAGTAGTTTCCTTCGAGGACATTGCCGGAGGCAAAGAACACCAAACTCCTATTTCCTCAAAATCACTGAAATCAATAACAAGGGGGTCGACAACATAACTCATAGCCATCAAATGATTGCTACAAGTTACCTCGCCAGACTCTGAGACAGCTGCCAGATCAGCCTTTGTTCCCCAATGTATTTGGTGGGTTTTACAATACCATCTATCTGCTCCATTTCTGAACTTTCCACATGGAACGATATGACAGGGAAGGATTGCATTGCCCCCCGACTTATTAGTAAAGCTACCAAAAACTTCTTCTGAACTTACTGCTATATTTCCAATTGTCCTTCCAGGAGCCCAACATATTGCTGTAGCCGCGCTATGATTTTCAGCCTCATCCTCCATTTCCCCTTCATTACAATGTTTTCGAAGAAAGATTTTCTTGGCCATTCCTGTGCCTGGGTCAGACCATTTGCATTCCCAAACTTCGACTTGACCAGTTTCAGGATTTAATTTTCTCGAATAAAACATTCTTTATATATCTCTAGTTGCACTATTCTCGCGGAACTTGGCTGCCTAACGCCTTGAATAAGCCGCCGTTTGGAGCGCTAGCGCAAAACGGTCGGCTTGATTCACTGGTTATAGGCTCCACAGGCCTAAGGACATTGAGGGCATTTTGCACCTCTAGGGTACTGGACATTGTGTATTGGACACAGAGAATAAGTACTCTCTTTTAAGACAGTGTCTTTCTTACTGGTTTTATCTTCGTTTCCTTGACTGCCTTTTTGATTTTTTTTGTCAGCGCTCATTTCGGTCTCCTTTTGAATGCGCTCAGATAGCTGTTGCGCGCCTTAATGTTCATGGAAAAAATCGTCAGCCAAAAAAGAAAGAAAAACAACAGGCAAGTTAACTTTATAGCCGGATCGATTTCTGTACTGTATATCGCGCTCAATAACGATAGCAACAACGCTAACTTTCCAGTATCTGACATTGCATCAACAACATCAACTTGCCATCGATAATATTTGAACGCCTCAAAACTGAAGGAACCATAAAACATTAAAAAACTGATTAGCATCAGTAATATCGAAGCCCCTAGTAACTGAACATTAGATTCCGATGATGTTGTCGCCAGAACTAGCGCAAAAAGTGCTGAAAATGAAAATCCAGCCAAAGTCAAAAACATACCTCTGTGCTCAGTTGTATTGCGCTCTTCCTCATCGATCTGTACAAATGTCGCATCGTGGTATTTAAAAATAATAACCAATCGCAAAGTAACAGGCACCAAGAAAATGAAAGCCCAATGAAAAGACTCAAACAGATCGAGAAGCTCTCTTTCAAGCTGCGTCAACATAATAGACACCAGTAGTAATGAAAGGGATACCTTTAATATTATTGTTGTATATATTTTTTCTCTTTCCCCAGGAAACATCTTATCCATTACTCGTATAACGCCAGCGTAACGGGCCGGTTTGTGTAGCGCAGCGAAATAAACCGGTCCTGTTGACGCACTAGTTAGGCATCCTGCAAATAGGCACCAGAATCTGTCTCATTCTGAGGCCTTCCGGAGTCGGTATGCGTGTTCAAAAGAGTGAGCCCGATTTCTACTCACAAACTGGAACTCTAATGACCCGGAAGTCTTTCTGGCCGTCCAATAGTTTCCAACCATTTGCTCAGGCGACCTTGGAGAACCCTCTACGGCCAGCCGGGTGGCGCCGTAGTGCATCCGGCTTCGGGTCTGCTGTAATTCGATGTCTGGTTCGTTGATAAATACAGTTGCGAGAATAAATTTGTCGCCTGGCTCCGCCGTAACTGATGCCGCGACAGTCGTTGATGATGACTCTTTTGTATACTGGCGAACATTAAGTTCATCTGCTGATTGAGTAACCACCAGCACGGCATCAATTGGTCCTCGTGGCGCCGTTTCGCCCTCGTGAATATAGTCAGATTTAAGCGTGCCGATCCAAGTCCCAGATAGGTGAGGAGTTTTAGTTAGTAAATGAACTACAGGCCAATGCCATGTCCAATGTTTAAATATAAATCCCGCAGCTGTAAGCACGCCGACCGCCAATGAAAAAGGCCCCAAGTAACTCCAGGTTAGGGTTTTACCTTGTATTAACAAATAGGCAGCCCACGTCGCTACCACAAGCCCTACGATGATGGTTGCGAAGGCTCTATTCATCTGCTGAACCCCACATGCTGCCAGGCTTTCAAAAGGAAGCTATGGGCTGAAGCTTTGGTCCATGGTTGCTCGCCACCAAAAAGCCATTTTAGGCCGCTTACTTCCACATAGACGAAATCATCCGTTTCTGCCTTAGTACCGTTCCACAGGGTGGTGATCACAGCTTTCAAATCGTCGTACAGGTCGCCCTGCTGGTAGCAGCCATCTGATGCATTGAAAGCCAAGCATTCCAATAAAAATGATGGCACGTCGGCGGCTTGACGAATCGATTGCTCTTCACTCCTTTTCATGTCGTCACGGAGACATTTTAGGACTCTTGCAATACGCTTGTATCGGCGACCAGTGCGATTATTTTTGTCAACACCATTTCTATAGTGGTCTTGGTGCCAGTTAATTATTCTTGAGCCATCCTTGCCTCGCATTTCGACACCTTCTAAGTAATGCCATGACCCGTCCGTGTTTCTCTTTCCGGTGTACCGATGGTGCTCCAAGAAAACAGCAACGTCAGCGTCCAGGCGAGAAGTATTGGAGTGAACATCGAATGCCTTTGACCCAGCGGTAACTCCATCATGGCCAAACTTCGCTTTCAAAGCTCGCCCGACATCCTCATGGAATGCATCTAATCCGTATTTCACTCCACCTGTATGACCCAAGTCTTCTGGTTGAGGCGGCTTGCCATTCGGGTATTTTGAAAAGAAACAGTCATGCAGTACCACTGCAATATCGATGTCACTCTCGTTTCGAGTGTTCGTATTATTTTTGTAGGAACCCGCTCCATAGACACTTATGCTCTTGCTATCCAAAGGAGCATAATTCGAGATGGCTTCATTTATCATCCTTGCTGCCCGGTCCGCCTTAGCCTCTTCACTATCACTCGGTGGTCGAGACCATGTAGCGAAACGGTCGCGCCAATACTGGGTCATAATCTCTCCGATTATTAGTCAATAAAGCGTTGTTGACTTTGGAATTCATTGCCTAACATTTGTATAGTCGTCGCGATGGTCATATTCCCCGTCCAAATATCCTGTCTGACCACTTCCAAACCTAACCAAAAGCGCTTCACATTCAATGCCCTGAATTCCAAACCTTTCCCAGAGCTTCGATAAAAACGATCATCACGACCGCTTTTCCTAATATCACCGACTTTTCGATCAAACCAATCACTTTTCCGGCCCGCCAAACAAAAAGGCCCGAAGTTTTCACTCCAGGCCTTCTCGTCATTCAATGCAGTCAATCATCTCAACCGCACTTGCTATCGCCGCAGGAGAGGCAGGTAGCACAACCGTCCATTACGATCACCGCCTTGGTGCTGCACTTGCCGCACATGGTGGCGTTCGGCGGGAAGTCGCTGGCCTTTTCATCGTTCGTGGCCGTGCTGTGGCTGGCTTCGAACTCGGCGCGCTTTTCGGCGAGGATGCGCTTGGTGGTTTCGCTCATTTCCTCGCTTTCCAGCAGGCCGATGGCTTTCAGGTGCTTCTCGATCACGGCGCCGATTTCAGCGACCAGGGAAGGCATGAACACGCCGCCTTTCTTGAAGTAGCCGCCGTTGGGGTCGTACACGCTGCGCAGCTCTTCCACCAGGAAGGTTACGTCGCCACCCTTGCGGAATACCGCAGAGATTACGCGGGTGAGGGCGATTACCCACTGGAAGTGTTCCATCGACTTGGAGTTGATGAACACTTCGTACGGCTGCCGGCTCTCGTGGTCGGTGCCTTCGTTGAGCAGGATGTCGTTGATGGTGATGTACATCGCGTGCTCGGCCACCGGCGGCTTGATCTTGTAGGTGGTGCCCAGCAGGAAGTCCGGCCGTTCGATGTATTCGTTCATCTGAACGGGCTTGGTTTCTGCGTGCACCGGTGCCTGGTGTTCGGCGGCTGCTTCTGGGTCGGCCTTCTTTACGCGGTAGCCGACGATTTTGTTGCTGATTTTAACTGTCATGTTCGTTGTCCTGTGTCGGTTCCCGGATCAGTATTTGCCGTAGGTGCCTTCTTTAAGCGCGTCAAACAGGTTGGCGGCGTTGTGGATTTCGCCGTCGTACTCTACCTGCTCGTTGCCCTTGAGGGTGACCTTGCTGCCATCGTCCAGGGTGAACTCGTACATTGTGTTCTCGAGGTCTTTTTCCTTAACCAGTACGCCCTGGAAGGCTTCCGGGTTGAAGCGGAAGGTGGTGCAACCCTTCAGGCCCTTATCGTAGGCGTAGAGGTAAATGTCCTTGAAGTCCTGGTAAGCGAAGTCTGTCGGAACGTTCGCGGTCTTGGAAATCGAGGAATCTACCCACTTCTGGGCGGCGGCCTGGATGTCCACGTGCTGCGACGGTGTTACGTCGTCGGAGGTGGTGAAGTAGGCCGGCAGCTTCTTGTCTTCATCCTCGGAGAACGGCATGGCGCCCGGGTTTACCATATGGCGGTATGCCAGCAGCTCGAAGGAGAATACGTCGACTTTCTCTTTCGTCTTCCGGCCTTCGCGGATGATGTTACGCGCGTAGTGGTGCGAGAAGCTCGGCTCAATGCCGTTGCTGGCGTTGTTGGCCAGTGACAGGCTGATGGTGCCGGTCGGCGCGATGGACGTGTGGTGGGTAAAGCGACCACCTTTCTCGGCCAGTTCTTCCACCAGCTTCGGCTCTACCTTGGCAATCTCCTGCATGTACTTGCTGTACTTGGCGTGCAGGATGCGGCCTTTCACCTTGTCGCCCAGTTTGTAGCCGTCTTCAGACAGCTGCGGGCACTTGGTGAGCATTTTCGGGGTAATCTCGAACTCATCGTCCATGATCGGCGCAACGCCTTTTTCCTCGGCCAGGGCGAGGGACTGGCGCCAGCCTTCAACGGCCATTTCACGCACGACTTCTTCGGTGAACTGCACAGACTCTTCAGAACCATAGGGCATGCGCAGCATGGCGAGGGTGGAGCCCAGGCCGAGGATGCCCATACCGTGGCGGCGCTTGTAGGTGATTTCGTGGCGCTGCTCAGCCAGCGGCAGGCCGTTGATCTCAACCACGTTGTCCAGCATGCGGGTGAAGATGGCCACAACCTTACGGTACTTCTCGTAGTTAAAGCTGGCCTTGTCGGTGAACGGGTAGTCCACGAACATGGTCAGGTTTACAGAACCAAGCAGGCAGCTGCCGTACGGGGGCAGGGGCTGCTCACCGCAGGGGTTGGTGGCACGGATGTCTTCGCAGAACCAGTTGTTGTTCATCTGGTTGACCTTGTCGATCAGGATGAAACCGGGCTCGGCGTAGTCGTAGGTGCTGGTCATGATGGTGTCCCAGATGAACTGGGCTTTCAGGGTGCGGTAGATGCGGCAGGCAACCTTGCCTTCACCGTTCACCACGTAGCCTTTCTGTTCCGGGAAATCACGGTATACAAACTGGCTTTCGTCGCTCAGGTCCAGCTTCTCGTCTTCCACTTCCTTCTTGGTAACGGGGAAGGAGAGGTGCCAGTCGGCGTCGTTGCGCACGGCTTCGATGAAGTCTTCAGTGATCAGCAGCGAGAGGTTGAACTGGCGCAGGCGACCGTCTTCGCGCTTGGCCTGGATGAAGTCGATCACGTCCGGATGGTGCACATCGAACGTGGCCATCTGGGCGCCGCGGCGGCCACCGGCAGAGGACACGGTGAAGCACATGCGATCGAAGATATCCATGAAAGACAGCGGGCCGGAGGTGGTTGCGCCGGCGCCAGCTACGTACGCGCCTTTCGGGCGCAGGGTGGAGAATTCATAACCGATACCACAGCCTGCCTTGAGGGTAAGGCCGGCTTCGTGGTTCTTTTCCAGGATGTCGTTCATGGAATCCTGAACGGTGCCTGAAACGGTGCAGTTGATGGTGGACGTTGCCGGCTTGTGCGCTTCGGCACCGGCGTTTGAGGTAATCCGGCCGGCAGGGATGGCGCCGTTCTGCAGGGCCCAGATGAAGTTCTTCATGTGCTGGGTACGCACGGATTTGTTTTCCACCTCGGCAAGGGCTTTGGCAACGCGTTCGTAGGTAGCGTTGATGTCCTTGTCCACGGGCTCGCCGGTCTTGGTCTTCAGCTGATATTTGCTGTGCCAGATGTCGATCGAGGCTTCCTGCATCGGAATTGTTGTTACCACTGCCTGTGCCTTAGCGTTCATTTCCACCCTCTGTCTTCCGGTATGTCTTCTTTTTGTGGCGCCGGTCCTTGTACCGGCGGCGCCACTCCCCTTGAGAATCGTGTCTTTGGCCTTGGGCCTGTTTTCTTTTTAACCACTATATATGGGCTGAATCTGAAACGAGTATAACAGGATATAGTGTTCTGTGAATAAGAACGCAACTATTGATAGGCGCTTCGGGGCAAAGAAAATCAATCAAAACCGGCTTGAATCCGGGAAATTTTTTCTAAAACAGCGGTTTGGGGCTAAAGGTTCAAAACCACTACATGTTGTGGTTTAAAAATTGATCAGGCCCTAGGCCGATCCGTGAGTCACATGAATTGTGACCCCTGCACGTACCCGGTTTGAACGTGTCGCTAAAGTATGGACGTGGTGTCGAAAACTGCAGTGGCCCACAGGATGTGAAAGAGACCAAAAACAAGGAAATAATAATGAAAGGCCTGAAACCTACCTTGCTAGCGCTCTGCGTTGCGGGTGTTCCACCTGCAGCCGTAGCCGAGATCCAGATGCTGGATGACTCGGCGATGGGCATGATCACCGGCCAGGCCGGTGTGACCATTGAGCTGGAAACCAAACTGAACATTGATCGCTTCATCTATACGGATGAGGGTTCAATGGAAATTAACGATATCTTCGTGGGTGGTACCAATCGGAGTGATATGTTTTCGGAGCTGGGTGTAAACCTGATGGGTGGCGCAGCTCAGGAAACAGACCTTCTGGATAACGTTCGAATCGAAATTGATATCCTCAGCGATGGGGATGCCATCATCAACGTCTTGCCTCAAACGTTCGGAGCGGTAGACCTGAGAGTTTCCACAGGAGCATGGAATCTTACAGGGACTGGCGGCAGTACCACCATTCTGGATAACTTTAATGCTGATATCCTGATGGGCGGTGCCAACATCGAGATTGATGCCGATACCGATGTCATGAACCTGAGAACGGACATCGCCGTTGATGACATGGATTTCGACATGCCCTTCCTGGCATTGGGCATCCGAGATTTCCGGCTGACAGGCAACACCTATGATCCGGTTCGCAACAAGAACATTCCTGATCTGTTTGCCAAAGTTGACCTGGATATCTACAAACGGGCCAATAGCCTTGGTGTTGATAGCCTGGCTATTGATCTGAACTCGTTCAATGCCGACATCACAATGGGAGGGGTTCTGGTTGGTGGAACATCCATCGGCACTGTGTTTGTGGATGACCTGGCGATCACCAATACCCAGCTACTGGTCTACGGCCACTGATATTGGGTGTAAAACCAAAACGGGGGCCAGTCTGGCCCCCGTTTTTTATCAGCCCAGCAACAGGCTGTCGTCGTCCACTTCCAGCCCACGTTGCTTTTCAAACAGCCCGAGCAGATCCTTCACTTCCAGACCTTCCCGATCTTTGCCTGCGATATCGAAAACCACCTGGCCCTGGTGCAGCATTACCGTGCGGCTGCCGACTTCCAGTGCCTGCTTCATGCTGTGGGTTACCATCAGTGCGGTGAGCTTCTGCTCTTCGATGATCTTGGTGGTGAGTTCCAGCACGAATGCAGCGGTTTTCGGGTCCAGCGCGGCCGTGTGTTCGTCCAGCAGCAGGATGCTCGAGGGCGTGAGGCTCGCCATTAGCAGGCTTACGGCCTGGCGTTGACCCCCGGAGAGCAGGCCCATCTTGTCTCCAAGACGTTTTTCCAGGCCCAGATTCAGGGACGAAAGGCTGTCCCTGAATTTTTCCATGTACAGCTTCTTCACGGCGCTGGTGAGGCCGCGGCGTTGGCCACGTTTGATGGCCAGGGCGAGGTTTTCCTCGATGCTGAGGCCCTCGCAGGTACCGGCCAGTGGGTCCTGGAATACCCGGGCAACACGGCCGGCCCGCTTGTGGGTCGGCAGTTTGGTGACGTCCAGGTTGTCCACGATGATCTGGCCGCTGTCTACCAGCACTTCGCCGGCGAGGGCATTCAGAAAGGTGGATTTGCCGGCGCCGTTGCTGCCTATCACGGTGACGAACTCACCCTGGTTAACGGTCAGGCTCATACCCCGAAGGGCCGGGTTTTCCAGCGGTGTGCCCTTGCCAAAGGTAAGCCGGAGATCGGTTGCACTGATCATGTCGCCTCCTCAGGCCTTGCTACGGGAAAGTTTGCCGGCAATGGATGAACGTACGCCGGGCAAAACGATGGCCAGGGTAACCAGAACCGCGGTAATCAGGTTCAGATCCTGGGCCTGCAGTCCCAGGAAATCCGCATTCAGAGCGAAGGCAATGGCCAGTCGGTAGATGATTGCGCCCACCACGCACGCAATGAGCGCGCGTACCACGGTAGAGGGAGTCACCACTGCTTCACCGCCAATCAGGGAGGCAAGGCCAATGACGATCACGCCTACGCCCATGGTGACATCGGCTGCACCCTGGCTCTGGGCAAAGAGCGCACCGGCAAGTCCGACAAGGCCGTTGGAAACGGCAACGCCGAGAACAATCATGGCGCCGGTGGCGATGCCCTGTGCCCGGGCCATTCTGGCGTTGGCGCCAGTGGCTCGCATGGCCAGGCCGGTTTCGGATTTCATGAAACGCCACAGGAGGATAAGGGCAACAAAGACCACAATAACGAACAGAAGCACCGGTACCTGGTGGTAGGCCAGATCCAGGTCGTACCAGGGCGTCAGCACGGTTTCTTCGGTCAGCAGGGCCACGTTGGGGCGGCCCATGATGCGCAGGTTGACTGAATAGAGCGCAATCATGGTCAGGATCGAGGCCAGCAGATTCAGAATGTTGAGTTTCACATTCAGCAGCGCCGTTACCGCGCCTGCGGCCATGCCGGCCATGACGGCACAGCCTGTGGCTAGCCACGGGTTCCAGCCTTCAATGATCAGTACGGCGGCAACGGCAGCACCGAGAGGAAAGCTGCCATCTACAGTGAGATCCGGGAAATCCAGCACCCGGAAGGAGAGGTAGATGCCGAAGGCGACCAGGCCGTAGATCAGTCCGGTCTCAATGGCACCATAAAGAGCGATGTTACTCAGCATGGTCGGGTATCACCAATGATAAAACGGGCAGCCCCTCGTGAGGGCCGCCCGTTGGGTTCAGGGGGATTACTTGGCGCTGTCGATCACTTTCTTCGCGTCTGCGATTACATCATCTGACAGGGTGATGCCCATGCGCTCTGCGGCGGCCGGGTTCACGAACAGGTCCAGCTTCTCCATGGTTTCAACCGCCATTTCGCCGGGTTTCTCGCCATTCAATACCCGGGCAACCATCACGCCGGTCTGGCGGCCATGGTCGTAGTAATCAAACCCGAGTGCTGCAACGGCACCGCGCTCAACGGTAGCGGTGTCTGCCGCGAATACCGGAATGCTGGCGCGCTCACCAACAGAGATAACGGCTTCGGCAGCACTGATCACGGTATTGTCTGTGGTCAGGTAGATGGCGTCTGCTTTACCCACCAGGGAGCGGGCCGCGCCCAGAACCTCGGAAGTTTTGGTGGCAGCACCTTTTACCAGTTCAAGGCCACGCGCCGAGAGGCGCTCTTCGAGCAGTTCTACCAGGGAGACGGCATTGGCTTCGCCCGGGTTGTAGACCGTGCCAATGCGTTTGGCATCGGGCATTACGCGCTGCAGCATGTCCAGGTGTTTGTCGATGGGCAGCATGTCGCTCACGCCGGTAATGTTGGCGCCAGGCGCCTCCAGATTACTTACCAGCTTGGCGCCAAGCGGGTCGGTTACAGCGGAGAAAATCACCGGTGTATTGCGGGCCGCAGCGGCAACGGTTTGCGCGGAGGGCGTTGCAATCGCCACGATCACGTCGGGACTTTCACCAACGAATTTGCGGGCAATCTGGGAAGCAATGGCAGAGTTGCCCTGGGCGCTTTCGTGCATCACTTCGAGGTTGTCGCCTTCTTTGAAGCCGCGCTCGGCGAGTTCATCTTTTATGCCCTGGTAGACGGCGTCCAGTGCCGGGTGTTCCACAATCTGTGTGATGGCTACAACGCGGGGTTCCTGTGCTTGAACAAGTGTTGCCAGCGCCAGCAGGGTGGCACCGAACAGGGTGCGCAGGGTTGTCTTGGCCATATGCCCATCTCCGGGTAGGTAAACTGATATGTTGCGAATCTGAAGGAGCGGAAGTTTACCACAGGCAAGGGGTTCAAGGGGTAGGGGATGTTGCCGGTGGCGGCGTTTTGGTTGCAATAGATGCAGTTGGAAATTATTTTGCTTGTGTCACGTTTTGACCGCTCATACTATGTTGAAATACCCTACGAAAGTCTAATAATAAGTCATCTATAACTCGAATAACGAACTGCAAGGAAGGTCCATGGACACAACAAACAAGCTTCCCCTGGATATGGTTTATCACTGGGAGAAGGCCAAGGCGAACTCCGTATACATGACCCAGCCCATTGGCGACGGCAAAACCGTCGACTACACCTGGGGTCGGGCGGTGGATGAGGCGCGGCGCATGGCGTCTTACCTCAAATCGCTGAACCTCCCTGAGAAGAGCCGCATCGGCCTGATCTCCAAGAACTGCGCCCACTGGATCATGACCGACTGGGCCATCTGGATGGCCGGTCACATTTCCGTTCCGCTGTATCCCACCCTGAATGCCGACACCGTTAATTACATCCTGAACCACGCCGAGTGCGAGGTGGTGTTTGTCGGCAAGCTGGACGACTGGGACATGATGAAACCGGGCGTGCCGGAATCCGTGCGTTGCATCTCCTTCCCGCTGAGCCCTCCCAATGATTTCGAAACCTGGGACGATATCGTCGCCAAGTATCCGCCTCTGGAAGAAAACGTTCAGCGTGATGCCGACGAACTGGCCACCATCGTTTACACCTCCGGCAGCACCGGTAAACCCAAGGGCGTCATGCTCAGCTTTTACAACATGGCCTATGCGGCAGAGGGCGGCATGGAGGTACTCGGTGTGAGCTCCGAGGAGCGCATGTTGTCGTACCTGCCGCTGGCTCACGTGTTCGAGCGTACCTTTGTTGAGCTGGCGTCGCTCTATGCGGGTTTCCACCTGTATTTTGCAGAATCTCTGGATACCTTCGTGCAGGATTTGCAGCGTGCCCAGCCAACGCTGTTCCTCTCGGTACCGCGCCTGTGGGTGAAATTCCAGCACGGTGTGCTCCAGAAGCTGCCGAAGAAGAAGCTGGACCGGCTGCTGAAGATTCCGGTGGTCAACAAACTGATCAAGAAGAAAATCCTGAAGGGCCTTGGCTTGGACAAGGTCAAGCTGGCAGGCAGTGGCTCGGCCCCCCTGGCGAGCGACGTTCTGGACTGGTACCGCAACCTTGGCCTCGAGTTGCTTGAGGGCTATGGCATGTCTGAAAACTTTGCCTACTCCCACATGAGCAAGCCGGGGCGCTCAAGAACCGGTTACGTTGGTGAGTCCGCGCCGGGGGTTGAAACCCGTATCAGCCCGGAGGGAGAGATTCAGATCAAGAGCCCGGCCACCATGATGGGCTACTACAAAGACGAAGAGAAAACCCGGGAGACCTTCACCGAGGATGGCTTCCTGAAGACTGGCGACAAGGGTGAAATTGATGAGATGGGCCGGCTCAAGATCACCGGTCGCATCAAGGAAATCTTCAAGACCAGCAAGGGCAAATATATTGCGCCTGCACCCATTGAGAACCGTCTGATGTCCCACGATGCCATCGAGATGGTGTGTGTCTCCGGTGCCAATCAGACCCAGCCCCACGCGCTGGTGATGCTGGCCGAGGAGTCCCGGCCGAAAATGGCGGATGAAGCCTTCCGTAAGGAAATCGAAGAGAGCTTCAAGAAGCTGATTGCGGATGTGAACAAGACCGTGGATCCCCACGAACAGTTGGCGTTTATCACCGTAATGAGCGACGAGTGGTCGATCGAGAACAGCTTCCTCACGCCGACCATGAAGCTCAAGCGCAATGTGGTTGAGGATGCGTATCAGGAGCAAGTGGAGAACTGGTATGCGCAGCGTCAGCCGGTTATCTGGCAGTAAAACGCCCGATTCAAAATGAAGATGTTATAGCCCGGCTCAGCCGGGCTTTTTTGTGCCGGAGAAAAACCGACGTAAGTCGCATAGGGAAAAGGAGGAAGCGGGCCTAAACTGGATGAATATCAGGAGGATGTTATGAGCCAGTTGTCCCTTTTCCAGAAGCGTATCCAGGACGAAATTCCCCTTTCCCGGGCGTTGGGGATTCAATTGCATTCCTGGGATGGTCATTCGCTGCTGCTTAGTGCGCCGCTGGAACCCAACAAGAACCACCAGGGTACGGGTTTTGGAGGCAGCGTGTACTCTGCGGCGGTTACTGCGGCCTGGGGCCTGACTGAATTGGCACTATGGGATCTTGGCTTGAAGGGCAATGTGGTAGTGCAGAGCGGGAATATCGATTACCTCGAGCCCGTGTCTTCCGATTTCTACGTGATCTGCCGACTGCCCGGTGAGGAGGTGCCGGAACGTTTTCGCAAAAGTCTGGCCCGGCATGGCAAGGGACGACTGGATCTGACGGCTGAGGTTTTTTGCGGCGAACCAAACACAATGCCTGAGGGGGATCCTGTGGCGGTTTTCCAGGGGCGGTTCGTGGTTCAGGATGTGAAAAGCCGGGTGACGTTCTGAGCTTGTCAGGCAATTGACCGGCTGTTGGAGATTGAGCGGCTCATCAGAATAATCGGAATGATGCCGGCCAGAACGATAATCAGGGCGGGTAGGGCGCTGTGGTACAGGCGCTCGTCAGAGGCGAACTGGTAGACGTAGGTCGCCAGTGTCTCGAAGTTGAACGGCCTGAGTATCAGGGTGGCCGGCAATTCCTTCATGCAATCCACGAAAACCACCAGGGCCGCTGTTACCAATGTGCCTCGCAACATTGGCAAGTGAACCCTGACCAGGGTGTTGCCCGGGGTGTGGCCCAGAGAGCGGGACGCCATGTCCATGCTCGGGGTAATCTTCTGCAACGCACTCTCCACGCTACCGGCCGAAACGGCAAGGAATCGCACGGTGTAGGCGAACACCAGGGCGAAGGCCGAGCCACTCAGTAACAGGCCCGTGCTGATTCCGAATACGTCCCGCATCAGGCTATCCAGCCAGTTGTCAAAACCTGCCAGGGGTACAATCACACCCACAGCCAGCACGGCGCCGGGCATGGCATAGCCCAGGCTGGAAAGGCGCATCAGTACCTGCATTTTGCGAGTGTTGTGCAGTCGGCGGCTGTAGGCGAGCGTGACACCAATCAGCAGAGTAGTGAGGGCTGCCGCGCCCGAGAGGAAAAGGCTGTTGAAGGTGTTTCGGACAAAATCCGGGTTCCAGCTTTCACCGAAGTATTCCCACGCATAGAGCCCGAGGGTTGCACCGGGAATCACGAAACCGAACAGAACCGGCAAAGCGCAAACCGCTACGCAAATCATCTGGCGCGGGAAGGACATGGTGAAGCGCTGGATCGGCTCACGGTTGTCCCGCGCTGCGAACTGTTGCTGGCGTCTTCGGGAATACCGTTCCAGGGTAACCAGGATCACCACGAAGATCAGCATTGTGGTGGCTATTTGAGCGGCCCCACCGAGGTTGCCGAGGTTCATCCAGGTATCAAACAGGCCAGCGGTCAGGGTCTGGACGGCAAAGAAGTCCACGGTGCCAAAATCGTTCAGGGTTTCCATCAACACCAGCGAAAGGCCGACGGCTACCGCCGGCCGGGCGATGGGCAGAACCACCCTGAAGAATGTGCTCAGCGCGGAGTGGCCGAGACTGCGGCTGACCGCGAACAGAGAAGGGGACTGTTCCAGAAAGGCGGCGCGGGCCAGAAGGTAAACGTAGGGATACAACACCAGCCCGATCATCAGCGTGGCGCCTTCGAGGCTGCGAATTTCCGGGAACCAGTAGTCTGCGGCACTGCTCCAGCCGAACAGGTCTCTCAAGGCACCCTGAACGGGGCCAGCGTAGTCCAGGAGGCTTGTGTACACATAGGCAATTACGTAGGCGGGCACTGCGAATGGTAGCAGCATCGCCCACTCAAAGAATTTGCGGCCAGGAAACTCGCACATGGTGACCGCCCAGGCCGACGCCAGGCCTATAACCAGAGTAAGGGCGCCCACCCCAATCATCAGTTTGAGCGTGGTTGTCAGGTACCGGGGAAGGGTGGTTTCGATCAGGTGTGGCCAGATGTTCTCTTCGGGAAAAAACGCCAGAAAAATAACGGAGAGAACCGGAAGGGCGACGATGGCGGTGGTCAGTAGTGCGCTGATCATCCATTTTGGAGAGGTACGCTTAGCCAGCAGGGGCTGGGATAGCCCTGGATTAACGCTGGTTGCGGCCTCGCTCATAGTGTCCCTGCGCCTGGATGTGGAGTCTGTCCAATTGAAGGCTGCAGATTGTAGTCACCTGACCTGATGCCTGCAACGGCTGGTGTCATACCGGAAGAGGGAAGCGCCCGGTAAAGGGCATGTGAGGGTGGTCAAACCACCCTCACTGCTGGCGATTACTCGCCGTCGTAATCGACGCGGTCAACCAGTTTGACTGCGGCGTTGCGGTTATCTGCAATCTCCTGCAGTGACAGGTTGTCGGGATTGATCTCACCCCACTCGGCAACCAGTCCGGAAGGCTTGACTTCCGGGTTTGCCGGGTATTCCGTGTTTGCCTCGGCGTAGATACGCTGGGCTTTCGGTGAAGACAGGAATTCCATCAGCTTGATGGCGTTCTCTCGGTTCGGCGCGCTCTTGGTCAGTGAAATACCACTGATATTTACGTGAGTGCCCCGGCCTTCGGCGTTCGGAAATACAAGCCGTACCTGCTCGGCAATCGGCCGCTGGTTCTCATCCTGCAGCATGTTGCCATAGTAGTAGCTGTTGCCAATGGAGACGTCGCATACGCCCTCGGCAATAGCCTTGATCTGGTCGCGGTCGCCACCCTGGGGTTTGCGGGCCAGATTGTCTTTCAAGCCTTCCAGCCACTTCTCGGTTTCGGCTTCACCATGGTGTGCGATCATGGAGGAGAACAGGGCGATGTTGTAGGGGTGCTTGCCGCTGCGAGTGCAGATACGGTTGTTCCACTTATCGTCTGCCAGTTGCTCGTAGGTGGTGATCTCACCTTCTTCCACGCGGTCCTTGGAAACGAAGATCAGGCGCCCGCGGGTGGTCAGGGCAAACCACTTGCCCTCGGGATGGCGCAGGTTTTCCGGAATGTTCTCTTCCAGAGTCTCGTTGTCGACGTTCTGAACGAGATCACGTTCTACCAGCTCGTTGAGGCGGGAAATATCAACGGTCATTACCAAATCTGCCGGGCTGTTGCGACCCTCGCGCTCCAGTCGCTCGGCCAGACCCTGTTTGGCAAAGACCACGTTGCTCTGGATGCCGGTTTCCTGTTCAAAAGCGTTCAGCAGGGGTTCGAGCAGATATGCCTGACGGTATGAGTAGATATTGACCTCGCCATCTGCGGAGGCGGCCATGGGCATGGCAGAGAGGGCGATTGCTGCGGTAGCAGCCAGTTTCATTCGCATATTCCCATCCTTTCGGGTGTTTCCGGTATTAATTTGCCTTTGCCAGGATCGGCAAGTTCTTAAAAACGCCAACCATTCTCATTTCCATTGACTCCAGAGTCAATCTCTCCGTTGGCATATTTTTCTGAAAATGGTGTTATGCTTCGGAAGACTATAAAAACTATGCAAAAAGTAGTGGAATCCTCAAATGGATGGGAACGATCGAAGAGAGCACATACGCACGGCAATGAGTGCGAAAGTAAAGGTGGTTCACGAGGAGCTGGGCGAGTTCATATTCTCGACCCGCGATATCTCCGACGGCGGTGTTTTCATCGTTGTGGACACTGAGCCATTTGCGCCAAACCTCGGCGACACAGTTACCGTGCAGGTGCAGGGGCTACCTGTTCCAGCACCGGTACTTGAAATGGTGGTCGTGCGCAAAACCAATGACGGGTACGGCCTCCAGTTTGATCAAAATGGTGACTGATAGACGGATTGAATGCCCCTGCCGTGGATAATGGCAGTGTTCAACCAACCGCTGTCAGGGATGCAACAGCCAGATGATCTTTTCAGTCTTTTCCAGAGCTTACAAGCCAATTATTGCAAGCCTTGTCCTGGTTTCCGTATCGGGTTGTGCCAGCTATTACTCACATTTTGCGATGTTTCCGGCTGAGAATTCATCCGGTGAGCCAAGACACGTGCGGCTGTCCTGGCAAAGCGCGGAGTATCCTGGTTGGTGGTTTGCCGGCGATAAAGCCACGCCCGTGAAGCTAGAAACCCAGTGCAGCGACCGTGTCTGGCGCCTCCGCGATGACGAAGAGGCGAGTGCCTGCGGCGAGGGTATTCGTGCCTGTGGCGAAGCGGGCCGGGATCGGGTGGCGCAGACGGGCCAGCCGGCAAGCGGCTCAACACGCTGCATGTCTATCAATCCGGCGGATCCGGATGCCCGTATTGCAGAAATAGAAGGGAAACTGGAGTTGCTGGTGTCCTGTACCCCTGCCGTCGTGGCAGAGGGTGAGGGTGATGACGCCCTGAACCTTGACTATCTGCGAGCATCATCAGTTCCGTACACGGTTTATGTCCGGAAGGCGCCGCGGGGTTCAATGCGGTCCCGATTGCCTGAATTTGATGAATCGGTATGTGACGCAGAGTGACACTTTCTGACGTTGATATGTGACTCCCATCACGTTGCTACATTTTGTTTCCTGTTGAACATTAGCGTTACGTTTTGTCGCGTTTGGGTTACCTGGCGATACGATATTGTAATTGTGTCTTCCGGCGGTTCGGTCAGAATGGTAGCTATCGAAAAGTTTGTTGTGTGAGGTGGCCCGTGGGTGTCCAACAGAAAAAAGTCGCAGTTCATGATCTGGAAGTGGGCATGTTCGTGTCTGATCTGGACAGGCCATGGCATCAGACTCCCTTTCCGATTCAGGGTTTCCATATCCGGTCCCAGGATGACATTCGTGCACTGGTATCCCACTGCAAATGGGTTCTGGTCGATGTGGCGGAAGCGAGGGAATCCAAAGAGGTAAAAGGCGGAAGCAAGCCGGCTTTCGGAACATTGCAAGGCAAGCGCAGGGGTGGGCGGGAGCAACTCCAGTTGCCGCCCCTGAGTATTCGCGAGCCAGTGACGTATGAAACCGTTACCAGTCTCAAGAAGGAAATGAAAACCTCAAAGCGCCTGCTTGACGATATGGAAGGCGCGCTGGATCAGCTTTTCGAGACTCTTCGTGCCGATGGCGTGCCAGATCTCCGGCCGATCGCTGCGATCACCAGCAAAATGGTGAGTAGCGTTGTTCGCCAGCCAGACGCTCTGTTGTGGCTCAGTCGCACCCGTGCTCACGACAGCTACCTGTACCGGCATGCACTGAATACCTCTGTCTGGGCCCTGGTGTGTGGGCGCCATCTCGGGTTGAACGAGGGGCTGCTGAACCATTTGGGCCTGGGTTGCCTGCTGTCCCAGGTGGGCAAGACCACGCTGCCTGCCGAGTTGCTGGCGCGGGAAGGCCAGTTGAGCTCAGAGGAGTATCTGACCTACCGGAGTTACGTTGGCCGTGGAGTCAGGATGCTTGAAAACAGCGGGCTCTCCCGTGCCGTGCTGAGTGTGGTTCAGGGGCATCGGGAACGTCACAACGGTTCCGGCTTTCCGGAGGGTGTCCGCGGCGATCGGATTCCATTGCTGGCCAAGGTTGCCGGTATCGCGGAATTTTTCGAATCGTTGATAGCGCCCCGGTCTCATGCCGAGCCGATGACACCGGCAAAAGCGGTCACGCTGCTCTATGAGATGCGCAATATCGAGTTCCAGGAGGACCTGGTCGAGAATTTCATCCAGGCGATCGGTATCTATCCCACCGGGAGTCTGGTCGAGCTGACCGATGGTCAGCGCGGTATTGTGGTTTCCCATTCCCCTGAGCGCCGTTTGTGGCCGCGGGTAATGGTAATGACCGATGCTGCCTCAAGGCCGTTGAAAACAGCCAAAATTATTGATCTGGCCAGATACAACGAAGGCAAGGAAGCGCCAGAAACCGTGCGGGTTCGCGATTGTCTGCCGCACGGTACGGAAGGCCTCGATCCTTCCTATTACGACGTGACCGGCGTGGAATCACGCTGGAGCCTCTCGCGCCTGATCAGCGGATAAGCACTCGCAGCTGTTTGCGAACCCACCGATAGGTATCCTCCGGACGGAAGCTGAGCAGCAGCTCGGACTCACCGCCGGAGGGGCCGGCGACAAAATACTCCACCTCTCCGCTCTGCCAGTCGGCTGAATTTATCTGGATATCCTGCGGGCGTGTGCTGATGGCCTCCAGCTCCGCCAGGGAAAGTCCGCCCCCGATTTTTCGAACCGCAACCTGCTTCAGGGCTGTATCAGTAGCCGGATGACTGGCAACGTCCTCATCCAGGAAATATCGGTTTGCGACGGTTGTACTGATCGCCTTGAGTTCCCGAGTGAGATAGGTCTGGGCATCCTCCGAATCAATGTCTTCCATGGTTCGCACGGCATTCTCGATTCGGTCCTTTTTGGCCTGCAGGTCTTCACTGTATTCAATGTCAGGATCGCGATCCTCATCATTCTCCGGTCGTGGCGGTGCGTTGTCGATTTCCTCCTGGGTGGGCGGCTCCTCACAGAGTTCATCGTCCTCGGGGTAAAAACAGATCGCGGCAAGCAGCTGATTGGCGGGAGACATCGGGTTGTTGGCCGTGAATTCGGATTCGCTGACACTGAAATCAATCGGCGCTGTCAGGCCCGGAAGGGCCGCGTTCAACTGCCTAATAACCCGGTCGCGGATATCGATACCGTCGCCCTCAGCAACATTCTGGCTCCAGTTCAGGAGCATCAGGAACCGGGACAGGTTCATCAGCGTTGTATTCTCCAGAACGTTTTGCTCAGTCAGCGTGTGGGTGCTCAATCCCTCATCATCCACCATTGGCGTTTGCAGCCCTGTGCGGGTGGTCTCGAAAAATTCGAGCAGGGTTACGTATTGCCTGGCCGGTACATCGCTAACCAGCGGCAGGTCTCCAACCCTGAACGTGAGGGTTTCGCCGGGGTAGTAGCGGAATTCTCCCGCTGTGTTCGTGGTGCCGGACTGACTGGCAGTCTGATAGGAAAGACCGTTAAAACCATTGAAATTGACTCGGCCGGTGCTCCTGTCGTCGCCGGAGCCTCCGCCGTCATCCAGACAGCCGGAGAGAGCAAGTGTGCCCAGCAGGGTGAACGTAAGTCGGGTGCGGTGAACGGATCTCATGGTTGAACGTACATTCCCTTCGTTTCAGCGCGCCTGCACCCGGGGTGCAGCAGCCTCTTTTGTAAATTGTTGTAACCGCATTATAGGGGCGTGATTTGCCTCATATCGGGATTCCTGTCGCAGTTTCCGTTATTGGTCCGGGCATGCCTCCGGCCGATAAGGGCCTTGAAATCAGCGACTTTGTCACAATAAATAGCAATCTAAATTCTGGCTGGCGGCGAGGGCCGTTCTTTGCCGTTTTTCACCGAATCGGGATGAGTTATGACCAATGCACTGGAAATTGAGGGCCTCACCAAAACCTATGGTGACGGCTTCAAGGCTCTCAAGGGGATTGATCTGCACGTCGCCGAGGGGGACTTCTTTGCCTTGCTGGGGCCCAATGGGGCAGGCAAATCGACCACCCTGGGTATTGTTTGCTCCCTGGTTAACAAAACAGCGGGAAAGGTGCGGGTGTTCGGATATGACACCGACACCCATCTCTCGGATGCCAAGTTGAACCTTGGTGTTGTGCCGCAGGAGTTCAACTTCAACCAGTTCGAAAAGGTCTTCGACATTGTCACCACCCAGGCCGGCTACTACGGAATTCCTCTTAAACAGGCCTCGGCGTCGGCTGAAAAGTATCTGAAAAAGCTCGGACTCTGGGAGAAGCGGGACACCCCGGCACGTATGCTCTCCGGCGGTATGAAACGTCGTCTGATGATTGCCCGGGCCCTGGTTCATGAGCCCAAACTGTTGATTCTGGACGAGCCGACTGCCGGCGTAGATATTGAACTTCGTCGGTCCATGTGGACCTTTCTGGAAGAAATGAATCGTCAGGGCACCACCATTATCCTGACGACCCATTATCTGGAGGAAGCGGAAGCCCTTTGCCGCAATATTGCCATTATCGATCATGGCAAGATTCTTAAAAACACCAGCAAAAAGGCCCTGCTGCAGCAACTGAGCCTGGAAACCTTTGTTCTGGACACCGAGAAGACCCTTGATGCCGCGCCTGAACTGAATGGTTTCCCGACTCGATTGGACGGAGAAGGTGCACTCGAGGTGGAAGTGCAGAAAGGGCAGGGGCTCAACCAGGTGTTCGTGGAGCTTGAACGGTTGGGCATAAAAGTGGTCAGCATGAGGACCAAGGCCAACCGGCTGGAGGAACTGTTTATTCGCATGGTCGAAGAGAACGCTGCGGAGTCAACTCAAACCGTGGAGGGTGCAGCATGACGCCACAAGCGCTCTTCACCGCCTTCAGTACCATCGTTGTCCGGGAGATACGCCGGTTTACCCGCATCTGGGCGCAAACCCTGTTGCCGCCCGCGGTCACCATGACCCTGTATTTCATTATTTTCGGCAACCTCATCGGTTCCCGTATCGGGGAGATGGGCGGCTTCGACTACATGTCTTTCATTGTGCCTGGGCTGATCATGATGTCGGTGATCACCAGTTCCTATGCCAATGTGGTGTCCTCATTTTTCTCCATGAAGTTCCAGCGCAGTATCGAGGAGCTTCTGGTGTCGCCGGTGCCGAACTGGGTAATCCTGGCCGGCTATGTAACCGGTGGCATGGCGCGAGGCCTCGGCATCGGGCTGATTGTCACGCTGTTGTCACTGGCGTTTACCCGCCTGTCCATCCACAACTTGCCAATGATGGTTCTGACGGTATTTCTGACTTCGGCACTGTTTGCCCTGGGTGGCTTTATCAACGCCATGTTGGCGACCAAGTTTGATGACATCTCCATTGTGCCCACGTTCGTGTTGACGCCGTTGACGTATCTGGGCGGCGTGTTCTACAGCATCGATTTACTGCCGGGGTTCTGGCAGGGCGTATCCATGGCCAACCCTATCCTCTACATGGTCAACGGCTTCCGGTACGGCATTCTGGGCGTGTCAGACGTTAATCCGTTTGTCTCTCTTGGTATGATTCTGGTTTTCATCTCCGTACTGGCATTCATTGCTCTCAGAATGCTGGAGCGTGGTAAAGGCATTCGCCACTGATTTCAGGAACCACTATGGCACTTAACGACGCCCCGCTTGGCAAGACAAGCGACTACCCGGACAGCTACGATCCTGGGCTGCTTTTCCCGGTGGCGAGAGAGGAAAATCGCCGCCGCCTTGGTCTGGAGGATGGCCGTTGGCCCTGGTTTGGCGAGGATCTGTGGCAGGCCTGGGAAATCTCCTGGCTGCGTCCAAGCGGCGTGCCGGAAGTGGCCTGGGCGGAGATTGTTTTTCCGGCGGCCTCGCCCGCAATCATTGAGTCCAAATCGCTCAAGCTGTACCTGAATTCGTTGAACCAGGCGGTCTACTCTTCTCGGGAGCAGGTCGCGGAGGTGATTACCCAGGATCTTTCCAGCGCCTGCGGCGGTGCTGTTCAGGTGAATCTGTTGAGCGTCGACGAATCCGGTGAAGCGATTGGCCGGCCGGAGGGCTTCGAGCTCATTGATGACGAGCCGGTCAGCGAAGTGGTTTTTGAATACGCGCCTGAGGCGCTTTCAGCGAGTGGGGAGGTGGTGACAGAACGGCTCTGCTCCCATCTGCTGAAGAGCAACTGCCCGGTAACCGGCCAGCCTGACTGGGCGACACTCCTCATAAGCTACACCGGACCGAAAATCGATCGGGGCGGTTTGTTGCGTTACGTGGTGAGCTTCCGGCAGAAACAGGATTTCCACGAGCATTGCGTGGAAACGGTGTTTACCGATCTGATGGGGCGATGCAACCCGGAGTCGCTTACCGTGGTTGCCCGGTATACACGGCGGGGCGGGCTGGATATCAATCCGTGGCGAAGCACGGAAACCGGCGGGGATGCCGGCCCAAGGTTGATACGTCAGTAGCAGGATTCTGTTTGAGCGCAGGGAAGCGCCTCAGGAAACATCCTCTTCCCGCCGCAGGCGATCTGCAGCATCTTCCAGAGCGGTCAGGATGGCCTGCCGCTCTTTCTCGGTGATCTTGTCCGAATCGAGATACATGGCGAAGCCGCTATGTTCGTGTTCCAGGAAGCTTCGGTTGGGGCCCATATCGCGCCGGAAGTCGACCACTTCGTAAATCGGCACCGGCTTGCCAAAGCCCTTCACGGTAATCTCGCCCTTGTCTCTGCACATGATCTTGTCCTTGATCAGCGCGAAGGTTTCGTAGGAAACGAGGATTTCGCCCGGCTCCGCCAGGGACTCAAGCCGGCTGGCCAGGTTTACTTCCTTGCCGATAATCGTGTAATCCATCCGGTTCTCGGCGCCAAAGTTACCAACCGTGGTATAACCGGTGCTAATTCCCATGCGGATTTCCAGCGGGGTCTTTATGCCCTGGCTGCGCCATTTCTGTCGCATGATTTTCATATGCTTGCGCATCTCGATGGCCATGGAGACACAGGCAAATGCGTCCTCCCTCTGGCCACGGCTGGTTGGGTCGCCAAAGAACACCATGATGGAATCACCAACGAACTTGTCGATGGTGCCGCCATACTTGAGAGCAACTTCCGACATTTCATTGAAATAGTGATTCAGCAGTTCGGTCAGTGCTTCGGGTTCCATTTCCTCAGACAACTCGGTGAAGCCTTTGATGTCAGAGAAAAACACCGCCAGTTTCTTGCGCTGGGTTTCCAGTCTCACGTCCCGCTCACCGGTGAAGATCGACTGCCAGACTTGAGGCGAGAGATATTTGGACAGTTTGTGTGAAAGCGCGATGGACTGCTCCCGCTGGTTCTGGATCTGGGTCTTTGCCAGCATCAACGCCCGTGCCTGCTGGTGGGAATAGTAAGCCGTAACGCATATATAAAGCCCGGTGGATAAAATCGACACGATGCTGGTCAGCAGGGGCGAGTGTGGTCCGTCTGCCGGGCCGACGATCGCAACCGCCCCCGCAATGGAGGCCGCCATGAAGCCGGTGCCCAGGACCCACTGACGGATACCACCAACAATCAGGCAACTGAACATCAGCATCAGTGCAACGGCGAGGGAGGGGATGACGATCAGCCCGATGCAACCAATGAAAGCGCCACCAACCACGCAATCAAATATCAGCATTTTCTGACGGATGCGTGGCGAATTCCTGAGGAAAGTGCGGCGAGTCAGGGCATGGGCGATGTGGGGCCAGGTGAGGGCCCCGGCAACCAGCCAGAGAAGCCATTGCGGAAAGGCGCCCTGGAGAACGCCGGTTACGATAATGGCGGCGGTTGAGGTGTATGCCAGTACCCGGCCATTGTAATCGGGCATCGGGGGAATGGCGATCGGGTTGCCCGCCGCCTCGGACGAGAGGGCTCTGCCAGCTGAGCTACTGGCATTACGCAGGTCTGCCGGGGCACTCATCATTTCAGAAACGGATCCTGCCAATGAGCATGTCGCGGAACATGACCCAGTCACCCATAAGGCTGTACAGTGGATATTTGAAGGTAGCGGGGCGATTTTTTTCAAACTTGAAATGACCAACCCACGCAAAGCCATAGCCTATAACCGGCAAGGCCAGAAGCCACAACAGCTTGCCTGAAGTCAGAGCCCATACGGCGACTATCAGGACCAGGAGACTTCCAGCGAAATGCAAGCGGCGACAGGTGACGTCGCTGTGCTCTTCGAGGTAGTACGGATAGAATTCGGAAAAGTTATTGAAGGATTGCTGGTTGCTCATTGTGTTGCCACTCAACGTTGTACGACCGCGTCATTTATAATTGTTGGTAGACCCGACTACGACTAAAGGTTAACAGCATTACGTAGAACCCACAATTCACAGCCATGAATTGTGTTCGTACCCATATTTCAACAGTCTTTAAACAGCGAGCAGATATGACCGCAGTTACCGATTTCCTCCTGAACCGCTCCTCTGAACCGAGGCTGGAATCACCCGCGCCGGATTCGACAACCCTCGAAAGGGCCTTTTCCTGCGCGGCGCGTGCACCGGACCATGCACTGCTCAGGCCCTGGCGCTATCTGGTGATCGAGGGTAAAGGCCTTGAAGCCCTGGGAGAGCTGTTTGCGTCCACCTGTGCCAATAACAGCGATGAGAAAGAAATCGAGAAGCTCCGGCGTGCCCCCCTTCGCGCACCCATGGTCATAGTTGGTATCGCGTCGCCCAGGACGCATCCCAAAGTACCGGAAATCGAGCAGGTCATGTCGGCAGCTGCCGGCATGAGTTTTGTTGAGCTTGCCCTTCAGGATGCCGGTTTCGGCGTGATGTGGAGAACAGGCGGCGTTGCCTACCACTCCTCGGTTCACCAGGGGTTGGGCCTGGAAGAGCATGAACAGATTGTTGGCTTTCTCTACACCGGTACGGTCTCGGCATCCAAGCCGTCTGTGCCCAGACCGGCGGTGGACGAGTTTGTGAGTCATTGGCCCTGAGACCTTGTTGAATACCCCCGGCTTCTGCCGGGGGAAGCAGCTTGCCGCTTTTTCTTGCCCTCTTCCTTTCTCCTTTCCCGTAACCGCTACTCGGATTCTCTGCAGGGCCTGCCAACACTGGGTTTCCTGACAAATTAACACCTGACCATAATTCTGGCATTCAGCTTGCTTTAGTCCTGTCAAAGAGCACAGCCGGCAAAAACAGCTCGGCATACCAGTGCAGTTTTCGGGAGGCAACATGGCAATTACGTTTGATTCGGCTCTGGGCATTCATCAACACGCGGTTGAAGCGCGTGTTAAACGCGCCGAAGTGCTGGCAAACAACCTGGCGAACGCCGACACCCCGGGTTTCAAAGCGCGGGATCTGGATTTCCAGGCAATGATGCAGAAGGCCCAGGAGCAGGTCAGCGGATTCCAGATGGCCAAAACCCATGACGCGCACATGGATACCTCGCCATCGGCGTCGGAAAGCGATTTGATGTATCGGGTTCCCCATCAGCCGTCGGTTGACGGCAATACGGTAGACGCCCAGCAGGAGCAGACCCGGTTTATGCGCAACGCCATGGATTTCCAGGCCAGCTTCCAGTTTTTGAACAGCAAGTTCAGCGGTTTGACCAAAGCCCTCAAGGGCGAATAAGCCGCAGTCACAGGATTAGCGAAGGAGAATTTTCATGTCACTGGGCAGCATTTTTGACATCGCCGGTTCCGGCATGACCGCGCAATCACTGCGGCTGAATACAACCGCGTCCAACATTGCCAATGCAGAAACGGCGAGTTCCAGCACGGGGGAAACCTATCGTGCCCGGAAGCCGGTTTTCTCGGCGATTCAGCAGTCTCTGATGAATCCCGGGCAGGGAGGCTTGCCCATGGCTGCCGATGAGGGGCCAGGTGCCGGCGTGAGGGTTGACGGTATTGTCGAGAGTGATGCGGAGCTTCAGATGCGTTACGAGCCCCATCACCCGGCGGCCAACGAAGATGGTTATGTCTTCTACCCGAATGTGAATGTGGTCGAAGAGATGGCGGACATGATGTCGTCGTCCAGAAGTTTCCAGATGAATGTGGATGTCATGAACACAGCCAAGTCCATGATGCAGCGCATTCTGACTCTTGGTCAGCAGTAACAGGGTGAGGAGCACAACATGACTGCAGTAAATGCAACAGACGCATCGGATGTTCTGAGCCAGTACCAGCTGAAGCAACAGAATGGCGGCCAGGGCACCAGTGAGCTGGGCCGGAACGAATTCATGGAATTGATGCTGGCGCAATTGAAAAACCAGAACCCGCTGGAGCCCCAGGAAAACGGCGAGTTTATCTCCCAGCTTGCACAGTTCAGCTCACTGGAGGAGATGCAAAACCTCTCCGGCACGGTTGAGGATGTGGTTGGGCAGTTCCGATCCACCCAGGCGCTACAAGCGTCGGCCATGGTGGGTAAAACCGTGCTGGCACCTTCCCAGATCGGGATCCTTGGTGCCGAAGGTGAAATTACCGGAACCATTCAAGTGCCAGCTTCGACAGGTGGGCTCCGCCTGTCTATCGAAGGGCAGAATGGCGAGCGGGTGCGGCAAATCGACATGGGCAGCAGCCAGGCAGGTGTTGTGTCCTTCCGCTGGGACGGCCAGGACGGTAACGGCAATCCCTTGCCGCCGGGGCCCTACCGCATTGTGGCAGAAGCCTCCTATCCAGATGGCCCGCAGCAGCTGGGCACTATGGTGAGCGCTAATGTGGACAGCGTATCCCTGGGCCAGGGCGGCTCGATAACCCTGAATCTTGCAGGCATGGGCTCCATCGCCTTGTCTGACGTGAAACAAATTAACTGAGACCGGTGAAACACCAAGGGGTGAACCATGGCATTTAATACAGGTTTGAGCGGCCTTCGTGCGGCATCGGTGGATCTGGACGTCACCGGCAACAATATTGCAAACGCCAGCACCGTCGGCTTCAAAGGCAGCAAGGCGCAGTTTGGCGATCTATACGCAAGCGGGTTCCTGAGCGCAGGCACCAACCCGATCGGCGACGGTGTCCGGGTTCAGGACGTTAAGCAGTCTTTTGGGCAGGGCAACATCAGCTTCACTGACAATGGCCTGGACATGGCGATTGCCGGCGATGGTTTTTTTATCCTGAACAACGGCGGCGAGATTCGTTATTCCCGCGCAGGACAGTTCGGCATTGATAAGGAAGGCTATGTAACGAACAATCAGAATATGCGGGTACAGGGATACACCGCGGACGAGGACGGCAACTTGTCTGGCATCCGGGGAGATTTGCAGATTGCAACAGACAACCTGGCTCCGAGAAGGACGACAAACCTCGACTCCGATCTGAATCTTGATTCCAGGGAGTCCGTGCTGGAAACCCGTGTTCGGGATGTCGGGCCTCTCACTCTTGCTTCCATACAGGGCGAGAGCTTTGATGTGCAGTATTCGGACGGCTCGCCTGCCTTCAATGTGAATATTGACCCTGCAGCCAGTGCCCGTGAAGCGGCCTCCACTATAAACGATGCGCCTGGATTGAGTGCTTCGGCCACGACGACAGCGACTTTCGACGGCACGCCGGCTCTTGATGACGCCTTCATCTCCGGCGCCAGTTCGTTTTCATTCAGCCTCGATATCAATGGTTCGCCGCTGACCCTGGACACGTCAAATATCAATTCCCTGCAGGATCTGGTTGATTCAATCAACAACTCCAGCGAGACCGCAATTTCCGCCTCGATTGTCACCGGAGGCGGGGGCAGCGATGTTCTGCGAGTGATTCATAACCAGGGTGAGACGCTCGACTTTACCTTTGCCGATGGCAATGGCAACGGCGATACCGGCACCGTCGAAGGTGATGTCAACGTGACTGCGGACCGGTCGGTGGCGGGAATCACATCAACCACCGCTGACAATGATTTTGAGGTTGCGTTCAACGCGTCACCAATCCGCGTCACCAATCAATTCAATCCGCTGGATCAGCGTACCTATAACCACGCTACATCCACCACGATCTACGACAGCCTGGGTAATTCCCACGAACTCACACAGTTCTTTGTGAAGAATCCGTCCCCAGGCAATGGTGTCGGGGTGAGCGAATGGTCGGTGTATGCCCAGATTGATGGCGAGTTTGTTGGTGGCACCGACGTGACCCCCTACACTGCAAGATTCGATCAGGACGGTGCTCTTCAGTCGATCGATGGCGACCCCAGTGGCGAAATCGTTATTGATGACTGGATACCCAAAGACAGCGACGGCCAGCCAAATGGGGCGGATGGCCCTCCTGCTGCCGGCGAGGTGGTAGTAACACCCATTCCTGAGCCACCGACAACATCGGCTTTTGTGATCAATCTCAGTGGCACAACGCAATATGGCGCTGCGTTTGGCGTGAACGACCAACAGCAGAATGGCTATACCACTGGCCGGCTCTCTGGACTGGACGTATCGGATCAAGGTGTTCTGTTTGCCCGATACACCAACGGCCAATCCCAGGCTCTGGGCCAGGTCGCGTTGGCCTCGTTCAATAACACCAACGGTCTGTCTCCCGTAGGCGATACGTCCTGGGTGGAAACGTTCGAATCCGGTCAGCCGATCATTGGTGCCCCGGATACCGGCACGCTGGGCTCTATCAAGGCCAGCTCGGTGGAGGAGTCCAACGTGGACTTGTCGGCGGAACTGGTTAACCTGATCATCGCCCAGCGGAACTATCAGGCCAACGCCAAGACCATTGAAACCTCCGATGCGGTCACCCAGACCATCATCAACCTCCGTTAATCCCGCATTTTAGCGAAAATGGCATGACTCCTGCAGGAAGACTGGAAACAGTCAAAATTCCGGCAGGAGTTTTCCCATGGACAAAGCCCTCTACATCGGTATGTCTGGCGCCAAGCAGAATATGCTGGCCCAGCAGGCCCATGCCAATAACCTGGCGAACGTCAGTACCACCGGCTTCAAGAAAGACTTCGCCCAGGCCCGCAGTATGCCTGTCTACGGGGAACACCACCCGACTCGTGCCTATGCCATGACAGAGAGGCCCGGCACGGACCTGTCCGCCGGGGCATTGATGGAAACAGGGCGCAAACTGGATGTGGCTGTGGAAGGTGAGGGATGGCTTGCCATTCAGAACGATCAGGGCGAGGAAGTCTTCACCCGCAGTGGCAGTCTCCAGGTGGATGTCAACGGCCTGGTGCGCCTTGCCAATGGCGAACTGGTGCTTGGCAACGGTGGGCCGGTCGCGCTGCCTCCTTTCGACAATGTCGAGATTGGCGCCGATGGCACTGTCTCAATTGTTCCTGTCGGTGGGCCACCGGACCAGCTGGTTGAAGTGGACCGGCTGAAGCTGGTCAGCCCGCCGCCGGAAGCCCTCGAGAAAGGTCTTGACGGACACATGCGCCGAAAGCCGGATCAGGCTCTGGATGGGCCCGAGCCACCGGATGCAAACCAGCGGGTTGCCTCAGGATTCCTTGAAAGCTCCAACGTAAACGCGGTGGAAGAGATGATCTCCAACCTCCAGCTGTCCCGGCAATACGAGATGCAGGTGAAGGTAATGACCACCGCGAACGAGAATTCCGAAGCAACGGCACGGCTGTTGCAGAACCTTTAAGTAACGACTGAACACATTGGCCTGGCGGGCCTGAAGCGGCAAAAAATGGCCGCCTGACAGCCCCCGGCAAGGAGTAAGCAGCATGCATCCAGCACTATGGGTCAGCAAGACCGGGTTGAGCGCTCAGGACACCAACATGTCCACCATTTCCAACAACCTGGCGAACGTCAACACCACTGGCTTCAAGCGGGACAGAGCCGTGTTTCAGGATCTTCTGTACCAGATCAACCGGCAGCCCGGTGGTCTGACAACCCAGAACTCGGAACTGCCTTCCGGCTTGCAGTTGGGCACTGGTGTGCGGGTTGTGGGTACGGCCAAGCAATTTTCCCAGGGCAACCTGCAGATTACCGAGCAGCCCCTGGATATGGCCATCAATGGCCGTGGTTTCCTGCAGGTGCAGTTGCCTGATGGCCAGATCGCCTACACCCGCGACGGCCAGTTCCAGCTCAACGCTGATGGCGATGTGGTGAACCCGGATGGCTACCCTCTGGAGCCCGCCATCAACGTGCCGGAGAACGCCACCAATATCACTATTGGTAAAGATGGCACCGTGACGGCGGTAACGGACGATCAGGCAGCACCGGTAAACCTGGGCCAGATTACGTTGGTGGATTTCATCAACCCCCAGGGCCTGCAGGCCATCGGCAACAACCTGTTCAAGGCGACCAACGCCAGTGGCGATCCTGCAGAAGGTGAACCCGGGCTGGCCGGACTCGGCAGTATCGAGCAGGGCTCCGTGGAGTCGTCCAACGTTGAGGTGGTGGAGGAGCTGGTGAACATGATTACCACCCAGCGTGCCTACGAGATGAACTCGAAGGTGGTTTCCACAACCGACCAGATGCTCCAGTTCATCACTCAGAACATCGGCTAATGCGGCCAGAGGTGAGGTCATGAAACTGATGACAACCCATAGGACAGTGCGAAGCGCCAGTACTCTGGTGATTGTGATGCTTCTGATCCTGTTGCAGGGGTGCACAGCGATGAGTCGCCCGCGGGCAGTTCCGGATGACCCGGAGTTTGCGCCGGTTCGTCCCCAGGCCATGATGCAGCGTGATAGCGCTTCGGGATCTATTTACCAGGTTTCCCGAAACTACAACTTCTACGGCGATACCGTGGCGTTGAACGTGGGTGATGTGCTGACCGTGAATCTGCAGGAATCCACCAGCGCCAGCAAAAATGCCGAGACCAGCATCACCAAGGACAATGAAACGACCTTGCCGAACCCGACCATTCTGGGCAAGGACAACTTTGGGATAAACACGTCGTTCAACCACGAGCGGGATTTCCAGGGCGCGGCAGAAGCAGATCAGAGCAACAGCCTCGCCGGCAGCATCACGGTTACGGTGACCGAAGTATTGCCGAATGGTGTTCTTCGTATTCGTGGCGAGAAATGGCTGTCGTTGACCAATGGTGATGAATACATCCGACTGACGGGTCTGGTACGCCCCCAGGATATCCAGCCTGATAACACGGTGGCATCCAATCGCATTGCGGACGCCCGGTTCGCCTATGGAGGCACTGGTGATTTTGACCAGGCAAACCAGATGGGCTGGCTGGCTCGCTTCTTTAACAGTGAGTGGTGGCCGCTATGAGCTTGCGCCGTGTCATTGTCTGGGTTCTTGCCCTGGCTGTGGTTTCTGCCCCGGTTTTGGCAGACCGCCTGAAGGATCTTTCCCGAATCAAGGGTGTCCGCAACAACCAGTTGGTGGGATATGGCCTGGTGGTTGGTCTTGATGGAACCGGTGACAAGGCGCCGTTTACCAATCAGACCTTCAGGAACATGATGAACCAGTTCGGCGTGACGCTTCCGGAAGGCGTCAACCCGAATCTTGCCAATGTCGCGGCCGTTACGGTGAGTGCGACATTGCCGCCCTTCGCCAAAGCGGGGCAGGAAATCGACATTACTGTGTCGTCCATCGGCAACGCCGACAGTCTGCGCGGCGGAACCTTGCTGATGACGTCACTGAAAGGTGCTGATGGACAGGTCTATGCCATGGCCCAGGGCAGTCTGGTGGTGGGTGGCTTCGGTGCTCAGGGACAGGACGGTTCCCGAATCACCGTGAACGTTCCCAGCGTTGGGCGGATTCCCAATGGCGCCACGATTGAGCGGGAGGTGGCTTCGCCATTCAGTCAGGGCGACACCATAACCTTTCATCTGCTGCGCCCGGATTTCACAACGGCTCGCAGGGTGGTCGAGGCCGTTAATGATCGTCTCGGCCCGGATATGGCTTATGCCCACGACGCCACGTCGATTTCCGTCCGCGCACCGCGGGACCCTTCCCAGCGGGTCAGCTTTCTGTCGATTCTCGAAAACATCGAGGTTGATCCGGCTCAGGATGCCGCGAAAGTGGTCATCAACAGCCGTACCGGCACCATCGTGGTTGGCCAGAATGTTCAGGTCAGTGCGGCAGCCGTTACTCACGGCAATCTGACGGTGACCATTCAGGAAAACCCCAACGTGGAGCAGCCGAATCCCTTTGCCGGTGGAGACACCGCCATTGAGCAGGATTCCCAGATTGCCATTACCGAGGAGCCGGCACGGATGTTCAAGTTCGGCCCCGCCGTCACCCTGAACGAGATCGTTCAGGCCGTGAACCAGGTGGGTGCGGCGCCTGGTGATGTCATGGCGGTACTTGAAGCCTTGAAACAGGCCGGTGCACTGCGCGCCGAACTGATCGTGATCTAGGTGGCGTGATGCAGGACTACAAGGTTCAACAGGCCCAGGTTTACACCGACTTCAACGGTCTTAATGCGTTGAAGGCCCAGGCTCGCACTGATAAGGAGTCCGCTCTTCGAGAGGTGGCGCGCCAGTTCGAGAGCCTGTTCCTGTCTGAAATGCTGAAGTCCATGCGTAAGGCCGGCGATGTCTTTGCTGAGGGCAACTACCTGAAGAGCAATCAGTCCGAGCTGTACCGGGATATGTTCGACAGCCAGATGAGTCTGACCATGGCTGGGGGCAAGGGCAGTGGCCTTGCGGAGGCACTGGTCCGGCAGTTGAGCAAACAGATTCCCGGCATGAACGATGAAGGAGGCAGGCTCGCTGGCCACAAGGCGAGTCTTGCGGATTACGACCGAAGCCTGCCCGCCCTGAATGCCGAGCTACCCGAGCGGGTTCGGGAGGTAACGTCTGTTGCACAGAAAGCGCCTTCAGCAGTGACGTCGACACCGTCGGACTTGCCGCATCAATTCGAATCTCCGGAGCATTTCGTGGCAGAGCTGCTGCCGGTGGCCGAACGGATTGCCCGGGACTCGGGGATAGACCCGAAACTGATGGTAGCCCAGGCGGCCCTGGAAACAGGCTGGGGCCGGCATATGATCCGTGGGGAGCAGGGCGAGCCCAGTTTTAACCTCTTCGGCATCAAGGCGGACAGCCGCTGGCAGGGTGATGCGGTCTCCATTACCACCACGGAATATCGGGAAGGGCTGCCCATGAAAGAGCAGGCCAACTTCCGGGCCTACAGGGATTACGAATCCAGCTTCCGGGATTATGTCTCTTTCCTGGAATCCAATCCCCGTTACCGGGAGGTCCTGTCGGTAGCAGACCAGCCTGAGGTTTTCGCAGAGAAGCTGCAGGAAGCCGGCTATGCAACCGACCCCAACTACGGCAACAAGATCCGCCAGATCATGAACCGTGACTCATTGATGACGCTGTCCATGGGCAGTGACGGGATGAAGGAGTAAAGCTTATGGCAGGGCTCATAGGTATTGGTCTGACCGGCATCCTCAGTCACCAGGCCGCGCTGAACACCACTGGCAACAATATAACCAACGCCAACACGCCGGGTTACAGTCGCCAGGAAGTGCTGTTTGAAACCCAGGAAGGCCAGCGAACTGGTGCCGGCACCATAGGCAGCGGCGTGAACGTGGCGGACATTCGCCGCCTGGCCAACGAATACCTGGTTCAACAGGTGCGTGAAGACAGCACCCTCTACGGAGAGCAGGAAGCCCTTAATTCGGAGCTGACCAGGCTTGATAACCTGCTCGGGGGTGAATCTACCGGCCTCAGCAATGCACTGAACAACTTTTTTGCGAGCCTTCAGAATGCCGCGGAAGATCCGACTTCCTTGCCACAGCGCCAGTTGGTCCTGAGTGAGGCACAGCAGGTTGTAAACCGTTTCCAGGCGCTGAACCAGGAATTCATCCAGCAGCGGGAATCCATCAAGACCCAGATGCAGCAGGGTGTGAAAGACGCGAATACCCTGCTGAAAAGCATTGCGGAGCTGAACCTGGCGATTTCTGAATCACCCGGCATTGCCCAGGGGCAAATGCCCAATGAATTGTTGGATAAGCGGGATGAGAAACTGCGGCAGCTGTCGGAGCTTATTAGCATAAAAGTCAGTCCGGCGGACGGTAGCCAGGTTAACGTGTCTCTGTCGAACGGTTTGTCCCTGGTGGTTGGCAGTAACGCTTCGACCCTCGGCACCCGGGAAAATGCCGAAGATCCGACACGTCTGGAGTTCACGCTGAGCAACGGTGGACGCCTCGTCAATATTGATGAACAGATCACCGGCGGCAAGCTGGGTGGTCTCCTGCGTTTCGATACCGAAGGTCTGAAACCGGCATTCGATGAGCTCGGCAGGATTGCCATTGCCCTCTCCGACACCATGAATCACCAGCATGAAATCGGGATGGATCTGGAGGGCGAACTCGGTGGGCTGTTCTTCACAGATATCAATTCGCTCGAGGCGCAACGGAGCCGCGTGGTCCCTAACGGAAATAACGCGCCCTCGACCAACGGACAGTTGGCTGTCGAGATAACCGACAGTTCGGCGCTTCCGGCAGGCCGCTGGACTCTCCAGTTCAGTGGCGATGGGCGAAGCTACGAGTTGATTGATCAGGGTACTGGAAGAACCGTCAATCAGGGCCGGTTGCCCGATCCGCCCCAGTCTGAGATTTCCATGCCCGGTTTCAACATCCGGGTGGAGGGCGGCACGTTCAATGCCGGAGACAAATATCTGATTCAACCAAGCCGGAATGCGGCGGAGAGCATCGGGCTGGTGGTCAATCGGGAGGAGGATCTGGCTTTCGCAAGTCCGGTTCGTGCTACCACCGGCGATGACAATATCGGTACCGGCAAGATTGATCAGGGCACCATGCTTAACGTCAGGAACCCCTTCACCAACTCCCTGTTGCCCGCGTTCCAATCGACCGGGCAACTGGCGAACGGGCCAATTACCGTAACATTCGACGATCCGGGAACCGGCCTGGTGTTCACGGTTACGGACGGCGGTGGAAACCCGATAGGTCCGGCAAACCGGCCCTACACGCCGGGCGTTGCCAATGAGCTGTTCAGCGACAATCCGGCGGATGGTGCCGAGTACCAGGGTTTCCAGTTCAAGATAACGGGCCAGCCGGCTGACGGTGACACCTTCGAGATCAATTACAACTCCAACGGTGTTTCGGACAACAGGAATGCGGAACTGCTGGCGGCTCTTGGCACGGCCAACACTCTGAATGGTGGCAGCCAGAACTTTTCCGAGGGCTATGCCGGGCTTGTTGAAGATATCGGTGTTAAAACACGCCAGAGCCAATTGGATGTGGATGCCGGCAAAACCCTTCTGGAACAGTCGACCAATCAGCGGGAATCTGTATCCGGCGTTAACCTGGATGAGGAAGCCGGCCGCCTGATCCAGTATCAGGCCGCCTACAATGCCTCGGCCCAGGTCATGTCGGTAGCCCAGGATTTGTTCAATACCCTGTTACAGAGTTTCCGGTAACGGTTGAGGTGATGTGACATGATCAGAATTTCATCACAGCAGATTTTTTCAGGCGGCATTAATCGGCTCCAGGAGCTCAATACCAGCCTGAATAACACCCAGCAACAGATCTCGACTGGCCAGAGGGTAAACAAACCTTCCGACGATCCGGTCGCTGCAGCGCGCATTCTGAAGCTGGATCAGGAGCTTTCGCGGGTTGAAACCTATCAGCGTAACGTCGACCTGGCGGACAACCGTCTGAAACAGGAAGAAAATGCTCTTTCAAGTTCGATCGATGTGATTCAGCGGATCCGGGAGCTGACGGTTCAGGCGGGTAATGGGTCATTGTCGGCCAACGACCGGCGGTCGATTTCTTCGGAGCTGGAGGAACGCCTGGGCCAGCTCGCCAATATTGCCAATACCCGTGATGCCTCTGGCGAATACATCTTTAGCGGATTCCAGGGCTCGGTAAAGGCTTTTGAGCAGGATCCCTCTGGCAGTTGGGTCTACCAGGGCGACGAGGGGCAGCGAGTCCTCGAAATCGATGATGGCGTCACCGTTCCGATCAGCGATAACGGCAAGGACATTTTCGTGAGGGTTCCTGCGGCCATCACCGGCGAACACAGCACGGTGAGCACGCCGGGCGCTTCTATTTCAGGCGTCAAGCTGGTTAACGAGGCAGATCTGGCTGCCGCCTACCCCAACTCATTCCCGGACGACATTACGGTTGAGGTTGATGCCGGTGGCAATATTATCGCTACGGACAGCCAGGGTGATGTGTTGACGGTGGATCCGGCAACCTATCAAAGTGGTGAGCCCTTTGAAGTTGCCGGTGTTGAAGTGACTCTGACAGATGCGGTTCCCGGTGCGGGGGATGTGTTTACGCTGAAGATCAATGAAAAACAGTCGGTGTTCGGCACCATTGAGAACCTGATTTCCGGTTTGAACAACATCGACAAGAGCAGTCCGGATGGGCAGTCCCAGTACGACGACCTGATTGCCAATTCCCTGATCAACCTCGATAACGCCCAGGAAAGCATTATCCTCAAGCAGACGGAGTTGGGAGGCCGGATGAACGCGGTGGAATCGACCAAGTCATTCCTGGAGGATTCGTCGGTCTACAGCAATGAAATACGGTCCCAGCTGCAGGATGTGGACTACGCAGAGGCCATCAGCACACTGAGTTTCCAGAGCTTCGTGTTGCAGGCGGCCCAGCAGTCGTTTGCCCAGGTTTCGCAGCTGTCACTGTTCGATCGATTGTAAAACTCTGAGCCGGCGGGCAGTTGTGTCCGCTGGCTTATTGCTTTCGCGATTTAGCTCAGTATAATCCCCAACACTCTCCGATGGCGGCGTGGTGAAATTGGTAGACACGACGGATTCAAAATCCGTTGGGGTAAAACCCGTGGCGGTTCGAGTCCGCCCGCCGCTACCATCTTCTTTTCTTCGGCGTCGTTAACAGTCCATTCCATGAATGTCTCCGATTTTCATTTTGACCTGCCGGACGAATTGATCGCCCGCTATCCACTCAAGGATCGCAGCGCGTCCAGGCTGCTTTGTCTCGACGGCCTCTCTGGCAAGCTTGACCACCGAATATTCAGTGAACTCCCTGACCTGCTTCAACCCGGCGACTTGCTGGTGTTTAACAACACCCGGGTGATTCCTGCGCGCCTTTTTGGCAAGAAGGAGACCGGTGGGCAGGTAGAAGTTCTGGTTGAGCGGGTAACCGGAGAACCTGACATCATCGCCCATGTTCGAGCCTCAAAAGCATTGAAACAGGGGCAGAAGGTGATCCTTGAGGATGGCACTTCTTTGAGAATGGCGGGGCGGGACGAAGCGCTGTTTCATCTCGTCTGTGAGTCTGAGGAGCCAGTGCTTGAGGTGCTCGAGCGGATTGGCCACATGCCACTGCCGCCCTATGTGGACCGTCCGGACGAATCCACCGATCGGGAACGCTACCAGACCGTTTACGCTCGGGAAGCAGGTGCCGTAGCAGCCCCCACGGCGGGTCTGCATTTCGATGAGAGCTTGCTGGAGAAACTGGCCGCCTGCGGCATTGAAAGTGCCTTTGTGACCCTGCACGTCGGTGCCGGCACATTCCAGCCGGTACGGGTCGATAAAATCGAGGATCACACCATGCACAGTGAGGTGGTGAACGTTCCCCAGGATGCCGTCGACGCCATCGAACGAACCCGTGCAAGGGGAGGGCGTGTGGTTGCCGTCGGTACCACGTCGGTTCGTTCCCTTGAGTCGGCCAGCCGTGGTGGTCGCCTGAGGGCGTTCACGGGCGAGACCGACATCTTCATTTACCCGGGTTACCGGTTTCAGACCGTGGACGCCCTGATCACCAACTTCCATTTGCCGGAATCCACCCTGATCATGTTGGTCAGCGCGTTTGCCGGCTATGACAACGTCATGTCGGCCTACCGGGAAGCGGTAAAGGAACGCTACCGCTTTTTCAGTTACGGTGACGCCATGTTTATCAACGGTCAGGAACCCAGCCGGGGCATGTTGCTCGGGGCGACCGTGGAATCCAATGAAGCCGGTAACGATAATGCCGGGGAGGCTTTGTGACACAAACCTGTTTCATGTCGTTCGAAAAACTGGGCGAGGATGGGCGCGCCCGCCGTGGCCGGCTGACGTTTCCCCGCGGAACCGTTGAGACCCCCGCGTTCATGCCTGTCGGCACTTACGGCACGGTCAAGGGTATGCTGCCCCGCGATATCCACGAAATCGGTGCTGAAATCATTTTGGGGAACACCTTTCACCTGATGCTTCGGCCCGGTACTGAGGTGGTCAAGGCCCATGGCGACCTTCACGATTTCACACAATGGCATGGGCCTATCCTGACCGACTCCGGCGGTTTCCAGGTGTTCAGTCTGGGTGAGATGCGCAAGATCACCGAGGACGGCGTTACCTTCCGTTCTCCGGTAGATGGTTCGCCGGTGGAGCTGTCACCGGAGATTGCGATCCAGGTGCAGCGGGATCTCGGGTCGGACATCGTTATGATATTTGACGAGTGTACGCCTTATCCGGCCACCGAGCGTCAGGCAAAAGATTCCATGGAGCTGTCGCTGCGATGGGCGCAACGAAGCAAAGATGCCCACGAGGGTAACCCTGCGGCGTTGTTCGGCATCGTTCAGGGCGGCATGTACGAAGGCCTGAGGGACCGCTCTCTGAAAGGGCTCACAGAGATCGGCTTCGATGGCTACGCCATTGGCGGTCTGTCGGTTGGCGAGCCCAAGGAAGACATGATCCGGATTCTCGACCACTTGCCGCCGAAAATGCCGGAAGACAAGCCGCGGTACCTGATGGGCGTGGGCCGGCCGGAAGATATCGTCGAGGCGGTGCGTCGCGGTGTCGACATGTTCGACTGTGTAATGCCTACCCGCAATGCCAGGAATGGCTATCTATTTACGTCAACCGGGATCGTAAAAATCCGCAATGCCCGGCACCGTCATGACACCGCGCCGCTGGACGAGCGCTGCGACTGTTATACCTGTAAGAATTTTTCGAGAAGTTATCTCCATCATCTGGATAAATGTGGAGAAATGCTTGGCTCACAACTGAATACCATCCACAACCTCCGGTTCTACCAGAACCTGATGGCTGGATTGCGTGGGGCCATTGAAGCAGGTACATTGTCGGACTTTGTAACCGACTTCTACGCTCTGCGCGGAGAGACCGTTCCGCCCCTGGGCAATGTTTGATTTATTCGCTAAACCAACGGAGATATTCAATGAAAGCTTTTAAAATGCTCGTTGCCGGCCTTTTGGCTCTGATGCCTGCTCTTGCCATGGCGCAGGACCCGGCTGCTCAGGGAATGGGTGTTATGGGCCAGGTGATCTTTTTCGCCGGCTTCATCCTGATTTTCTACTTCCTGATCTGGCGCCCACAGTCCAAGCGTGCGAAAGAGCACAAGGCTCTGATGTCCGGCCTGAATAAAGGTGATGAAGTTGTGACCTCTGGTGGTGTTGCCGGCAAAATTACCAAGGTGACTGACGATTTCATCGTTGTGGAAGTTGCTGACAACGTAGAGATCAAGGTCCAGAAAGTAGCCGTTGCTGCGGCGCTGCCGAAGGGCACGCTCAAGGACATCTGAGCGGGGGCCATTTAGCCGGCCATCCCTGGTGGCCGGTTTGAATCTTCCTGGCTGAAACACCAAGTCTGGCCGCTAGGCCGGCTACAAGGGATCCCATGCTGAACAAGTATCCGCTTTGGAAAAACCTGGTTATCCTGGTCGCGCTCGTGATCGGGTTTATCTACGCTTTGCCCAACCTCTTCCCCGACGACTACGCCATCCAGATTACCGGCGCCCGCAGTAGCACCGAAGTGAATGCCGGTGTGCTCGACAGGGCCGTTGGTGTGCTGGAAAGCCGGGGCATCGAGGTGAAAAGCAGTACTCTTCAGGATCGGGATGCTCTGATCCGTCTCACCAACTCTGAAGACCAATTGCAGGCCCGCCCCCTGGTGCAGGCTGCTCTTGGAAACGAATACCTGGTTGCACTGAACATGGCTGCCTCCACACCCGGTTGGCTAAAGAGCCTGGGTGCCGGCCCGATGAAGCTGGGTCTGGACCTTCGTGGCGGCGTCCACTTCCTGTTGGAAGTCGACATGGAAACCGCAGTCAGCCAGCGTCTGGATGCCATGTCTGGCCAGATCAAGCGAGAGCTGCGGGAAGAGCGGATCCGCTATCGTGGCGGAGATGTTCAGGATAACCGCGAGATCGTTCTCAGCTTTCGTGATGAAGCCTCCCGCACCGAAGCGTTCAACATGGTGCGTGACCAGTACAACGAATTCCTTCTCGATGAGCAGACCGAGGGTGATGAATTCCTCCTTGTCCTGACGCTCTCCGAGGCTGAGGTCACTGCGATTCAGGACTATGCTCTGGAGCAGAACCTCACAACGATCCGTAACCGGGTGAATGAGCTCGGTGTTGCTGAGCCCCTCGTTCAACAGCAGGGTGCCGACCGGATTATTGTTGAGTTGCCTGGCGTACAGGACACCGCACAGGCCAAGCGCGTACTTGGTGCAACCGCGAACCTTGAGTTCCGCATGGAGGCCCGCCAGGACGCCCCCAGCAGCGAGACCGAGGAGTTTGGTTTCCGGGATCAGCCACAGCGCACCGCGCGCCTCGAGCAGGAGGTGATCGCTACCGGTAACAACGTGGCCAATGCCCAGCAGGCGTTCGACGAAAACGGCCAACCCCAGGTTAATATCACCATGGATTCCGTCGGTGGCGACCTGATGAACCGGGCCACCCGCAATGCCATTGGCCGCAGGATGGCCGTGCTGTTCATCGAGTACCGCACGGAAACCGAAACCAGAATGGTAGACGGCGAGCCTCAGGAGGTGGAGAACCGCGTTGTGGAGAAAGGCATTATCAGCCTTGCCACAGTGCAATCCGCTCTGGGCAGCAGTTTCCGGATCACCGGGCTTGATTCTATTCCGGAAGCCGCAGAACTGGCGCTGCTCTTGCGCGCCGGTGCACTTGCCGCCCCGATGTACTTCGTTCAGGAGAGGACCATTGGTCCGAGCCTCGGCCAGAAAAATATAGACGCCGGCATGATGTCCGTTGCGCTTGGCTTCGGGCTGGTGCTGCTTTACATGCTTGTCTACTACCGTGGATTTGGCGTGGTAGCGAATATTGCGCTGACACTGAATCTGATGCTGCTCGTTGCGTGTATGTCGATCCTCTCGGCGACACTGACCCTGCCAGGCATCGCCGGTATCGTTCTGACCGTCGGTATGGCGGTGGATGCCAACGTGCTTATCTTTGAGAGGATAAAGGAAGAGCTGAAATCGGGCGTGCCGCCCCAGACGGCCATCAACTCCGGTTATTCCCGGGCCTTTGTTTCCATCTTTGATGCAAACATCACCACATTGCTGGTTGCCGTGATTCTTTTCGCGATGGGTTCCGGCCCCGTGAAAGGGTTTGCGGTGACACTCTGCATCGGGATTCTGACGTCGATGTTCTCTGGCCTGATGGTCAGCCGAAGCATCGTTAACATTGTTTACGGCGGCCGCAGGGTCGAGAAGCTGTCGATCGGAGGAAAGCTCGCTAATGTCTGAAGATCAAAAGCAACCGTTTGATTTCATGGGGTTACGGAAGATTGCTTCCATAATCTCCATTTCACTGATCGTGGTGTCCATTGCGCTGCTCGCAACACGCGGCCTGAATTTCGGGATGGACTTCACCGGCGGCACCTCCGTTGAATTTGAATACGCAGAGGCTCCGCAACTTGATGAAATCCGCTCCAGGCTGACAGAGGCCGGGTACGAGCAGTTTTCTGTTCAGAACTTCGGGGCTGACACGACGGTGTTGGTGCGGATGGCCGAGGCCGACAACGATCAGCTGGCACCGGAGGTTACCCGAACCTTGAAAGAGGGTGGTGCAGATCTTGAACTGGTCAGTTCCGAGTTCGTAGGGTCCCAGGTTGGTGAAGAGCTCAAGGAAGACAGTGGCCTTGGCTTGCTAATCGCCCTTGCCGTGGTGCTGATTTACGTGGGTATGCGCTTCCAGTTCAAATTCGGTATTGCCTCGGTGGTGCCTCTGGCTCACGACGTCATTATCGTTCTGGGTGTATTTGCGTTATTCCAGTGGACCTTCGATCTTACCGTTCTGGCTGCGTTGCTTGCGGTCATTGGTTATTCTTTGAACGATACCATCGTTGTGGCTGACCGCATCCGGGAGAACTTCCGCAAAATGCGTGTGGGTGAGCCCTGGGATATCATCAACGAATCCATTCACCAGACCATTGCGCGGACAATCAACACCTCGGGTACGACGCTCGTGGTCTTGCTTGCTCTCTACTTTCTGGGTGGTGAGGCAATCAACAACTTCGCCCTGGCTTTGATTATTGGTGTGGTCGTCGGTACCTACTCTTCCATATACGTGTCTGCGAATCTGCTGATGGTGATGGGCGTTTCTCGAGATGACCTGATCGTGCCGGCAAAGGAAGGCGCGGAAAATGCCGAAGAAGAAGAGCAGCCGCCGGAGTGGCTGAACCGGATGTAATCGTAGTTGTTCCCCGATTTCCGGGCACAAAAAAAACCGCCACATAATGTGGCGGTTTTTTTTGTGTCTCAAAGAGCCCGGGAGTTCAGCGAGGCAGACGGCCCCGGAACGGATGCAGGACCTTGAGCACTTCGCGGAACAGCTTCGGGTTTGCAACCACCAGCTGGCGGGCGTTCCCGGTGGACGGATTGCCCGAGAAATCACCGGTCAGGGCACCGGATTCCATGGCTAGTGTGACGCCAAGATCCAGTTCTGCCGCTTCTGGACGAAAGATGATGGCTGCGTCCATCAATCCGGCGGACACACGGGCGATATCCAGCACCACGCAGCCGGAGGTGCGGAACATACCGGAATCCCTGGCCAGTACAGCGGCCATTTCGCCCCAGAGCATCGGATCCTCGCTCTTTCGAGCCTGGTCCAGCAGGTTGGTAGCGATGGCGGCTTTCTCCGGCAGCTTGATTTCCGAAGCGCGCACGCGGCGGCTGTTGAGCGCCGCACCATGGCCTCGGCTGGCCGAGTATTCCTCTCCGGTAACGGGGTTAACCAGCAGCAGGTTTTCAGTTCGGTTATTCTTTTTCTGGGACAGGGCCAGAGCGAACTCCGGAATGCCCCGAAGGAAATTTTCACGGCCCAGGACAGGGAAAATGTGCCAGCTCTTTTCGCTGGTTCCGGCATCCGCTTCGTTCAGGGCCGCGATGCTGTGGTCCTTGTAGGCTTTTTCGAGCTGTTCGGCAAAATTGTCATAAATAGATTGCTCAACCCGTTCCAGCTGACGACGGCGTTCTGAGTCGTCCTTGCCGGTAGGTTCCTGGCGCTCGAAATGGGCTTTCAGATAATCAGACCCCTGACGCGCGACGCGCAGGGCCATTTTAATAGCTGGTTGCATCTGAGTGTTCATTATCCGGGTGTGTGAAGGCCGGGTATCATAGCAAAAGATCACCCCGCTTGTATGTTTTTTGACTCAGCAATAGCACGGATAACCAGAGGTTACGGGTACTCCGGAGGGGCAGGGTGCCTTTGCTTTCTGCTATCATTGCCGCCCTGATCAATAACCTTGGGCCTGCTAACAATGCATAAAAGCGCACTTCCACAGGAAGGGACGGAAACATTCCAGGATCAGATCCGGATCGTTCTGGTTGAGACATCCCATTCAGGCAATATCGGCGCAGTCGCCCGTGCCATGAAAAATATGGGGCTCGGCAACCTGTGGCTGGTCAACCCGTCTTCGTTTCCGGACGAGGCTTCATACGCCCGTGCGGCGGGGGCTTCAGATGTGCTTGATAGCGCCCACGTGGTGTCTTCGCTCGATGAGGCGCTTGCCGACTGCGTTCTGGTAATGGGTACCAGTGCCCGGGGCAGAAAAGTCCCCTGGCCGGTGTGCGCCCCGCCCGAGGCTGCGGCCGCGGCCGCAGAGCACGCCGGCAGTGGCCCGGTGGCCATGGTGTTCGGCAGGGAGAACCATGGTCTCAGCAACGATGAGCTGCAGCGTTGTCATTATCATATTCATATTCCCTCCAATCCCGATTACAGCTCTCTCAACCTGGCCATGGCGGTGCAGGTCATGTGCTATGAATTGCGGATGTATTACCTCCGAAGCCTTGAAGGCGGTGAGGGAAGCCCATACTTAAAGTCGATGACCCGGCCCGGGGACGAAGGATGGGATGTGCCGCCGGCGAAAGTCCACGATGTTGAGGGCTTCTTCGGTCATCTTGAGCAGGTGCTTATCGATGTTGATTTCCATCGGCGGGAGAACCCCAGGCAGCTTATGACGCGCTTGCGGCGTCTGTTCCAGCGAGCCAGACTTGATCAGATGGAGATCAATATCCTCCGGGGCATCCTCACTGCTGTGCAGAAAGCGGCGGGCACACGGAACAACAGCAAATCAACCGAGGCCGATACTGCGGCGACGGAACAGGACAATGGCCATGTTTGAGCGTTTGCGGGAAGACATTAACAGCGTGTTCCATCGGGACCCCGCCGCCAGGAATACCTTTGAAGTGCTCACCAACTATCCCGGTTTGCACGCACTGCTTTTCCATCGGTTTTCCCATTGGTTGTGGAGTTTGGGGTTGAAATGGCTTGCGAGGACCATTTCGACGATCGCCCGTTGGCTTACCGGCATTGAGATTCATCCGGGTGCAACCATTGGTCGCCGCTTTTTCATCGACCACGGCATGGGTGTTGTTATTGGTGAGACTACGGTGATTGGCGACGACGTAACCCTCTATCAGGGGGTTACGCTGGGCGGAACCAGCTGGAACAAGGGTAAGCGGCATCCCACGATTGGCAACAGTGTGGTGGTTGGTGCCGGCGCCAAGATTCTGGGACCTTTTGAAGTAGGCGCGGGTGCCAAGATTGGTTCAAACTCGGTCGTTACCAAGGCTGTGCCAGAGGGTGCAACCGTTGTAGGTATTCCTGGCCGCGTTATTGTCAAACGCCAGGGCGAAGACGATGCCCGCCGCAAGGAGATGGAAGAGCGAATGGGCTTCGATGCATACGGCGTTACGGAAGAAATGCCGGACCCCGTAGCACGGGCCATGCGCTCTTTGCTTGATCACATGCATGCCGTGGATGACCGCATAGAGAATATGTGCAAGGCGTTGCGCAAGGTGAACAGTGAATACCAGAATGGTGAACTGCCACCGCTCCACGAGGAAGATTTCGATTGCGTGCGAGACGACGAAGAGGTGCGGCGCTGAATACTTGACTGAATTGGTTGGTCAATTCATACTCTGTTCTGCATTTTTGAGATTCAATCCCGCCATGGGGCTGACGCTATGAAGTTGACCACCAAAGGCCGCTATGCCGTTACGGCAATGCTGGATCTGGCTCTGCATGGAGACCAGGGGCCGGTGAGTCTGGCCGATATATCGGCGCGTCAGGAAATCTCACTGTCCTACCTGGAGCAGCTTTTCTCCCGTCTCCGCCGCCAGAAGCTGGTTGTCAGTATTCGCGGTCCCGGTGGTGGATACAGGCTCAGTCGTCCTGCGGCTGATCTCTACATTGCCGAAGTTGTTGATGCCGTCAGTGAATCGCTGGATACCACCCGGTGCGGCAACAAAGGCGATTGCCAGAACGGCGAGAAATGTCTGACCCATCACCTCTGGTCTGATCTCAGTGATCAGATTCATCAGTTTCTCAGCGAGATCAGTCTCGGAGACCTGATGAGGAAGCATGAAATTCGCCAGGTTGCGGATCGGCAAAATCGCCGCCAGTCCGACAGTGGCTCTGAAACCATCAATACCGAACGCCTGTCTGATCAGGCGCCGGCCTGACACCAACAAGTTTCCGGAATCCATGAAAAAGCCCGTTTATATGGACTACGCGGCCACCACGCCCGTTGATCCAGCCGTTGCTGATGAAATGATGAAATACCTCACGCTGGATGGTGTATTCGGTAATCCGGCATCCCGCACCCACGCCTATGGTTGGCAGGCAGAAGCCGCAGTGGAAGCTGCACGCAAGAAGGTCGCCAGTCTTGTCCACGCTGATCCGCGGGAGATTGTCTGGACCTCGGGGGCAACGGAATCAGACAACCTCGCCATCAAAGGGGCGGTTGCCGGCCGGCAGGGCGCTCATATCGTTACCTCCAGGATCGAGCACAAAGCGGTTGTTGATACCTGCAAGTGGCTGGAGCATCAGGGTACTGAAGTCACCTGGCTGGAGCCGGCAGCCGACGGAACCATCGGTTTTGATCAGGTGTTGGACGCGCTCAAGGAAAATACCGTGCTCGTCAGTCTGATGTTGGTGAACAACGAGCTTGGAACGATCAATGATATTGCCGCCATTGGTGCCGAATTGCGCCAAAGAGGCATTCTTTTTCACGTGGACGCCGCCCAGGCCGCCGGCAAGATGGCAATTGACGTCGGCTCCATGCCGGTGGATCTGCTGGCGCTTTCCGGCCACAAGGTTTATGGCCCGAAGGGCGTCGGCGCCCTGTACGTCAGGCGGTCGCCGGATGTTCGTATTGAGGCGCAGATTCATGGTGGTGGCCATGAGCGAGGAATGCGCTCCGGAACGCTCCCCACCCATCAGATTGTCGGAATGGGAAAGGCGTTCGAGATCGCCCAGTCCGCGCTTGAACAGGAAGTGGAGAAGCTGGAAGCCCTGCGGGAGGCGTTTCTTTCGGGGCTCCGGCCTCTCGAGGGTGTCACTCTCAACGGCAGTGAATCCCGGCGCGTCCCGGGCATAATGAATCTTTCCTTTGAAGGCGTCGATGCGGAGTCCCTCATGCTCGGCCTTCGGGATCTGGCGGTATCCTCCGGTTCGGCCTGCGCTTCAGCCACGGTAGAGCCCTCATATGTGCTTCGTGGCATCGGGTTGAGTGAACAGCAGGCCCATCGTGCGCTGCGCTTTTCCATCGGCCGCTACACCACGAACGAGGAAGTGGCGTTTGCCAGCGCGCAAATAGTTGATGTTGTTAGTCGCCTCCGCGCAGTGCGGTAGGAAGTTTGCCCCGGACTGCGTATAATCGCAGGCCAGAATTTTAACCATCCACAAACTGGAGAAATACCATGGCAACTGAGCGCACGCTCTCGATTATCAAGCCCGACGCGGTAGCAAAGAACGTGATCGGCGAAATTTACAGCCGCTTCGAGAAAGCTGGGCTGAACATCGTTGCTGCCAAGATGATGCACCTCACCCAGGAGCAGGCAGAAGGCTTTTACGCAGAGCACAAAGAGCGTCCGTTCTTTAACGACCTGGTTGCATTCATGACCTCCGGTCCGGTGGTTGTTCAGGTTCTGGAAGGTGAAGGCGCGATCCTTAAAAACCGTGACCTGATGGGCGCGACCAACCCGAAAGAAGCCGAGGCGGGCACTATCCGCGCTGATTTCGCATCGTCCATCGACGCAAACGCCGTTCACGGCTCTGATTCCGCGGCTTCTGCCGAGCGCGAAATCGCTTACTTCTTCAATGACAACGAGATCTGCCCGAGGGGCTGATTGCGTTGATCGGGGGCGATCATCCGGTCGCCTCCGAATTGATTATCTGATCGAGGTTATGAAATGACAGCGGCCGCTGAAAAAACCAATCTCCTGGGAATGCCAAAAGCAAAGCTCGAGGCCTTCTTCGAGTCCCTGGGAGAGAAGCGTTTTCGTGCCACTCAGGTTTTGCAGTGGATCCATCAGCGTGGCGCCGATGACTTCGATCAAATGACCAATATGAGCAAGGCGCTTCGGGAAAAGCTGAAGCAGGTTGCCGAGATCCGTGGTCCTGAGGTGGTGTACGACGAAACCTCCAAAGACGGCACCCGCAAGTGGGTGATGCGCATGGATAACGGCAACAGCGTGGAGACGGTACTGATTCCCGATGGCGAACGCGGCACACTCTGCGTTTCCTCACAGATTGGTTGCAGCCTGGACTGCACCTTCTGCTCCACCGGCAAGCGGGGCTTTAACCGTAATCTGACTGCGGCGGAAGTCATTGGCCAGGTGTGGGTTGCGCGCAAGGCCTTCATGCCGTTTGAGCCGGGCCCCGATCGGCCGATTACCAACGTGGTCATGATGGGCATGGGCGAGCCCCTGCTCAATTTTGACAATGTCGTGGACGCCATGAACCTCATGATGGAGGATCTGGCGTACGGGATCTCCAAGCGCCGGGTGACCCTCAGTACCTCTGGCGTGGTGCCCGCGCTGGATCGCCTGTCGGAAGTTACCGATGTTTCACTGGCCATTTCCCTGCATGCCCCGAATGATGAACTGCGTAACAAACTGGTTCCGTTGAATAAAAAGTACCCGATCTCAGAGCTGCTTGCGGCCACCAAGCGGTATTTCGCCCGTTTGCCAGACAAGCGTAAGGCTACAATCGAGTACACCGTTATCGAGGGGATGAACGATCAGCCCGAGCACGCCCGGGAACTGGCGGTGCTGTTGCGGGATCTTCCGTGCAAGATCAACCTGATTCCCTTCAATCCGTTTCCGGAGAGCGATTTCCGGAGACCGAGTATGAATGCCACGCGGCGGTTCCAGAACGTTCTTAACGAGGCTGGCTACATCACTACCATCAGAACCACGCGGGGCGATGACATTGACGCCGCCTGTGGGCAACTGGTCGGGCGGGTCGAGGACAGAACCCGGCGGAGTCAGCGGTATATTCAGGTTCAGCAGGTGAATCCCTGAACCAGATACGTCTTGCAGCCCAATCGAGGAAGGGGACACCCGTGATATCACCACCAGCAAACCGACGTTCATTCGTGTTGGCCACCCTGTTGCTGACCCTGCTGGTTACAGGTTGCGTTACCACTACCGACAGTCGGTTTTCACGGGAAGCAGATCAGCAGGAAGCGCTCGATAACTATGTGAAACTTGCCACGGCCTATATTGGGCAGGGCAATCTTGAACGTGCACGCCATCACCTCGACAGGGCATTGAAACTGGATTCAGATGACCCCGGCGCCAGGGCTGCGATGGGGCTTGTCTATAACGCCGAGGGTGAGCCAGAACTGGCTGAGCGTAATTTCAAACAGGCTATTTCCGAGGATCCAGGGTACACACGGGCGCGGGTTTATTACGGAGCTTTCCTGTTCGGCCAGAACCGGATGGAAGACGCGCGGGATCAATTCCGTGCTGCGTCCCGGGATACCGGTTATCAGGATCGCGGCTCGGTTTTCTTTAACCTGGGCATGACCCAGGAGCGCCTCGGAGAACTGGAAGCTGCGGCCACATCCTATCGCCGCGCAGTGGAGTTGACACGAGGCGATGCACGTTCCCTGCTGGCGCTCTCCCGGGTGTCCGTAGAGACTGGCGACTACGACGACGCGGCACGCTATTACTCGCGACTGATTTCATTGATGCAGCGAAATCAGCGTCTGGTCCACTCACCGGAGAGCCTTCTTACCGGAATCCGCATTGCCCGCTTCTACAGTGATGAAAACCAGGAGGCGAGCCTTGCGCTTCAACTCAGAAACAAATTTCCGGAGTCAGTCGAATACCAACAATATAAGGTGCTGATTTCTAATGGCAACTGAAGAAAACTCACAGCCAGCTACGAAGGAGCCCGTAGGGCGGCAGCTTCAAAAGGCACGGGAGAAAACCGGTCTGAGTACCGGTGATGTCGCAGCAGCGCAGCATTTGCGTCCTTCGGTAATCCAGGCGATCGAGTCGGGAGATTACAGCCAGATTGACAGTGAACTCTTTCTGAAAGGGTATGTCAGGGCTTATGCAAAACAGGTTGGGCTGGACGCAGATGCAGTGATTGCCGACCTCGACCAGGAACTGGAACCCATTCGGCAACAGCGGGAACAGGAGCAGGAAGCCAATCCGCTGGTAGACATCGAACGTCGCAGACGTCGTAAACGTCAGCTTGCCAAGGCTCTGTTTTTCCTGGTGGTGCTGGGCATTGCCGGATACCTTGCTTTCACCTTTCTGGCTCCTGCACAGGGCCCGGCGCCTTCCGAGCCGACGACAGAACCGGAATCAGTGCCGGAGGAGCCTGCTCCTGCTGAAGCCGAGGAATCGGCTGCGTTGGCCGAGCCAGAGCGCTCCGAACCTGTGCTTGTTGCCAGTGCTGAAGAGTCGGAATCGGCAGTTATGGAGGCGGAGGCGCCTACCGTGCAGCAGTCTGAAACAGAAACTGAGGCTCAAGCGCCTGAAACTGACGTTGGTGAAAATCAGGTGCCTGAAAACACACTGGCTACGGACGATGGCGCGGCTGATGCAACCGAGCCTGTTACCGATCAGATTCCTGCGGTCGTCCAGACCCCCGAGCCGGTTCTGGAAGACCCGAATGGGCTGTCGGATGCTTCGGACAACGGTCGACTCCAGATTCGCTTCAGTGACGATTGTTGGGTGCAGATCAGTGACGCAGCCGGTAACCGCCTGGTGAATTCGCTCCAGCGTAACGGGGATCTGATTGATATCGAGGGGCCGACGCCCTTGAGGGTTGTGATTGGCGCAGTCGATGCGGTTGAATCCATCCGTTTCCAGGGCGAGCCAGTGGATATCGGTGGCTACCGGGTTGTTAACAACCGGTCAGAATTCACCCTGACAATCTGAAATTTGATCAAATTTTCCATATCGGTCAGTAAGACATGAAACAGGATTCCCCGATTATCAGACGCAAATCCCGCCAGATCATGGTGGGCAATGTTCCTGTGGGTGGTGACGCGCCGATTGCGGTGCAGAGCATGACCAACACCGAAACCTGTGACGTCGAGGCCACCGTTGGCCAGATCAAGGCATTGCAGGAGGCAGGTGCGGACATAGTGCGTGTTTCCGTTCCGTCCATGGACGCCGCTGAGGCGTTCGGGAAGATTCGGGAGCAGGTTTCCCTGCCGTTGGTTGCCGACATCCACTTCGATTACAAAATCGCTCTTCGGGTAGCAGAACTGGGTGTTGACTGTCTCCGGATCAATCCGGGCAATATCGGCCGTGATGACCGCGTCAGTGCCGTAATCAGTGCGGCCCGGGACGGCAATATCCCCATTCGCATTGGTGTGAACGCAGGTTCGCTGGAGAAGTCTCTCCAGCGCAAATATGGCGAGCCGACGGCAGACGCGCTGGTGGAGTCCGCCATGCGCCACATCGATATCCTGGATCGTCATGACTTCCAGGATTTCAAGGTGAGCCTGAAAGCGTCGGAAGTGTTTATGACGGTCGATGCCTACCGTAAGATTGCCCAGCAGATTGAGCAGCCCCTGCACCTTGGCATCACCGAGGCCGGTGGTTTGAGATCTGGAACCGTGAAGTCCTCCATTGGCCTTGGCATGCTGTTGATGGACGGCATCGGTGACACCATCCGGGTATCGCTTGCAGCGGACCCCGTGCAGGAAATCAAGGTGGGCTTCGATATCCTGAAGAGCCTGCGCCTGCGCAGTCGCGGTATAAACTTCATCGCCTGTCCCAGCTGTTCCCGGCAGAATTTCGATGTCATCCAGACCATGAATGATCTGGAAGCTCGTCTGGAGGATGTAAACGATTCTCTGGATGTGGCCATCATCGGGTGCATCGTAAACGGTCCGGGTGAGGCGAAAGTGGCGGATCTCGGACTTACCGGCGGAAGCCCCAAGAACCTCTTCTACATGGCGGGAAAGCCGAACCAGAAGCTGGACAACGCGACATTGACGGATGATCTGGAGCGCCTGATTCGCGAGGAAGTGGCACGGCGCAAGGAACAGGAAGATTCGATTATTGCCCGGTCAGACAACTGATTGTTTCCAGTTCCCGGCATAACCATCCAGAAAAAGTTAAGGGTTAACATTGGCAAAGATTCAGGCAATTCGCGGGATGAACGATATCCTGCCGGAGCAGACGCCGGTTTGGCAGTTTGTGGAATCCACGGTTCGCAGGGTACTGGCCCAGTATGGCTACCAGGAAATCCGCATGCCGATTGTGGAACAGACCGATCTGTTCAAGCGTTCGATTGGTGAAGTGACCGACATCGTCGAAAAGGAAATGTACACCTTTGAAGACCGCAACGGTGACAGTCTGACCCTCCGCCCGGAGGGCACCGCCGGTTGTGTTCGGGCCGCCGAAGAGCACGGTCTTCTGTTCAATCAGACCCGCCGTCTCTGGTACACCGGCCCGATGTTCCGGCACGAACGTCCGCAAAAAGGCCGCTATCGCCAGTTTCATCAGATTGGCGTGGAGTGTTTTGGCATGAACGGTCCGGACATTGATGCCGAACTGCTCATCTTGACGGCAAGGCTCTGGAAAGAGCTTGGGCTTGCCGAGCATACCCGGCTTGAGATCAATTCCATCGGAACGTCGGAGTCCCGTCGGGTTTACCGGTCCGCCCTCGTGGATTACCTAGGTCAGTTCAAGGCAGACCTGGATGCCGATAGCCAGCGTCGCCTCGAATCGAACCCCCTGCGCATTCTGGACAGCAAGGATCCTTCGACGCGGAAAATCCTGGAAAACGCGCCCAGCCTTGACGACTATCTCGACGAAGAATCCCGCGAGCACTTCGAGCGTCTGAAGGCGCTTCTTGAGGCCGCAGGGGTGAATTATTCAGTGAATCCAGCGCTGGTGCGGGGCCTCGATTACTACGGCAAGACGGTGTTCGAGTGGATTACAGACAGCCTCGGCGCCCAGGGTACGGTGTGTGCAGGTGGTCGATACGATGGCCTGGTGGAGCAGCTGGGTGGCAAGCCGACCTTCGCAGTGGGCTTTGCAATGGGCCTTGAGCGCCTTATCCTGCTGCTGGAAACGCTGGAACTGGTTCCTGAGCACGTAAACAGCAATGCCGATGTCTACGTAACGGCGATGGGCGAGGGCGCATTGGCGCCTGCGCTCGTTCTGGCTGAACAGCTCCGGGCAGCCCTGCCAGAGCGCGTGATTGTTTCCCATTGTGGCGGTGGCAGTTTCAAAAGCCAGATGAAAAAGGCAGACCGCAGTGGTGCCAGGTACGCGGTGATTCTGGGCGAGAACGAAGTGGCCAACGGCACCGCCGGGCTTAAACCCTTGCGAGCCGACGAGCCGCAGGCGGAGATCGCCCAGGACAAGCTTGCGGACACACTGGCAGCGGCGCTGGCCGGCTGAGCCTGAACAAATTTACTGATACAAAAGCAAAAATTCGACTACAGGAGTCCTCATGGCAGAGTTGCGCACCGAAGAAGAACAGATCCAGGCGATCAAGGACTGGTGGAAAAAGAACGGCAGCTCACTGCTCATCGGTATTGGTGCGGCCCTGGCCATTGTGTTTGGCTGGCAGGCCTGGCAGAACCATCAGGCCCAGCAGCGCACCGAAGCGGCCAATCAGTTTGCCAACCTGCTGAATGCCTTCAGCGATCAGGCCGATGAAACCAGTGGCGAGACCGTCGCTTTTGTGGCGCAGACCCTCCGGGAAGACTACACGGACAGTGCCTATGCGGTTTACGGCAACCTGATCCTGGCCCGTCAGCAGCTGATGCAGGATGGCAACGCCGAGGCCGCCATTGATTCCCTGAAGTGGGCCCTTGAAAACACCGGTGAACACGAGGCACTGGCACTTGTCGTGCGCAATCGTCTGGCGCGCGCCCAGTTTACCGCAGGCCAGTACGAGGATGCTCTGGCCACCATCGACGGAGCCGGTAATGCCGATGCGTTTGATGCCATGTATTCCGAGCTTCGTGGCGATATCCTGCTTGCCCAGGGCGATCGCGAGGGTGCGCGTGAGGCCTACCTGGCTGCCCGTGAGCAGAGTCAGCAGGGCCGTAGCGGTATTCTGGAACTGAAACTGGCAGACCTTGGCGTCGGGGAGGATGCCTGATGCCGGTTCTCCGCGACAGGATCCCAAGACGCGGATTTTTCCTGGGGCTGGCGCTTCTGGCTGCGCTTTCCGGCTGCAGCAGCACGGATACGTTCGAGCAACCTGTACCGGTTCCCGAGATTGAGGCGTCCGTCGAATTCGAACGCGTCTGGAGCATGTCTGTTGGCGATGGCCATGATGGTGATTTTCTCTACCTTGCGCCACTGGTTACCGGGGATCTGATCTACGCGGCCTCCGCAGACGGTGAGCTTTATGCGGTAGCGACGGAGACCGGAGAGGTTGCCTGGGAATCCGAATTTGAAGATCGCATCTTCTCGGGGCTTGGTGGTGATGGTCAGAATCTGTACCTGACCACCGAGAATGCCGACCTGGTGGCCCTTTCCCGGGAGGATGGCTCTGAGGTGTGGCGTACGTCTTTGCCGACGGAAGTGCTGTCATCGCCACAATCCAACGGTTCTCTGGTTGTAGCCCAGACGACAGACGGCAAGGTACTAGGCTTCAGTGCCACCGATGGCGAGAAGCTCTGGCAGTATGATGGCTCCGTTCCGGTGCTGTCCATGCGCGCTGCCGCGGCTCCCCTGGTGGGCGGTGATGTGGTTATTGCGTCTTTTGCCAGTGGCAAGCTGATCGCGCTGACGGCAGCATCGGGCCAACCCATGTGGCAATACGAGGTAGGTCAGCCCCAGGGACGCACTGAGCTCGAGAGACTGGTAGACGTAACCGGCCAGCCGCTTGTCATTGAGACTGCCGTCATGGTGGTTGGTTACCAGGGCAAGCTGGCCCTTGTTGATATTCGTACCGGGCAGGAGATCTGGAGCCGGAAGGCCTCCAGCCTCTACTCTCCGATGATTGGTGGCGGTCAGATCTATCTTGCCGCTGCTGATGGCGAGATCATTGCCCTCAGAGGCTCGGACCGTCGCGAGGTCTGGACCCAGGATCGTCTTGCCTGGCGCCAACTGACCCAGCCGATGGTTTATGAAGACTACCTTGTGGTGGGCGATTTTGAAGGCTACCTCCATGCGTTGGACCGTGAAGATGGCAGCCTGGTTGGGCAGCGCGAATTCGACGATGAGGGTATCCGCGTACCGGCACAGCGCCTCGCCAATGGTAACCTGCTGGTTTTTGGCAACAGCGGAAAGATGGCCGTATTCCAGGTTAAGCCGCAGGATTGATCCCCAATTATGACCCCAGTTATTGCCCTTGTCGGACGCCCTAACGTCGGCAAATCGACATTATTTAATCAGATGACCCGTTCCAGGGATGCCCTGGTTGCGGACTTTCCGGGGCTTACCCGAGACCGCAAATACGGTGAGGGTAGTTATGAGGGCCAGCGTTTCATCGTTATAGACACCGGTGGCCTTACCGGTGACGAGCAGGGCCTTGACCTGGAAATGGCCCGGCAGTCCATGCAGGCGGTAGAAGAAGCCGACATCGTGCTATTCCTGGTGGACGGCAGGGCCGGCCTCACTGCAGGCGATGAGCTGATTGCAGACAGTCTTCGCCGCTCGGGCAAGCAGGCGCATCTGGTCGTGAACAAGACCGATGGACAAGATCCGGACATCGCCGCGTCGGATTTCTACAGTCTTGGCTTTGAATCCACGTTCCTGATCGCAGCTTCCCACAACCGCGGAATCCGCTCCATGCTTGAAATCCTGTTGCCCTCTGAAGAGGAGCGGGAGGAAGAGGACCGGGCAGATCGCTACCCCGGCATCCGCATCGGTGTGGTGGGCAGGCCGAACGTGGGCAAGTCCACACTGGTCAACCGCATGCTCGGTGAGGACCGTGTGGTGGTTTATGACATGCCCGGCACTACCAGGGACAGCGTCTATATCCCCTACGAGCGGCAAGGCAGCCAATACACGTTGATTGATACTGCCGGTGTCCGTCGAAGAAAGAATGTCAGCGAAGTGGTGGAGAAGTTTTCCATCATAAAAACGCTGCAGGCGATCGATGACGCCCATGTGGTTATCCTGGTTATTGATGCCCGGGAAGGTCTGGTTGATCAGGATCTTCACCTGATCGGGTTTGTGTTGGATGCCGGCCGCTCGCTAGTCATTGCCGTCAACAAGTGGGACGGCATGGACCCGGAAGACCGTGCCCGGGTGAAAGAACAGGTTCAGCGTCGCCTGGACTTTCTGGATTACGCTGATAAGCACTATATCTCGGCGCTTCACGGCTCCGGCGTCGGCGTGATGTATGAGTCGGTGCAAGCCTGCTACGAGTCCGCCATGGCGAAATGGCCAACCAACCGCCTGACTGCGATTCTGCAGGATGCTATTGCCCAGCATCAGCCGCCCATGGTGCACGGTCGTAGGATCAAGCTGCGTTACGCGCACCAGGGCGGTTCCAACCCCCCAGTGATTGTAGTTCACGGTAACCAGGTGGATTCCCTGCCGGGCGCATACAAGCGGTATCTTGAGAATACCTTCCGTAAGGTTCTGAAGGTAACGGGTTCACCAATCCGCTTCGAGTTTAAATCGGGTGAAAATCCGTTTGCCGGCAAAGTGGATCGGCTAACTCCGCGTCAGAAGGTCAAGAAGGACAACGACGAGAAGAAGGGCCGTCGTCCGAAAAAACAGCGCCAGAAGAGCCTCAAGCGCTGAGTGAGTGGCCGGGCTCAGGACTTATTCCTGGTCCGGCCCCGCACTTTCCACCTGCTTGGCCTGCACAGCGGTTAACGCAACCGTAAACACGATATCCTCCACCAGAGCCCCACGTGAAAGGTCGTTCACCGGCTTGCGCAAGCCCTGAAGCATTGGCCCGACACTGACCACATTGGCACTTCGCTGAACCGCCTTGTAAGTGGTATTGCCGGTGTTCAGATCCGGGAATACGAATACCGTTGCCTTGCCTGCGACTTTGCTGTCCGGCGCCTTGCTTCTTGCGACGCTTTCGATGGCCGCTGCATCGTATTGGAGTGGTCCGTCTATCAGCAGATCCGGCCTGCGCTCGCGAGCGATCCTCGTCGCCTCCCTGACTTTCTCGACATCCTGGCCGCTGCCGGACTCTCCGGTGCTGTAACTGATCATGGCGACCAGCGGCTCGATACCAAAGGCTTCCGCAGACTCCGCACTCTGGATGGCGATGTCGGCCAGTTCCTCGGCATTGGGGTCTGGATTGATGGCGCAGTCCCCGTAGACCACCACTTGTTGCGGCAACAACATGAAGAACACGGAAGAGACTACCTTTGCATGCTCATGGGTCTTGATCAGTTGCAGGGCAGGGCGCACCGTATTCGCCGTCGTGTGAATGGCACCGGATACCAGTCCATCAGCTTCATCCAGAGCCACCATCATGGTACCGAGAACGACGTTGTCTTCGAGCATGGCTTCCGCCATGTCTGATGTCAGTCCTTTATGCTTGCGAAGTTCTACCATCGGAGCGACGTAGCGTTGTCGCACCTCCCCTGGATCAATGATCTCGATATCCCCGGGCAGTTCCAGATCCTGGGAATCCGCTACCCGTTTTATCTCTGCCGCATTCCCGATCAAGGCACACCTTGCTAACCTGCGTTGATGGCAGATGATGGCGGCCTGTACGGTTCTTGGCTCGCTGCCCTCCGGCAATATGATGCGCTTATTCGCGGCCCGGGCCCGCTCGGACAGCTGGTATCGGAAGGCGGGAGGGGAAAGCCTGTCCTGCCGGGCAACCTTGAGATGCTGTTGCAACCAGTTGGTGTCGATACGGGTTGCCACCGCTTCCATCGCCTTTTCAATCCGGTTGGGGTCATCAATCGGGATGGCCGCCGACAGGTTGGCCAGCATATGAGCAGTTTCATAGGTATTGGCGTCTGACCCCAGAACCGGAAGGCCTGTTTCCAGGGCCCTGTGGCACAGGGTGATCACTCGCTGGTCGGGTATCAGGCCACCGGTCAGCATCAGGCCGGCGAGGGGAACCCCGTTGAGAGCGGCAACAGCTGTGGCCACCACGATGTCTTCGCGATCTCCGGGCGTGACCAGAAGAGTGCCAGGCCTGAGGGTTTCCGTCATGTTCCGAATGCTACGGGCGCAAACCGATACCTTCTGGACCCGCCTGGCGTGCATCTGCCCCTCATTGAGGACCGGTAACCCGAGTTCCCTGGCAATGTCGGATACCCTGGGGGCCAGCAAATCCGCCTGCCATGGAATCTCGGCTAAGAGGTGAAAGCGGCCCTCGCTGAATACCGTGCACTCGGTCTGGTAGTCGACAGTGACGGGGGCAGGGTGGTTGTTGTTGGAACGAGGCTCAAGGCCCGACTGCTCGGGCTCCCCAACCTTGTTCAGGATGACGCCAATGACGTCCGGATCACTGGGACTGGCAAACAGGCGTGACGAGAAGTCCAGTTCTTCATCCAGTTGCCTGGCGTCCAGGTCTTTGGGCGTGCTCACCAGGATTACCTCGGAACCCAGGTTGCGGGCAACTTCCACGTTCAGCCTGGCGATGTAGGCTTCGCTGCGGTCTGGGACGAGGCCTTCGATGATCACCACATCCACATCCCGGGCAACCTTCTGGTATTCACCCACGACTGTTTCGAGGAGGTAGTCGGCTTTGCCTCTGTTAAGCAGTTGTTGCGCTTCCTTGAGGGCAATCGGGTCTGGCGGGTTCAGGTGGCTGCTGGCCCTCACAAACGCCACCGACGAGTCCTGGCCAGCGTTGTGCATGGATTCTGCGCGGTGAACCGCCTGGCAGAAGGGTTTGTAGAAGCCAACGCTGACGCCTACCCGTTCAAGGGCGCGCAACAGACCCAGGCAAACGGAGGTCAGGCCTGAGTCCATGGAAGTCGGTGCAAAAAAGAGACTCTTTGCCATAGTGGTATTCCTGATGATGCGTTTGGGTCAGGCCTGAATGTCAGAGCCTGCAAGCCGAGTTGCTTCCCGGGCAATGACCAGCTCTTCGTTGGTGGGAATCACCAAAACCGGAAATCGCGAGTCGGGGCTTTCAATATGTCCGTCGCTGAATTGGCCATGATGGATGTTGAGGTCCTGGCTGAGCTCGAATCCCGTCAGTTTGAGATGGCGAATGGTCTCTTCCCTGATCCGCGGGCTGTTTTCCCCGATGCCGCCGGTGAAAACCAGAGCGTCCAGCTGGCTCAGGGACGCCATCATCGCGCCAACGTAGCGGGCGAGGCGAAAGCAGAACACATCAATAGCGGTTTGTGATGGTTCATGGCCATGGTCCGCGAGTTCACAGAGTGAGCGCATGTCGTTCGTCTGGCCGGACAGTCCAAGGAGGCCACTCTCCTGATTCAGAACCCGATGAACCTCATCCGCGGCGATTCCCTTGCTGCGGAGAAAGTCGAACAGGCCGGGGTCGACATCCCCGCTACGGGTGCCCATTACCAGACCCTCAAGTGGCGTCAGGCCCATGCTGGTATCCACACTGATTCCGTCACGGATGGCGGTAATGCTGCACCCGTTGCCCAGATGGGCCGATATGACCGAGGTGGTTGCCGGCGTTTTGCCCAGCAAACGGGCGGCTTCTGATGCCATAAAGGCGTGACTGGTACCGTGGAATCCGTATCTCCGGATCCCCCAGTCGCGGTACCAGGCCTCTGGAAGCGCATAGAGGAAGGCCCGTCTGGGCAGGGTCTGATGAAACGCGGTGTCGAAAACGGCCGTCTGCGGTACATCGGGAAACTGTGCCAGGGTTGCCCGAATCCCGGACAGGTTGACCGGGTTGTGAAGAGGGGCAAGGCCTGCGCAGCTTTCAATGGCCTTGAGCACATCGCCATCAATGAGTACGGCCTCATGGAAGGTCTCACCACCATGAACGACCCTGTGACCTATGGCCGAGGGAGCCGTTGTCATCAGTCCCAGGTCCCGGAAAGCCGTGACCAGTGTCTCTAGCGCCTGATCATGGCCGGCGCCAGCGTCCAGAGGGATCGTTCCTTCCTGGCCGTCAATGTGGGCAAATGCATCGCTCTGGCCCAGGCGCTCGGCCAGAGCGGACACCAGTTTCCTGTGTTGGTTGTTGAACAGTGCGAGTTTCAGGGATGAGCTGCCGCAGTTCACGACAAGTACGGTGTCTTCCATGGGAATAGGCGTCCAACGGTTTCAAGTTATACGCGGCGATTGTTGGCCAGCCAGGCATCAAAGTCCGCCGCCGGCAGCGGACGACTGTAGAAATACCCCTGGGAGAAGTCACAACCTTCCTTCTTCAGGAAGTGGGTCTGAGCCTCTTCCTCAACCCCCTCGGCGATAACACGCAGGCCCAAACTATGAGCCATATTGATGATGGCTCTTACCAGTGAGGCGTCCTCAGGCTCCTTCATGACGTCCTGAACAAACGACTTGTCAATTTTCAGGGTATCAAACGGATAGCTCTTGAGATAACTGAGCGCTGAATAGCCCGTACCAAAATCGTCTACCGACAACCGGATGCCGGCTTTGTCCAGTTGGCGCAGGATTTCGGCGGTTTCGATCGAGTTGTCCAGAATGAGCCGTTCGGTAATTTCGAGTTCCAGCTGTTCCGGCGCCAGGCCACTGGTCGCCAGGGCGTGCATAACAGCCTCGGTAAAACCGGGATCGCGGAACTGACGGGGCGAGACGTTGACGGAAATGCCAATGTCTTTCCCGGTGGCTTCCTTCCAGCCCATGGCGGCTCGACAGGCCTCCAGGAGAACCCACTCACCGATCGGTGTAATCAGGCCGGTTTCCTCGGCCAGGGGAATGAATCGATCCGGCATTACCATGCCCATGGCCGGATTGTTCCACCGCAGCAACGCCTCAACCGAGCAAAGCGTGCCCGAGTCGGTATTAACAATTGGCTGGAAATACAACTCGAACTCCTTCAGCTCCAGAGCCCTGCGCATGCTGGACTCCATCTTCAGGCGTTCATGGGAAACTTCGGTCATTTCCGGCGCGAAATGGGCAAACGAGCTCTTGCCCTTGTGTTTGGCCTGGTACATGGCGGCATCAGCGTGCTGCAGGAGCGTACCGCTGTTGTCGGAGTCCGTCGGGAAAATGGCGATGCCGATACTCGTGGTTACGAACACCTCCTGCCCATTCAGAATGTACGGTGGCGAGAAGGTCTTCAGGATACGCTCTGCGACCTGCGAGGAAGCCTCGGGGCCAGTCAGGCCTGGCAGGATCACGAGGAACTCATCGCCACCCAGGCGGGCAACAGTGCTGGTACCGCGAAGGCAACTTGAAATTCGACGGGCCGCCTCAATCAGCAGGTTATCGCCGGCATCGTGGCCAAGGGTGTCGTTAATGTGTTTGAAGTTGTCGAGATCCAGGAACATGACGCCCACAAGCGTGCTTTCCCTGCGCGCCTGGGCCAGTGCAAGCTTCAGCCGGTCCAGGGCAAGCATCCGGTTAGGCAGCCCTGTAAGGATGTCGTAATTGGCCTGACGCAGAAGTTGCTGTTCATAGCGTTTCCGGATGCTGATGTCTTCACCGAGGATGAGGTACCCGGTGGTGCCGCCGGCCTCGTCCTTGATCGGGGTAACAATCAGTTGCTCCCAGAAGCGTTCTCCGTTCCGGCGCACACTGTTCACTTCACCCTGCCAGACTCCGACTCGTTGCACCTGCAAGCGGATGGACTGCCACAAGTGTCGGCTATCACGGTTCTCTATGTCGTTGTCACCCAGTGCGCCAGGGTGTTTGCCGATGATGGAGGCAGCCTCATAACCGGTTAACTGGGTGAATTTCTGGTTGGCAAACTCGATACGCCATTGGCGGTCGCAGATCAGAACCGAAGAGGGGCTCTGCTCAATGGCCTTGGAAAACTTGCGGATTTCCGCCGCATCCTTTTGTTGGCGTTCCATGTCTGCGTTGAGACGTTCACGCATCTGGTTGATGGCGTCCGTGACACGGCCGAGCTCATCATTCCGGTTAGACGGCGTGTTGGGCCTTTCCAGGGTAAGTGGCTTCGACGTTGTCGTCAGTGAGAAGTCGCGGGCGTAGTTCGCCATGGTGGTCAGATGGCGCGCAACGAAATGCTGGAATATCCAGATAATCAGTATCGAAACAAAGAACGTCTTCAGGAACTGGGTCAGCAGAATGACGCCCACCTTGCGCTTCAGTTCGTCGTAGACGCGATCAAGGTCTGCGGTCACCGTCAGTTCGCCCAGCTTGAACATTTCATCGCCCTGATGGACAAGGCTGAAGCTGTGAGAGGTGGTTTTCGCGTCCCTGGGTATCTCGCCCATCACCAGTTCAGAATCGGGTTCTATTCGCAAGCGAAGGTGCACCACATCCGGCAAGCTGAGTATGCCTTCCATCTGGGTTTGCAGGAGCTTCTGGTCCAGGGCCCACAAGCTTCTGGCAAGGCTAGAGGCGTAGCCCGACTCTACAACCTGCATGCGGTTGTCGATTTGCGAGAGATCTTTTCGATAATCGGAGTAGATCTGGAGCGCGGATGCCACCAGTGTAAAGGCCGAGCTGAATAGCAGAATCCACGCCAACAGCCTGAAAGACAGGGGCGAGCCTGTGCGAAAACGTTGAAGACGCGTCGACAGTTTTGGCATGTCTTGAACTTCAGCCACCCAGACCGGTTAGGAGATCGGACACTTCCTTTGTTTCCGACTATAGCAGCAGTTTCTTTCGAATGCCTTGCAAATACAGGAAAAATCGAAGGAAATGTGTTGTGGTTCAGTATTTATGCGTACATGCGGTCTGACAAATACGTTGACCTGGATCAATACCTTGCGGGCGGCCCGGGCGTAACCTGAGTTTAATCAAGTTAATTGCCGGAAGGAGAAACAAAATGTATATGGACGCCGTTGTGATCGCAGGTATTGCCACTGTGCTGCTGATGCTTGGCTTTTTTGTTGGTGTTGGCATCTTCGTGATGAAAGATCAGAAGGAGCACGGACACCAGGATAGAAAAGAAGGGAAGCACGGACATAAGCCGGTTTGACGATGAAGTCGGGAAACCTCGGTTTCCCTGACCCATCAGCGCAGAAAAAATTGGCGTCCCCTAGGGGGTTCGAACCCCTGTTGCCGCCGTGAAAGGGCGGAGTCCTAGGCCACTAGACGAAGGGGACGCAACGTTTTCAACACCTTGCCTCGTCGAGGTGGCGCGTATATTAAGAAAGCTTCGAAACGCTGTCAACGTCTTTTGTGAAAAAAATCAGGGGAGCTTGATAAGGCCCCCTTGGGTCATCCTTTTTGTCCGGCTGCCCCTGGAGCAACGGATTGGGTCAATGCCTGATCCAGGTCCGGATACCGGAACTGGAATTGCTGGCTGACCAGCTTCTCCGGAATAGCCCGCTGGCCCGTCAGAAGAAGCCTCGCCATTTCACCCAGAGCCACCTTGAGCACCGGAGCGGGTGCCGGAAAGAGAGTGGGACGGTGTAAAACCTTCCCCAGGCTCCGGGTGAATTCTGCGTTCGTTACCGGGTTCGGGCTTACGACATTGTATGGGCCTGATGCGTCCGGGTTTTCCATCATCCAGATAAGTGCGCTGACCACATCGTCCCTGTGGACCCAAGGCATATACTGGGTACCGCTACCCAGGCGTCCTCCCAGTCCCAGTTTGAAGGGCAGGAGCATCCGCTCCAGGAAGCCACCATCCGGGCCTGCCACGACGCCTGTCCGGGAGAAGCACAGGCGAACGCCGTCATCGCAAAGTGGTTTGGCGGCGTTTTCCCAGTCGCGGCACAGCCGATGCGTAAATTCGTCATTCGGACTGGTGCTTTCGGTGACCGTGGCTGATCCCTGGTCCCCGTAAAAGCCAACAGCCGATCCCGAAACGACTACATTCGGCGCTTGATCCCAACTTCGGATGACCTCGACCAGGGTTTCGGTGACGCCAATGCGGCTGTCACGGAGTTCCTGCTTTCGGGACTCCGACCAGCGTTTATCCGCGATACCTTCTCCGGCAAGGTTGATAACGGCATCGTATCCGGGGTGAGAGCGAAGCTGCTGCAGATCACGGATTGCCTCGACCCGTCCGCAGCTTGATTTGACCGTTTCGGCCGGTTGCCGGCTGAAAACCGTCAGTTCGTAATCCCGTGCTAATAATTCACGGCAGAGAACGTGGCCAATAAACCCGGTTCCTCCGGTAATCAGAATCCTTTTCGACATAATCGATACTCCTGTCGCGCACCGGCTTCTGGCGCTGTCTCAGAACGCCCGGTTCAGGCGGGTGTCTCTTCCAGTTGAAGCATAACAACATCGCGAATTGCCTCTCCCAGGAGAGGGTTTTCCCCAATCGGAGGCGCCAGCTGAATGGATACGCTGTGGGCTTTTTCGAGTTCTTCGATCATTGCCGGAACATCCTTTCGCAAGTGGCGGCCGGCCGCCAGGAACAAAGGAACGATTGTAAACTCGGTGATGCCCTCAGCCACACCGTCCATGATGATCGTATCAATGGATGGTTCCGCCAGTTCCATATAGGCGACCCTGGCGTTGTCGACAGACGCGAGAGTCGGCGCTGCAAGCTTTTCGAAGGTTTCACACCAGCGCTTGTCACTGCTTCCATGTGCCAACAGAATAATGCGGGGGCTGCTCATTGCCGCTCCTGAAGTAGTCAATTTGTTAGGGCCTGTCGTAAGTCGGGAAAGCCGGCCTCATGAGAGAGGGCCGGTACCATATAAAGTAACAGGGTGACGGTGAATGTTCGATTGGAAAGAGATTCTGGATTTCTGGTTTGGCGAACTTGACGAACATGGGCTGCCAGACAGCGACCACCGGAACAAGTGGTTCCGATCGGACCGCAGGTTTGACCAGGAGATACGCCGTCGTTTCCTTTCAATGGTGTTGTTTGCTTCCGAGCAGGGATTGGACCATTGGCGGAGTGAGGCCGGCGGTATACTTGCCGAGATCATTCTGCTTGACCAGTTTTCGCGGAATATCTTCCGCGGCGGTGCCATGGCGTTTGATCAGGATCGCCAGGCGCGCAAGCTATGCCGGCAAGCGATGCAGAAAGGGCAGGATACGATGCTACCGCCCGTGCACCGAGCGTTTCTCTACATGCCGCTCCAGCATTCGGAACTCAAGGACGACCAGGACATGTCCGTGGAATGCTACGAGCAACTGGCGCGATCAACTGAAGGAATCCTTTCCGATTTCATGGGTAGCTTTCTGCAATCCGCAAAGGATCACCGGGCGATCATTCAAAAGTACGGACGATTCCCTCACCGCAACAAGGCACTCGGCAGAACCTCAACGGCGGAAGAGCGGGAGTACCTGGCCGGTGGTCGCCGTTTCGGCCAGTAGCGCAATCGCGCTTTCCTTAAAGTTTTGTATAGAAAACGTACATTCGGACGGGGTTGGCACTTTTCCCTGATAAACTGCGCAACACTGAGATTGCACGGGATAGCGATCCTTCTTTGGCTTGCAATCATTTTACCGGGGATCTGGAATGAAAAAGACGCGGCGGCTTTTACCCGCAGGCCTGCTACTGGCTTTTTGGGCGTGGCTACCACTCTCATCGTTTGGCGCCTCTCTGGACGACGACCTTTTAGGTCGCCTGAGTGCCGCCGCTCCAAAGCTCGATACAAAGGTCCTCAGGACCGCAATCAGCGCCTCTCGCTGCGCTGTCTCCAGTGGTGTTCAGATGCCCGAGCGGCTTGCGGTGATTGATTTCTCGTTGCCGTCCAGTCAGGAAAGGCTATGGATTTTCGATCTGGAGAAGGGCGAGCTGTTGCTTCGGGACCTGGTTGCTCACGGTAAAAATTCCGGAAATTTCAAATCGACCGCTTTCTCCAACGTGGAGGGTAGTTACCAGTCCAGTATCGGGCTTTTCCAGGCCCGGGAATCCTATTACGGCAAGCACGGCTATTCGCTCAGGCTGGATGGTCTCGAGCCCGGGATCAACGATCTTGCCCGGCAGCGCGCCATCGTTATACATGGGGCGGATTACGTGAATGATGATTGGGTCAGTAAATACGGCCGCATCGGGCGTAGTCACGGGTGCCCGGCCGTTGATAACCAGATCATCAAGCGTGTTGTCGACAATCTTAAGGGGGGGCAATTGGTGTTCAAGTACTATCCGGATCAGGAGTGGCTGCACAGTTCCGGATTCCTGAAATGTGATAACCGTACACTGGCAGGAAAAAACCTTAAAAAAAGTGGTTGACGGTTCCGTCGGGATCCGTAGAATACGCCTCCGTTGTCGGCAACAGCCGAACAGCATTGCGGGAATAGCTCAGTTGGTAGAGCACAACCTTGCCAAGGTTGGGGTCGCGAGTTCGAATCTCGTTTCCCGCTCCAGATTTCGAAAACCCGGTCCTGAAAAGGTCCGGGTTTTTTCGTTTTCGGGCACCTGCAACCTCTGCGCCGGGGGTTGCGGTCAGGTATACTCATCAGCCTGTTTCGAGTCCCGATTCTCTGTGGGAGGTTGCCTCCATGAAGGTCCATTCGCTGTTCGTATACCCTGTCAAATCCCTTTCCGGTATTGAGGTGACCAGTTTTCATACCGACGATTTCGGTCCAGTCGGAGACAGGCGATGGATGATCGTTGATGATGAGCGGCGTTTTGTCACCCAGAGAGAGCATCCCGAACTCGCCCGCGTGGAAACGCAGTTGGATGGAGATCAGGTTGTTATCAACATTCCCGGTGAAGGTGATTTTGGTCTGACAGCCTCCAATGACGAGCTTCGCGTACTGGTGTGGCGGGACTGGGTGAAGGCCTTGGCCGGCTTGCCAGAAGCCAGTGATGCTCTCAGTCGGTTTTGCCGCAAGCCTGTTAGCCTGGTATTCATGCCGGACAGCTCCTTCCGCCGCGTTGATGCGGGCAGGGTCGATGAGTACCGGCGTGTGGGCTTTGCTGATGGTTTTCCTTTCCTGGTTACCAACACTGCCTCGTTGGCAGAGCTCAACACCCGGCTGGAGGTGCCCGTGGAGATGCGGAGGTTCCGTCCCAACATCGTCGTTGAGGGCGCGGACGCCTGGGATGAGGACCATTGGCAGAGCTTGAGCATTGGCAATAACCGTCTGAGCATGGTAAAGCCCTGTTCACGCTGCGTAATGACGACCGTCGACCCCTCGACCGGCCTGAAGGATGCTGCCGTTCAGCCGCTCAGAACCCTGTCCCGCTATCGCAGGACCGGTGAGGGCGTGATCTTCGGCCAGAACGCGATTCATGAATCACCAGGACTTATCCGGGTTGGTGAACCCGTTACTGTCAATCAATCGGAGTAAAACCAAACGTGCCATTGTTAACGCTGGACTCAGTCTCCCTGGCTTATGGAATGCATCCGCTGCTTGATCAGGCCTCATTGGTTATCGATGCCGGAGAGCGTGTGTGTTTGCTGGGACGAAACGGCGAGGGAAAATCGACCCTGCTGAAGATTGTCAGTGGCGAAGTGACACCCGATGGTGGCGTGGTTCGTCTCGATGATGGCGCTGTTCTGGCGGTGCTGCCGCAGAACCTGCCCTCCGAGGACACTCGCACGGCCTATGAAGTGGTTGCCGGGGCCTTTCCTGAAACCGGCAAGTTGCTGGCAGAGTTCCACCAGTTGTCCCAGCAGGGCGACGAGGCGAGCCTGGACCGGTTGATGAAAGTCCAGGAGCGCCTTGAAGCCCTGGACGGTTGGCGACTGGATCAAAAGGTAACCACCATTCTTGGTCAGTATGGCGTTGATCCCGATCAAACCCTCGATACCCTCTCGGGAGGCTGGCAGCGCCGTGTTCTCCTGGCAAAAGCTTTGGTTGCCGACCCGGATATTCTGTTGCTGGATGAGCCTACAAACCACCTGGACGTCCCCGCGATCGCCTGGCTGGAAGAGGCCCTGGGTCAGTTTCGCGGCGCCATGTTGTTTGTCAGCCATGATCGGGCGTTTATCCGGCGGATGGCGACCAGGATTGTAGAGCTGGACCGCGGGAAGCTGGTGAGCTTCGCTGCCACCTACGACCGCTACCTGGACCTCAAGGAAAAAGCGCTGGAGGAAGAAGAACGGCAGAACGCGCTGTTTGACAAGCGCCTCAAGCAGGAAGAGGCCTGGATTCGGCAGGGCATCAAGGCTCGCAGGACTCGTAATATGGGGCGCGTTCGTGCCCTGAAGGCCATGCGTGAGGAGCACAGGCAGCGTCGTGTGCGGGGCGGAACCGCAACTTTCGCGGTGGAGGACGCGGCGCGCTCAGGAAAGCTTGTGGTTGAAACCCGGGATGCGGGCTTTGCTTATCCCGACGGCACTCCGGTCATCAGAGACATGAATCTCACCATTCTGAGAGGGGACAAGATCGGGCTTGTTGGGGAGAACGGCACAGGCAAGACCACGCTTGTTCGACTCCTGTTGGGGAATTTGGAACCAACCGAGGGATCCATTCGTCTTGGTACCAATCTGCAGGTTGCCTATTTCGATCAGTTGCGCGGAGAGCTCGATCTGACGCGGAACGCATTGGACAACCTCTCCGAGGGTCGGGAGTTCATCGACATCAATGGCCAGAGTAAACACGTTCTCGGCTATTTGCAGGAGTTCCTGTTTACCCCGGAGCGAGCCAGATCTCCGGTCAGTGTTTTTTCTGGTGGCGAAAGGGCCCGGTTGCTTCTGGCCAAGCTCTTCAGCAAGCCCGCGAATATCCTGGTGCTCGACGAACCGACGAATGATCTGGACGTTGAAACACTGGAATTGCTGGAAGAACAGCTGGCGGAATTTGCCGGCACAGTGATCGTGATCAGTCACGACCGTGAGTTTCTCGATAATGTGATCACCGAAACGGTTTTCCTGGACGGTTCGGGCAAAGTGCGTGAGTACGTTGGCGGTTACACGGACTGGCGTCGGCAGGGCGGTTGCTTCCCCTCAGAAGCCACGGGTAACCGGCCGGACAAGCAGGATAAAAACGGCAAGACATCCGGTAGCACCGAAAAGGTCGTATCAAAGAAACCGGCAGAGAACGCAAAACCGCGGGCAGAACCTGAAAAGGGCAAGCCCGTGAAACTGAGTTACAAGCTCAAGCTCGAGCTGGAACAGTTACCAGGGCAGATCGAGGAGCTTGAGCAGGAAGTCGCCGGCCTGCAGGAAATAATTTCCCAGGCTGATTTTTATTCAGGCCCACCGGATGAAGTCTCGGCCACTCTGGAAGCATTGACGGAAAAGGAAAACCGTCTGGAGCAGGTCATTGAGCGGTGGATGGAGCTGGAAGAACAGGCAAATCAATGAATGTACATTACGATTTCAGATTTCAGGACGGCCGTAGGGTTGAGTTTAAAGTAACGGACAAGCCGTCCCGGCCTTCCGGAAAACTTCCGTCCTGGACACAGCTGGAACATTGCCAGTGTAGCAACTGTCCTTTGAAGGCTTCCGAATCCTCCCACTGTCCCGCGGCAACCGAGATATTGCCGGTTGTGGAGGCCTTTCGGGATGAGGATGCCTACCAGAAGGTGGAAGTGAAGGTAACCGATGATCGTCGAAGCTATGAGAAGCAGACGGCGCTTGAGGAGGCACTTCGATCGTTGCTTGGGCTGAAAATGGCGACCAGCGGGTGCCCGGTTCTGTCAGAGCTCAAGCCCATGGCGGTTCATCACCTGCCGTTCGCAAACACCGATGAATTCATTATGCGCAGCGTTTCCCATTACCTGTTGCAGCAATACTTCGCGAAACGGAATCATCAGACCCCAGACTGGGAATTGAAGGGGCTGGTGGAGAGGAATCAGAGGCTGCAGCTGGTGAATCAGGCCCTGTGGCAGAGAATACACTCAGTCTGCAAGGGTGACAGCAATCTGAAGGCACTACTGAACTTCTTCTCGATGGCATCGAGTGTCAGTTTCTCGCTGGAAAGTCAGCTTCGCAAACTTGAGGCGAAAATGGAGGGGGAAAGGGGCTGATCGCGGCTTTCGTTCTCAGCAGGCCCGGGTCCACGCCCCGGGCCTTTTTGTTGGTCAAGCCTTAATGAATGCGAACGGCCAGAACATCGCATTCGGTTCCATGCAGAACCCCGTTTGCGGTGGAGCCCAGCAAAAGCTGAAAACCCTTCCGGCCATGACTTCCCACGATCACGAGGTCTACTTCCTGTTCCTTCGCAAGCCTGTGGATTTCGGACTCGGGGCGCCCAACCGTCACCACCTGGTTGTTTTTAGCCACACCGTATTTGTCGCCGTAGGTTCCCAATTGCTCGCGAGCTGCTTTGTCGAGTTGGTCCTGTAGCTCGGTCAGATCCATCGGAATATCGCCACCATAGGCATAGCCGACGGGCTCAACCACATGAACCAGCATCAGCTCCGCACCATGGGCTTCGCTTATGGCCTTTGCCTTGTCCAGTACCTGTGGGGCTTCTTCTGTCAGGTCAATCGCAACAAGCATCTTTTTATAGGCAGACATCGTATCGCTCCTTCGCACACGGGATATTATTCTGAGGATAGTACCTTAAATCGGGTCGGGAAAGTGTAGCGGGAAACTGACGGGTATCAAAAACAGAGGCGGAAAAGTGCTTTTCTGGCAGGCAATTAGGCCTGCCAGAAAGAGCAGGGCGGTCAGGCGTTGCCCTTGAGCAGTTCAATGGTTGTCGCAAGTCCTTTGAGGATACCCTTGGAATAGCGATCGATTACAAAGCCCACGTTGTTTTCGTTGTAGTTAATGTAGGAGCCACGGATAAACTGCCATTTGGCGGAAATGTCGTTAAGCGCGTCCTTGAGCTCCGGTGTTCCCTGGCCTTGTATTACGGATGCCAGCAACTGGTCCAGCTCCCGGGCCTGTTCATCCAGCGGGGTTTCGGTTGAGGAGCCCTGGAAGGTCTGGGCGACAGAGGAGTTTGTCCTGACCGAGTATTTCGCCATCATCTGGGCCATTTTTACGGCCGCCGAACGGGCCGCTTCTACCCTTGGGTTGGTCTCGGTCTGTGAGCTTTCCTGGGCCACCTTGTATAGCTCGGTGGCTTTCTCGTTCATCGTGAGTGCCTGGTTGGCCATGTCTGAGACCAGCCGCAAATCGGGGTAGCCCTGGTTGCGCACATCGTTGATGTTATCCCGCATCAGGTTCTTGAACTTGTCGAATTCCTGGTTCAGCCCCTCAACTTCCTCGGCTGACAGTACGCCTGAATCGCTGCCCGCGATGGAGTTCATGGAATCGTTGGCCGAGTTGATGCCCTGCACAATCTCGTTCAGGGTGCCGGTATCACCGGTTCCGCTGAAACGGTAGTAGGCGTCCAGAGCCATGTAGTTGCTGACCCGGAAATTGTGAAGATCGGAGAGAAATCCGTCGGCACTGTCCTGAGCGCGGGCACCCATGGACGTGAGTGCAAGGAGAATCAGTGCGGCTACAAGGGAACGTATCCGCAGGTTTGCGTCTTTCATCGGATGGGTCTCCGTAATGCGGTTTTATTATTGTGGACCAAAGTCGTAGATCGAAGGTAAAGTAACTCCGTCAGCCAATCAAGCAGTTTTGGCGGCGGTGTAGCCCGTAAATGTAAATAACTTTGAAATTTGCGTGACGAAGTTCCGGTTTTTTCTGAGCAGTGGCTTCCAGTTCACTGAAACATAACAATTCCGCTCCAATTTTCTTCGGTTGCCCCCGGTATTTCGGGGACTTTTGCAGCCCTCCCGAAAGAAACAAATTGACAAATGCGCCGTTTTTTTTCATCGTGTGCCCTCACGATTCAAACGACTGTATGAATTTTTGGATCGGATGATCGGGCAGTGACCGAAATCTCGCTGCACAAACAGCCGCGCCGGTAAATCAAAAGTACCGCCCGGTTGGAAGCAGTTCCAAACACAGACTGGAGATCAGTTGATGATTTACGAAGGTAAAGCCATCACGGTTAAAGAGATCGAAGGCGGGATCGCTCAGTTGAACTTCGACTTGCAGGGCGAGTCAGTAAACAAGTTCAACCGTCTTACTATTGAAGAGCTCCGCGCCGCGACTGACGCACTGAAAGCGCAGAAGAACCTGAAGGGTCTGGTAGTCACCAGCTCCAAGGACAGCTTCATTGTTGGTGCCGACATTACCGAATTCACCGAGCTTTTTGCAGGCTCGGAAGAGGATCTGGTAGCCAACAACCTCAAGGCTAACGAAGTCTTCAACGCTGTTGAAGATCTGCCGTTCCCCACCGTTACCGCGATCAACGGTATGGCGCTGGGTGGCGGTTTCGAAATGTGTCTTGCAACCGACTACCGCGTGATGGACAAGAAGGCCAAGGTTGGTCTTCCGGAAGTGAAGCTTGGCATCTTCCCGGGCTTTGGCGGTACCGTGCGTCTGTCCCGTCTGGTTGGCGTGGACAATGCCGTCGAGTGGATCAGCGGTGGTACCGAGAACCGTGCTGATGTCGCTCTGAAAGTCGGCGCTGTCGATGCCGTGCTCGATTCCGACAAGCTGGTCGATGCTGCTGTTGCCATTATTAACCAGTGCAACGAAGGCAAGCTGGACCACGAAGCCCGTCGTGAAGAGAAGAAGGGCAAGATCAAGCTCAATGCCATGGAAAGCATGATGGCATTCGAGATTTCCAAGGCGTTTGTTGCTGGCAAGGCTGGCAAGAACTACCCGGCTCCTGTCGAGGCCATCAAGGTTATGCAGAAGCATGCCGGCATGACCCGCGACAAGGCAATCGAAGTCGAAGCCAAAGGCTTCGCCAAGATGGCCAAGACCAATGTGGCGGCCTGCCTGGTTGGTCTGTTCCTGAACGATCAGGAATTGAAGAAGAAGGCCAAGGCCTGGGAAAAAGAAGCTAACGACGTGAACCTGGCTGCCGTTCTGGGTGCCGGTATCATGGGTGGTGGTGTTGCATTCCAGTCTGCCCTGAAAGGCACGCCGATCATCATGAAGGACATCAACCAGGACGGCATCGCCCTGGGTCTGAAAGAAGCCAAGAAGCTTCTGTCCAAGCGTGTTGAAAAAGGAAAGATGAAGCCGGATCAGATGGCCGACGTGCTCAACAGCATCACGCCGACCCTGAACTATGGCGACTTCAAGAATGTAGACCTGGTGGTTGAAGCGGTTGTTGAAAACCCGAAGGTGAAAGATGCGGTTCTGCGTGAAACCGAAGATGCGGTTCGCGAGGACACCATCCTGACCTCCAACACCTCGACGATTTCCATCGACCTGCTGGCCAAGAACCTGAAGCGTCCGGAAAACTTCTGCGGCATGCACTTCTTCAACCCGGTGCACATGATGCCGCTGGTTGAGGTAATCCGTGGCGAGAAGACCAGTGATCGCGCCATTGCAACCACGGTTGCCTACGCCAAGGCCATGGGCAAGACCCCGATCGTTGTAAACGATTGCCCGGGCTTCCTGGTCAACCGTGTTCTGTTCCCGTACTTCGGCGGCTTTATCGGCCTGGTACGTGACGGTGCTGACTTCCAGCACGTTGACAAGGTTATGGAAAAGTTCGGCTGGCCCATGGGTCCTGCGTACCTGCTGGACGTGGTCGGCATGGATACCGGCAAGCACGCTGGCGAAGTAATGGCAGACGGCTTCCCGGATCGGATGAAGCACGAAGGTACAACCGCCATTGACGTAATGTTCGATAACAACCGTTACGGACAGAAGAACGACAAGGGCTTCTACAAGTATGAACTGGACCGCAAGGGCAAGCAGAAGAAGGTTGTCGACGAAGAGACCTACAAGCTGCTCGAGCCTGTTGTTCAGGGTAAGAACGAGTTCAGCGAAGAAGACATCATCGCCCGTATGATGATTCCTCTTTGCCTGGAAACCGTTCGCTGCCTGGAAGATGGCATTGTCGAAGATCCGGCAGATGCTGATATGGGCCTGATTTTCGGTATCGGCTTCCCGCCGTTCCGTGGTGGTGCCCTGCGCTATATCGACGATATGGGTGTAGACAAGTTCGTCGAACTGGCAGACAAGTTTGCAGACCTTGGTCCTCTTTATCACCCGACCGAGAAGCTGCGTGAAATGGCCAAGACTGGCAAAAAGTTCTTTGGCTAACCCTGAACGAGATTTCCGAACGGAGAAAGATCTATGAGCCTTAATCCGAGAGACGTTGTCGTCGTCGATTGCGTGCGGACTCCGATGGGTCGTGCCAAAAACGGTTGTTTCCGGAACGTGCGTGCAGAGACCCTGTCCGCCAATCTGATCGAAGCACTGTTTGAGCGCAACCCGAAGCTCGACCCGAAAGAAGTTGAAGATGTTATCTGGGGCTGTGTAAACCAGACCAAGGAGCAGGGCTTCAACGTGGCGCGTCAGATTTCCCTGCTGACCCGCATTCCCCACGAGTCTGCCGCTCAGACCGTGAACCGCCTGTGTGGCTCTGCCATGAGCGCGATTCACACTGCAGCCCAGGCCATCATGACCGGCAACGGTGATGTGTTCTTCGTGGGTGGTGTTGAGCACATGGGGCACGTACCCATGACCGAAGGCTTCGACCACAACCCGGCTGCGTCCAAGTACTCCGCAAAAGCGTCCAACATGATGGGCCTGACCGCGGAAATGCTGGCCAAAATGCACGGGATTACCCGTGAGCAGCAGGACGAGTTCGGTGCTCGGTCCCACCGTCTGGCCCATGAAGCGACCTTAGAAGGCCGTTTCAAGAACGAAATCGTGCCCATTGAAGGTCACGACGAGAACGGCTTCAAGGTGCTGATCGAGGAAGACGAGACCATTCGTCCCGAGACCACGGCCGAGTCCCTGAGCCAGCTCAAGCCGGCGTTCGATCCGAAGAACGGTACCGTAACAGCCGGTACGTCTTCCCAGCTGACCGACGGTGCGGCAGCGATGGTGTTGATGTCTGCAGAGCGTGCGGAGGCACTTGGTCTCAAGCCGATTGCCAAGATCCGCAGCATGGCCGTTGCCGGCTGTGATCCCGCGATCATGGGTTACGGCCCGGTGCCGGCCACCAAGAAAGCCCTGAAGCGCGCAGGCCTGAAAGTCGAGGATATCGACTTCTGGGAACTGAACGAGGCTTTCGCCGGCCAGTCCCTGCCTGTCCTGAAGGACCTGAAACTTCTGGGCGTTATGGAAGAAAAAGTGAACCTGAACGGCGGCGCGATTGCCCTGGGCCATCCGCTGGGCTGCTCTGGTGCACGTATCTCTACAACCCTGCTGAATGTAATGCAGGCCAAAGGCGGTAAGCTTGGTGTTTCCACCATGTGTATCGGTCTGGGCCAGGGCATTGCAACGGTCTGGGAGCGTCTGTAATCCAGTAACCGGATTGCATTTCGCGGTTTCAGAAGGCCCGGCAAATGCCGGGCCTTTCTGTTTCAGCAGGCGGGACCAACAGGGTTCCCGAATGTGAAAAAAAGCAGGATTGAAACCAAAGAATGGGTTGTCTTGCTATTCTTGACCCTGTAAAACAGTGAGCCTATACAAAATAGCGGCGTATTTGTGTTTTCTAGCCGACTGATTTTACAGCGAGTTTACGGTTTGCTGATTTATTGACCGATTTATCGCCAAGGATACAGAACTCCGATATGGGTAAAAGTCTCGTAATTGTCGAGTCACCAGCGAAAGCGAAGACCATCAACAAGTACCTGGGCTCTGACTTCATCGTCAAATCGAGCGTCGGGCACATTCGTGATCTTCCCGTCAGTGGCAGCGGATCCCAGTCCGATCCCAAAGAGCGTGCCAAGCAGGCTGCTATCACCCGGAAGATGAGCCCTGAAGAGAAGGCGGTTCATAAAAAGCGCAAGTCCCGCGAACAGCTGGTCGCCCGGATGGGTGTAGATCCGGACCAGGACTGGAGTGCCCGTTACGAGATCCTTCCCGGCAAAGAGAAGGTGGTCAGCGAACTCAAGCGTTTGGCCAAATCAGCAGATCATATCTATCTGGCAACGGATTTGGACCGCGAAGGGGAGGCCATCGCCTGGCACCTTCAGCAGACCATTGGTGGCGAACCAGAGAAGTACCGGCGCGTGGTGTTCAACGAAATCACCAAGCGTGCGATTCAGGAAGCGTTCAAGGATCCAGGCACTCTCGACAATAACCGGGTTAACGCACAGCAGGCCCGTCGATTCCTCGACCGGGTTGTTGGCTATATGGTGTCGCCCCTGCTTTGGGCCAAGCTTGCCCGCGGCCTCTCCGCCGGCCGTGTTCAATCCGTTGCGGTGCGGCTGATAGTTGAGCGTGAACGTGAAATCCGGAAGTTCGTTCCGGAGGAGTTCTGGCAGTTGCACGCCGATCTGGCGTCTGCCAAGGCCGATCAACCGGTCCGTTTCGAGGTGACTCGCCACGAGGACAAGCCCTATCGTCCGGTCAATGAGCAGCAGAGCAGTGACCACGTCAGCCGGCTGAAGGCGGGTACGTTCAAGGTTGCCAAGCGGGAAGACAAGCCGACCCGTTCGCGGCCGTCCGCGCCGTTTATTACGTCTACGCTGCAGCAGGCTGCCAGTAACCGGATGGGGTTCAGCGTCAAGAAGACGATGATGTTGGCCCAGCGTCTTTATGAGGCCGGTTTCATTACCTACATGCGGACGGACTCAACCAATCTGAGTCAGGATGCGATCAACAGTTGCCGTGCGTATATCGAAAAGCAGTTCGGCGACAAATACCGGCCCGAAAAGCCCCGTGTCTACGGCAGCAAAGAGGGCGCCCAGGAGGCGCACGAGGCCATTCGCCCAACCGAAGTCAGCCGTCGTCCGGCGGATATCAGTGGCCTTGAGAAGGATGCCGAGAAGCTCTACGACCTCATATGGCGTCAGTTTATTGCCTGTCAGATGTCCGACGCCGAATTCCTGAGTACGTCCATCGTGGTGGCCAATGGCGACTATGAACTCCGTACCCGGGGCCGGATCATCAAGTTCGACGGCTTCCTGAAGGCAGCACCCCAGGCCGCCAAGAAAGACGAAGACATTGCTCTGCCTGACATTAAGGTGGATGAAGTGCTGGATCTCAAGAAACTGGATCCTACGCAGCACTTTACCAAGCCGGCGCCCAGGTACACCGAGGCCAGCTTGGTCAAGGAGCTCGAAAAGCAGGGCATTGGCCGTCCGTCGACCTACGCATCGATTATTTCCACGATTCAGGATCGCGGCTATGTGAGGCTGCAGAACCGTCGGTTCTACGCCGAGAAGATGGGTGAGATCGTTACCGAGCGCCTGTCGGAATCTTTTCCGAACCTGATGGACTTCGATTTCACCGCGAGGATGGAAGATGAGCTCGACGAGATTGCCGAGGGCGATGTCGAGTGGAAGAAAGTCCTGAATGACTTTTACGGTCGGTTCCGGCAGCAGCTGGAAAAAGCCGAGAGTGGTGAAGACGGCGGCATGAGGGCCAACACGCCGACTGAAACGGACATTCCATGCCCGAGCTGTGGCCGGAACATGCAGATCCGGGTGGCCAGCACTGGTGTTTTCCTGGGTTGCTCTGGCTATTCCTTGCCACCGAAAGAGCGTTGCAAGACTACCATTAACCTCGTATCCGGTGATGAGGTTGTCAGCGCCGACGATGACGTAGAGGGTGAGGGCGAAACCCGTCTGCTGCGCAAGAAACGTCGCTGCCCCAAGTGTGGCACCGCCATGGACAGCTACCTGGTGGACGAAACCCGCAAGCTGCATGTTTGCGGTAACAATCCGGATTGCTCTGGCTACGAGGTGGAAAAGGGCACCTTCCGCATCAAGGGCTACGATGGGCCGACTCTTGAGTGCGATAAGTGTGGCTCCGAGATGCAGCTTAAAACCGGGCGTTTTGGCAAGTATTTCGGATGCACCAATGCCGAGTGCAAGAATACCCGCAAGTTGCTGAAAAATGGCGAGCCCGCTCCGCCCAAAATGGACCCGGTGCCAATGCCCGAGCTCCAATGTCAGAAAGTCGATGATACTTACGTTCTCAGGGATGGTGCGTCCGGTTTGTTCCTGGCTGCCAGCAAATTCCCGAAAAACCGGGAAACGCGGCCACCGCTGGTGATGGAGATTAAACCGCACCGCAAGGAGATTGATCCGAAGTACGATTACCTGATGGATGCGCCCGAGCGTGACCCCGAGGGTAATCCGACGGTGATTCGCTACAGCCGTAAGAGCAAGGAGCAGTACGTCATGTCGGAAAAGGATGGCAAGGCGACGGGCTGGTCTGCGTGGTATGTGAACGGTAAGTGGCAACCACAGGACAAGAAAAAGTAACGTCTGCTGGTTTTCGGGGTCGTGGGCTGATTGCCGTCAAACGACCCCGGATTCAATACCTTAGCGGAATTTCCTCAGTCTCTGTATGAGAGATGAGGTATCCCACCGTTTACCGCCCATCGACTGAACATCCGCATAGAATTGATCGACCAGTGCGGTCACCGGCAGAGACGCATTCACTTTTCTCGCCTCCTCAAGGCAAATCCCGAGGTCCTTGCGCATCCAGTCAACGGCGAAGCCGTGTTCGAACTCTCCTGCAATCATGGTTCCCGAGCGGTTTTCCATTTGCCAGGATTGGGCTGCGCCTTTTGAAATCACGTCCACCACTTTCGCCACATCCAGTTCAGCCTGCTCGGCAAAGTGCAGGGCCTCTGAAAGCCCCTGGACGAGACCGGCAATCGCGATCTGGTTCACCATCTTGGTTTTCTGGCCACTGCCAGCTGGGCCCATTCGATTGAGTGCCCGCGCATAGTGCTCCATAACCGGCTCGGCTTTCGCATAGTCCTGTTCCGAGCCGCCGCACATGATGGTCAGTTTGCCGTTTTCAGCGCCTTGCTGGCCGCCGGATACAGGCGCGTCCACAAATCCCATGTTGTTTTTGCTGGCAGCTTCAGCGAGATACTCGGCAATGCCGGCAGAAGCCGTAGTGTGATCGACCAGCACAGCGCCTTCAGAGGCGTTGGCGAGAATGCCTTCATCACCCTCGTAAACGGCCATAAGGTCGGTATCGGCCCCAACACAGGTCAAAACAATATCCGCGCCCCTCACGGTCTCAGCAATGGTGGTGCAGCTGGTTCCCGAGTATTCGCTTGCCCACTGCTCGGCTTTGGCATTGGTCCGGTTCCAGACCCTGACGTCGAGCCCCGCCTTTGCCAGGTGGCCGGCCATCGGGTAACCCATGACGCCCAGGCCAATAAATGCTGCTGTAGTCATCGCTTTCTCCTCTTATGTTTTTATCGGGTTAACTTAGCACATTAGGGCAGGGCAGCACGCAATAAAAAAGGCCGCTGAATCAGCGGCCTTTACGTGCTTTACCCGGTAAGTCAGACTTATTTGGCCGGATAATCCCGGGAATCCGAGCCGGTGTAGAGCTGACGCGGACGGCCGATGCGATAGTCGCCGCTTACCATTTCGTTCCAGTGCGAGAACCAGCCAATGGTACGCGACAGAGCGAAGATAACGGTGAACATCGAAGTCGGGATTCCGATTGCCTTGAGGATCAGGCCGGAATAGAAATCCACGTTGGGGTAGAGCTTGCGCTTGACGAAGTATTCGTCTTCCAACGCGATCTTCTCGAGACGCTGGGCGATCTTCAGCAGCGGGTCGTTTTCCAGGCCCAGCTCGGTCAGCACTTCGTGGGCAGTTTCAGCCATTACTTTGGCGCGCGGGTCGAAGTTCTTGTATACCCGGTGGCCGAAGCCCATCAGGCGGAACGGATCGTCTTTGTCCTTGGCCTTGGCAATGAATTTCTCGATGTTGGATTCGTCGCCGATCTCGGCCAGCATGTCCAGAACCGCTTCGTTGGCGCCGCCGTGGGCAGGTCCCCACAGAGCCGCGATGCCGGAGGCAATGCAGGCGTAGGGGTTGGCGCCGGTAGAGCCGGCGAGGCGCACCGTAGACGTTGAGGCGTTCTGTTCATGATCCGCGTGCAGGATGAAAATCTTGTCCATGGCCTTGGCCAGGATCGGGTTCGGCTTGTACTCCTCGCAAGGAACGCCAAACATCATCTGCAGGAAGTTCTCGGAGTACGAGAGGTCATTGCGCGGATAAATGAAAGGTTGACCAATGGCGTACTTGTAACACCAGGCGGCAATGGTCGGCATCTTTGCAATCAGGCGATGCGCGGTAATTTCCCGCTGCTCCTGGCTGGCAACGTCCATCTCACCGTGGTAGAAGGCGGACAGAGCGCCGACCACACCACACATGATCGCCATCGGGTGTGCATCACGACGGAAACCCTGGAAGAAGTTCCGCATCTGGTCGTGGAGCATGGTGTGGTTTTTGATGGTGTCGTGGAACTTCTGGTTTTCCTCGGCACTCGGGAGTTCGCCGTGAAGGAGGAGGTAGCAGACTTCAAGGTAGTCAGAATGTTCGGCCAGTTGCTCAATCGGGTAGCCGCGGTGCAGGAGAACGCCGTTTGCTCCGTCGATGTAGGTAATGGCCGATTCGCAGGCTGCTGTGGATACGAATCCGGGATCGTATGTGAAAACGCCTTCCTGGACTAGGCCTCGTACGTCGATAACGTCAGGGCCGACGGTGCCTGAATAAACCGGTAGCTCAATGGACTTGTCCCCCACCGAGAGCGTGGCTTTCCTGTCGGTCATGGTGCTCTCCTATTTATCAGCTTTGACAGCTTTATCTACAGTTATAGATGCGCTAGAAGGCGCGTATTATCGCAAAACTGGCGGCAAAATATAGGGCGTTGGCTTTTTTTGTCAATGGAAGAGTCGGGAAAACCCATAATTTGACATTGGCTGTAAATCAGGGATATCCCGAATGACAACGGATTCGGGCAGGAAAAGGATTTGTCAATCCTCCTTATAGCTGGCTTAACCCCCTGAAATACGCGGCCTGAGCGACGTTGCACGTTTGTAATTGGTTAGGGTACTCCTTATAATCCCTAGCCCGGAATCGGGGATAAACCTTTTATGGCAGCTTTCTAGACAGGCGGTTGTGGAAAAGGTTTCTTCTCTTCCAAGCCAATCGTATGCCGGTTTCGTAGCGGCATGCCGATCCTTACATACCAACCATCCGCACCCGGTTTTCCGGTCCCGCGGAACTAAGAGAGAGTGTGAGAGCGCTGTGAATAGCAAACGACCAGTAAATCTCGATCTCGGCAAGTTTCATTTTCCGCTGCCAGCCATTACGTCCATATTGCACCGCATCAGCGGCATCATCCTGTTTGTTGCTGTTGCGTTCATGCTTTACGGGCTCCAGCTTTCCCTGTCCGGGGAAGAGGGCTTCAGTCGCGTAAGTGAACTGCTGGACAGCTTCCTTGCCAAGCTGATTACCTGGGGCATCTTGTCTGCTCTGTTGTACCACCTGGTTGCAGGCATCAAGCACCTGTTCATGGACATGGGCATTGGTGAAGAGCTGGAAAGCGGCCGCCTGGCATCAAAGATCACGGTTGCGGTTTCCGTCATTCTCATCCTTTTGGCAGGAGTTTGGGTATGGGCATGAACAGTGTCACGAATATCGGTCGTAACGGAATTCAGGATTGGATCATCCAGCGCGTTTCGGCCTACGTATTAGCCCTGTACACGCTGTTTTTACTCGGCTTTTTCATCTCCACCGACGTCGACTACCAAACCTGGTCTGCTCTGTTCGATCAGGCATGGGTGAAGATATTCACGCTTCTGGCTTTGTTGTCGATTGCGGGGCATGCATGGGTCGGGTTGTGGACAGTTACAACGGATTACATGAAATCCGCTGGACAACGGTTGCTGGCCCAGGCAGTGGTTATCCTCGGTGTTTTTGTGTACGTCGTCTGGGGTATTCAAATTATTTGGGGGCTTTAATCGATGGCTAATATCAAGACCATGTCCTTTGACGCAATTGTTATCGGTGGCGGCGGCTCCGGCATGCGTGCCGCGCTTCAGCTGACCGAATCCGGCGTCAATACCGCGTGTATCACCAAGGTTTTCCCCACGCGGTCTCATACGGTCTCTGCGCAGGGCGGTATTACCTGTGCTATTGCCAGTGCTGATCCGAACGACGACTGGCGCTGGCACATGTATGACACGGTAAAAGGCTCGGACTACATTGCCGACCAGGATGCCGTCGAGTACATGTGTTCTGTAGGCCCTCAGGCGGTGTTCGAGCTTGAGCACATGGGTCTTCCTTTCTCCCGTACCGAGCAGGGTCGTATCTATCAGCGTCCTTTCGGTGGCCAGTCCAAGGGCCCGGATAACCCGACTCAGGCAGCTCGTACCTGTGCAGCTGCCGACCGTACCGGTCACGCGCTTCTGCATACCCTGTATCAGGCCAACATCAAGGGTGGCACAACGTTCCTGAACGAGTGGTACGCGGTTGATCTCGTCAAGAACAGCAAGGACGAAGTCGTTGGTGTGGTCGCCATCGAAGTCGAGACCGGCGAAGTTGCTTACATCAAGTCCAAGGCAACCGTTCTGGCTACCGGTGGCGCGGGTCGTATCTACGCCTCCACAACAAACGCCCTGATCAATACGGGCGATGGTATCGGCATGGCGCTGCGCGCCGGTTTCCCGATGCAGGACATGGAGATGTGGCAGTTCCATCCGACCGGCATCTACGGTGCTGGCACGCTGGTAACCGAAGGTTGCCGGGGCGAGGGTGGTTATCTGATCAACGCCGAGGGCGAGCGTTTCATGGAGCGCTATGCGCCGAACGCGAAAGACCTGGCAGGCCGGGACGTTGTTGCCCGCGCCATGGTTATCGAGATCCTGGAAGGTCGTGGCTGTGGTCCCGACAAGGATCACGTGCTGCTGAAGCTTGATCATCTGGGCGAAGAAACCCTGAACCTGCGTTTGCCGGGCATCTGTGAGCTGTCCCGCACCTTTGCACACGTTGATCCGGTGAAAGAGCCGATCCCGGTTGTTCCGACCTGTCACTACATGATGGGCGGTATTCCGACCAACGTTGGTGGCCAGGCGCTGACCCAGGACGAAAATGGCAAGGACAAGCCGATCCCCGGGCTGTTCGCCTGTGGTGAAGCAGCCTGTGTATCGGTACACGGTGCCAACCGTCTGGGTGGTAACTCTCTGCTGGATCTGGTGGTCTTCGGTCGCGCAGCGGGTCTGCACATCGAGGAGCAGCTTCGTGGCGGCTTTGAAGTGGACGGTGCCAGCGAAGACGACATCAAACGCGCGATGGCGCGGCTTGACCGCCTGAACAACGCCTCCGAAGGCGAGAGTGTTGCGGAAGTTCGGAAAGATCTCCAGAACTGTATGCAGCTGTACTTCGGTGTATTCCGTGACGGCAAGAGCATGGAAGAGGGTCTCAAGAAGCTGGAAGCCATTGGTGAGCGCGTTCGCAACACCAAGCTGGCTGATACCAGCAACGCCTTTAACACTGCTCGTATCGAGGCGCTCGAACTGGACAACCTTTATGAGGTTGCCCTGTCCACAGCGATTTCCGCGTTCGAGCGTAAGGAAAGCCGTGGTGCCCACGCCAGGAACGATTTCACTGAGCGTGATGACGAGAACTGGCTCAAGCACTCCATGTACTTCCCGCTGGAAAAGCGTGTGGGCAAGCGTGATGTGAACTTTGCACCGAAGACGGTGGACAAGTTCGAGCCGAAGGTCCGGACTTACTAAGGGGGATTCCGAAAATGTTAGTAAGCCTTTATCGTTATAACCCGGAGACCGACAACGCGCCTTATATGCAGGACGTGGATGTCGAAATTCCGGAAGGCAAGGATCTCATGGTTCTTGACGTGCTGAACCTGGTCAAGGAGCGGGATCCTTCAATGGCCTATCGCCGTTCCTGTCGGGAGGGCGTTTGTGGCTCCGACGGCATGAACATGAACGGCAAGAACGGGCTGGCCTGTATCACGCCTGTTTCCCAGGTGGTGAAGGGCGATAAGCTGGTTCTGCGCCCGCTGCCGGGCCTGCCGGTCATTCGTGATCTGGTTGTAGATATGAGTCTTTTCTATAAGCAGTACGAAAAGGTCATGCCGTACCTGATTAACGACAAGCCTGCGCCTGCGATCGAGCGGCTGCAGTCTCCGGAAGACCGCCAGAAGCTGGACGGCCTGTACGAGTGTATTCTCTGTGCCTGCTGCTCCACGTCCTGCCCGTCGTTCTGGTGGAACCCTGACAAGTTTATCGGTCCTGCCGGCCTGCTTCAGGCCTACCGTTTCCTGGCTGACAGCCGGGATACAGCCCAGGAAGAGCGACTTGCCAACCTTGATGACCCGTTCAGCGTATTCCGTTGCCGGGGCATCATGAACTGTGTAAGTGTCTGCCCGAAAGGCCTGAACCCCACAAGGGCTATCGGCCACATTCGGAATCTTCTGCTGCAAAGGGCTACTTAAGCAGCAGGATTTGCGACAGACGCTATACTGTTCTGATCAGGTTAGTACCCGGAAGGCCTCGCAAGTTTGCGGGGCCTTCAACCAAAGGCTTATAGTCAAAGGTCTTACCCGGGTGCACACTACGCAAGCCGTGGCGGGAACTTATAAAGTTTTCTCCCTGTTTTGCTGAGTATAAAAACCACCGGGGAATGGAAAACATCCATGTCGGGTGTGGTGGCCAAAGTCGATCCCGTAAAAACCCGTATTGACTGAGAAATACCCCTGGCCGACCATATCGGGCTCCCCGCACCAGCCCAAGGTGAGCTATTCAAGATGCACGAAAGCATAATGGAGCAGTTATGGCAGACTTCCCACCTCCAGGGTGGAAATCTCGCCTATGTTGAACAGCTTTTTGAAACCTACCTGACAGACCCCAACGCCGTTCCCGAAGAGTGGCGCAGCTATTTCGACAAGCTTCCCAGTGTCGATGGCTACAAGGGCCGTGACATTGTCCACTCTTCCATCCGCGAACAGTTTGAACACATTTCCCGCAATCAGCGCTTTCTTGCCAGCGGCGGCGTTCCCGCAAGCGCCACGTCTGATGCGGACAAAAAGCAGATTCGTGTTCTCCAGCTGATCAACGCCTATCGCTTCCGCGGTCATCAGGAAGCGAAGCTGGACCCGCTCGGTGTATGGCAGCGTCCCCGGGTCGAAGACCTCGATCCCGAATTTCATGAGCTATCCGACTCTGACAGGGATCTCGAATTCCAGACCGGCTCCCTGAACCTTGGCTCCGAGACCATGAAGCTCGGAGACATTGTCGATGGCCTGCGCCAGACCTATTGCGAAAGCATCGGTGCCGAATACATGCACGTGGTGGATACCCGCATCAAGCGTTGGTTCCAGCAGCGCATGGAGCCGGTTCGTTCACGCCCGGCCTACGAAGATAACACCCGTAAGCATATCCTTGAGCGCCTGACGGCCGCTGAAGGCCTCGAGAAGTACCTGGGGTCCCGCTATCCCGGCGTAAAACGGTTCGGTCTGGAGGGTGGCGAGAGTCTGATCCCCTGTCTGGACGAGCTGATTCAGCGTGCCGGCTCCTATGGTGCCAAGGAAATCGTCCTGGGTATGGCTCACCGTGGCCGCCTCAACGTTCTGGTAAACACCCTGGGCAAAAATCCGCGGGAGCTTTTCGACGAATTCGAGGGCAAGAAGCTCGCAGATTCTGGCTCCGGTGATGTGAAGTACCACCAGGGCTTCTCATCCAACGTGATGACGCCGGGTGGCGAAGTTCACCTGGCAATGGCGTTTAACCCGTCACACCTTGAAATCGTTTCTCCGGTTGTTGAGGGCTCTGTCCGGGCTCGTCAAACCCGCCGTAACGACAATGAGGGCACCAAGGTCGTTCCGATTATCATGCACGGCGACGCGGCGTTTGCCGGCCAGGGCGTGGTGATGGAAACTTTCCAGATGTCCCAGACCCGCGGCTTCGGCGTTGGTGGCACCATTCATATCGTGATCAACAACCAGGTTGGTTTCACCACCAGCAAGCAGGAAGATGCGCGATCCACGGAATACTGTACCGACGTTGCCAAGATGATCCAGGCGCCGATTCTGCATGTGAATGCGGATGACCCTGAAGCGGTCATGTTCGTGACACAGATGGCCATGGATTATCGCAATGAATTCAAGAACGACGTTGTGATCGACCTCGTCTGCTATCGTCGTCGCGGTCACAACGAAGCGGACGAGCCGGCAGCAACCCAGCCGGTCATGTACGAGAAAATCCGCAAGCTCAAGACCACCCGCAACCTGTACGTGGATCAATTGGTGGAAGCCGGTGTTATCACCGAGGAAGAAGCCAAGCAGATGGAGAACGACTACCGTGACGCCCTGGATAATGGCGAGCACGTGGTCAAGTCCCTGGTCAAAGAGCCCAACAAAGAGCTCTACGTTGACTGGACTCCTTACCTCGGCCACGAGTGGACAGCCAAGTGCAAGTCCAGCGTTGCGCTGAAGACGATCCAGAAGCTGGGCAAGAAACTGACCTCGGTCCCTGAAGGTTTCAGTATCCAGCGTCAGGTCTCCAAGATTGTTTCCGACCGCGAAAAAATGACCGCCGGCGCCCTGCCTATCAACTGGGGCTACGGTGAAGTCATGGCGTACGCGACGCTGTTGGACGAAGGTCACCCAATCCGTCTTACGGGGCAGGATATTGGCCGTGGCACGTTCTCTCACCGCCATGCCGTCCTTCACAACCAGAAAGATGGATCGACCCATATCGCTCTGGCGGAATTGTCGGAAGATCAGCCCAAGTTCGAAATTTACGACTCGCTGCTGTCGGAAGAAGCCGTAATGGCGTTCGAGTACGGCTACGCCACTACCGCGCCTGATGGCCTTGTGGTCTGGGAAGCGCAGTTCGGCGATTTTGCCAATGGTGCCCAGGTTGTAATCGATCAGTTCCTGACCAGCGGTGAGCACAAGTGGGGACGCCTTTGTGGTCTGACCCTTCTGCTGCCCCATGGTTACGAAGGGCAAGGGCCGGAGCACAGCTCGGCGCGCCTTGAGCGTTTCCTGCAACTGAGTGCAGAGCATAATATCCAGGTTTGCGTGCCCACCACGCCTTCCCAGGTATTCCACATGCTGCGGCGCCAGGTAAAACGCCCGTTACGCAAGCCGTTGGTAGCCATTACGCCCAAGAGCCTGCTGCGGCACAAGGAAGCGACGTCTGATCTTGATGATCTGACCAGCGGTACTTTCAAGACGGTGCTGCCCGAGAAAGAACCGTCCGATCCGAAGAAGGTCACCCGTCTGATCCTGTGCTCAGGCAAGGTGTATTTCGATCTGCTTGAAAAGAAGAAGTCGGACGAGCGTGATGACGTGGCCATTGTCCGGATCGAACAGCTGTATCCTTTCCCTGGAGACGATCTTGACGAGCTCTTGAGCGAGTACTCCAAGCTCAAGCACGTCGTCTGGTGTCAGGAAGAGCCGATGAACCAGGGTGCCTGGTACTGCAGCCAGCATCACATGCGTAATGCGCTGCACCGCCTGAACCCCAAGCTGTACCTTCAGTATGCCGGTCGTGACGCTTCGGCTGCTCCTGCCTGTGGCCATATGTCGGTCCACATTGAAGAGCAGAAGAAACTGGTTAACGACGCGTTTGAAATTTGACGAGCTACCGAACTAAGGATCTGTAATGTCAACTGAGATTAAAGCCCCCGTTTTCCCGGAGTCGGTCGCGGAAGGTACTGTCGCGACCTGGCACAAACAGCCGGGTGAAGCCTGCTCCCGTGACGAGCTGATTGTCGATATCGAGACCGACAAGGTTGTTCTTGAGGTTGTTGCGCCTGCTGACGGCGTGATTGAAGAAATCATCAAGAACGAAGGCGATACCGTTGAAAGTGGTGAGGTAGTCGGCAAGTTCAAGGAAGGCGCCAAGGGCGAATCCAAGCCTGCCGAGGGTAAGAAAGAAGAAAGCAAGGAAGAGGCTCCGAAGGAAGAAGCCAAGAGTGAGGCATCTTCCGGCGAAGCCATCCTGAGCCCGGCGGCCCGAAAGCTGGCTGAGGAAAATAACGTCGATCCGAACAGCATCAAGGGTACCGGTAAAGATGGCCGCGTAACCAAGGAAGACGTTCAGAACCACGTAGACAGCGCCAAGTCCTCCGGCGGTGCTGCCGCACCCCAGCCTGCGGCTGGTATGCCGGAAGTCAACGTCAGCCAGGGCGAACGTCCCGAGAAGCGCGTACCGATGACCCGCCTGCGTGCGAGCATCGCCAAGCGTCTGGTTAATGCCCAGCAGAGCGCAGCCATGCTGACCACCTTTAACGAGGTGAACATGGGCCCGATCATGGAGATGCGCAAGCAGTACCAGGACAGCTTTGTGAAGCGTCACGGTATCAAGCTTGGCTTCATGTCGTTCTTTACCAAGGCTGCCACCGAAGCCCTGAAGCGCTTCCCGGCGGTGAACGCGTCCATCGATGGTAACGACATGGTGTATCACGGTTACCAGGACATCGGCGTGGCGGTTTCCACCGATCGCGGCCTGGTGGTTCCTGTTCTGCGTGATTCCGACGCCATGGGTCTGGCCGACATCGAGAAGAAGATCGTCGAGTACGGCACCAAGGCGAAAGAAGGCAAACTGGCCATTGAAGACATGACCGGCGGTACCTTCACAATTACCAACGGCGGTATCTTCGGTTCGCTGATTTCCACACCGATCCTGAACCCGCCGCAGACAGCCATCCTGGGCATGCACAAGATCCAGGAGCGTCCGATGGCCGTGAACGGCAAGGTGGAAATTCAGCCGATGATGTACCTGGCGCTTTCTTACGACCACAGAATGATTGATGGTAAGGAAGCGGTGCAGTTCCTCGTTGCCATCAAGGAAATGCTTGAAGACCCGGCACGTATTCTGCTGGACGTCTGAGCCGACATTTAACGAATCGGAAACGGGATAAAAGTATGTCTGATAAGTACGACGTCATTGTCATTGGTGCAGGCCCCGGGGGCTACGTAGCTGCCATCAAAGCGGCACAGCTGGGTCTCAAGACCGCGTGTGTCGAGTCCTGGACTTCAGAAGACGGCAAGGCACAGGTGCTCGGTGGTACCTGCCTGAACGTTGGTTGCATCCCCTCCAAGGCGCTGCTGGAGATTTCCCACAAGTTTGAGGAATCCAGCCACGATTTCGAGATGCAGGGCATCATCGCCAAGGATGTCAAAATGGACATCGGCAAGATGATGGAGCGCAAGAGCGGCATCGTTAAGCAGCTGACCGGCGGTATCGCAGGCCTGTTCAAGTCCAACGGCGTGACTTCCATCCATGGCCACGGCAAATTGCTGGCCAACCGCAAGGTGGAAGTAACCGACAAGGACGGCAAGTCGAAGACCTACGAAGCCGAAAACATCATTCTGGCCACCGGTTCCAAGCCGATCCAGATTCCGCCCGCGCCCTTCGACGGCGAATACATCGTGGATTCCGAGGGTGCCCTCGAGTTCACCGAGGTGCCGAAGCGTCTGGGTGTGATTGGTGCCGGCGTTATCGGCCTGGAGCTCGGCAGTGTCTGGGCTCGCCTGGGCGCGGAAGTCACCGTTCTGGAAGCCCAGGACACCTTCCTGCCGGCCGTTGACCAGCAGGTAGCAAAAGATGCCCTGAAACAGTTCCAGAAGCAGGGACTGAACATCGTCATGGGTGCGCGTATGACTGGCGCGGAAGTAAAGCGCAAGCTGGTGAACGTGAACTACGAGGATTCCAAGGGCAAGCACGAAGCCAAGTTCGACAAGCTGATCGTGGCTGTTGGTCGTCGACCCTACACCGACAACCTGTTGTCGGAAGATTCCGGCGTCCAGATGGATGAGCGCGGCTTCATCTTTGTTGATGACAACTGTAAAACCGAAGCCCCGGGTGTCTGGGCGATCGGTGACGTGGTTCGTGGACCCATGCTGGCCCACAAGGCGTCTGAAGAAGGCATCATGGTTGCGGAGCGTATTGCCGGGCACAAGCCTCAGGTGAACTACGACTGCATCCCGAACGTTGTCTACACCTTCCCGGAAGTTGCCTGGGTTGGCAAAACCGAAGAGCAGATGAAGGCAGAAGGTGAAGAGTACAACGTAGGTACCTTCCCGTTTGCGGCCAACGGTCGTGCAATGGCTGCAAACTCGGCGTCCGGTCTGGTCAAGATCATTGCTGACGCAAAAACTGACCGCATTGTCGGTTTCCATGTAGTTGGTCCCCAGGCCTCTGAAATCGTTGCCCAGGGCGTAATCGCCATGGAATTCGGTTCCAGCGCCGAAGATCTGGCCCTGACCTGTTTTGCACATCCGACTCTGTCCGAGTCCGTGCATGAAGCAGCTCTGGCCGTCGGTGGTGGCGCGATCCACATCGCCAACCGCCGCAAGAAGAAGTAACGCAAACCAGGAATTTTTTAATTCGGGACATTAACTATGAATTTGCATGAATATCAGGGCAAACAGCTTTTCGCTGAATATGGCCTGCCAGTATCCAAGGGCATTGCCTGTGATACTCCGAAGGAAGCTGTAGACGCAGCTGGTGAAATCGGCGGTGATGCATGGGTTGTGAAAGCCCAGGTTCACGCAGGTGGCCGTGGTAAGGCTGGTGGTGTAAAGCTGGTCAAGAGCAAAGAAGAGATCCGCGAGTTTGCCGAGAAGTGGCTGGGCCAGAACCTGGTAACCTACCAGACAGATGAAAACGGCCAGCCGGTGAGCAAGATCCTGGTTGAATCCCTCACCGACATCGACCAGGAGCTTTACCTGGGCGCGGTTGTTGACCGTGGCACTCGCCGCATCGTGTTCATGGCTTCCACCGAAGGTGGTGTTGAGATTGAGAAGGTTGCCGAAGAAACGCCCGAGAAGATCCTGAAAGCCGAAATCGACCCGCTGGTTGGCGCTCAGCCGTACCAGGGCCGCGAGCTCGCGTTCAAGCTGGGCCTGGAAGGCAAGCAGATCGGTCAGTTCACCAAGATCTTCGTTGGTCTGGCCAAGCTGTTCGAAGAGTGCGATCTGGCACTGGTAGAAATCAACCCGCTGGTTATTACCCCGGCTGGTGATCTGCACTGCCTGGACGCCAAAGTCGGCGTCGACGGCAACGCACTGTACCGCCAGAAGAAGATCCACGAGATGCACGATCCCTCCCAGGAAGATTCCCGGGAAGCGGAAGCGGCCAAGTGGGAGCTCAACTACGTGGCCCTGGAAGGCAACATCGGCTGCATGGTCAACGGTGCCGGCCTGGCCATGGGTACCATGGACATCATCAAGCTGTCCGGCGGCCAGCCTGCCAACTTCCTGGACGTTGGCGGCGGTGCAACCAAGGAGCGTGTTTCCGAGGCATTCAAGATCATCCTGTCTGACTCCAATGTGAAGGCGGTTCTGGTCAACATCTTCGGTGGTATCGTTCGCTGCGACATGATTGCAGAGGGCATCATCGGTGCCGTGAAGGAAGTCGGCGTCAAGGTTCCTGTTGTGGTTCGCCTTGAAGGCAACAACGCGGAGAAGGGTACTCAGGTACTCGCCGAGAGCGGTCTGAACATCATTGCCGCTACCAGTCTGTCGAATGCGGCAGAGCAAGTTGTTAAAGCCGCAGGGGGTAAATAATGAGCATCCTGATTAACAAAGACACCAAGGTTATCTGTCAGGGCTTTACCGGCGCACAGGGCACCTTCCACTCAGAGCAGGCGATCGCCTACGGCACCAAGATGGTTGGTGGCGTCAGCCCCGGCAAGGGCGGTACCGAGCATCTGGGTCTGCCGGTGTTCAACACCGTGCGTGACGCCGTTGAAGCAACCGGCGCAGAAGCTACCGTTATCTACGTACCTGCGCCGTTCTGTAAGGACGCCATCATCGAAGCGGCGGATGCCGGCATTCAGCTGATCGTATGTATCACTGAAGGTATCCCGACTATCGATATGCTGTACGCCAAAGAATACGTGGATCGCAAAGGCGTCCGCATGATTGGTCCGAACTGCCCGGGTGTTATCACTCCGGACGAGTGCAAGATCGGCATCATGCCTGGCCACATCCACAAGAAGGGCAAGGTTGGCATCGTCTCCCGTTCAGGCACCCTGACTTACGAAGCGGTCAAGCAGACCACTGACTTCGGCTACGGTCAGTCCACCTGTATCGGTATCGGTGGCGACCCGATCCCGGGCTCCAACTTCATCGACATTCTGGCCCTGCTCGAGAAAGATCCCGAGACAGAAGCCATTGTGATGATTGGCGAGATCGGCGGTACCGCCGAGGAAGAAGCTGCGGCCTACATCAAGCAGAACGTCTCCAAGCCGGTGGTTTCCTACATCGCTGGTGTTACTGCGCCTCCGGGCAAGCGCATGGGCCATGCGGGCGCCATCATCTCCGGTGGCAAGGGTACAGCAGACGATAAGTTTGCCGCCCTGGAAGACGCTGGTGTTCGCACCGTACGCAGTCTGGCCGAGATCGGTCAGGCCCTGAAGGAAGTCACTGGCTGGTAAGCTGGCCTTCTTTCAGTAAAAACCCCCGTTTCTGCCCTGCAGAGCGGGGGTTTTTTATTTATAATGCCGGGTCGCCTGAACTATGATGGCGGTTCCAATACCAAATAAGGAGTTCGTGCTTTGAGTTCTGTAGATTCCCAGCAAAGGGTTTTGTCCGGCATGCGTCCGACCGGCAAGCTTCACCTTGGCCACTACCACGGTGTGCTGAAAAACTGGGTTAAACTCCAGCATGAATTCGAATGTTTTTTCTTTGTGGCGGACTGGCACGCGCTCACCACCAACTACGATGACCCCTCCGGCATTGAACAAAGCGTCTGGGATATGGTCATTGATTGGTTGGCTGCCGGTGTGAACCCGGGCTCGTCCACGATGTTTATCCAGTCGCAGGTGCCCGAGCACGCCGAACTGCATCTGCTGCTCTCGATGATCACGCCACTCGGGTGGCTGGAACGCGTGCCGACGTTCAAGGATCAGCAGGAGAAGTTGCGGGAGAAGGATTTGGCGACTTACGGGTTCCTGGGTTACCCGCTGCTTCAGAGTGCAGATATTCTGGTTTACCGGGCAGGAAAAGTGCCTGTTGGTGCAGATCAGGTTTCCCACGTTGAAATCACCCGGGAAATCGCGCGCCGGTTCAACCACATCTATGGTCGCGAGCCAGGGTTTGAAGAGCAGGCGGAAGGTGCCATCGTGAAGATGGGCAAGAAAAACGCCAAGCTCTATCGCAATCTCAAGAGGCGTTACCAGGAAGAGGGCGACATGGACGCCCTGGAAACGGCCCGTGCTCTGCTGAAAGAGCAACAGAATATCTCCCTGGGCGATCGTGAGCGTCTTTACGGTTACATTGAAGGTGGCGGCAAGGTGATTCTGCCGGAGCCCCAACCGCTGCTGACGCCGGAATCCAAATTGCCGGGGCTGGATGGGCAGAAAATGTCCAAGTCCTACAACAACTACATCGGCCTGCGGGAAGAGCCGGACAGCGTAGCCCAGAAGGTTCGCACCATGCAGACCGACCCCCAACGGGTCCGGCGCACCGATGCGGGTGAGCCCGAAAAGTGCCCGGTGTGGGGAATGCACAAGATCTATTCTGACGCCGACACTCAGGAGTGGGTGCAAAACGGTTGTCGCAGCGCCGGCATCGGTTGCCTGGATTGCAAGAAGCCGTTGATTGACGCGATTGTCGAGGAGCAGCGTCCGCTCCACGAACGCGCGCGGGAGTATGAGGGCAATCCGGATCTGGTTCATTCCATTCTCCAGGAAGGTCGCGAGCACGCCCGCGACGCCGCCCGCGACACCCTGGAGGAAGTCCGGGCCGCCATGGGGCTTCATTACCGCTGAATCCGCAGGAGTCGGTGCCACGAGCATACAGCCAGTGCGCCGACCCGGAGTGAAAGGTTATGACTGAAGAATCCACCGATCAGGCCACGCCCGAAGCCCAGGACGCTGCACCGGAGCAGTCGCCCCTGGCGCGGGTGTCCGGCAAGCCGGTGGTGGATCTTCCCAAGGATTTGTACATTCCACCGGACGCCCTTGCCGTCTTCCTTGAGGCGTTCGAAGGGCCGCTGGATCTTCTGCTGTATCTCATCCGTCGCCAGAACATGAACATTCTGGACATCGACGTCAGCGAAATTACCCGGCAATACATGGATTACATTGGTGCCGTGGAGGCCATGCGGTTCGAGCTGGCTGCGGAATACCTGGTGATGGCCGCCACATTGGCGGAGATCAAATCGAGGATGCTGTTGCCTCGACAGGAAAGCGACGATGAGGAAGAGGTTGATCCCCGGGCCGAGCTGATTCGCCGGCTTCAGCAATACGAACGGTTCAAGCAGGCTGCCGAGGACATTGATGAATTACCGCGCCTGGAACGCGATACCTTTGCCGCCTCCGCCGCGCTGCCGAAGATGCCCTCCAGTCAGCCCCATCCGGATGTAGACTTGCGGGAAATGCTGCTGGCTCTGCAAGGCGTGCTTCAGCGGGCAGACCTGTTCACCAGTCACCACGTTGAACGGGAAAGGCTTTCGACCCGGGAGCGCATGTCCGCAATCCTGTCGGTGCTTCAGGATGATCATTTTGTGACCTTCGAAAGCCTGTTTACGATTGAAGAGGGCCGGCTCGGCGTCGTGGTGACCTTCCTGGCCACGCTTGAGCTGGTCAAAGAGCAGCTGATCGAGGTTGTTCAGGCCGAGGTTCTGGGCCCGATTCATGTTCGAGCCAGGGCAGCCAGCTAGGGCCTCCCAACGTTCAAAGCACGGAAATACGGATCAGACACCATGAACGAAGAACACCTGCTTAGAATACAGGCGATTGCCGAAGCGGCCCTGCTGGCGGCGGGCAAACCCTTGTCTCTCGACCAGCTCCGGGACCTGTTCAGTGAAGAGGAGCGCCCCGCACGCCAGGTAATGGAACATGTCATGGTACTTCTGGAAGCGGCCTGCGAAGGGCGCGGTTTTGAATTGAAGAAGGTTGCCAGCGGCTACCGTATTCAGGTACGCGAGGAATTCGCGCCCTGGGTAGGGCGTTTGTTTGAGGAAAAGCCCCAGCGCTATTCTCGGGCGTTGCTTGAAACCTTGGCATTGATCGCCTACCGGCAGCCCATCACCCGGGGTGAAATCGAGGATATTCGGGGTGTTACGGTAAGCAGCAATATCATTCGCACCCTGCTTGAGCGAGAGTGGGTTCGCGTCGTTGGGCATCGGGATGTTCCCGGCCGTCCGGCCATGTATGCGACTACGAAACAGTTTCTGGACTACTTCAACCTCACGGGCCTGGATCAGATGCCGCCCCTGAATGAAGTCCGCGATCTTGAAGAGATCGGCCGGGAAATTGAAAAGAACATGCAGGCGGAGATCGAGTTCGAATCAACGACTGCCGAGAACGACGACGAATCTTCGAGCCAGACACTTCACTGACGCCATTCGGGTGTCAGTCAGATACTAAGGATTGATTTCATGGCGGCAGAACGCCCCAACAAACCAGCCAGACCAGCCAAGGACAACGCGAGCCAGGGTGGGCCAGAGCGTATTCAGAAATTGCTTGCCCGTGCGGGCATCGGTTCGCGCCGGGAAATTGAAGGCTGGATGGAAGCCGGCCGCCTGCTGGTCAACGGGCAACCTGTGGCGCCCGGGCAAAAAGCGACTGTTGAGGATCGCTTCGAACTCGACGGCAAGCGACTTGAAGTGTCCGGTGCGGCGGAAGTGATGCGCCGGGTACTGATCTATAACAAGCCGGAGGGTGAGGTTACCACTCGAAAGGATCCTGAGGGGCGGCCGACGGTGTTTGATCGTTTGCCACGTCTCAAGGAGCATCGGTGGATTTCCATCGGACGGCTGGATATCAATACCACGGGTCTGGTGCTCTTCACCACAGACGGCGAGTTGGCGAATCGCCTGATGCACCCGTCCAACCAGATTGATCGGGAATACGCGGTACGGATCTTCGGGGAAGTGGACGATGCGAAGATCGAGCGCCTGCTTCAGGGCGTTCTCCTGGAAGATGGCATGGCCAAGTTCACCGATATCTCTCCGGCCGGCGGTAGCGGTATAAATCGCTGGTTCCACGTGACCTTGCTGGAAGGGCGCAATCGGGAAGTACGTCGTCTGTGGGAATCTCAGGGTGTTCGCGTCAGTCGGCTGAAGCGCGTGCGCTACGGGCCGATCTTCCTGCCGAGCAGGCTGACCGTAGGAAAATGGGAAGAGCTGGATCAGCGGGCAGTAGACACCCTGAGTCGCACGGTTGGTCTCGAAGCGGTTGAAATTCCGCAGAAAACACCAAATGAGAAAGCGGCCCACGACCGCCAGAGGCGGAAAAGCCCTGGCCGGTCCGGTAAGAAAACCCCCGGCAACAAATGGGCGGTCAGCGACACCAAGCCTGCCAAACCGGCCGGGCGTGCTCCCCGGCCAGAGAGAGCCCGAAGCAAGACGCCCCGGGGCTGATCGTTACGAAATGGTGGCAAACACCCGGGTGCAGTTACGGCCCTGGTGTTTGGCACGATAGAGTGCCTCGTCCGCCCTTGCCAGCCAGGCCTGGGGCGCCTCCTTGGGCAAGAAAGTGGCAACACCACAACTCGTTGTGACCTTCAGCTCCTTCTCTCCGCCATCAACCCGGATAGCGGCAATCGCTTCGCGAACGCGCTCTGCTACATCCCTGGCATCCTGCTCCGAGGTATGCGGGAGCAGGATAGCAAACTCCTCGCCGCCAAAGCGGTAGACTGAATCCGAGGTTCGGATCGACTTCTCGATCTCGCACGCAGCCAATTGCAGAAGATGGTCGCCAACCACATGGCCGTGAGTGTCGTTCACCGTCTTGAAGTGGTCCAGATCGCAGAGGACGAGCGAGTAAGGCTCGCCATGGCGCTCTGATAAAAGGCTGGAGCGCTGCAGAGCGTCGTCCAGGGCGCGTTTGTTGGGTATGCCGGTCAGGGAATCTGTCAGGGATGCCTGTTCAATGGCCACGTACTGGCAGGCGTTGCGAATCGGGCAGATCGCCGCACTCAGAACCATCTCTACGCCTTCCAGCTCCTGTTCCGAGAACCTCTGCCGACGTTGCAGTACTAGGGTCCCATAATTGACACCTTCAAGGCTCAGCCGGTACTCGCAGCGGTGTGGGCCCCCCATGCCTGTGGCATAGACGAAATCCTGTTTACCGATCCGGTGGCGGTAGTTGAGCGCACTGAAAGGAACAATGGCGACCAGCTCTTCGGCCAGGATCGCCAGCTGCTGTTCCAGCGACAGGGTGGTGGACAGCCGGCGCGTTAGCCTGGTGAGTACATCCGGCGTGTTGTTCCAGTCCTTGTGTGCCTGACGCAGCGCAGCCAGTTTCTGGGGCTGGGAAGGAGACTGATGGATCGACGGTATGTTTTTCACTACGGTTCACTCTGTCGCAGAAGTTTACAGTGCTTTGCGTGTGCGAAGCAGAAACCGTGCCCAGTCATAAAAAACGAACAAAAACAGCGAGTAACGAGGATAACATCACTTGGTTTCTGATTTTTCGGCTGTCGTTCCTGATTCGCCGTCAAAAAACCGGCAGTGATTTGCCGCGATGTTCCTGAGCTGTGCAAAATGTCAGACAAGGGGTGGGGCTATAGATTCCCTGTGGTAAACTTCTGCGTTTGAAATCGTGCCGTCTTCAGGAATGAGTGACCAACTTTATGAGGTTTCAGGCCCCGGAAAGTCTGTCTGAACAAATTGCCCAGCATCTGGGGCAACGAATCATCACGCGAGATCTCAAGCCCGGCGAACGCATTCAGGAATTGAAGGTGTCGGGAGAACTGAATGTCAGCCGTGGCTCCGTTCGGGAAGCACTGCTCATTCTGGAGCGCCGCCATCTGATCGAGATTTTCCCCCGGCGGGGTGCGGTGGTCTCCAGCCTGACGCCAGAAAGCGTCAACAGCCTCTACGACATCTATATCGACCTTCTCTGCATGCTGGGACGCAAGGTACTTGAGCGCTGGTCTGGCAGGGAGCTTGGCGGTGTCATGGGCCAAGTCCGTGAATTGCAGGCAGTCATTGATGCGTTGAACGCCACCAGTGCCGACGCCGCCGAGCAGGTTATTGATGCGGGTTTCGGGGTTATGCGTTACGCCTACGGCCTGGTCGAGAACCCGTTTCTGGAAGAAACCCTCGAGAATTTCCGGCCAGCCATCAGCCGCACCTATTTTGTGGCGCTGGAACACTTCCGGGAAGAAATCGGTGAAACTGCCACCTTCTTTCGGCAGCTGGCGGATGCCGCCGTCAACGACGACACTGAGCGGCTGCAAGCCGTTATCCAGGCCTTTGGGGAGCACCAGCGGCAGCAGGTGTTGACGATCCTCCGGCAGGAAGCGAGCGCCTGATATGCGGCTGAAGTCCATCAAACTGTCCGGCTTCAAATCGTTCGTAGATCCCACCACGGTTCCGTTCCCCTCCAACATGACGGCCGTGGTCGGCCCCAATGGGTGCGGCAAGTCCAACATCATCGATGCGGTGCGTTGGGTCATGGGGGAGAGCTCCGCCAAGTACCTGCGCGGCGAATCCATGACGGACGTTATTTTCAACGGTTCCAGTGCAAGAAAGCCTGTGGGACAGGCCTCCATCGAACTGGTGTTTGATAACAGCGATGGGTCCGCGCCCGGTGAATTCGTGAAATTCAACGAAATCTCCGTTCGCCGCCGCGTTTCCCGGGAAGGGCAGTCCGAATATTTCCTGAATGGCTCCAAGTGCCGGCGTCGCGACATTACTGACCTGTTCCTCGGCACCGGTCTCGGCCCGCGGAGCTATGCCATCATCGAACAGGGCATGATCTCGCGGCTGATTGAGGCCAAACCGGAAGAGCTTCGGATCTATATTGAAGAAGCGGCCGGCATTTCAAAATACAAGGAGCGGCGCCGGGAAACGGAGAACCGTATCCGCCGGACCCAGGAAAACCTGGAGCGTCTGACCGATTTGAGGGAAGAGCTGGGCCGCCAACTGCAACACCTGGAGCGTCAGGCAGCCGCAGCCGAAAAGTACAAGGCCTTCAAGCAGGAAGAGCGCCAGAAAAAAGCCGAACTGACGGTGCTTCGCTGGCAATCTCTCGACAATGACTTGCAAGCCTGGCGAGGCAAGATCCGGGATACCGAGCTCGAGCTTGAGAAATACCTCACCGAGCGGGTCAGCCTGGAGACCTCCCTGGAATCCCTGCGCGACAATCACCAGGAACGAACCGAGCATTTCAACCGGGCACAGGCACGCTATTACGAAGCCGGGGCCGATATCGCCCGTATTGAGCAGAGCCTCGAACACCAGCGTGAACGGAGCCGGCAAATGGCGGCTGAGCTGGACCAGGCCATGGCGAACCAGAGAGAACTGGCCCGCGAGCTGGAGCAGGATGAGGACAAGCTTGCGGGAATCCAGGAAGAACTCGACATGATGGAGCCGGAGCAGGAAGCGCTGGCAGTTCGCTCCGAGGAATCTGGTGAGAAGTTGCAGCAGGCCGAAGACGCCATGAGCGACTGGCAGCACCAGTGGGAAGACTTCAGTGCCCGTTCATCGGACGCGCGGCGCCAGGCAGAGCTGGCCCAGTCCAGAATCCGCTCGCTTGAGGATGCCATTGAGCAACTGCTGGCCCGCCAACGCAAGCTTCAGGACGAACAGGAATTGCTGGAAGGTCAGATGGACCGCGCCGAGCTTGAAGAGCTGCTGGAACAGCAGGAAACGCTGGAGCTGAAGCGCGAAGAGGCGGCCGAACGGATTGCATCCGTTCAGGACGAGCTCTACGAAGCCCGGCAGCAACAGCGTGATGCCGAGCAGGCGCTCTCTGAAGAACGCCAACGGGTGCAGAGCCTTCGTGCGTCCCTGGAGTCCCAGCAATCCCTTCTGGATGAGCAGATGGGGGCCGGGGATGATGTTCTGCAATCCTGGCTGTCACAGAACGCCCTCAGCGATATGCCCCGGGTGGCCAGTCAGCTTCAGATTACCGATGGCTGGGAGTTTGCTGTCGAACAGGTTATCGGGCGGTTTACCCAGGGTCTCTGCCTTCCCGATATTGATCAGCTCTCGTCCGCCATGAAAGAAGCGCCAAAGGGGTTGGCGCTGGTGGAGGCAGAAGCCACAGACGGCAGTGAGCGTTCCGGGTTGGCGGCCAAAGTTTCCGGAGTGCCGGGAATTGCCTCGTTGCTTCGCGGCATCGATACCGTCGAAACCGTCTCTGACGCCATGGGTATGCGATCGGGGCTTCGGGACGGTCAAAGCCTGATGACACCCGAGGGCGTCTGGATATCCCGGGAGTGGGTCCTGATGCCGGACTCTGATGCCGGCCAGGTCGGTGTGATTGAGCGGCAGAAGAAGGTGACCGAACTGGCCGCGCAGCTGGCCGAGGCGGAGGAGGCGCTGGAGGCGGCTACCGAACGGCTGGAAGAGCTCCAGGAGCGGGCAGAGCGTTCGGAAGCAGCCCGGGATGAGGCGCAGACCCGTCTGAGCGAGGCCGATCGTGAACTGAGCACACTGGCGTCCAGGGTCAGCGGCCTACGAGCACGTGCCGAGCAGATTGATGCCCGCCTGCAGCGAATCCGGGACGATATCCAGGACGTGTCCGAAAACCTCGAGGGCCAGAAAGAGAGTCTTCAGGATGCCCGGGAAGACTGGCAACTGGCGCTGGCTTCCACCGAAGACAGCGATGAAGAGAAAGAGCGGTTGCTGGAGCAGCGTGATACCTTGCGCGAAAGCCTGGACCGGCTTCGCCAGGAGGCCCGGCACGACCGTGATCACGCGCATCAGCTGCAGCTCCAGCTGCAGACCCTGCACAGTCAACGGGACGGCCTCAGGCAGACGATTGATCGGATGCAGTTGCAGAAGGAGCGTATCGACGAGCGCCTGGAGATTCTGAGGGAGTCCCGGGAAAGCGCCGAAGAGCCCATCGAAGACCTTCAGATGCAGCTCGAAGGGCTGCTGGATCGGCGATTGGCGGAAGAGGAAAAGCTGGGCGCTGCTCGCGACGCGCTGGAAGAGATTGATCGGGAAGTGCGCGAAAAGGAACAGGGCAGAAGCGGAACCGATCATCGCATTCAGGAAGTCCGGTCCCGACTCGAAAAACTGAAAATGGAGTCCCAGGCCCTGGAAATCCGTTCCGGGAACCATGTCGATCAGCTCAAGGAGCTGGACGTAAAACTTCAGGATATCCTCGCCCAGTTGCCCGAGGGTGCGAATGAAAAAGACTGGGCAGACGAACTGGAGCGGATCGGCAACCGAATTCAGCGCCTGGGCGCGATTAACCTGGCGGCCATCGAGGAATATCAGGTTCAGAGTGAGCGCAAGACCTACCTGGATTCCCAGCATGAAGACCTGATGGAAGCCCTGGAAACACTGGACAACGCCATTCGGAAAATAGACCGGGAAACCCGGCAGCGTTTCAAGGAAACCTTTGACCAGGTGAACGGTGGTCTGCAGGCTTTGTTTCCCAAAGTGTTCGGAGGCGGAAACGCCTACCTGGAGCTTACCGGTGAGGATCTTCTGGAAACCGGCGTTGCAATCATGGCGCGGCCGCCGGGCAAGAAGAACAGCACCATTCACCTGCTGTCGGGCGGCGAGAAGGCCCTTACGGCGATCGCACTGGTGTTTTCGATTTTCCAGCTGAACCCGGCACCCTTCTGTATGCTGGACGAGGTGGATGCGCCGCTGGATGACGCCAACGTGGGCCGCTATGCCAACATGGTCAAGGAGATGTCCAAGCAGGTTCAGTTCATCTACATTACCCACAACAAGATTGCCATGGAGATGGCGGATCAGTTGATGGGCGTAACCATGCACGAACCGGGGTGTTCGCGCCTGGTGTCGGTCGATGTCGACGAGGCAGCGGCTCTCGCAGAGGCTTGAGGCTGTTCAGAATTCAGGCGACCATGACAATCACGCCATCTGGCCCGGGTGTGCGTTGTATTCATTACGGGCTTTTCTTAGAGTAGCAACGTTACGGGATCTGCAAACAGGACAGCAGCACTATGTCACTTAGGGAATGGTTAATTGCCATCGGTACCCTGGTTATTATCGGCATTGTCATTGATGGCGTGCGCCGCATGCGGCGTGCCCGGAAGGAATCCATGGCAATCTCATCGGGCATGGGCGCCGATGAGCTCGAGGATTCGCCACTCGATGACGAGTACAACCCGGAGTTGCCCAACGGCGGCGCACGAACCATCTCCCGCGACACACTCGAAGAGCGTGGCTATGTAAAGCGTGAAAAGCCCAGCCGATTTGGTTCTCCGAAACCCAAACCGACCCGCCCGGTGACAGCTGCTGCCAAGGAAGAACATCGGGAGTCGCCAGAACCGGATCTACATCTGGAGCCGGAAAGCGAACCGGCTGCCGAGTATCACGATGAACCTGTTGAGTCGGATCCCGATTTCGGGTTGTCCAGTCATGAGCCTGAAGAAACCGAGCTGGAATCAGGTTGGGGGGCCATCGAAGATGAGGCGGAAGCAGTCCCGCCTACGGTGACAACCGAAGTAGAGGAAGATACGGCACGGCGTGAACCTTCCCGAGCGGTGAGTGGTCAGCCGCTGGCAGGTGCGAATCGCCCTGAAGCCCGGGAAGTGATTGTGATCAATGTCCTGGCCAAGAGCGGTGAAGACTTCAAGGGGGTGGCCCTGAAGAAGTTGTTCGAAGCCTGTGGTCTGGAGCATGGTGATATGGACATTTATCACCGGCACGAGGAGTCCGATACCACCAGCCCGGTCCAGTTCAGTGTTGCCAATGCCGTGGAACCCGGCACGTTCAAGCCGGGCGATATGCCGACCCTGGCCACGCCCGGTATCAGTTTCTTCATGAGTATGCCCGGGCCCACCAATGCGCTGCAGGCGTTTGACTTCATGCTTGAGACAGCCCAGGCCGTGGTTCGTAACCTTGGCGGCGAGCTTAAGGATGAGCGCCGGAGCGTGATGACTCCTCAGACAATCGAGCACTGCCGCCAGAGGATTCGGGAGTTCGAGCGCAAGCAACGTTCCCAGCGAGTCTGAAACCTGGCGGTAAAAGAAGGCCAGATGCCCGGTTTGTTCCGGGCATTTTTTTGAGAGACGAGAGTGCCAGTCCATGAGCAAAGCCACGCCCGACATCATTCAGCGTGTTGAAGAACTCCGTTCGGCGATTGATGACCATAACTACCGCTATTACGTGCTGGATGACCCGCGTGTTCCAGATGCGGAATACGACCGGTTGTTCCGGGAATTGCAGGGCCTGGAAACCGATTATCCGGAGTTGGCTTCGGACACGTCGCCCACGCGGCGGGTTGGCAGCGCCGCGGAAACCAGCTTTGAGGAGGTAGTGCACAGGCTGCCCATGCTGTCGCTGGATAATGCGTTCAGCGAGGACGAACTTCGTGATTTTGACCGGCGGGTAAAAGATCGGCTCGGTATCACTGAGGACGTGGAGTATGTCTGTGAACCCAAGCTGGACGGGCTGGCGGTGAGCCTGCACTACGAGAATGGCGCCCTGACTACCGCCGCCACCCGGGGGGATGGCTATTCCGGGGAGGACATAACCGCCAATATCCGAACCATTCCCTCGGTACCGCTGAAGCTCCGTGGCGACGACGTGCCCGATCTGGTGGAGGTCCGCGGCGAAGTCTACATGCCGAAGGACGGTTTCGAACAGCTTAACCGCCGCCTGGCGGAGCGTGGCGAGAAGACCTTCGTTAATCCACGTAATGCGGCGGCCGGCAGCCTCCGGCAGAAAAAGTCGACGGTAACCGCCAGGCGCCCTCTCGAAATGTGCGCTTACAGCGTTGCGGTAACTGACGAAAGCCTCTTGCCGGATACCCAGTGGGAGGGGCTGAAGAGAGTCCAGAGCTGGGGTTTCCGTATTAATCCCGAGATGCGCAAGGCCAGGGGCGCGGAGGAATGCCTCGAAGCCTACAGCGAGCTGATGGACAAACGCGACGGTCTCCCCTACGAAATCGACGGTATCGTCTTCAAGGTGAACCGGCTTGACCAGCAAAAGGCCCTGGGTTTTGTATCCCGGGCCCCTCGTTGGGCGATTGCCCAGAAGTTTCCGGCTCAGGAGGAACTCACGGTTATCGAGGACGTGGAATTCCAGGTCGGTCGTACTGGCGCGGTTACCCCGGTTGCGAGGTTAAAACCCGTGTTTGTGGGCGGTGTAACGGTGAGCAACGCCACCCTCCATAACATGGACGAAATTCGCCGACTGGATGTTCATATCGGCGATACCGTGTTCATTCGCCGCGCCGGTGATGTGATTCCGCAGGTGGTCAAGGTGGTGGCCGAAAAACGCCCCTCAGGCGCCCGGGAAGTGGAATTGCCCCGACAGTGCCCGGTGTGTGACTCGGATGTTATCCAGATCGAAGGCGAAGCCGTTGCCCGTTGCTCTGGCGGCCTGTTCTGCCCCGCGCAGCGAAAGGAAGCCATTCGCCACTATGCCTCCCGCAAAGCCCTCGATATTGAGGGCCTGGGAGACAAGTGGATAGATATCATGGTGGATCAGGGCATGGTGGAAACCGTTGCCGATCTGTATCGCCTGACTACCGACGACCTCGTAAAACTTGAGCGAATGGGAGAAAAGTCGGCGGCCAATCTGGTGGCTGCCATTGATCGGGCCAGAAACCCCGTGCTCTGGAGGTTCCTGTATGCCCTTGGCATCCGGGAGGTGGGGGAGGCCACCGCTAAAGCCCTGGCGGGCCACTTCGGAACTCTGGAGGCCATTGCTGCAGCGGATGAAGAGAGCCTTCAGACGGTTCCGGATGTCGGGCCGATCGTTGCGGGGCATATCCGTAGCTTTTTCGAGCAGACCCACAATCGCGAAACCCTGGATGCCCTGCGTGAAGCCGGTGTGAGGTGGCAGGAAGAGGAAGTCCGGGAGGGAGAGAAGCCTCTGAAAGGCCAGACCTGGGTGCTGACCGGTACGCTTTCCGGAATGACAAGGGACGAAGCCAAAGAGAAGCTGGAATCCCTCGGAGCCAAGGTGGCCGGAAGCGTTTCCAAAAAGACGGCCTGCGTGGTGGCTGGAGAGGCCGCCGGTTCCAAACTGGCCAAGGCAGAACAGTTAGAGGTACCTGTTCTGGATGAAGCCGGGCTGGTGGCGTTGCTGGAAGAGCACGGCCTGGGCGCGGGCTAACCGAATCTGAGAACTCGCGCAGATCCCCTGCGTATCAAATTGGCTACCATGGCGTTGTTCTGTAACGGTGTGTAAACCGCCCGGTGTTCATGTTCCATCCGGGCGGTCGCTGCCATAACAACAACGATAGAAACGGATTTTTTCATGGGCGCCGATTTTCACTCCCGCATTCATCCTGTTCGCCAACTTGCCGTTCTGGCCCTGCTTTCACTGGGGCTTGCTGCGTGCAAGACGGAAAAGGATCCCGACCAGCCCACAATCCTTGGCGTACCTCCGGTGTTCGCCTATCTCGGTGTTGAATACTCCTACAACTTCGGGGCCTACGGTGGCGAAGATATCCTTGATTATTCCCTGACCAATGCGCCGTCCTGGCTGGCGCTCGAGGATACCAGTAACAAGGCCCGCCAGGGCATCATTATGCGCGGTGTCCCCGGCCTCACCGGCGGTAGTCGAGGAGAGGCGGACCTGGGCAAGACCGAAGGCATCAATCTGGTAACAACCGACGGCCGCATGGCCGGCGCCCAGCCGTTCGATATTGATGTGAAATACAATGTCATGTCTCTGGATGCAGAGCCGTTTACGGAAGGTGAAAGCCCGGAAATCCCTGCCAGTAACCGTGAACAATGTACCTTGCCCGATCTTGAAACCGAGGGTGAGCACAGCGTTACCATCAATCTCTACAACGATGACGGCTCCGTATCCGGTACCAGGGAGTTGACACTTCCGACGCGCCGCGTCTTCGTCAAGGTTACCCTGGATCAACCGTCGGTAACCCGGGTAGCGGTAGCGTTTGAGCTTTTGTCTGACTATGACGCATCCAGCTGCGACGTCGGATTCTCGCCTCCACACCAGAACTGCGATCACAGTGCCTCCAATGCGGGGGATGCCATCCTCGGCACGGACATTGTCGGGTTGGGCAGCAACAGTTCAATGCCTCGCGATGAGACGGGGGAAAGCGAGCTGGACTATATCGACTATGAGCTTGACGAACAGGGTTTCTATACGCGCGGTGTGATCACACTTGAGCCGGGTATTACCGAGTGTTATCTGCCATTGGAGGTGGTCGAGGACAGCTTTGCCGAGCCCGTCGAGTCCCTTCGCCTGGCACTGACAGAAGTGCGATCCGGTCTGGCCGGTCTTGGCAGCGGTAACGGTGGTGTCGTTACCAATTTGTCCATTCAGGACAACGAGCCGGTTCTGTCGCTGGAAACTGTAAACGGTGGCGGCAGGGATACGCTGAACGTGGGTGCTGTGCGCGAATACGTCGCGAGACTCTCTGGAGACAGAGACCGGGATATTTTTGCGAAGCTCAGCCACACCGAAGACTCCACCGCACGTCTCGAATCCGAGTTCGTTATCGAGCGACTGGAAGACGGAAACTGGGTTGAGAATGACGAACTGATTTTTCCAGAAGGGACCGATGAAGTGCCTTTCCGGATTCGGGTACCGGAGGCCGGCTATACCAACCCGGCCTTCAGCGACCGGTTTATCCTGCTGGGCCTCAACGAGAACTTCCAGGCCGGTCGAGAGGATTATGCCCGAGCGGAGGCTGAAAACCTGATCCGGATCAGCCTCAACGAGCTGACGTCTCCGCTTGCTCTGAACCCTGGCGACGGCTTTGTGGCCACAGACATCTCGATGGGCCATGACGGCAGGCTGTTCGTTGCCGGCTACGACACCCAGGATAACGACAGGGTGCTGGTGCGAATCTTTGACCAACGAGGCACTCAGTTGCAGCAGGTTGACATATCCTCTGCGAGCGACAGCCTGAGCGCTCCGGATCCGGTCATAAACGTGGTGCAGCGGAAGGTGACCGAGGGTGGGACGAAGGTAGACCGGTTCGAATTTGTCGTTGCCTACAGCACCGATCAGTCTGTGGCGGGGACGTCCGGTCTGGGCGGCCTGGATTCAGTGACATCGCTTTACTGGTTTGATTCCGCCTCCAACGGTGGCGAATACGTTCGCACCTGGACCATCCGGACCGGAACGGATGCTGATGATCAGGTTCGCTGGGCCGGAATCAACCGTGACACCGGCTATGTCATCCTGGCCGGGGAAACGGAAGGTGTGTTTGATCAGCAGCAGGGATCGGGCGGCAGGGACAGCTTCCTGCAGCGAATTGATACCGAACTGGACGGCAACACGCAGCAGCCTGCGGTTGCCTGGACCCGCCAGGCCGGCTCAGCAGCCGATGACCGTGTTGCCGGCGGCAGCACAGAATCTGTGAACCCCGGGTTGTTTGGTTCGACCGCGGGGTCTGTGGAAGGCGCTTCAGTCATCGGCGGCATTGATGCCTTCTTCTTTAACGCCTCCAGTGCCACCAGCGAACTTGATGTCAAACAGGTTGGCACCAGTGGCGATGAACCGGTTTCCAACGGACTGTATACCGGTAGCACGCTCTGGCTGATTGGTGCCAGTGATGGATCCTATTCTGTGCTGGAGCAGGACGAGGAAGACCCCGTTCTGGAGAGGGAGGCGCTCTCCAGTGCTGCCGGGTTCCTGCTGGGATATTCAGCCGCCGGGAATGTCAGTCGGGCCTTCACCCTGAATGACGAAGACGATCAGTCCAGCGAGGCATTTCTTGGGTTGGCTGATTTCGATGGCGACATGGTTGTGGCGGGTACCACGAACGGCGACTTCGCCAGCGGCGGTGTGGTGTCCGGAATGGAGCAGGGCATCGCTGCCCGGGTATCGCTGGTTCCAGAACCGGAGACGGAAGAGGAAGAGTCGGAATTCAGAAACAACTGGCGATACCAGCTTGCGGCCGATGACTCTGCCATAGTGGATCTCGAAAACTACCGCGATGACGAAATACCTGCATTAACCCGAGTAGGCAACAACTGGTATGTGCTTCTCTTCAGTCCAGAGGGAGAGCTGTTGACGCCTCTGAATTAGATGCCGTTGGAACTACACCGTTCCCTGATGGCGGCCGGCGCTGGCGTAAAGTCGCAGGTAGTCCGTGCTGGTAACAATTCCGGAGGCGGCGCCTTTGGCATCTACCACCAGGGCTGCGTTGAGCTGGTGGGCCAGCATGAGCCTGGCGAGCTGATGGGCATCGGTCTCGGGTGAGGCTGTCAGGAACGCGGGCAACTCGATGTGAACCAGGCTCTGGCTCATGGCATCGGCTTCGTTCTCGTGAAGCCAGCCCAGGAGCCAACGCAGGTCGACAAGGCCGGCAACGTTGTTATCCGCCATGATCACAAGGTGATGCACCTGGTGCTCGTCCATGACGGTTAAAGCCTCAGAAATCGTTGCAGACGCCGGAACGGAATACAGGGTTTGAGACGAGATGCTGGATACCGGCAGATAAGGGCGGTCTTCCCGGCGCTCGCCAGCGGCCGCCGCGCCGTATTCCTCAAGTGCTTTGTAGCGACCGGCATTGGCGGCCTGCTGGAACTCGGCGTCCGTTGCCTCACTTCGGCCAGGATTAATGCTCTGGGTTTCTGCCAGCTCTGTAACATCACCCACAGGCCTTGCCCGGAATGTTTCCGGTAGCCGGGTTCCGACCGGGCGGCCGGGTTCGCTGACAAAAATGGACATGGGTTCTCTCCGTGACTATGCCACCATTTCGATGGTTATCGGCAGTCTGACCGGAAACTTCAGCTGGAGTTTATTACGAAACCACCACATTCGTCTGATAGAGGCGTCGGGTTTCAAGGCGTTTGGCCAGGTTCGCGGGAAGGCAGGGAGGTTGTCCGGTAAGCAAGTCAGCCAGATATTCGGCCAGGAGCGGTGCGTAGGTCAGTCCTTTGCTGCCAAGGCCAGTAAGGAGGTAAAGGCTATCGAGATCGCCGCTCTCGCCGTCGAAAACGGGTCCAGCCACCGGCTGGTAGTCATGGGTGGTGCATCGGAAGGCAACCCGGCCACTGAGTTCCTGGCCGCTAAGCGCATCGCTTTCATCGGAAAACACCGCAGGCAGCATCGAGCCGAGTTCATCGATGTTCTCGTTATGACTTTCCACGGTGGGCGATGGGTTGTTGTCGCGTAGGTCGAAGGTTGCGCCGGTTACGGCAAACTCGCCCAGTGCAGGGTTTAGATACCGGTTCCCACAGACAACGGCCGTTGGGCTTCTGAGAGCTGTGGCTGGTAGGTGGCTAACCTGGCCACGAATGGCTTTCAGCCGGAAACGACCCTTTGTCGGGATAAGCTCCGGGCTGAGATGGCCCGAGCAGATGACCACCCGGTCAGCGGTGATCGATCTGTTGTTTTCCGTCGAAATGCTCCATGTTCCGTCCGAACGCCGAAGATTGTTGACCTCGCTATGGAACAGCGTGGATATCAGCGGGTGGTTCGCCAGTTCCTTGCAAAGGTTTGCGGGTTCGAGCCAGCCACTGCCTGGGAACCAGAGCCCGCCCGATTCCGTGGGCACGCCTGTCAGGGCGCTGGCCTGTTCCCGGGTCACCGGGTAAAAGATACTCCGGGGGTAGTCGTTCCTTTGGAGAAACCTCCGCTGCCGGTCCGCTTCCTGGGGATTGTGGGCCAGCTGTAGCAGGCCGGTCGGATGCCAGTGCTGGTCGCGCCAGTTGTGGTAGAAACGCTGCGCGAACGTGAGGGCTGTGAGCGCCAGCTCGGTCTGGTCGTTGAACTCTACGCCCAGCTTCACATACAGGGCGCCCTGGGCGTTGCCCGAGGCTGCTGCACCCGGACCATGGGCGTCGATCAGTGTTACCGGGTATCCCCGGTCTGCCAGGTTTCTTGCCAGTGCGCAGCCGGCAACACCTGCGCCGATGATTAAGATCGATTCCTGTTGTTCCGTGGGAACCGTTTTGATGGGTGCCGGGTTCTCCGCGACAAGAACGCCTTTCAGCATATCCCGTTTGCGACCGTATCCGGTGGTTTTTTCCATCCGGAATCCGGCCTCCATCAAGGCCCGACGAATCCGGCCAACGGAGGTAAAGGTCGCCAGAGTTGTGCCCGGCTTACTGTGTGCACGGATCTTGTTGATGGTGTTTTCCAGCCACATATCCGGGTTGCGGGACGGAGCGAACCCGTCCAGAAACCAGGCGTCGGCTTGAAAATCCAGGGATTGCCAGGCGTCGGTAATGTCGCCGAAAAACAGCGTCAGTCGAACCTGCCCCCCGGCCAGGAGCAGCCTGTGTACCCCGCGCACCAGGGGTGGGTAATTCAGAAGCAGTTCGTCGGCCAGCGCCGCCAGTTCGGGCCACTGTGCCAGGGCCCGGGCCAGGTCCTCGTGGGTGAGGGGGAAACGTTCAACGGAAACGAAGTGCAGCGTCGCCGCATGGGCCGGAGCGTGTCGCTGCCAGGCTTGCCAGGCAGCGAGAAAGTTCAGGCCGGTCCCAAAGCCGTTTTCGGCAATAACGAAATTGCCGCCCTCGGGAATCTGTGCGAAACGTTCGGGCAACTGGTTGTGTTGCAGGAAAACGTAGCGTGTTTCCTCGAGACCATTGTCACGGCTGAAATAGACATCGCCGAACCGGATGGACTCCGGGACGCCGTCGTGCCAAGCCAGTTCAGCGGGCTCTATTCCGGGCGGCAGGGGAGCACGGTCCACGGTGTCAGCCTTCGGGGTCGACCACGGTGACGGTTTCGATGATCACAGGTTCAACCGGCACATCGGCCATCCCCTGTTTGCGAGTGGTCTGTTTGCGGGCAATGGCATCGACAACGCCCATGCCCTCGGTCACCTTGCCAAAAACCGCATAACCCGGGCCGCGAACTCCGGCGTTCAGGAACCCGTTGTCGGAAAGGTTGATAAAGAACTGGGACGTGGCGGAATCAGGCGCACTGGTGCGAGCCATCGCAATGGTTCCACGAAGGTTCGGCAGTGTCTCTTTCGCTTCGTTGCGGATAGGGGCCCGAGTGGACTTGCGGGAGAGATCCCGGGTGAAACCGCCGCCCTGGATCATGAACCCGGGTATAACCCGATGGAAGATGGTGCCGTCGAAAAAACCGTCTTCGGCGTACTGCAGGAAATTGTCGACCGTTTCGGGCGCAACATCCGGGCGAAGCTGAAGCTCGATAGCGCCTTCACTGGTCACCATGCGGACCTTTGGAAGAGGATCACTGGCCGGTTGCTCATTGGTTTGCGCCTGCACCGCGGCAGTCGGCATGAGCAGGGCGAATGCCATAAGCAATACGGGTGTCACAGTTTTCAGGGGTTTTACCATGTTTGTCATTTGCAGCCGTTCTCCGTGTTATTAGCAGGTGTGTTTCCTGCGACAATTCGGCGAATTCTGTTATCAGGTGCCAGATCTTACCAGATGGTGATGGTAAAACGGGCACTGCATCCACGCACATCGTTGTGTGATCGGCTAACCTTCCCGATATCGGAAGTCATGGATCACACTGGCCGGGCCGGGTTGTACGGTTTTCACTGTTTAAAAGGAGACACTGGGTGAGAATCCGTCAGGGATTTGAAGAGAAATCACGCCTCGGGCGATTGCTTATCAATCGTGGGTATCTGTCTGAGGGGCAGGTTAACGAAGGCCTCAGGCTTCAGCGGGAAACGGGACAGCGCCTGGGTGAGGTATTTATCCAGGCGGGCTGGATCAGCGAGAAGGAGCTGCACCGTGTCCTCAAGCACCAGTCCCGCTATCGCAACGCTGCCGCCCTGGTAACAGCGGTCACGCTGCCATTCCAGCCCCTGGTAACCTTTGCGGCCAGCAATTCGGCCGAGGCGTCACAGGCAACGCTGGAAGCCGGCGAACTTTATGAGAGAGGCAATCTTGCCCTCATGAGTGAAGCCGAGCTGGCGGCGATTTCGGGTCAGGGCGATCCGACCCTGCTGCAGCGCATTGGTATTGTCAGCAATATGGCGGAGAACCCCGCAGGAAATGGGGAGCAAGGCACCGAGGCATCCGCAGATGTTATTGAAGGTCTCAAGCTTTCCGCCAATATCTTCGTGCCGGTTCTGAACTTCCTGGATTCAGATCTCAGCATTTCCGGTGTGCACTATCGTGAAGGGGAGCCGCGTTATCGGGTAAGAGAAGATGGCGCCCTGATGCTGGCGTTCCCTGAGCGCATCGAGGAAATCCGGATGGACAATATACGGGTTACGGGAGGCCAGGGAGCTTCAATGGGCAACGTGAGCATTCACGACATCCGGTTTCATCCCGACTCCCAGATGACCATCTACACCCGATAAAGTGGAAAGCATGGCTCGGCAGAGCCATGCGTCCGGGCTCAGGCGCTGGCGAGCACCGTGCTGCTTGATACCGTGGTCTGCTGACCCTGTGCACCGTACAGCTTTTGCTGGCCGGTGGCGCCGCGGAAAATATCTGTGAGCCTCGACAAACGCTTTTGCAAGTGGCTGATTACGCGACCGTTGGTCTGGTTCAGCGTCTGACAGGTTCGCAGCTTCTGGTCCGCTTCCTGCCAGAGTTCGAAGAGATCCGAGAATCCGGCGCTGCGAATAAAGCGGGAAGGCTCGCCACTTTCGGGGCGATATCCCATTTGTACGAGCGTTCGGATTTTCTGTTTGGCGCGTTCGCGGACTGCACCGAGGAGATCGTTCTTCTCTCTGGTCAGGGCGTCCAGCTGGCGGAGGTCGGAATTCGCAAGGCAGGTCTTTTCCTTGCCGAGAACGTCAGCCAGTGTTTCAAGCTGGCTGATATCCTGGGAAAGAAGGGTCTTCAAATCATCAATTGCGGCCATGGTCTACTCACCCGAAAATGCTTTCATCCATCTCAAGCATTTTCTGGGCCAGCTTCTCGGCGTCAATCTTGTACGTGCCATTTTCGAGGGCGGAACGGATCTGCTCGATGCGGTCGTCATCCATTTCCGGATAATCGCCCAGCTTTTGTTCGAGCTGCTTCAGATTCTTGGCCTGATTGCTCAGGCTAACGTTCTCACCACGGGCCCCCTGGGCCTGTGTCTTCGCCTGTTCGTTGGATGCCGGCTGGGTATTCTGTGCGCCGGAGCTTTTGTCGGCCGTAGTTCTCTGGGTGTTGACCTGGCCGGGGCCAATTCCATTTAAGTCAACTGACATATCTGTACCTGCTTGCCTGTCGCGCCACGAATGCGGCGCTTACTCGAGTTTATGTCTTCTTAACGGCGGCGCCGCGAAAACCTTTAGTACTTTTTAGCACTTTTTTCATCTGCTTTTACGACCGGTTTTGCGGCATTCACTTGCCGCTCCGGCAAGCCTCTGCCGCACGCGGCTCACATCGGAATCTCCACGTGGCCCGGCGCGACAACGCTGGCTCTTATCGTGCGCGATGAGCGCAGATTCTCAACCAGAACCTGTTCGCCAACGCTGGCGCTTGCCAGGGCTTTGCCCCGGGAACGTACTGAAAATCCACCGGTTTTGGCGGTGATGATAACATGATCGCCTCGTTCGACCGCATTCGGGGCCGAAAGCATGTCTGGTGTAACGAGCGATCCGGCATTCACTGCGCGCCGCACTTCCATGCCAATCGCCTGCTTCGAGTCCGTAATCACGCCACGTCTGGATGAATTGATTTCAACAGACTGCTTTGCAAGCAGCCCTTCGGTTATTCGCTCTCCACGCGTGAGTGGCCTCGCTGCTACCAGGGCTGGCCCATGGATAGAGACTGAAGCGGTAACAAACATTCGCCATGGGCGGGTTCCTTCGCAGGCTACCTGCAACGACGGGCTGGTGCTTTTCCATGGGTCACCGCTGAACTCTACACTCAAAGGCTTTTCGCACTCGGCGAGAGCGAGGCGGCTGTCGATGGAACCGGGTTCGAAGGAAACGGTGTAGCCATGCTCGGCCTGTTCAGACGCAAAGCTGTCCAGAAACGCCAGGGTTGCTTTCTGAATCTGTTCAGCCGTCGTTCCAGCAAGGAGCGGCGTGCTCAGGCCAGACATTAGCAGTAGTAGGGCGAAATTCGTGATGCGCATACGTATCAGTTTGTCCTATGCTGTCAACAACAGGGCAGAAAAGCCCGAATCAGGCTAAGGATTCGGTAAAAGTGGCCGTTAAATGGGCTGACCCACCCCTGATATGACGGGTTTCCGTCGATCAGGCTATTATTCAGTGAACAGCAAGATATATGCCGTTGTAATTCCGGCAAGCCAGGAGAATCGAAATGGCAGGGGTTTTGGACAGTGTCAACCAGCGCACTCAGATGGTCGGAAAGAACCGCCTTGAGCTGCTTCTTTTCCGTCTCAGAGGGCGCCAGATCTACGGGATCAACGTGTTCAAGGTGAAAGAGGTTCTGCAGTGTCCGAAGCTGTTCTCCCTGCCCAACAGTCGGCCGGTCGTTCGAGGCGTAGCCCATAGCCGGGGTGAGACTATCCCCATTATCGATCTGAGCATGGCAATCGGTCTGCCGGGTATCCCGCAAGACGAGCTCTCCACCAGCTTCGTCATCATCACTGAATACAATCGCAAAACGCAGGGTTTCCTGGTGAGCGGCGTCGAGCGAATCATGAACATGAACTGGGAAGAAATCCTGCCTCCACCCAAAGGGGCCGGCAAGGATGTCTATCTTACCGCTGTCACGAAAATTGATGATAAGCTTATTGAAATCATTGATGTAGAGAAGATTCTTTCAGAAGTTTCTCCGCTCGGGGAGGACGTAACCGAAGCCGTTCTGAGCAAGAGCGCGGACCGGGTGCCGGGGCATCTGCCCGTGCTGGTGGTCGATGATTCGTCCGTGGCCCGGCGCCAGATACAGCGGTGTCTCACCGCAATTGGCATGGAAGTGGTGCTGAAAAACGACGGCAAGCAGGCTATTGAACATCTGAAGGAAATCACTGCGGACGGTTCCCGGGCCAAGGATCACTTCTCTCTGATCATCTCGGACGTGGAGATGCCTGAAATGGATGGCTACACCCTCGTCACCAAGGTGAAAGAGGACCCGGCGCTTTCGGATATGTTTGTTATGCTTCACACCTCACTCAGCGGTGTGTTCAACCAGGCCATGGTAAAGAAGGTCGGGGCCGACGACTTTATGGCAAAGTTCAGTCCGGACGAGCTGGCAGAGCGGGTGATGGAAATCATCGACCAGGGTTGATGGAGCCGCTCAAAGATTCACTCAGAACAGAGACCCAATGAAAGCGGAAATAACGCCACAGGAATATGAAGCCTTCAAATCGTTCCTGCAGGACGCCTGTGGGATTTTACTGGGCGATAATAAACAGTACCTGGTCAAAAGCCGGTTGCGCAGGATTCTTGAAGAGAACAGCCTGAATACCCTGGGTGAACTGCTCGAGCGTCTTAAGCGCCCCGGGCGGGGCGGCCTGAAAGAGACTGTCATCGATGCGATGACAACCAATGAAACCCTGTGGTTCCGTGACAATCACCCTTTCCGGATTCTTCAGGAGAAACTGCTTCCCGAATTCGCAGAGCGCAACTCGATGCAGCCTTTGCGTATCTGGTCTGCGGCCTGCTCAACCGGCCAGGAGCCGTATTCGATTGCCATGATCGTCGAGGAGTTTCGGCGGGCGAGGCCCGGGAAGCTGCGGGATGTAAAGATCACCGCGACGGATATCTCCAAAAGCGTTCTTGATGTGGCTCGCAAGGGCGAGTATGAAATGCTTGCTATTGGTCGGGGGCTCTCGCCAGAGCGCCAGAAGCAGTTTTTCACGCCGTCCCTGAACGGTGGCTGGCAGATCAAACCCCAGATCAAGAGCATGGTGGAGTTCAAGGAGTTGAACCTGCTTGAGCGTTATATGCTGGGCAAGTTCGATATTGTGATGTGCCGGAACGTTCTGATCTATTTTTCGGCGGACCTGAAAAAGGACATTCTCACCCGGATGCACGCCACCCTGAACCCGGGCGGCTATCTGGTTCTTGGTGCCTCGGAATCGCTCAACGGCTTGCCCCATCTCTACGAGATGGTGCAGTGCCACCCCGGAATCATCTACAGGAAAAAATAATCCATGCCCCTCAATGTCTGGGTCCTGGTTGCCGCTCAGGCGCTGGCCATGTGCACAGCGCCTTTTATCGTTTTTATAGGCAGCATTCAGGGCAGAATGCTTGCCCCTGCGCCCGAGTACGCAACACTTCCCGTCGGTCTGGTGGTCGTAGGCACCGTTCTGGCTATCAAACCGGCAACCTGGTTAATGGAGCGCATCGGGCGCAAGCGCGTGATGCTGCTGGGTGCCATCATGGGCCTTGTTGCAGGTCTTATTGGAGGCCTGGCGTCCTGGACTGGTCTGTTTTCCCTTCTTTGTCTTGCGGCCGTGGTCGGTGGTACGGGGCTTGCGGTGGTTCACCAATATCGGTTTGCGGCCATGGAATCCGTGGCGCCGGGTATGGCGGGTTCTGCTGCCGCTCGCGTGTTGCTGGGTGGGCTGGTGGCAGCCTGGCTCGGGCCGGAAGTTGCGGGTCTGGGCAGCGGCGCGGCGGAGCAATACCCGTTTCTGGTCAGCTGGATCGCGCTGGCGGCCGTCCAGGGTGCGGCTTTGCTGATCCTTGCTATCGGTTACCGGGCAGGGGCCGAGCGCGTCCAGGAATCCCGGCCGGGAGGAGGCCGCCCACTACGGGAGATTATGGCGAACCCTTTGATCTGGGCTGCCATGAGTGCCGCGGCCATTGGCTATGCGGTGATGAGTTTCATCATGACGGCGACGCCGCTGAGCATGACCGAAATGGCCGGCCATGACCTCGACGATGCCAAGCGGGTGATCCAGCTCCACATAATGGCCATGTATCTTCCGTCGCTGATCAGCGGTTGGCTGACACGCGTGGTAGGCATTCCCCTGATGATGGCAGCGGGCCTGCTGGCCTACCTCGGCTGTATTGCCCTTGCCGCCAGTGGTGTCAGCTTCCACCACTATCTGTCAGCGCTTTTGTTGCTCGGCGTTGGCTGGAATTTCCTGTTCGTTGGTGGCACAACGCTGCTGCCCCGGGGGTATCGTGATGCCGAACGCTTCCGCGTCCAGGGCCTGAACGACATAATGGTTTTTGGCTCCCAGGCGACCGCGGCGCTGTCTGCCGGCGCAATTCTGAGCTGGCTGGGCTGGGGGGGTCTGGTCATGGTTGCCGTACCCTTCCTGATACTTCACGGGTTATTGATGACTTTGTGGCTGTTGCGCGAACGAACGCCCGAAGCTGCAGTTAACGGGAGAGAGTGATGCTTATAGATTTCGAGGGTATGGATCCGAAAGATGCCTACCACATCCTTACCCAGACAGTGATTCCGAGGCCAGTTGCCTGGGTGCTGAGTGAAAATCCGGATGGGGACTACAATCTGGCGCCATTCTCGTTCTTTACGCCGATCACCAGCAATCCCCCGTTGCTGATGATTTCCGTTGGTAAAAAACCGGCGGAGGGCGTGTCGAAAGACACCCGGGTAAACATTGAAGCGAGAAAGAATTTTGTCGTTCATATCGCCCACCGGGATCTCGCTGCGGCGGTCACAGAATCCTCGCGAACCTTGCCCCATGGCGAATCCGAACTGAAAAATCTTGATCTGGAGCTGGTGGATTTCGAAGGCTCGAGCCTGCCTCGGCTCAAGGACTGCAACGTGGCTTTTGCCTGCGAGCTCTACGACATCAAGGAAATCGGTGCCGGGCCCCAGTCACTGGTATTCGGAAAAGTCACCCGGGTATGGGTATCTGATGATGCAGCCCGTTACGATGACAAGAATCGCCTGACCTTCAATGGCGCTGCGATTGATCCGATCGGCCGTCTCGGCGGAAGCGAATACGTCACCTTCGGTGAAATCCTCAAAATTCCGCGGCCATCCTGAACCGGGGGCAGGGCAAAGGAATGGAACAGCTTAACCTCCGCCATCTCTACTATTTCTGGGTGATCAGCCGGGAAGGTTCGATCGCCCGAGCCAGTGAAGTCCTGGAGCTGGCGCCGCAGACCCTCAGTGGCCAGCTTGCCACGTTTGAAGCCTCAGTGGGTGGGCGCCTGTTCTCCCGGGAAAGGCGCAAGCTGATCCTCACAGACTACGGCCGGCTGATCCTCGGCTACGCCGACGACATATTCGCCCTCACCGGTGAGCTTGCCGAAACCCTGCGGCTTGATCCTTCCGAGCGCCCGCTGACCCTGCGAGCCGGCGTCTCCGCTTCCATTCACAAACTGATTGCCTACTACCTGCTGCAGCCGGCGATGGCGGGCGAGCGGTCCATCCAGCTTGAATGCCAGACCGGGCGCACCGAAGATCTCGTGCTCAGCCTGAAACGCAAGGAGCTGGATCTGGTTCTGACCGACCGGGTGCCACGGTTGCAGGAGGACGGCAATCTCACGGTACACCCTCTGGCGGGATCCAGCATGAGCCTGTTCGCCGCACCAGAGTTGGCAAGAAAGCTCAAAAAGGGGTTTCCCGAATCCCTGAATGGCCAACCGTTGCTGGCCAACGCCACGGATGCACCCTATTTCGAGCGACTGATGAACTGGTTTTCCCTGAATGGGGTTCGCATGAAACTTGTCGCTCGGGTAGATGACAGCGCACTGATCAAGGTATTTGGCAGCCAGGGCTATGGCGTGTTCGCTGCTCCAACCTCAATCCGCGAGGAGGTCTGCCGCCAGTATGAGGTAGAGCAGATTGCCTCAATTGAAGACGTCATGGATGAATTGTTCGCCATCACCCGTGGCCGAAAAACCGCCCATGAGGGCGTCCGTGCCATTGTCGATGCTCACACGGGTGATCGTGACGCCTGATTGCATCGAAAATAACGATCTTAAAAGCTCACAAAAGCTTATTTTATCGAACTCTGTTCCTGTCCATTATGGATTTGTGAAAGGCAGCAACCCGAAGAGGAGCAGTAGCTATGAAGACCATCCACAAATTCCGTCTGGAACCGGGCAAAGAGCCGACCACGCTCACGCTCAAAGAGGGTTACAGGGTGGTGCGCAGCGAATACATCGTGCCCCACAAGGCCGTCTACCTCTGGGTGGAGCAGCCCCTGAACGTAACCACACCAACCCTTGAGCGGCAGTTCCGAGTCGCTTATTCGGGCGAACCAGTGCCTGACAGCTTCGAATACCTCGATACCGCACTGGATCCATTTGGCCCTGAGGCGTACCACGTGTTTGCAATACCTGCCGGTGAAGAAGAGCTCTTCAATACGGCATCTGACGGTGCAAGCAACGACGCGTTCAGCAGGCAGAACTGGCAACACACAGCGATCTCTTGACCACTTCAGGGCCCTTCGGGGCCCTTTTTTATGGCGTCTCGATCGGCAGGTGGCCGGTTTTTACCCAGATGATTGTTTCCTTGTCCACGAACGGGTGATGCTGGCTCAGGTGGGGGCTCCGAATCCAGGTGCCCGCCGGGTAGCGACCATGTTCATCGCAAAACTCACCGGACAGCACGAATATCTCCTCGCCGCCGAAGTGCCTATGGGGTTGGAAAACCTCATTGGCCGGCCACTTCACCAGGGCCACATGCTCGTGCTCGAATTCGTGCAGCGGCATCACCTCAAGCCCGCCCATACCGGGCCGCCACGGCGCAGTGCGCGTATCGATGCGCACTGTGGATCCATCGCGTTCGTCGAACTGATGCAGCTTGACCAGCAGCGTGCAGCCTTCCTTACTGAAAGGGGCGTGTCCACTGCCTGGCGGGTTCCGTAAATAAGTACCGGCCGGGTAGTCGCCGGTCTCGTCGGAAAACACCCCATCCAGAACGAGGATTTCTTCGCCCAGTGGGTGCTCATGCCGGTTGAAGGAGGCACCAGGCTCGTACCTGACCACACTGGTCGCATGACCACGCTCTGCTTCCTCGCGGGCAAGAGGCTTTCTCAAAACACCACCGGCAGGGCTGGGCACCCAATCCTGCTCTTCGGTGCGGATGATGACTTTCTTGGAAAAGTCCATGTTGAGCATTGCGAACCTCAAAACCACCTGAAAATGAAGTGACTAATTACGTGGGCGCCAGCCTTCCGGATGCCTCTATTTGATCAGGGCCTGAATGTTCCGGAACTGCGGATGTTTGCAATGACGCATCCATTCAAACGCCACCATCTCAAGCGTTACAATCCTGGCGCCGCTCTCGTTCAGGCGGTCCAGAGCGACGTCCCGGTCAAACTCGTTGCGTGAGCCGGTGGCATCGGCCACCACCCATACCTTGTAACCAGCATCCAGCAGGCTAAGGGCGGTTTGCATCATACACACATGGGTCTCGCAGCCACCGATTACAATGTGCTGCCGGCCCTCCGGCAACTGGTCAACGAGCCCATCGGGGCAGGCATCAAAATGGTGCTTGGCCAGGGTCTGGTTGCAGAGCTCCCGGACCGCTTCAACATTATGTCCCAGCTTGTCCGGCAGCTGCTCGGTGCCCAGCACAGGAACTTCCATGAGCCCGGCAATGGTGGCCAGCACGATGCAGCGGTCCACCACCTCGTCGCCATGGCTAATGGCCGGCATCAGCTTTTCCTGGACATCGATGAGCAACAACGTCGATTGCTCGGCTTTCATCAGCATGAATAGTCTCTCCCCACAAACTGGATGATTATACTCGGCGTTGTACTAACGATAGTCCTGAATCTGCTCAACCGGTAAAGAGAAAACCCGTCTCGCCCGAATTTTTTTGACGATTTTCCCCGGGGGAGTTGCCAAGCGCCCGTAAAACCATTAAAGTTTGCGCCCTCAAATGAGCGACGACGTTGCTGATTTGAAACAGTTTATTGGAGAGGTGGCCGAGTGGCTGAAGGCGCACGCCTGGAAAGTGTGTAAACGTTAATAGCGTTTCGAGGGTTCGAATCCCTCCCTCTCCGCCAATACAAAACCCCAGCAGAAATGCTGGGGTTTTTTATTGGGTGATTGGCAGGGTAAGAAGAACCCTCGCGGGTTCGACCTAGGATTTCCTCCAAACCAACAACCGATTATTAGCCGGCATCCCGAAATCCTTTTCAAGCTTCAGCCCGGTTTCTTCACCCAGAGCCTCGAGATCCTCCATATCCCGAATTCCCATATGCGGCGCCTGTGTTCTAAGCGACAGGTCGAACCGTACATTGTTTTCACTGGTGTGCCGACCGCCATAGCTGAAAGGCCCATAGAGGCAGAAGATGGCGCCCCTGGGTAGGGCCTCCGCGAGGCCGCGAAACATTGCCTGCACTTCTTCCCAGGCCATGATATGCGCCGTATTGGCGGAGAACGCGCCGTCGATGGCGGGCAGGCTGGACCAATCTCCGTTCAATACCTCCAGGGCAATGGGCGGGTTGATATTTGTAAGGTGGGCATCGTCGATCCACGCCCGGGAAAGCTGGGCGTTCTGAGGGTGATCGGTGGGCTGCCAAACCACGTGGGGTAGGTGAGCGGCAAAGTGAACGGCGTGCTGGCCAGTGCCCGTGCCGATTTCCAGAATGGTGCCCGGCTGTTTGAAAAGCTCGACAAGTTTTTCCAGAATCGGCGCTTTGTTATTCTCGCAGGCTTGAGAAAACGGCTTGTCTTTTTGCATGCTCCGACCTTTCGACAGGGGGTAGTTTATGGCGGTTTCAATACGCCGGCTCAGCGGTGACCAGATTAAACCATACCTGGATGATCTCGCGCGCCTGAGGATCGAGGTGTTTCGCCATTTTCCCTACCTGTACGACGGTGATATGGACTACGAGCGCAAGTACCTCGATACCTACGCCCGCTCGCCAGAGAGCCTCTTCGTGCTGGCCCTGGATGGCGAAACGGTTGTTGGCGCCGCCACGGGCATCCCGATGGACCACGAAACGGACGAGTTCAAAGGGCCGTTCATCGAGCAGGGTTATGAGCCAGACAAGATCTTCTATTTCGGTGAGTCGGTGCTGCTGCCGAATTACCGGGGGCAGGGCATCGGGGTGGCCTTCTTCGACCACCGGGAAGGCCATGCCCGGGAACAGAGCCGTTTCACGCACTGCTGTTTCTGCGCGGTCGAGCGGCCTCAAGATCATCCCCTGAGACCCGCCGATTATCAGCCGCTGGACTCGTTCTGGCACAACCGCGGCTACCGAAAGGTACCGGAGCTGACCACCACCTACGCATGGAAAGATGTGGATCAGGCGGAGGAGACCGCCAAGCCCATGACGTTCTGGCTGAGGCGTATTGCCTAACGAACGCTGAAGTTGCTGAATTCCCCGGTTGGCGATTCCGGCGCAATATCCACCGCATCCACACGCGCATCCGGTGGGCCTTCGGCGCACCAGGTTCTGAGTTCGTCCAGGCGTTCCTCCGGGCCTTCGGCCACAATCTCAACTCGTCCATCGGGCAGATTGCGAGCGAACCCCGTCAAGCCCAGGGAAGAGGCCTTCTGTTCCGTGGAGGCGCGATAGTAGACCCCCTGTACGCGGCCGGATATCAGAAGTTGCCAGCGTTTGGTATCCATGGTTTGCTCCCGCTCGTTCTGTCGTGTCAGGCTTTATTTCAATCTACCGGTTCGGGCACGACCACTTCAAGGAGAGAGAACGCCGATGGCCTCCACCCACCTGAAACACAATGCAACTGGTTATGCCGATGCCCTGGTCTGCGAGGCGGAGGGATTGGAACGCCTTGCCAGCGCGCTTGATGAGGCCGGGGTGACTGACGTCGGTGTGCCGCACGTTTATCGGGTGAACGAAACCGAACTCGAAATCACCGCCATCCGGTCTTCCGGTGGCTCAGATCGGGCGCGGGAGGTGCTTGGTGAAGGGCTGGCCAGAATGCATGCCCTGCGTCAGGAGGCGTACGGCTGGGGCAGGGACAATTACATTGGCCTGGCACCGCAACCGAATCGCTGGTGCGACAACTGGGGTGAGTTTTTTGTCCACGACCGCCTTGGCTACCAGGTCTCACGTATTCGTGACGCCAGCCAGAGGACTCGCTTCGAACAGGTATTGGACCAGCACGGGGGCTTGCTGATGGACTGGCTGAACGCCCACTGTGAGCACCCGAGCCTTCTCCATGGTGATCTCTGGAATGGTAACGTGCTCTATGGCTCTGACCGCCCCTGGCTGATTGACCCGGCCGTCTACTGCGGTGATCGTGAAGCAGATATCGCCATGACACAGATGTTTGGTGGCTTCGGCGAAGCGTTCTATCGGGCCTACGACGCGTGTTGCCCACGAACACCGGTTTATGGCATCAAGCGTGAGGTCTACAACCTCTACCATTACCTGAACCACTACAACCTGTTTGGAGGTGGTTACCTGGAGGGTTGCCAGGTGGGTTTTGCCGCGATTGAAGCAATAGGCCGGGGCAGGGCCTAGATCAGGCCGGTACTGCGAAGCACGAAGACTCCCAGAGTGACAGTGATGCTTGCCAGAAGGGTCGTCAGGGCGATGATATTGGCCGCCAACCGGTCATTACCGCCCAGCGCCTTCACCATCACGAAACTGGCGGCCGCCGTCGGGCTGGCGAAGAACAGGAACATCAGGCCCAGCTCCGAACCCCGAAAACCGGCCAGCCACGCTGCGGCGGTGCAAAGCGCCGGCAGTATCACCATCTTGAACAGGCTGGAACCCAAGGCCGTTTTGCTGTCACTCCGGATGGCGCTCAGGGATACGGTCGCGCCGATGCAAAGCAGCGCCAGGGGCAGCGTGAGTGAGGCAAAGTAATCACCGCTGGTCATGACCCAGCCCGGCAGTGAGATATCCAGGGCGGCGAAGGGAATCGCCACGAAGACTGCCAGGATGAGCGGGTTGCGGATGATGTCATGGAAGATCTTCGTCCAGTCCGTTGTTTGCCCCGGTTGGTAGGCCACCAGCACGATCACCGAAAGTATGTTGTAGGAGATGATCACCAGGCCAAGCAGGATGCCACCTGCCGACAGGCCGAAGTCGCCGTAGAGATTGGCAGCAAGCGCCAGGCCGACGATTCCGCAGTTACCGCGAAACGCGCCCTGCACGTAAACGCCACGATCCTCCCGAACCACACGCCAGCGGGCCCAGAGCCAGGTGATGGCAAAACTCGCGAGGGTCGCACCCAGGTAAAACGCCAGAAGCCCGGGATTGAACGCGGTATCCAGATCGGCCCGGATGATGCTCAAAAATACCAGGGTCGGCAGGGTGGCCTTGAACACCAGCGCCGAAGCAGTATTCACAAACGCGTTATCGATCCAGCCGATCCGGCGAAGTCCCAGGCCGATAAAGACCATGGCAAACACGGGCAGTGTCGTTTCCATGGTTTGCAGGAACAGATCGATCAGGGTCATCAAGGGTGGCCGTCGGGTCGAAGAGAGTGACTGGGTTCACCTGAATTATAAGCGGGGAGAAAGCTAGGATGCTATGGGAATACCACGAAGGTATGGGGCGGAGAGGGGGAGTGCCGTAAAAAAACAGGGCCCCGAGGGGCCCTGATCACTTTCAGGCTTTCAGTTGGTCGCCAACGGGCAGGCGCCGGATGCGTTTGCCGGTTGCGGCATAGATCGCATTGCACAATGCCGGCGCTACCGGAGGCAGGCCTGGCTCACCAACACCACCCATGGCCTCATCCGGGTTATCGACCAGGTGAACCCGCAGGGTTTTGGGTGCATCCGGCATGCGCGGGATCAGGTACTTGTCGAAGTTACCCTGCTGCGCCACACCGTCTTCGAATGTCACCTCGCTTTGCAGCGCGATGCCAATGCCCATCACTATGGCACCTTCCAGCTGTGAGCGAATCCGCTCCGGGTTGGCCTGCGGGCCGCAGTCGAAGGCGATGTCTGCCCGGTGGATGGTGAGTTCGCCCTGATCATCCACCTCCACATCAAAGACAATCGCGGTGTACGACACGAAGCTGTGGTGGAAGGCGAGGCCCAACCCACGATTCTTGCCGGTGGATTTACCCCAGTCCGCCTCCCTGGTTACCCGCTCGATTACGTTACGCATGCGCCCGATGTCGATCGGGTATAGATCCGGGTCTTCGCCATAATTCCAGCCATCTCCCACGGTGAGATTGTGGATCTCACGGTCCGGGCCGAGCAGGTCCAGCACGTAATCGCGATGGTCCTTGCCGGCGGCTACAGCCATCTCATGGGCAAAGCTCTGGATCGCCCATGCATGGGGCAGGTTGTAGACCGAGCGGAACCAGCCGATTCGCACATGGGCGGGTGCAGGTGGATTCTCCAGCCTCAGGGCCGGCACCGAGAAAGGCATGGTGTTAAAACCCATGCCCAGTTCGAATTCGCCCTTGTGTTTCGGGTCGGGCGCAAACAGCGAGCCGATACTGGGAGAGAGGGTCCGGTGCAGCCAGCCGGTGGCCTGCCCGTTGTTGTCCAGTCCCGCTTCGAGATAATCCACAGACACGGCGTGATAGTAGGCGTGGTGAATATCATCTTCCCGTGACCACTGCAGCCGGACCGGCCGACCTTTGAAGGCCTCGGCGATACTGGCCGCTTCAATCGCAAAATCCGGTTTGGACTTGCGACCGAAGCCGCCGCCCAGCAGGGTAACGTGGACGGTCACGTTCTCCGCATCCAGACCCAATCGCCCGGCCACGGTATCCCGGGTCGCCTGCGGATTCTGGACGGGCGCCCATACCTCAGCCTTGCCGTCCTTGATCCGCACGGTTGCCACCGGGGGCTCCATGGGAGCCTGGGCCATGTGGGGCATGTAGTAGGTGGCGGAAACCCTTTTGTCGGCATTTTCCAGAGCTGTGTCCAGATCGCCATGCTGACGGACGACCTTGCCAGGTTGCTGCGCCGCTTTCTCAAGGGATTCTCTGTAAGTGGCGGACGTATAGCTTGCGTTGTCGCCGGCAGGCTCCAGATTCCAGTCGATCTTCAGAGCCTTGCGACCCTCCATGGCGGCCCAGGTATTCGATGCCACCACGGCAATACCACCGAGCGGGCTGAAACCTGCCGGTTGGCCGGTGCCCTCAACCTTGAGTACTTTCTCAACACCGGGCACCTTGAGGGCCTCGGTGTCGTCGAAATCGCCAACAGTAGCCCCGTAAACCGGTGGACGGGCGATCACTGCATACAGCAGGCCCTCGAACGGAACATCAGCGCCATACACCGCCTTACCGGTGACAATATCCTCACCGTCGATGGCTTTAGGGTATGCGGACTTCAGCTCGCCGTTAATGAGGCCGGTTTCCTTGCCGACAAATCGCAGCTCGTCGTCGCGCTTGAGTACCAGTGCATTGCGCCCGGGAACGTCGAGCTCCCGAGCCTTGGCTGCGAGTTCCCCAAAGCCGAGTTCCTTGCCGGAAGGCCTGTGAACGATGGTGTGTACGCCAGCCTGCACCTCACTAACCGGCACGCCCCACTCATTGGCGGCCGCCTGTTCCAGCATCTGCCTGGCCGCCGCTGCGGCTCGGCGCATGGGCTGGTACCAGTGGCGCATGCTGCGGGAACCGTCAGTGTTCTGGTTGCCGTATTTGTCGTGATCGCCTTCCGCCTGCTCGACCCTTACCTGATCCCAGTCCGCGCCAAGCTCGTCGGCACCGACCATCACCAGGCTGGTCCGGATGCCCTGACCCATTTCGGAGCGGTTGTTCACAATGGTAACCAGGCCATCAGCATCGATATGGATGAACACGTTCGGGTCGTCCACCCAGCCGCCGGGCATGGCTCCCGCACCGAATTGAGCCTTTTCATTGCCAGCCAGGGCCACATCCCAACGGGCTGCAAGCACCAGGGCAGAGCCACCCGCCAGGCCCATCAGGAAGCGCCTGCGGCTCACGTTGGCTATCATCAAGTTGTCATCGGCGCTCATGCTTCACCCTCCTTGCCGGAAGCCCGTTCGATCGCCGCCAGAATGCGGTTGTAGGTGCCACAGCGGCAGAGATTCCCTGCCATGGCATCCACAATCTCCCCGGTTTCAGGGTTCGGTGTTCTTTTGAGCAACGCTGTGGCGTTCATGATCTGGCCACCCTGGCAGTAACCGCACTGGGCCACCCCGAGATCGAGCCAGGCCTGCTGAACCTTGCTTCCAACCGGGTCGTCGGCCATGGCTTCAATGGTGGTGATCTCGCCACTGGCCGCAGAGACCGGTGTGACGCAGGAGCGGATTGCCGTTCCGTTGAGATGAACTGTGCAGGCACCGCACTGGGACATCCCGCATCCGAACTTGGTTCCTTTGAGGCCGACAACGTCGCGGATTACCCAGAGCAGGGGCATGTTGTCGGGGACGTCGAGCTCGTAGCGCTCGCCGTTAATCGTGAGGGTAGCCATAACGTCCTCTCGTTTATGAGTTTTGCGTCTCCTTCACTGTAGCCCTACGAACTGGCAGAGTAAAAAGAGCAATCTGGATGAAAGGTAATAAAATCGCTTGCACGCTCGCCTCGGGCCTGGGCTATAGTAGGCCCCGGAAACAAGAGAAGAAGAGGATAAGGATGGACGCCGTTAATCCCACCCCCGAACAGCTGCAAAAAGTCCTGGCGGATACCCCGAAAGACCAGCCCGTTGTCATGCTGAATCTGCTGCGCTTCCGTGATAGGGCCAATTACAAGGAAGAGGCGCCGGAGCGAAGCGGCCGCGAAGCCTACAAGCTCTACATGGAAGAGGCTGCCGCCTGCGTAAAATCGGTCGGCGCAGAAGTCATCTGGTCTGGCCGCAGTGTTGGATCGCTGATTGCGCCCCCGGATGAATCCTGGGATCAGGTGCTTCTGGTCAGGTATCCCTCAATCGATGCCTTCATGGCCATGATCGAAAGCCGGGAATACAAAGGCGTGGTCAAACACCGCACCGCTGCCCTTCAGGATTCACGGCTCGTCGCCAATCTTGAAACCAGGATGTAAATAAAACCGGATCAAAGCCCGGCTTGCTGGATGGCCATGTCGCTGATGGTTCCTGCGGCGATAGAGAGCAGGGCATTGCGGCGCCAGAGGTGAATAATCACCACGAGGACGCCGGGAAGCAGGGCATCGAACCCCATCCATGAACCGGACCAATCCGCCGAGCGCTGCAGAAATACCGTGGCCAGCAACGCCATCACGGCCGCGGGAAGGTAGCGCCCCAGGTGTCGCACCAGTGGATGTTCCGTGTGCCTCTCGAAAAACAGGAAGGGAATCACCCGCGTGGCAAAGGTCGCGACTGCCGCTACCGCAATGAATGCCGCCAGATAGCCGGATTCACCCATGGCTGCTCTCCTCGCCCGGTGCCTGCCCGCGATGCTTCCGGTATTCGAACAGCAGGACGGCAGTGACCAGCGCAATGGCACCGATCAACTGGTGTGCCGGTGGCAAAACCAGCATGGCGACGCCCGCGGCCGCTGCTCCGAGCCAGATTGGGAAACCCTCTCCCAGGGCTTTGAATTGCTCCAGAGTCAGAACAATGAACAGAGCCACCAGCGCGAACTCGATGCCGGTGCTGTCAAAGGCGACATTGTCTCCAAGCAATGCACCAATTGCGCAACCCGCCACCCAGTAACACTGGTTAAAGCCGGTAATTCGGAAATCGACCTCCTGTTCGTGGGCCCGGTCGCTTCCTCGTGGGCGGCTGGTGAGCAGGGAATAGGTTTCATCGGTCAAACCGAAAATCAGATAGAGTTTTCGCCAGCCAGCGCCCTTGAACTGGCCCAGCAATGAAAGCCCGTAGAACAGATGTCGGGCGTTCAGAACAAACATCGCAATGAAGACTTCCAGCAGGCCCGCGTTAACGGACAGAAGACTGACGGCCAGTATCTGGCCGGCTCCGGCGTAAATCACGATTCCCATCAACGGCGCAGCCCACCAGGCATACTCGAGCTGGGTTGAGAACAGCACACCAAAGGCCATGCCCAGCGGAAGATAGCCGAACAAGATGGGCAGCGTGAGTCTGAAGACGGACTGGTTCATTAGCATCCAAACGGTCAGAAAGCGGCGATCATAGAGAATCGGTGGAATTTTTTGAAGTGGTTAACACCATTAACGAGGGCGAGCGATGAAAAGCTGACGCTGAGAGTGCAATAAAAGTGTCACAAAATCGGCATACCATCCGCGACATAGCCCGCTGTTGGAGTTGTCATGTTCGGCACAGTAAGAACCCGCATCCTTTTTTTCGCCTTTCTCTCGGTCTTTGCCGTCGCAGGACTTTCCGCTCTGTCCTGGAGCATCATCCTGAAAGCGGAAGACGCCTCCAAAACCCTGATCCAGACTAACCTTAACGAAGCCTGGCTACTGGCGGACCTCGAACAGGACCATCGGCACCTCCAGGATCTTGCCTACAAGATCAAGGCTCAGCTTCTGCTGTGGGATGAAATCGAGACCGAGTTCAGCCGTTTGGAGACCGCTTTGCCGGCACATTGGCAGAGTCTGGAAACGGATCCGGGGTTGAGCGAGTGGGCAGAGGCACATCGTGAGGATTTCGAGCGGGTATTGGCGCTTATCGCCCGGATGAAAGAGGGCATTGCAGAGAAAAGCTATTACCGTGTCGGGCAGGTCGTGGATTTCGATCTGTTCCCGGCCATGGAGCCGATGCTCGAAGCGATTGCTGGTCGACAGTTTCAAAGCAGGACGTCTGTATCTGACGGCGCCGACGAGTTGCTGTCGTTTCTGGCAGGCCAGCAGACCTTTGTGATTGCCGGTTCCGTATCCTTTCTGGTTATTGTTATCGCCATGACCTGGTGGCTGAGGCAGTCGGTTATTCTGCGCTTGCAGGGTATGCAAAACGATCTGGTTGCCATGGAAAAGAACGCGGATCTTACACGGGTGCCAGTCCTGAAAGGGCGGGACGAAGTGGCTGGCGTTGCCAATGCACTGGGTGGGTTGGTTTCCCGGTTCGAGCATTTCATCGCAGACATCCGGTCGGCTGCCGGTGGTCTGGATGAGCGTTCCGGCGCCCTGGATAACGGTGCGGAATCTCTCCAGGCAGCATCAGAGAAGACTCGGTCGCAGATCCACGACGTCAGCCAGTCCATGGCCGCCATTGCCGATCAGGCCTCGGCCATTGAGCGAGCCACAGATGAGTCGGCCAATACCGTGAAATCTGCGGTGGCGGCCAACGAAGAAGTCCAGCATCGACTCACCACCAGCGAGGGCGCTGCGGAACATACGGTGGATGTCATTTCGCGCGTTTCGGGATCCATTCATGCCCTTAACGAATCCACGGGCAAGATTGAGCAGGTCATCGGAGTGATTGCCGATATTGCCGAGCAGACCAACCTGCTGGCTCTGAACGCAGCGATCGAAGCGGCTCGAGCAGGGGAGCACGGTCGTGGATTTGCCGTGGTAGCCGATGAGGTTCGGACCCTGTCCCGTCGCACCTCTGACTCTACCCGGGATATATCCCAGTGGGTGCAGGACCTTGTATCCGGCGTAAGCAGCGTCGATGCGCTTTTGGAAGAAATGCGCGATGCCGGCAGCAGCAACCGCGAGCATCTGGCTGCGCTCAAGGGACACCTTCAATCCCTGCAGGGCCAGTTCGTGGATCTTGAGAACCACAGCGCCGAGATCAGCTCTGCGGTTGCGTTTCAACGGGACGAGATCGGTCGGGTAGGCCGCCGTTCCACAGCGCTGGACGAAAGCGCCGATTTCCTCATTGAAACTGTCGAGCAAACCCGGACCATCAGCGAAGCGCTCAGGCAGGAGTCAGTCTCAATGCGGCAATTGATCGCCCGTTTCCGAACGGCCGCAGAACCAGCCTGATCAAGGATTGTTTGCCCGGATCCCCTCTCCGGGCTTCTACCTCGCCACCATAACTCGTAACATGGTTGCGTCAAAGGAGGTAGTATGACCGACAGCGCCGAAAACCAGCCCGAGCAAGACCCCAGACAGGAAAAATTCGTTGTCGACACCGAGTTGCTGACCGAAGACCAGCTTCAGGGCCTGGTGGAAGAGTACTGCACCCGATACCACGGACTGAACGACACTGAAAACCCCATGGGCGAGCAGAGCAGGGTAATGTCTGCGGTGCGCCGGGGCGATCTGGTGGTCTGGTTCGATCCCGTGGAAAACACCGCCGGGCTGGGTGTGCCGGCTTAGGCGTCAGGTGTGTCACGGTATTTGTGTTTGCACCTACCCGGGGCAGGAACTAAACGTTACAATCGCGCTGTTTTCCGAAAGCCGTGTGCGAGGTGAATTTTGATCAGGGTACTGGTTGTAGATGACCATGAGCTGGTGAGGTCCGGTATTACCCGGATGCTGGCTGACAACCCGGACATTGAAGTCATCGGGCAGGCGCCATCCGGAGAGGATGCCATCGATTTCGTCCGCCAGGAGCGGCCGGACATCGTGCTCATGGATATCCGCATGCCAGGCATTGGGGGCCTTGAGGCGACCCGTCGCATACTCCGCATTGATGATTCCATTCGCGTGATCGTGGTAACCGCCTGTGCGGACGACCCTTATCCGACCCGCGTCATGCAAAGCGGTGCCACCGCCTACATCACCAAGGGCGCGGATATCAAAGAGATGGTTCGCGCCATTCGTATGGCTCACACCGGCCAGCGCTATATCAGCCCGGAAATTGCCCAGAAGATGGCCCTGAAGCAATTGGGCGGCGGCGATCGCGACGAGGACGGCGAGCTCTCGCTGTTCGACCGGCTTTCCGAGCGGGAAATGCAGATCGCGATGATGGTGGTGGATTGCCAGAAGGTGCAGGACATTTCGGACAAGCTGTGCCTGAGCCCGAAGACCGTGAACAGCTACCGCTACCGGATCTTCGAGAAACTGGAGATTTCCAGTGATGTCGAATTGGCCCTGATGGCAGTGCGGCTCGGGTTGCTTGATGCCGACAAGGTCTGACCCTGAGAGCACCCACATCGGGGAGTTTGACAGCAAGAGCTTCCTGAAACAGTTGACCGAGCGGCCCGGCGTCTACCGAATGTACGACGAGGGTGGCTCGGTTCTTTACGTGGGCAAGGCCCGCAACCTGAAAAAACGGGTTGGCAGCTACTTCCGCAAGACCGGCCTTGCGCCCAAGACCGAAGCCCTGGTTGGCAAGATTGCCTCTATCGAGGTGACGATTACCGGCAGTGAAACCGAGGCGCTGCTGCTCGAACAGAATCTCATCAAATCGTTACGGCCGCCCTATAACATCCTGCTCCGTGACGATAAGTCCTATCCCTATATCTATTTGTCGTCCCACAGCGATTACCCCTCGCTGACGTTTCGTCGTGGGCGCACCAAAAAGGGCGGTGGCACCTGGTTCGGGCCGTTTCCGAGCTCGGGTGCGGTCAAGGAAAGTCTTAATGTATTACAGAAGATATTCCGTATAAGAAACTGTAGTGAAAGCTTTTTCAGGAACCGAACAAGGCCTTGCCTGCAGTACCAGATCAACCGTTGTACGGCACCGTGTGTTGAATACATCACGCCCGAGGAGTACCAGCAGGACATCCGCCACGCCACCATGTTTCTCGAGGGGAAAAACCCTGCGATCCTCCACGATCTGATGAATGCCATGGAGGCCGCTTCCAAGAACCTGGAGTTCGAGAAAGCAGCGGCCTATCGGGACCAGATCAATCATTTGCGCCATGTTCAGGAACAGCAGTCGGTAGACGGTGAGGGCGGCGATGCGGATGTCATCGCCATTGCCCAGGATGCGGGTATCGTCTGCATCGTGGTGATCATCGTGCGCGGCGGCCGTGTGCTCGGCACCAAGGACTATTTCCCCCGCTACTCCATCGAGCAGACCGAGGGCGAACTGCTCAGTGCCTTCCTCGGGCAGTATTATTTCGGCGGCAACACCCGGCGGGAGATTCCGCGGGATATCCTGGTGCCGGTTGAGGTGGAAGGTCAGGAACTGTTGGCCCAGGCCCTCAGCGAGTCTGCAAACCGGGAAACCCGGATTCGGGGCAATGTTCGCGGTGAACGCCGCCGGTGGCTGGAATTGGCCATGACCAACGCCCGCCAGACCCTGCTAACTCACCTGGCGAGCAAGGAGACCGTATACCGGCGCCTGCTGGCCCTGAGGGATCTTCTGGAGCTGTCGGAGACGCCGTCACGCATGGAGTGTTTCGATATCAGCCACAGCCACGGGGAAAATACCGTCGCATCCTGTGTGGTTTTCGATGAGAATGGCCCCCTGAAGAGTGATTACCGCCTGTACAATATCGAGGGCGTGACCGCCGGCGATGATTACGCCGCCATGCGCCAGGTGCTTTCCCGCCGTTACAAGCGGATGGTGGCCGGTGAGGGCAAGCGGCCGGATCTGGTCTTCATTGACGGTGGTAAAGGGCAGTTGAACATTGCCCGGGAAGTATTTGACGAGCTTGAGATTTCGGACATCCCGCTGATCGGCGTCGCCAAGGGCGTAACCCGTCGTGCAGGCATGGAGCAACTGATAGACGCCATGACTGGGGATGTCTTCCGGGTGCCGGCTGATTCGCCCGCGTTGCACCTGATCCAGCACATTCGGGATGAGTCCCACCGGTTTGCTATAACCGGGCACCGGGCGCGCCGTGATAAAAAGCGCCGGCAGTCTACACTGGAAGGCATTGAGGGCGTGGGACCGAAGAAACGGCGCGACCTGATTCGATACTTTGGCGGGATACAGGAACTCCGCAAGGCCGGGGTCGACGAGATGACCAAGGTTCAGGGCATCAGCAAATCACTGGCCGAAACCATATACGCAGCATTGCACGACGAGTAAGGACAGCATGAATTTACCAAACATCCTCACCCTTTCCCGCATCATCATGATTCCGGTGTTCGTGGTGATTTTTTACCTTCCGGTGGGGTGGAGCTACCTCGTGAGCGCGGCGATTTTCGGATTGGCGGCGGCCACGGACTGGCTGGACGGTTATCTGGCCCGCAAGCTCGACCAGAGTACGCCGTTCGGCGCGTTTCTCGATCCGGTCGCGGACAAGTTGATGGTGGCTGTTGCGCTGGCGGTGTTGATCGAGGAGCACTCGGCGATTCTGCTGACGATCCCGGCCACTGTGATCATCGGTCGTGAAATTGTCATTTCCGCATTGCGGGAGTGGATGGCAGAGATTGGCAGCCGCGCCAGCGTAGCGGTTTCCTACATCGGTAAGATCAAGACCACCGCGCAGATGGCTGCAATTGTCGGCCTTTTGGCGTTTCCTCCCGGCGTGCTCTGGGCTAATGTCGCCCTGGGTCTGCTCTATATTGCTGCAATTCTTACGCTCTGGTCCATGGGCCTTTACCTCAAGGCTGCCTGGGCGGATCTGTTTCCGGAGAAGGCCTCAGTTCAGACGGATAGTCACACGTCCTAGCCCATTCAATCACCCGGGTGGCCAGTTCGCTGCCCGCGGTACCGAAGGCCTCAACAATCTGGTCAACGGATGTGCCTGAGGCCGGCTCTACGATCCGGATGCTGCGAGTACACAGGGTGGCCCTGGAGCGGTCGTGAATCATCTGCAGGTGCAGCTCAATGACCACCTCCGGTCCGGATTCCGGGATTTGCGAATGAAACCCCGAGAGTTCGGTGACCAGGGTCAACTCAGCCTGTGCCGGATTGGTGTCGGTAATGACGTTTGTGTAGGCACCACTCTGACGAAGGCTATTGACCAGTGTGTCCCGAACCACCACTGGCCCGGTGTCCCTCCAGCGTGTTCCCTCATAGGCCCGGAACTCACTGGGTGCGGGCTTGGCCAGAATCCGCGATCCGGCTAAAGGCTCTGATGCGTAGGGCGTGTCCACGCGAAGCGATGCCATAACGGGTTGCCCGACCGCCGGTACCGCCCGAACCACAGCCAGGTCCATAACCCTCGGTGGCTCCGGGTTCGGAAACACCGTGCAGCCACTGCTGAGGGCAGCACCGAGGAGGAGCGTCAGGTTCCTGATTGACCTCAATGTCACTGTGCCATCTCCTTCATGGTTTCGTTGCCGAACAGAGTGCCTGTGGGGTCCTGCTCCAGGCGGTGCGTAAACTGATTCAGGCTACGCAGGGTTGCCCGGAGCTCCCGTAGCGCGGGCGCCAACTCTCCCATACCCTGCAGCCCGGCATCCATCGCCCCCTGGTTGTTTCGGGTCAACTCATCAATTCGCTCCATGGTGGTGGTCATTACCGCGAGCGCTTGGTCCATGGATTGCAGAACCCGCTGGCCATCGTTTTGCAGCAGTTCGTTGGCGTTATCCGAAACGTTGGACACTTTGATCGCAGCTTCTTCAGCGCGAATGGCGGCGGCATCGAATTGTTCGAGCAGGGCGATCAGCTGGTCCCGGCGGTCGAGCAGGGCGTCTGTGGCTTCCCGTGTGTTTTCCAGGATGGCCGATGCGTTGTCGATGTTGTCAGCCGATAACAGCGCCGTCGCGCTGGTAAGCAGCTGGTCGGCTTTGGCCAGGAGTTGCTCGCCGTTGGAAAGCAGGCTGGTGAACGCCGAGGGCTCGGCAATGATCACCGGCGGGTTGTCCTCGTCACCTTGCAACGCGGGTTTGTCCGGGCTTCCACCACTGAACTGCACGCTCATGCTACCGGTGATGTTGGCGAGCACCAGGCCGGCTTTCGTGTTCTCCCGAATGGGAACCGACTGATCCACCCGAACCAGAACCCGCACATGGCCGGGATTGTCCGGGTCCAGCTTCATCTCCACCACATCACCAATCTGAACGCCGCTGTAAAGCACAGGGTTACCTTCGGACAGGCCGCCGACGGCGTGATCGAACACAATCTCGTAGTAGCCCCATTCCCGATCGGCGGAGGATTTCGCCAGCCACAGAGAAAAGATCAAGGCGGCCGCAAAGGCCAGGATGGTAAACAGGCCAATGATCAGGTGGTGGGCCCTTGGCTCCATGGTTACTGCTCCTGATTCCGTTTTTCCAGATGATCCCTGAATGCGTAACTCGCTGCCCGGCCACGGGGCCCGTTAAAGTAGTCCTGGACCCAATCGTCCTCCGTGGCGGCGACCTTTTCCAGCGTATCAGCTACCAGCACCTTGCGCTGTGACAGTACCGCAACCCTGTCACAGGTTGAGTACAGGGTGTCCAGATCATGGGTGACCAGAAACACCGTCAGCCCCAGCGCATCCCGCAGCGTGACGATGAGTCTGTCGAAGGCGGCTGCGCCAATCGGGTCCAGCCCCGCGGTGGGCTCATCCAGGAACAGTATCTCAGGATCAAGGGCCAGGGCCCGTGCCAGGCTTGCGCGTTTCACCATACCGCCGGAAAGCTCGGACGGATACCGAACCGCTGCGTCAGGCGATAACCCGGTCAGCGCCAGCTTCATGCGCGCCAGCTTTTCCGCTTCTGGCCGTTTCAGGCCCGCGTGCTCGATCAGCGGAACGGCGATATTCTCCTGCAGGTTCAGGGACGTAAACAGGGCGCCCCCCTGGAACAGCACACCGAAGCGCTGCTCTATGCGCGAACGCGCCCGTGCCGAAAGCTGGATAAGATCCTCGCCAAATACCCGGATGTGGCCAGAGGCTGGCGTATTCAGGCCGACGATGCTGCGCAAAAGTACCGTCTTGCCAGTACCGGAACCGCCGACCACGCCCAGAATTTCACCCCGCAGAAGATCCAGGTCCAGATCCTCGTGGACAATGTGATCGCCAAAGCGGTTGCACAGGTCCCGCACCTCAATGACTGGCTCATTGCTTGTTTGAGGATTTGGAGACGCTGCCATATCTGCCATGATCACCAGCCCATTTCCATAAAGAATAGTGCAGCAATGGAATCCAGCAGAATCACCATGAAGATCGACTGAACCACGCTGGAGGTGGTGTGCTCACCCACCGATTGGGCGCTGCCCGCCACCTTGAAGCCTTCCAGGCAGCCAATCACCGCAATCAGGAAGGCAAAGATCGGCGCCTTAACAATGCCCACAACGAAATGCTGAAGGGCGATATCCCGCTCAACGATGGCCATGAACTGCGTCGGCGTTATATCCAGCACCAGCGCACAGACCATGGCGCCGCCCACCATACCCGAGATCATCCCCACGAAGGTGAGAATGGGCAGGCTCACCATCATGGCCATTACCCGGGGCAGCACGAGCAGTTCAATGGGGTTCAGGCCCAGGGTGCGGATGGCATCCAGCTCCTCGTTAACCTTCATGGCGCCAATGTGGGCGGTGAACGCGCTGGCGGTTCGGCCGGCCAGAAGGATCGCGGCCAGCAGCACCCCGAATTCCCGCAGGAAGGAAAACGCCACCAGGTTCACCGTGTAAATGGTGGCGCCGAAATCGTCCAGCACGGTTGCACCCAGAAAAGCCACCACAGCGCCCACCAGAAAAGTCAGCAGTGCCACGATAGGCAGGGCATTCAGGCCGGTGTCATGAACCGCAGCCACAAAGGGCGTCATCCGCCAGCGCCAGGGCCGGGGAAGGTTCCAGGCCAGGGTGCCGAGGGTCTGGCCAATAAAGCCCACAAGGATCCACAGCAGCCGGAAGATGCTTTCCACCTTCTGGCCGGTTCCGGTCACAAAGCTCCACACGAGGGAAGGCGAGCGCCGATCCGCCTCAGGCTGATTTTTCATGGCCTCGCAAACAGCAGCAATCAGGGCGGATGTTTCCCGGGGTAATTCGCTATCGGCCGAGGCGGCTTCGAGCAAACGTTCTGGGCCGATCAGGGAGGCCAGTTGTGAGGCGCCGGCGGTATCAATCCGCGTCAGCCCCGAGAGGTTGATCGACAGTTTAATCAAATCCCTGGAGGACATGGATGACGCCAGGGACGACAGAGACCGGTAATGGCTCAACAGCCAGTCGCCGTTCACACTCAGAGTGCCGGCTTCAACGCTGACGGATCCGGGGCTGGACGTCGGTTGTTGTGGATTGGTCTGTTCGGATGAATCAGGACTGGGCACGTTCTGTCGAATCCCTGAGTGATTTTGCCTGCCAATCCCTAGCTTAAAGAGTGCGGGGGATCTCTGCCAGTGACGAAGCTGCATGTTTGCATGCTGCCGCGCAATTGGCCAAACTTTGCCCACAATCTCCAGTAAAACAAAAACTTGATAAAAAACTATTGACGCCCGAACGGTAATCCGTAGAATACGCAGCCGTTGACGAGGCAATGCCCCGGAAACAAAGAGCGGGAATAGCTCAGTTGGTAGAGCACAACCTTGCCAAGGTTGGGGTCGCGAGTTCGAATCTCGTTTCCCGCTCCAATTTCAAGTCTCTCATTGCCCACCTGAGAGCACAAAGATCCGATCCCTTCGATCTTTTCCGGCGCGGTGGCAGAGTGGTTATGCAGCGGACTGCAACTCCGTGTACGCCGGTTCGATTCCGACCCGCGCCTCCATTATTTTTCCTTCTTTCTATCATTTCAGCTTCAGGCCAGATTCGTCTCGCTGTGCAGCAAATGTCCGATCATCTGGCGCCTCAACACCCTGATATGCTTCAATGACTTGTATCTTGTCAGACCAGCCACCACGGCTGTCTGCTGTATCTCGGTGCGTGGTCGAAAATAATGAAAACAGACGAACAGAAGGTCAAACGCAGGCGTTCCGGCCTTCGTGGCCGACAGCTGGAGCCCACTGTGCTGTCGGGGCTTCGGGAACTGATCGGTGACGAACGCGTTGATTCGTCATTGCGTCATCGCGATCGACTGATCGAGCACCTGCATCTGATTCAGGATGCCGACGGCTACCTCTCCATGGCCCGTCTGCGGGCCCTTGCGTCTTTCATGAACCTGCCCATGGCCGACGTTTATGAAACGGCCACGTTCTACGCACACTTCGATGTTGTTCACGATGAACAAACGCCGCCACCGGCAATCACCCTGAGGGTCTGCGATTCGCTCTCCTGCCAACTGGCGGGTGCAAGCGCACTCCATAAAACACTGGCTGACGGGACTGACCCTGCCCAGGTGCGTGTGGTTCACGCGCCTTGCATGGGCCGCTGCGATACGGCGCCCGTGGTGGCCGTGGGGCACCATCACGTGGGCAACGCGACTGCCGAAACGGTTGGCGCCGCAGTGGAACAACAGCAGGTGCAACCCGACGAGATTCATTGGCAAAAGCTGGCGGATTACCGCTCCGCGGGTGGCTACCAGTTACTGAAGGATTGCCGCGAGGGCCGGGTTACCGTTGATTCCCTTGCGGAAGAGCTGGAGCACGCCGGCTTGCGGGGCCTCGGCGGCGCCGGATTCCCCACCTATCGCAAATGGCAGGCCGTGCGAGCCGAACCCGGGCCACGTTACGCGGTGATTAACGCGGATGAGGGAGAGCCTGGCACGTTCAAGGATCGCTATTACCTCGAACGTGAACCCCACGGATTCCTGGAGGGCGCCCTGGTCAGTGCCTGGGCGGTTGAGGCTCAGGCTCTGTACATCTACCTCCGGGACGAGTATCCCGGCCTCCTTGTTGTGCTGAAAGACGCCATTGCCGAATTGGAAACTGCCGGCATCGTAGAACCGGGCTTTGTGATCCTGCGCCGTGGTGCCGGTGCTTACATTTGCGGCGAGGAATCGGCCCTGATCGAGTCTCTGGAAGGAAAACCCGGCAAGCCCCGCCACCGCCCGCCTTTTGTGGCCCAGAAAGGCCTGTTTGGTCAGCCCACCCTGGTCAACAACGTCGAGACCGTTTACTGGATCCCTCGCATTCACGCCCAGGGCGCCGAGTGGTATGCGAGCCAGGGGCGGCATGGTCGTAAAGGGCTTCGAAGCTTTTCGGTCTCCGGCCGGGTGGCTCGCCCCGGCGTTCATGTTGCGCCTGCAGGAGTCACCCTTAATGAGCTCATTGAGGAGTACTGCGGCGGCATGGCTGAAGGTCATCGCCTCGTGGCTTACCTTCCCGGCGGCGCTTCCGGCGGCATACTGCCGGCCAGCAAAGCCGATATTCCACTGGATTTCGACACCCTGCAGGAACACGGCTGCTTCATCGGTTCGGCCGCTGTGATTGTTCTGTCGGATCAGGACGATCTGCAAGCCGCGGCCGCCAACCTTTTGGGCTTCTTTGCGGACGAATCCTGCGGGCAGTGCACGCCCTGCCGTGTGGGTACTGAAAAAATGCTGACGCTGCTGGAGCGGGATACCTGGGATGAACAGACGCTCCAGCAACTGGCCGCCGTGATGGCCGATGCGTCCATCTGTGGTCTTGGCCAGGCCGCCCCCAATCCGGTGCTGAGCCTGCTGCGGGATTTTCGCAGCGAACTGGCCAGCCAAAACCTGATCGCCAAGGGGTAGGGAGGCAGCCATGAGCGAACCGAAAACAGCCATGAGTGATTCCAGTACAAGTTTTACCCTCACCCTCGACGACGTGGAGGTTCAGGCTTACCCCGGCGAAACCCTCTGGCAGGTCGCCAAGCGAGCCGGAGAAATCATCCCGCACCTGTGCTTCAAAGACGCGCCGGGCTACCGTGCCGATGGCAATTGTCGGGCCTGCATGGTGGAAGTCGAAGGCGAGCGGGTGCTCGCCGCAAGCTGCATTCGGGAAGCTGCGCCCGGCATGGTTGTGCGAAGCGCTGGCTCTTCGCGTGTTCAGGCAGCCCGCAAAGGGGTTCTCGAATTACTGCTGGCCGACCAGCCTGAGCGAGAAAGCAGTCCCGATCGGTCCAGCCATTTGTGGGACACGGCGGACCAGCTGGCCATCGATGCCGCTGCCGTGCGCCAGCGCCTGCCGGCACGTTCAGACCGGGACGGGCCCACGGTACACCACGTTGAACCCCGCTCCGATTCACTGCCTCACGCCGGGGGCCATGACGCCACCCATTCGGCCATGAACGTGAATCTGGACGCCTGCATCACCTGCGGCTTGTGCGAGCGGGCCTGTCGGGAAGTGCAGGGCAACGACGTGATTGGCCTGGCACATCGCGGCGCCGCTTCGAAAGTCATCTTTGATTTTGATGACCCCATGGGCGACAGCACCTGCGTTGCCTGCGGCGAATGCGTGCAGGCCTGCCCGACGGGCGCGCTCATGCCCGCCACCCTGATGGATGCCCGGGGCCGCGGAGACTCCGCCACGGCCGACCGCACGGTGGATTCCGTTTGCCCCTATTGTGGCGTGGGCTGCCAACTCACCTATCACGTGAGAGACGAGCCTGCGAGTGCCCAGTCAGGAGCGGGCGAGCAGCGAGGGCGTATTCTCTTTGTGGAGGGTAAAGACGGCCCCTCCAACCAGGGCAGGCTGTGCGTGAAAGGCCGCTTCGGGTTTGATTATCCGTCCCACCCGGCGCGGCTAACCCGGCCACTGATTCGCCGGGAGGGCGTTCCCAAAGGGCTCGATCCACACTTTGATCCGGCGAATCCGTTGACCCATTTCCGGGAAGCAAGCTGGGAAGAGGCACTGGAACTGGCGGCAACTGGATTAACCACACTGAAAGACCACCACGGCCCCAGCGCGCTGGCCGGCTTTGGCAGCGCCAAGTGCTCCAACGAAGAAGCCTGGCTGTTCCAGAAGCTGGTGCGCACCGGTTTCGGCTCCAACCACGTGGACCACTGCACCCGGCTCTGCCACGCCAGCTCCGTCGCAGCGCTGATGGAGTGCCTGGGGTCAGGCGCGGTAACTGCCTCCTTCATGCAGGCGCTCCAGGCAGACGTGGTAATTCTCACCGGCTGCAACCCGGCGGTGAATCACCCCGTCGCCGCTACCTACTTCAAACAGGCAGCGCGCAACGGCACCAAACTGATCATCATTGATCCCCGGGGCCAGTCGCTGGACGCCTATGCCTGGCGCAGCGTGCGTTTCTCGCCCGGTGGCGACGTATCGCTGTTCAACGCCATGCTCAATGTGATCATCAGCGAGGGGCTTTTCGACAAGACCTACATTGATACCCATACCGAAGGCTTCGAGGCGCTCGCGGCAAGTATCGAGGGCATGACCCCGGAAGTGATGAGCCCCGTATGCGGCGTCGACCCCGACACGATCCGGGAAGTGGCCCGCGCCTACGCTCAGGCCGAGAACGCAATGATCTTCTGGGGCATGGGCATCTCCCAACATGTGCACGGCACCGACAACGCACGCTGCCTGATTTCACTGGCGCTTGCCTGCGGCCATACTGGTCGGCCCGGTACCGGCCTGCACCCATTGCGGGGGCAGAACAACGTGCAGGGCGCCTCCGATGCCGGCTTGATCCCCATGGTACTGCCAGACTACCAGCCCGTCGGCGATACCCAGTTGCGAGCCGCGTTCGAAGAACTCTGGAACACCCAACTGGACCCGGAGCCGGGGCTGACCGTGGTGGAGATCATGGACGCCATCAGGGCGGGCACCATCAAGGGCATGTACATCCTGGGTGAAAACCCTGCGATGTCCGATCCGGATCTCACCCACGCACGGGCCGCGCTTGGCGCCCTGGAGCACCTGGTGGTTCAGGATCTGTTCGTCACCGAAACCGCCCAGTTTGCCGATGTCATCCTGCCGGCGGCTGCCTGGTCAGAAAAATCCGGCACCGTCACTAACACCAACCGGCAGGTGCAAATGGGCCGGGCAGCCCTCGCGCCCCCGGGTGAAGCAAAGGCGGACTGGTGGATTATCCAGGAAATCGCTCGGCGTTTCGGGTTGGGGTGGAACTACAGCGGCCCCGAGCAGGTGTTCGCCGAGATGAAGCAGGGCATGCACTCACTGGATCATATCTCCTGGTCCCGGTTGGAGCGCGAAGGGTCTGTGACCTATCCGTGCCAGGCCGACGACGCGCCGGGCGATGATGTGGTCTTCGCCGATGCGTTTCCCAGGTCCGGGGGGAAAGCCAAGTTCTCTCCGGCCAGCCCCCTGCCACCCGACGAGCCGGTGGATGAGGCCTATCCCACGGTGCTGACCACCGGGCGTTTGCTGGAGCACTGGCACACGGGCGCCATGACCCGCAGAAGCCGGGTACTGGACGAGCGCGAACCCGAAGCGGCGGCATTCCTGGCGCCCTCAGAACTGGAGCGCCTGGGCGTTGCCTCTGGAGAGGAGATCCACATAGCCACCCGGCGGGGCAGCATCACTCTTACGGCGCGGGCCGATCAGACCATGCCCGAAGGCATGGTGTTCGTGCCTTTCGCGTTCGTGGAAGCAGCGGCCAACCTGCTCACCAACCCGGCTCTGGACCCCTTCGGGAAGATTCCGGAATTCAAGTACGCCGCCTGCCGGCTGACCCCGGCCTAGTGCCGGGCTAGTGCTGGGCTAGTGCGGGGATAGCCAAGCTTGTTCAGAACGACGCGCATTGTCGCCTCGTGTCTGTAAAGTATCGTTGGTTGGTCTAGAATGGCGCCAAAATTCCCCGAATTCTCAGGTAGATAAAATGCCCAAGTTTTTGCACACGGCAGACTGGCAGATGGGCCGGGCGTTTACCCGTTTTGAAACCGAAGACGGTGCAGCCCTGGTCGAGGCCCGGTTTGAGTCCATAGAAACGCTCGCACAGCTTGCCAATGAGCATCAGTGCGATGCCGTTCTGGTCGCCGGTGATGTGTTTGATGCCCAGACGGTGTCCGATCGCACGATCCGGCGGGTGTTCAATGCCACAAGGGCGTTCGCCGGCCCCTGGGTCATGCTGCCCGGCAACCACGATGCCGCCCTGGCAGAGAGCGTATGGACCCGGGCCCAGCGCCTGGGCGCAGTACCTGAGAACGTACACCTGGCGCTGCAGCCTGGCGTTATCAATCTGGAGCAGCAGAGCCTCAGCATCCTATGCGCACCGCTGACCCAGCGCCACACCTACTGCGATCTGACTGAGCCGTTCAGCGGCTACGAGTCACCGGAAGGCTTCCTCCGGGTTGGCCTGGCCCACGGCAGTGTCCAGGGCCTGCTGCCGGACGAGATTGACTCCACCAATCCCATCGCGCCAGACCGTGCCGAGGCCAGCCGGCTCGATTACCTCGCCCTGGGCGACTGGCACGGTACCAAACAGATCGATGAACGCACATGGTACAGCGGCACCCCCGAGCCGGAACGCTTTCGGAATAACGAAGCCGGCAACGCCCTGATTGTTGAAGTGGCTGAGGCAGGGGCGACGCCGACGGTAACCCGAATAACCACCGGTCGGTATCAATGGCATCAGTGGCGGGAAACCCTGGCTGTGCAGTCTGATCTGGACCAACTGCTGGAGCGGTTGAATGCCTTGCCCGAATCCGCCGTTGTAGACCTGCGACTCGAGGGTTCGATAACCCTGGCTGGAGAAGAAACGCTCCTGCAGGCGCTTTCGGTGGCTGAAGCCCGGTTTAGAAGCCTGCGATGCGAACGGAGTGGGCTTCAGCTTGCGCCGACCGACGAGGACATCGCAGCCCTGAAGGCGGACGGGTACGTGGGCGAAGTCGTCGAGAGCCTGCGCGAGCGGCAGGTGGGCGCGCAGGATGATGCCGCCCGGGATGCGCTGGCGATTCTTGCGGGCTTGCTCAGAGAGCGGGAACAGGAGGCCAGCCAATGAAACTGCAGCGCATGCGCATTGAGCAGCTACGCCAGTTCCGCAAACCTTTTGTTCTGGACAACCTGCAGCCCGGCCTCAACCTGATTCACGGCCCCAACGAATCCGGCAAAAGCACCCTGGTGCGCGCCATCCGTGCCGCGTTTTTCGAGCGCTATCGCTCAACCGCCGTTGACGACCTTCGGCCCTGGGGCGATTCTGCAGCGGCACCCACCGTTGAACTGGATTTCGAGCACGAGGGCCTTTCCTGGCATCTCACCAAGAGCTTCCTTCAGCGTAAGCGCTGTGACCTGAAAGTCGGCACCGAGACCTACAGCGAAGACGACGCGGAAGAAAAACTGGCGGAATTGCTCGGCTACCAGTACCCGAAACGCGGCGCCAGCAAAGCCGAACACTGGGGCATACCGGGACTGCTGTGGGTGGAGCAGGGCACCGGGCAGGACATCGAACAGGCCATCGAACACGCTGGTGACCACCTGAAGTCCGCCCTGAACTCCATGGTGGGCGAAGTGGCCAGCTCCGGCGGCGATGACCTGATCGAGACCGTCCGCAGCCAACGGGACACGCTGCTTACCGGAAAGGGGAGTGCTCGTGGGGAGTACCTACAGCTTAAGAACGACCGTGCCCAATACGAGACCGAAATCGAAGGACTGAAGGACCGGGTGCTTAAGTACCAGGAGCAGGTCGACCGGTTGAGTAAATTGACCCAGGACTACGATCAGGCCGAAGCCGAGCGCCCCTGGGAAGAGGCCCAGCGCCAGTTGGAGCAAGCCCGCGCGCATTATCAGCAGGTGGAGCGACTGGAAGAACAGCAAGCCCAGGAGAAAGCAACGCTCGGCCAGCTGAAGCAGAACCACCGATTGTTGCAACAGAACAAGGAACACCTTGAGGGCCTGAGTCGCCAGCTTGAGGGCCGAAAAGCCGACCTGGACCGCGCGGAGCGAGACCTCGCCACCGCCCAGGCGCAAACGCCGGTGATTGCAGGCCGTTTGCAAGAAGCCAGAACCGCCTATGAACAGGCAGAGAAGCAACGCAAGCTCGCCGGCTTGCTGCAAACCCGTGAACGGCTGGAACAGGACGTCCGGCGGCTTGAGCAACAGAAACAGGTGCTGACCCAAAACCTTGCCAAAGCCAAGGACTACCACCAGCAGCTGGAGCAGGCCAGGCAGCAGGCCAGAGACAACCGCATTGATGCCGCCGCGGTTAAAAACCTGAAAACGACCGCGAACCAGCTGAACGAAGAAACCATCCGTTCACGAACCATCGCCACCCGATTGAGCTGGCAGCTGGAAGCCGGCGCTTCGTTAACGCTGAACAACGAGCAACTGACCGGGGAAGGCGAGCAGCAACTCCTGGAAGAATCCACACTGGTCATCCCGGGCGTGGGTACCCTGGGCATAACCCCCGGTGGGGAAGAGCTGGCCAGCACCCGCCGGAAGCTCAAAACCCTTGAGGACAGTTTTGCCGAACAGTTGAAGACCCTCGGCGTAGCATCCGTTGAACAGTCCGAAGACCGGCTTTCAGCGTTTGAAAATGCCGAAAGAGCCCAGAAGCATGCCGAAGACTTGCTGAAATCCGTGGCACCGGCCGGCATTGAGCAGCTTGTCTCCGAGCAGAGTGAGGCGGAAAGCGGACTGGAGAAAGCCAAAAGCCAGTTGCAGGCCACGCCAGAACCGGACCAGAAAGAGAGCGTGCCCGCCCTGGAAGAAGCGGAGGCCGCTTTCGTTCAGGCGAGCACCGCGCTGGATAAAGCCGAAGCTGATGAGCGAGAGCACCAGTCAACGCTGTCGACTTTGAAACAGGCCCGGGATAACGCCAAAACCGAATGGCAGCGGCTGGCGGATGAAGAAAAGAGCCCGGAACGGCAACAGCAGCTTCGCCAGATAACCACCGACCTGGCGAACCTCGAAAAGCAACAGACCGAACTGCAAGCCAGCCTAGAGAGCCGCGAACGGGAAATCCGCGAAGCCCGACCGGACTTTCTCAAGCAGGACATCGAACGCTACCAGAATGCGGTCAATCAGCTACGCCAGACCCAGGAAAACCGCGGGCGTGAGCTCAGGGATATCAAAGTCAGGCTTGAAGCCTGGGGTGCCGAAGGGCTGGAAGAACAGCTCAATGAGAAAGAGGCGGAGTACGACCAGTGCAATCGCCGCTATCAGGAATTGCACCGCCGCGCCCAGGCCCTGGATCTGCTGCTGAACCTGCTCACAGAAAAACGCCAGGCCCTCACACGCCGCCTGCAGGCACCGCTGCAAAAGCACCTTAACCACTACCTGTCGGTGCTTTTTCCGGAAGCCTCACTGGAAGTCGACGAACAGCTCCGCCCCGGCACCTTCAGCCGGGGCACCGAACTGGGACAGATCACCGAACTGAGTTTCGGGGCCCGGGAACAGATGGGCCTGATCAGCCGCCTGGCCTATGCCGATCTGCTGCGCGAAGCCGGAAGGCCAACGCTGGTCATCCTGGACGACACCCTGGTGCACAGTGACAGCGAGCGCCTCGAGGACATGAAACGCATCCTGTTTGATGCGGCCAGCCGGCATCAGATATTGCTGTTTACCTGCCATCCGGAGAAGTGGCAGGACCTGGGGGTGGCGCCTTTGGATATTCAGGCATCGAAGGAACAAAGCAGTCAGTTTGTGTAGCCGAACTAGTAATAGCCAGTGCCGAACAGTCCGGTTCGATATCTCACCATGCCCTGATTGGTGTCGCGGTATCCGAAGTCGATCGCCACAACCGGATTGGCGAAAAGGCTTCAAGCGCGAAGCCAGCCCGTATCCGCACTGCTTGTGTGCGAATATCCGGGCTACTTGGACTTTCCGAAAGGCTTCTGGCGGTTCTCTCTCAACAGGCAATTAGTCCGCGCGCAGTGTCGTGTTCGGGAACATGTCTACGAAATCGTTGGAGATCTTGGAATCTGCGGACATATCAAGCAGTATTGGTTCTATTACAAAAATGACGCAGCCTATCTAGTTGCCCCAAATGGTGAAGTGATCCGCGAACATATAGGACTTATGCCCAGCCAAACAATAGGAAGTAGAGATGAATGTTAGGCAAGCTTTGTGCCTACAGATTTGCTGCGGAATCTAAACTCCGAAAAGAGAATTTTGAGGGGGTGCCAATGGCTGAGAGCGATTGGTGGATTAATCAGGCCCTCTCGTGAGATAGCCGTAAACTCATTTTTATTCTGGCCTCGGGCCAAACGAACTAATCCAAGCACCAGGAAGTCTAAATGGATCACAGCGCACACAACAAACTTGTCTCCTTTATATGGAACATCGCCGACGACTGCCTGCGCGATGTGTATGTGCGGGGTAAATACCGCGATGTCATCCTGCCCATGGTAGTGCTGCGCCGTCTCGATACCCTGCTCATGCCGACTAAGGAGGCGGTGCTGGAAGAGGTGCGCTTCCAGAAAGAGGAAATGGACGCCACCGAGCTGGACCCGGCCCCGCTGAAGGCCGCATCCGGCTATGTGTTCTACAACGTCTCCAAGTGGACGCTCACCAGCCTGTACAACACCGCCACCAATAACCGGCAGATCCTGCTGGCCAACTTCGAGGAATACCTGAAGGGCTTCAGTCCCAACGTACAGGAAATCATCGAGTGCTTTGAGCTGAAGAGCAAAATCCAGCACATGGCCCACAAGGACGTGCTGCTGGATGTGGTGGAAAAATTCGTCTCGCCCAAAATTAACCTTACGCCCAAAGATGCTCTGGACCCGGACGGCTACAAGCTCCCCGGCCTCTCCAACCTGGGCATGGGCTATGTGTTTGAAGAGCTGATCCGCAAGTTCAACGAAGAAAACAACGAAGAGGCGGGGGAGCACTTTACCCCGCGGGAAGTGATCGAACTGATGACCCACCTGGTGTTCGATCCCATCAAGGACGACCTGCCGCTCACCCTGACCGTGTACGACCCGGCCTGCGGCAGCGGCGGCATGCTCACTGAATCCCAGAACTTCATTGAAGAGAAGTATCCCTCCGACAATCGGGATATCTACCTCTACGGCAAGGAAATCAACGACGAAACCTACGCCATCTGTAAATCCGACATGATGATCAAGGGCAACAACCCGGAAAACATCAAGGTCGGCTCCACCCTGTCCACCGATGAATTCGCCTCCGATCGTTTCGACTTCATGCTCTCCAACCCGCCCTACGGCAAAAGCTGGGCATCGGAGCAGAAGCACATCAAGGACGGCAGCGACGTCATCGACCCGCGCTTCAAGATCCAGCTCAAGGACTACTGGGGCAATGAAGAGGACTGCGACGCCACGCCGCGCTCCAGCGATGGCCAGTTGCTGTTCCTCATGGAAATGGTCAGCAAGATGAAAGACCCGGCCACGGGCTCAAAAGGCAGTCGCATTGCCTCGGTCCACAACGGCTCCAGCCTGTTCACCGGCGATGCCGGCGGAGGCGAAAGCAATATCCGCCGCTACCTGATCGAGAACGACTGGCTGGAGGCCATCGTCCAGCTACCCAACAACCTGTTCTACAACACCGGCATCACCACCTATATCTGGGTGCTGAACAACAACAAACCGGCAAACCGGCGTGGCAAGGTACAGCTGATCGATGCCAGCCTGCTGTACCGCAAGCTGCGCAAGAACCTGGGCAACAAAAACTGCGAATTCGCCCCCGACCATATCGAGCAAATCACCCGCACTTACCTGGACTGTACCGCCATCGAGCGGGAGCTGGACGCCAACAACGATCCCGTCGGCATCGCCAGCCAGGTGTTCCGCAACGAAGACTTCGGCTACCACAAGGTCACCATCGAACGCCCGGACCGCCGCAAGGCCCAGTTCTCCGAAGAGCGCATCGCCGGCCTGCGCTTCGACAAACAGATCAGCGAGGTCATGGAACATCTCTACGCCGAACACGGCGACAAGGTCTACGACAGCACCGGCCATGGCAAAGACAATAAGCAGAGCTTCCTGAAAAGCATCGAAAAGCCGGTCATGGCCTGGTGTGACGACAACGACATCAGCCTAAACACCAAAGCCAAAACCAAACTGCTGGACGTGAAGCGCTGGGCCAGTCTCAAGGCGATCTATGAAACTGCCCGCGAACTGATGGCCGCCATCGGCCAGGACGAGTTCGACGACTTCAACCAGTTTAAAAAGCAGGTGGATACCGAACTCAAGGCCAGAAAGCTCAAGCTTTCTGCTACCGAAAAGAACGCCATTCTTAATGCGATAAGCTGGTACGACGAAACCGCCGAAAAAGTGGTCAAGAAAGTGGTCAAGCTCAATGGCGACAAGCTGGACGAGCTGCTACACCGCTACGACTGCAGCGCTGAGCAGCTACCGGACTACGGCCTCTATCCCACCGGCAAGGCCAACGAATACATCACTTTTGAGTCCAGCTCAGACCTGCGCGATAGCGAATCCATTGCCCTATTGAAAGACGGGGAAAAGCAGGGCATTCACGGTTACTTCCTGGCAGAAGTGAAACCCCACGTGGAGGAGGCGTGGATCAACCTGGATTCCACCAAGATCGGCTACGAAATCAGCTTCAACAAATACTTCTACCGCCACAAACCGCTGCGCTCACTGGAAGAGGTGGCCCAGGACATTATCAGTCTGGAGCAGAAAGCTGAGGGGCTGATTGCACAGATCCTGGGTGTGGATGTTGAGCAGGTTCAGGGGTAGGTGGCTATGTTGAATGTTCATCAATTACACAAGTACGAAGCATATAAAGACTCAGGTGCTGACTGGCTTGGAATGATCCCAATAAATTGGACCTCGAAAAAGTTTAAGTATTTAGCGCGAGTTAAAAAGGGGAAGGTTCCAAAAAGAATTGTTTCAGAAAATAGATCAGGTCTCCCTCCATACTTAAGCATGGAGTATTTGAGGGGGGCGGAAGCCAATCAGTTTGTTGAGGATAGAGATGCTATTGTTGTCTCGGATGGCTCAATATTACTGCTGTGGGACGGTAGTAACGCAGGGGAGTTTGTCGTTGGAAGAGGAGGCGTAGTTTCATCTACATTAGCCGCCATTGACTTTTTTTCAGTAGATAGAAAGTTTGCCTGGTACGCCTGCCAGGTAACAGAAATAGAATTAAGGTCAACAACTGTTGGCATGGGTATACCGCACGTTGATGGTGAACAGCTGAAAAATTCATTTTTGGCAATTCCATCACTTGACGAACAGAGCCTAATCGCTAAATTCCTCGACAAAAAAACCACCCAAATCGACGAAGCCATTGCCATCAAAGAGCAGCAGATCGTCCTGCTGAAAGAGCGTAAGCAAATCATTATCCAAAAAGCCGTCACCCAGGGGCTTGATCCCACTGTGCCCATGAAACTTTCCGGCGTGGACTGGATTGGGGAGATTCCGAAGCATTGGGAGGTAGTGAGATTCAAAAATCTATTTTCGCAAAGCAGACTGCCAGTTCGTATTGGTGACGGTGTTGTCACTTCATATCGTGACGGGCAAGTCACGCTTCGAACAAATCGCCGGTTAGAAGGGTACACCGAAGCAATTATTGAAGGAGGTTATCAAGGTATTAGAAAGGGGCAGCTTGTTCTGAATTCAATGGACGCATTTGAAGGAGCTATTGGTGTGTCTGACTCTGATGGAAAGTGTACTCCCGAATATGTGATTTGTGACCCTAATAGAGGCGGAATATCTCAATACTATTTTGCCTATTTGCTTCGTGAAATGGCATTGGGAAAGTATATTCAGGTAATTTGTAACGCCGTTAGGCAGCGTGCAGTAAGAATACGATATAACAATTTGGCACCTAGGTTCATGGTGGTCCCACCGGAGAGCGAGCAGGAAGAAATTGTTAAATTTATCGAGTCAGAGAAGGTCAAGATAGGTGACGGGATTGATCACCTTCAGTCCCAAATCGAAAAACTGAAAGAATACAAAACCACCCTAATCAACAGCGCCGTCACAGGAAAAATCAAGATCACCCCCGACATGGTGGAGGCCTGATCCAGCATGACAGTTCAGGTCGCCACTTGCAGTGCTGCCCAGCTTTTCTCGGGGTGTTTGTTTCCAAGTCATTCCGCAGCATCGGATGCCATTGCCACCAGCGATGGTGCAACGGTGACCGGTGAACTGACCATCCCGGAATACCAGCGCCCCTATTGCTGGCAGGACAAGCAATTGCATGGCCTGTTGCTGGATATTGAATCCCATGTGGCCCGAAAAACTGATGGCAATGTCGAGTTGTCCTACTATCTGGGCAGCCTGATCCTGCATCAGGATAACGGCAAGCTGAATATCATCGACGGCCAGCAGCGCATTACCACCCTGGCGCTTATGGCCTGCCTGATCGATCCCGGGCTGCCGCTGGTGGAAGACCTGGTTTATGAACACCCCACCGGCCAGCAGCAGATCAAGCATAACCTCAAGTGGCTCCGTGATCGTCTGGATCGGGTGAGGAATTGGGTTGACTTCAACAAGCTGCAATTCACTCTGGTGATCACCCAGTCCGAAGACGATGCCTACCGCTTCTTTGAAACTCAGAATACCGGCGGGGTACGGCTGGGTGGGCCGGATATTATCAAGGCCCACCACCTGCGGGCGGTGGAGACACTGCATCAACCGCAGTTCGCCAGACAGTGGGAAGCCATGGGCTCGCTGGACAGCACTGTCAGTGCTTTGCTGAAAGGCCGCTACTGGCAGGGCGTGAAACCACGGGAGCTACCGTCTCACAATCAGCAGAAGCGGATTCGTGACTGTATTGTCTTGGAACTGGCACAGGAAACCGGTGAGGGCGACGACATTGCCTATGGCCGCATTCGCCGCCAAATCGGCCTGGCGGGCGACGTCAGCCAGCAGGCCGACCAGCAAGGCTACGAGGTGCGCCAGCCCCTGAACGCGGGCATCAACAGCATCCGCTACCTGGCCTACTTTCAGGCACTGCACAAACGCTACTGGCGGCAACCTGATTTACCGCACCTGGCAGGCTATCAGCAGTTTGTTGGGTGGCTAAAAGGGCTGGAGGGCTGTGGTTACCTGGAAAAACTCTATGAGGCCTGCCTGCTGCTCTATATCAGCCAGTTTGGTGAAAACCAGCTGGATCTGGCCGCCAGGAAGCTGTTCCGGGTTGTCTACGCCCGACGGGTCAGTAACCAAAAGTCCGTGCGTGAAAATTCCATTCCCGCCTTTATCAAGGAACAGCCTGTACTGGACTGGATCGCTGCCAGCTATACCCCAGACCAGGTTTTTGCCTTTCTGGACGCGTTCAAGCTGACGGTCGATCCCAGCAATCTGGACAAGAACAGTGTGAAGCGGCGTTTTGTGGAAAGGGTCTGCAAGGAATTCGGCCTGGACCTGGAGGCAGGGCAGTATGAAAAGGCGTTTGCCGCTGCTTTGAACCAAAAGATAACAGGAGTGCAGGGATGACCGCAGTGGCTGAGCATCAGGTCAACACAGAGGTATTGACCCTGAAGAATGTCAGCGACAAGGAAGTGGGGTTCGTAATCCCCAGCTACCAGCGCCCTTACGTATGGCGCGATGAGGATGTGATCAAGCTCTTTGATGATATCCGCGAAGCCTTTGTAACGGATGAACCCCAATACTTTATCGGCAGTGTGCTGTCTGCGGTGCGGGTTGAGGAAGGGACTCGGATTTATGAGTTAATTGATGGCCAGCAGCGCACGACCACTCTGATGTTGCTGTCCTTGGCCTTCAAGGCTGCTGAGGTGCAATCGGAACTGGCAGAAGCCTCCATTTTGGGTGACCAACCGAGGTTAAGCTTCGAGATCCGGGATGCTGTGCGCAACTTGTTGGGCAGCTATGCCGGCCTGGAGCGCATGACCCGCCCCGGCCCAGATGCTATCCAGAATGACGCCTACCTAACCCATCTGGATGCCAACCTGAGGGTGTTGAAGCAGCAAGTTGCTACGCTTCGAGAAGACAATGATTTCGATCTAGAAGCGTTTGCCGATTACGTGTACCGAAATGTGAGCTGGGTAAACAACATCGTCCCGGAAAGCATGGACCTGAATCGACTGTTCGCCAGCATGAATACGGCAGGCATCCAGCTTGAGCCAGTGGACCTGTTGAAGGCCAAACTGTTTCGCAAGATCACCACGGACAAAGCCCTTTACAGAGTCATCTGGCAGGCATGTGAGCACATGGAGAACTACTTTGAACGTAATCTCCGGCAGTTATTTCCCAATGCCAACTGGAATGCGATCGAGTACAAGGATCTTAAAGCCTATAAAGGCAAGATCATCGAAGGTAAGGCGGGCGAAACTGAGGACATTCAGGGCGAGGAGTCCGGAAAGACACTTTTACAACTGCTCGATGAAGTAAAGGCCGGTGACGAGCCCGATAACCTCACGCCAAAAATGGAAGAAGACACCCAGGAAGGAATCGAGGACGAAACCGTCTACTGTCGCTCTATCGTGGGCTTCGAGTTGTTATTGATCCATGCCCTGCGGGTTTTCTGTGTCCGAAATCAGTGGCCGGATATAGAGGCTCGAATTAAGGCCTCAAACCTGATGGCTTGCTTTGACTGCCTCCTCGAAAAGGATGAGTCCACAATAAAACAATTCGTCGAGCTTCTGTGGCAGGTGCGCTATCAGTTTGACACCTGGGTGATGAAATGGGCCGAGCATGATGATCAACCTGATCCACAACTGCGACTGACCAATATCAGCCGCTCTCAATCCAATGGCAAGTATTACATCAATCGTAGCGCTAAGGATTTGGGGAGCCTGGTACAACTCCAGGCAGTTCGTAATTTCACCGGTGACCGCTCGGCGCATTACTGGTTAACGGCGCTTCTCGCTCAGTTGGTAGAAAAACCTGAAATGGATTCTGAACAGGTATTGTATGTACTGGAGAAACTGGACAATCAGCTCTCGCTGACCACCGAAACTCAGAAAGAAGCCAGCTTCAAGATCGCCAGAGGAGAGTTCCCCGCTACCTTGGGATGGGCGTACATGGAGGCCCATCTCAATAGCGCCAAAGGCACCAGCTTCGAGCACTACTGGTTCCAGAAACTCGAATACCTGCTTTGGAAGCAGGGTGACCATAGCGATGAAAAGCTTAAGCGATATCGCATTACTTCAAAGAACTCCGTGGAGCATGTGCACCCTCAGAACGAAGAGTACAAAAATGCCATGCCAAAAGGATCTTTGGATGCTTTTGGTAATCTGGTGTTGCTGAGCCCGGGTGAAAACTCGTCCTACAGCAACCAAACCGTTGGCAAAAAAAGGGAAGATTTCAAGGATAAGCCCCGCTATGACTCATTGAAGCTCAAGGCCATTTTTGAGGTTTATGATGACGCTGGCGGGGAGTGGGGAGAAGAGCAAATCGCCTTACACCAGAAGCGCATGACCGCGTTGCTGGAAAATCATTACAGGCACGGAGGGGAACATGGTCAGCCAAACCAATGAGCAGGCGCTGGAAGCTGCCATCGAGAGGGCATTAACGGGCTTGACCACAGAAGCCGTGAAGCAGGCCGGCAAGGTAAAAGAAACACCGGCGGATGATCTGGTTGCCAATAATGGGTTCCAGCTGGGATTGCCTTACGATTTCAACGCACAGTACGCCATTGATGAGAAACTTTTCTGGCGCTTTCTAGAGCAGACTCAGGGCAAAGAACTGGCGAAACTAAAAAAGCACAATTCCACTGATTGGGATCGCAAGCTTTTGGAGCGTTACGACCGGCTCATCAAGAAGCACGGCATCCTGCACCTTCTGAAGAAGGGCCTGGCGGTAGACGATGCGCACTTCCACCTGATGTACCCGGCCCCGCTGGCGAGCAGTAGCGAAAAAGTAAAACAAAATTATGCCGCCAATATCTTCAGCTGCACCCGACAGGTTCGCTACTCTCTCGCCAATCCGCTTCAGGAAATCGACATGGTGTTGTTCCTGAATGGCATCCCGCTGGTGACGATGGAGCTGAAGAACGCCTGGACCGGACAGACCGCCCGTTACCATGGCCAGAAGCAGTATCGTGAGAATCGTGACACCAACCAGCCCCTACTGAATTTTGCGCGGTGTCTGGTTCACATGGCGGTAGATACGGATGAGGTCTACATGACCACCAAGCTGAACGGCAAATCGACGTTTTTCCTGCCGTTCAATAAGGGGCACAACCATGGTAAAGGGAATCCGCCAAACCCTCATGGACATAAGAGCAGTTACCTCTGGGAAGAGGTTTTCACCAAAGACAGCCTGGTGAACATCATCCAGCATTTCGTGCGACTGGATGGCAGCAGCAAGGACCCGCTGAGAAAGCGGACCCTGTTCTTCCCTCGTTATCACCAGATGGATGTGGTGCGAAAGCTTGTTGCCCATGCTGAGGACCACGGCGTGGGCCATACCTACCTGATCCAGCATTCCGCTGGTTCGGGCAAATCCAATTCCATTACCTGGGCGGCGTATCAGCTGATCGAGACGTATCCGAAGAACGACGCGGCGGCTGGCGGTAAGGACCAGGATCAGCCGCTGTTTGATTCCGTGATTGTCGTCACCGACCGGCGCCTGCTCGACAAACAGATTCGGGAGAACATCAAAGAATTCTCTGAGGTTAAGAACATTGTTGCCCCGGCCTTTAAATCATCAGAGCTGAAAAGTGCCCTTGAGAGCGGCAAGAAAATTATCATCACAACGATCCAGAAATTCCCGTTCATAGTGGAGGGGATTGAGGACCTGGGTGACAAGCGTTTCGCAGTCATCATCGACGAGGCACACAGCTCCCAGTCCGGCTCGGCCCACGACAATATGAACCGTGCTATGGGCCAGGAAGACGACGAGGATGAGCAGGACAAGATTCTAAAGGCTATGCGCTCGCGCAAGATGCGTGGGAACGCCTCCTACATGGCTTTCACGGCCACTCCCAAGAACACCACTTTCGAAAAGTTTGGCGAAAAGCAGGACGACGGCACTTTTCGGGAGTTCCACCTTTACTCGATGAAGCAGGCGATTGAGGAAGGTTTTATTCTCGATGTGTTGGCCAATTACACCACTTACAAGAGCTACTATGAGATTGAAAAATCCATAGCCGAAAACCCGCAATTCGACACCAAGAAAGCTCAGAAAAAGCTGCGGGCCTATGTAGAGAGCAGCCAGCAGACCATCAATACCAAAGCCGAGATCATGCTCGAACACTTCATCCCTCAGGTGGTGAACACTAAGAAGCTGAAGGGTAAGGCCAAGGGCATGGTGGTAACCCAGAACATTGAGACGGCCATCCGCTACCACCGGGCAATTTCGCGGATACTGGAAAAGAATGGCAACCCATTTAAAGCTCTTGTGGCGTTCTCAGGCACAAAGGAAGTGGACGGTATCGAGTATACCGAAGCCGATATCAACGGCTTCTCAGAGAATGACACCAAGGACAAGTTTGATACGGATGAGTATCGCCTTCTGGTAGTGGCCAACAAATACCTGACTGGCTTCGATCAGCCCAAGTTGTGCGCCATGTACGTGGACAAGAAGCTGGCCTCAGTGATGTGTGTGCAGACCTTGTCACGTCTGAACCGCGCAGCGCCTAAGCTGGGTAAAAAGACGGAAGACCTCTTCATTCTCGACTTCTTTAATACCACTGACGATATCAAAACCGCTTTTGATCCTTTCTACACCGCCACATCCCTTTCAGGCGCGACGGATGTGAACGTGCTCCATGAACTCAAGGATGCGATGGATGAGGTAGGCGTTTACGAGTGGCATGAAGTCGAAGATTTTGTGGCGCGTTATTTCGACGGAGAGGATGCGCAGAATCTTAGCCCAATCATCGATGTGGCGGCATCTCGCTTTGAGCATGAGCTGGAACTGGAAGACGATGACAAAGTCGATTTCAAGATAAAAGCGAAGCAGTACGTGAAGATCTACGGGCAGATGGCCGCAATCATGCCTTATGAAATCGTTGCCTGGGAGAAGCTCTTCTGGTTTCTGAAATTTCTGATTCCGAAATTAAAAGTCAAAGACCCGGACACAGATGCCATCGATGAGCTTTTGGAGTCTGTAGATCTTAGCTCATACGGCCTGCAACGAGTGAAACTGAATCACTCAATTTCGCTGGATGAAGAAGAGTCAGGTGTTGATCCTCAAAATCCCAATCCCCGTGGTGCTCTCGGAGACGGCCCGCAGGAAGATCCTCTGGACGAGATAGTGCGGACTTTTAATGAGCGCTGGTTCCAGGGATGGACTGCGACGCCTGAAGAGCAAAAGGTCAAGTTCGTGAACATTGCTGAGAGCATCAGGCAGCACCCCGATTTTGAGGCTAAGTACCAAAACAACCCTGATCCGCATAACCGTGAGCTGGCGTTCGAGAAAATGCTGAAAGAGGTGATGTTACGCCGCAGGAAAGATGAGTTGGAGCTTTATAAAATGTTTGCGGGGGATGCTGCATTCAAGACTGCTTGGATGCAGAGCATGCAGCGGATGGTTGATTACTGAGGCTTGTGGAAAGGGCTGCATCGTAATTCTGTTGTTTTGCAGTTGTCTTGGTTAACTCACTTCGCAGCAGGAAGTCCGGTCACCACATACCCAAAGGATTAGGCAAAGGAGCCATTATCAATGCCTTTACAGAACCGAGTCCTCCCTCAGGGTCTCATTGAACGACACAGTGCCAGAGGCACGTTCATGGGAAATCGGGGCGTTCTTCATGGCACTGACAAAAAACTCAAGCGATTGTTTAAAACTAAAGCTTGGATTATTTGTTTGCTGGAGTTCAAAGGTCGGAAACGGGAGTTGATGTCCCCGAATGCCTATACAGAACTTTTCTTTCTCGACGAGGTTACGGCTCTCGCGGCAGGCCATCGGCCCTGCGCAGAGTGTAGGCGTAGCCGCTACAACGAGTTCCGTAAGGCCTGGATGGAAGGGAATCAATGGGAGAGAAGTTCTGTTATCCGTGCACCGGAGATGGATGAAGTCTTGCACCGGGAGCGAATTGAGGGCGATAACAAAGTAACCTGGAACGGCCGGTTGCTGGATCTGCCCCACGGCACAATGTTTGAGTTTGATCAGAAGAGCTACGCTATTTGTGACGGCGACATTCTGGAGTGGAACTTTGACGGATATAGCAAAGCTGATCCGGTTACGTTTCCGGAGGAGGTTGATGTTTTGACTCCGCGTTCAGTGGTTAATGTTTTGTCTACTGAATTCAGACCGGAGTTTCATGTGAGCGCGGCATCGTAAATGCCAAGCTAAACCGAGGGATAGCGTTAGTGTTAATAGACTCAGAGTGCGCGCGTGCCTGGAACTCTTGGCTGGAAGCTTGAAATATGAAACAGGGCTGCCCTTTTTGCACCGTTGCTGAAACGCTTGATAAGGGCTCAATGCCGTCAAACGCATTGGCTCATATCCGCCTAGATGGCTTTCCGGTTTCTGAAGGCCATTTATTGGTCGTCCCCAATCGCCACGCCGCCGATTGGTTTGATCTTACAGCTGCTGAACAACAAGCGATCATGGAATTAGTCGGGCAAGGAAAGCAGTGGCTCGAAGAACGTTATCAGCCCGATGGCTACAATATCGGCATGAACTGTGGAACGGCGGCAGGGCAGACCGTTCTACACATGCATTGTCACCTGATCCCCAGGTATGCGGGCGATCAGCCAGACCCACGTGGTGGCGTACGATGGGTCATCCCGGAGAAAGCGGATTACTGGAGTGGCCGGTGAGTTTGCTTGATTACGAGAAGCGCTTCTCAACGCTCCGAGTGAACAGGGGTGCCGCTAATAAGAGCCCTCATAAAGTGGCCATGTTGCAGGCGGTGATGGATCTCGTTGAGTCGGGTGAAGTTGCAAATAATCGTTTCTATTTTGACGACAACCTTAGAAGTCACTTTACCAAGCGCTTTCAAGAACTGGCGTCTCCTTCGGATCGGAACAATCCCCACTTACCGTACTTCCATCTCCGAAGCGAAGGGTTTTGGCACCTCAAAGTTAGACCCGGTCAGCACGAGTCATATGCTCAACTTACAACGGCAACATCGCCGGGCGTCATTGACGCTCACATTGACCACGCATTTCTTGAAGATGAGCTGTTTGAGCTGATGGGTAACCAGATTGGCCGCGAGCTTCTGAGATCAGCTCTCCTGGTTAATCTTGATGACACGTCGATTCGTGAGCTCCTCAAACCTAAGCGTGGGGGCTGGGACTGGCTGGAGTGCGAGTTTCTAGTCAATGATTACGTAAAGATGTTGGAGAAAGAGCTCGCCGGGGCAAAATACAACAAGTCTGCACATCGCAGGGCTCTCCAACCCCGCCTGAATGGTCGCTCTGAGAGATCAATCGAGGACAAGCATCAAAATGTAAGTGCCGTGTTATTGGAACTAGGACTTCCATACATCCCTGGCTACAAACCTTATTTCAACTACCAGAAACAGCTCAAATCCGTGGTTCTGTCTTATCTTGCCGGCCATCAAAAGCTCGTTGCGCACTTACACGTGGTCGCGGATACCGTTGCCGAAGAGCCGGAATATTATGACCGAGGCTGGGATTCGGTGTTTGATCCGGAACCTCCAGAGCGCATCCCTAATGTCGATGAGATCCGTCCCAGTTATCTTGCCAAGCACATCGATTTCTCTGAACGTGAGCGTCGCAACCGTCAGTTGGGTGAGAGGGCGGAAGAATTCGTGCTTCGGATGGAGAAGCAGCGGCTCACTGCGCAAGGCAGGCCTGACCTGGCTGCGGAAGTTGAATGGTCGAGTAAAGACCGTGGCGACGGATTAGGTTTCGATATTCGGTCTTTTGACTCGAATGGGGATCAAGAGCGTTTCCTGGAGGTCAAGGCGACGAACTCAGGGAAATATTTGCCGTTTTTTATTAGCGAGAACGAGCGGGCATTTTCCAATGACTATTCAGACGCTTTTCGTTTGTATCGGGTCTACGAATTTACTACTGCTCCGAAATTTTTCATCTTGCCAGGGTCGATTGAGCAACATGTGCATTTGTTGCCGCAAAATTACAGAGCTCGGTTTTAATTCGAAATATTGCCAGTCGCCTTGTTCGAAGGTAGAAAACTCTAGCAGCCATGCGCTGATCCCAATAGACACGTCGCAGTGATAGTGCCTATCAGGCCAATAATAGTCCGTTACCTTTTTGCCGAAAGAAGGGTCAGAACCTTATATCACTGGGACAACACAATCTCCACGGGAAGTTCATTCATGCAAAACGTTCGCATCGCCATCGTTGGCGCCGGCCTGGCGGGTTTATATGCCGCTTATGTCCTGGAGAAAAAGGGCGTCAAAGACTATATCGTTCTTGAGGCGAGGGACGTTCTTGGTGGGCGTATTGCGTCTACGATCCACGCTGAGGGTCAACCTGATGTGTCGGGTGAGGGCTTCGATCTGGGGCCCGCCTGGTTCTGGCCTGCATTCCAGACCGATATGGCGCAGCTGGTGGATGAGCTCGGGTTAGAGACCTTTGAGCAATTTGAAACCGGCGATATGCTTCTGGAACGTTCATCCAATCAGCCTCCTGAGCGAACGGCCGGGTACGTCAACTCTCCACCTTCAATGCGAATCGCCGGTGGCATGTATTCGCTCATTGATGCGTTGTATCAGCGGCTTGATCCAGCGCGTGTTGTGACGGGCCAAACGGTTCGCAGCCTGCGCATTTCAGAGCCCTCTATCGAGCTACTGACCGAAGATGCTCAAAGCCAAAGTGTGAGCTACAGTGCGGACCATGTGTTGCTGGCAATGCCGCCCCGATTGGTTGAGTCTCAGCTAACGTTTTCGCCTGCCTTACCGGATGAACTTGCCAGGCAATGGCAGGCGACAGATACCTGGATGGCCCCTCACGCAAAATACATTGCCGTGTTTGATCAGCCTTTCTGGCGAGCGCAAGGGTTATCCGGTGAGGCTCGAAGTGCCGTTGGGCCCATGGTTGAGATTCATGATGCCTCCACTCAGGGAGGGAAGGCGGCCTTGTTTGGTTTCCTGGGTGAGCCTGCGGACGTGCGCCGTCGTGTTTCTGAGGAAGAGCTTATGACTGCGTGCCGCACACAGTTCGTGCGACTGTTTGGTGCGCAAGCGGAGAATCCAGAGGCGGAATTTATCAAGGACTGGGCTAAAGAGATTTACACCGCGACCCATACAGATGAAAGATCCTCTGGCAATCACCCTACACCTGCCTTGTCGCCGAGCTCAGGTGCATGGGCTGACCGATTAACCGGCATTGGCAGTGAGTGGTCTCGTGAGTTTACGGGCTATCTCGCCGGCGCTATTGATGCAGTAAATCGCGGTTTAGAACACAAAAAACTCAAACCATCAGGATGATGCCATGCCCGAATCACCGCTTGCCCAACCTCTGAAGCTCCCTTGCGGAGCAGTCCTGCCGAACCGACTTGCCAAGGCTGCCATGACCGAGGGGCTGGCAGACAATCAGCTACACGCCACCCACCGCCATGAAACCCTCTATGGTCGCTGGTCCGATGGCGGGGCGGGGCTGTTGATTACTGGCAACGTGATGATTGATCACCGGGTGCTGGAGCGGCCGGGTAACGTGGCGATTGATCCAGCGCCGGCTGAAGGCGAGCCGGAGGGTATGGCCCAGTTGCGTGCCTGGGCTGAAGCCGGCACCCGCAACGGCAACCATTTGTGGATGCAGATTTCCCATGCTGGTCGCCAGTCGCCGCGTTACGTGACCACGCGCCCGATGGGGCCGTCGGAAGTCCAGCTATCGCTGATGGGCAACTATGCCCGCCCACGGGCGCTTTCGGAGCCGGAGATCCTCGACTTTATCCAGCGCTTTGCCAATGTGGCCCGGATCGCCAAAGAGGCGGGCTTCACCGGCGTTCAGGTGCACGGGGCCCATGGGTATCTGTTGTCGTCTTTTCTGTCTCCGGTGACCAACCAGCGCACCGATCGCTGGGGTGGATCGCTGGAGAACCGCGCCCGTTTCCTGCTCGAGGTGGTGCGGGCAACACGCGCCGCTGTGGGGCCGGAGTTTCCGGTGGCGGTAAAGCTGAATTCTGATGATTTCCGCAAGGGCGGTTTTACGCTTGATGAGTCCGTGAAGGTGGTGCGCTGGCTCAATGAGGAGGGTATTGATCTGCTGGAGGTTTCTGGCGGCACTTATGAGCAGCCGCGGCTGCTTGGCTACAGCGGTGATGCCGACACGGCAAGCGATGGGCCGGCCATGCGGGAAAGCACTCGCAAGCGGGAGGCTTACTTCCTGGATTACGCCCAGACGATTCGCGAGGTGTGCGATTGCCCGCTGATGGTCACCGGTGGATTCCGGACGCGCGCGTTTATGGAAGAGGCAGTCGCCAATGGCGAAACTGACGTGATTGGCCTTGGCCGGCCGCTCTGCACGGATCCCGATACCCCCAAGGATCTGCTTGAAGGGCGCATTGATAAGACGGTTTGCCACGAAGACCACATCAAGCTGGCTCAACGAGGGTTTTTCTCGCCGGCGAGTCCGCTGATGCCGCTTAAAGTCATTAACGTGTTGGGCGGCCAGGCGTGGTACTACCAGCAGATTTTCCGGCTGGCGGATGATGGTAAAGCTGATCCGGACCTGGGTATTTTCAAGGCCATTGGGGCTTACTTGAAGGACGAAATGGGCCAGGCCCGGCGGGTGAAAAAGGCCCGCCGCCAGAACGGCGGGACCTGAGAACACTTACAAGGAGATAACGGCGCCGTTTGATTCCGCTGATTCGAACAGCGCCGACATCACCCGATGACAGGCCAAGCTGCGCTTGGGCCATTGATCGTCTATCTCGCCAGTCAGAATGATGTTCGAGAACTTCTCAACCAGCTTCACCACGTGGTCACAGGGCTCTACCTCTTGCTCTGTGTCTTTGCCATCGGCATCACCCAGCACGTAGTGCGAGCTACCGGTGAAGCGTTCACCGTAGGCCGCGAAATTCCCGGTTCTACCCTGGCCACCCACCAGGTCGTCGATGCGTATCAGGCCAGCGTCGCCAACCGTTTCTACCTGCGATCGATGAGCGAGTTCGCAGCCTGCATCAAAGGTGGCCATTCGGCCATCAGAGAACCAGAGGGTGCCGCCACAGGCGACGATGGTGTCGATGGAGTTCTTGGAGACGAACGTCATCTGTACGCGTTCAGGCAGTTCGTAACCAAAGCTCCACATAGTGGCGCTGATCGGGTACCAACCCTGGTCGCCAAAGCAGCCCATGGGTTCCCGAGACTTGTCGGTTCGGCCATTGCCACCTTCGTACCATTCCTTGTTGGGGGCCTTGAAGGTGAAGGCACTGGTTACTCGACGCACGTCGCCAATATCGCCATTGGCAATGCGCTGCTCGATGTCTTGCGTGCGGTTGCTGTGCAGCCACATGGTTCCATCCATGAACTGCACGCCGTTTTCTTTGCAGACGTCGATGGCCTCTTCAATGCCGTCGGCCAACGGCTTCTCGGCGTACACGTGCTTGCCTGCGCGGGCGGCTTTCTTGATCCATTCGTTCCGAAGAGCCGTGGGGACCGGAATGTAAACCCCGTCGATACTCTCATCCGCCAGAAGTTCATCGTAGGAGCCGAGCGCCTGCGGTACATCGTGCTCGTCTGCCCAGGCCTGGGCCCGATCGAGGGACCGACTTGCCACCGCAACAACGTCGGCATTTTCCGCATCGTGCATTCCAGCCACGACCTTGGTGGCAATTTCGGCGGTGCCTATGATGCCCCACCGGACTTTGCGATTTTCCATGTTGGGTCTCCTTGAACAGGGTTGGCTTGGGGTGTGTGCTTACACTAGCTGAACAGAATGCGCTGAATCGACCGGGGAATAAACCGGGTGATGAATTCGGCAGCGTAGGTCTGGGGTGTCACCAGGTATCGAGGTTTGGGCCGTGTCACCTCTGCAGCCTTGTAGATCTTTTGGGCAACATCCGACGCACTGGCGGTAAACGGCTTGATGCTGGCGCCTGGCGCGAGCGCGGCTTCCATGGCTTGGTATTTTTCCCGGTGCACTGCGCTGGCTCGCCCAAGCACGGGCTGTAACGCGGCCAGGGCATGTTCCCTGAACCGGGTTTTCACGGGCCCAGGGAGCACCAGCGAGACGCTTTCCAGGCTCTTGCTGCCCTGTTCATCAAACCAGAAGCTCTCATGGGCCGTGTTCATCGCGGATTTGGCGGCACAGTAGGCGCCTTTCATTTTCTGGGGCACGATCGAGAGCACGGAGCTTACGGCGATGACCCGCAAGGGTTTACCGTGTTGTTCGCAAAGCCTCAGGCACAGGGCGGCCAGTTTGATGGGGCCGAATACGTGGGTGCTGAATTGCTTTTGCCACATGGATTCGGAGAGGTCGCGAAGCGCGCCGAATTGCCCGTAACCGGAGTTGTTGACGAGAATAACCCGCTCGGCTGCCGCAATTTCTGCCTCCAGCGTGCCGGCAAGTCCTTCGATCTGCTCAAAAGACTCAATATCCAGCGCCAGCTCCAGGTCGGCAGACTCGACGCCGGTTGGCTTTCGCGACAGGGCGACAACCCTGCAGCCGTTGCGGGCAAAGAGGGTACAGGCCTCGTTGCCAATGCCTGCGCTGGCGCCGGTTATCAGGGCGAGTTTGGTCATTGCATCAATCCCCAATCCAGTTGGCTTTATCTACAATGCGCTTCAGCTTGTAGCCGAGAAACCGATACTTGCCCCAGTGTTGAAAAGCGCTTTGGGCGTACTTCGGGTCAAACCCTTGTTGGCGCAGATAGGCGCTGACTTCGGAGTCGACCGGCAGCGTCTCAAAATTTCTCATCAGCATCATGGTGTGAGAAGCAGCATAGGGGCCGATGCCTTTCAGGGAAATCAGGTAGTCGTAGTCGACCATGTCACCATGGGCAGAACCATCGGTCTGGATGGCTTGATCCTGGAGTAATTGATCGGTCACCGTGTCGACGGTCCGGGCTCTGAACCCCAGCTTGCACTCGTCGGCCAATCGCTCGGGGCCAATCCTCTGGATTTCCTCGGGTTCAGGGAAAAGGCCGTCGCCCAGGGCAACCAGGGAGGCGACCATGGATTTGGTCTGCTTCCAGGTGGTGTTGATGGTGCAAACCGTTTTAATAAGATCCTCAAAGAAGGTGTCGCCGCGCAGGAATCGGCCGCCACCGGATCGTATAAAGCGGGCAATGTCCGGATCGTTCCTGTCGCAGAGCGCAAGAAACTCTGAGGGATCCCAGTCGAGCTGCAGCCATCGGGCGACGCTTTCGGAAACCGCGGCGGTGCTGGATGAGGAGGTTTCGATAACAAGCTGATCTTCAGAGTGCTGGTGGACCCGGGCCCATGCCGCGTTCTCGCCAATCCTAACCGTTCGCTCAAGACGCTCACCGTCCCAGTGCCAGGGCGCAAGCTGACACCAACCGTGGCTTTCTACCGTCATGCGCAGGTTGAATGGCTGCCGCAGGTCCAGGGCAAAGGTTTGTGTAGTCATGGCCGGTTGAGCTCCATCAGTACAGAACCCAGTCCTGCATCTTCAGTTGAAATTCACCAGCCTGTCGCCCTGATACGAAAAGGCTGACTGAAGCCAGGTACGAAAGATTCAGGGCTGCCTCATCGCTCAATGTTTTGCCGCGCCACGTAGGGATGAATTCACTGAACGGCAGGCGTATGCGGCTCCAGTCCTCTGTATCAGGTGTGAATGCATGCTGATAAACAATGCTTCGCCGGTTGGTGCTATTGCGAAGGCCGATCTTGTAGGTTTTTCCGTCGGCTTTTGCCAGCAATTCGATTCCTGTGAAATCGGTAGCATCGACGGGTTCTGGCAAGTCTGCTTTGACAGAGGCAAAGCCGCCGCCGTTATCCAACCGCACAATGCCATGGAAGAGGCCGACTCCTTCGTCAGAATGAATCAGCTCGCCATCAGACTGTCCGCCCATGACCTGGTCACCAAGGGAGTCCCATTGCAAGCGCTGGCCCTTGGTATCGAACGTAACCAGGGTATGATTGCCGCGGCTGTTACTGTGCATGTCTTTCATTGGCTTTCCTTTACGCGCTTTGCAAAGACTTAGGGTAGCATTCTGGATTTAAAGCCCCCGATACAGTAAGCGCATGATGACGTTACACTATCTGCCAAACCTACGTTTATAAACACAGTTCAGAGTGTTTATTATGCGGGTGGTCTGCAAATGTTCGCGACGGTGGCGGCCTCGCTCGTTGGCGGAGGGGCATCTTTATGGCCCTCGCAGAGACCTTCCGGGCAACCGGCAAATTCATGGAACAGGAGATGATTCTGGATGAGTGACTCCCAGGGGAGCCCAGGCAATTTCAATTTTGGTATTCGCCGTCTGGTGTTGGTGGATTCCGCCGGCTTCTGTTACGTGGAAATTCCGGTGGATAACCATGGCCTCATCCTGGGGCCGGGCAATCTGGGCAAATCCAGCCTCCTGAACTCCCTACGCTTGTTTTTGCTGCCGGAGAACAACTTCAAGAACAGCCGCAAGAAATTTGCCTTCCGTAATGCCAGCGCCGGTAGCTTTTACACCAACGAGGAAAGCTACCAGCATTACTTTCCCAGCCAGTTCAGTTTCCTGATCATGGAAGCCGAGAACCGGGCCGGGGTGCATTGCCAGATCCTGTATCGGGACAGCGCCAGCCAGCTCAGCTACGGCCGAGCTTTTGTGCCGGTGGGCTACGATCAGCTGCGGCCACTGTTCTGGGATGGAAATGATGAGGACGGCATTGGCCAGGCGGTGCCGGAGCTGTCGTTCAGCCGCTTGTCCGAAAAGCTGAAAAAGCTCTCCAAGGAAACCCGGCTGGTGAATGACCCGGCCAAACTCAAACAAATGCTGTACAGCAGCGAGCTGATGAACGCCGATGCGGTGCGTTATTCCGTGCTGCCCCTGGGTGAGTCGGATGAGCGCCGGGTGCAGTCTCTGCGCACCTTGATCCTGCTGCTGTTTGAGATGAAGGCAGACGATCAGGCCATGTCCAATGCGGTGGCCAGCATCATCGAGGCAGACAAGAAATTCGCCGACGATGCCTTTGATTTCAACATCGACGACTTCCTTAATCGCCACGACCAGTTGAAGCAGCAGCAAACCCAGCTCACGAGAATCGAGAAAGAGCGTTCACGGTTTGAAAAGCTCCAGAAGGATTATCAGGCCTACCAGACGCTGCTTCGCAGTCAGCATGATTTTGCCGCGTTTCGCGATGGTGTGAGCGATGCCCTGCAGGATATTGGCGCAAGGCGTAAAGCCGCGGTGGAGGCTTTCAACGAGCAGAACGAGACGCTGCGCCATGTGCTGCAGGCTCTGAAAAAGCTGGAGCAGGACGCCAGCGGCCTGAAAGGCGAGATCCGTTCCGCCGATCGGCGTATCAAGCAGGCCGAGCAAAATCAGAAAGACGGCGATTTGTTGGTTTCCCAATACGGTGAGATGACGCTTCAGGAAATCGAGGAGATCCAGAAAGAGGAACTCGATAGCAAGAAAGGGCACCTGGCCGCCCTGAAAAGTGCCGCCCAGGCCGAGATCCGGCTGGAACAGATCCAGAAAAAGAAGCAGGAGCTTGAGCGCAAGCTGGAATCCCTGAAGGAACGGGAAAGCAAGCAACATTGGCAGCTTCAGAACCAGCTGGACGAGGCCACCGCCGCACCGCTGCGGGCGGTGGACCCCCGATTGGTGATGGCGAGCCCCGGCCAGGATCTGGACGCCGACAGCAAGGCGGCCATCGAGGCATTCGCCGGGCTGTTTGTGCCTACTGAGAAAGGCTTTGACTGGTTCGATGCCGAATATCAGGCCCAGCCAGCGCGGCAGACTGACTTTGCAGAGCAGCGCCGGCATATTGAAGGTGAGCTTCATGGGCTGGAAAAGGAGCGGGCCGAGCTGTCGGACACTGCCAATCAGGAACACGATCGGCCACGATTGATCGAGCGCACCGAGAAAGAGATCCGTGCCATCGAGAAAGATCTGGAAACGCTGCAGCGTTACCCGGCGACTGCGACCACTCTTCGGGACGCAACCCAGGAAAAGCAGGCGGCGGAGGAACAGCTGGCCAAACTGGAAGAGCAGGCCCGGCTGGAGCAGGAAAAGCAGGATGCGGTGCAGCAGAAGGCCGCCAAAGCCAGGGCCGAAAAAGAGCGGATCGAGGAGCGGGAACGGGAGCTGGCGGGCCTCAGCCGGAGCGTTGGCACGGTAGAGCACCGGTTCCCGCATCTGAAAGCGGTGGAAGCGGAACAGCCGTTGGACACCGAACAGGTGTCTGTGGCGGCATTTGACGACCTGCAAACCCAGCTGGACGACCTGGAGGAGCGCCGTCGCAGTATCCTCGACCACCTTCGCCAGTTCGTGTATCTCGGCATCCACGAAGATACCGAAGGCGAACTACAGAAAGACAGCCCCGCGTCATCGGCTATTCGGGAAACGTTCAAAGGCCTCTCAGATCTGTTTGCCGGCATGGCAGAGCGCTGGAATGTGCTGGAGCAGCAGGTGGGTATCCACAATGAAACCGTGGCCAGCTACCGACAGGCCCTGAAATCCAATCACGAGCACATTTCCCGTTTCGAAGCGCAGCTGAACCGCGAGCTGGAAGGCGTGCGCATCAACGATCTGGTGGAAATCCGCGTGGATATCCACACCGATCCGAAATTCCGCAATCTGGTGGAAGAAGCCAACAACATCGACCCCTATGGCAACCAGCTGCAGTCCGACGCGTTCTATGATCGTTTGCGGGTGTTTGTGGCGGACTTTTTCGGGGAGGGCGGCAGCAAGCGCCTGACCATGGACAAGGTGATCACCGGCATTTCCTACCGTACCCGCAAGGAAAACGCCACAAGCCTCGACAAGAAGGGCCAGTCCACCTCCACCACGGCCCTGATCAATCTGGAACTGGTGTACCGGCTGCTGAAACGGGTGTTGTACCCGGGCGTTCAGTTGTCGTTCCCCATGGTGCTGGATGAGCTGGCCAGCGTGGACATCAGCCAGATGCCGTCGCTGCTGGAGCGTCTCCGCAAGCAGGGCTTCAACCTGTTCTCTGCGGCCACTCACAGTGCCAGCGCGGAAGTGATTTACCTGATCGGCCGGCACCTGGAAGTAGGGCAGATGCGCACCGCGAAGCCGTACAGCCCGCAGCGCACCCTGGTGTTCTGGGGTGGGGCCGAGGGCTTCACCAACGGCGAGGCCATGAGCCACTGGGCTGACCAGACCCAAGCCAGCTTGATGGAGCCGGTGGATGAGTAAACGCTTCAGCACCCTGGATACCACCCGGCTGCTGTTCGAGCACCCGAAGATCCTGTTCCGGATGATCGAGCGGATGGACCGGAACGAAGCCCGGTATATCCGCGAGAGCGATCTGGTGGCCGAGGTGATGGACTACACCCGCACCCTTGGCAACGCCGACCGGGATCGGGTGCGTTTTGCGCTGAATACCGACAATCTGTTCCGCAGTGGCCTGGTGATCGACATCATCAAGGCCGAAGGTGAACGTCGATTGGTGTTCCAGGATGCCCTGATCAACCTGATGCGCGCCTGCAACGCGTCGCTGTACCAGGAACTGACCGATGCCCGCCTGCGCGGCCATCTGGTTACCCTTCGGGACGTGCGCAATCGGCTCGAGACCAGCACTTTCAGCGAGGCGGATCCGGACTACACCGAACTGAGGGATGATCTGAACGAGCGGGTGAGCCAGCTCATCGGCATGCTGCGCCAGAATGTCCTGCGCATGCAGACCATCAGTGCGCAGCTTGCGGACCTGTCCGGCGACGCCAGCCGGGCGCCCGAGAAATTCCTGGAGTTCCGCCAGAACCTGTTTGAGCAGATCGTTACCCTGTACGAGCGCCACATCAAGCCGACCCTGGTGTTCCTGAACCCGGATACACGGCTGCCGGATGGCAGCAACCTGTTCGAAACCCTGGAAGCGATGGTGCGGTTGCTGGAAAATCACGGCGATCACAGCCTGGCAGACCAGTTGTTCCGTTCGTCCATCAGCCTGAACGCCCTGTACAAACCCATTCAGGCGGTGGCCCAGGAGGTGGAGCACTTCCTGCGCAAGACGCGCCAGGGAATGGTCCAGTACAACGCCATGGAGTATTTCTACGGCAAACTGCAGGAACTCAAGGGCGAAACCGAGACTCTCAGCCTGAAACGAAAGAGGCTGGAAGGTGGAGACTTTGCCCGCAGCATCGGTTTCCTGATCGGCCTCCGTGCCCAGCAACGCCCGAAACACTACGCCTTCGGTGAATCTTCCAGCTACTACCAGCTGTTGTTCAGCGAACTGGACCTGCGCCTGAACGACCTCCGACGCAAGGCAGAAGTGCCGGTTTTGCAGGAAGTGGATGGCAGTGGTCGCCATACCCGGATCGATGTCCAGCGCATCAACCAGCTCTATCAATGGCTGGAGACTCTGGAACTGCGGCCAACAACCGATCTGGTACGTGAGCTTCACGGGCGCCTGGATGGCTTCATCCCGGGCTATCGCTTTCCGGACCTGCTGGCAGCGTTAAACCGGCTGGTAAACTCGCCGCCCGAGGGCCTGCAGGTGGTGACTACCAACCGCTTCCGAATCCTTGATCAGTCAACCGACAGTGAACAGTTTGTCTACCGAAAGCGTCGCCTGGAGCAACAGAATGTCTGAGTTTGAAGAAATCCTCCCGGCCCACAGCGCCGCGATCTACCGGGAATTCCAGGCCGGCCGGGTGATTGTGCGTGATGTGTGGGACAGCAACCGCTCCGAGCTGCGTGCCAATCCGCTCTACAACCTGCTGTATAACCATCTGTCCCATTTCCGGACCTTCTATGAGCATCTGGGCAGCGAGCTGGTGTTCAACGAAACCGGCGCGTTTTTCTTCCTCAAGGAAAGCAGTGACGACGAGAATGAAGAGCACGACGAGAACGCCTTCCGCGTGCAGGTAATCCTACTGTTGATTGGGCGTTACTTCGCACGCAGCGGTCGGGATCTTGAATACCTTGGCCGGCCCGACGCCGGGCTGAACGAGCAAGACCTATCGGCCCTGGCGAGCGATGAGGAATGCCAGGAAATCCTGAGGGCCGCACGGTTTGAGAAAGGCCTGCCGGAAGCTCTGGACTACCTCGATAAACGCCACCTCCTGTTTCGAGCCGGTGCAGGGCGCTGTTTCCTGAGTTCCGCCGGGATGTATTTCCTGCAGGAGTTGGTTCGGGAGTTTGAACAGGGGTAGAGGCCAAGTGCACTCAGGCCATTGACGTTTCTTCGCCTTCTTTCTCAAGATCTGACTCTAACTGCCTAATGCACACGTCAAATGCCCGGCTGATCCTGGTCTGGTCCTTGATCATGGCCAGCCGTGGCCATGTGGCCTGTTCACCAAGATTGATATACATCTCGAGATCTTCAGGGCTCGGGTTGGAGAGGACCTTTCGGTAAAGGGACGCCTTGGGCGGGAAATGGATGTTGATGTCCCCGAGGTATTGCTGACTGGTCATGGCGTAGGCCTGCTCGATGAGTGGCCGGATGATGCCGGGGTGTGGGCTTTGCTTGGTCAGTTTCAGCGCCGTGGCAATCTGGCCGTGGGCGAGGGAGACTGCCGCACGTTTGGCCCAGGCCGTTATGCCACTCTGGTCGTGGTGACTGATGAATGGCACCACGTGGGGGTTGGCCTGGCTTACGATGGTTTTGTTCACGTTGTGCAGGCGTGCCATGCGCATCAGTGGCAGGTCGCCATGCACGCTGCCGTCAATCCAGCTTTCGGTGGGCATGTAGGGGACACTGGTATCCCGACGACCGTTTGATTCCCGGGCCTGAAGAACCACAGGCGGAAATATGCCCGGCACGGCGCAGGAGGCCATCACAGCCGAATCCACCAGCACAGCCGGTGAGGACAGCCAGTTGAGCAGCCGTGGCTTCTGCTGGGTACGGGTGGGGGAGACGGAGATATTCAGTGTTCGGCCACTGTGCTCATACGCTTCCTTGAAACTGACGCTGCCCAGATTGTGCTGGAGATGCTCCTGAAGTTGGCGCGGATCCATGGCATGGCCCGCCCTCAAGCCTTCGGTGACGCCGAGCCAGCGGAAGGCATTCAGGTGAATCCGTTCCGGATGGTTAAAAAACTCTGCCAGTTCCTTGTCGTCCCGTGTGCAGATGGCACCCGCCACGATGGCACCCATGCTGGAGCCTGCCATCACATCCGGCAGCAGGTCCTGTCGCCAGAGCGCCCGGGTGACACCGATGTGGTAAATACCAAAGGCTGCACCACCGCTGAGCATCAGGGCCGGCCGGCCATAGACCCGCTCGGCGTCCTGAAACATTTTCAGTTTTCTGGCGGTTGTCACTTCCGGGATAGGATGGTCGCAAATGAATTCCATGGACGTCTCGACGGCATCCAGGAATTCACCTACCAGTCGATTGGTGCCGCTGCGCGCCACGGTGTAAAGATCGGGATTGGATAATTCGCCCAGGTGACGGTAGAGGCTTTCCTGAAGTATCCGGATCAGTCGCCGCGTGTCGCCATTCTGCCTGCAATGGTCCATGAGGCCCATGTGCTTGCGCATCAGGCTTTCATGCAGCATCCCGGTTTCTTCCTGCTCACGCCAGGCCAGCAGCCCGTCCATGTCATCGAGCGCGGTAGCGGCCTCGCACCACTGCTCGTAGTCATGGGCCTGTTCCAGTTGCTGCTGGAGCTGTTTGCGGGTCTTCGCGGCGTGTTTCATGCCTTTTACCTTAACTCATCCTGGCGGGAAAAAAGAAACCCCTGCCGGAGCAGGGGTCGCTTTCTGAACCGGGTCCAGGACCGGACGGCTATCAGATAGCCACGGGATCTTGAATAACTGTATGGATAAACTGGATCACGTTACGGGTATCTTCGGCCTGTTTAACGAATGCCTCGATGTTGCTGCCGGTGTAGCTATCGCTGTCAAGTACACGGATCCAGAGGTCGTCTGTTTTGTCGATGTAAGCGCAGCTCAGGTTGTCTGGTTGGCGTTCCACATAACTTACATCCACCCCAGAGTAGATCGATTCAGTGGTATGGCTGAAGTTACTGTAATCAACGTAGCCGCTAACAAGACGCTTGACACCGCATTCTGCGGCATTGCCCTGGCATGCTGCGGTGCCGTGTTTGAGGAACAGCAGGCCTTCATCGGCCAGCACTTGGTCCGGCAACTCAATAGCGATCTGCTTGGTAACCCAGGTGCCCTCGTCCATGACTTCTATCGTGCCTTCCAGCTTGCCCCAGCGCATAAGCGCCCAGTACAGAGCCAGGCCAGCAAGAGGGGAGTCGACGGTCTGATAGTGACTGAGATTACCGGTACCATCGTCGACGCCGTAAGCGAGTCGACCGGACAGGTCGAGTTTCAGGCCGACGGAGGCATTGATGGAGTTCATTACGTCATTAAGGGTTCGATCGAGTACCCGAGGATTGCTAAGGGCAACCCGGGCCACGTTCAGGCGTCCGAGTTCCAACTCGATGACGTCGTCTTCAAACCCGGCCACGATGATGCATTCACCGGTTTCGTCCAGTTCCATGGGAACAAAACCGCCGTTCACCGAGATCGGCTGCGGGCAACCGTTTGCGTCAAGGACGGGTACGCCATTTTCATCCCGCTCGAGCTGCCAGAGATCGCCGAATACTTCGCCCTTATAGGTGAACTCAACGCCCTCGTTCAGCCCAAGCACTGTGTTCAGGAAGACCAGCCCATCAATGGTCAGTGGAACGCTCTTGTTGGAGGCCCCGCCGAGGAATGCCGCCGCAGCATGCATTAAATCAAAGCTGTTGGGAGGGAGGGTCTCCAGCGGGGTTTCCGGCATGTCCTGAATGACATCATGGGTAAAGACGATGGTCCGTCTCGCATCGTCGGCATGGGTTGTGAAGCCGGCAATGTTTTCGCCGTAGTAGTCTTCCAGGTCGAAGATGCGGCTCCAGGCATTCGCAACCTGATCTTCATACAGGCAGGTGGAGCCTGAGTCGATGTACTGAACATAGGAAACAAACTGGGTTACATAATCGGTCATGCGGTTATGCGTCATGTTTGAAAGATCTGCATAACCCTCATGCAGACTCACACCACCGGTACGGCCTGGCGTTCCGTCCCGCAGATAGGAAAGGTCGCCCAGTTCCAGATCATCGCGGATTTCCTTCCATTCAGGTGGAACCACCTGCCCGCCTTCGCGGCTCTCGGGTCCGTAACCAGCGATTCGTCCTTCTTTGAGGAGCGCATAGTACAGAGCGAGGTTTTCACGGGGTGAGTCTATGGTCTTCTCAACCAGTTCACCATCAACTTCCGTTACCAGCACCAGTCTGCCTGCGGGATCGGTTTTGATGGCAGTAGACGCATTGATGTTGTCGACCGCCTCGGCCAGTGCCCGGGCAAAGACGGCTGGATTCTGGGTGACGGTCCTGATCATGTTCAGGCGCCCAATTTCCAGCTCGATGGTATAGGTCTCATAGCCTTCTACCACTGTGCAGGCAAAGTCCAGTTCGGTGTCGTCGAATTCTTCAACAACCATCGGGACGGTATCGTGCTCGCTGCCGTCCGGCCAGGTTATGGTTTCGGACGAAATCGGCTGTATGCAACCATTTCCGTCCAGTACCGGAACACCGTACTCATCACGCACCACCATCCAGAGGTCGCCATACAGGTTTTTCGGATCTGTGGGAACGTCGTTGAGTCCCAGTGCGGAATTGACAAAAACAACGGAATCAATGGTCAAAGGTATTTCTTTGCCAGTTGCCGCTCCCAGGAACGAAGCGGCACTGTCGAGTACTTTTTCCGAGATTGCAGGTTGCTCCGTTGAGGGCGTTGTATTCGAGCTACTCGAAGAACTTGAGCCATCCAGAAAACATCCGCTCAACAAAGCCATTGAAGCAATTAAAGGCGCATTTATCAGATGCTTAATTGTTTTTGTACGGGACATGGTCATACTCCTTAATGCATGGGCCGAAGACCGCAACAACTATTCGGACAGAGCATGATTGCCGGATAACAGCTTGACGGTGCGCTCAAAACGCCGCGTCTATCTCAGACGATCTGGTTCTGTATGTATAAGCGTAAGGCAGATGGGTGTTAGATTGTCTGACGTTGGTCAATTTTTGCCACACCTGTGACACCAATGCTTTGGTTTCATGCCTTCCGGTTATTTGCTATGTTTAGGCCCGTGGGTTGGGTTTTATTACCAATCAGACATGTCTGCGGGAGAGACTGAATCCCTTGCGATCAGCGCCGAAGGAGCAACTGCCCCGGAAACTCTCAGGCAAAAGGACCGCTGACATGAATACTTTCCGAAGAGCTGCCGACAATCGCGTCAGTCGGCACACCGAAGGAGCAAGCGGCCGTTTTCGTTAAAACGGCTCGTGAATCTCTCAGGTCCCGTGACGGAAGGGGTGCTTTCTGCCATTTCGAGCAGGGAGGAAACCCTTGGCGCTCACGGAGATTGGAATGAAGCGAATCGCAGTAATTGGCGGTGGTATCACTGGTATTACCACGGCCTACACCCTTGCCAAGCGCGGGCTTGACGTTACGGTTTACGAGAAGCATCGCTATGCGGCGATGGAAACCTCCTTCGCCAACGGTGGGCAGCTCTCCGCTTCTAACGCAGAGGTCTGGAACAACTGGCAGACCGTGATGAAGGGCATCAAGTGGATGTCCCGCCGGGATGCGCCACTGCTGGTCAACCCGAAGCCTTCCTGGCACAAGCTGAGCTGGTTCGCCGAGTTCATTGCCGCCATTCCCCAGTATGAGAAGAACACTACGGAAACCGCTCGCCTGGCCATTGCTGCCCGCGATCACCTGTTTGCCTGGGCGCAGGAAGAAGGCATCGATTTCGATCTGAAGAAGCAGGGTATCCTGCACATCTACCGGGACAAGGCCGGGTTTGATCACGCTGAAAAGGTATCGCGCCTGCTGGCGGCTGGTGGCCTTGAGCGTCGTTCGGTGACCCCGGAGGAAATGAAATCCATCGAGCCGACCCTGGCCGGCAACTATTACGGCGGGTTTTTCACAGAGAGTGACTCCACCGGTGATATTCACAAGTTCACCAATGGACTGGCGGATGCCATCAAGCGGCTGGGCGTAAAAACCTGTTACGGCCACACGGTGACCGAGCTGAGCGCCGATGAGCGCAATGCCTGGGTGACCGCCCACGATGGTACCGAACAATCCCGGGACACGTTCGACGGCGTTGTGATCTGTGCCGGCGTCGGCAGTCGCGGGCTCGCGAAAAAGCTGGGTGACCGGGTGAATATCTATCCGGTTAAGGGGTACTCAATTACCGTGGAGCTGGACGACGAAGCCTCGCAAAAGGCGGCACCGACCGTGAGTTTGCTCGACGATGCCACCAAGATCGTCACCAGTCGCCTGGGCGATGGCCGTTTCCGGGTTGCCGGTACCGCCGAGTTCAGCGGTTACAACCGCGATATCAAGGACGACCGCATCCGCCCGCTGACCCGTTGGGTTGAGCAGTGCTTCCCCGGTGTCTGCACTCGCAAGGTAGTGCCCTGGGCCGGCTTGCGGCCAATGCTGCCCAACATGATGCCAAGGGTTGGGCCAGGCCGCCTGCCGACCGTGTTCTACAACACCGGTCACGGTCACCTGGGCTGGACGCTCTCTGCGATTACCGCAGAGTTGGTCGCTGAGAGCGTTACCGGGGATAGTCGGTAATCTCGCGGATTTTCCGGTACAGGGGTTGAAGCTGAGGGTACATCTTCAGGTAAACCTCGGAATACAGCCGCTGGTAAAGAGCCCGGGTTTCTTCGTTTGGATGAAAAACGTCGCCAACCCGGGTCATATTCGCCACGGCGGTGTCGAAATCCGGATGCAGCCCTAGCCCGACAGCCGCATCAATGGCGGCGCCGAGCCCGGAGGTCTCATAGGTGTGAGGCCTCTCGGCCGGTAACCCGAACACATCGGCGGTAAGCTGCATCGCTGCATCGCTCTGTGAGCCACCGCCGGCCACTCGCAACTTCCTGATTTTCACGCCGCTTCGCTTCTCGATTTTCTCCTTTCCTTCCCTGAGCGCGTAGGCAAGACCTTCGAGGATGGCGCGATAAATGTGGGAGCGGGTGTGAACGTCCCCGAACCCGATGATGGAGCCTTTCGCTTCCGGCCCCGGCTGGCGTACGCCGGGTGACCAGTAGGGCTGCAGCATCAGGCCCATGGAGCCTGGTGGCACTGCCTTGACCAGTTCATCGAACAGCGCTTCCGGCTCGATACCTCGTTCCTCGGCCAGTTTCTGTTCTCTCAGCCCGAACTCCCGCTTGAACCAGCTCACCATCCAGAAACCCCGGTAGATCATGACCTCCGTCGAGTAATGGCCGGGCAACGCAGACGGATAGGGCGGCATTAGCCGGATCGGTTCGACGTAACGCTGGCTGGTGGTGTTGATGGTGGCAGTGGTGCCATAGCTCATACAGCCAATATCGGGTGTCAGCCCGCCGGAGCCGAGAATCTCACAGGCCTTGTCGGAAGCTGCGGCGATTACTGGGAGGCTTTTTGCCAGGCCCAGGTGCTTGCAGGCTTCGTCGGTCAAATGGCCCAGTGTTTCGCCGGGTGCAACCAGCTCAGGCAGCATGGAAGGCTCGACTGGCATCGTCTGCCATTTGAAATCCCGCCGGCCGGCCCAGCGATGCTTTTTATAGTCGAATGGCAGGTATCCCACCTGGCTGCCGGTCGAGTCCCGGAATTCTCCGGTGAGTCGGTAGTTGAGATAGCCAGACAGCAGCAGGAAATACCGGGTTTTGGCCCAGATCTCGGGTTCATTCTGGGCGATCCAGTTGGCCTGGGTTTTTTCCCGGAACCGGTTGATAGTGTCTTCCAGACGGGCAACTTTGAACAGCCATCCCCAGGGCCCTTTGACGGAGCCTTCGACCCTTGCATGTCGCTGGTCGAGCCAGATGATTGCCGGGCGTAGAGGCTGTCCATTTTCATCCAGATTTATGACGGTGCCGCGTTGGGTGGTCACGGTAACGCCGGCAACCTGATCCGGTGTCGCGTTTGTGGAGTTCCAGAGCAATTGGCAGGCTTCCCCGAGCTGCTCCCAGAAGTAGTCCGGGTGCTGCTCGGCCCAGCCGGGCTCTCTCGAAAAATAGGGCTCTATTTCCTGCTTGCCTTTGCCCACCAGATTGCCACGGGTATCGAAGAGCAGCGCCCGAACGCTCTGGGTGCCATTGTCGATGGCCAGGATGAGCGGCTCAGCTGGCATCGGAGGCCTCCTGAGGTGGCAGCGAATAGGCATTGTGATAGGTCGACAGGTAGCGGGCCTGTTCCTCCTCCCACCGCTGGTCAGCCCAGCCAAGCAGGGGCTGGCAGTGGTTACGAATCTCCGGTAGAAGAGCTTCGCCGGCATTCGGTAGCACCATACCTAACCGCGTTCGGCGCAGAAGCAGGTCATCCAGATGCTGCACATCTTCTCTCCGGCACGCCCAGCAAAGCTCCGCCCAGAGCAGGTCGGTAGCCCGATTCGGAGTGACAGGCTCCAGTGGGCCCGAAGCAAGCATTTGATCAAGCTCGGGGCCATAGAACCCCTGCAGTCGCTGCCAGCACTGGTAGCTAATGGTGGCTGGCCTTGAGGGGTGATCTGTGCGCTGAAACACCGGTTTGGATGCGGGCCGCAGAACTTCGCTGGAGCCTTCCCCAAGCCCCTGGACCAGCGCCTCGCGGGCGATGACCCGGAAGGTGGTGAGCTTGCCGCCGGCAATGCTGACCAGCCCCCGATCCACTCGAAGTGCGTGTTCCCGGTTCTCCTTGGACGGTGACTTACCCGTGCCATCGGTTACCACCGGCCTTACACCGGCCCAGGTCGAAAGGATATCGTTTCGCGTAATGGGGCTGCCCGGAAACAATCGTGAGGCGATCTCAAGCAGGTAGGCGGTCTCGGATTCAGAAATCACCGGCTCCTGATCCAGGCTGCCCTCATGGTCGATGTCGGTGGTGCCGAGAACGGTGGTGCCCAGCCATGGGAAGGCAAACACCGGGCGGCCATCTTCCGGATGAAACAGGGAAACCGAACAGGACACCGGCAGGCTGGACCAGGGCAGCACGAGATGGCTGCCACGCAGGGGTCGGATGTGCATGGCGTCTTCAGAGGTCTTGCTGGACTGCAGCCGATCTGCCCAGGCACCGGTGGCATTGATGACCAGGGGCGCGAAGACCTCAATGGGCGTATCGTTTTCCTCGGCCTGAATCAGCAAGCCGGATACATCGCCGTTGCTGCGCTTTATTTCATCGGCTCGTGTGTAATTCAGGCACATGGCGCCGTCCCGCCGGGCTTCGGCAATCAGGCGCAGGACCAGGCGCGAGTCGTCGGTGACTGCATCGGTAAAACCGCTGGCGCCAGCGAGGTTTTCGCTCGTCAGGCCCGGCACCCAGAGCATGGATTCGGCCGGGGTCAGAAAGTGGCGGCTTTGGTTGCGGGCAATCAAGTCGTAAACCCGAAGCAGTGTCTGGAACAGGCGCGGTCCGGGGAACTGGCCTTTGAAGTGCGGCATGATGAAGCGCAGGGGCTCAATTAACCCCGGTGCTTCCGCCATTAACCGTTCCCGCTCGCGCACGGCGTCCCGGGTCAGACCGTAATGCCCGCTGCCCAGGTACCGGAGGCCACCGTGCACCATCTTCGAGGACCGGCTGGAGGTACCCCAGGAAAAGTCCTTCTGTTCTACCAGAAGCGTGCGCAGCCCGCTGCCTGCTGCTTCCCGTGCCACGCCGGCGCCGGTAATTCCGCCGCCGACCACCACCACATCAAATTCGTTGGTCCCTGAACGCAGCGCATTGAGGATTTCACTCCGGGTCATGTTGGGGCTCCCATTCGGCGTTGCGCTCATTTGACCAGTGTTTCCGGGTTCAGGATCGCGTCCGGGTCAAAGGTGCTGCACAGGGAACGTATAGCCAACATGCCCAGTTCGCCTTTTTCCACCGGCAGATAAGGGGCGTGATCCTTACCGACACCGTGTTGATGGCTGATGGTGCCGCGGTTGTTCACGATCAGTTCAGAGGTGCTGGTTTTGAGCGTTTGCCAGCGCGCGAGTGTTTCCTCGTAGCTGTCGCCCACCCGGAACACGTAGGTGGTGTAGATGCTGCAGCCCTGGCTGTAGAAGTGGGAGAGGTGGGTGAACACATGGGTGTTCTCGTTCTGGTCTTTCAGCCCGTCACGCAGGCTGGTCTCGATCAGACCCAGCAGATTGTCGACGTTGTCCCAGTCAGTGGCCGTTTCCAGAGTGTCGACAGCATAGCCCATCTGCCAGAGGGCCTCTCTCAGATAGGGCATGGTAAAACGCTTGGCCGCCCATTTGTCGCCGAGCCGCGTGCCGGTATAGACGCCGTTTTGGGCCTTGCAGATGCTTCGGGCCTCTTTCAGGGCGTTTCGGGTCTGCAGTCGGGAGCCGGTGATCCCGAAGGTCATCATGCATTTGCCCTCACCAGCGCCCCTCAGCGACAGGAAACGCTCGAGCATGCCGATAAGCCGGGGGTGGCCGGCCAGCGCGAGCTGGGTCTCGGTCTCTACGGCATTGCTGAGCCTGAGCATGGATAACTGGGTTCGGGTCTGCACCAGCAGGCGGCTGGCCGTGCGGGCACTCTCCCAATCCGGAAAAAAGACCACATGAAAGCTCTCGTGTTCGGGCAGCGGAGTAACCCGCACCTTCACCTCGGTAATCAGCCCAATGCGGCCCTCCGAGCCCAGAATCATCTCACGGATATCCGGACCTGCGCTGGAGGCCGGTATTGTGGGCAGGTTAAGGGTGCCTTGCAGGGTTTCGACGCGGCCACCGGCAAAGAGTTGTTCAATACGGCCATAGCGCAGGGATTGCTGGCCACTGGATCGGGAGGCTACCCAGCCGCCGACGGTGGAAAGCTCGAAAGACTGGGGGAAATGCCCCAGCGTGTAGCCATGGGCCCGGAGTTGGGACTCAACGAGTGGCCCGGGTGTTCCCGCACCAAACGTCGCGATCTGGCTGTCCGTGTCCAGGTCGATCAGGCGATTCATCCGGCTCATGTCCACAGTCAGTACTGGCTGGCCTTTATCCACCGGATTTATGTGCCCGGCCACACTGGTGCCGCCACCGTAGGGAATCAGGTGAATGTGTTGTTCCGCGGCCCAGGAGAGCAGGGTTTGAACCTCTTCGCTGGTGGTAGGGTAGGCCACGCCATCGGGGAACACACCAAACTCGCCGCTGCGCATGGCCAGCCAGTCCGCAAGACTCTGGCCGCGGGCATGCCGCACTCGTGCTTCCGGGCCTGTATCGATCAGTGATACCAGGTCTGCCGGCCGGGTAAGGCGGGTTTCCGGTACTTTGGCGCAAACAGAATCCAGGGTCGCGTCCGCCAGAGGCCGGCCACTACCGATGCGTGATGCCAGAAAGTCCTGGCCCTGTTCCGGCATTGCCAGATTGAATCCCTCGTCGCCCCAGCCGTTCCAGCGTCGCATGTGCTTTATTCTCCAGATTAAAAACGAATGTGGCGCATTCTATAGGCTCTGCGTGGTTCGCCGCTGTCGCTTGGCGCCATGGTTCCTGTCATTTGCCGCCAGTGGCTGGCTTTGGCAACCCGCTCAGGGTCGGAGCGATTCCGTCAGCCGGCTGTTCAGGTCCTGCCACCGTGAGAGTTTGCCCGCTTCGCCGATCCGGGTGCGCGCTCCGCCGGACTGGTTCAGCCAGAGGCCTTCACCGTTGAAGCTGTAAACGGGTTCAAGATCAGTACGTTGAGATGCAGGTTTAATGTCATTTATCAGGTTGTCCAGAATCAACGGATCGGCGTCTGGCTCCGGGTACCACGCCAGCACCATGTGGGCCTGGTTCAGTTCCAGCGCTTTGACATACACGATCCGGAGCTGATCATCGGGCACGCCCATGGACTTGAGGGTCAGGTATTTGGCAATTGAGAAATCCTCACAGTCACCACCGTTGGTGGTCAGCAGTTCTACCGGGGTTGCCCAGTAGTCTTCCTCGCCCCAGTGGCGGATATCGCTGACAAACGTGACTCGATTGAAGAAGGAGTTTACCAGCCGGAGCTGCCGGTCGATGGGGGCGTTTGCGGCAAGAGCATGCAGGCGCTGCCAGTTTTCAAGGCGCTGGTGGGCTTCGGTTCCGAATTCTTCCTGAACATAGTTCATCAGACGGGAGCCCAGCTCGAAGGCACTCACAAGAGAGACCACGAGCAATAATGCAGGCAGAAGCGTGGAACGGCGGCGTATCTGAAGGGCGGCCGTTTCCATAGCGCGCCTCAGTTATTGTTCCGTAGGCGTTCCCTGAGCTGCTCAAGGCGCCGGCGGATTTCCTCCCGGCGCTGCTCATCGCTGGTGGCAGAAGCGGGCGCTCTCGAGGGTGAGGGGGATGCAGCCTGCTGGACGGCGGGCGAAGGCTCTGCCTGCTGGTCGGCCGTGAAGGATATGCCGCTGCGGTCTTCGGATTCCGGGAAGTAGAGGTTTTCGAGTTTGCCGGAGCGTTCAATGATCACCCGGTTCGGATGTACCGAGCGCAGTGTGGCATTGCCGGGCAGTTCGTCACCCACCAGGTAGGCTTCGGTTTTACTTTTGTCATCTTCGATCAGCGCGCTGCCCGGGAAATCACCATCCGCGGCCAGTACGCCCCGAAGGAACAGTCGGAGGTTGGTTTCAGGGAGATTCTCGGTATCCATTTCTACCGGCTCGCTTTCGCCGGATGCAGCTCCGAACAATTCCAGGGAGGAAAGGTCCACGCTGGGTGGCTCGCGACCGGCGGCCGGGTCGGAGACCAGTGGCTGCACGTTATCGTACTGTCCCTGCTGGCCTTCCATTTGCCAGAAACGGTAACCCTGCCAGGCTGTCAGGGCGACCATGGCCGCCCCTGCCACGAGCGCGAGAATCAGGGGAAACCGTTCATTGTTTAGGAGCATTGATCATCCTGAATGCAAGTTTGTGGGCCGGGAAAAAGCTCACAGGTTATCAGACTGCAACGTTTTATTGGGAGTATAGTGTATAGAGTTATTCAGCGGGTCCATATCCTGTGGTAGCCTTTCTGAATTAGTTGAATCGAAAAGGGTTTCACGAACGAGGACGACCTTGACCACAGACACTGAACTTCAGCCGCAGGATGCTCCGCTGGGCCGTCTTCCGTTTACTTTTGCCAAGCGCAACGGAGTAATCCTGACCCGTTCGGACTCCGGCGAGCCCGTTATTCTGGTGCGGCCCGGTGCGTCCCATTCTGCGCTGGCGGAAGCGAACCGTATCAGTGGCGGTCGTGCCCGTTTTGCCACCATTGATCCGGACCGTTTCGACCAGGCCCTGAATTCCGCCTATCAGAACGACTCTGCGGAAGCGATGCAGATGGTGGAGGGCATCGGCGATGACATGGACCTGGCCTCCCTCGCTGACTCCGTGCCGGAAACCGAGGATCTGCTGGAGCAGGAAGACGATGCTCCAATCATCCGTCTGATCAATGCCATTCTCACTGAAGCAGTGAAAACCAGCGCCTCGGACGTTCACATTGAAACCTATGAAAAGCGCCTTGTGGTTCGCTTCCGGGTGGATGGTGTGTTGCGCGAAGTGGTAGAGCCCAAGCGCGCACTGGCCCCGCTGCTGGTGTCCCGGATCAAGGTCATGGCGAAGCTGGATATTGCCGAGAAGCGGGTGCCCCAGGATGGCCGTATTGCGCTGAGGGTCGCTGGTCGGGAAGTTGATATTCGTGTGTCGACCATGCCGTCTTCAAGCGGTGAACGCGTGGTTCTGCGTTTGCTCGACAAACAGGCAGGTGCCATACGGCTGGAATCCCTGGGCATGGCGGGGCAGGACCTGAAGGTTCTGCGCAAGCTGATTTACCGGCCTTATGGCATTTTGCTGGTCACTGGCCCGACGGGTTCCGGTAAGTCCACCACGCTCTATGCCTCGCTCCAGGAAATTAACGACCGTAGCCGCAACATCCTGACTGTTGAAGACCCCATCGAGTATAACCTGCCCGGCATCGGCCAGACCCAGGTGAATACCAAGGTGGCCATGACCTTTGCCCGGGGTCTTCGTGCCATTCTGCGTCAGGACCCAGACGTGGTTATGATCGGTGAGATCCGGGATCTGGAAACGGCAGAAATTGCCGTACAGGCGAGTCTGACGGGCCACCTGGTCCTCTCCACGTTGCACACCAACACTGCCGTTGGCGCGATTACCCGGCTTATGGATATGGGTATTGAGCCCTTCCTGATTTCATCAAGCCTGGTGGGCATTGTTGCCCAACGGCTGGTTCGGGTTCTGTGCAAGGAATGCCGGGAGCCGTATACACCTACAGAAGAGCACTGCGAGTTTCTGCAGCAGGATCCCGCCAACCCGCCCACCATTTACCGGGCAACCGGCTGTAGCCATTGCAACCAGCTCGGTTACCGTGGGCGTATTGGTATCTATGAGGTGGTGGAGATCTCCGAGGAAATCAGTTCTCTGATCCACAAACGTGCCGGTGAGCTGGACCTGGAAAAGGTGGCTCGCCAGCATGGGCCCAGTATTCACGCAGACGGCGTGCAGAAAATCCTGGATGGTGTGACCACGGTGGAAGAAGTACTCCGCGTTACGCACCGGGGTCAGTAAACCATGCCAGCATACGAATACAAGGCTCTCGATTCCCGAGGCAAGCAAAAACAAGGTGTCGTGGAAGCAGATGCGCCGAGAGCCGTTCGCCAGCAACTTCGGGAGCGAGGCCTAACGCCGCTGGCCGTCGAGCCGGCCGCCGAGAAACAGACCAGGAGCAATCCCCTGAGCAGCCGGGGTTCGCTGGCCGCGGCCGATCTGGCACTGGTTACACGCCAACTGGCAACCCTGATCCAGTCCGGCATTCCCATTGAGCAGGCGCTCTCGGCTGCTGCTCAGCAGTCACCGAAACCCAGAATACGCAGCATGCTGATCGCCATACGCGCGAAAGTCATGGAAGGCTACACCCTGGCGGACAGCCTGGGTGAGTTCCCCCGGGCATTCCCGAGGCTGTACCGGTCTACCGTTGCGGCCGGTGAGCACGCCGGCCATCTCGATCTGGTTCTGAACCGGCTGGCGGATTACACCGAAAACCGTCAGGAGGCGCGCCAGAAAATTCAGCTGGCGGCCATCTACCCCATCATTCTCAGTATCGTCGCCATTGCCATCGTCGTGTTCCTGCTGACCTACGTGGTGCCGGATATCATCGATGTGTTTCTGAAGCAGGGGCAGGAGTTGCCAACGCTGACCATGGCCATGCTTGCGGTGTCGGAATTTCTGGCGGATTACGGTGTCTATCTATTTATACTGCTGGTCGCCGCATTGATGGTGTTCCGCTTTTTCCTGACCAAGCCCGGGTTTAGACTGCGGTTTCACAAACGTCTGTTACATCTCCCCTTGTTTTCAGGGATGGTTCGTGGCGTTAACACTGCCCGCTATGCCAGCACCCTCAGCATACTGACGACCAGTGGCGTGCCGCTGGTAGAGGCAATGCGCATTGCCGGTGAGGTGTTATCCAACGATTTTCTGCGGCAGGAACTGCGGGATGCAGCCAGAAAGGTCAGCGAAGGCGGCTCATTGCACCGTTCCCTTGATCAGACCGGGTATTTTCCGCCGATGATGCTGCACATGATCGCCAGCGGGGAGGCCAGTGGTGAGCTGGACAGCATGCTGGAACGAACCGCGCGCATGCAGGAAAACACCCTTCAATCAAAGATCGCTGCGATTGTGGGGCTGTTCGAGCCGATGATGCTACTGGTGATGGGCGTGGTGGTGCTGATCATCGTGCTGGCCATCATGCTGCCGATACTGAATATGAGTAATCTCGTGGGATGAAACCCGCGCCGGAGCGTCCGTCGACGAGCCCGGACCAAAGCAATCCATGCCAATAACGAGTGAGACAATGACGACCAAAAACCTCAATTCACACAACCGTAACCGCGGCTTTACCCTGATTGAAATCATGGTGGTGATGGTGATCCTGGGCCTGCTGGTGGCCATCGTGGCTCCAAACATCATGGGTCGGAGTGACCAGGCCAAGGTCACCGTGGCGGAAACCCAGCTGAGCAACATTGCAAATGCGCTGGACCTTTATCGCCTGGATAACAGCCATTATCCCTCCACCCAGCAGGGTCTTGAGGCGCTGGTTTCCAAGCCAAGTGGCAGCCCGGAGCCCAAGAACTGGAATTCCGACGGTTACCTGAAGAGCGTGCCGGAGGATCCCTGGGGTTCTGAATACCAGTACGTAAGCCCGGGTACCGAAGGTCCCTACGATCTGTATTCCTACGGCTCTGACGGCCAGGAAGGTGGCGACGGAGACGCTGCCGATATCAGCGTCTGGGACACCGAGGGCTAAATCACTGTGCAGGTCAGATCCCGACAGACCGGTTTCACCCTGATTGAAATACTGGTGGTCCTGGTGGTTGTGGGTCTGCTGGCTTCGCTTGCCGTGTTTACCATGGGGGGAAGCTCCCAGCAGCGCGAACTGGAAAATGAGGTCCGGGAGCTGTACCTGCTTATGCAGACAGCCTCGGAGCAGGCGGTTCTGAATAATCTGGAGCTGGGCCTGAAGCTGGAGGAAGACGGCTACCAGTTCGTGGCTTACCAGGATCAGACCGGCGACTGGAAGGCCTCGGGTGAGCGTATGTTCCGGGCCCGGAGCCTGCCGGAATGGCTCACTGTCACCGAGTTCATCGAAAGCGACGCGCCAAGGCTGGCATCATCCGAAGATACGCTGTTGCCGGACGTCGTTTTTTTCTCCAGTGGCGAGACAACGCCGTTCGAGCTTGAGTTCACCATCGGAAACGGGTCAGACACGATGCACGTTCTGGCCTCGGATGGGGTGTCGCCCATGGAGTGGCGCAAACCGGGCGATGAGGGGAGCAGCGGGTGAGGACGCAGAAAGGGTTTACCCTGATCGAAGTACTTATTGCCCTGCTTGTGTTCGGCCTGATTGCAACGGCTGCGGCTGAAGTTGGGAGCCAGTACATTTCCAGTTACGAACGGGTTCGGGACAAAACCCTGGCGAGCTGGTTGGCAGATAACCGAATTAACGAAATTCGACTGCAGGAAAACATCCCGGGTATCTCCGAGAACTCCAAGGATACCGACTTCGGGCCGTATCGTTGGCGGGTGACCACCGCGATTCTTGCAACCGCCGAGGCGAAGATGCGTCGTGTGGAGGTCACGGTTGCCCGTTATCGCGAGGAAGGCGCGGCGCCGGATCCGATCCATACCCTGTCGGCGTTCGTGGGGGCACAATGACGTTCCCGTCCGCACACAGCTGCCATCCGCAACAACGTGGTTTCACGCTGCTTGAGGTTTTGATCGCGGTTACCATCACTGCCGTTATCGGGCTTGGCGTTTGGCAGGTTATCAACGGAGTGGTTAATTCCCGTGATCGGGTGAACGAACTGGCGGAACAGTTCGACGGTTTGCAACGGTCCATGCTCCTGCTTGAGCGCGATATCATGCAGGTGGTCAACCGGCCTGCCAGGGACATTTACGGTGATTTCCAACCAGCGCTCTCCAGCCGTGAGGACGACTTTTCCCTGTTGCTGACCCGTCAGGGGTGGCGGAACCCCCTGGGTATTCGCCGCAGTGGCCTGCAGCGTGTCGGTTGGGAATATACTGGCAGCGAACTGCGGCGCCGGTACTGGCCCATGGTGGATCAGGGCCAGGAAGATGACAGCCGCGACGTGCTGCTGCTGGAAGGCGTAAAGCGCCTGGAAATAAGGTTTCTGGATGCCAACCGGAGCTGGCAACCGCAATGGCCAACCGATGAGGTGATGGCCGGACTGACCCCGGGGAGCCGCCCGGATATTCCATTGCCGCTGGGCATGGAAGTGACTCTTGAACATGAACGTTTTGGAACGCTGGTGCGGACCTTTGCCTTACCGGATTTTGATCCGGCCGTTGCCCAGGGTGCAGTAAACCAGGCCAACCAGGCTGCCAGCGAAGCGGAAGAAGAAAGCACAGAAGAAGAGGCTACCGGAGAACAAACCGGAGAGAATACCGGTACAACGGGGCAGGGAGGCTAGGTAGCGATGGGCCAGACCCCGAGGTTATCGAATCGTCAGCGCGGCGTTGCTCTGATCATGGTGCTGCTGGCCATGGCTCTGGTGGTCATGCTTGCTTCGGGGATGACCCAGCAGCAGAGCTTGCGAGTGTTCAAGGCGGGACATTATCTGGCTCAACAGCAGGGCCAGAGTATCGCACTTGGCGCCGAGGCGTTCGCCCGCCAGATCCTGCGCAGGGATTATGACGAGGACAAGGAAGAGAACCTGATGGTCGATAGCCTTGACGAGTTCTGGGCCGCCAATGCAGCCGTTCTGCCGCTGGATGACAATGGCGTGGCTGAGGTTCAGATTGACGACCTCGGAGGTCGCCTTAATCTGAACGACCTGGTCGGCGCCAATGGCCAGGTGGACCCCATCGTCAGAGATCGTTTTGTTCAGTTGTTTGCCGCACTGGGGATTACTGCAGTTTCTGTAGATTCGCTGGTGGACTGGATCGACCCCAACGACCAGACCGTCACGGCCTACGGCGCCGAGGACGGCCAGTATCTGATGGCTGAGCAGGGTTATCGGGCTGCCAACCAGCCGTTCACCACGGTGACCGAATTACGCCTGATCGAAGGCATGACCGAAGAGATTTATCGGGCCCTGCGGCCCCACGTGGCGGCACTTCCTGTAAATGGTGCGGGGATCAACGTGAACACCGCGACGGCCATGGTGATCCGCTCTCTCCATGAAGAGCTGACGGACGCCCAGGCTGCGTCTATTCTTGAGAAGCGGGAAGAGGAACGGTTCGAGAATCTCCAGGACTTTCTGGCGTTACCAGAGTTCGCCGGGCTCGGGCTCAAGTCGGTTGGACTGGGGTTGCAGACACGGTTTTTTGAAGTTGCCTCGCGGATTACCTACGATAACCGTGTCGTGAATATGGTCAGTACCGTGTTCCGGACTCCGGAAGGCGAAGTCCAGACGGTTAACAGGGATATCGGGCAGAAAAACCGAATCACCAAAGAGCCTTTCACAATTTCAGAAGGATAATCATGTCTTATCGCCTTTACGTCCGCCCAATACCGCCGTTTGCGGACGCTGACCAGGACCCCGGTGCCCAGATGTTCAACTGGGTCCTGCACGATGCCAGTGGCGATGCGCAGGCTCGCGGCGCAGGCGACAGCCGGGAAACCATCGAGCATACCCTCGGCCAGAATGCACTGGATAATGTTCTGTTGATCGGCCTTATCCCCGGCGAAGAAGCGATTTATTGTCTGGCTGATATTCCCGCGAAGCAAAGCCGATTTATCAATCAGGCGTTGCCCTACGCTGTCGAGGAGCAGATTGCCCAGGACATTGATTCTGTTCATCTGGCGCTGGGCGCCCATACCGATCACGGCTACCGAGTCGCGGCCATTGATCGCGAACGTATGGGGCAGTGGGTGAATCTCTTTAGCGGCTGGGAGCATGCTCGCCTGGAAGCGATTTTTCCGGATGCCTCATTGTTGCCGCGCACCGAAGGCGGCTGGTCGGTCTGCCTGGATGGCGAAACGGCAATGATGGTGAGCGAACGCGGCGAGTGGCTGAGTATGCAGTCTGCGAACCTGGGAATGTTTGCTCACACGCTGGCTGCCCCGTCTGCGGAGGAAGTGGTGGCTGAAATTCCGGTCACGCTTTACGGCACCGCTGATGAATTTGATCTCCAGCAATCGGCCATCTCGGAGTTGAACGGTTCTGGTCGGCTTGCGGTTCGCAAGGAAGTTCTTGAGCTCATGCCTCTGGAGCTGCTGGCCTACGCCCATCACCATCATCTGTGCGAACCGGTAAACCTGTGCCAGGGCATGTTCTCGTCCAAATCGGGCAAGGCGAGTCCGCTCAAACCATGGAAACCCCTCATCGCAGTTGCCGCCGTCTGGTTCGTGGTTCAGGTGGCGTTGAATGCCGGAATGGGATTCTACTATCAGAATCAGGCAGAAAAACTGCGAAACGAGGCCATGGCAATCTATCGCGATGCGTTTCCGAATGACCGGCGTACCCATGCCGGCAACGTCCGGCGCGTGATCGAAGGCCAGTTGCGGGTTGCCGGCGCCAGTGGGCCGGAGGTGGACTTTATCACCCTGATGAAATACACAGGACAACAGTATTCCCGTTTGCCGGGCAGTCAGGGAGTGAATTTCAATTCAGTGAATTACAGCCGCTCACGGGGTGAGCTGGTGGTAGACGTAAAAGCCGATAGCTATGACCGGTTGAGCGCTCTGCGCAACGGCCTCGCGAACCAGGGGCTGGAGGCGCAGATTGGCTCGGTGGTGAACGAAGCGAGCGGCGCCCGCGGCCGCCTGACGGTCTCAGGAGGTTAAGGTATGCTTTCCCGAATCAAGGATCAGCCGGCGGTCGGCAAACTCATTGCTCAGTATGACCAGTTGCCCCGTCGCGACCAGCAGGCTTTGGTGGTGCTGGCCATCGCTGTTTTTCTTGGCCTTCTGTATTTTGCCGTCTGGCGACCGGCGGCCGGGTTCTACGACCAGGCGGAAGCTGCAAGAGACAATGCCGGCGAATTGCTGGCCTGGATGCAGGCAAACCAACGGACAATTCAGCGTCTTGGCAACACAGGCGGTGCCAGCACCACGGCGTCGGCAGACAAACCCGCGGATGGCCGTGCCCTGATGGCTCTGGTGACCCGTTCCGCCGGGGAGGCGGGTCTGTCACTTCAGCGCTTTGAACCCAGCGGTGAAGACGCCATCCGCGTCTGGCTTGAGAATGCACCTTTTGCAGAGGTTGCCGCTTGGTTAGAGCGATTGAATGGCACCCATGGTGTCGTCATTGACCAGGCCGCCATGGACAGGGCCAGTGAGCCAGGGCGGGTTTCCGTTCGTCTCACACTGGCCATCTGATTCTGAAAACCAGATTCCGGGCCTTTTGTCCGGAACTGACGCAGGAGAGGGAAGCGATGAGTAACGGCAGCGACAACAAGAACAAATCCGAGCCAGCCATTGTTCGCCTGGACGAAACGGCGCGGAATGAAGCCAGATCCATTCTGTTTCACGCCTACCGGAACGAACCGACGTTCCAGTACCTGTTTGATCACCGGCGCCCCGGCTACGACCAGAGGGTGAGGGCGACCATAAGGGAGCTGATAGACCTTTATTTTGAGCTCGAACAGGATGCCATTGGCGTGATGGTTGACGACACGCTTGTGGCCGTTGCGTTCATCGGGGATCCCGAATTAAGGATGAACCTGGCTGATCAGATCAGCTGGCGGATTCGTATGGTGCTGACGACGGGGTTTGCCTCTACACGTCGGTATCTGGACTACCACGAGAAAATTCGCGACATGTTGCCACAACCACTGGCGCATCAGTTGCCCATGATGGGGGTTAATCCCAAATACCAGAATCGCGGCTACGGCCGGTTGCTGCTGAAAACCGTTGAAAAACTCTGTGCCGAGAACCCGCGTGGCAGCGGGTTGGTGCTCGATACGGGTAACAACCGTTATCTGCCGTTTTACGAATCCGAGGGTTTCCGGAGCCTTGGCAAGATTCAGCTCGGCGATTTTGAAGATCACGTGTTGTTCAGGGAAGTGCATCCGGAAACCAAAACGGCCACCTCCGGCCAAACCTGATTTTAAAATGTGTAACGGGAGAAGCTGTGTCTGACCAGCAGGATTTTGATCTGATCGTTATCGGAGCCGGCTCCGGCGGCGTTCGCCTCGCGCGGATGTCTGCCCAGCGGGGCGCCAGGGTGGCCGTGGTTGAATCCAGGTATCTTGGCGGAACCTGCGTAAACGTTGGCTGCGTGCCCAAGAAACTGTTTGTGTACGGCGCTCACGTTCACGATGAGCTGGAAGATGCAGCCGGCTACGGTTGGCAGGTTCCACTCGATGATGTCAGTTTCGACTGGCCGAAGCTGGTTGCCAACAAGAATGCCGAGATCGAGCGTCTGAATGGCATTTATGGCCGGTTGCTGGAAAACGCCGGTGTGACCATCGTCGAAGGAACGGCGTCCTTGACAGACGCCAATACCGTGGTGGTCGGGGATACCTCCTATCGGGCCAAACACATCACGATTGCCACCGGCAGCTGGCCGGTGATTCCGGATGTGCCTGGCAAGGAATGCATTCTTACGTCCAACGAGATGTTCTACCTGCCGCAGCTGCCGAAGCAGGCCGTGGTCTGGGGCGGTGGCTACATCGCTGTGGAGTTTGCCGGCATCCTGGCCGGGTTGGGTGTTGATACAACCTTGCTGTATCGCGGTGATCTGTTCCTGCGCGGGTTTGATGGCGACATCCGACGGTTTACCGAACAGGAAATGCGGAAAAAAGGCGTAAACCTGCAGTTCGGGGTGACCATTGAATCGGTTGAGGCCGAAAATGCCCATTACCGGGTTCAACTTAACAATGGCGAAACCCTGGAGACTGGCCTGGTGATGGCGGCAACCGGTCGTCGTGCCCTGGTTGACGGTCTTGGTCTGACTGATCTTGGTGTCCAGCTCAGCGCCTCGGGGCATGTTGTCGTGGATGATCACTTCCAGACTGCCGTGCCCTCAATTACTGCGCTGGGTGATGTGATTGGAACTCCTCAGCTTACGCCGGTTGCCCTGGCACAGGGCATGGTGCTATCCAGACGTTTATTCGGCGATGGCAAAGGCGAAATGGACTATTCGGCGATTCCAACGGCCGTATTCTGCCAGCCAAACATCGGAACGGTTGGGCTGACTGAGGAAGAGGCCCGGGAAGCGGGGCATCGACTGCGGATCTACCGTTCGGAGTTCCGTCCGATGAAATACACCCTCAGTGGTCGTGACGAACGGAGCTTGATGAAGCTGGTGGTAGACGACGAGACTGATCGAGTATTGGGTGCCCACATGGTGGGTCCGGACGCTGGTGAGATTACCCAGGGGCTGGCGGTTGCCATCAAGGCTGGTGCGACCAAGGCCCAGTTTGATTCCACCCTGGGCATTCATCCGACATCTGCCGAAGAGTTTGTCACCATGCGCGAGCCGGTGGCGTGACTTAGTGCCGGCGTCCGGCTCTGGGCGCCCGAACCTTTCTAGAGCTTGATCCAGCGGCTGAGCACTTCCCGCAGCATTTCCTTGCGAACAGGCTTGGCCAGATAGTCGTTCATTCCACAATCGAGACAACTCTTTTCTGTCCCGGGCAGAACGTCTGCCGTTAGTGCAATGATCGGTGTCCCTATCTGCCCGTTGCTCTGCTCCCATTCCCGGATATAGCGGGTGGCCTCGTATCCGTCCATCACGGGCATCTGACAGTCCATCAATATGATGTCGTAGCCTGTGTGGTTAGTGGTCACCCTGTCCAGTGCTTCCTTGCCGTTGTTGGCGGAATCGGTATGGAAACCCAATCGCTTGAGCATAGCTGTGGCAACGCGCTGGTTTACCGGGTTATCTTCCACCACCAGAGCGTGGCTGGTGCCATTAATCGTCTCCCTTGGCGGTGTACCGGACGGTTCGGGCTCGCTGGGTCGATCCGCCAGCTCGAAGGGCAGCTCAAACCGGAACGAGGAACCCTTACCCAGATCCGTTTCCACCTGAATGTGCCCGCCCATGAGTTCAACCAGCCGCTGGACCAGGGAGAGGCCAAGCCCGGTGCCCCCGTATAGCCGGCTGTTTCCGCCGTCGACCTGTTCGAAGGAGTTGAAAATGTCGTGAAGGCGCTCGGTCGGAATGCCGGACCCGGAGTCGCTGACCGAGCAATTTAGAATGATGCAGTTGTCTTCCAGAGCGAAAAAGCCCGCCTGAATATTGATAAAGCCATCGCCAGTAAACTTGATGGCGTTGTCAGCCAGCCCCGCTAGAATTTGCCGCAAACGCGCGGGGTCACCGATGACTACGGGGTTGTCCGGCCAGTCGCCGAAGAACTTGAGATTGAGGGCAAGGCCCTGTTGCTCGGCGAGGTGTCGGTAGGTGGCGGTGCAGTTGGAAATCAGTTCCCGAAGGTTAAACTCCTGGCTTTCAAGCTTCAGGGTGCCGCTGTCCATCTTCGAGTAATCGAGGATGTCCCCGATGACGGTCAACAGATCCTCGGTGGACTGGCGGGCGGTGTTGAGGTATTCGCGCTGGCGTTGGGTAAGCGGTTCTTCCTGGATCAGATCGACCATCCCAAGCACCCCGTTCAGGGGCGTACGCAACTCATGGCTCATGGTTGCCAGAAATTCAGATTTCGCCTGATTTGCCATCTCGGCCTTTTCCCGGGCACCTTCGGACGCGGCGAGGGTCTGGTCCCGTGCTGTTTTCAGGCCGGCCAGGTGATGAGCCAGCTGGTTGAGTTGCTCTTCAATGGCAACGATCTCCTTCGAACTCTGGTGAGTATTCAGGGGACGCTCCTGGTAGTCACCATCGGTGAGTTGACCGATTCGCCCGGCGAGGTCCCGTATCGGTGCCAGAATTGCTCCAAGGAAATGATTGATGATCAGAATGCTGAACAGCAGCAGGGCCACGCCAACGGCGATCGATGTCCAGAGAATATCCTGCCGCCGTTCCGCAAGAACATCCTGACTTACGCCAACCTGAACAGTGCCAACCCGCAGAGAACCGGAACCAAAGCCATAGTCCGGCTCAAACCACTCCGCAGTGCGCTCCGAACCAAATTCCAGGGGCTGCTGGAGAATCTCGGCTTCATAGATCTGGTAGCGCTCGGGTATCTCACCTGGGTTGATCGGTTCGCGGGAAACAAAGCCAAGTTGGTCTCCCATAACGTCAGAAACCCGGATCCAGTCGGCTTTACTGCGACGCAGCGACTGGGAAAGGATCTGGTCCAGTGCCAGAGTGTTGCCAGAGACAACGGCGTATTCCAGGGCAGGGGCGAGGCTGTCGGCAAGCATCTGGCTGCTGTCGGACAGATCCCGGCGCGCATCCTCAAGGCGCACAGACGTGAAGAACACCATCAGAACGATAAACATGACGATGGCTGGCAGAGCTCCAAGGAGCAGCAGCTTTCGCGACATGGGGCGCTGTTGTCTGTGGCTGTTATTCATCAGACGCCTCCCCATTAACCGTTAATTGTCGATCAACCCGTGTGGCAATATCCTCACGGCTCGGCAAGGGAATGTTCAGAGAACGTGCAACCTGGGCATTGACCTCGACCCGAAACTCCTCGGGATACGAGGGTTCCGGGTATGCACCGGTTTCGAAAAAGGTTGATAAAAAGTTGCCGGCCATCTCAACCATTTCAGGGAACGGGGCATAACTGGAAGCCAGGGAGCCTGCTTTGACATAAGCCTGAGTGGGGCCGATGACGATCTGATTACGGCGGTAGGCGGTCAGCAGAATATGTTTGATGGTTCGGGGGTTGTAAATGGCGCTGTCGGGCGCTGCAAGCAAGAAATCACCGTAACCAAGGGCCCGGACAAGCGTCGGAATCAGCTCATCGTTGCTGTCTACAAGAAAGATCTTCGCCGACATGCCGTAGGCCGGCAGTTCATCAATCAGCGGCTCGTACAGTTCAACGGAATCCGCTGTTGCCAGCAGGGCAATCTTGTTGGCCTGGGGCAAAATGGCCTTTCCCGTCAGAGCCTGGCGGATCAGCGGCACATCGTACAACACCGCCGAGATCTGGCCCGGCGACCGCTCGGCAAAGGCGGAGATAAAGGATCGGTCGACCAGCATGGCCAGGATCGCTGCGGACCGGTTGGCTTGACGTGCCCGGGAGAAAGCGGCGGGGCCGACCGTAATGACCGGACTGTTCTCCAGAGTGGCCAGCTGGTCGTCGGAGACCTCGGTCAAGGAGGTCGCTGGTCCCAGCTGCCGTTTCAGGAGAGCAATCAGATGTTGATCCAAAGGTGCGTTGCCTGAGCCGACAAAATAAACGACCCTTGCCGGTGCTTCCTGGGCATTGGCCACCGTGGCGCAAACGGCGAAAAGCAGAATGCACAGGGCCTTGAGTAAAAGGCCCGGGTTTCCGCATCTATTCCGGTTTCGGTGAATCGTGCCTGTCCTTCGCTCCATACCGTCCAGGGCTCGCGCTTTCCTTGTTAACTTCAGAAACGAATACCAGCCTCAACAAAAAACTGGTTCTGATCCTCAATCCGGTTATCCGGGCTGATCCATGGCTTGGGATTCAGATAATGCTGCATCGTCAGTGCCAGCATATAACTGTAATCGGCTTTGTCCACCCGGCGGGCCAGACGGAAATCGGCTCGCTCGAACCGGGATTCCCGTACCTCATTGGTCCAGTACATTGCTGCGGAGGTCATGAAACCCATAGGCAGATCCTGAATCCAGGCGAAGCTGCCAGAGTCGCGGGCTGAGAGCCGTGCCAACAGATCCACAGCACGTTCCTGCTTGTCCACCGGCAGTGCCGCCGGGTCGCCGGTGTAACGACCTTCCTGCTCAAGGTAGGCGTAGGTGGCGCGAAGTTTGGTCCCGGAAAACTCCAACGAGGTTTCCAGTTCTACGCCTTCTTGCTCCAGATCGACATTGTTGGCGATATACCACTCTTCTTCGTTGATGACACCGCTGATCATGTCACGGAAATCGTCGTTGAAGTAGCGGACTTCCACCGAGAGCAATGCTCTTTCCAGATGGAACTGGCCAAAATAACTGATCTCCCTGGAGGTGATCCATTCTTCCTCCAGCTCCTGGCCATAGGTGGAGGTTGTCGGGTCCAGAAGGCCCTCGACTTCGATTCTCTGGCCGTCCAATGCTTCAAATGGGGCCTGCACATTTCTCGGCGTGTAGCCCCAGTCAGGATTCTGTTCAAAGGCGTCCGGTGTGCGAACCGCCCGGGAAAACACGAAACGCAGGGCATGGTTGTTGTTCAGGATGAAGTTTGCGGCAGCCCTGGGCGAGAAATAATCTTCATCGGTGGTGGTGGTCTGTTCCCAGTTCCCGCCAGCGTTAAAGGTTAGCCATCGAAAGGGCGAGTACTCGGCATTCGCGAATACCCGGGATTGATAGTTGTCTCCTTTCCCGTTGAAGAAGGTCTCGGAATTGAAAGAGTCCTTTCTGTAGCCCACGCCGGAAACCAGCTTGAATTCATCGCTGAAAATGATGGTGTCCTGAAGTTCGATTTCTTGCCGGGTTTCCTCGAGGTCTTCGTTCAGATCAGCAATGAACGGACCCTGGTCTTCGGGGAAGGCCGGGAACCCGGATGGCAGAAGCGCGTTGATTTCCGCTGCCGGGGCGGAAACCGTCCAACGCTGACGTTGCCGTTGGTTCTGATAGCTTGCCTGAATATGGTAGAAGTGACTGGGAGAGGTCGCTCCGTCGAACCGGACATGGAGATAGTAGTCGTCCATGATGATGTCCGGGTTGGTGATCGCCCCCAACTTGCCGGACTTCTCGAAGTCCTCTTCGTTTACGCCATCCAGCACGCCGGCGCGCACATCGATGGAATGCTGACGATCAATCCGGAACACGCTGTCGAAATTGAAGTTGTTGATGTCGTGGCCATCGTGGAAGGGGATCTCCTCGCCGCCATCAACCTGGCTGTCAAAGCCATTGGATTTGCGCTTTTCGTATGACAACCTCCAACTCTTATCGGCATCGGTATCGCCCACAGAGGTGAACGTTCGAACATGTCCCCGCGAGCCGACCGAGGTGTAGGCCTCCACGCCGGCGGTATCCTGAGGCGATCGGGTGATGATGTTGATGCTGCCGAGGAACGCGTTGATGCCGTAGGCCGCGGAGTTGGGGCCTCGACTCACTTCAATTCGTTCGATATTTTCCAGAGCGACTGGCATGCCCAGCCAGTCTACGTCTGCGAGGCTGATCCGGTAGGCGGTTCGTCCGTCAATTTGAACTTGCAGCCGACGCTGTTCGTACTGGGACGTACCGTGGTAGGTTGCCACCGGATTGGTGCTTCCCCAATGACCAACAACCATACCCGGTACCAGCCGGAGTGCCTCTACCAGGTTCATGACACCGAGATCTCGGATCATGTCGCCTGTAATGATGGTGGTTGTCCCGGGAACCCGAAGCTTGGACTGGCGCAGTCGGGTTGTGGTCAACACTTCGGGAATTTCGCTGTGTTCGCCTTCCAGGCCAAGCAAGCCGGGCATGAAGTCGGGGGTTTCAGTCTGTGCCTGGACCGTCACAGGCAACAGCGCAGAGATAGCAAGGCTGACGCCAAGGCAGGTTACGAGAGGGCGACAGTTACTCATTCCTGCCATTTTTATCGATTGATGCATGGTTGACGTTCTATAATCTGCCGAGAAATTGAGTAAAGCGGTTTTATTATGTTTGGGTCCTATCGTAAGGGACTACAGACGGTTTGTCTCTCTGAAATGTAATGAATCTAGGCCCGGGAGTTGCAGCTTTATGAATTGTTGGGAAATCCTTGGAATTGAGCCGACCGGCGATCGTCGGAAGATCCAGGATGCGTATGAGCAACAGCTCAAGTTTGCTTCGGAAGACGAGGCAAAGAGCCTGGAAGCGGCTTTCCGGGAGGCAGTCGGGGACGATCCGGGCCCGGTAAAGCAGGCTTCTGACACGGTTCAGACTGAACCGCATCGCGAGGTGCAGGACGAGGAGCCTGATCGTCCGCTGGATGCCAACGAAGGCCAGGTGGTTCGTGAGGTGGTTATCCAGATCAAGGCCTTGCTCAATGATTCCTCAAGAAGCAAGGACCCGGGCATCTGGAAAGCCATTCTGGACGAGCCGCCCGCTGATCAGCCGCGGTTGCGACGTGAGATCGGACGCCAGTTGGAGCCCCAGATACGTCCGATGGCGGAAAACGGCACCTTTCCGGCACCGGTGGCCCAGTTTCTCGGTGAGTGGTTTGGCTGGTTCACTATGGAACAGGCGCCTGAGGTGGCCGACGATCGGAATTACCCGGAACCCGACATGGCGGAAGAGCAGGGCGAACAGCCACCGCAAATGGTCAATTTCTGGCCGGCGGTGATTGGCTGGATTGTCGGGCTGGCGATTCTCGCCACACTCTTTGGCGGAATGGGGGGCGGTTGAGTCCGCCGCCCGTATCAGCCCGTTTTCTCTGCATTCGCCCTTTCAATTTTATCCCGGTACTTCTGGGCCAGGAAGGCTCCGACGATAACCTGTATCTGGTTGTAGCACATGATCGGTAACACGATCATGCCGAAGCCCGGGTGCCCTGAGAACAGGACCTTGGCCATGGGCAGTCCCGACGCCAGGCTCTTTTTGGAGCCGCAGAACACCACAGCGGCTTCGTCCTCCAGGCTGAACCCGAATCGCCGTACCAGGAACCTGGCAAACACCATGAATAGCAGCAGCAAGCCCAGGCAGAGCGCAATGGCGAAAAGGATGGCCTGCAGGGGCAGATTCTCCCAGAGTCCGCTCTCTACCGAATGTGAAAAAGCGGAGTAGACGATCAGCCAGATCACGCACTGATCGTATCGGGCCATCAGTGTTTCGTTTCTGCCAAGAAACCCGCCGAGCCATGGTCGGAGCGCATGCCCAACCGCAAAAGGCAGCAGCAGTTGCAGAATGATGTCTTTCAGGGCTTCCGCTACGGAGAAATCCCCGCCGCCAGATGTGCTTACCAACAGCAACAGCAGGAATGGCGTCAGCATCATGCCAAAGACATTGGAGGCGGCTGCGCTGCAGATTGCCGCCGGAACATTGCCACGCGCCATTGCGGTATAGGCGATGGAGGAGGATACCGCCGACGGCAGGACGCCCAGATAAAGAAACCCCAGACCAAGATCCTTCGGCATCCAGGAGGGTGCGATATTGCTGAGGCCGTTAATCGGCAGCACCGCGAGTGGAAAAAATACGAAGGTGAGCGAAGTGATCAGAATGTGCAGCCGCCAGTGGGTGGCACCGGCAATAATCTGCTCGCGGGACAGCGCTGCGCCATGGAAAAAGAAGAGCAGGGCGACGGCGACCGTTCCGGCAGTGGCCAGTGCCTCGCCTGCCTGGCCAGTTGCAGGCAGAAAGGTGGCCAATACGATGGCGCCAAGGAGCAGCAGGGTAAAGGTGTCGATCCGGAACTTCATGAATCAGGACTCCCGACGCTTCAAGGCCTGAAGGCTGGGTTTCAAAAGCGACCGGGCCAGGGATTCTGCCTTGCCCTCGTCCTGACGCCGGACCGCCGCGAGCAGGAGTTCGTGATCTTCCTGCGAGGGTTCCGGCAGGTCTGCGTCGGTTTCGGTCTTCTCGATGGTCTGGCTGACAGCGTGGGAAAAGTAGTCGTAGAGCTCGATCAGCGCTGAGTTATGAGAAGCCGCAACCAGGGCATGATGGAAGGCTTCGTCGTGCCGGATGCGAGCCTGCAGGTCATCTCCCGCTTTGGCGCGAGCATCCAGGGCTGTGGTCATGTGCCGGAGATCCTGTTCTGTCCGCCGGTGCGCTGCCAGCTTGGCGGCCTCCGTTTCCAGCATGATCCTGACCTCCAGCTGCTCCGCCAGCTGGGTGCGGGCAATTCTCCGCAGTGTCTCCCCGGCGTCCCGTGTCGCCCGTACGTATGTGCCATCCCCCTGGCGGGTTTCCAGCATCCCCACGTGTACCAGCACCCGAACCGCCTCACGAACCGTGTTTCGGCTTACTCCGAGGGATTCGGAAAGTTCTGATTCGACGGGCAGGCGATCGCCAACCGACCAGTCACCTTTTTCGATGGCGTTTCTGAGACTCTCGATAGCGGTCTCGACCAGCGAGCCTTTGCGAATACGTTCCAGCATAGCGTATATCATCCTTCAAACCGATAACCCAATCATCCTATGAATATAGGCAAGGTTCAAGTGCAAAAGGCTTTCACCCGATTACCCCGCGGTCTGGCCAGGGTAAAGAAACTGGTAATCAGCGGTGTCTACCCGGCGGGTGGCGAACCGGTAGGTGAAGGTGAATCCCGGCCAGTTGATGGTATTGCGCCCATGCTCATCGAGGTACCAGGAGGTGCAGCCAGAGCTCCAGACTGTGTCTTCCAGGCCCTGTTGAACCACATGGGTGAAACGGTCCTGCCGGTCTTGTCGGACGTCCATGGCGGAGTCAGGGTACTTTTCGAGTGCCTCCAGACATTCCAGGACGTAGCGAAACTGGGACTCAAGCATGTACAGGATAGAGTTATGGGCCAGGTTGGTGTTGGGTCCATAGAGCATGAACATGTTGGGGAAGCCGCTGACGGTGATGCCTTTGAACGCGACAGCGCCGTTCTGCCAGGCCTCATTCAGCGTCTTTCCGCCCCGGCCTGTTATCCGGATGGGTGACAGGAACTCCGAGGCCCGAAAACCAGTGCCGCAGATAATGGCGTCCACTTCATGGTGGTGGCCTTCGTGCGTAATGACGCCGGACTCGTCAATGTGGTCAATAGGGTCGGTAATCAGGTTCACATTCGGCCGGTTGATGGCCGGATACCAGTCGTTGGAAATCAGAATCCGTTTGCAGCCGATCTTGTAGTCCGGAATGATCTTTTTCAGCTTGGCGGGATCTGTGACCTGTTTTCTGGCCTCCCGCTTTGCCATGTTCGCGTAATACTCGAGAAGGCCACTGAATTTGGTGAAAGCGAGGGCGCGACTCTCGTTTTTCCAGTAAATAAGGTACCGATAGAGGCGATCCCATGCCGGTACTTTCTGGAACAGCGTCTGCTCCCAGCGCTTGAAGGGCCGATCCGGCTTGGGCAGGACCCAGGCCGCCGAGCGCTGAAACAGGTCCAGCTGCTTTACCTTCGATGCAATCTCCGGAACAAACTGAAGGGCACTGGCGCCGGTTCCAATGACCGCCACCCGTTTATCGGACAAGTCGTAATCATGATCCCAACGGGCTGAATGGAACATTTTGCCCTGGAAACGATCCAGTCCCTTGAGGTTTGGCCAGGCAGGTTGATTGAGCTGTCCGGTGGCGGTGATGAGTACATTGGCGGTCAGCTGCTCACCGTTTGCGAGGGTCACCGACCATTGATTTGTTTTGTCGTCAAACGCGGCTTCCTGCACCTCGGAGTTAAACCGGATGTGACTGCCTAGGCGATATTTCTGAACGCAGTGCTCCATATAGCCGAGTATTTCGCGCTGCAAGCCGAATTTCCGCGACCAGTCGTGCTTGGGTTCGAAGGAGTATGAATAAAAGTGCGATTGCACATCGCAGGCGGCACCGGGGTAGGTGTTATCACGCCAGGTACCTCCAACCCGGTCGGCTTTTTCCAGCAGGGTCAGGTTATTGAAGCCGGCCAGTTTCAGTTTGATGGCCATGCCCAGACCACCAAAACCGCTACCGATAATCAGAATGGACGGGTGTTCTCGCAGGCTGGCTTGGCTCATGATCATATGTCCGGCGTTATTATTGTGGTCTTTCTGCTTCAGTATACGGATGTAAGTCAGCCTTATGGATGACATTTTTCGCCACTCGGGCTAGTCAGAATGACCAATCGGCGTCCGGGTCAGATAATTGTCCTGAGTCTGGGATAGCAGTTCCCTGAGTGCCGGCGTCTCGAACTGGCGTCGGATACTGATGGCATAGAACTCCTCGAAGACGCCTGGCAGGGCGCCGTAGTCTGCAAGGGTTCCGCTCTTCATTTCGTCGCGCACGACCACCGGAGGCATAATGGCGAAATGACCGGTATCCCGGGTGAGAAGTCGCATCATCGCCATGTCATCCACCTCGGCGGCGATGTTGGGACGCAGCCTGTGATACTCGCACAACTGGTCGAAGGCCTGGCGTATGTTGTTGTCCGGGCCCGGCACAATCAGACTCCGGCCACGCAGTACGTCGACAAAATCGCCCTGAACGTCTATTCCCCGCGGCCCGATGATGCTGACCGGCTGTTTGGCAATCAGCCGTGACCGCCAGGGATTCTGTTCATCTCCCTGTACCGCCTGGTTTGCGAGGATCAGGTCCAGTCGATGCGCCGAGAGGCGTCTTAGCAGCTCATCCATGTGGCTACTTTGCAGGCTCAGCTCAAGGTCTTCCCGGTTCAACAGCGGCTGCAGAAAGCCTTCCTGGAAGTTACGGGAGAGCGTAGCCACTGCCCCGATCCGGAGTATCTCGCGGTTTGGTTGAGCGCCGGAGGCAAATAATGCCGTCAGTTCCTCACCCTGGCGGAAGATCTCCTCGGCGTAGGAGAATGCCATTCTCCCGGCTTCAGACAGCTTGAGGCGCCGCCCCTCGCGAATGAAGAGGTCGTGCCCCAGGCTGTCTTCCAGCTTGCGTATCTGACCCGACAGCGCCGACTGGGAAATATGCAGCGAGTCCGCTGCCCGCGTCAGGTGGCCGGTTCGCGCGACCTTCCAGAAGTAGTAAAGGTGATGGTAATTCAGCTTCATGTGATTTCGTTCTCGAAAAACGAATGATCTGATAAGTATAAACCATTTTTTATATGTGACGATGATCGGCAAAGTACTTGCAATCAGGAGGTTTGCAAGTATGAATCCAATCGCCGAATTTTCATTGCTCTCGATCCTCGCACTCTGGCTGCTGCTGCCGGTTGGTCTCTTCCTGCTTGCCGGGTTGACTGGCTGGCTGAAGAATCCACTGAAAGTGAACCACTGTTGGCGACTTGCCGGGTGGGCATTGTTGGCCTCCATGGCCGTTTCGGTCGTGATGGGAATCCTCCTCCTGATTCAGCCCTATACAGGAGGCGACAGCAACCGTCTGGCCACCCTGGGTGGGCGCTTCGGCCTGTATCCAGACGGGATAGCGGTCTGGATGGCCACGATGGTGGCGTTTATTGGCTGGGTTATTCTTCGGTTTGCAGACAACTACCTCAGCCAGGACCCTGGCCGTGACCGTTTTCTTCCCTGGTTTCTGGTGACGGTTGCCTCTGTTCTGGTACTGGTGTTTACCAACCATCTGCTGATTCTGGCAGGCGCCTGGATTGGTGTCAGTCTGGCCCTGCATCATTTGCTCACCCTCTATCAGGACCGGCCCCAGGCGCGAATGGCGGCGGTTCAGAAGTTCATCGTCAGCCGGGTGGGGGATGCACTGGTGGTCTCTGGTGTGGTGGCGCTCTACCTGCATTACGGCACCTTTTACCTGCCAGACATGGTCCAGAATGAGGGCGCCCGAGCCGGTGGCTCAACAGCGCTGACAGTTGCCTCGGTGGTTCTGGCTCTGGCGGCGGTTCTCAAGTGCGCCCAGATTCCCTTTCATGGCTGGCTCATCCGCGTTATGGAGGCTCCCACGCCCGTGTCTGCGCTGCTCCATGCCGGGGTTATCAATCTTGGCGGTTTCCTCTGGCTCCGTTTATTCCCGGTGTTCGATGGCTTTACGGCCGGCCACATGATTCTGCTCGTGATCGGCGGCATGACGGCGGTCGTTGCGGTTCTCACCATGATAACCCAGTACTCGGTCAAACATGCTCTTGCCTGGTCAACCTGTGCGCAGATGGGCTTTATGCTGTTCGAAATCGGCATGGGGGCCTACACACTGGCACTGCTGCATCTACTGGCCCATTCGCTGTACAAGGCGCATTCGTTCCTGGCTTCCGGTCGCACGGTGGCCGTGTCGGCAGCAACGCGTTTTCCCGAATCTCCCTCTGCCAACCGGCTCTCCTGGGCCGGGCTTACCGGCCTGTTGGCGGCGGCGATCCTGGTTCAGTTCCCGTGGATCGTGGAAAACAATCCGGTTTTCGGAGCATTGCTGGTGCTGGCGGTATCGGCGGCCGCCATGGGCATCCCGGCCGGAGCAACCAAAGCGGTGAAGCTGAAGCTTGCAGGACTGGCAGTGCTCCTGGTTCCGCTGTACTCATTGTTGCACTTTCTCATCGGCCCGGCCGTTCCCGAGCAGGAAGGGTTTGCTATCCCCGGCATTGCCCTGGGAACGGGCGCCACTCTGGTAACGCTGCTCGCCGTGTGCTCTTTGATGATTGCATTCGGTGCTCGCTTTCCGGCCACCCGTGCTCTGGGCGTTCATTTTCGTCAGGGGCTTTACCTGGAATTGCCCTTTGATCGGTTGACCTGCTTCCTGGCGGCGGAGGCTTTGAAGGTGCCGGCCATGTTCCGCAGGGTTCCGCATCATCCGTTCAGACTGGAGGAGAGATCATGAGCGATGTAAGCGCGCCGTTACCGGAACTGCAGTGGCTGAGCGATGACTGGCCTAAACCGGTTAAACAGGCCTGCGACCTGATCGCTCCTGTCTGGCCTCTCGATCAGTGGATAGCGGTGAATCCGTTCTGGGGCCTGAGACATTGTCCGGCCCCGCGGGTTGATCAGGTGCTCAACGAGCGCGCGGGTTTCAGTATGCTTATGCCGACCGAGTTTTACCGGGAAGCCTGGGAAGGTGGACGGATTCGGGAAGACGATCTGAGGGCAAGTATTGCGGAGCGCGGCGATGAACGGAATACCGCCTGGTACCTTGATTGGCTGGGTCGAAACGGGGCGATAACTGCGCCACTGCGCGGTTCCATTCTGGATACCTTTGCGGTTGCGAATGCCCACGAGGAGGCCGGTGTTCTGACTGACATGGTTTGCGACCAGGTTTCTCGCGTTTGCGGCGCCTTTTTCGATCAGCGCCAGAGCCGATGGTCCCTTTCGGGCAACCAGGCCAATGGGGGGGTGTTCGGTTTTTGGCTTGAATCAGTCAGGCAGGATCTGGCGCTTGATTTTACGACCGGGTTGAAAGGGGGCCGTGCGTTCTTCAAGACGGTTCCGGACGGCAGGGATCAGGCAGTACAGGAGGCGCTGAGTCGGATCGGCGCTCGTGGAGATGAGTTGGAAGCGCTGTGCCATAGCCTGTTGTTGAGAGTGAACGGCTGGGCCTCCTGGTGTCGCGGAGAAGACTGGCGGGCAGGCCTTGAGGGTCGTTCATCCGATCGGTGTGAGGACATTCTGGCGATCATGCTGGTCTGGGAGTCCGCAGGGGTAGCCTTCGCCTCGGCGGCACAGAAAGCAGAGTGGCAGAGGCAGAGAGCCCGTGCGAGTCGCAGGGGCGATTACGATGATCGCAGCAGGCTGTGGGTGTGGCAGCGTGCCTTCGAGATTGGTTACCAGCGCACCTTGTGGCAGGCACTTGAATCTGCGCCGATAAAGCAGGCGTTGCCCGACTCCGGGCGTGGCATTCCCGCAGCCCAGGCGGTTTTCTGTATCGATGTTCGCTCCGAAGTGATGCGCCGCCACCTTGAAGCAGTGTGCCCCGACGTGCAGACGCTCGGATTCGCCGGTTTTTTCGGAATGCCAATCGATCATCAGCAACACGGACCGCTTGCCCCGGCCCGCCGACTGCCGGGCCTGTTGCCCGCGTCTTTCCGGTTGATTGATACCAAGGGCAGCCTGCGAGAGGATCTGGCAGTGAATCGCTCTCTCGATCAGAGAGAGATCGCCCGTGAATCAGTCAGAAAGGCGAAATACACCAGCTTGTCGACGTTCACACTGGTTGAGACCACCGGTTTGGCCTGGGCCTGGAAACTGGTGAAAGACACTTTGAAAAAGGGCCACAAAACCCGCCCTGACCAAAGTGTAGAGGGGCGCCTGGTCCATAGCCACGGAGGCGACCCGCTCTCTGATGCCGAGAGGGTTGCGCTGGCGGCCAATATGCTCCGGGGGATGTCTCTGACCAGTGGTTTCGCGCCTTTGCTGGTACTTGTTGGCCATGGCAGTCATACCGATAACAACCCGAACCAGGCTGGTCTCGACTGTGGTGCATGTGGCGGCCAGAGCGGCGGCGTGAACGCCCGGCTTGCAGCAAGCCTGGTCAATGATCCACAGGTCAGGGCGGGGCTTGCCGACGAAGGTATCAGAATTCCGGACTTCACCTGGGCGGTCGCTGCCGAGCACTGCACAGCCACGGACAAGGTAACGATTGCTGATCGCCATCTTATCCCGGATTCGCACATGCAGCACCTGGCAGATCTGGAAGCCGGATTCGAAACAGCCGGCATCCGGGCTCGAAAAGAGCGGGCAACGCCGCTGAAATTGAACGGGTTGGACGACGATAACCTCAAGCAGGCCATGGAAACCCGGACCCGGGACTGGTCAGAGGTTCGTCCGGAGTGGGGGCTGGCCAATAACGCGGCAATCATCTTCGCGAAGCGCAGCAGGACCCGGGGCAGCAACCTGTCCGGCCGCGTATTCCTGCACGATTACGATCCGACTCTGGACGAAGATGGCGGTCTTCTGGAGGCTTTGCTGGCGGCACCAATGATCGTCGCCAACTGGATCAACCTTCAGTACTTTGCGTCGGTAACGGTTCCCGAAGTGTATGGCTCGGGTAACAAGCTCCTGCACTCCGTGGTTGGCGGCAACGTCGGCGTTGTCGAAGGTAATAACGCACGGTTGAGAATTGGCCTGCCGCTGCAGTCCGTTCACGATGGCACTCATTGGCGCCATGAACCGGTTCGTCTTACTGTTCTGATTGATGCGCCGGGAGATCGGATTGAATCCGTGTTACGTCGCCAGCCAGATGTGGCGGCTCTGGTGGAGAACCAGTGGGTCAGTTTGCATCGGATGTCTGGCCAGGGCGTAGCGCGTTACGACAATGGCAACTGGGTAACCGTGGCATGAGAGGAGGGCGGCCGCGCCGCCCCTGTCCTGCTATTCCTGTTCTGCGTTCAGCAGCTCGGGCTTCTTGAGAGCTTTCTGGAACAGGTCTTTGTCCTCCGCTATGGCCATGGCACAGCGTTCGGCCAGATCGTCGCCCAGGCCTTCAACCTTGCGGCCAAGGAATACCTGAATTTCCTCCGCCAGTTCGAGCACTTTGTCCCGGGCGTCGGCTTCGGCTTTTGAAGTGAACAGCATCGTCTCAGGATTTTTCAGTGCCATATCCAGGCCGTCCCTATCAGAAAAGTAGACTGCTTGTACTGCCATGGTTATTCCTCGCAGTGAGCGTTATTGGTACTGTATAAAAATACAGTCTATCTGACAGGGTGCGGTAAACACAATGAAAAAACGGGCTTCAACAAAAGCTGAAGCCCGTCTCTGGTTCAAAACGAGTGGCGATCCGAAAGATGGCCGATCAGTAACGGAGCAGTGCAGAGCCCCAGGTAAATCCGCCGCCAAAAGCCTCAAGGAGAAGCACCTCATTGCGTTTGATCCGCCCATCTCGCACAGCCACATCAAGGGCGAGAGGGATAGATGCAGCGGACGTGTTGCCGTGCTCATTAACCGTTACGACAACCTGATCCATGGACATGTTCAGTTTCTTTGCCGTGGCCGAGATGATTCTAAGGTTGGCCTGGTGTGGAACCAGCCAGTCGATCTCCGATTTCTGCATCCGGTTGGCTGCCAGGGTTTCATCAACGATCTTGCCTAGCGTGTTCACCGCCACTTTGAACACTTCATTGCCCTTCATCTCGACGAAGGCCCGACCCGCCTTTACCTGATCGTAATTGTCTGAGATGCCGCAAGGCACGTGGAGCAGATCTTCGTATTGACCGTCGGCGTGGATATGGGTGGAAAGAATCCCGGTTTCCTCGTCGGCTTCCAGAATCACGGCACCGGCCCCGTCTCCGAAGAGAACACAGGTACCGCGGTCTTCCCAGTTAATGATGCGGGAAAAAACCTCAGCGCCGATAACCAGGGCTTTCTTGCTGCTTCCGGTCTTGATGAACTTTTCGGCTGTTGCGAGGGCGTATACAAATCCGCTGCACACCGCCTGTATGTCGAACGCGGGGCAGCCATGGATGCCAAGACGCGCCTGCAGGATGCATGCGGAACTCGGAAAAATCTTGTCCGGGGTGGAGGTGGCAAACACGATCAGATCGATGTCCTGTGCATTGATGCCCGCGGCATCAATGGCATTCCTGGCAGCCTGCTCCGCAAGATCCACTGTGGTCTGGCCTTCAACGGCAATATGACGTCGTTCGATTCCCGTGCGCTCACGAATCCACTGGTCGGTGGTGTCGACCATTTTTTCGAGGTCTTTGTTGGTAACGATGTTTTCAGGCAGGTAGGAACCGGTGCCGGTAATTCGTGCAAAGGTCATTCGCAAGTGTCCCGAGGCGTAACTGGATAACGTACTACCATGCTATACCCATGCAACGTCGTGCGTAATTAGCGATTTGTCAAAGACGCCCAGAAACTGGCACGCTCGTCTATGCTGAAGGTGATCAGCCTTGATCAACACTCTGCAAAGAAGAGGAGAGGAATACGATGGGCATTTCCAGCCATGAGCTTCACGTAGAATTCCCGCAGTACCGAGAACTGATTCAGGAACTCAAGAACAATGATCTCAAGTTCAACGAAAAGCTTCAGGAGTACACGCATCTCGATCACGAAATTGAAGGGCTGGAAAAGAGGGATTCTCCCATCGGTGATGACAAACTCCACCGCATGAAGCAGAAACGCGCACAGCTGAAAGATGACCTTTACCAAGTGTTACTTTCAAACGCCAAGGCGTCATAAGACTGCCATCAAAAGTACACAATTCTGATACCCAATAATGCTTGGAGCCCCTGTTTATAGGGGTTTCCAAGTATTCAGAAAGCTCCTCGTCAAGCTTAGAATAGGACCCTAATTAAACAAGGTCCCGGTTTTCGGAGACCAACATTCTGGGTTGACCAAGGAGTAATGAAATGAAAAGAGCTGCTTCGCTTTACAAAGGCTGGCGGATGAAGCGCAACTTTATCCATCTGGTGATGACCATGGATCGTCGGTTGCTGAACGATGTGGGATTTTCCCCTGAACTGGTTGAGCAGAAACTGAGCACTCCGTTCTGGAAATTCTGATCCTCGTGACTGATCGACTCTGCTTTCGGTAACCTTCTGAACTGGTTGAAAAATAATCAGCCCAGAAGGTTACAGACTGTCACAAGAATGAAATATCCCATTGTTCTTAAAGCCCTTTTATCCCGAAAAAATCTAAGAAAATTGATCTGAATCTGTATTCTCTTCTACCGGATCGTCCTATAGTTACGCTACCTCCAGAACCAGACCGGTTCACCCTGAAAGGAGAGCTTGACGATGATCCATGAATTCCTTCAAAGCAATTTGCCCTTAGACTCCTCCGTAAGCCTCAAGCGTTCAGATACCGAGCCTGATAAAGACATTGCCAACGCCCGCAGCGAAGCCTTTGAGATAGTCTCAGACTCCGGTGAAACCGTAGGCTTTGTGAAGGCCTGGGAAGATGATCCGAGTTTCCGCGGATACGTCCACTTCGATTCCGACGGCAACGTGATTGACTGGAAAGTCTTTAAAGACCGGTTGCAGAGCTGACGCTCACACCAGCCAACCAAAAAAGAAATCGAATAAGACGCTGAAAAAACCGCCGCCGGTGCTCTGAGAATTATCGGCAACCGCGGAATTTGTCGATGCAGTGTTTTCTCCTTCGATTGGCTGGGCTTTCTTCGTCTCCGTTACTTTCGGCTCGGCAGGTCCCGCACTGGTAGGCTCTGCAGGGAGCTGGGCCAGCACCGGGTCTGGTTCTTTGGTGGCTTCCGGTGTTGTTTCCTCGGCGACCGCAGGTTCCGGCGTGGGAGCTGGAGCTGAAGTTGGAGCAGGGCGCTCTGAAGCCACCGGTTCGGGGGGTGTCGGGGCGGCTTCCGCCACTTTTTCTTGTGGCTTCACTTCAGTGCTTTTCGAAGTTCCCTCAGTAACTATCTGGTTTTCATCAGGTTCGCCATCGAGCGAAGTTGTTGGCTTGCCCTGTTCGGAAGATTTTTGAATGGGGTCCGGGGTAGGTTCTGGCGCGGGCGCAGGCTCTGGTTCAGCCCTGGCAATGGTCGGGGTATTGGACGCTGGCTTGGGAAGGGACAAACCGAGCTGTGCCACTGACGCCTTTCGACTGCCGACTGAATTTGCAGTGATGGTTGCGCTGGATGTTTTGGTCACGCCGAGCGCTTTCAGTGTTGCCGTATCCAGGTTGCCGTTGGTTTGCAGCCCATTTTGAGCTTGATAGGCGCGTATGGCCGCTCGGAGTTGCTCATCAATCCATCCATCCGCGCGTCCGATATCATGACCGGCACCGTAAAGTGCATTTTCGGCGGCGAAAATGACTTTTTCGGGTTCGGCGGCTTGAGCAGTGCCGAGGCAGGCAGCCGCTGTCAGAATGACAATGGCAGGGCCGCGAGCGCCTTGCTTCCTAAGTGATTGAGAGCGCGTCATGGCGAAATACCTCCGGGCAGTCCGTTTCCGGTTACATTGTGTAACTTGAAACCCAAAGGTATCAGGTAATCATCTGCGCTCTCGTGAATTGGTTAACATTTGCAACCATTGTGTGTTCAGGATTCACTGGCCCTGAAGCGTCGCACGAGCGTATTCAATTCATCAGCCATGTTCGCCAGAGAGCGGCTTGACTGATTCACCTGGGAAATGTCTCCGGCCAGTTCCTCAATTGCGCCGCTGCTTATTTCCACGTTCTGGGTCATCTCTGCGGCGGTCGCTCGCTGTTGCTCGGTCGCGCTTGCAATCTGGGTGGTCATTTCAACGATGCTGTTAACCGCCGCGAGAATGTCCGTCAAAGCTTCGCCCGACTTGCTTGCCTCCTCGCTGGCCTCTTCGGCCATCTGCTTGGCCTTGCTCATGTCCACTACTGCGCCGGCCGCGCCACTCTGGAGCTGGGACACAATCCGCTCGATATCGACGGTCGATTCCTGAACGCGCTTGGCCAGTCCTCGAACTTCATCGGCAACCACGGCAAATCCTCGCCCGGCGTCACCGGCTCGAGCCGCCTCAATGGCGGCATTGAGCGCAAGGAGATTCGTTTGCTCAGCAATGCTCTGGATAACAGCCAGCACATTACCGATTTCGGCCGATTCGTTCTCCAGTTGTTGGATCCGGGTAGACCCCTTCTCAACCTGATTGGCCAGGTTGGTAACCGCCCGAATGGCAGAGTCAACGGTTTCTTGTCCGGAATCCGCAAGCGATGAGGCCTTACGGGCCGATTCGTCAGTTTCGCTGGTGTTCGAGGCGATCTCTTCGGAGGTGGACACCATTTCCTGCATGGCGGCAGACACCTGCGTGATCTGGTCGCGCTGTTGCTCCGAATTGGCAGTTGTACGCTCTGTGATACCGGAAAGTGATTCGGACTCGCCGGTCAGTTGGCGAGACGCCGTTACAATTCGGGAAATCGTTTCCTCAAGCGTTTGCAGGAAGGTGTTGACTGCGTCGATGAAGTCACCGATCTCATCGGGACGGCCCGGAGTGAGTCGGGTTGAGAGGTTGCCGTTGTTATTGGCGATGTCATCGAGGTAACCGAGAATTTCAGTCTTGGCGCGTTTCACGCTGTTGCCCATCAAACGGCTCATCACAATCGCAACAATCAATCCGAGTACGGCAGAGACCAGGAAAGCTGCCAGAGTAAATTTCAGAGCGAGATCGGTTTCGGCGGTTGCCTCATCGGCCTCTTCGTCCAGGGAGGCAAATATACTTGCTTCAAGTTCCCTCGCCATGCTCGCAATTTCCGGTCCAAGCACGTCCAGCTTCTGGGATTTAACGTTGACGAGAATGCTCTGCTGCTCAAGCATTTTCTGAACAGCAGCTCGGTAGGCTTCCAGTTCCTCAACAACGGTGTTCAGGTATACCTGAACAAATTCGGGACCATTCTCGGCATCAATCAGTTCGAGGGCGTCAGACAGATCTTCAATGGCCCAACCGAGGGCCTTTTGCGAATCCTCGTCGCCGGTTGCCAGATACCGCTCGGCAGTCATCCGCATGATCAACGCATCGTTAAGGAGCTGCTCCAGACCGGCTCTCAGATCGCTGTCTGGCTCACGGTTGGCAACACCATTTAATGCAAGCCTGAGGGCTTTTGTTGCGTTAGGTCCGTGCACATCCAGCTGTTCAGCAATAATGTTGAGCACCTGACGCTTTGCCGGAACCAGCTCGTTTCTGAAGGCCTCAATGTATTGATTGGTTGTCCCTTCAATCCGATCAACCAGGCTGGCTCGCTCGGGCTCCTGAATGTCCTCCTGCGCCTTCGCCATGACGGCTCTGAAATCCGTTTCCATCTCATCAAACCGTTCCAGGGTTTTTTCGTTGCCTGTAGAAAAGTAATCGAATACCCGAAGGCGCATTCGATAAACGCTGATGACCGACTCAGTGCCAATGGCCGTTTCTGGCGCAAGATCGCGGGCGACCGTGTTCATCCGCTGATCCAACTGCTGAAATTCGTAGACACTGAAAAAGGTAACAGAGGCGAAGAGGAGAAGAACAAAAACGGGTGCTATCAATAGCTTGCCCGGGACACCTAATTTTCGTTCTACGGATTCGAGAAAAGAGGAAGCCAAAGCGTAGCCCTTCTATTAATTTGTTTTAACAGGTAACGGCACGGTTTCTCAAAACTGAAGCTGTGTTTTGCCTCAGGTAGAGGCATGCTCAGTCCTTGGATTACGCGGGTAGTAGCGTTCGGGAAGTCGCTCGATGTGGGGAAAGAACCGGGTGTCCTTGTAAGGCATCTTCATAAAGCCTGATACGCCGAGCCCGGTTATCTGTTCGACTGCCGAGAGAATTTCATCCAGCAACCGGCTGAACTCCGATTCTTGCTCAGGATCCAGTAGCCGATAGTGGCTATGGATTTTGAGATGGCGGGGCAGGGCTTCGAAGATGATCATGCCCGTGTGGTGAATACTGTTCAGTGCCTCCAGCGAACGGATGATGGTCTCAGGAAGAACGAGAAATTCCTCCGGATCCGGTCCGTCTTCGAAGTAGGAGTGAACGCGACTTTCGTCCTCCACCTCTGGTGCGGCGCTGACCTCGTAATGCAGTTTCATGTCCGGCGACACCAGAAACGGCTGGTCCGGTTCTTCGCGATCAATATGCAGAGTGTTCCGGGCGTTAAACAGACAACTTTTGAAAATTCCCTTGCGGTAAATGGCCTGGGCCAGGAAAACCATGTTGTTGACGGCCTGCACAAACGCCGACTTCAATGCCGGATCGTGCAGATTCAGGGAAGTGTCGATGTAGATACCATCGGTTTCCCAGCGCACGGCCAGTCCACCTTCCACCGGGTAGCGCCCGAGCCGGCTCACGGCTGCCAGAAACGCCTTTTCGGTTTCGCCCATGCCCTGCATGAAGTTCTTGTAGTAGCGGTCCAGCTGTACGTCATTGACGTCGTTGAGGGTTTCCGGTGCGCCTTCCTCCCTGAGAAAGGATTTACGCGAGCTGTAAACCACGGTGTCAATTTCCTGGTCAGAGGCACGCACCCACACAGGTACCTGGGCCGCGACCGGGGTTTCCGGCAGATCGATCATCACCGTGCGGGCCATACGCGGCATCTCTGTCAGGTAGTAATCGCCCGCCCTACGGCGAGTTTCCGGATCCGGTGACAGCATGCCATCCAGCATGCGTGCGAATTCCATGGGCAGGCCCAGTGAGGTGGCCGGGATGGCCCGATGGCCAAAGCGGCAGGATTGGGCTGACGCCAGGGCATAGAGCGTGCCGGCTGCTCCCTGTTCATCGAAACGGGGAGACGACAGCCCACCGTTGAGCTGTTCCTCGCCGATAAAATACACATCGCCGAGCCGGGCGTTGGTTTGCTGGAGGTTGTCAGACATCAGCTCCATCACGTTGGCGGTGATGAACTGCTGGTTGGCGTCCAGCTGGGCAAACACGGAGGAGCCCCAGTCAATCAGGGCAATGTTTTCGGTGCTGGCGTCGAAGACCAGATTGGAAGGTTTGATGTCGCCATGAACGATCGGTCTGCCAGCCGGTCCATTCTCACGGCGCAGGTTTCGAAGGATGTCCGCCAGCTGGTCCGCGATGCGCATGATGAGCCGTGGTTTCAGACGACCATCACGCAGGGAAACCTCTTCCAGATTTAATCCGGCAGCACGCTCCATCACCAGAATCGGCTGGTTATTGGCTCTTTGGTAGGAAATCAGCCGTGGCACCCTGGGGTGGCGGACCTGCTCCAGAATGTAGGCTTCATCTTCAAGCCGGTCTTGAAGATGCCGGGGCAGGTTGATTCGGGTGAACTTGAAGACGTGTTCCGGGCCCCCGGCTGCGGTGCCTGGCAGGCGGCCTGAGAATACAAAGCCGTACGCACCCTTGCCAATCAGTTCTATGTCCTGGTAGCCGAGTTGGCGGAGCTGGGCAGCGCAGAGCGCCACCCAGTCCTTGAGCTTTTTGGCATCATCATGGCTGAGCAGGTAGATCGACTGCTCTTCGGGTATGTAGAACTGCTGCAGTTGCGTCTTCTGCGCCATGATGAAACGTCAGCCCATATGCAGGAGCATGGTTTGGGGCGATTCGAGGTAGCCCTTCCAGCGATTGCAGAATCGGGCGATGGTGCCGCCGTCAATAATGCGATGGTCGCCGGCCCAGCTCACGGTCATGATGGCGCGCTCCACCACCTGGCCGTTGGCGTCAAACCGGGGCAGTTTCTGGGTGCGTCCAAGGGCAACGATGGCCACTTCCGGCGCGTTGATAATTGGCGCGGTGTAAGTTCCGCCCAATGCGCCAATGTTGGAGATGGTAATGGTGCCGCCCTTGAGGTCTTCCTGGCTGACGCGGCCGGATCGGGCTGCTTCGGTCAGGCGCGCAACCTCGTCGGCAATGCCCAACAACGAGAGGCTTTCCACGCCTTTGATGTTCGGCACCGTCAGGCCGGCTTTGCCATCCACCGCCATACCGATATTGCACTGGGGCAGGTAGTGAATCTCCGTGACGTCATCGTTGAGCTGGCTGTTGAGAACCGGGAATTCCTGAACCGCCAGGGCCATGGCCTTCATGAAGAAGGGCATGAGCGTCAGTCTTGAGCCCCGCGCTTCTGCCTCCGGTTTGAGTTGTTCCCGTAGCTTGAGCAGATCGGTGACATCAATATCCTCGCTGTAGATAAAGTGAGGAATGGTGGTGGCTGATTTGACCATACTTTTCGCCATCGCAGCCTTTATTCCGCGGATGGGTTCGACTCGCGCTTCCTGATCGGCGGCAGGCGCCCTGCGGGCACTTCTGGTGGTGGCCGTTTGCGCATCGTCGGCGGGAGCCTGGTTCTGGGCCTGTTTCGGGCCTTCCTCGATATAAGCCAGTACATCGGCTTTCAGCACACGGCCATCTTTACCTGATCCCTGAATATCCGAGAGGTTGAGTTCATGCTCCCGAACCAGACGGCGAACGGCAGGGCTGGCCGGAATACGCTGTCGGCTGGCCGCAGCGACAGGCGAGGCTGTCGCGGTTGAGAGTTGAGCCGCGGGCTCGGGTTTGGTTCTAGCTTCCTCCGGCTCTTCACGATCCCGGGGAATGAACGCAAACAGCGGGGCATGAACCTTGGCCATAGCCTGCTGTTGATGGTAAAGCTTGGTGACGCGCCCGGCTTTAGGGGCGGTAATCTCGACCATGGCCTTGTCGGTCATAACGTCTACAACAGGCTGGTCTTCCTCGATTTCGTCACCTTCGGCAACGCGCCACTCCACCACCTCGCACTCAACGATACCTTCGCCGATATCCGGCAGGATAAAGTCTTCGGTGGCGTTATCGTCCGATTCGATGCCGGAGGCCGGCTGTTTTTCCGCCTCGGGAGCCGGCTTTGCTTCGGCAGGTTCCGGAGAACTGGCTGCTGACGCCTGGCCACTGCTCTCGCTTTCATCCACCAGCTCGAACAGCGGGGCATGGACTTTGGCGGTGTCGCCTTCCTTGTAGTAGAGGCGTGTCACGCGGCCCTTGTAGGGTGCCGGAATCTCCACCAGGGCCTTGTCGGTCATTACCTCGGCGACCGGTTGATCTTCTTCAATCACATCGCCTTCGCTAACCAGCCATTTGACCAGTTCACATTCCACGATACCTTCGCCGATATCGGGCAGTATAAAATCACTCATAGTCGCTCTCCTGTCCTGATATCAGCCTAGAATTCAACGCTCGCCCTGATGGCCTCATAGACCTTCAGGTGGTTGGGCAGGTGCTCTTTTTCCAGCACCAGCGGGAAGGGGGTGTCCATCCCGGTTACCCTAGCGATCGGAGACTCCAGATACAGGAAGCAGCGCTCCTGAATGGTGGCCGCGATTTCACCGGCGAATCCGCCGGTCAGGGGAGCTTCGTGGGTGACCACCAGCCGTCCAGTCTTGAACACGGAGTTGGCGACGGTTTCCACATCCCAGGGCAAAATGGTCCGCAGGTCGATGACTTCGCAGGAAATGCCGTCTTTCTCGGCCCGTTCCACGGCCTGATCAATCACTTCCATCTGGGCGCCCCAGCCCAGGATCGTGACGTCCGTGCCTTCCTTGGTGACTTCGGCTTCGCCCAGGGGCAGGCGATAGTCTTCATCCGGCACTTCACCCACCGAGGCCCGGTAAAGGCGCTTGGGCTCAAAGAACAGGGTCGGGTTGGGATCGTGGATAGCGGCAAGCAGCAGCCCTTTGGCCTGATGCGGGTTGCGCGGCACCACGATTTTCAAACCTGGGGTGTGGGCAAAGTAGGCTTCCGGTGACTGGGAATGGTAGAGGCCGCCTGCAATGCCGCCGCCGTAAGGGGCGCGAATGGTCAGGCCGCCGACGTTGAACAGGTTGCCTGAGCGATAGCGGAACTTGGCGGATTCGTTCACGATCTGATCGAAGGCCGGAAAAATGTAGTCGGCAAACTGGATCTCGGCCACCGGCACCGAACCCTGTGCGGCCAGGCCGTTGGCAAACCCGATGATGCCTTGCTCTACCAGAGGCGTGTTAAAGCAGCGGGCTTTGCCGTATTTCTGTTGCAGGTTACTGGTGGCACGGAATACGCCGCCAAAAACGCCCACATCCTCACCGAAACACAGAACCCGCTCGTCCTCCGCCATGGCGGTGTCGAGGGCATTGTTGATGGCCTGGAGCATATTCATCTTCGACATCTCAGGCTCCTCCCTTGGCGTGTTCGGCACTCTTCGGGTATTCGTCCGGGTGACGGCCGATGTGCGCTTTCAATTTTTCGAACTGCTCAGCCAGGGCAGGTGGCACTTCGTCGTAGACGTCGCTTACCAGGGATTCTAGCGGCGGTGGTGGACGCTTCTGGGCACGTTTCATCGTTTCCAGTACTTCGCGGCGCATGTTTTCCTGCAGCTGCTTTTCGTCGTCCTCACTCCACCATTTCTTGCTTTCCAGCCAGAGGCGCATACGCAGGATAGGATCTTTCTCACGCCAGACTGCTTCTTCATCCTTGCTGCGATAGCCGGAGGGGTCGTCCGAGGAGGAGTGGGCGGCCAGGCGATAGCTCATGGCTTCGATCAATACCGGACGGTTGTGTTCCACGGCCAGTTTGCGGGCTTCCTGAGTGGCCTGGTACATGGCCAGAATGTCGTTTCCATCCACGCGGATCACGTCCATCTTGTAGCCATAGGCCCGCGGTGCAACACCGTCGGCAGCAAACTGCTCTGCGGCCGGGGTAGAAATGGCGTACCCGTTGTTGCGGCAAAGGAAAATCACCGGAACCCGATGAACTGCAGCCATGTTCAGGGCAGCGTGAAAGTCGCCTTCCGAGGCAGCGCCTTCACCAAAATAGGTAATGGTGCAAAGACCTTCGCCCCTGAGTTTCTGACCATAGGCATAGCCCGCGGCCTGGGGAATCTGGGTGGCCAGCGGCGAGGAAATGGTCATGTAGTTCAGCTTCTTCGAGCCATAGTGGACCGGCATCTGGCGGCCCTTGCCATAGTCCATCTCGTTGCCGAACAACTGGTTCATGAATTCATCAATGGTAAAGCCGCGGTAGGCCAGGGCACCTTGCTCCCGGTACTGCGCCATGATCATGTCGCCATCATCCAGTGCTGCGGCACTGCCGATCACGGCAGCTTCTTCGCCGGTACACTGCATGTAAAAGCTCAAGCGGCCCTGCCGTTGGGCAGCAAGCATTCGCTCGTCAAGAATTCGGGTAGTGACCATGGCCCGGTATATACGGAGGGCCTTGTCTTTGTCGAGATCAGGAGCCTTGGCGCTCTTGTAGAGCTTGCCGTCCTGTTTCAGGAGCTTGAAGGTGGGAATCCGGAATTCCGCACCGTCGGTAAACACTGGGGAATACACAACTTTGGACTTTGTTGTTGTCATAATCCTCTTCCTGGGGTAGTGGCCTGAGGAACAAACACTCCTTGTGGGAGTGTAGTTAATGTCATTGTAGACAGCCTGGCGAAATCTGGTGTGATTCCCGCCAGTTCATGTTTACCTTAACGTAAACTGCGAAACAGGGGTAGACCCTTCTGTTCAGAATTTTCCTTTGTTAAAGAACGCTCGGCACGCGTTTTCCGTGTCTGCCGAAGCGTGCTACCGTCAATACACACACTTTTCCAACCTTGTTCAGACATTCGACTCACGCGGGTAGGTTTTAATGAACGTAATTATCATTGGCGCAGGGATCATGGGCACAACTTTCGCGACCCTCGCGAAAGAACTGGCACCGGAACTGGATATCACCATTCTCGAGAGACTGGATGGCCCCGGGGCAGGCAATTCCTGGGTGTTCAATAACGCCGGAACCGGGCATGAGGCGAATTGTGAGCTGAACTATACGCCGGTGGACGAAGAGGTTATTTCAGTCGAAAAGGCGGTGAAGATTCACGCTCAGTTCAATGTGGCCAAGCAGTTCTGGGCGTACCTGATCCAGAAAGGGGCCATCAAAGACCCCAAATCGTTTATCAACCAGACCAAGCACTGCACCATCGTCTCCGAGCCATCTATTCAGGAACTGAAGCTTCGGTTCAATGAGATGTCGTCCCACCATTTCTTCGAACAGATGCGTTACTCCGAGGATTTCGACGAGATCAAGAGCTGGATTCCATACACCATGGAGGAGCGGCCCAGACACGAGAAAATGGCGGCGACCGTTATCGAGACGGGCACGGACGTCAACTTTGGCGCCCTCACAGAGCAAATGGCCAAGCATGCTGTTGACGATCTTGGGGTGAAAATTGAATACGGGACGCACGTCAAGCGAGTGCATCGCAGCCCCGCCGGAAGCTGGCTTGTGGAAACCCAGAGCAGGGGCGTTGATCGCCGCTACAAGGCCGACGTTCTTTTCGTCGGTGCTGGCGGTGGTGCCTTCCCGATACTGAAAAAGAGCCACTTGCCTTTCGCGCGCCGCTTCACCGGTTTTCCCGTCGGCGGACGGTTCCTGCAGGCCGAGATAACCGCCGAGCAGGCCGAGCAGTACAGAGCGAAAACTTACGGAAAGGCGAAAGTGGGTGCACCTCCGATGTCCGTTCCCCATCTGGACCTCCGGGTTTCGGATGGAAGGTATTATCTTCTGTTTGGTCCTTTTGCCTCCTTTAAACCGGTGCTGGAGCGGGGCCGGGGGTTCCTGGACTACCTCCGCTCCATGCGCCTCCACGATATCCCGAGCCTGCTGAATGTCGCCATTGAGCACTTCCCGTTGGTCAAATACCTGGTTTCAGAGACCTTCAAGGGTGAAAAGAGTATGTTCGAGGAGCTGGACAGTTTCGCACCGGGCATGAGCAAGAAGTTCAACTGGAAAGCGGTTGAGGCCGGGCAGCGGGTTCAGATCATCCGCGACGGAGATCTGCAAATGGGTACAGAGATCCTCGTCTCGAAAGACAAGACCTACGGCACGCTCCTGGGTGCATCGCCTGGTGCGTCGGTATCGCCGGAAGTCATGCTACGTTGCCTTGAACAGCTTTTGCCGTCTATTTTTACCAGTGAGGAAGCCGGCAAAAAGAAAAAAGAGATATTCCCCGAGGACAATCTGGATTTCCTGGCGAAAAATCCCGAGCGTTACCGGGAGATCCGGGATGCCGTCAATGAACGGCTAGGGATCAAGCAGTCGGCATCGCAGCAGGACTGACCAGGCCAACAAACAGCAGGGAGATTTTCATGGACAGTAGAATCAGTGTGACCTCGCCCCTTGTAATCCTTCACGGCGACGAGATGGCTCAGGTTGCGTTCGAACACATTCTCAAGAAGTTTGTGAACTCACGGCTTGATATTCAGCTTGAGGAAATCGATCTGTCCGCGGAAAACCGGCTGCTGACCAATGGCCAGGTGGTTATTGATGCCATCGATTCGCTCCAACGCCACGGAGTGGGTGTAAAGAACGCTGGCATGACGGTAAACCGCCAGCAGTTGGAGGACTTGCTCAGGAAACACCCGGGTGTGGATGGCGAAAATCTGCACCCGCTGGCGACCAAGTCCCCCAATGGTGCGATCCGCAAGGGCATCAGTGGCAATATTACCCGTGAGGACATCCAGTTCCGTAACCTCAACATCCGCCGTCCACAGTGGGTCGGGCGTGACATTGAGGTGGATACCATGGAATTCGGCGGCATCAAGGACAGCTTTAACCAGCTTTCCCTGGCAACCGGCGTCGTCAAGCTGATGTTTGTGGGCAGCAGTGGCGACCCGGTAGAGCTTCATCGCCGAGAGATTCGCAAAGGCGATCCGTGGCTGCTTGCGACGAATGACATCGAGGATGTGAAAGCCTGGGCGCATCGCTTTTTCCAACGTGCAATCGCAGAAAAACGAGACGTATACCTCGGCCTCAAGGATACGGTGATCCCCGGCTACGATGGGGCTATGCGCTCGGTGATCGAGGACATCTATCACAGTGACTACAAGAAGCAGATTGAAGACCTGGGGCTGAATTACTACTACGAGCTGATCGATGCCCAGGCAGCACGTATTGTTTCCAATCCGCCGGAGCGTGCGCTCTGGGGTGTGCCGGATAATACCACCGGGCGAAAGCTGCTCAAGCTGGTGAACCAACTCAAGGAATTCGGCATTCCAGGCCGCGGGGCTCATGTGTCCATCTCACGGATGAGCGCTGGGGGCGGCGACCAGTATGGTAGCTTCAACATGGCGGCCAAGGAGGATGGCATTCTCAAGGTGATCGTCGACGGTGACGAGAAACATGCCCGCCGGGTTCGGAAAGGCGACCCAATGTTGCTTATGTCCAATGACCGTGAAGCCATCAAGGACTGGGTTCTGCAAGTCTTTCGGGATGCTTCGCGCAAGGACAAAGAGGTGTATTTCGGTCTCAAGCGCGAGTACATGGAGTACGACGAAGTTTACAGCGAGGTCATTACCGAAGTGCGCAGGGAACTGGCCAGCGAGCATACACCGCCGCCCTCGTTCATGATCATGCGGCCGTCCAGCCAGCTTAAAAAGATGATCACGGATCCACCGAGAAATGCGCTTTATCCCTCCCAGAACCTCGACGGGGATATCTTCTCGGACATTTCCGCCGCGCTCGGGGGAAGCCTGGCGACGGCCAGTTCAATCATCGAGAGCAAAGACGGAACCATGCTGTTCGAGGCACCCCATGGCACCGCCCATGATCTTTACCTGAAGTATCTCGAGAGCGACGGTAAGGTAGCTCATTTCAACCCGTCGGCGCTGATTTTTGCCCTGGGCAACGCCCTGGAAACCCTGGGTGAGCGCGAAGGCAACGAGCCCCTGAGCCAGTATGCGGTGCAACTGAAGGCAGCATTGACCGACACCGTTGACCGGGGCATTGTCACTGCCGATCTTAAAGGCAAGACCGTGGACCCGGATTCGGAACAAGTGGTCGATATGATTGGTTTTCTGGAGGCCGTGGAAAAGGCGCTCCAGTGAGCCGTTGAATCCCTGATCCGGTCAAAGGCGGCAACGTAAGGTTCTGGGGAGGGGCAACAGCCATTACTGTGCTCCCATACCGAAGAACAGACCTTTCAGACAGGAGCCGCCACTGATGGCGTTTTACAACCGAAAGAAACTGGAATTACAGGAAGCGCTCGCAAAGCTTGAAGCTGCCAAAAGCCGCGTTCAGGAGCTGGAATCGGATTTTCAGGCTGTCGAGAAAGCCATGGCGGTTCTCGTTATGACGCAGGATGGCATTATCGAGCGGGCGAACCACAGGTTGTTGGACTTGCTCGGCTATCAGCCAGAGGCCTTGATCGGTCAGCACCATCGGGTTCTTTGCACCAGCGACTACGCGAAAAGCGAAGACTACATCCGGTTCTGGCGTGAGTTGGTTACCGGTAATGTTAAAAAGGGACGCTTTCCAGCTGTCCACGCTGACGGACACGAAGTCTGGTTAGAGGCTAGCTATTCGCCGGTGAAGGGAGAGCAGGGCGTGGCTACGCGAGTTATTGCTCTGGTTAACTCGGCACAGACTGCCGAAAAATAATGGCGGTGCGCCGTAACATCTGGGCTGGTCGGGTTACTGATAGCGAATAGGAACGCCAACGTAGCAGAATCCGCAGGAGCCCAAGATGGCGCACAAATTTGCAGAAATAGCGTTTACCAGAACCGTAAAACAGGTTCAGGAGGAAATGGGCAGTCGCTCCGGTTATGCATCCATTGAGACCGGTCCTGACCGCAATAACGTTCTGAGGGATCGCGAACGCGGTTTTATTGAGGCCCGTGACAGTTTTTACATCGCCAGTGTTGGCGAAACCGGCTGGCCCTACATCCAGCATCGGGGCGGGCCGGCAGGGTTTCTGAAGGTGATTGATCAGTCGACAATCGGCTTTGCCGATTACTCTGGCAATCGCCAATACATCACCACGGGCAACGTACTCACCAATGATCGCGTCTCGCTTTTCCTGATGGATTATCCGAACAGGAGGAGACTCAAACTGCTCGGACGAATGACTCTGGTTGGCCCCGAACAGCCGGGGATTCTGGAGCAACTGAGCGACAGCGATTACAAAGCACTGGTTGAAAGGGGCGTGATCATCCGTGTTGAAGCGTTCGACTGGAACTGTCCGCAGCACATAACCCCGCGATACACGCAGTCAGAAGTTGAAGCGTTGATTGACTCAATGGCCAACGATGGCTGAGCGCTTCAGAGGGTCGACTGCAGTTTGACGCTATAGCGTCTTAACTTGCCGACAGTCTCTGACCAGTCATCGGCCCCTACCATCTCCGTGAATTCATTGTGCGCGTCTTCCCACCTTGCGAGGGCCTGTTGGTAGATGTCCTCGCCCTCTTGCGTCAGAGAGAGACCCAGGGAACGCTTTTGCCCCGTCGGCCGGGATTCGAGGAGCCCCTTGGCAATCAGCTTTTCGACCGTTCTCTGCAGTGAAGTTCTCTCCATCCCGAGGAGTTCCGCAAGTTCATTTATGGAGTTGGGCGGAGAAAGCTTGATTGCGTTGAGTATGGAGAACTGTGTGATCCGAAGCCCTGTCTCCGCCAGGTGATGGTTGTAATGACGGGTTACCAGGCGTGAGAAAACGCGGGAGTAGAGGGCGGCGCAGGTTCTGGCAACATCCAGCGGCGTTGTTTCTTGTGATGAGTGGTCGACCATTATGGCAATCCGATAAATGAAGTGTATATGCATGATGGTAGGTTTCATCCCCCGAATAGTCCAGCGAGCCACCGGACAAGACCGAGTGAATTAAGACATCAGTTCCGTAACAGATTGGTGTTGCGAACGTCTGTGCAATAGGCGTCAGTTTTCTCAGTCTCCCAATGACAAGCGAGGCATTATGAAAAACCAGGAACTCAACCTACTGCACGTATTCAGCGCGATTATGACGGAAGGTTCCATCACCAGAGCGGCGGATCGTCTCGGCATGACCCAGCCCGCCGTTTCAAATGTGGTCTCAAGAATGCGAACGGCCTGGAAAGATCCTCTCTTTGTAAAACGGGGGCGGCAGGTGGAGCCAACCTCCTATGCCCAAAGTCTCTGGGACCAGATCCGCAATCCCTTGCACGAGCTCTCCAACGCGGTAAATTCCACGCGCTTTACGCCAAGCGAGTCGCGTCGGACGTTCCGGGTTGCTGTCACCGACCTTATTCTTGAGATGGTCTGGCAACCGCTGGTTTCCGAGTTACAAGAGGCGGCTCCGGGCATTGACTTGCATGCGGTTCCTTTCTCGCCGGCTACCGCAGCAAACCATCTGCGCGAGGCCAGCGTGGACTTTGTGATCGGCTTTTTCGAGCAGCATGATCACAGCCTCAGAAGCCTATGGCTCTTCGATACCGGCTACGTTCTTGCTATGAGGAGCGGGCACGAGCTGAGCGGACGGCCCGTCGATCTCGAGTCTTTTCTTTCAGCCCAGCACCTTCTTGCAACCATGTCGGGAGAGGCTCACGGTGTTGTAGACGACACTCTGCACAGGCGAGGACTGGAGCGGAGAGTGGCAGTTACCGTCAACCATTTCTCCGCAGTGCCGAATTTGCTCAGGAATTCGGATCTGGTAGCCACGATTCCGGAGGTCATCACCGGAGACTGTGAGTTTTGTGCTGGTATTTCGCTCACAAGCCTACCGATTGACGTGGAGCCAACGAGTCTGTATCTGGCGTGGCACACCCGCCATGACCGGGATCCCGGAATCATCTGGATCCGGAGTGTTATCGAGCGTGTGGCGAAGGCGTGCTGGGCAAAAGCAATGGCCGCCCGGGAGCTTGATTGTGGGCCGCTGACCGTTATTGAGCCCGGTCTGTACAATCGGCCCAGTAACTAGAACGCCTGTCCATTTGTTGGGCAGCTCCAGTGGTTAGTATTTCTCTCGTAGACATCAACCACTGGAGAAAACTCATTATGAAAAACGTCACTTCCAAAGCACTGCTACTTGTTTCTATTGCCCTGATCTCGGCGTCTGCAAGCGCCTCTCTTGCCGATCGAAAATCAGATGTTGATGATCACGGTGAGGCCGTAAGCAGCCCTTACTCAGGCCAGAAAGTCATTCGTGGTCAGGTCGTTTTGAAATAGCAAACAGTCACAAAAAAGGGGGCAAGGATTCGTAATCCTTGCCCCCTTTTTTGTTGCGCCTTCAGTATCTAGGCAACGTGCGCTTTTTCGGCAACGCTGGCGCTTACTGCCTCCGCTGCTGTCGTGTTCAATTTTTTCCATTCCCTGGGTGTCATCCCGGTGTTTTTCTTGAAGGCCCTGGAAAATCCCGATGCATCCTCGTAGCCCACTTCAAAGCAGATGATGGACATGGGTTTGTCTTTGAGAATCAGCTTCTTCGCAGCAGCTATCCGGGTGTTCTGGACGTACTCGCCGGGTGCCAATCCGAGGATGTTCTTGAAATGTTGAATGAAGGTTGATCGGGACATGGTTGCAACCTCTGCCAGCCTGTCCACGGACAGATCGCCATTCAGGTTTGAGTCGATGCAGCTTAGTACCTTACTTAGTTGCCTATCCGCCAATGCCGATAACAAACCTTTCGGCGTTTCTCCATCCGAGACGACATGCCGAAGCACATTGACAAATATCACCTCAACCAGGCGATTCATGACGGCATCTCGCCCTTCCTGCGCCGCTTCGGCCTCCGCGAACAGCACATCCACGAAGGACCCAAGCCCCTGAACCGAAGATAGAGGCAGCACTACGGAGTCGGGCAGGGCGTCCAGGACAGGGTTCCGTGAACCTGTCTGGAACTTGATTGAAGCGCAAATCATCTCCGCGCCCTCACGATTGGCACCAAAGAGCTGATGCGGTTGGGAGCGAACCGAAAAAATCATGGTCGGTTCTGACAGCGTGAGCTTCTCCCGGTTCGCTTCCATAATGTCGAGCACTCCGGATCGAAGCACGTGGATGTAGCCGGTTCCTTCTTCTTCAAAGGACGCCAGCCCGCAGAGCTGGCCCCGGAAGAAAACGCCGGCGTTCACATTAAGTTGGTCGAGGATGTAAGAAAGCCTGTCCATAAGCACTCCAGATAATTGGCATAGAAGTTTGAACGATCGTACGCATTCAGTACCGCTCGAAGCCTTATTGTTTCAAACGTAGTCATCATTCATTCAAAGGAGATACCCAATGACTCGTTTCAACAAACTTCGTGCCTTCGTTGCTGTTGCTGCCTTGAGCGCTGCCTCTGGTACTTTTGCTGCCGATATCGACATGAACGCCGACGCCAATGATGTTGCCATCAGCGGTTACGACCCGGTGGCCTACTTCTCTGATTCAGAGGCTACCAAAGGTTCTGCCGAATACACCGCTACCTATAAGAACGCGATCTACCATTTCTCCAGCGCAGAGAATCGCGATCTGTTTCGTGCCGACCCCAGTGCCTACGCGCCCCAATACGGTGGCTACTGTGCGTTCGGCGTAACCATGGAGAAGAAGTTCGACGTTGATCCTGAAGCCTGGCGGATTGTCGACAACAAGCTTTACCTGAATCTGAACAAAGACGTGCAAACGCGTTGGCTCACGGATGTACCTGGCTTCATCGCCAATGCCAACGACATCTGGCCCGAGATCAAAACTGTGGAAGCAGCCGAGCTGTAATCCTCTGCCAACGATATGAGCACGTCCCGGGGTCCTTGGCGTTTTCGGTCGAGGACCCTGAAACAAACTGTGAAGGTGATCGATATGAACCAGAAACTTCTTTTCAGTGCGGCACTGGCCGCGGCATTGGCCGGTGCCATGTCTGCTCCCCTGGCTCACGCAGGTGGCAAAGAAAAGTGTTACGGCATTTCGCCTGTAGGTGGTAACGATTGTGCGAACCTTGCCGGTACCCACTCCTGTGCAGGGCAGTCCAAAGTCGCCAACGACCCGGGTGAGTACAAGATTGTCGAGAAGGGCACCTGTGAAGATCTGGGTGGCTTTGACAAGGAAACAGCCCTGAAAATCATTGCTGAGAAAAGCAAAGGTTAAGTGGCATGGGTAATCGTCAGGACAACGTCCCAGCCAAGCCCCAGCTCGCGAGCAGCACTGTTGGGGTAGGGTTACGACCAGACCATTATCAGGACGTTCTCGAGCACACCCCTTCGGTAGATTTTCTTGAGGTGCACTCGGAGAATTTCTTCGCGGAGGCAGGAATCGCTGTCGATGTGTTGAGGGAGGTTTCGGCAAGTACGCCAATCAGCCTTCATGGTACTTCGGCAGGTCTGGGCTCCGTTGAGGCGATTCCTGACGATTACCTCAAGCGACTCAAACGTCTTGTGGACCGGGTTGACCCGATATTGGTGTCAGACCACCTGTGTTTTACCTGGGCAAGGATCGGTGGGCGGCTCTTTCATGGTGGTGATCTTCTGCCGATTCCCTACACCGAAGACAGTCTCAGGCACGCGGCGAACAACATTGACCGAATGCAACAGGCGCTGGGCCGCCAGATCGCGGTGGAGAACGTCTGTGCGTACATCGAGTTTGACCACAATGACTTCGACGAGGCCGCCTTTCTTAATGAAATCGTTGCCCGCACGGGCTGCGGTTTAATCCTTGATATCAATAACGTGATGGTGAACGCCCGTAATGCGCGAGTAGGCGATCCGGCGGATTTTGTTGACGATTATGTTGCCTCTCTCGATCACTCCGCCATTGCGGAAATTCATCTTGCGGGCTCAACGCCCGTGGATCGGCAAGAACTGCTGATCGATGACCATGCCTGCCCGGTACCCGAGGCTGGGTGGCACGCGTATGGGCGTGTGCTCCGAAAGATCGGCCCGCGGCCCACGTTGATTGAGTGGGACAACAACCTTCCATCATGGCGCGAGCTTCAGGGTGAAGCCATCAAGGCCAGGAAAGCACAAAGCCGTGTATTGAACAGGGAGCGAAGCCATGAACCTGTCTGATTATCAGAGCCAGTTTCTGGCGTTCCTGTTCGGCGATATTAACGAGCCGGGGCTGCCCAATTCAGACGTGTATCGATTTGGCGTAGAGGCGAAAGCGGTTCGAGCCCTTGGGCACAGCTATCCGACGGTAAAGGCACTACTAGGACCGTCTGCTTTCGAGGAACTGGCCCTGGATTATTTCGGAGTGATCCGGAAACAGAGCGGCGATTGGAGTGATTTCGGCTGGGGATTTCCGAGCTGGATCATCTCGCATCGGATTTCAGACCGGGTTCCCTATCTCTCCGATGTGGCGCGACTCGACAACTACGTGGGCCGGGTCGAGCGCAGCCAGTATCAAGACGTGGACTTCCAGAGCTTTTCTGCGATTGGCGAAGATCTTTCGACCTGTCGGCTCATTCTCAATAGCGGGCTTGAGTTTTTCAGGTCCGTTTATCCGATCGTCAGCATATGGGAAGCACACAAAAGCCACACCCCGCAGGACACACTCAGCTTTGCCCAGGCAAAAAGAATGATCGCCAAAGGCCGGGGCCAGAACGTCTTGGTCTATCGATCGGGTTGGCGAGGGATGGCGGAAGCCATCTCCGAAAAGGATATTGCGCTGCTGGAGCGGCTGAGAAAACAGCCAAGTATTGCCGAAGCCTTCGGTGAAGGTGTTCTGGACGAAACGAATTTTACCGGTTGGCTGCAAGACATGATCTCAAAAAGGGTCATCGTCGGCGCCAGAACCATTCATTGAGAGGAAAATGATATGAAAACCTTAGCGTACAGTTTTTACGGATTAAACGATTCGGTCCAGCGAATTGTCGGCGGCATGCTACCTGTTGCACTTCTTCTTGGACGTCTCTATGTGGCATGGATCTTCTTCAAAGCCGGCCTGACAAAGATTGATGACTGGGGAACAACACTGTTTCTGTTTGAAGAAGAGTACAGCGTTCCGCTGTTGAGCCCCGAGATCGCAGCTTTCCTCGCAACGTTCGGAGAACTGGTTTTTCCGGTTCTTCTGGTGATTGGCCTGTTCTCGCTTGTGTCCTCGCTGGGGCTTTTTGTCATCAACATTGTTGCAGTTATCAGCCTTGAAATGATCGCGCCCGCAGCCGAACTGTATCACGTGGTCTGGGGCCTGATTCTGATGGCATTGGCCATGTGTGGCCCAGGCCTGCTATCGCTGGACAAACTGGTTGGAAACCGTGTGAGGAGAGCCTGAGCCAGTCCTGTTTACCCCTTGGCGTATTCGGTTTTCACCTTCGCATCGACATTGTTCGCCGAATACGCCCTTTTTATTCCTGAAGAACTTTCCCGGAGGAAATTCGTTGTGCCGATTGTAAATCTGAATACGTTTGACGAGCTGGGCGAACTGGCAAACCGACATGAGTGGTTGTTGCTGGATTTCTGGGCTCCCTGGTGTGCACCGTGCAAAGTGATGAACCCGGTTATGGAACAGTTCAGCGAATTGAACCAAGAAACAGCGGTGATCAAGGTTGATGTGGATCAGAAGCATGAGATCGCAGCAAAGTTCGGCGTGCGAGCCATCCCAACGCTGGTTTTGCTCAGGCGTGATCAGTTCATGGGCCAGGAAACCGGGTCCAAATCTCTGAAGGATCTGGCCAGCTGGATCGACGGGCTGAAGCAAAAGGTATCCCAACTGGCGTGAATTGTTGGCGTTTTTGAGAGTAAACTCAGTTTGCCGGGCCCGCGCCCGGCTTTTTTGTAAGAAGGCGGGGAGACAGATCAAACCATGGCAAAGCCATTGCCGAGATACCAGAAACTTGAGGTAACCCTGCGAGACCAGATTGAAACTGGTCGATGGCGAGGTGGCGAGCGGCTCCCCTCAATAAGATCACTCTGCCAGGACTATCATCTCTCCAAGATTACTGTGCAGCACGCGCTGCAGCGGCTGGAAGCGCTCGGGCTCATAGAGGCTCGGGAACGCAGCGGTTTTTTTGTTGTACCTCCCCAGAATAAATTCGAGGTTCCCGGTCAAGCACCGACGCCGGACGAGCCAAAACCTGTGTCGGTAAGCCAGGTATTCCAGGACATAATGACCCGCAGCGCGGCTTTTGATCTGCTGCCGGCTTGTAACCGGGATGAGCCGCCACCGGGGATCATTCAACTCAACCGGTCGATCGGTCGGGCTCTGAGGCGGCAGTCCACAAGATTTCAGTACTATGACGAGCCCGCAGGGGATCAGGAATTGCGTAATCAGATCGCTCTGAGAGCCGCCCGAAGAGGTTGGATTGCGCAAGCGGATGACTTCTGTATCACGTCGGGGTGTCAGCAATCGTTGTTTCTCGCGCTGATGGCTGTTTGCAAGAGTGGCGATGTGGTCGCGGTGGAAACTCCCGGTTTTTATGGCGTGCTGCAGCTACTTGAACAGCTTCAACTGCGGGTGATCGAGATACCTGCATCGCCGGAAAGTGGTATGAATGTGAGTGCGCTTGAGGATGTACTAAAGGTCTGGGATGTTAAAGCTTGTGTGGTGTCGCCAGCGTTTGCTACGCCTACCGGTTCTGTCATGCCGACTGAAGCGCGGAGAGGGTTACTGGCGCTGGCAGATCGGCATGACGTCGCCATCATCGAAGATGACATTTACGCTGAATCGGGCTGGTTGAATGTGCCCGATACACTGAAAGCCATCGACACCTCTGCCCGGGTTATCCACTGCAGTTCCTTTTCAAAAGTTCTATCCCGCGATCTCCGTCTTGGATGGGTTTCAGGTGGAAGATGGCATGACGAAATCCTCAAACTGAAACTGACCTCCCAGTTGGCGAGTAGCCGATTCCTCCAGGAAGGCGTGGCAGGTTTCATCGCTGAGGGCGGTTACGCGTCGTTTTTGCGCCGCCACCGGCAGGACTTGCGGCGGCGAAGGGATCAGTTGCTTGAGCTTCTGAGTGGCTGGAACGTCTCTCTTCGGGTAACAACCCCCCATGGTGGTCTGGCTCTCTGGGTAGAGCTTCAGGAAGACGTCGACACACTGAGGCTCTACGGCAGGGCGCTCCAGGAGGGGATTGTGATTACGCCGGGAAATCTCTTCTCTGTATCCGGAAAGTTCTCCAACTGCCTTAGAATCAGCTTTGCTCACCCCTGGAACGCCGCCCGTGTTTCTGCCTTGAAGAGACTCCCTGAGTTAATGATCTGAACTTCCACCAACTGTCCCTATAAAAATTTAAAAAAGTGGTCCTGCCCCCATTCATCGCGACCGACTATCCTCCTGCCTTCCGTTTCTGATCGACCATGGCATAGGTGCGAAGCAAATGAGTCGCCTGATCTCTGTTAAACAGATTGAATCTCCTGCTCCGGCCCCCGGGGCCACCCAAAAAATCCAGCCCCGAAGCTTCTCCGGCGTTTATCGCCGACTCCGGATCGCGGGGGGACTGGTACTTTTCGCACTGTACTTCGGTGTCGCGTGGCTGGATTGGGGCGGAAGGCAGGCTGTGCTCTGGGATCTCGCAGAGAAGAAATTCCATATTTTCTCTGCGACGTTTTGGCCGGAAGACCTGGTGTTGCTTGCCGCGATTCTCCTGATCTGTGCCTTCGGCCTGTTTTTTTTGACGGTTCTGGCGGGTCGAGTGTGGTGTGGATACGCCTGCCCGCAAAGTGTCTGGACATGGGTTTTCCTGTGGGCAGAGCGATTGGCAGAGGGAGATCGGAACAGGCGGCTCAAACTCGATGCCGCACCTCTCACCGCCAATAAAGTTGCTCGCCGGGGAATGAAACATGGTCTTTGGTTGCTGATTGGACTGGCTACGGCCATCACCTTCGTGGGGTATTTCACGCCTATTCGGGGCCTGGTCGCAGACCTTATTGCCATGGAAGCTTCGGGCTGGGCGGTCTTCTGGATCTTCTTTTTTACCAGCGCCACCTACCTGAATGCGGGATGGCTGAGGGAGAAAGTCTGTTTCCATATGTGCCCCTACGGCCGCTTTCAGTCATCCATGGTAGATGCCGATTCCCTGGTTATTTCCTACGATGCCGCGCGGGGGGAACCGCGAGGCTCACGTAAAAAAGACGATGTACAAGTCTCTCAAGAGCTTGGAGATTGCATCGATTGCCAGATGTGTGTGCAGGTATGCCCGACCGGTATCGATATCCGCGATGGCTTGCAAATGGAATGTATCGGATGTGCGGCGTGTATCGACGCCTGCGACTCGATCATGGACAAGATGGGATACGCCCGTGGACTGGTACGTTACGCCAGCGAGCGCGATCTGAAGGGAGGGAAAACGAACCTTCTGAGGCCACGACTGGTGGGGTATTTTGTGTTCCTCGCCTTGATGATTGGACTTTTTTCCTGGGGCGTGGCGTCCAGACCACTGGTAACCCTCGACGTCGAGAGGGATCGCGGAATGTATCGCTATACAGGCGGGGGCAACATTGAAAACAGCTATTTGCTCAAGCTGACCAATAAAGACAGCAGCCCGAGATATCTGGTGATCGAGGTTGGCGGTTTTGAAGAATTTTCAACTACTGGTCCCGGAGGTATCGTCGTTGGAGCAGGTGAGCGGGTTGAAGTCCCATTTTCTGTCGCTGTTCCAAGCTCTTCCCTTGATTCCGGGGCCAACGACGTTGTTTTTGAGGTCAGTAGCCTGAATCACGAAGGGGCAGTGATAACCGGCACCACCACCTTTCTTGGCCCCCCTAAACACTGATGGGATCGGTCTTTAGGATGAACAAAGGGACGGCCGCGAATCTCCATGAGCCGTCCCCTTGGCTGCCTAGGGATTCAAGATGCGATTCAGTTCACTCTCTGGAGGCAGACCAAGGCGCATCTTCACATTACCGGTGGAATCTTTGTAATAAATTCCGGGAGTGGCACTAACGCCGAGGTTGGACATCAAGCGGTTATTCGCTTCCACCTGGGCTTTGCCTCGCTCCGAGGCTGCATGTACCGGCACGATGCCTCCACTTCGGAAGGTCTCAAAGTTCTTGATGTACGCGCCGTGTGGTCTGTTCGAGCCAAGGATTGTTGAGGCTTTCGCAATACTGTCGCTGGCAAGTACTCCGACCACAATATGCCTGATTTGAACTTTGCCCTCGTTAATCCAAGGCAAGGCGGCTGTCCGGAACCTGTGACAATAAGGGCAGTTTGGGTCTACGAAGGCGTAAACCACGGTTTCTGCGTTCGGGTCACCGTCCTGAATCCAGTGGCTGTTTTCGAGCTCTGCCCAGGCCTGTTGATTTTTCGCATCATGGAAAAGCTCTTGGACTCTGGGAGCGGAGAGATTCAAACCTTTCTTATCGATCAGCGTTCCAACAAACGCATGCTCTCCGTCTTGGGTAACGTAGAGAGTGACCGGAGAACCGTTCGAATCGAGAATATACCCGGTCATACCGTCAATGGCCTCGAAGGAAGAGACCACCTTCAGTCCGCGATCCGTTACCTGTTTGATAATCGGAGCATGACTCCCGGAGCCATGAGCTGTTGCCGAGAAGAGAAAGGCCGCACTGATCACTGCCGCCAGCCCAGAGATCTTTTTATCCATGACGTTTACCCTTTTTCAGAGGTGGATCAAGTCGTTGAGGGCTCTAATCTAGTGCTTTTCAAAGGCGGGGAGGCGGCGAATCGTGCTGAAAACTCGGCAGGATGTCTGAAAAGCAAACTCGGGGAGAAAGCGATGGGAAGATTGCGAAAATTAAGGCGGCGCCGGTGGGTATTAAAGTATCACTGGGCCGCCGGAATGGGATATGGCGCAGAATTCCCGGAGGGAACTCAACGCCGTAAACATCAAAGCCCCAAGTCACTGAGGCCAGGATGGTCACCCGGTCTACGACCGAGTGGCCAATGGAAAAGCCTGTCTGACTCTTTGATGGGACTATCGTTGATGCATGCGAAACGGCGCTGCATCAGGCCGTCGGCATCGAATTCCCAGTTTTCGTTTCCGTAGGACCGGAACCAGTTTCCGCTGTCGTCGTGCCACTCGTAGGCATATCTCACGGCAATGCGGTTGTCAGTGTAAGCCCACAGCTCCTTGATCAGGCGGTAATCCAGCTCACGATTCCATTTACGGGTGAGGAACTCCTCGACCTGTTTGCGGCCGTTGGCGAACTCGGCCCGGTTGCGCCAGCGTGTGTCCTCTGTGTAGGCGAGGGCGACCTTCGCAGGGTCACGGCTGTTCCAGCCATCTTCTGCAAGGCGGACTTTTTCAATGGCACTTTCCCGTGTGAAGGGAGGTAGTGGTGGACGTTGGGTACTCATAGGGTTTCTCCAATTGTGGCAAAACACAGTAACAAGGCCGCCTTGATCAGAGCAGGGCGGCCAACTCGTTTCGTGCACGGTGCAGAATGACCCGCAGGTTTCCGTGAGAAATCTCCAGCACTTCAGACACCTGCGAACCTGTCATGGGGCTCATGCCCTTCAGCAGAATCGCGTTAGCGTGGTCCCGATTCATCTTCTTCAATTCAACGCGAATGCGTTCCTGAACCTTTGCAGTCTGGGTAGCCAGCTCCGGTTCGCTAAGATGCCCGGCGGTGCCACTAAATTGGTTGTCCTGAGAGCTATCGGATAACAGGGCGAGGCTGGGCGTTGCGGGAAACTCTTTCCGATTTTCCCGATACGTGTTGAAGGCTTTATTGGTGACAATACGGCACAGCCAGGTCTTGAGTGACGAACGGCCCTCGAAAGACCCAATGGCTCCAATGGCAGCCATCCAGGCCTCCTGAGCGATATCTTCGGCAACGGCTGCAGAGGTATATTTGGCCGCAACTCTCAGCATTACCGGATGATATCGCCGGTAAGCTTCCGCAAAGGCTTTCGGGTGTCCGGCCTGCAAGCCATCAATCAGATCAGCTTCAAGCCCAAACACGGGCGCCTGCCGGGTAGTTTTGATTTGTATGTCCATCGTGCTCTTCTCCGTGCCGAGTTTGCTGGTGGTTCGCTAATGAAACCGACAACAACACCAGTCAAAAAACACCCTGTTCATAACGGCGCGTGGTATTTCTTGAAGTAGACAAGTCGGTCTATTTTTAATTCTAGACAGATCTGTCTAATTTGGTCAAGATATATTCAATGAAAAAACGGAGGTCCGCAGATGGGACGAAGACAGGTTTTGATTGATACGGCATTGCGACTGTTCTATGAACATGGGATCCACGCTATCGGTATTAACCAGGTGCTCCAGGAGTCGGGTGTAGCAAAGCAAACGCTCTACAATCATTTCGAGAGCAAGGACAGCCTGGTAGAGGCTGCTGTCGCGCATCGCGACAAACTGTTTTTCCAATGGTTGGAGTCGCGAATGAGCAGTCAGCCCGCGGGAAGAGAGGCACTCATGGAGATGTTTGATGCGGTGCATGATTGGTTTAACAATCGCGTACCGACATTGCATCGTTTCTATGGGTGCTTCTTTATCAATACCTGTGGTGAGTACAGCGATCCCGAGCACCCGGTACACAAACGATGTGCGGCTCACAAGACCAGGATTTTTGAACTCCTGAAGCAGCACGCCCGGGAAATCTGCAGTTCAGAAGCCGATGCAGAAGAGTTGGCTAATGCGCTGTTTTTGTTGAAAGAGGGCGCCATTGTTAAAGCGCATGTTGAAGGCGATCTGGACGCAGCACTAAAGGCTAAGGGGGTTGCCTCAAGAATGATATCGCCGCACTGAGACACAGTGCGGCAATATTCGAGTGGTTAACGATACCTTGAAACGGGCACATTCAGTCCGGAGGATCTCTGGCAATCCCGTTCGCTGGACAGTTTACCGAGCATGAAAACGCAGAATGGGACGCAGTAGGTCAAGACTGCCGGCAGCCATTGAATTTTCTGATATCCGAACAGCGCATCATGTTGGTTGATCAGCAATAGAATCGAACCTACCACAAGGGCAACCTTTGCTGCCTGTTTGTGGTAACGCCGGAACAGTTCAAGCAACTGCATGGGATGCCTCCTCACGTTCTATCTTTTTCAACTGTTCTGCCGCATTCCGGAAGGCGGTGCGAACACCCTCTTCAATAACCGGGTGATAGAAAGGCATCCCGAGTATCTCGTTTACCGTTAGAGACTGTTGCACGGCCCAGGCCAGAAGGTGACCAATATGCTCCGCAGCCGGTCCAAACATTTCTGCGCCAAGCAGAATGCCGCTGTGCTTGTCTGCGTAGACCTTAAGCATGCCCTGGTTTTTGGCCATTACGCGGCTTCTTCCCTGGTTGTGAAAGCTGACCGCCCCAGTGATGAAGGTGTGTGGCGCCAATTCGTGCGCTCGCTTGCCTATGCTGGCAACCTGGGGGTCGGAAAAGACAACGCCCAACCCGGCCCGTCGATGGCCGCGTTCCACAGTGGGAAAGGTTCCCGCGTTGCTGCCCGCGATACGCCCCTCATCTGAAGCCTCATGCAACAGGGGCAACTCATTGTTAGCGTCACCCGCAATGAATATGTGCGGTGCACTGGTTTGCATGGTGTACCTATCAGAGTCTGGAACGCCGCGGGCGTCCAGGGCGATGCCGGTATTCTCGAGGCCGAGTTTGTCAGTGTTGGGAATGCGACCGGTTGCGGCCAGTACATAATCAACCACTACCGTGTGAACGATGCCTCCGGATGTGCGATAGGTCACCTGCACGCCGTTCAGGGTTTCCTTTGCTGCGAGGACTTCCGCGTGAAGGACGAGATCAAATTCGGACTGGAAAGTATCCGCAGCAATTTTCCGGATTTCGGAGTCGGCAATTCCACCGACCGATTCGTTGCGCGACAGCATCGTAACGTTGACGTTGAGTCGGCTTAGGGCCTGCCCCAATTCCAGACCGATAACACCGGCCCCGACAACAAGTACGGATGTCGGAAGATGTTCCAGTTCGAATACATCGTCGTTAACGAGCAGGCGGTTACCCGCGCCCTCAAGTACTTCAGGAATAAACGGTCTGGAACCTGTTGCAATAACAATCCGGTCGGCAGTGATTTCAAGACCGTTATCAATCTGCAAACGATGGGTATCCACGAACCGTGCGTAACCACGCACCTTATGGCTATCGTCAAACTCGTCGACATCGTCAACAACAAACCCGACGAACCGGTCGCGTTCTCTTCTCACGCGTTCCATAACCGCAGCACCGTCGGTTTCAACCGTCGGGACATTAAGCCCGAAAATCCCCGCATGCCTGGCGCCATGGGAGGCTTCTGCGGCGGCAATCAGAAGCTTACTGGGCATGCAGCCGACACGCGCGCAAGTGGTGCCATAGTGACTCCCCTCAATCAGCGCGATGCTGTCGGTATGTTTGCGAGCTTCGCGATAGGCACCCATACCGGCTGTGCCTGTGCCAATAATGGCAACATCAACTTTGCGTTTGAGCATTTTTGCTCTCCTGTATGTTGTGAGGATCGTTCACAAGGTTTGATTGTGCTCAGCCGACTGGGCGGCATGGCGCTGGAGGTAATGCACGATGTCCTGGGATTCGTACAGCCAGCGAACCTCTCTGTTCGATTCAATTCTCAGGCAAGGAACCTGTGCCCGACCGCCACCTTTGATCAGTTCCTCGCGGTAGGCCGGGTTTCTGGCGATATCACGTTCTTCCACTTCGATGTCGATGTGCTTCATCGCAGAGCGGGTGTACGCGCAAAAAGGGCATGAACGGTAGTGGTACAAAGAAAACGATGTGGCTTTTGAACTGACAGACATGTGCTGTCTCCCTGGTCGTGAATGTGAGTGCCATTCTCCGCAGTTTGACCAAGGGGGAGGCGGCAGGACGGTTGGAAAAATTATCCATCTGTCTGAGCTCCGCGCTTAAGGTGATTGCATGTACAAGAAATGAACTACTAACACTTGCATCACCTTTCAAGATGTATATACACTTTAGAGCGATGAAGAACCGGTGTTCAACTAATTTAGGAAGACGGAAATGAATCTTTCTCTGAATATATTTCAGGCTGCGTTCGGTGTTTACAGCCGATTGCTGCCATCCAGCGCGGCATCAAAAGCTGTCGGATTGATGACCAGTCCCCGAATCAAGGTCGAAAGGCGCGCCTCATCCCGTGAATTGTTTGAGAGGGTGGTGCCACTCAATAACGATGGCTTGCTGTCAATTTATGGGAGTGGGCCAAAGAAAGTCCTGGTCCTTCATGGGTGGTCGGGTTGGATCGGCCAATTCAGGGATCTTATCCGTGAGATTGATCCGGATGAATGCACCGTTTATGCGGTTCATCCGGCCGGCCATGGCGATTCAACGGCCACCAAATCGCATCCGGGACGGTTTATTGAAGCCGTTCTGGACGCCCATGAATACGTGGGGAGTTCTTTTGATGTTGCGATCGGGCATTCACTGGGCGCTGCGGCCCTTGTATACGCCCAATCCGCCAGGGGGTGCTTCGACCGTCTCGTGCTCGTTTCAGGCCCGGCAACGATAGAGGGCGTGCTCAGTCGATTCGCCCGGTTTGTAAATCTTGGCGAGCGCAGTGAACGTCTTTTTGTTCGCGACATGGAAGAAACGGTAGGACTGAGTGTTGATCGATTGGATCTGATTGCGCTTGCGCCTGGAATCGAGGTACCCGTTTTGCTCATCCATGATGATTCTGATTCGGAAGTTCCGGTTACTGAATCCGTTGCACTGAACGAGGCGTTTCCAAGGAGCCGTTTAACCCATACAACGGGGTATGGCCATAGCCGGCTGTTGCGGAATCCGGAAGTCGTTCGAGAGATCGTCGAATTTACACATTCACCGTTCCGACCATAACCCGAGACTGAAAAAAGCACCGTCCATGGTGCCAGGACGCAAATGAGACATCTGAGACTCAACCGTGGCTTTCGGGCTGCACCTGGCCACGGATGACGATCTGACCGCTGTACGGAGCAGGTTTGGCCGCATGGTTGTCGGCGTCGCGATCCTGAATCTCACCGCGAATCACGATTTGGCCGCTGTAGGGAGCGGGCTGAGCCTGCTCGGAGCGGGGTTCGTCTGATTTGCGGTCTGCGAGGGTCGCATGAGCGGGCAGGGCAGCCAAGGTAATGAGGGAAGCCAGGGTAACCAGTGCAAATTTACGCATTTTCAATTCTCCACAGTTTGAGTTGATTTAGCTGACTCCGATACCGGAATCGGTCGGATATCAGATGAGCAAATTGTGGGACTGAACAATGTGGAGGAATAATTCTGAAACGGTATGGCAAACATCATTGCCAGTGATGGGGGTTGATGACGACTGCCCAAAAACCGCACGTATTACTACTTATCTATCAACCGAGGTGATGTTTTAAATATCAACGCTTGATTAGTTCTGAGGGCCAGGAGTTCGAAAAATAGCAGCCATCTTTTCTACCGACACAATTTCGGAGTTGGCTATGATTTTTCGATTTTTGACCATTTCTCTTATGGGCCTTGTTTTGGCTTCGTCAGCGCTGGCAGAGTCGGCGGATTCGGTACTTGCGCTCTCCACGGACAACGACCTGTTCGCTCCAACGCAAACAGATCGGGATTACACCGCCGGTGTAGCGATTACCTATTCCTCCAATTCCGAGGATTTCATTGGGAATCCGGTGTCCCGGGTGAGCCAGGGGCTGGACAGTTTTGTGTTGCCCTATCTGGGCCAAGAGGAGGGGAGCCCGCAGAGCGCCGCGATTGAGCTGGGGGTTTATGGCTTCACCCCTGAGGAAATCAAGGAATCCGCGATTGACCGTAGCGATCGGCCCTACAGCAGTCTGGTCTACCTGTCCTCAAGCCAGAGTTACCAGGCTCTCGGCGTCGATTCGGGCTGGACGACATCCATGACCGTGGGTGTTCTGGGACTCGATGTATTCAAATCCGGCCAGAACGCGGTCCACAAGGTGGTAGGTAGCGACCGCGCGAACGGTTGGGACCATCAGATCTCGAATGGTGGTGAGCCGACTTTCCGATACTCGGCGGCGTATCACCAGTACCTGGATGCCAGCGAATCGGATCAAAAGTTCAAAGTGACCTATTTCGGATCGGTCGGATACCTGACCGAGTTTGGAGCAGCATTGGTTTTCCGGGATGGCCTGATTTCCTCTCCGGACAACCGATTTAACCCCGAGCTGATGGCCTACGGTGAGCGTGCGCCCGGAGTTTCTGCACCAGGCGGACGTGAGAATTATTTCTGGGGCGGGGTGTCGGTGAAAGCCCGGGCTTACAACGCCTTTCTACAAGGCCAGTTTCGTGAATCGGACCATGAACTGGATGCCAATGATCTGAACATCCTGCTGGCTGAAGTATGGGCTGGTTATACCCACAGTTTCCTGGCGGGCACCGAGCTCAGTTATGTGTTGCGTGTTCAGAGTTCCGAAATCAAATCCGGGACGGGAAATCGCACGCTGGCCTGGGGCGGGCTGGTATTCAGCAAACGGCTTTGAAGTCCGGACCGACACTCATCATTAGGGGAAATAGAACTTATACCGTCCAGTAATTGGTTTTTCCGCGCAGCTGGCTGCAGTGTGTGAACCAATCTATTTGTAAAAGGAGTGGAACCTATGAGCAACATGATCGAAGTAACCGATATAAATTTTGAACAGGCTGTTGTACAGAGTGATCGCCCTGTGCTGGTCGATTTCTGGGCACCCTGGTGTGGCCCCTGTAAAACAGTAGCTCCCATGTTGGAGGCAATCGCTGATGAGTTTGGCGATGAGCTGACCATCGCCAAAGTGAACGTCGACGACAGTCCCGATGTGACTGCGAAAATGCGTATCAGGGGCATCCCAACGTTGGCACTGTTTCAGGATGGTGGCGTGATTGCCCAGAAAACCGGTGCCGGCAGTCTGAGTGAACTGAGAACGTTCGTGAAAGGAAACTTGTAAACCTCTTCAGCGGCCTCCCCATCGGGAGGCTTCTTCATACTGCAATTGCGGTTCGGGTTCTTCCGGGCCAGACTTGTCAGGGTCCATCCTTCAGGAACGTTGAATGAAAACGCAAGAACTTCAGCTGTTGTACATTTTTGATGCGATCATGACCGAACGCTCCGTGACCCGAGCAGCTGATCGACTTTCCATGACTCAGCCTGCCGTCTCCAATGCGATTTCCCGAATGCGCCAGATCTGGAACGACCCATTGTTTGTGCGAAAGGGTCGTAACATCGAGCCAACGTCTTACGCGCTCAGTCTGTGGGATCAGGTGGGGGATCACATGTACGCATTGACGAATGCGGTGAGTGCCACGCAGTTTGATCCGGCCACCTCGAAGCGGAAATTCCGCATAGCGGTCACGGATGTGACTGTTGAAATGATTTGGCGACAGCTGATTGAACTTCTTGAGGACCAGGCGCCGGGCGTTGATATCCACGCCGTCCCCTACACGCCGGAGGGCACGTACGAAGATTTGCGCGAGGCGCATGTTGATCTCGCGGTCGGCATGCTTACCCAGCACGATCACAGTTTGCGAAGTACGTGGTTGTTTGAAGGCGGGTATGTTCTGGCGATGCGAGCCGACCATCCGCTCGCCGGCAGGCAGATCACCATGGAGGAATTTCTCGAGGCCCGGCACCTGCTCGTGACTATGTCGGGGGATGCGCACGGATTCGTGGACAGCTACCTTGATCAAAAGGGCCAGAACCGACGCATTGCCGCGACGGTAAACCATTTTTCGATTGTTCCCCAGGTCCTCAGGGATTCAAACCTGATCGCCGCGGTCCCCGAGTTGATAAGCCAGGATTGTGGCTTCGTGGATGGGCTATGGATGGGGCAGTTGCCTTTCGAAGTGGATCCAACCAGCCTGTATCTCATCTGGCACACACGCCACGACCGTGATCCCGGAATCGTGTGGTTGCGGAACCACGTGGAACGGCTCCTTCGCGAGCGCTGGCACGACATTATGACCAACTCGCCCTGTGGCCGGTCTGCAGTAAAAGCCATCGCCTGAAACAATTAAACATTCACTCATCATTTTCCGTGATGACAAAGATACGGCAACGGAATTATTCAGCCTCCCGAAAACTCCCAATAATCCTAAGCAGATGTCGCGAATTGCGGCATTGGCAAGGGCTCGGTTGAACCACGATTGATCCGGCCAGCTTGCCCAATAATCTGCATTTTTTGGAGTTGGGAGGGAGAATGAACGGCCAAACGAACTGCTCGTCTATGGGCTCCAGCTGGAAGCCTGCTGCAATCACCGATACCGCTGACCAGAAATGGTACAAGCCAATCATTTCTTTAAATGCTGATCAGAGTGGCAACAGGGACGTGTACAAGGCTTTCCGATTCTCCCGGGGCCTTCTCGGGGCATACTTCCGGTTCCTTGCATCCCATGAGTACAGAATGCTGAGGAAAGTCGAGCACCTGGATTTCACCCCCGATCAGGTCAGGCGCCCATCAGACGCCGCGCCCACCATCCATTATCGTCTGATCGAGGGAAGGCCGGTAAAGGAGATTGCGGCAGGCAAGGGTGTACCGGACAACTTTTTCTCACAGCTTTTCACGGATGTGAAAACCCTGCACCAGCATGGCGTGGCCCACATGGACCTTGGCAATTCCGGAAACATTCTGGTTTCGGGGCGTGGCGACCCTGCAATCATCGATTTCGGCTCAGCCATTCCCCTGAGTTGGCTCCCAACACCCCTTCAGGGCTGGGCCTGCCGCAAGGATATCCTTGGAGTTCTGAAGCTCTGGCATCGTTTCGATAGTGAATCCATGCCTTTGTTTCTTGTGCATTACTACCAGAGCAATTATCGCAAAAACATATACACGCCCAGGCGCTTTCTGAAGGCGCTGAGGCGTTGGGTAACGGGAGGCGCTGACAAAGAAGGCCTGTCCGGATTGACGACCGTGATCAGTGTGTTCTTCGGTCTCCTGGTACTGGTTTCTTTCACCTAAAGAGCGGCATTCGCCGCTCCATTTTATGCCTTCCGGCTAACGAAAACTGGTGAGCGAACCAGGCAAAAAAAAAGGGCGGTCACTTTGACCGCCCTTTTTCGTTGTAGTCAGCTTAGTTGCTGATACCAAGCTCGAATGTTTCGATCGCTGGATTGTTTCCACGTTCGATATCTTCCTGGCTTACACCTTCAGCCTGTGCGAAAGCAGAGAAAGCGATTACAGAGAAAACGAGAAAGAACTTGTTGATTGCGTTCATGTGATATTCCACCTTTTAAGAGAATTAAGTTAGACAGCATCGCCGTATTGGCTTGATGGTTATTCTCTTGGTTTCCCGTCCTCAGAAAAAATTGCTTTGCGGTATACATCACATCAGGTCAGGTGATGGGTTAACTTCAACTTCAATTACTTCTCTGATTGCGCCCCGACCACCCGCGTACAGGTTCTCGATTCTGTTATCGGTTCCAACAGTCAGCCGCACGTTGACGACACTGGGTGAGGGCTCGGCCATCCAGCGACCCTGTTCGATGGTGAATTCCTGCTTCTGACTAGCCAGTCGCTCGCGCAGATAGCAGGCCAGCGGGCCAGCAGCCATTCCCGTTGCAGACTCCTCCAGGATGCCGTACCGGGGGGCGAACATGCGGGCTCCTGCGTCTCTGCCTTCGCCAACGCCGTCGAAGGAGAACACGTAGAACCCTATAAGATCCAGAGCTTCGCTAAGTTGCTCAATGAGACCGAAATCTGGCTCAAGACCCTTGATTGTCGAGCCGTCGCGAATGCCAATCACCACAAAGCTGTTGCCGGTATTGACCAACATTGGCTCGGCACCTTCGATCAGATCGTCGGTGGTGATTCCAAGAGAGAGCAGGGCGGCCTGCAGATCAGGCTCGTTCAGAGCTTCGAAACGAGGGGCTCTCTGTTCCATATAAGCCGCTTTACCTTCCATGATGATGGATCTCAGGCCATCAATGGTCTCCTTCGACGACCGGTCATTCGCTAGCAGGCCTTTCTGTTGCAGAAAACTGAAGGTCGCGATTGTGGCGTGGCCGCAATGAGCGATTTGCTGGGTAGGCGTAAAGAATTCCAGTTTGATATCAGCCGCGTCAGATGGAGAAACGAAAGCCGTTTCTGAGAGGCCAACTGCGGCAGCGATTCTCTGCTTTTCTGCATGGCTGAATCGCTCGGCGTGCAGCACCACACCTGCAGGGTTGCCGCCGGAATTACCGTCAACAAAGGCACTTATGACAGGGACTTCAATTTTCACGATGATTGCTCCTTCAGTTATTGAGTCACTTAATCTTTTCAGTGACTGGCTCCTGTAACAAACGGATAAAACCCCACTACACTTAATGTGAAATTAATCGTAGGCGATCCAGAAAATGCAAAAGCTGCCGCCCCTTAGGGCTCTTCAGGCGTTTCGGTACGCATCTCGGGAGCTAAGCTTCAAGTCCGCTGCTGAAGCGCTGAACATTTCCCAGGCAGCGGTGAGTACCCATATCCGCGGGCTTGAAGAGTTCCTTGGTATGAAGCTCTTTGTCAGGTTGACCCGCGAAGTGAAATTAACGCATGAAGGCCGGAAGCTCTCCGGCTATGTGGAGACGGGGTTTCAGGAGCTGGAAAAAGGCATTGCGCTGTTTGCGCCAGACTCGAACCCTGGGCGCTTAACCGTGGCCACGGTGCCATCCTTTGCCAGTCGATGGCTGGTTCCCCGCATTGATTCGTTTCAGCGGGCTCATCCAGAAATACAACTTAGCTTGCAGCCTAATCTGCAACTGGTGAATTTCCAGGGCGATGGTGTCGACCTGGCGATCCGCTTCGGCAATGGTGAGTACCCGGGGCTTGAATCCAGGCTTTTGCAAAAAGAAAAGCTTTTACCGGTGTGCCACAGCAGTGTGACTGAAGGTAAGCCCGTTACGCCGGAGAACCTGGCTCGGCTTCCATGGCTGATCGATGAATCGGTTGATCTGGAGCGCTCATGGTTGGTATTTCAGGAAAAACTCGGAATAAAAATACCGGACAACGCTATAACGCTTCGGGTTACAGAAGGGACGACGCTTGTAGAGGCCGTTCTTGCTGGCCGAGGGATTGCCTTAATGCGGTACAGCCTTGTTGCCGATCTATTGAAAGCAGGATTAATCCAGAGCCCAATCGATATTTCTGTGCCAGCGGAGTACCAATATTACCTTGTGGCACCTGAGGCTAAATTTCGTACCGACAAAGTCCGGGCCTTTGTTTCCTGGATCAGTAGGGCAGTGCGTTCAGGATGAATTCCTATGCAGAAATATTGCGGTCGCGATAAGGAGAAAACGATTATTTTGCTTTGTAAGGCCGCAGAAAATGCTAAGTTCTTGTTATGCCCACGACCTTCCAATAAAGGATAGTAGAGATGATGCGAACTGAGTTTCTTCAGGAATTGATCAAGCAGCTCTCGCCAAAACTGGATTCGACAACTTATGTCTACTGCACAGTACCCAAGGCCAGGTATGGCGAACTGGAACACCTTAACCCGATTGTCAGCATTGCCGAACTGGAAGGCCTGACGCTGGTAATTCCTCTTGAGCAGGCCAAAGCCGAGGGCCTGGACTACTACAGAATCTTCCGGCGCATTACTCTGGAAGGGCATTCAAGCCTGGAGGCCCTGGGGCTCACATCGGTGGTAACAAGCCTGTTGGCAGAGAGAGGCATCACCACCAATGTGATAGCCGGGTTCTACCATGACCACATGTTCGTGCCCAGTGACCGCACTGAGGAGGCCATGAAGGCGCTGAAGGAGCTGGCTAATAACCCGAACGGCTAATCGGACATCCGGCTGTCCTTGTAACAGCCGGTTTCTCTACAGCCTGGAAATGGGTTATCAACCCGTCAATCAATTGTCGGTCGGTTTTGTCGGCACTTGAGTCCGAACGGCTGCGAATCGCAGGGCAACGGCCAGGGTGAAAAATGCCGCCAAGCCGCCGAAGAGAGTAATTACAGGAACAATGTTCATAGGATTAAAACCTCCAGTAGGACTAATTGCGGCCTGTCGTCTGTTGTCAGCATTCCGGGCCTGAAAATCAGCGATGTCTGACCCCGATATTTGCACGACAGGTTATGTGCAAGCTCACTATTAGTCTACGAGGAAGAGGCTGTGATGGGCGTAGGCAGAAACCATTATTACGGGTATGCAAATACACTTAGACGAGCGCCAAACCGCGGAAAGATCCGTTTCTTGCCAGCCGCTCGTCCAAGTTGCACAAGCAATCGAATATAGATTATCTATGTTGCTATGTCTCAGATAACGTCATTGTATGTCTATAAAGTTGCCGGTCAGGCAAGCCCGGGCGTAGAAACGCGCGACTTGATACGGGAACTTGGCCTTCCGGTAGACGGCCCCATCGATCCAACGCAGATGGTGTCTTCAGCGGCGTATTACGGCTTTTTTGCCGAACTGGTTGATCGCGATCCCGATGGCGTTGTCCTGCCATTGAGGATCGGCGCTGCCATGCGAAGCGACGAGTACGGTGCTTTTGGTCTGGCGTGGAAATCCGCACCAACTTTGCGAGGCTCTTTCACCAGGGCAGAGCGTTACGGGCATGTACTGGGTAGCGCGGAAACCTACTCACTCGAAAAGACGGAAGAGGGCTTTCTCTTCAACCTTGAAAAAGCAGGCGATGGTTCTCGGGGCATGCTGCTCTCCAATGAGGCCAGCATGTCGGCGGTAACGACCATCAGCGAAGAAGTAAGCGCCTCACGCTTCGTACCGATGGCCATCTATTTCAAGCATGCGCCGCTAGGCAATACCAGCGTGTATGAGTCCCATTTTGGCTGTCCCGTTCATTTCGAGTCGGGTCGCGATGCGATGCTTGTGAGTAACGAAAGCATCGATACACCCAACAAGCTGGGCGACGAATCCATCGCCCGTTTTTTTGACCAGCATCTTGAGCTGCAACTGAATTCGCTCAAAGGCGATACTGAACTGCAGCAACAAGTCAGGCGTGCTGTCGCCAACGTGCTGAGTGAGGGTGTACCGAAGCTGTCACGAATCGCCTCCGAGTTGAAGATGGGCGCCCGGACATTGCAAAGAAGATTGTCTGAGCAGGGCTATTCATTTCAAACCATTGTCGACATGGCGCAGAAAGATCTCGCACAGCGACTTCTGCGCGAGACAGACTACAGTCTTGCCGAAGTTGCCTTCCTGACGGGGTTTGCGGAACAAAGTGGGTTCACTCGGGCCTTCAAGCGTTGGGCGGGACAGACGCCACGATCCTATCGACTTCGAGCTCGCTGAAGCGAGGTTCAAGCTTGTCGTCAGCTGCACAAACTCTGGCACCCTGGGGCAATAACAAACAACACTGTTCCTCGAAAATTGACTTGCACTTACGAGAAAAGGAGCAAGTCAATGAAACCATCCAATCAGTCACATCAAACAATTCTTGTCGTAGGCGGTACCGGAAAAACCGGGAAACGCGTCGTTGAACAGCTTAAAAGCATTGGTCATGAGGTTCGAGTTGGGTCCCGCTCAGCGATCCCGTCTTTTGATTGGGCCAACGAGAAAAGCTGGGACGCCTGCCTCACTGGCGTAACCTCAGCCTACATCACTTACTCACCTGACCTGGCAATGCCTGGCGCAACTGACGCTATCCAGGCGTTCGTTAGCCTGGCCAGACGCCGCGGAGTGAAGCGACTTGTGCTGTTATCAGGGCGTGGCGAAGCCGAGGCACAAGCCTGCGAAGACATTGTTCAGGAATCTGGCCTCGAATGGACGGTGGTCCGCGCAAGCTGGTTTAACCAGAACTTCTCTGAAGGCGCATTCATCGACATGGTGTTGAATGGCGCCATCACTCTGCCAGCCGGTGATCAGGTCGAGCCCTTCGTTGATGTCGATGACATCGCAGACGTGGCTGTTGCGGCCCTGACTCAGGACAGCCACAGCGGGCGCATCTATGAAGTGACGGGGCCAAGACTCATGACCTTTGCAGACGTGGCCAACGATCTTTCCCGCGCGACCGGTCGCGAGATTTCATTCATCGACGTGCCTCACAAGAGCTTTATTACAGAGATGGAGAACTCCGGGGCGCCCGAGGATGTGGTCTGGATGCTGGACTATCTCTTCGCAACGGTTCTTGACGGCCGCAACGCCCATTTGACCGATGGCGTACAACAGGCACTTGGCCGGCCACCGAAAGACTTTGCAACCTTTGCAGAGGAAGTGGCAAACACGGGTATCTGGGAAGAACGATAAACGAGTCTGGCCCCCGAAATGAACCAGGTTTGGCAGGCGCTTGCAGCAGTTGTCAAACCTGACCCTTTCCCACTTTCAACTCACAGGGAACATGAAGAATGCTGGATAAGATACTGTTAACAATATCAATCGCACTTTACGCCATTGCTGTTCCGTATTTGGAAATTAACGACACCCACGTGTTCAACCCGGACTGGGTAGCCCATGCGAGATTGCACGAAGTGTGGCAACTGATTACCAACTCTTCTCTCGGTGCGATTGCCCTGTGGCTTACCTGGATGTCTGTCGATGGAAAGGGCAAAGCAAGTGTTATTGCGCTGGTGGTCACCGGCGGTTTCCTTGCAGCCTATGCCTTGCAGGGTTTATACGGCGGATCAATGGTGCATCCAGATGGTACGGAAAAGACTGTATCAGGCATCAATGTCGGCGTGATTGGATTCGGTTGGGTATTTGTGAGTTCCGTTTTCACACTCGTGAGAGCAGGGCGCCTTTCTGTCATGCAGCAGGAAAGTTAAATGGAACCAACAGGACAGGAAGTGCTCCAGGGGACTTCTCTGTAACAATAAGACTGCCCTGATAGTCAAAGGAGTGACTATCGTTGATTAGGTTCGGGAGGGCGCCATGACCGCTTTAACTCAGGTATCGCAGGGAAATTATGTACCGACAGAGGGAATGAAGGAGCTTTTGCGGCGGTGGTTTTATCTGAAGTTCGTTCAGAAAAAGAGCACCGTAGAGTTGATGGCGACAGCCTCCGACCTTCGAAATAAAAGCGCGTTGAGCATCGTGGCGCTGTTGGACGTTGACGAGCAAATGATCTCGCAAGTGGTCGGCAAGAAAAGGCTCATCTTTGTTCAGAACTGCCACGCTTACCTGAAGGGCTCGGTCAATCCTGCAGACCTGGGATCCGGCGTTTCAAGCAACCAATACCTGGAACTGTCTTGTGATCTTTCAGCTTGGTAGCGATGAAATAGAGATCACGGTGGCCCCTTTTCGCCACCGTGATCTCTATTTTGTTACTCCGACAGCGGTTTTACCGACGGGAAATCGATATCAGTCGCTAAGACCCGGTTGATGTAATTGGTCAGAACGTTCAGGGCTACGTTGCCAATGATTTCGACCAGCTCGGCGTCGCTGTATCCGGCTGAGCGAACCTTCTGAACGTCGTCATTTGAAACGTTTCCTCGATCCTTTGTGATCTTTGCTGCGAACTCGAGGGCAACGGCCGCTTTCTCGTCGTCCGAGTGTCCGCGTCTCGCAGCCTCGATTTCCTCAGAACTAAGTTTTGCAACGTTTCTGCCCAAGTAATCATGAGCCGCCAGGCAGTATTCGCAGTCGTTTATCTCCGCGACCGCCAACGCAATGCGCTCTCGCGTTTGGGCTGACAAAGAACCAGCGCTGAGGGCGCCGTTCAGGCCAAGATATCCTTCAAGGGTTTTGGGGCTATTCGCAGTAATGCGGAATAAATTGGGAACAGTACCCAAAAGGCTATTCACAGCTTCGAGCAATGCCCGCGAGGCTTGGGGAGCCTCTGAAATTGAGGCTGGTGTTGGAATGCGTGACATATCGTTTCTCCTGTTGATTTCGTTAAGGAGCATCGATATTAAAATTTCAGAATCAATTAATAATTGGTGCATAGAGCAATTCACTATTACGCATTGTGAAATTAACAATTCGGTAGGATGGCCGCTGTATGGATAAGATTGCATTGATGCGCGTCTTCGTGGAGGCCGCCGAACGCGAAAGCTTCGTAGGGGCTAGCCAGAGGCTAGACATGTCAGCCCCGGCTGTTACCCGTGCAATCGCCCAGTTGGAGGGCTCGTTGGGCGTTCGCTTATTCAACCGCACCACCAGGCGTGTCCGTTTGACTGAGTCTGGTAACCGCTACTTTCAGGATGCCAAGAGAATTCTGGAGGAAATTGAGGAGGTCGAGTCGGCGCTATTGGGGATTTACAGGGAACCAAAGGGCATTTTGTCTGTGACAGCGCCTGTGCTGTTTGGGAGAAAATACATTGTTCCCATCCTTATTGAGTTCCTCGACAGACACCCGGAAATCCAGGTGAAGGCAGCTTTCTACGATCGAGTGAGCAATATTCTCGATGAGGGCCTGGATGTAGCAATCCGTATCGGCAACCTGAAAGACTCCAGCCAGTTCGCTGTCAGGGTTGGGAATGTCCAAAAGGTAGTGTGTGGCTCTCCGGATTATTTAAGAAAACATGGCCTGCCAAATCATCCAGCTGACCTTGCTGATCACCAGATTATCCAGTCTTCTGCGGTAGAACCATCAACGACCTGGTGGTTTGAGTCATCTGAGGGCAAGACTTCTGTACGAGTCTCGCCGCGCCTCCAATTTAATCAGAATGACTCTGCAATCTCTGCAGTAAAGAGCGGCTACGGAATTACGCGGCTAATGTCATATCAAGTTGGAGAGGAATTCCAAACCGGTTCGTTAGTACGAATTCTCCAGGAACACGAACCCGAACCCATACCGATAAATATTGTTTACCTTGAGGGGTTGAGAGCGAGCGCCAAAATTCGCTCGTTCGTGGACCTGGCTAAAGTGAGGCTTCAGAATAATCTGCTGATCAACCATCAAATAAAACCCTGAATTCAGTGTCCAAGCTGAGGCTCGTTAGGTGGCCCGGGGTTCAAAAGCAAAGGCACTCAATACCTGTTCAAGCTTTTCAACCAGATCGCTATTCGTCAGCTCGCCGCGATCGACATCAAAGTTATCGAAAAAGCTTGGAATGCTGAGGCTGCCAACGACCTTGCCATTAAAAAAGGGAGCAGCGGTTTCAGCAAGCTTCAGCACGGTATTTCCGCCACCGGGCCCCGGAGACGTGGCGAGCATCACGATCGGTTTGTCACGGTAGACGTTCCGGCCAATTCGACTCATCCAATCGAAGAGGTTTTTAAACGCTACAGTGAAATTGCCATTGTGCTCGGCAAAGGAAACCAGAATCACGTCCGCTTGTTCGATCCTGGCCTGGAAGGCATGCGCGCACTTAGGAATGCCGTATTGCTCCTCCAGGTCGATGTTGTAGATCGGCAAGTCAAAATCATTAATCTCAACATAATCGATCTCAGCATTCGCCAGCTTGGTCGCAGCGTATTTCACGAGTTGTTTATTGATGGATTTGCGACTGTTGGTCGCGGCAAACGTTAATACTTTCATACAAGGCTCCCCAACTCTCCCGCGTTATAACGAGCAACCACCTCATCGATTTCTTGTTGAGTGCTCATTGCAAACGGTCCGTATTGAACGAAATTTTCATTGATTGTCTCACCCGAGAGCACCGCAAAATGGCTGCTTGATGAAGACTTTCCGCGTATCGTGAGTGCCTCGCCCTCTGCACCATCAATCGCGCTGGACTCTCCCTGGTGGAGCGTGAACCATTCGCCGCGCACGTGAAATTCGATGTCGCCTTCAACTGAATAGATCCAGGCATTGAAGCCCGTTTGAATGCGGTGTTCGAATAACGATGTTTTGTCAGCAAAACCATCAAGAATAGTGGCTGGCCATACCGACGCCGCGTCCGTCTCGACCCCGTTGCTTCGGCCAAGAACCAGCCGCACACGATAGCCCGGGCCGTTCAGGGTCGGCATGTCTTCTCGCTTCACATGCAGGGAGCTTGGCGCCTGGTGCTTCATGCGGCCGGGCAAGTTAACGAAAACCTGTAGTCCATGAATCGTGGCGCCTTCTCGCGGTGCCTCGTCGTGAACGGCACCGCTGCCCGCATTCAGCCAGTAGAGGTCACCAGGGTTAATGTCGAAGTCATTCCCCAGCGAATCGCGGTTGTTGAATTTGCCTTCCGTATCTTCAAACAAAACGGTGACTGCCGAGAGGCCAGCGTGAGGGTGGGCGCCAAAGGTAGGTGCCGTCATAGTGTAGTGATCCACCATGATGAAGGGATCCATGGCCCCATAAAACTGCCCGTGGCGAAAACCCACACCCGTGAACCCTGAGCCGACACTCAGTGGACTCCCCTTTACCGGGGCAAGAGCTGTTATCGAGCCATGTTGTTGAGCAACCTGATAGGCCATAGTCTTTCTCCGTTCCATATGTGATCTGAAAATAATCTAGCAGCTTGGTATCTAAACAAAAATGGCTAAAATATGAACTATACGTTCCATATATAGGACGCTAGTGTGAGCATTGACCTGAACGACTACTTCTATTTCGTGCATGTTGTTGAAAAGAAGGGTTACACCGCAGCGGCAAAGGCATTGGACATGCCCAAGTCGCGACTGAGCCGACATGTTGCTCAGCTGGAGGAGCGCCTTGGTGTGAGGCTGCTTCAGAGAAGTTCCCGCAATGTCGCCGTTACCGAAGAAGGGAAGAGCTTCTACCAGCATGCTCGAAAGCTCGTTGACCAATTCGAAATGGCTGAAGCAGCAATGGACAATAGAGGTGGAAGGCTTTCAGGAAAGGTTGTGATCAGTTGTTCGCTGGGTGTGGCGCAATTTGTTCTGTTCGATATCGTGACTGATTTCGCCAGGTTGCACCCGAACGTGCTTATCGAACAACGCGTCACCAACTCCATGATCGACTTGATTACTGAGGGAGTAGACATCGCTATTCGCGGGCACAGTGGTGAATTGCCTGATTCGAGTTTGATACAGCGGTTTATCGCGAATGTGGAATGGCAGTTTTATTGCTCGCCTGGTTATCTGGAGCAACTAGAACAACTGCAAACACCTTATGATTTCGCCAGTTGTCGTTTCTTAAAGGTGGGGAGAGCCGGCGCGAAAGAGGCGATTCCCTTGCAGCACAAAGATGGTCTTCGTACCCATCAGACTACCCATATCGCACTTTGCTCAGAGGATATGTCGACAATTAGGCAAGCCGCAATCGATGGCCTGGGCGTTACTGCATTGCCTGATTATGTCTGCAGAGCACCCGTTGAAGCCGGCCAGCTCGTTCGGGTATTGCCAGCCTGGGTATCCCAGTACGCAAGCCTCAGTCTGTTGATGCCATCACGGGTAGGTGTGCCACCGCATACAAAAGCTTTAGCCGAGTTCATTCGAGAGCGGCTGCCATTGGCTGTGAGGCCGCAATAGACGGAGCAGGGCGGATGTACACGGCTTTCAAGCGTTGAGCAGAACAGACTCAAAAGTCCTATCGACTATGGATTGGTTGAGGCTGTGTTTGAATTTGTCGCCCTCGGCAAAAACTTTGGCATGCTGCGGCAATAACATCCGACATGGTTCCACGAAAATTGGCTTGTACCTGAACCAACTAACGTTCATTGCCCGTCTGACAGGAGCCATATTATGACTTTGCTTGAACTCGCACTGATCGTGGCTACGTTGCTAGCTGCCTTAACCGCTGGGTTTGTCTTTTCCTTTGCATCGGTTGTTATGCCAGGAATTGGAAACTTAACGGATAAGGAATTCATTCGCGCATTTCAGGCTATCGACGGCGTGATCCAGGCCGGTCATCCCGTCTTTGGTCTTGTATGGATCGGATCCGTCTTTGCTTTAGTGGCAGCGGCGATTCTGGCAGTCCTGCAGAACGACGGCCTTGTGCCAACCTTGGTAGTTGCCAGTGCCGTCGTCTATACCCTCGGGGTCCAACTACCAACATTCCTGATTAATGTTCCGCTCAATAACGCCCTACAAATGTTGAATGTGGACGACATGGATGAACTCATGCTTGCCTCAGAACGGCGCTCTTTTGAAAATCGCTGGGTACGATGGAACCTGATAAGGACTGCATTTGCTTCCGGGGTTAGCGTTTCATTGATGCTGGTTCTGCTGTGGCTTTGACAGAGCCTGCCGGCAGGGAGATGGCTGTGGAGCGGTTAGACGACCAACCTAACCGCTTAAATCCCTGAATCGCTGAATCAACAACTTAAGAACCTTTTTCAACACAAAGTGCTTAAAAAAGCCCAGCCATGTCTTTGTCATTGGTTGGTCAAACTTTTCCACGCAAAGTACTTAAAATGGCGTACGGGTCCTCAGGGTATTGGAAGCTGCGCCGCTTGCGAGCTAGGGGAGGACGAGCGCTTTCAGATGGCTTGGCGAGAAACGCTGCTAAACAAAAGCGAACGTTCAAAGCTTGAAAGGCGGGCCTGAAACTTGCCCGCCCTTACTCATCTCTCCGGGTTATGCTCCAGTTATCTTTTAACCTCAGGTAGGTGGCTGGAAAACGCAGATGTCATCGCTTCGGCAGCGGATCATCAATGTTGATGATTCTGCGGTCGTAGAAAAAATGACTGCTGGGCTGATAGCTCTCCGGAAGGGTGTGGTCGTGAGTTTTCAGAACCAGCAGTTGTGAGACCAACTTCCAGCCCATGGCGTTGGTGTTGTACAGCACCTCGCCGCAGTCCCGGCAGAAAACCCGCGTCATGCGTTTAGTCGGGTGCTGGAAGGTGTTCACTGAATCGGCCCCATGCGCAATCTCCACCTGATCCGCTTCCCACGCTAGAACCGAATGATAGGGCACCTGAAGCAGGTCCCGGCAGTCTTCGCAGTGGCAATAGCCGTGTACTTTTGGGGCGCCTGTCATGGTGACTTCCACGGCGCCACAGTCGCAGTGAACGGAATGTTGTTCAGTCATGGCGTTGTCCTCCCGGTTTGTTTTCGACGATGATCGCAATCACCGTGTTGTTGCCGACGTTGGTTACCCGGTGAGTCCAAGCCTCGTGCCACATGACATGCCCGTCTGGCACTTCGGCCTCCAAGGTGTCGCCATTAAGAGTTTGAATGCTCAATTGGCCGCCCTGTTGGAAATACACCGTCTCATCGTGGTGCCGGTGCATCGCGTCGGACTCGCCTGGCTCAAGCACCATTTTTAAAACCAGAACTTCGTCGTTTCCTTTCAGCACAGTGTAGTAGTCAGGCGATGCGATATGGGCAGGGTTGAGAGGCTCTTCCTCTGCGGCCACTACGGTGGAAGCCGACGCGAACAGGGTAAACAGCAGCAGGCTTGCATAGATTTTCGTCGGCATGGTGGCTCCTGTCTTATCCTGGAATATGTGCTTCGAGGTGTTGGGTAAAGCGCTGGAAGTCTTTCTCAACCTGCGGGTTTTTCATCACGTCGTAGCAGGCGAAGGTTTCCAGCGGTTCCATGGCAAAGAACCGGAAGTTCATGTGCATGGGGAACAGCAGGTCGTCCACGCTTTTGCCCTGGAACAGATATTCGTCGGGATTGTCGAACGATTCTTGCGGCGCGTTGAACGTCAGCGATATCAGATACTTTTTACCCGCCAGTGTGCCGCCGGTGCCGTAATTCGACTTGGGTGCATCCTCTGTTCGGCCATCGCCGTTACACAGGGCGCCGCCCATGCCAGCGGTGTACACCTCGTCCATGTACTTCTTGAATGTCCAGGGCACACCCATCCAGTTGACAGGGGTTTGCAGAATCACGATGTCGGCCCACTGATGGTTTTTCAGTTCCTGGTCCACGTTCCAGCCGTTGTCCACTTCGACTATGCGGGTTTTGTGGCCCTTGGCAGTCAGTAGTTCATCGGCTATCTGCACCAGAGTGCCGTTAAGTTTGCCTTCCGCAAAGGAATAGTGATGGTGAGCGTTGATGATAAGAACGTTGCTCATGAAAGCCTCCGGTTCGTTGAATTTTCAGGTAACCTATCCATTGCAGGTATATTAAAGTTACCTGTACTATGCGATCAATTAGTATACTTTTAGTAACCTGCTATTTATTTGGGGGTGGAGTCATGGGCAGCCATGTAGAAACAGACGCTCAGGGCCGCAAAACCGCGGTCAACGTCTGCCTGGAACCCTGCGCCATTGAGCGCGGCATGCGCATTATCGGAGGAAAGTGGACGGGATCGATCATCTTTCACCTGAAAGACGGCCCTGTGCGCTTCAATGATCTGGCTCGCATGCTGGGCGGCGCCAGCAAGAAGATGATTGATCAACGGTTGAAGGAGCTGGAAGCCCGACAGATGGTGGTGCGAAAAGTCATCAACGACCGGCCAGTGGCGGTGACCTATGAGTTGACGGACTTCGGGCGCAGTGCATTGAAGATTCTGGATGAGTTGCGGATGTGGTCAGACGAGCACAAAATTAAGTAACCCTATGAGTCGATCTGGAGTGGGCAGGGGCCTCCTTGAACTGAAGTTGGCCATGGTGGCCTATTCACTGCCTGTAAACCCATGAGAAATGGGGGTTACTGCATTTATTACGCCGATGATGGCATGGTCCACACCAAGTTCTGGGGGAGACTCTCTTTGGCTGAAGAAACGCACCGCTATCAGCAGCTGGAGCAGTGGATACTGCAAGGCATCATTGACGGTCGCTGGAAGTCGGGTGATCGTCTGCCATCCATTCGGGAGATATGTGCACAACAGGGCGTGTCAAAAGCCACAGTCCAGCATGCCCTGCAGCGACTTGAGGCACAGGGGTTTCTGGAGGTTCGGCCAAAGGCAGGCCATTTCGTTACCCTGGCGCCTAAAGCCACTGCACCGCCGAGAACCACCTCCCGTATTGAAGCGCCGCGCCCCGTCAATGTTAGTGATTTACTGCTGGACATTATGGATCGAAATGCGGCGTTCGATCTTCTCCCCAAACTGCATGCCGGCGAATTGCCACCAGGAATCGTAAGCCTCAACCGAGCCATTGGGAGAGCGCTTCGGAGGCAGCGTGGCGCCGACTTCCAGTATTACGACAAGCCTGCAGGCGATCTGAAATTGCGGGAACAGCTTGGGCTTCTGCTGGCTAAACGAGGGTGGCCAGTGACGCCAGATGAACTATGTATAACCTCGGGCTGTCAACATGCCTTGTTCCTGGCGCTCATGGCTTGCTGTCAGCGCGGGGACGTCGTTGCCGTGGAATCGCCGGGTTTCTATGGGGTACTGCAACTGCTGGAACAACTCGGTTTGCAAGTTATGGAAATACCAACCTCCACGGCAAGCGGTATGGATATGGACGCCCTTGAAGAAGCACTGGGGCGCTGGAACATCCAGGCATGCGTCGTGTCTCCGGCGTTTGCTACGCCAGGAGGGGCGTTGATGTCCGAGGCTCCCCGGCGACGACTGATGGCCCTGGCGGAAAAGTACGATCTGGCCGTTATCGAAGACGATATATACGCGGAGTCGGGGTTTTCCCGGGTTCCCGACACTCTTAAAGCGCTGGATGAGAACAATCGTGTCATCCACTGCAGTTCGTTTTCCAAGGTGTTATCCAGGGACCTGCGGCTGGGCTGGATTTCAGGGGCACGCTGGCATCAGCGGATACTGCACCTGAAAATGGTGACTCAACTGGCCAGTAGCCGCTACTTACAACAGGGCGTTGCGGCCTATATGGAAGAAGGTGAGCTGTCCGCCCATCTCCGCAGGCAACGAAAGGTGCTGAGTGAGCAACGCGACCGGCTACTGGCTTCACTGCTCGCATGGCCGGTGTCGGTAAGAGTGACGGCGCCCCAGGGCGGCCTGGCGGTCTGGCTGGAACTGCCTGCAACGGTCGACACCCTGGCTGTATACCCCAAGGCGCTTGACGCAGGTGTTGTGATCACGCCCGGCCCACTTTTTTCCGCATCGGGTAAGTATGGCAATTGTCTGAGGATCAGCTTTTCCCATCCCTGGGATGAGCGAAGAATCCGCGCCCTGAATCAACTACCAGAGTTGCTGTATCTTACCTGACGGCCCATCTGTCCCTATTAAAAATTAAAAATTTGAGCCTGCACCGATCCCGTGGAACTGGATAACCTCACTGTCAGATAGAACGACTGTAAGTGAGTAATGAGCCAGAATATCCCGCTTCGCAATATTGATACCGTTCCTGACCGCCCCACGCTCATGGATAAAATTCATACCCGCAGTTTCAAGGGCTATTTCAGGCGACTGAGAATCCTTGGTGGAGCACTCCTGTTTGCTCTGTATTTTGGAACGGTCTGGTTAACCAGCGGAGACCGCCAGGCGGTCTTATGGGACCTTTCTGAGAAGCAGTTCCATATTTTCGGCAGTACCTTCTGGCCTCAGGATCTGGTTCTCCTGTCAGCAATCCTGATCATATGCGCAGTCGGGCTATTCTTTTTGACCGTGCTGGCCGGGCGGGTCTGGTGCGGATATACCTGTCCCCAAAGCGTGTGGATGTGGATATTCATGTGGGCAGAGAAAGTCACCGAGGGCGACCGAAACCAGCGCATCAAACTTGACCAGGCTCCAATGAGCATCGCCAAGTTTTTCAAACGCGCCCGGAAGCATACGCTCTGGTTGCTGATCAGCCTTGCGACAGCCGTGACGTTCGTTGGTTACTTCACGCCCATCCGGGAACTGCTACCCAATCTGATTACCATGGATATTGGGGCAACGGCTCTTTTCTGGGTCTTTTTCTTCACGGTGGCAACCTACACCAACGCAGGATGGCTCCGTGAGAAAGTGTGCCTGCATATGTGTCCCTACGGCCGTTTCCAGTCGTCCATGCTGGATCAGGACTCATTGGTCATTACCTATGATGCAGCGCGAGGCGAGTCCAGAGGCCCCCGGAAGAAAGGGGCGGATTACAAGTCGGAAGGGCTGGGTGATTGTATCGACTGCCAGATGTGCGTTCAGGTGTGCCCTACGGGTATCGATATTCGCGATGGCCTGCAGATGGAGTGCATAGCCTGTGCGGCGTGCATTGACGCCTGTGATTCGGTCATGGAAAAAATGGCCTACGGTACGGGGCTGATTCGCTACACCAGCGAGCGGGCATTGAATGGAGGTGGACTGCGTATTGTCAGGCCAAGGATGCTCGGTTACGCCGTCGTTCTACTCGCAATGATTTCAGCGTTGTCCTGGGCTTTCGTCTCCAGACCAATGCTGACACTTGATATCGAAAAAGACCGTGGCTTGTTTCGATACAACACGCAAGGCCATATCGAAAACAGTTATGTATTGAAGATCCTCAACAAGAGCCAGCACAGTCAGAGTTATAACATCGGTGTGTCTGGAGTGGACGGCCTGCAACTGAGCTCTGCAGCGCCTGTGTCTGTAGGAGCAAGGGAGAGAGTTGAGCTTCCGATTACCGTATCCGTTGCACCGGAGTCCCTTGAGACTGAAGTCAGTGCTATCAATTTCCATCTTCAATCAGTGAAAGATCCGGCACTGAAACTCGTCGCAAACAGTAAATTCGTGGGGACAATACAATGACTGAAAACCACATGCATGAGGTCATGGACCGGCTGTCACCGTCGGTCTTCGCCGGTCTGCTAACCGTCGATGGCGTGCTCACATACGCCAATAAGGCTGCGCTGGATGCCATTGGCGCACAAGCCGAGGAGGTGCTGGGCCGACCGTTCGATGCCACCCCCTGGTGGCGGTTCTCGGACCAGAGCCGGCAACGTCTGCGTGAGTCGATACGGGCCGCCGGCCGGGGCCTTGCGTCCCGCTTTGACGTGCCTATCCTTGATCTCAATGGCCGGGTGCGGACCATGGATTTCACCCTGCACCCGGTCTACGACGACAACGGAAACGTCACCTATCTGGTACCTTCCGGGCGCGACATCACGGAGCGCAGGCAGGCGGAGCGGGAGCTGCGGCTGACCCAGTTCGCAGTGGATCACGCGCGGGGCGCAATGTTCCAGATCGATGCCGACGGGCGGGTACGCTATGCCAATCGCGCGGCCTGCGACATGCTCGGGTACGCCCGCGAAGACCTTACAGGACGCTTGCTTTCCGATATCGATCCCACCATGACGGAAGGGGTATGGCGGGAGCATTTGCACGAGTTGAAGGCGCAGGGCTCGGCACGACTTGAGTCACTCGCCCGCCGCAGCGACGGGGGACTGATCCCCATCGAGGTAACCGCCACCTACATCGAGTACGAAGGTGAGCCCGTCAGCTTCTCCTATGTCGACGATCTCACGGCCCGTAGGGCATCCGAGGAGCGCATCCACTATCTAACCCGATTCGACGGCCTTACCCGGTTGCCGAACCGGACTGCACTCCACGAACGCCTCGAACAGGCCATCGAGTCGGCGCAACACAGCAACTCGTCTGTGGCGCTTCTGATTGTCGGGCTCGACCGCCTGGGGCTGGTCAACGACGCCCTGGGGCACGCGGGCGGAGACGAGGTGCTTCGCGCCATCGCCGAGAGGCTGTCCGCATGCGCGGAAACACCCGCGACCGTGGCCCGTATTGGCGGGGATGAATTTGCGATCATGTACACGACAGATACGCAGCAGGATCTCCATGCCGAGTATTGGATTCAACGCATCCTTGAGTCAGTCTCCGAGCCCTTGCGGATCGACGATCAGGAGATCTGCCTAACCTGCAGCATTGGCTCTGCCGCCTATCCAACCGACGGAACGGACTCGGGAGAGCTGTTCAAGAACGCCTCTTCAGCGCTGCGCTGTGCCAAGGGCCGGGGGCGCAACATGCACCAGGCTTATGCCATTGCCACGGCCAACCGGGATCCGGAGCGACTGTTCCTGGAGTCAGCGCTGCGCGGTGCTCAGAAGTACGGCGAGTTCAGCGTACATTACCAACCCCGTATCGACGTGGACACCGGCGCGCCCGTTGGCGCTGAAGCACTGTTGCGCTGGCATCACCCCGACAAGGGTATGATTTCGCCTGCGCGTTTTATCCCTATTGCGGAGGAGACCGGCCTGATCGAATCGATAGGGGAGTGGGTGCTGCGAGCGGCATGCGAGCAGAACAGGCTCTGGCGTGAAAGTGACCTGAAGCCCGGACGCATTGGCGTGAACCTCTCAGCCCGGCAGTTCCGCCACGCAGACCTCGCTCTGCGGGTGGTGCAACTACTTAAAGAGTCCGGCCTGGACCCGGAACATCTGGAACTCGAAATCACCGAAAGCATGCTCATGGAGGACGTCGATGCTGCGATCACGACAATGACGTGCCTCAAGGATTACGGCGTGAGCATCGCGCTGGACGACTTCGGCACCGGTTACTCCTGCCTGAGCTACCTGAAGCGCTTCCCGATCGATACGCTCAAAATCGACCAGTCGTTCGTCCGCGAAATCACCAGTGATCCGGCCAGTGCCGCGATCGCCGACGCCATCATCGCCATGGCCCAACGCCTGGGTCTGGATGTCATCGCCGAAGGCGTGGAGACCCCGGAGCAGTGCCGATTGCTGCGTGAAAGCGGATGTCGGCTTATGCAGGGCTACCTGTTTGCAAGACCGGTGCCGGCAGAGGATCTGACCAAACTGCTGCGTGTTGGGAACCTCGGCAAGCACCTCTGACTCGGCTTGGGCTGACATCGCCAGTAATCAGCCGTCGTTCCTCGGTGGTGTCCACGACGGTGTTTCGTCCTCGATTCGCCGTGCGTCTTCCCGCATGGCGTGACCCAGTGACTCGTCCAGTTTCATGAACAGCTCCCCGTAGCGTGGGCTGAAATGGATGCCTTCCTGGATGTTGCGCCAGGCGCTGAACAGTTGGTCTTCGTTGGCTTTTTCGCTGGCGACAAAGGATTGGGTCATCCGGCGAGCGCGTTCGGGGTGGACACCCATGGCGGTGAGGGCATCGCCGCCGAGAGCCAGGGCGGAGTAGTAGGTTTCGCTCACTACGTCGTCGGCGCCGGCTTCTCGCAGTTCGTAGCCGTGGCCGCGGTCGAAGGCGCGGGCCAGTACCCAGACCTCCGGGTAAAGCTGTTTGACATGACGCACCAGATTAACGGCCCGGTCGCGGTCATCAATGGCGACGACGAGCAGGCGAGCCTCGGCAATGCCAGCGGTTTCCAGTAGCTGGATACGGGTGGCGTCGCCAAAGTAGCTTGTCAGTTGGATCCGCCGCAGGTTTTCGATCTGCTCCAGGGCATGGTCCAGGGCAACGCTGGGAATGTTGTTGGCGCGAAGCAACCGGCAGACGATCTGCCCGAAGCGGCCGACCCCTGCCACAATCACCGGCGCCTGCTCTTCTATCTCATCCGGCTCCGCTTCTTCATTGGAGGCCTTCTGATAGCGGGGCAGCACCACCCGCTCATAGACAATGAACAACAGCGGTGTCAGGAACATGGACAGGGCCACGACCAGTGACAGCATCTGCGCGGTGTCCGCCGGGATCACACGGTTCTGGGTGCTGTAGGTCAGCAGCACAAACCCGAATTCACCGGCCTGGGCGAGCCCGAGGGTGAACAGCCAGCCTTCACTGCTGCGGATGCGGAAGGCGAGGGCCAGAACAACCAGAATCAGTGCCTTGCCAATGATCACCGCCAGGGCGAGAAGCAGGACGATATCCCAGGACTCCGCCAGAACGCCGAAATTGATTCCCGCGCCCACGGTAATGAAGAACAGCCCCAGCAGCAGCCCTTTGAACGGCTCGATATTGGCTTCCAGTTCGTGCCGGAATTCGCTGTTGGCCAGCACCACACCGGCCAGGAATGCGCCAAGTGCCGGTGACAGGTCTACCAGGCTCATGAGCGCCGCGATGCCGATAATGAGCATCAGGGACGTGGCGGTGAATACCTCCCGCATGCCGGACTTCACCACGTAGCGGAACAGTGGCCGGCTCAGGTAATGGCCGCAGACAATCACCAGCACGATCGCACCGACAACGGCCAGCCCATGTGCCCAGCCCGGCAGGTTCTCAACCAGGCTCAGGCTGCTGTGTCCGTGCTCTGCATCGGTGGCGGAGATTCCGGACACGGCCAGCAGCGGGATGACGGCCAACATGGGAATCACCGCAATGTCCTGGAAAAGCAGCACCGAGAAGGCACTCTGGCCACCTTCGGTTTTGACCAGACCCTTTTCGGTCAGCGTCTGCAACACAATCGCGGTTGAGGAGAGGGAGAAGAGAAACCCTACCGCCACGGCGGTTTGCCAGGCCATCCCCAACGACCAGGCAAAGCCGGTAGCGGCGGCTGCGGTCAGTGTGACCTGCAGGCCGCCGAGGCCGAGCAGCCGGACCCGCATGGCCCAGAGAGATTTGGGATCAAGCTCCATCCCCACCAGGAACAGCATCATCACCACGCCGAATTCGGCAAAATGCTGAAGGGTGACCGTCTCCTGGCCCACCAGCCCGGTCACCGGTCCGATGACGACACCGGCCACCAGGTAACCGAGTACCGACCCCAGCCCGAGCCGCCTGGCCAGCGGCACCGCGATGACCGCCGCCACCAGGTATATAAACGCCTGAACAAAGTAGTCAGTCATCAGTTATGTCCTTGGGCCGAAAATCGGAGATTCGTCCTCTAACCTTAGACCAACCGCTGTAATTCGCCTCGGGGAACAGTGTGGCCCTGATTCCTTCGTGCCGCCTTGCTTTCGATCCACCTCGAACTATACTTAAATTTAAGCTTCTCCCGGGCTCTGCCCCCTTCCAGACTTTACTGGGCTCCGCCCCTTCTCCAAGGCTTAGCCGTTCCCATACGACTGTTGTAAGCCACACAACAGTACTACGGAGGGAACATGGGCAAGAGCGCGGAACAATCACCGCAAGTATCCTGCGATATCTGCCGGCAACGCCCTGCGGCTCTGCAGGTAACCGTTTCACAGGCCGGTCGAAGACGCACCCTCAACGTATGCCAAACGGATTATTTGCGCCTGAGAGCACGAAGTGCCTCTCCGTTTGAATCCCTGTTTGGCAGCGGGCTGCACTCCGACGATTTCTTCGAGCGGCTGGCGCGAGACGAGGATTTCGGCTTTGGCAGTGTCGCCAGTCGAGAGAATGGCCGGCCGCAGGATAGCGAATCGATCGCCCTCGGTGACCTGCTTAGTGAGCAAAGCGAGCAGATTCTGCAGCAAGCCGCGGCTACCGCGGCGGAGTGGGGTTCGCAGCTCATTGATACCAGCCACCTGCTTTACGCGCTGGCCGATAACGATGTGGTGCAGGCGCTGCTCAAGCGATACCAGCTGTCTGCCAGGGACCTCAAGACCCAGGTTGAGCAACTGACACCCAAAGGTGCGAGCGAACCCGAAACGGACGGGCCTGCAAAGATCGGAGTTTCCCCACGGGTGAAAGCAGCGCTACAGCACGCCTTCCAGGCGTCGAGAGACCTTGGGCATGGGTACATTGGTCCCGAGCACCTTCTGATCGGTTTGGCCGAGGAGGAGGGGCTGGCCAGCGACTTGCTGAACCGTTACGGCCTTTCTGCACACAGTCTTCGGCAGAAGACTGTGCAGGTGGTCGGGAAGGGGGCGCAGGAGGGGCGACTGCCGGAGCAAAGCGACACACCCACCCTGGACAAGTACAGTCGGGATCTCACGGCACTGGCTAACGAGGGCAAGCTGGACCCGGTGATCGGTCGAGCGGCCGAGGTTGAGAGCCTGATCGAGGTTCTCTCCCGGCGCCGTAAGAACAACCCCGTTCTTATCGGTGAGCCGGGCGTCGGCAAGACCGCCATTGTTGAAGGGCTGGCGCAGCGAATTGTTCACAACGAAGTACCGGACCTGTTGCAGAACAAACGAGTGGTTGAGCTAAACATCAACTCGCTGGTGGCGGGCTCCCAGTATCGTGGTCAATTCGAGGAGCGGATCAAACAGGTCCTCGACGAGATTACTTCCCACCAAAACAAGATTGTGCTGTTCATCGACGAGCTACACACCATTGTCGGCGCCGGATCGACCGGGGGTGAGGGCGGGCTGGACGTCGCAAACACTCTCAAGCCACAACTGGCGCGTGGCGAACTGCATTTGGTCGGGGCGACCACGCTGGCCGAATACCAGAAGCACATCGAAAAAGACGCAGCGCTGGAGCGGCGGCTGCAACCGGTGTTCGTCGCCGAACCAACGATTGACCAGACCATCAATATACTCAGGGGGCTCAGGGATCGACTGGAGGCCCACCACAAGGTGACGATCACCGACGAGGCGATTGTCGCCGCCGTCGAGATGGCGGACCGCTACGTTACCAACCGGTTCCTGCCGGACAAGGCCATCGATCTGATCGATCAGGCGGCTGCCCGGGTACGAATCGGTGGCACTTCGCGGCCGCCGGAGCTTCACGAGCTTGGTGCACAGATCGACCAATTGCGGCGCGAACGTGACTACGCATCCAACCGCAAGGATTTCGAGCGCGCGAGCGCGCTGGAAGCTCGTATCGAAGAACACCAAGGCGACTATGATCAAGGCCTCGAGGAATGGAACACGACCCGGAGCACTAGCGCTAACCAGGTAGACGTCGAAGATGTGGCACAGATCGTTTCGCGTCTCACCGGCGTTCCGGTGGCAGAGCTCACCACTGAGGAGCGCACGAGGCTGATGGAGATGGAACAGCGTCTACATCAGCGGGTTGTCGGTCAGGACGAGGCGGTAACTGCGGTATCCGATGCCGTGCGCCTTTCTCGCGCCGGGCTGGGCGACCGCCGCCGTCCCATCGCAACCTTCTTCTTCCTCGGACCCACGGGCGTGGGTAAGACGGAATTGACCAAAGCCCTTGCGGAAACGGTATTTGGTGATGAAGAGGCGATGATCCGTATTGACATGAGCGAGTACATGGAGCGGCATACGGTCGCGCGCCTCATCGGGGCGCCTCCCGGGTACGTAGGGCACGAGGAAGGGGGTCAGCTTACCGAAAAGGTGCGCAGAAAGCCGTACAGCGTCGTTCTGCTGGACGAGTTCGAGAAAGCACATATGGATGTCCAGAACGTGCTGCTACAGGTCTTCGAGGATGGGCGGCTCACTGATGGCAAGGGGCGCGTTGTGGACTTCACCAATACCATCATAATCGCTACGAGCAACATCGGTTCCGATGTTATCCGGGAAAACATCGAGGCCCCGGAGGACAAGCGCAAGGACGACGCGGAATTGAAGTCGGAGCTGTTGAACGTGCTTCGTCGCTATCTCCGCCCGGAGTTCATCAACCGCATTGATGAGATCATCGTGTTCCACGCACTCGATCGCAAGCAAATCGGTGACATCGTAGGTCTGCAGCTCGAGCGCGTGAAGCGTATCGCGCACGGGCAGGGCTTGACGGTGGAGTTTGACGACTCACTCATCGACCACTTGGCGGATGTCGGCTACCGGCCGGAGTTTGGTGCGCGCGAACTTCGTCGCCAGATCCGATCCCTGATCGAGACGCGCCTTGCGAGTGCCGTGTTGCGGGGCGACATAGAGGAAGGTGATAGCCTGCGCTTCGTCTACGACGAGGGTCGAAGTGAGATCCGCTGGGAGAAGGAAGCAAAGGTGCCTGCCTCCGAACCGGAGTGACAAATGAAGGACAGAGTATGTTTACTCCGAATTCCATTCCCTATCAGCAACAACCTGGCTTTCAGCGCACCTACCGCCAAGGCCGCCTGAGCCTTGGCCTTTTCTTCCCCCTCGAAGCCTTTACCGGCGATACGCCGAGTATGCTCGACCAGGTCAGCTTGGCCCAAAATGCCGAAAAGCTGGGTTTCTCCGCCCTTTGGTTTCGCGACGTGCCGTTACGCGACCCCAGCTTCGGGGATTCGGGCCAGGTGTTCGACCCCTGGGTCTACCTGGGTTTTATGGCAGCACATACTCACTCGATTGCGCTGGGTACCGCGTCGGTCATCCTGCCAATCCGTAATCCCCTGCACACTGCCAAGGCCGCAACGAGTGTCGATCAGCTCAGTGGTGGCCGTCTGTTACTCGGCGTGGCTTCCGGTGACCGTCCAGTAGAGTTCCCGGCATTCGGTGTCGACCCGGAGCAACGCGGCAGCCTGTTCCGCGAATACCTCAAGGTATTTCGCGAGGTACAGCTCAGCAGTTTCGTGCCTATAACCTGGTCCGGCGGCACGCTTGAGGGAGCCGATTTGATTCCCAAGCCGACCACGGCGGAAATTCCTTTCTTCGTTACCGGCCATAGCCGTCAGACGCTGGAGTGGATCGCCCGTTACAGTCATGGGTGGATCAGTTATCCGCGTCCCCCGAAGTCCCAGCAAGTGGTTGTCGAGAACTGGCGCACGGCGGTTCGTGATGAATGTGGCGAGCTGTTCAAACCCTTCAGCCAGTCACTTTATCTCGACCTGACAGATAACCCGCAGACACCACCACGGCCGATCCACTTGGGGTATCAACTGGGACGGCATCGCCTTATTGCGCTACTACACATCTTGCAGGAGATCGGCGTAAACCATGTGATTATCAATCTGAAATACGGCCAACGACCTGCCGGCGAGGTCGTTGAGGAAATCGGTGAATTCGTTTTACCTGACTTCGCCATGTCGGCATAAAAGCCGGTCAGGAGCTGTACGGGGGAGGGCATCGCCAGTGTTCAAAATCTAGCCGAAGAAGGCGAGGGTGCGAACCTCGATACTCTCTCGAGGCGGGGCTCCTGGCGGCGTATTGGGGTCCTGGAAGGCCGTATGGGGGGTGAAGCGGGCACGGCCGTCGTGACGCGAGTCATACCCTTTGATCAGCAAGGCTTCGTCACGGCGCATGTCCGGAAAATAGTACCAGCGCTGGCGCGGATTGTAGGCCAGGTGGTAGATCTCACCGATACGATCCGGGTAGACCAGGTCGGTGGCCAGCAGGTCATCGGAGTCGAGCGTCGATGCGTCCAGCAGCGCCAGCGGCGAACGCTTGACGGGCCCATTTATGGGGCGCCATAGGTTGATCTGAGCTACCGGCATTGCCGCCAGAGCGTCGGCCTGTTCGCTGCCCAGCACGTCGCGCACACGCTCAGGCCCTGAGCGCTCGGTGTAGTCATTATGCACGCGGCTGGCCGGGCCGCGAATGCCCCGTTGCTCGGCATCGCTACGCCGGGTGTGGTCGAAGATGACGACGCGGCTCGCTCCCGTCAGCTCTTTAATCAAAGCCTCGACTTCGGCATAGTAGACGCTTTCCACCAACGTATCGTCGTAAAGGTCCTCGACCACCGTGTCCCGCCGATGAAGTTCGAACCCCTGCTTGTCCAGAGAAAGGCTGTCTACCAGCGGTCGGCCGTTGTATATCGTGACGTCGCGCTCCTCCTGTTCTGCAAAGTAGTGCGGTTCACTGTCACCGGTCAGGGCTTCGGTATGCACATAGGGCTTCGCGTCGTGCTTGACCAGATAGGTGAGCGTCGTGGTAATGCTGGCGGGCATGTCCGCTGAGTGCTGCAAGAAACACCTCCTGGTCCGCTGAACGCGTCCAGAGTGTGGTGTCATCGTGGGGGCGCGATAGCTTTAGAGTTCTTCACTACCAAGTATAGGCCATCAGACGGCAACTTTCCCTGCCTTGGCCCGGTTCTTTGGTCAAATGTTACATCGCGTCGTAATCGCTCACGGGGTGCACCTTCGCGTAGTGAGCTATAGTGTTAGTAGAGCCCCACTCAGTATTCTCTCAACCAGTCAACCTGAGGTCATTATGACCGAGTCGACCCACCATCCGAACGATCAGCCGGCCTCAACCGACACCGTGTATGGAATGCCGGCCTATCCCGATAGGGCTGCGGCCGTCAACGAAGTGCATGCACGCCCACACCTCATGATTCAGGCCCCGAGGGAGATGTTGCAGTTCGCTTTCATGACGGGAGGAAATCTGACCAAGGATAAGTTGGCGATGAATGAGTTGTCTGGGCGTCTCCACGTGGCTGAGCCTGACCAATCTACGTCCTTTCATGGCTTGACCTGGGAAGACGGAGGCCTGCATTGCGAAAAGCACTCGGAGTATTCCACGTATCTGTGGTGTGCCGAGCTTGATCCCGAAACCGGAGAACCGCGCGGCGAGAATCCTTTCAAGCATGGATTCATACCTCCCGGCCCGGTGGTATCGGGCGTGCGCCTGACGTTTCTTCCATGGAATTCGGATACTGAGAAGGAGGTAGATCGCTTCGATCCTTCCTGCCTTTGTTACTCGCTGGTAGAAAGTGGGGACGCTGCCATCCTCACCGATTTCCGACAGGATGAAGACGGCCTGACGCACATCCTGATCCTTGCGCGTGATTTAAAACCCGCACGAGCGGGGGCGCTGGCGCAACGCCTTCTGGAGATCGAGACCTACCGGACCTTAGCCTTGTTGTCGTTGCCATTGACCAGGTCAATGACGACGGAGCTGCGAAGCATGGAGTCACAACTGGCCATGATGACTGATGAGATGTCTACGAACTCGGAAGCGCGGCGTGATAACCATTCCCTTCTGTCAGAATTGACCAGTCTGGGTGCAAAACTGGAGGCCTGTGTTGCTGCGAATCTCTATCGATTTGGCGCCAGCCGGGCTTACTACGAGATTGTTGAAGAGAGGTTGGCAACGCTAGTGGAGGAGGGCGTATCGGGATACTTCACCTGGCGGGATTTCCTTCAGCGTCGTATTGCTCCTGCGATGCGAACCTGCCTTTCGGTTAAAGAGCGCCAGGCCAAGCTCTCCGACGAACTGACCCGAAACATCTCACTGCTGCGCTCCTGGGTCGATGTCGAACTGGAACGTCAGAATCGGGACTTGCTGGCGTCGATGAACAACCGAGTCAAGCTGCAATTGCGTCTTCAGCAAACGGTTGAAGGCCTGTCTGTGGCAGCAATTTCATATTACGTCGTGAGTCTTTCAGGCTATTTCCTGAAGGGTATTCCATTCATTTACGATGTTGTCACACCGGTGATGTCGGTACTGGTACCCGTCGTGATGCTGTCGATCTGGTGGAAAGTTCGTCGGATCAGGCATGCCCACGAGGATTCCACGGCGCTGGAAAGGTCTTACTGACGATCTACCGGCTTGAAACGCGAAAAGGGGAAATCGGCAATCGTGGAGCGTCCGCTTTCGGACGCAACCATTTGATGGGTTCAGTCATCTGATCTTTCTGGGGTGAGGCTATGGCAGGTGGATGGTCACGTGATGGTTCGGTTCAGGAACAGATCGACGCAAGCGTTGAAGACGAGATTGAGCGCGCTCGCAGCCAGCTTACCGTGGGTGAGAGTGCCGCGAAATGCGATGAATGTTGCGCGCCAATTCCAGAGGCCCGGCGCAAGGCGATTCCCGGAGTTCGGCTTTGTATTGACTGCCAGTCGGCCCATGAAAAGCGGAATACCCGGGCTAGCGGTATCAATCGGAGGGGCAGTAAGGATAGCCAGCTTCGATAGCCGCTGGGTTTGCATGCCGATCCGAATGTTCGCTTTGCGACCGTTCCGCATCCGAGGCAATCCCTAAACAAAAACGGGCATTGAGATTCGAATAACATGACCGCGTAGTGACAGACAACTGGGCGCCTGCCGCAGCAATTGGTAAAGTTAAATCACGCGTTAATCTTTAACTGGCAGGCACGCATGAAAATCAGTGAAATTGCCAAGCTCACGCAGCTGGCACCTTCCAAGATCCGCTTTTATGAACACATCGGATTGCTGAAAAACGTGCAACGCAAGGCAAACGGCTATCGCAGCTATCCGCCCGAAGCGGTCACCGTGCTGAAGCTTATTACCACGGCGCAACAGGCTGGATTTAGTCTGGATGAGCTGAGATCTCTGCTTCCGTCGGACATGGAAGCGTGGGACCACAGTTTTCTTCTGCAATCACTCCACCAGAAGGTTCGGGATATTGAGGACATGGAGCAGAAGCTGGCTGCCAGTAAAGCCCAGTTGCTGGATGTTCTGGCGGATATTGAGGCCAAACCGGAGGACATGGATTGTGCCGACAACGCAAAACGGGTGCTTTCCCAGTATGGTCTGGGAAAGCCCGAGCACTGACCTCAGTCGTTCAGGGAAGCCAGTGGTTTTGGCGCGTAAAGTGCGCTCTGAAAGCTGGGAACGTAGTCGTATCGGACCATCTCACCAAGATCCAAGCTGCGAATAAAGTCCGAGAACTCACCCTCACCCAACTCAAGATTGACGGCTTCGTCATCCATGGTCGAACCATGTTTGAGTTGGCGTGAATCGGCGTGGCCATAGACCAGGCGCCCATCCTGATCAATATTAATGAAGCTGTTAGTCACAAGGGTTTCTTCTTCGGAAACATCCTCCAATCGTTCGGTCTCAAATACAAAATCCAGTTTTCCGCTTTTCTGGTCCATCACTTCAAAGGTCACCGAGTGATCGCTCATCCGGTAGTTAATGCCTATCAGCCATTTGGGCAGGTTGTATCCGACTACACCGCGTACCCGCGCCAGTTCAGTATCCACAGGCAGCTTGAGAACATAACCCCAGAAATCTGCATTTCGGGACTGCCGGAAGAGGCTGATAGGGCCCCTGTTGGCGTTGCCAGGCTTGGTAGTGACTATCGCCAGCGAGATTTCGTTGTAAGAGTCATTGTCGCAGTAGTGATAGGCGTAGCCCGTCAGCGCTACTAACCCCCTGCCTGGCCAGATACTTAAGGGTTGAACCTGCTCTCGCACCTCTTCGGGCATGAGCGAGGTGAGACGGTCCAGATCGGCGGTAAAAATCGCCGTCACCTTGCTGTTTTCATAGTAAAAATTTGGTGAATAGGATTCAAACCCAATATCCACTTTCTGTTTTTCCAGCGTTCGAAACCAGCTCAGATCGGTTTCCGGCGATTCCTCTGCAATGACCGAGAGTGGCGGGTTCGAACGGAATCGATCGTAGAGGCCGTCCTCGATAACGGGTACGTCGTAACCCGCAATGTCTATGATGGTGGTCTCCGCGTGGGACAGTGAAGACATAAGCGCCAGTGCCAGCCCTGCTGCTCTGTGTGTGAATCTCATTCCTAGTACCTCCCAATGTGTGTTGGTTGCGGGAAGCACCTTAAGGTTAAATCTAACTTTAAGGTCAACCTTTATTTTCCTGTTGACCTTAAAGTTGACTTTAAGGATAGAGTCGCCTCACATCCTAAGGAGGTGACCCATGAACGTATTTCAACCACTCTTGCTCCCGAATGGCACCCAGGTGCCTAACCGAATTGCCAAGGCCGCCATGGAAGAGAACATGGCGGATTCGAATTTCGCCCCCTCGGAGGGCCTCATTCAGCTATACCGGGCGTGGGCCGAAGGTGGTTCCGGCCTTTTGATAAGCGGAAATGTGATGATTGACCGCCGGGCGATGACCGGTCCGGGCGGCGTGGTTCTGGAGAACGACGATCAATTGCCACTCTTCAAACGATGGGCTGACACCGGGCGAGCGCGGGGCGCGCAGTTCTGGATGCAGATTAATCATCCCGGTCGTCAAATGCCGGGCGATCTGGCGCAGGAAACCTGGGCGCCGTCGCCGATATCCGTCGATCTGGGCAAGATGTCCAAGCATTTCAATCCGCCACGAGAGCTTACGGAAGAAAAGATCCAAGATGTGATTGCGCGTTTCATTGAAACAGCCAGACTGGCTGAGCAGGCCGGGTTCACGGGCGTCGAGGTCCACGGCGCGCACGGGTACCTGATCAGTCAGTTCCTGTCACCGCTGACCAACAAGCGCCGGGATCAGTGGGGCGGCTCGCTTGAGAATCGCGCACGCCTGTTGATCGAGGTGGTTCGCGGTATCCGCGCTGCGGTGTCACCGGACTTCGCCGTGGCAGTAAAACTGAACTCCGCCGACTTTCAGCGAGGTGGCTTCAGTCAGGATGATGCACGGCAGGTTGTGTCCATGCTGAACCCTCTGGGTGTGGACCTGGTCGAGCTGTCGGGTGGCAGCTACGAGGCGCCTGCCATGCACGGGGGTGCCCGGGATGGCCGCACCTTGGCAAGAGAAGCCTATTTCTTTGAATTCGCCAAAGACATCCAGGCCTTCGCAAGAATGCCAGTCATGGTGACGGGTGGCGTACGCCGCTTGCCCGTGGCAGAGCAGGTCGTGAGTAGCGGCGTGGACATGGTAGGCATCGCAACGGCGCTGGCCATCGATCCAAACTTGCCGAGAGACTGGGAAAACGGCCGAAACAGCGCACCGGAACTGTCCCCGATCACCTGGAAAAACAAACCTTTGGCATCCCTGGCGTATATGTCGGTGGTGAAATACCAGCTGCTCAAACACAGCCTGGGAAAGCCTGCCAAACCGGAAGTGTCGCCGCTTTGGGCTCTGGCTTGCGGACAACTGAACAACACTGTTCGTAGCCGCAGGTACCGCAGGAAAATGGCGGCTTAATGCGCGGTCGAGGGAAGCCGGCAATTTTGGCTTTTTGAAGCGTTGGCAGGTCGAATTCGCCGTGATCGCCTGCCAACGTTGTCGCAACTTTGACCAGGCTGAACGCTCGCTTTCGAGATCTATATGAATGTTCGCTTTGCGACCAAAGCTTCAGTTTCGAACCTCCACCGACCAACTTCGTCACCCGGAGTCGCCAGTTGCCGTTCGACGTCGTCATTGGCATTGCCCCAGAGCAGATCGGAAACGATCGGTTCTTTTCCGATTAGCGTGAGAATTAGCTCCCGAAGTCGGGACGGCATCGATTATCGTCAGTTTCTGTCACTTGAAATGTGATTTGACGCTTGTTCGTAGTTCGTCAACCGACCCCCGTTTCTCGCGGTTTTCCCGTTGGTTGCCATACTTATGAAACCGGAAGAGGGCGCTTGGCCGGGCCTGGAATTCCCCCCTGAAATTGACAGAACCCTGGACGGGAAATGTCAAAATCCATCACCAGCGCGCGGTCACTTCCGCGCCCGTCCCGAAATACGCGTTCGCTCGGCTTTCAGGAGCGTCCACTGGTCTCGTTCCCGATCACCGAGGTACCATCGATTGGGACCGACTCATCGACAAGCGGCCGTTGCTGCCGGAAACCCTCGACACCATGCCCAAGTACCTGCTCAAGCCCGAGGTACTGACGCTGCTGGAGGCCGAGACCCACCCCATGCACCGGCTGATCCTGGATCTGATGTGGTGCATCGGCGCGCGGGTCTCCGAGGTGCTGACGATCACGCCGGCGAGTTTCATTGATGACGGCTACGACTTCGGGGTGGTCCTCAAGACGATCAAGCAAGGGGCCGGGCGGCCGAGCAAACGCAGCCTGCAACGCTCGCCCAAGCGCTTTATTCCGATTCTGGATAGAGACTTTCAGACCCGGATCCAGAGCTACCTGTGGATGGGGAAGTTTCGGCAGGACGAGCGGATCTTTCCGATCACGCGCCAAGCGGTCAGTGCCAACATCGATCGGCTGATCGACCAGGTGGGGGGAGAGCCGCCGTTCAAGATCGGGTGCCATACCTTTCGGCACAGCTTCGCGGTGCATCTGCTGCTGTACGGCCGACCGCTGAAGTTTGTGAGCCAACTGCTCGGGCATCGAAGCGTGGAATCCACAGAGGTTTACACAAATGTGTTAGCGTTCGACGGAGCGCATTTCTTGGAAGGCGTAGATTTTCACTGACCCTTCTCTGGGAGGAAGGGCATTCGCGAACGGAAATGAAGATCGCAAAGCCAACCGTGTTAGATGTAAGCTCTCTACTGACGGGACTTCTAAATAATTGTTTTACAATGTCGCAGGCATTGGGTGCTTGCAAACATACCGGGCTTTGGACAAAGCCGTGTTGGGAGTAGAAATGGCTCTCTTGAGAACTGAGATCGAAAAGGCACTCGAAGAGCTCATCTCCCAAGAAGAAGGAATGCGTTTTCAAGGGCTCGCGGTTGTTATTGGCAAGTTGCGCTGGCCCGAACTCGTTGCCCGTCAGCGCAAGAAAGATTTGGGACTTGATGCCTACGCGCGCGCAAGCCTGACTCAGGAAAATGTTGGCAAGGGCCTCGCCGCGTCAATCACCCCAACCCTTACAAAAATTTCCCACGATGTAGTGACCGCCAAAGAGAACTTTCCTGATCTGAGAAAGCTCATCTTCGTGACACCCGCCAAAGTTGGGAACGCCGACCGCAAAAAATGGGAAGATAAGATAGAGCAAGATCACGGTATCGAACTGCATGTCATCGAGCGCGAGGAAATTATCACTCTTATGCAGATGCCAGAGAGTGCCTCGCTATTAGCAAGCTTTCTCTATCTTAAGCACGATATCGAGCCTCCTGCTGAAAGTGTCGTTGCCAAGGCCAAGCGAGCCGCTGAAGTAGTCGTGCAAAATTGGTTTTCAAAGACAAAGAACCAGCCCCTCATTGATCTACTGGCGGTCCGTTTAGATCACGATGGAGCAGAATCTGACGATTTGCTGTCACTAGAACAAATCGACCAAGCGTTGTCCCAAAGCCGACGCATTGTTCTCGAAGGACCTGCCGGCCGAGGCAAAACTACAACATTAATACAGCTGGGGTTAAAGTCTCGATTTGCTGGAATCCCCTTGATGATCGAGCTTCCGGCCTGGGCATCTTCAGGCCGGGAAATTCTTGAATATGTTGCCGGCATGCCTGCGTTTCAGGCTGAAGGTCTCACCTCTGCCGACTTGGCGCAATTACAGACGGTGGAACCCTTCTTGTTCCTGCTGAACGGGTGGAACGAGATCGCGGAGTCAAACTCTGTACGAGCAGTAGAAGCACTTAAGTTGCTCGAACGAGATTTCCCGAGCTCTGGGATCATAGTCGCAACAAGAAAACATCACTTCACACCCCCTTTGCCAGGCGCGACGCAGTTGAGATTGCTGCGCCTCCGACATTCCGAGAGAACCAGTTACCTAGAGGCCCGACTTGGGGGAAAAGGTAGAGCCCTTCGTATCCGTATCGATTCTGAACCTGCTCTGGATGATCTAACCCTTACGCCTTTCGTGCTCTCTGAAGTAGCTTCACTCTTTGAAGCAGGCGCGGATATTCCGTCCACGAAAATCGGCATTCTTTCTGAAGTTCTTCGACTGCAAGAACAACGAGACGAGCATAGGAATGCTTTACTCACTGCACCTATTTTTGGACGTCAAACGGATTTCCTAAAGACTTTAGCAACGGAGATGACTCGCCGAGGAACGGTGTATCTGGGTGAAGCCGAGGCCCGCTCTTTTACCGCCGACATAACCAATGAGCTTGTGGCCTGCGGGCAGCTTTCCCCCGCTGGGTCGCCCGAGGTACTCTCGCTGCTGACGGCTCACCACGTACTCGAACGAATTGACTATCCAAAGATAGCGTTTCAGTTTGAGCATCAACAGGTTCAAGAATACTATGCTGCGCTGGATCTTTTTGAACGCCTACTCGATATTGGGGAGGGGGATCAAGAAGCGATTGAGCGTTTCAAGGAGCAATACGTCAACGATCCAGTGTGGGGCGAACCGGTTCGAATGATCGCCGAAATGTGTGCGGAGTCTACTGAGGACGAAGCTTTACATGACAGAGCCGTCAGCGCCGGCGTGAAGCTTGTGGGAATGACGTTGTCCGTCGATATCGTATTCGCCGGTGAGCTTGCTAGACTTTGTGGCAAGCTTATATGGAAGAAGGTCCGTGATTCGGTTGGAGAGAGACTTCGAAACGTTTACACAGTTCAAGAGGGGGCTTTTCGACAACTCGCCCTAGCGGCTATGCTTGGCACCGGCTCCGACGACTTCAAAGATATAATTATTCCAGTTCTTTCAGGATCAGACCAACAGTCTCGCCTCAAGACCTACAGGCTCTTCCCATCTATTGAAACCTCATCTCTTGGACCGAACTGGCGCGATGAAGTGCGAGGCTGGAGTGAGGAGGCTAGATCTGATTTTGTTGCCGAATTGCTTCACCATCGCTTAAAAGTTGAGATTGCTAACTTTGCTGCTGAAGATGAGAGTAAGGTTGTGAAGAGTGCAGCGATATCTGGTCTTCTATGGACAGGATCGGAGGAGGTTCTGGCTCGAGTTCTCGAGTCCTTGGATCCGGAAACCTTCGAGGAGCTTGCATGCCAACATACCAACGAATTTCCAAAGGATCTCAGGCCCAAGCAAATCATTGCGATCCGCCATCGTCTAGATGCGACCCAAGACCCTTCTAGTCGCCTTAGAATGGGTTTGGAGTTGATAGAATTAGGAGAACGACGGTTAGCGGAAATCATCAAAGATGCGATGACCGCACTCTCTGGTAGTGAACTGAGCAAAATTGGTTCGCCGACCGTTAAGCACGCTCTCGAGTATATTGGAAGAACCGATCCAGAGTGGGAAAGCGATTGGGTTGCTATCAGGATTGCCGAAGGCTCTCTTTGGGACCCCAAATACTGGCTGCCTTTTGTTACATGTGTTTCCGATGATTTAACCGACAAGCTCCTGACTCGCCTTGAAACCGAGGATCTGCGGAAAGAGCGCATTGACGGCCTCATTTTTGCGGTCTCGAAGCTATCAAACGAAAATATATCTGCCCGTGTCTTTAGCAAATTGCGTGAGCTTCAAGGGAGAGTAGACGAAGATCACGACAAAAAGCATGAATTTGAGTCCCAGATAATTTGGCAGCTAGAAGCTTTGTTTCGTAGTTTTCCCGGAGACGTCGCTGCGGCAGGAATTCTCTCCTCTGCATCCTGTCGGGATCCTCTTGACATCAAAGTTACCACTCAAGTTTTAACCAGAATAGCTTCGGATATGGAGCCTCTGAAAATCTGTAATGATGATCTAAGAGTGCAGCTCCGTTATTACCTGAGAAGTACCATAGATATCGTACTGGAGCAGGACGATTTTAACGGCAAGGAAAAGGCCGACATGGCTTCTTCGATTGCACGAATCGGGGAACCCGGAGACATTGAGCTCCTGGTGAGGCTCATCTACGCCGATATAGAAAGAATTCGCCAAGGAAAGGCTGCACGAGCTTCCGGAGATTCTGGTCCTCGCGTTAATGGTTCATATATGAGCTATTCTCGGTGGCATATTGCCTCTGCGAGATTACTCGACTCTTGCGGAGCCAACGAGGTCCTCATTGACTTGCTCTCAGAGCCGGAGTATCGCTCCGACGCGGCGGCTGCAATGGCAGTCGATTTTTTGCCCAAGTCGAGTCAGTTTTTCTCTCGTCCCTTTCGATCGGACATAATGTGGGCTGCGCGCGAAGGGCGCTCTACGTCGCCGGCCGACGACCAGTGGCGCACGCGGTTTGCATCCGCAATTAATTCCGAAATCGAGCGCCTACGAGAACGAGCCCCTGAGGGGAAATCCTTCCCAATCCTGGCACAGCTTGCAAATGCGCTTGCTGCCGTAGATGGCCACGGTTCCGCGGCAACAGTGTTAGAAATAATTGGAAAGCCTGACGAGTGGAACCAATTCATTTGTCTCGACGCCGCTGAACGATTACTTATCGCTGGAGTCCTGCTGCCGGTGAATACTCTATTTTCACAGGTGAATCCCATCCTTGAGAGAACTAGACACTGGCTCCAAAAATCGGAGAGGGATTTACTACGACGAGCCCTGGTGCTCTGTCCATTCGTAGATGACCCAAAGCTTGGAATCGCCAAGATGCGGGAGGTGCTTAGCAAACGCCAATTCCGAGGATACGAGCTGAGGGAACTTATAATGGCTCTTGGGGAGAGTCGATCGGAGGCGGCCTCGGAGCTCTTATACGATCTAGCAACTGATCCACAGATCTTTCGGGAATGCGATGATTACCTCATCGATGCCCTCTCAAAACTCAACAAGCCGCTAGCGCGTGAACTGCTCCTCGGTCTTGTCGATCCGGAGATTCCTGACCTCTTATTAACACGCCGCCCTCAGCGTGAGGACGTACTGGTGGGGCGCCTTGCCGAACTGGCTCAGGATGATGCCGAAGTGGGCGAACGGCTACGGAAGTTGTGCGAGTCAGATATTCCGATACTGATTAGAGATATCCTTTCGAAAGTAATGAACTTGATTGGGACGCCAGAAGCCTTTAGCGCCAGCCTAAGCCTGATTGATGACACCAGGCAAATAGCTATTCCACAAGGTATTTGGAGTCTGCTCAATAACGCGTTTATTAATCGACGCCCCCACGCACAGAATTCCAGTATCTTTGAGCTAAGTCCAAGCTCGTCAAATCAATTGCGTACTGAGCTATTTCGAATGGCGATTAGGGATGAAAAACGATGGAAGTCTGCCTTAAGGCTTCTTGTTGAAATCGAGGAATGGCGCTTGGAGCAGGGGAGGCCGACAATTGAACCTCGTCATCCCGATCTTACATCTGGGCAACCATGGCCGCCATGGGAGGCTTTCGGCCATCCTAATCAGAAAACGCTCGACGGTCACTTATGATCAAGTCGTTTAAAGGATGTGCTTAACGGCTGCCAACGCAGAAGAACAGCATCATCGATGAGCTATTGCCGCTCGATTGGAATTCGGCCGCTTCTGACAAGTTATAATTTCGGACGCTTACGCATATGGAAGGTATAGAAGTAATAATCAACATTTTTGCGCAGATGATTAGTGCTTTTTGGGCAGATCATCTCCCGGTCATCGGGAGTTTTGCTCGTGACATTGCTGTAGCCGTCTCGGCAGTCTGGGCTGTGTGGGCTGGACAAAAGGGGTTGCGTAAATATCTTTATGACGAGGACCTCAAAGAGCGGGCAAAGAGAGTTCGTTCCGCAAATGAAGTGGCTCATCACGAAGCTCGTAAGGTATTGGAAGATATTGAATCTACTGATACCAACACCCGGCCTGTTACGGAAGATGACCTCGATGCATACCGGAACTGGGCAGAAAAACTTAATAGGGCTACTCGCGGCAGCAGCTCATCTGTCCAGACATACGCATTCTTTTTGCGTCAGTTTTTGTCAGTGGTTAAGCCTAATTATAAGTCTCAGTATGGTGCTAGCGAATCCATTGTGACTCTTGATCTTCTCAACCTGGTTTACGCAATCGCACATATGATCGCCCATGAGGCAGCACATATAGTCGATGTGCCAGATTATCCAGAACTAAAAAAGAATTTGTCGAAGGGGAAAGGTGCCTATCGTGTTGTGCCTAAACATACCTCCGTGCGATTTCCTGGGGGGCGGTACGGGCTTGATTTAAATCCTCAATCCGAACCTGCACACGAGTTTTATTCAGCGGTCGTAGCGGTAACTTCGAGTAGAGTACTTCGAAAAGAATGCCTGAGGATTATTCGATCAAACTTACCAGTCGTACAAAAATTGTTTCGGTATGGGATTTATTTCCCGCCTCGGTTAGACGTGGATCGGACCCTTGGACCTAATTCACTGCCTATCCTCTTCTCAGGCCAATTGTATTTAATCGGCCTCAAGCGAGACTTTGTGGCGGCTGAAAAACAAAGTGGGTATGTATGGAAGGCGTGGTATGCGGAGTTAGGCGGAGGAATCAAGTTCACAAATACGTCAGAGTGGTTGAGCCATATAGGGAAAAACTACTTTGATCTTGTCAATGATTCGCAGGAGTTCAATAAAAACTTTCAGAAGGCAACTGTCTATGCGGGTGAGATTATCGAGGTTCCTGTACCGGAATCAGAAGTAAAGAAACTCTCGTTGCTCCGGAAGTGGGCGCTCAAGAAGTGGTTGGGTAAACTTGGTGTGCCTACTAAAGGCTAGCTTAGGTGAGGCCTGATTACCGTCATGGGCTTGGCATACTGCGGAGCATGACGAAGCGTCTCGATATCAACCAACTCTTCGACAATTCGTCGCGAGCTCCGGCGAGGCCGGAGGGTACGAGAGTTGATGCGCAGCAACGCGATTATTAAGAAGCTGACCCATGAAGTGACCATTCTCAAACCCCGGAAGGTGCAGTCAAAGTATTACCCAAACTGACATAGTTCTGGCCAGACCTGACGCTATTACACAATCGAAATTAACCGCCGGAATCCTACGTATTGAACGCCCAAAAGGCACTATCCTATGAAAATCTCGAAAACGTTCAGAATCATAGAGATAGAGTCATGGACGACGGATTTAGGACTTCTTGTGAAAATTTAGTACTTTCTGTGGCTATTCTTTAGCACTTTCTGTGGTCGTCCACAAACGGGCAAAACAGCATCCAATCCCCAGTATCCAACTGCGCATAATGTATATTATGTTAAATAGGGTGTAGGGGTACAAAGTTAGAAACTTATAAAAATGCTCGCCCTCCAATCCGCAACTCGCCTGTCCGGCTCTCGGGTCTTCAATAAAACTGGGCTGGGATGAGCAATCCCAGCCCCCGCGTTCAGGAATCGCTATCGGTTTCCTCTACCACATTCTCGGCATGCCTCTTTGCCAGCTCTTCGAGCGTTATATATTCACACTCTTTTTCGGCCATAAACGAGTCTGCGGAATCGATAAGAATATTGTCGTCGCGCATGAATCGGCGACCCAGCAGAGCCGGATAGGAAAACTTGCCGCGGTCTGTCAGTGAAAACTGCGTGGTATGGGTGGTTCCGGCAATGCAGAAGTCCATCATGACCACATATCGCTTCTGGGATGGCGCGCCTTTTCGTTTGATCAGGACAGTTCGCTCAACCGGCCGTTCGAACTCCAGAATGACGTCGTCATGGTCCAGTTCGCCCTCGGTCGGCTGGTCTTCGTGGTCACCCAGTGGAATCTGGAAACTGACCCACTCCTCGCCGTCGCGCTCAAAGCCCTCGATGTTGACCGCGTGCAGAGACGACGTTTTGGCGCCTGTATCGAGTCGCGCCTTCAGCCTCAGGTTGGTATCTTTCATGACTACCCATTCAACATAGCCAAGGGTTTCCGGCGGTCGCTGCTGGTTATTGTTGGCGTCGGCCTCCGCAGAAACCGCCATCGCTGATGGAAAAACCAATGTCACAGCCAACAACGCCCTAATAACAAGCCTCATTCAATACCTCCTGCAAATACCTGTAAATCCGGGAAAAATGATAAAAAATTGTGCTCCAGTTCTTCCTGGTTTGCGCGGATTTCCGTGATTATGCCGGCGAAATCATTTCTGAACCGTATGCGCCCTGCAACGCGGTCCAGTGCCTTCCCGATGTTTTCAAGGTCCTGGTAGGCCCCGAACCAGTCGTTCCACACCATCATTCGGGTAACTCTGGCCATTTTCTCCGGCATGAGATGTTCTTTCTGCTGCAACTCGTTGTATATGCAGCGAATAAATGCCTCTTGCTCAATTTCACTGAACCGGTCCCAGTGTTTGAGAAGAAAATGGTCATAGAGAATATCGAGCGCAACGCCGGCAAATCGACGACGTTGGCGGGAGAACACCTGTTTGCTGGCAAGTACGTCGGGGTGCTGGTCGGTGAAGCTGTCGACCGCCCGATGATGGCGGACGCCCTGCTTCACCGGGTCCGGCAGCGTCGAGAGATCGACGCCCCGGGTAAAGTCACCGAGGATGCTCCCCACCCGAGCTTCAGGTGAGTCCGGCGCGAGAAATACATGAGCCAGATGGTTCAAACAGTCTCCCCGGTGGCCTGGTTTCAGAAGTTGAATTGAATACCGACGCCCAGACCATCGACTTCGGCATTACTGTCTTCATAATAACGCATGTATTCAAGGTTGCCGGACAGGTTCGGCGCAAATTCCATATTCATGCCGATGCCGTAGGAAACGTCCGTTTCATCCTCGGTGGCAGTGCCCAGAAACGAAGAAGCTTCGATTTCGACCCGGGTGAAACCGAGGATAGCGTACGGCGTAATGGGTGATTCGTTGGCCAGATTGAACGTGGCGTAGCCGCCGAAGAAGTTATCCAGTGAATAATCGACTCCGCCGATGCGGTCGTCATCTACGCCAAAACCGCCCCGCGCTTCGATGCCCAGATACGGCGTCGCCATCACGCCAACTTTGGCAGACAGCGTGCCTACGTCGGCATCCGCGTTACCGCTCTCAAGGTTCATGAAAGTGTAGTTCAGGCCTGTGTAGAGCCCGCCAACGCCAGACTTGTACATATCCTGGGCGGATGCGGCTCCTGCAGCAGCCATACCGGTGGCAAAGATAACGGCAATTGAACGTACGTGTTTCATTTTTTATCTCCTTAACCGAATTGTTCGGTGTACATCGCTGAACTTGCACCAGACTGACGCGTTTTGCCATCAGAAAGATCCGCATTTACGCGTTATTTACACCGATTTAATTCGCCGGTAATTTCAGCATCCGCGCGGTGTTACCTTGCGGAAGGCCGACCCCACAGGTATTCTGACGCCGTCTCCCGGTATCAGCTGGCTCGAGCATCCATTGAGAAATCTCTACCCCGTCATTTTCATTGTCAGCGTCATGTTCGTGCTTTTGAGCATTTTCATGACATTGCCTGTCATCCTGCTTGCGGGATCTGAAGCGCCGAACGCCATGGCGTTTGCAGAATCGGCCGCTATTGTCTGGGGCCTCGGTATACTGGGAATGGCCGCCACCTACCGCAAACCGAGAGATCTGAAGCCCAGGTACATGTTCGTACTCACGGTATCTTCTTGGTTCATTATTGCCCTGTTTTCATCCCTTCCTTTCTATCTGAGTGACCTGGGCATTTCTGCCGCAGACGCCTTTTTCGAGGGCACCTCGGGGATTACCACCACCGGGGCAACAGTGCTCAGCGGCCTCGATGATATGGACAGGGATCTCTTGATCTGGCGGTCCATCCTGCAATGGATCGGTGGTATCGGGATTATCGGTATGTTCGTTGCGGTACTCCCGTTTCTGCGGGTCGGCGGCATGCGGCTGTTCGCCACCGAGTCTTCGGAATGGACCGACAAGGCTCTGCCAAGGATGAAAACACTCAGCCGTGGCTTGCTGGTGGTTTATCTGGCGTTTTCGATCATTGCGGTGGTTACCTACTGGTTTTCTGGCATGACGCTCTTCGATGCCTTCAACCATGGTCTTACCAGCATCGCCACCGGTGGCTTTTCCACCTCGGATCTTTCCATGGGCAAGTTCAATGATCTGATCCTCATGGAAGCCACATTTTTCATGATTATCGGCAGCTTGCCCTTCTTCCTTTTCGTGCGTGAAATGCATGGCCAACACGGCGTTCTTTTCCGGGATCAGCAGGTGCGATTGTTTCTCGCGATCCTGTTTTTTGTACCGCTGCTTCTGACACTCTACCGCTGGATGGTGTCACCGGTTCCCTTCGATCCCATCCATAACTACGCCTCTACCCTGTTTAACGTCACTTCTGTGGTAACCACCACGGGCTATGCTTCCGAAGATTATTCCGCCTGGGGCCCTCTGGCGTTCGTGCTGTTCTTTTTCCTGATGTTCGTGGGCGGCTGCTCTGGTTCCACGGCCGGCGGCATGAAAATCTTCCGGTTCCAGCTTTCCCTGATCATCCTGCGTGAGCAATTGATGCGCCTGCTGCACCCTCGTGCGGTTCTTACCCGTAACTACAACGGCCGGGCCGTGAGCGATGAGATTATCTCGTCGATGATTGCATACACGTTCATCTTCCTGCTCTGTCTTTTGCTGATCACGGTTGCCCTGGCCGCCATGCAGCTGGACTTTGTCACGGCACTGTCTGGCGCCCTCACCTCGCTGACCAATGTCGGCCCCGGCCTTGGGGACATCATTGGTCCTGCGGGTAATTTCGGGCCGCTTCCCGATGCCGCAAAATGGGTACTGTCTGTGGGTATGCTCATGGGGCGTCTGGAGATACTGAGCGTGGTGATCGTTCTTTCGCCGGCGTTCTGGCGCAGCTGAGGCCTACCTGAGCCAGAGTATGGCAGGGTTTTCCAGAGGAAGGTTCAGGCGTTCATCCCGCACTCGCAGGCGCGGCGTGTAGTGTCCTTCGGGGCGTGAAGGCACTGTGCATTCATAAAGATAGGTATGAGGGGAACCACCCAGCGGATGCTTCATCTGCATGGCCGTAATGGTTCTTGGGCCATGCTCGGAATCCTCTGCAACAAGCTCTACTGCAATCCGCTGCTCGTCAATTCCATCCAGATAGACTTCCACGGTGAAAGTCTGGCTACCCAAATCTTCGCTTGTATTGAAGCTGTTGAAACGCAACCGGGACCAGTGCCTGGAGATTTCTCCGTATTCACCAATTAGCTCCCGTGCAGTCTCGGAGCTGCGTCGGCTTCCCATTTCTGCCATGGGGAGATAGAACTGCTCGACGTATTCCCGCATCATCCGGTTGGCAGAATAGGCCGCCGTCAGTTGATCCATGCTCGCACGCATGCGCCCGACCCATTTCCGGGGAATACCCTCGCTGTCGACGTCATAGAATCCGGGAATCACCTCGTTCTCGAGCAGATCAAAGAGCTGTTCCATGTCTGATATATCGTGGTCGTGATTGTTTGACCCGCTCAGCTCGTCAAACGTGGCGCCGGGTCGAATAGCCCAGCCCACATCCGGGTTCCAGGCCTCCGCCCACCAGCCATCGTACTGTGACAGGTTCAGTCCCCCGTTCACGAGTACCTTCATGCCACTGGTGCCGCAGGCTTCCCAAGGGTGTCTCGGACAGTTGAGCCACACATCCACGCCCTGGATAAGCTGGTTGGCCACGCCCAGATCGTAGTCTTCAATAAACACCACCTTGCCCTCGACATCCGGTCGCCGGGAGAAGGCTTTCCATCGCCGGATGATGTCTTTCCCCGGGAGATCGTAGGGGTGGGCCTTGCCTGCAAGCACAATCTGAATCGGGCGATCGCGGCTGGCAAGCAGTTTGAGCAGGCGCTCCTGATCCTTGAGCAGGAGATCTGGTCGCTTGTATTCCGTAAACCGGCGGGCAAAGCCCAACGTGAGGGTTTCATGGTCCAACAAAAGGCCACACGCGGCTTCATGGTTGTTTCCGGGGTTTTGTTCGCAATGCTGGCTTGCAAGCCTTCGCCGGAGGTAGGTAATCAGCCTTGCGCGCTCCAGGCGCCTCATTTCCCATAATTCTTCGTCGGCGATGTTTGTCATCGGGCAGGTGCTCTGGAGAGGCCTGCGCCAGCGATCCTTGCCGCAGGCCCGGGTCCAGATGGCGTCGGATTCCGGAGAATCCCAGCTCGGCGTGTGGATGCCATTGGTCACGTAGTCCGCCGGAATGTCTTCGGCTGGCCAGCGCGGGAAGAAAGGCTGGAAAATGGTCTGGGTGACCTTCTGGTGGATGCGGCTGACACCGTTGAACCGACCACACATATTGAGGGCCAGCAAGGCCATATTGAGTTTAAGGTCAGTCGACTGATTGTCTGCGTTGGAGGGCTGGCTTCCCAATGCCAGCAATTGATCGACATTCAGGTCGCGGCCTTCGAGCCAGGGTGTCAGATACAGTCGCAATAGCGATCGGGAGAAATGATCAAAGCCGGACGCCACCGAGGTGTGCGTGGTAAACAGATTTGTCGCCCTGGTTGCGGTTCGAGCTGTCTGGAAATCACTTTGATGGTCGTCCTGCCAGCTGAAGGCCCTCTCTATGAGCGCCAGGGCACAGTGGCCCTCATTCAGATGGCAGAGTGACGGCGATTTCCCCAGTTGTTCCAGCAAACGCCAGCCACCGATGCCCAATACCATTTCCTGTTGCAGGCGCTTTTCCGGGTCACCGGTATAGAGTTCGCTGGTGATACCCCGATCACCCGGTTCGTTTCGGGGGTCGTTGCTATCGAGCAGCAACAGCTCGCAGCGGCCAACCTGGGCCTTCCAGGCCCGAAGGCGCACGTGTCGTCCCGGGAAAGGCACAATCACCCTCACCCACTGGTCGTCAGCGTCACGCAGGGGCGAGACGGGCAGCATGGTGGGGTCGTTGTAAGGATAGAACTCCAGCTGTTCGCCATCGGTGCTGATGGCCTGGCGAAAGTAGCCCTGCTGGTACAGCAGACCCACCGCCATGACTGGTGCACCCAGATCGCTGGACGCCTTCAGAAAATCGCCGGCCAGTACGCCCAGACCACCGCTGTACAGCGGCAGCGATTCGCTCAGACCATATTCCATGCAGAAATAGGCAACGCCCTCGCCCAGATCGCCCGGACAATCGGTCGAATACCAGGTGTCAGCCTCTGTAAAAGCCTGGTGAGCATGAATCTGCTCACGGTAGCGCTGCTGAAAGTCGGGGTCTGCGGCCAGTTCTTCCAGCCGCTCCCCGGACACGCTGTTCAAAACCAGCCACGCGTTCCGGGTGGTGTCCCAGATGTCCGAATCAAGAGCGCGCCAGAGCTCATCGGTACCGTGATGCCAGGTCCACCGAAGGTCCAGCGCCAACTGGAACAATCCGCTCAGGGATTCCGGCAAGGACCGCGGGGTATAGGCTGCCAGGGTCAAGTTTGAACTCCGCTCAGGTTGGTCGGGACATCATCGAGCGGTATAACCGCCATCAATCACCAGTTCACTCCCGGTCACAAACTTGGATTCGTCAGAGGCGAGATAGACCGCGCCCCAGGCAATATCATCGGGCTCGCCCATGTGACCGACAGGATGCATTGCCGCCGTGGCCTTTTTAGCTTCCTCCGGGTCCTGTCCGGTCGTTTTGAGGTGGGCCTCAACCAGCGGGGTCCAGATAAACCCGGGGTGAATGGAATTGCAGCGAATGTTTTCAGTGGCATACAACAGGGCGTCGGTTTTGGACATCAAACGCACGGCGCCCTTGGAGGCATGATAAGGCGGAATATCCGGCGCACTCACCAGCCCATAAATGGATGACAGGTTGATAATGCTGCCAACGCCCGCTTTTTTCATGTGGGGAATGGCGTGCTTGGTGCAGAAAAACACGCCCTTGACGTTCACATCCTGAACATGGTCCCACTCTTCTTCCGTGAGTTCATGGGTCGGCTTGTTCGCCCCGGCAATGCCGGCGTTGTTCACCAGTACAGTCGGGGTACCGAAGGTATTGGCAACGGCGTCCAGAACCTGTTTGACCTCTTGTTCCTTGCTTACGTCACAGTGCCAGTAACCCGCCTTCAGACCGCGGCCTTCAAGTTGTTTAGCCAGGGCCTCTCCCTCGGAATCCTGGCAGTCGAGAATGGCGACAGCAGCACCCTCTTCTGCCATTCGGAGCGCTGTTGCGGCTCCGATGCCAACGGAGCCACCGGTGATCACGGCCACTTTACCTTTGAGTCGTTCCATGCACAGATCCTCTCCCTTGGGTGTTCTTCAGGCTTGTTTCCTGCGGGCAGGAAAATAATTGACTGGCATGTGGTGGTTTTTAAGCCAGTTGATCAGTGAAGAAATTGTAAAACTGTCGTTCTCGACGCCTTCAAAATCGACACCAAGGCCACGGTCTGACTTCCGCACAACATGGGCCTTCAGCCGACGGAACCGCTTTTCCTGGGTATCCGGAAAACGGAACTCCAGCTCCACAGTCTGGTTTAACTGAACGTCAGTGTAGTCCGTGGCAATGAACAGACCACGTTTGGAGGCATCGCGAATCTGACCGGTCGCAACCGGCATCCCGCGCTTGTATACCAACAGCCCAAGCTTTCCCTGTACGCGTTTACTGAGTCTGTGTTCCATGTTCCCCCCTCGTGACTCATCTTGAACGCCAATTGTTGATACTGCTTGTGTGTTATATCGAAGGTTGGGGCCCGCCTCTTTGATGCTGATCAAAAAATGCTCAGACCGGAGGAAGGCGCCCATGTCGTTTTACCGATTCAGCGATTATTTTCGACAAGTCTTTCTCGGGAAAATTCCAGTCCAGTTTCCATGTCCAGTTATTTGTAATGGTGCCCGGCGTATTGAACCTTGCCTCGGTTCCAAGACCGAGGAAATCCTGCATCGGCACCACGGCCAATGAGCAGACCGAACGGAACGCCGCTTCAATTACCGGCCATGGCATCCCATCACCACTGGTGGCCAGATAATCGTTCACATAGTGCCGGGTACGGTCATCCAGGCTGCGGTACCACCCCAGTGTTGTGTCGTTATCGTGGGTGCCGGTGTAGACAAGATCCCGGGGCTGGTGGTTGTGAAGCAGATGCGGATTGTTTGGGCTGCCGTCGAAGCCAAATTGCATCACCGTCATCCCTGGCAGGCGGAAGCGATGACGAAGTTCTTCCACATCGTCGCTGATGATGCCGAGGTTTTCGGCTACCAGGGGTAAATCCGGGAAGCGGTCGAAGCAGGCCTGTAGAAAATGGTCAGAGGGGCCGGGAACCCAATAGCCGTTTCGTGGTTGAGGAGCCTCTGCCGGGATCTCCCAATAGGCCTGAAGCCCCCGAAAATGGTCTATCCGGATCAGATCGAACAGATGGCGCTGGCTTTCGAGCCGTTGAAGCCACCACTGGTAGCCATCTTCCGCCATAACCTGCCAGTTGTAGAGTGGATTACCCCAGTGCTGGCCCTCCTCGGAAAAATAGTCCGGCGGCACACCGGCAACCACAGTGGGTTCGCCCCGGGCGTCCAGTTTGAAGAACTGTCGGTTGGCCCAGACATCGGCGCTGTCTTGAGCGACAAAAATGGGGATATCACCAAACAGCAAAACATTGCGGCTTCGTGCATAGTCCCTGAGTGCCTGCCACTGGTGGTTGAACAGGAACTGCTCAAACCTGATGCGAGCCAGTCTGGCCTGGTTTTGGTCGACAAAGGCCTGCAAGGCAGCCGGCTCCCGATCCCTCAAGTGCTCTGGCCACTGGAGCCAGCCTGGCGACTCCTGAACCTCCCGGATTGCGCAGAACAGACAGAAATCATCCAGCCAGTAATCATTTCTTGCCCGGAAACCTTCAAATCCGGCCAGATCAAGGCCCTTCCGGCTTGTGGCATGGCCCTCGTAAAACCGTTGGGCGGCGATAGCCAGCAGCTGCTGGCGGGATTCGGCGATGGGCTGGGCCAGTTCAGCGTCGGCCAGCAGTCCAGTCTGCAGCAGTTCAGCGAGGTCAATAAAATCCTGGTTGCCCGCGTGGGCACTCAGGGACTGGTACGGTGAAAGATCCTGGTGTGTTGGTCCAATAGGCAGTGTCTGCCAGACGGTAATGCCACTGTCGGCCAGAAAATCGACGAACCGGCGGGCGCCGGCGCCCAGAACACCGAGGCTTCCGGGCAGGCAGGTCGGGTGAAGCAGCACACCGGCCCTTCGGGCACTGAACAGATCCTTGTCGTTCGCTGAAGTCATGCAGGATGATCCGCCTCATGGCCCGGCCGCATGGTACCGCCGCGAGCCGGTTCTCCACTGCCCTGGCTGAGCTTCTGGAACACGGATGGCGGGGCCGGGTAGCCGATCATTTCATAGAGATTGACGAGGTGGCGGCGATACAGATGCTCAAAGTCGCTGACGATCTGGGCCGGGTTATAGTCACCAAACCACCAGAACCAGTCGGACCCTTCGCAGATAGCCAGTTGCTGCATGGCGGCTGCTTTCTGCTCCGAATTGAGACTGCCATTGTCCATCACCCGGTCGAAGTGGGTTTTGGCTTCACAGAGCAGATCCCAGGCCCGGTTCTTGTCCGGGTCACCGATCCAGGTGGAGAACGTACCGTAAATCCAGCTGCCGGCCACAAGATGCGGCAAATGAACCGGCGCGGCTACGGGGTTCGCCACCAGATCGGCATAAGTGGTCAATCTGAGCCGGGGGTGGTTTGCCAGTACCCGATAAAGTTCGTCGAGGAAGTGAAAACCGTTCTCGGGGTAATACTCCCAGGCATTTTCGCCATCCATGATCACGGAAATCACCGGCTTCGTCTTGCCCTTGGCCTGCCCCGCAATGTTTTCCATGTGATGCACCAGGTCGCCAACGGCATCCCTGGCGTGCCAGTCTGCGTAAGTAAAACCGATCAGATCCGACAGACCGTCGTCACGGAAGAAGACGGCGGTATCCGATTCGCCGAACGTATAGGGCTGGTGAATCCCGGCATCGAGCAAATCCGGGTTGTCCTGCCGGGCCAGATTGAGGCTGTTGTGCACCACAGAATCTCCGCTGGCAGTCCATCGGAATTGATGTTGGTCCAGCAGGCCCAGTGTGGCCTGGCTGAGACCACCCTCGGAAGCCCAGCAGCCGGAGGGATCAACACCGAAGAAGCGCTGAAAAACGGCCCTGGCCTGCTGGAGTTGCCACGCGGCGCGCGCTTCACCCTCCGGATAATGGCTGTGTGCTGGCAAAGCGATATCCGGCATGGCCTCGCGGGCAGCACCCAGGTCAATCAACAGAGGGAGCATGGCATGGGTATAGGGGCTGACAGACAACTCCACCTGCCCTTTTTGCGCAAGATGCCGGTACCTTGGGCCGATGCCGGATAGCACATCAAAAATCACGTCGAGAAGAGCCTTCCGGTCATCCATCGAAAAGTTGTGGCCCTTCTCCTGAAGGCTCTGGATGCAATGGCTGCTTCTGCGGATGGTTTCTCCCATCCAGCCAAGGTGGTACCAAACCAGCAAGTCGGAAAGAAACCGACTTGAAATGTATCTCTGCAGCTCGGGCTTTTTGCGGTAAACCTCTGCAAGCTCCGCCAACTGCGCGTAGGCCGGATACCGATTGATGATCCGTTCCCGGTTGGCCCGCAGAGACTTTTCGATCAATCCCAGAAACGCAGGCGTTCCGGTTTCCGGCAACTGTTCTGCAACCAGAGCTGCGAGCAAAGGATCGCCGATCTCGCCGGCGCCATGGCGCCATTTTTCAATCTGGATCAGGTAGGTCTCGATCTGCTCAAGCAGTACCGGGGCAAAATTGACTACCGCCCTGGCGTCCGGATTCGCTTCCAGATGCGCCGCCATGTCGCTGTAATCCTTGATGGTATGAAGGTACACCCAGGGAAACAGGAACTGATCGGTGCGCATATCCTGATAAGACGGCTGGTGCATGTGCCAGCAGAGTACAACCGGTGTTTTGGTGTCAGAGACCATGGGGATAATCCTGCCCGAGCATCTCGGGCGTGATCAGCACAATACCTTTGGGCGATACATGAAACCGCTTCCGGTCATCGGCCTCGTCGAAACCTATCCTCGTCCCTTCGGGGATGCGGCAGCCACGATCAATCAAGGCATTGCGGATGTGGCAGTGACGGCCAATCTCGACATCCGGGTAGATGACCGAATCCGAGATTTCACTATAAGAATGAATCTTAACTTGCGAAAACAACAGGGAATGCTTCACCAGAGCGCCGGAGACAATACAGCCGCCGGCCACCATGGAGTCCACAGCCATGCCCCGTCGATTGTCATCATCGAAAACAAACTTTGCCGGCGGCAGCTGTTCCTGATAGGTCCATATCGGCCAGTGGGAATCATAGAGATTGAGCTCCGGGCTGATTCCGATCAGCTCCAGGTTTGCCTGCCAGAGTGCGTCAACGGTGCCCACATCGCGCCAATAGGCCGGCTTGTTCTCAACCGGATTACGGAACGGGAAGGCGACCACCCGCAGACGCTTGATGACGGAGGGAATAATGTCCTTGCCGAAATCGTGAGACGATTCTCCATCCATTTGCTGGTCGCGCATGAGTTCGTCGAAGAGCACCTGGGTACTGAACACATAGATACCCATGGATGCCAGCGCCTTTCCGGGCTGGCCCGGCATTGGCTTGGGCTGTTCGGGCTTCTCGACGAACTCGGTGACCCTCAACTCGTCATCTACCGACATCACCCCGAATGCCGAGGCTTCATCGAGAGGTACTTCGATACAGCCCACGGTAATATCGGCATCATTCTCCACGTGATGGGCCAGCATGGTGCCGTAGTCCATCTTGTACACGTGATCACCCGCAAGAATCAGCACATACTCTGGCTGGTGGCTGCGAATGATGTCGAGGTTCTGAAGCACAGCGTCTGCCGTTCCCTCATACCAGGAAGTCTCGATCCGCTGTTGCGCAGGTAAGAGCTCTACGAACTCATCCAGTTCTCCCCGGAGAAACCCCCAACCCCGCTGGATATGGCGGATCAGGGAATGGGATTTGTACTGGGTGATCACACCAACCTGCCCGATCCCGGAGTTTATGCAGTTCGAGAGTGGAAAATCGATAATCCGGAATTTGCCTCCAAAGGGCACCGCCGGTTTGGCCCGCCATTTGGTGAGATCGTGGAGGCGGGATCCCCGCCCTCCGGCAAGAACCAGTGCAAGAGTCTGACGAGTGAGACGACTGACGAAACGCTTGGCCGTTTGCATAGCTGCTTCCCTGAAGAAAACCTTCCCTGTAACCGGTCGTTTAACCGCAAGGGTTTGCCACGTTTTTGACGCCTTAAACTATAGTAGAACACTAGCACGGAATTATGACGTAAACTTGTTTTGGGTCATTTTTTAAACAGGCCCTTTCGCGTCCAATGAAGGGACGCCCAAAGCGCCTCATCTGGTCAGGAACAGCACGGTCTATGGACAGTCCAACGCTCAGCGAATTCGACCTCCACCTTTTTGCCGAGGGTCGACACTGGCACATTTACAACGTGCTCGGTGCCCATGTCTGCAGGAACCGAGGTGTGGAAGGTGTCCGGTTTGCAGTCTGGGCGCCCCACGCCAGCGCAGTCAGTGTTGCCGGTGACTTTAACGAATGGAACGCGGGCATCCATCCCATGTCGTTGCATGAAGGCACGGGGGTTTGGTCCTGCTTTATCCCGGGCATCGGTAACGGCGCTCTCTATAAATTCGCCATCACAACGGACAAAGGCCGGCAGATCCTGAAAACCGATCCCTATGGACAGGCTTTCGAGCTCAGGCCCTCCACCGCTGCTGTAGTCACCGAGCGCGGCCACTTTGGCTGGGGCGATGGCGACTGGCTGGCCCGGCGGGGTCGCTGGAACTGGCAGGATTCGCCCATCTCCATCTACGAGGTTCATGCCGCCTCCTGGCGCCACCACGGTTCGGGTCGATGGCTGACCTATCGGGAACTGGCCGACCAACTCATTCCCTATGTGCTCGAACTGGGCTTCACCCACATTGAACTGTTGCCGGTCACCGAACACCCCCTGGATGAATCCTGGGGATACCAGACCACCGGATACTACGCGCCCACCAGTCGGTTCGGCACGCCGGACGATCTTCGTTATCTGGTGGACCAATGCCACCGGCACAACATCGGCGTGATTCTGGACTGGGTACCGGGACATTTCCCGACCGATGAACACGCCCTTGCCCGCTTTGATGGCAGCGCGCTTTACGAACATGAAGATCCCCGCAAAGGGCGCCATCAGGACTGGGGCACACTCATCTACAACTATGGCCGGCATGAGGTGCGGAACTTCCTGATCGGCAGTGCCTTGTTCTGGCTGGACGCCTTTCATATCGACGGGCTCAGGGTGGATGCGGTGGCTTCCATGCTGTACCTCAACTACTCCCGCAAGGAAGGCGAATGGGAGCCCAACGTGCATGGAGGCCATGAAAACCTCGAAGCCATTGAGTTCCTGCGGGAATTGAACCAGGTCTGCCAAAGCCGCTTCCCCGGAACGCTGGTCTGTGCGGAAGAATCGACCTCCTGGCCGCGTGTAACCCGGCCACCGGAAATTGGCGGACTCGGGTTCAACCTGAAATGGAACATGGGCTGGATGCACGACACCCTGGACTATCTGGCACAGGATCCGGTGTATCGTCAGTATCATCACGACAAGCTGACCTTTGGGCTGCTCTATGCCTTCTCGGAGAATTTCCTGCTGCCGCTTTCCCACGACGAAGTGGTTCATGGCAAAGGTAGCCTGATCAACAAAATGACCGGCGACGAATGGCAACAGAGAGCTACCTTGAGGGTGCTTTTTACCTACATGTTCAGTTACCCGGGCGCCAAACTTCTTTTCATGGGCGGTGAGTTCGGCCAGCGGCGGGAGTGGAGTGAATCCCGGGAACTGGACTGGTCTCTACTGGCCTACCCGGAGCATCAGGGTATTAAAAAGCTGGTTCAGGACCTGAACGGTATCTACCGGCGGGAGGTGTCGTTACATGGCGCCTGCTTCAAGCCGGATGGTTTCGAGTGGATTGACTGCCATGATTCCCCCCAGTCAGTGATCAGTTTCCTGCGCACCGCCAAGGGCGAAACCTCGGTGATTGTCGTTAATTTCACACCCATGCCCAGACACCACTATCGGATCGGCCTGCCTGAAGGTGGCAACTGGCGGGAAATTTTTAATTCCGATTCAGAGTATTACGGTGGGAGTAATCTGGGAAATCCCTACCCCATGCCTGCGGATGCCCAGCCCTGGATGAACCGTGAGTGGTCCGTGGAACTAACCCTGCCACCACTGGGCGCGATCATTCTGAGGCCGGCTTTATGATCCGGGTGCTGTTTGCAACCAGTGAGGTTTATCCCTTGATGAAAACCGGCGGTCTTGCCGACGTTTCTGCAAGTTTGCCGGAAGCGCTCTGCCGCCTGGAATACGACGTACAGATACTTCTACCGGGCTATCCCGATGCTTTGAGAGCAGCAAGAAAGGCAGGCTCCCGAAGGAAGGCGCGGTTTCAGCTGGGGCAATACAATGTGAGCCTCTGGCAGACCCGACTGCCCGGCACCGCTGTCACGCTATGGCTAGTGGACTGTCCGCCATTGTTTGATCGCCCTGGCAACCCCTACAAGAACGAGGAAGGCAGAGACTGGTGGGACAATGCCCATCGCTTTGAGCTGTTCGGAAAGGTCGGCGCCATGATCGCCATGGGAGAGGCAGGCCTGTCCTGGAGACCGGATCTGGTTCACTGCAACGACTGGCAAACCGGGCTGATACCGGTATTTCTAGAGGCCTACCACGACAGGCCCGGCACTGTGTTTACCATCCATAACCTCGCCTACCAGGGACTCTTCTCCCACGAGACTTTCCGTGCCCTGGGTCTGCCTGATTCGCTCTGGAACCTCGAGCAGCTTGAATTCTACGGGCAGCTTTCGTTCATCAAGGGCGGCCTGGTTTTCAGTGACCGAATCACCACCGTCAGCCCGACCTATGCGCTCGAGATCCAGACCCCGGAATTCGGTAATGGACTTGATGGTTTGCTCCGACACCGCCAGGACGCGCTCACCGGCATTCTCAACGGCATCGATAACCGGGTCTGGAATCCAGAGGAGGACCCTGAACTGTCCTTCCACTATGGCCGGGATCACTTGAAGAACAAGACGCAGTGCCAGGCCGGCCTGCAGCAAGAGCTCGGGCTGGAGGTAAACGGCGGTCCACTACTGGGCTTCATCGGGCGACTGGTTGAACAGAAAGGCGTGGACTGGCTGGTTTCGGTGATGCCGCACTTGCTGGAACAGGGTTGCCAGTTTGTCGTTCTTGGCTCCGGTGAAGCCAGTTACGAGGAGCCCCTGAAACGCCTTGCCCGGCAATGGCCGGGGCAAATGTCTCTCACGTTGGGCTACAACGAGGGGCTATCCCACCGCATCACGGCCGGCTGTGACCTGTTCCTGATGCCCTCGAGATTCGAGCCCTGTGGGCTCAACCAGATGTACAGCCTCAGGTACGGCACGATTCCGGTGGTGCACGGTGTTGGCGGGCTGGCAGACACGGTCAAGGACCCTCAGGAGGTTGGCATCGACAAGGCCACCGGATTCGTTTTTACCGGCGCCAATGCCGATTCGTTACTGGCTGCCGTAAACCGCGCGCTACAGGTTTTTGAAAAACGTAAGCAATGGCGGAGGTTGCAGGACAACGGCATGGCGATCGACTATTCCTGGAAACAGCGGGCTCGCACCTATGGCGATCTGTATCAACGTATTCTCAAAGAACGTGACCAACAACAGCTGGATTAGTGCGAGCGCTTGCCCGCCTGGAGGCAACCAACATGCATAAAGCAACGGAATTCCGACTTGAAGCTCATCCCCTGCTTCCCGAACCCCTGGAACGACTGGAAGAGCTTGCCAATGACCTGTTCTACAGCTGGGACCACGGCGTTCGAAGCCTGTTTGTCCGTATTGACCTACCGCTATGGCAGAAAGTCGAGCACAACCCGAAGCTTTTCCTGCGGCGGGTTGCCCAGGATCGACTCGATGAAGCCTCTGAAGACCGGGCGTTTCTGGCCGAGTATCGTCGGGTCCTGAGTAGCTACGATGCCTATCTGGAGGCTGGCCCGGGCCCGGAAGTGACGGAGAAGCTCGATCCGGAACAGGCCCTGGTGGCTTACTTCTGTGCCGAATTCGGCTTCCACGAAAGTTTTCCGATCTATTCCGGCGGCCTGGGCATCCTTGCCGGCGATCATTGCAAGGCAGCCAGTGACCTGGCCCTGCCCTTTGTCGCTGTGGGTCTGTTGTATCGGCAGGGTTACTTTATTCAGAGTATCGACGCCCACGGTCAGCAGATTGCGCGCTACCAGTCCCATTCCAGCGATGAATTGCCTATTTCACCGGTGGAGATAGACGGCAAGTGGCTCAAGGTCTCCGTCCCCTTCCCCGGGCGTGATGTTGTGGCGCGGGTGTGGGAAGCCCGCGTCGGCCATATCCGCTTATACCTGCTGGACAGCAATACCGAAGAAAACGGCCCGGAAGACCGGGATCTCACGCTCCAGCTTTACGGTGGCGACGAGTCCACGCGGATCAGCCAGGAAATGCTGCTTGGCATTGGTGGAACCCGGGTTGTGGAGGCGCTGCACCTAAAGCCGACCGTCTGGCATATCAACGAGGGCCATGCCGCATTCCAGATTCTGGAACGCTGCAGGCACACCATGGTTTCCGGGTTGAGTTTCGAGGCCGCGCTTGAAGCCGTTGCCGGCGCTACGCTGTTCACAACGCATACGCCGGTACCGGCCGGCCACGACATCTTTCCACGCTCCCTCATTCATCATGCCCTGGGGCGATATATCGAGGAATCTGCCCTGGATTTTGATCAGGTGTTTGCCCTGGGCTCGAAGGACGGTGGGGACAGTTTCAACATGACCAGTCTGGGCCTGCGCGGCTCTCGCTTCCACAACGGGGTGAGCCGGATTCACGGTGGTGTCGCCTCGTTGATGGAGGGCGATATCTGGCCCCAAGTGCCGCCTGCAGAAAACCCTATCGGGTACATTACCAACGGTGTGCACGTACCGACGTTTCTGGCGCCGGAATGGTCCAGCCTGTTCGATATACAGGCGCCCACGTGGAAAAGTGAACTCCGGAACCCGGAATTCTGGAAGTTTATCGACCAGATCCCGGACTATCACTACTGGAGCGTTCACAAGGCCCTGAAACAGCAAATGGGCGAATACATTGTCCAGCGGCTCAAGCGCCAGCATAAACGCAACGGCACCGGCCATTCCGTCACTGACAGGATGACCCGGCAGCTTGTTTCCTCGGAAAAAGACACGCTGGTTATCGGGTTTGCAAGGCGGTTCGCCACCTACAAACGCGCGACGCTGATCTTCTCGGACCTGGAACGCCTCGAAAGCATCCTGACCGATCCGGACCGCCCGGTGGTCCTGGTATTTGCCGGCAAGGCCCATCCCAAGGACAAACCCGGTCAGCAACTGATCAAGGTAATCCACGACCTTTCCATGCACCCTTCGTTGATGGGGCACCTGATTCTCCTGGAGGACTATGACCAGGCCATGGCCCGCAGGCTGCTCAGTGGCGTCGATGTGTGGCTGAACACACCGGAATACCCGAAAGAGGCCAGTGGCACCTCCGGAGAGAAAGCAGCCCTCAATGGCGCTCTTAATCTCAGCGTGCTCGACGGCTGGTGGGGCGAAGGCTATGACGGCAAAAATGGGTGGGGCATCCCTCCCAGGGATACCGAACTGGACCCTGAATTCCGGAATGAGGAAGAGGCCCGGGACCTGATCGATCTGCTCGAATTCGAAGTGGTTCCCCTCTACTACGAGCGCGCCTCCCAGGGCTTTTCGAAAGGCTGGGTCCAGCGATCCAAGGCTTCGATGAAGTCGATCACACCAAGGTTTAACGCCCGGCGTATGGTGATGGACTACGTCAATAACTATTACCAGCCGGCATCAACCCAGGGTGCTTTGCTGATGGCCGACAACGGCGAGGTTGCCAAAGGACTGGCAGACTGGAAGGCAAGGGTCAGGCATGCCTGGCCAGGAGTGGAATTAAACGTGGTTGGCTGCGTCGAAGCTGCCTGCCCCCATGATGGCGGCGTAGAACTCAGAGTCGAGGCAAGGCTCAATGGCCTGTCAGCGGAGGATGTGCGGGTGGAGTGCCTGGTCAGCCCAGAATGCACCGGCACCCATAACAGCCCGGGGCCCGACAGTTTCTTGCTGGATAAGGAAAGCGAAGCGGAGGGGCGAACCGTGTTTTCCACCCGCGTGCAACCACCCTATCCCGGCTTGCAGACTCTCAGGCTCAGGATGTACCCCTATCACGAACCACTGACGCATCCGTTAGAGATGGGCGCCATGCTCTGGGTCTGACCCAGGGCATGGCGGTGACTCAAAGCAGGTGCCGGCGAATGAATCGGCCGATGTCCTGTATTTCCTCAAGGCACACACTGTGTTCCATGGGGAACGTCTGATACGAAGGGTCGTAGCCCATCTCCTTCAGGGTTTCGACACTGCGCACACCCAGTGATTCCGGCACCATCGGATCGAAGGTTCCGTGATACACGCTGATCGGCACATCGGCATTGGCCTCGGAGCGTTGAACCGTGTCCGCGGTGGCGAAGTAGGTTGAAAGCGCCAGGACACCGCCAAACCTTTCCGGGTAGCTGAGCCCCAGTTCATAGGCAACGGCGCCTCCCTGGGAGAATCCGGCGATGATAATACGCTCCGGCGGGATGCCTTTTTGTTTTTGCTGCTCGACCAGTTTGGCGACCGCATCGGCAGACGCCCGCAACTGTTCCGTATCCACCACGCGGTCGATATCCATGGCCTTGATGTCGTACCAGGCGGGCATGGACATGCCACCGTTGATGGTGACAGGCAGATTGGGCGCATGGGGAAAGATGAAGCGTACCGCTGTATCTTCCGGAAGGCCCAGTTCCGGCACTACGGGCTCGAAGTCGTGGCCGCTCGCACCAAGGCCATGAAGCCAGATGACGGCTGCGGTCGGGTTTTCCCCGGTTTCAATCTCAATGTACTGAAGATCCTGCACGGTTTACCTCATGTCTGAAAATTATGTACCGGTTTATTCGGAATGGCCGGATTTCTCGGCATTGGCCTCGAGCGCGGTGACCACTGGGTTGGCATACATATCCAGCAGATAAGGCCGGATGGACGGATCGCAGGCTTCCAGTCTCCGCTCCATCTCGGCTTCAGCAGCTTCCATTTCCGCCGGTGACCAGGTTTCGGCAGTGACCACTGAATCGCTGACGGTATCCGGCGTATCGTGGGCCTGGGGATGAAGACCACGCTGCTGATAAGCCACCAGGTTGGAGGCATGCAGGTGATAGTTTGCATGCATCTCCCGATCTATACGGGCGGCCAGATCTTTCGGGTTATCCGGTGAATCATGGATGGGCGCACCAAAGTGCACATGCACGTGCCCTTTGAAACCGGTCAGTCCCTTCATGATCTGTTCGGTATCTTCACCCTCTCGCTTGATGTACTGGCCGGTCCGGGCCCGGGTTTCCAGCTCCTGGGCTTTGTCGGCATCGCACGGATCGTACTCGTAGGCAATGGAAACTGGCACCACATGCAGCCGATTCATGGCTTCGTCAAAACCGAGCCCGCTTTTCTTACGGCTCATATAGAACATCTTGATGATGGCGGGATCGGTAAAGTCCAGCCCGTCCTTCGCCCGGCCCTCGCGTTGGGCAATCCATATGCTGTGATTGGTATCGATGCTGTGGTTGATAAAGCCGGAGAGTGTGATGTAGGCATCACGCATCTCGCGGGGGCTTGTCATGCTGCGTCGCACTACAAAGCTCTTGTTCAGTCGCATCATTTCAGCGAACACCCGGTTGGCAAGCAGGTTGTCGCCAATGGCAATTCGGGTGGTATGGAAACCATTCTGGAACAGCTGGTAGTTCACCACCATGGGGTCGAAAACAATGTCCCGATGGTTTGAAATAAACAGATAGGCGCCGCGCTTGTCGAGGTTCTCCAGCCCGCTGGTCGTTACTCGTGTGGTTGTGCTCTCAACCAGCTCACCCACGTAGCTGGAAAGCCCGGCCTGGAGATCATCGACTCGTGTGTAGTGACCAAAATGGCTGTTTAACCAGCGACGGGTAAATACACGCAACATGGCCGGCGCCCAGCGGGCCAGAGTCGGTGACTTGAAGCGACCGACCATATCCAGAAATTCCTGATCGTTGACCAGGCGGTTGATAGCGGCGCCGGTTTCTTCGTCCGAATAGGGACGGATGGCATCAAATTCCTGCATGGAAGCCCTGTTGATATCAGTGTCTGTCACAGTATGGCGTGAAACGGTGGTTCAAAAACGCGGTATTGTAGCGTTTCTTAGATTAGTTTGCCTCCACCCGGCCCGTGGGTTTGCTGGCCAATCCTCAGGGTTAATCTGGTATCATTCGCCATTGCGCCGAACCCGGCACTCCACCCGAATCAATACAGCGGCTCCAGGCCGAGCAACCGGTTATTCTATGTATCTTGATCAGGATTTCGAACAGCTTTCCACCGAGCGCCCAACCACCTCGGGCCGTGATCCGGAACAGGTGCTGCACGAAGTCTTTGGTTATGAATCCTTCCGTCCGCTTCAGGGTGACATCATCCGGGAAGTATCGGAAGGCCGCGATGCACTTGTGCTCATGCCGACGGGCGGCGGTAAATCTCTTTGCTACCAGGTACCGGCGCTGGTTCGCTCGGGCACTGCGATCGTAATTTCACCTCTGATTGCCCTGATGCAGGATCAGGTTGCGGCCTTGAAAGAGCTGGGGGTCCGGGCTGCGTTCCTGAATTCAACCATGGATTTCGAGCAGGCCCGGGCGACTGAATACGCGCTCATGACCGGTGAGCTTGACCTTCTGTACTGCGCCCCTGAACGACTGATACAGCCGCGCACCATCGAATTGCTTCATGACGCCTCCATCTCGCTGTTCGCTATCGACGAGGCCCATTGTGTGTCCCAATGGGGTCACGATTTCCGATCCGATTACCTTCAGCTCAGCATGCTGGCAGAACAGTTTCCGGGCGTACCCCGCATCGCGTTGACCGCAACCGCGGATGAGCGAACCCGAAAGGAAATTGCAGAACGACTGTCACTGACAGAGGCAAGACACTTCGTCAGTGGCTTCGATCGCCCCAACATTCAGTACCGTATAGCGCCAAAAATAAACGCGAACAAACAGTTACTGGATTTTATTAAAGCCGAACATGAGGGCGACTGCGGCATCGTCTACTGCCTGTCCCGGAACAAGGTCGACGCCACCGCGAAAACCCTGGCCCAGAAAGGCTATACCGCTCTGCCCTATCATGCAGGCCTGTCCTCGGAACAGCGTGCCCATCACCAGGAGCGGTTCCTGCGTGAAGACGGGGTGATTATTGTTGCCACCATCGCCTTCGGCATGGGTATCGATAAACCGGACGTGCGCTTTGTCGCCCATCTGGATCTGCCGAAGAGCCTTGAAGCCTACTATCAGGAAACCGGTCGGGCCGGGCGTGACGGCAAGCCATCTACGGCCTGGATGGTTTATGGCCTGCAGGATGTCATCAAACTGCGCCAGATGCTGGAAAGCTCACAGGGTAACGATCATTTCAAGCGCGTGGAACGGCAGAAGCTGGATGCGATGCTGGGTCTTTGTGAGGTCACCAGTTGCCGGCGTCAGGTGCTGCTGCGTTATTTCGGGGACGAGCTTGAGCAACCCTGCGGCAATTGCGACACCTGCCTGAATCCACCGGACACCTGGGATGGAACTGTCGCCGTCCAGAAAGCCCTTTCCTGCGTTTTCCGAACGGGCCAGCGTTTCGGCGTTACCTATCTGATTGATGTTCTGCGAGGCTCGGAAAACGAGCGGATTCTCCAATCCGGGCACCACCAGGTGTCAACCTACGGCATTGGAACCGAACTGAGTGCCAACGAGTGGAAATCGGTCTACCGGCAACTGGTGGCAAATGGTTACCTCCGTGCAGATCCGGAGGGCTATGGTGCGCTCCAGTTGACCGAGCAGTGTCGACCACTGCTGAAAGGAAGGCAGACCATTGAGCTGCGCAAGGATCCGGAAATCAAAAAGACAACCGGCCGGGCAAACGGCGGCCGGTCGGGTTCGCCGGTCTCAGAACAGATTACCGACAAGGCCGGCTGGGAGGCGCTTCGAGCCTGCCGCAAGGAGCTGGCCGACAAACAGGGCGTGCCGCCCTACGTCATTTTCCATGACACTACCCTGTTTGGAATGCTGGAACGCAAACCGCGCACCCTGGATGAGCTGGCGGAAGTCAGCGGCGTGGGCGCCGCCAAGCTTGAGAAATACGGCGAGATTTTCCTGCAAACCATCGCTGGCCTCGAACAGGCCTGAATTATTCAGGCCTCTGCTTTAAACCCTTTTTTCCGCACGCGGTAATGGGCGATGGAGGTTGCTACATGGTTGCCCTCTTCGTCCACCAGTTTGCCTTCCAGGGAGAATTTCGCCCGCCCTGTCTCGTCAGCGTCGGCAAGAATGGCTGCCACGGTTTCGGGATCCAGGGTGAATTCTACAGTGACATCGCTGTTGGCTGGCTGGAGAAACTGCAACGTCATTTCCTTGAGAATCGGCGTGTACGAAGGCCCCAGATCAAATAGGGTCAGCACGCCACCGGGAATTTCGGCTACCAGGAAGTACGCGCCCGCATAAAGGCTGCCGAAGTGGTTTTTGTTGCCTTTCAAGCGGATTTTCGCTCTTACATATCCTGGCCTGACCTCCTCAACGCTGAAGTTGTTCCGTGGTGCAAAAGGAATCGACAGACCGATGATCTTGTTCACCGCTGCGTACCCGCCCGTTTTCTTCAGCCAGGCCAGAGGGCTGGCCAGTGTAGCCTTGGGGTCGGTACTGGCCACCCATTGACCGGTCGCTCCGATGAGATTATCGATAATTGCCATTGCCAAGCTCCGAAATTGATTGGGAACTGATGATTACAACGGACTTCAGTGCTCGCAAGAAGGTTTTACAATTTTTTTGGATGTTGTCTGATTTATTTTTGAGTTTCTGTTCTAAAGTGAGGATGCGTGCCTGAATCATGACTGCTTGATAGCCGGTTTTTCCAATAGTAAGAAAGGATCTCTGATTTGGAATATTCTCTGCCCGCTTCCCTGGTCTTCCACCGGTTTCGAAAACTGGTTCTTTGCCTGATGCCATTGGCTTTCTGCCTTGCGGCAGGACCGCTCTCAGCCACAACGTCATCGACCACTGCGTCGCAGGCAGCCGCCGTGCGCGGTTACGTACTCTGGTACCGGAATTACGACAGCCCTGCCATCCGGGCCCTGGTGGAGCTTGCTCTGAAGAAGACGCCAGAGTACGGAGAATTTCAGATCATCAGAAGTGAAGAGCTGAGCCAGGGCCGCGTACTGAGGGAACTGACAGACGGCCAATCACGATTAGTTGACATCGCCAATGTTGCTACCTCCGCAGAACGGGAGAAATCCCTGACCGCCATACCGTTTCCGGTCGATGGCGGGTTGCTCGGTTTTCGGGTTTGCGTGGTCATGCCGGAATCCCTGCCACGGTTTGCGGGAATCAAGACTCTGGATGATTTGAGAGACAGTCAGATTCGGATTGGCCAGGGCGCCCACTGGCCAGACACACCGGTGCTTGAAGCCAACGGTATTCCGGTGGTCACTCACTCCCGATACGAAATACTGTTCGGAATGTTGCGTAATGAACGCTTCGAGTGTTTTGCCAGGGGCGTAAGCGAAGTGCTTTACGACCTGGAATTGGAGCAGGATCCTAATCTGGTAATTGAGCCTGATCTGTTGATCGCCTACCCGATGCCGTCCTATCTCTTTGTCGGTCCCGAAGACCAGGAAACCGCCCATCGCCTTCAGCTGGGAATCGAGCGCGCCATCCACGATGGCAGCTTCAATGATTTCCTCAGGCACTACTACGCCCGCGCTGTGAAAGAGCTTGATCTCGACGAGCGTACGGTCATTACCCTCGAAAACCCGTACCTGAGCGAAGAATCCCGTTACGTTGGGCGCAAAACCTTCGAGAACCTGCGTCGTCGGCTTGAAGTCCTAAGCCGCTAACAGGCGCCCTGCGCTTACACCCGGAACCTCGACACGTTCTGGTTCAGTGCGGTGCCGATGCGCTCAATTTGCCCGCTGTAAACATCGTTTTCGGTGGCCGCGGCGGCCGCTTCCTGGCCCTGATCCGCAATCCGGGTAATCGACGAGTTCAACTCCTCGGTAACCGACGTCTGTTCTTCGGATGCTGTGGCAATCTGTGACGTCATCTGGCTGATGGACGTGATTGCCTCGGCAATCCGATTGAGGGCATCCATGGCGTCCTGCGCTTTTTCCATGCTGACATTGGATACCGCCGTTGAGGCATTCATGACATCGACCGCATCATTGGCGCCCTTCTGCAGACGCTCAATCATGTCGTTGATTTCCTCGGTGCTGGACTGGGTGCGCTGGGCAAGGTTACGTACCTCGTCTGCCACAACTGCGAAGCCCCGCCCTGCTTCACCGGCCCGAGCCGCTTCAATGGCGGCATTCAATGCCAGCAGGTTGGTTTGCTCTGCAATACCCTGAATCACTTCAAGCACTGTTGTGATTGACGTAACGTCCTTGCCAAGCGTGTGGATGACCTCTGCGGCCGCATTAATCTCCTTCGAGAGCTTCTGCACGGCGTCCCGGGAGGCAGCGACGGTCTCCAGCGAAGCCCGGCTGTCCGCATCCGCGTTGTTGGCGGCATCCGCGGTTTGCTGTGCGTTCTGGGCGATCTCGCCGGCAGCGGCCGACATCTCGTTGATCGCGGTCGCCACCATATCGATCTCGGCCTGCTGGCTCTCCACGCTTGAACGACTGGTACTGGCGGTATCTCTCAGCGAGCTGACATTTTCCCCGAGTTCGGCGCTACCCTTCTGGACATCCCGGACGACCGTCTGGATGTTCTCGACAAACTGGTTAAAGCTCCGGGCCAACTCACCGAACTCATCTCTTGCACTGTCGTCCAGGCGCTGGGTCAGGTCGGCATCACCACTGCCAATGTCCGCCATGGCCTTGTTCAAGCGGCGAACCGGCGCCATCAGGACCTTGATGCCCAGATGCAGAATTACCAGAGAAACGATCAGGCCGATCACGGCCATGATCAATCCAGTCATTCTGGCGCTCTGGACCGGTGCGTTGATCTTGTCCGCGTTTACAAACGTCCCCAGATACCATTGCACGCCGCGCGCTTCACTGATCGGATGGAAGCTGGCCTCCCAGTTGCCGTCATCATTACTGTATTCGTGAGCGTCCCCGCCAAGATCCGGCTTGCCGCCAATGAGCTCACTGATGTTCTTGCCGACAAGGCTTTGCCGTGGGTGGAACAGTATGGTGCCACGCTCATTGATCAAAGCAGCGTAACCGGTGTCCGCGAGTGTGACTGTGCTCAGGGTTTTTGCTATCGCGCCCAGGCCGATATCAGCACCGGCCACGCCCTCGTATTCACCGCGCTTCACGGGCGCAAGTGTGGAGATGATCATGTCGTTGGTGCTGGCATCCTGATACGGCTCGGTAAACGAGGCGCTGCCGAGGCTCATGGCCTTCTTGTACCAGGGTCGCTGGCGGGGATCGTAATCCGCTGGCAGCGTGGCATTCGCCTCCGGCGATTTCATCAGCATGTAGCCGTCGGTACGCCCCACATAGACATCCCGGAACCCGCCGCCGGTGGTAATAGCCTGAAGAATAACCCGCGCCTCTTCGTCGTTCTCGGCATTCTCCAGGGCTTTGGCCGTGGCTTCAGTCATAACCAGCCGGGTATTGAGCCACTCTGCGATGCTCGACGTGCTCTGCTGCACGGTGTCGTCGATAAGCGCGTTTACATAGGTTTCTGTAGTGTTTTGTAGCCGTAAATCGCCAGAGAGCGTAAAAGCCCCCATAACTAACAGCAACAGAATACCGAAAGCGGTCAGGAGCTTTTGCCCGAATGTCAGCTGCACGGTCGAGTCCTCAGCAATAAAATTGATATTCGTTAATGTGTGTTTCGGCCCATGGTGCGAAGTCTTTAGCGGCTTCTGTTAAACTTTCTAATTATTGACGCAGACGCTGAGATTGTCCTCATTCCATAACGAACGGGAGCCGAACTGAATGGCCCATGAAGAACTGCACCTCAACCTCCGAAACCTGAGGCTTGATGACTACGATCAGCTTCAGAAGCTTATGGATCGGGTATACGACGACATCGGAGGCTCCTGGCCGAAGGACACCATCAAGGCATTGGTGGAGCAGTTCCCCGACGGCCAGATCTGCATTGAGGAAAGTGGCCAGCTTATTGCGGTTGCGCTGACGGTTTGCGTTAAGTACGAGCGTTTCAGCAACCCGCATACCTACGACGATCTGATCCTCCGCAACGAAAAAATCTGGCACAACGCCAATGGCGACTCCCTCTATGGGCTGGATGTCTTTATCCACCCAGACTATCGGGGCTACCGCCTGGGTCGTCGACTCTACGAAGCGCGAAAAGAACTCTGCCGCTCCATGAACCTGCGTGCCATCCTGGCGGGCGGGCGGATACCGAGCTACTTCAAATACGCCGAACAGTATTCACCCGAAGAGTACATTCAACGGGTCGATCGGAAGGAAATCTACGATCCGATTCTGAGTTTCCAGCTCTCGAACGATTTCCAGGTTACGCGGTTGATGCACAAATACCTGCCCGAGGATGAGAAATCCCAGGGCTACGCGACGTTGCTGGAATGGCGGAACATTCTCTATACCCCACCTTCCCCGGTTCTGAGCGTCAAGAAAACTCAGATAAGGCTGGGCGCCGTGCAGTGGCAGATGCGTGAATTCACCTCGGTTGAAGAGGTGCTCGAGCAGGTTGAGTATTTTGTGGACGCCTTGTCTGATTACAAAAGTGACTTCGCCATCTTCCCCGAGTTTTTCAACGCGCCGCTGATGGGACTGACCGATCAGATGGACCAGACCCGGGCCATCCGTTTCCTCGCCGGATTTACCCAGCAGTTCCGGGAAGAGATGTCTGAAATGGCGGTGAGCTACAACATCAACATTATCACCGGTTCCATGCCGCTGATCGAAAACGATCGGGTGTATAACGTGTCCTATCTCTGCCACCGGGACGGTCGTGTTGATGAGCAACGCAAGATTCACATCACGCCCCACGAACGCCGCGACTGGGTGATCGAGGGCGGCAACCAGTTTGAGGTCTTCGAGACCGATGCCGGCCGGGTCGCCATCATGATCTGCTATGACATCGAATTCCCTGAACTGGGCCGTATTGCTGCCAGCCAGGAGGTTGATATCATAATGGTGCCGTTCTGGACCGACACCAAAAACGGCTACCTCAGGGTTCGTCAGTGCGCCCAGGCCCGCGCAATCGAAAACGAATGCTATGTGGTCGTCACTGGTAGCGTTGGCAACCTGCCGAAAGTCGAGAACCTGGACGTCCAGTACGCTCAGTCTGCCGTATTCTCACCTTCGGATTTTGCCTTCCCGCACGATGCAGTTATGGCGGAAACCACGCCGAATACGGAGATGATCATGTTCTCCGATATGGACCTGGAAAAGCTGAAACTGGTGCGTAACGAGGGGTCTGTCACTAACCTGAAAGATCGTCGCGTTGATATGTATGAATTGAAGACCAAGTAAACTGGCCCGATCAGCCAGGTGAAATTGTTAAATAACTGCGTTAGCGGTCGATCGTATGGCACTGATGGCGTTGCAAAACTAGAATTCAGTGTCTATTGTTTAACCAATATCCAGCCTGTCTCCCAATGAGACAGGTTGCTGTGGATACGGAAATCACCAGAGAACCCGATTCATGAACGAAGCATTGCCGGACCTTGTCGCGCGATTCCGAGTCAGACAGGGCCTTTTTCGGAAGGAACTTGTCGAAGCCGCCCTTTATGAGCTGGACGGCTACGGTTGTGTTATGAAAACCGACAAAGTGTTCAACCCCGGTGATACCGTGGTGCTGGATCTCGTGATGGACATGCCGTTCGACAAGATCCGCGCAGAAGGACTCGCCGGGCTGGTGACCGAACGCAGAAAACACTGCAGTAATTTCTTCTATTCAATCGATTTTGTAGAGCTCGACTCCAACGGCAGCTCGTCGCTGGCGGAAAAGCTCCGCAGGATCCGGGAAGTGCTATCCAAGAAACAGTCGCTCAAATCACGTCGTTCCCCAGGCTCCATGTCCGGTTTCCGGCAGATGGCCTGATATTGATTTTCGTTGAAACCTGCCCGTAAGGAGACATTCCATGGCGAAGAAAGCCAAACAGAACGTTGATAAAATCGTGAAAAAGGTCAACAAGGAGTTCGAAAAGACTTCTTCCCAGATCGAAGGCCTGGTGAACGATGCGCTGAAGCAGTTCGACAGCCTGCAGAACCAGGTTCAGGAGCCTGTTCGCAAGCTGCTCAAGGAAATCGACGAGCTTCGCGACCGCGAGATGAAGCGTTTCCACGAAGAGTTTGAGCGTCGCCTGGAAGAGTTCCATGAACTGCAGAGCAGCATTCTCGAGCGGCTTGGCGTGGCTTCCAAGGAAGCGGGTGAAGAGGTCAAGAAGCTCACAGATGAAGTGAGTAAAGAGGCCAGCACGGCAGCCAAGAAATCAGCGCCTAAGAAAACCGCCAAAACAGCTTCCAAAGCCAAAGGCGCGACCAGCAAGCCTGCGGCGAAAAAGCCGGCTGCGAAGAAGCCTGCAGCCAAGAAAGCACCAGCTGCCAAGGCTGCAAAGCCGGTCGACAAGAGTGACCTGACGCTGGTTAAAGGTATCGGTCCGGCCACCGCCAAGAAGATGAAGGACGCTGGCATTACCTCCATCGACCAGATCGCCAATCCGTCTGCCGAAGACCAGGAAAAGCTCAAGGCCTTCTCAAACGTCAAGGGATACAGCCAATTCAGCGCTGAAGCCAAGAAAATCGGCTGATGCGAACGCCTGACCAGCCTGTTTTACGGGACATTGTCCTGATTGGCGGCGGGCACAGCCACGTCGGGGTACTCAAGCGGTTCGCGATGAACCCTGTTCCCGGCGTGCGCCTGACCCTGATCTGCCGCGACACCCACACCCCCTATTCCGGCATGCTGCCGGGCTACGTGGCCGGCCACTATAGCTACGACGATGTCCACATCGATCTGAGTCGCCTGGCGGAATACGCTGGCGCGCGCTTTTACCGGGCCGAAGCCATGGGCATCGACCGGGATCGGAAGCGTGTTATCTGCCGCGGTCGCCCGGATGTGCCCTACGACATACTGTCCATCAATATTGGCTCGTCGCCGCGGGTCAATGAAGTGGAAGGCGCTTCCGACCACGCGGTTCCGGTGAAGCCGATCACCGGCTTCAACAACCGCTGGCTTGCACTGCTCTCCCGTATCGAGAATCACGACGGGCCGCTGGCGGTTGCGGTGGTTGGCGCTGGCGCCGGTGGCGTTGAGCTGACCCTCGCCATGCAGTTTCGACTGAAGAACGAACTGAAACAGCGCGGTAAAGATCCCGGTCAGCTGCATTTCCACCTCTTTGACGCCGCCGACGAAATTCTGCCAACCCACAACCCCAAGGTGCGTGAGGTTTTCCGGAAAACCCTCTCGAATCGTGGTGTGAAGGTCCATCTGGGATCGCCAGTCAGCAAGGTTCAGGAAGGGTTATTGATTACCGAATCCGGCGAAACCCTGCAAACGGACGAAGTGCTCTGGGTAACCCGGGCTGGTGGCCCGGAATGGCTCAAGGACACAGGTCTGGCGCTGGACGATGGTCTGTTCCTGAGAGTACGCGATACCTTGCAAGTGGACAATGACGATAGCATTTTTGCTGCTGGCGATATTGCCAACGTCATGAATCACCCCCGAGAAAAAGCGGGGGTATTTGCGGTACGACAGGGACCTCCCCTCGCCGACAACCTCAAGCGGCTTGCAACCGGCAAGGATCCGAAAGATTTTCATCCTCAGAAGAAGTGGTTAGCGCTAATCAGTACCGGGGACAAATACGCTGTGGCCTCTAGGGGAGATCTGCAGTTCGACGGCGCCTGGGTCTGGCGCTGGAAAGACTGGATCGATCGCCGCTTCATGAAGAAGTTCAATGATCTGCCTCCAATGGAGGAAGAATCCAGACTGCCGGATACGGCTGCCGCACAGAATGCCGAGGAAGCCTCCCAGGCCATTTCGGCGGTTGCCATGCGTTGTGGTGGTTGTGGCGCCAAGGTGGGCAGCACCGTTCTTTCGCGTGCACTGGGAGAGCTGAAACCCATCGAGCGGGACGATATCCTGATCGGCCTTCACGCCCCGGACGACGCCGCCGTTTTGACAGTACCGCCCGGCAAAGCCGTGGTCCACACCGTGGATTTCTTCCGAGCGTTCATTGACGACCCCTACATCTTTGGCAAGGTGGCGGCCAATCATAGCCTCGGTGACGTCTTTGCCATGGGCGCCGAAGCCCAGAGTGCCACGGCCGTTGCCACGGTGCCTTACGGAATTGAATCCAAGGTTGAGGATGTCGTCTATCAGATGATGTCTGGTGCTGTTGAAGTGCTGAACGAGGCAGGATGCGCGCTGGTTGGCGGGCACACCGGCGAGGGCAAGGAACTGGCCCTGGGCTTTGCAGTCAACGGCCTGATCGACCCGGAAGAAGTCATGAGCAAAGGTGGCCTGAAAGCGGGCGATGCCCTGATTCTCACCAAGCCCATCGGTACAGGCACCTTGTTTGCCGCTCACGCAAAGCTGGCGGCCAAAGGTCGGTGGATTGATTCTGCACTCGCCTCCATGGTTCAGTCCAATAAGGCGGCAGCAGACTGTCTCAGGAAATTTGGATCAAAAGCCTGTACCGACGTTACTGGCTTCGGCCTCCTCGGGCATCTGGTTGAAATGACCAAGCCCTCGGGTGTAGATGCCGAACTGGATCTTTCTGCCATCCCGATCCTTCCGGGCGCGGAGGAAACAGCGGCAGCAGGGATTCTCAGTTCCCTGCAACCAGCAAACATCCGCTTGCGCCGGGGTATCCGGGATCAGGAAAAATGGGTAAATCATGCCCGATATCCCCTGATTTTTGACCCTCAAACGGCGGGTGGTCTGCTGGCAAGCGTTGCGGCGGACAAGGCAGAGGAGTGTGTAAGGGAACTGAAAGCCCTGGGCTATCCCCACACCGCCATTATCGGGCGAATTACCGCCCAGGACGAGACCGGACCGATCGAGCCCATATCCCTGCGGGATTAGTGCCTCTCTGAGCAGCGTTGCACCGCCTGGCGCAGCGCCTGCTCGAGCGCCGCCTGCTCTTTCTCCGGCATGAAATGCCCGGCAAGCTGACTGACTTGATGCTTGAGGGTGCCCAGAAATTCCGGATCCTGCTCTACTTTGTAGAGAAGATCGGCCAGGGCGCGTTCCTTCCCGACCGGAAAATAACCAGCATAATCGTTGCCCAGAAGCCCAACATTCCCGGGGATGTCCGAGGCGATCACCGGAAGACCGGCGCGGCAGGCCTCCGATACCACGTTCGCGCCACCTTCCATCACCGAGCTGATCACCATTACCAGGCTATCGGCCATCAACTGCCGGGCATCGCCTTTATCTAATTCCCCAAGCCACTGGAAGCGAGGATTACTCGCCATCTCCTGTTCCGCTTTGGCGCGCCAATCTTCGTTGTAAGCTTTGCCAGCGCAGACAACCTGAATGCGGGAGTCGTCGGGCAAAAGGCGGGCTGCGTAAGCCGCCCTGAGTGAATCCTTTTCTTCTCGGAGATGGCCGATAACACAAACTCCGAATCCCCTCTCTTGCGCCTTCTTGCGTGGCTCGGGAAATGCTTCCGGCCCGTCTGCGGACTGGTAAAGTGTGGTGAGCTTGTCAGCCAACTCTGTCGGAATGTCGCGGGCGACAAGACTGTGCAGGCCGATCAGGGCATCCGCGGCCTCCATGGAATACAGGGTCTCTTCCGGAAACTCCTGCTGGTGGCGGTAGATATCCGTCCCGGTCAGCGCAACAATCAGGGGCCTTTCAGGCCAGTTTGTCCGAAACTTTCTGATGGCATCAACGCTTCGCCACGCATGGAGAGCGATAAAAGCGTCACAGGGCTCACCGTGGTATTCAGTAACCACGTCAACCGAGTGCCCGGCACTTTCCAGCAAGGTCTCCCACCGTTCCGCCGTTGCCCGGTTTCCTGCTTTCGAACCCGGCTGAGCGGGTGTAATCATTGTGATGCGCATAGTCTTGGCCGTGACCCAGGTGACTGAAATTCGGAATGTTCGGTCCTGAGCCAATTAAACCCGCAAACCGTATAGCTGTTCAGAGTTAACGTAAATCAAGGTATCCTGCAAGGCACCGGGGAGCCCCAACTTCCCTTGAGTCACATTCCACACAGTCTGGCAAAGTAAGGAACTCCAATGGCCCTTAATCTAATACGGAAATTGATGGTTTCCAGTCTTTTCTGTTTTACCGCAGCTTCGGCCACGGCTGAAACCTTCGTGTTCACCGCTATACCTGATGAAGACGAAACCAAGCTGGTCGAGAGATTCAAAGGTGTGGCCGATTATCTCTCCCAGGAACTGGATGTTGAAGTAAGGTACATCCCGGTTAAATCCTACGCAGCCGCAGTGTCCGCGTTCCGTAACAATCAGGTTCAGCTGGCCTGGTTTGGCGGGCTGTCCGGTGTTCAGGCGCGTCGGCTGGTTCCCGGCTCCGAGGCCATCGCCCAGGGCGTCGAGGATGAAGCATTCCAGACCTACTTTATCGCGAACACCAGCACCGGCATCGAGCCTGCCGACGAACTCTCCGCTCTGGAAGATAACCTGAAAGACAAAACCTTCACCTTCGGCTCGAAAGGGTCCACTTCCGGTCGTCTTATGCCCGAGTTCTACATCCGGGACGTGTTCGGCGCCCAGCCAGACGACTTCTTCTCCCGGGTTGGTTTCAGCGGCAACCACACGCGCACCTTGCGCCTGGTTGAGGCCGGCACTTACCAGGTCGGCGCCCTGAACTTCCAGGTTTGGGAAAAAGAACTGGCGGACGGCAACATCGATACCGATGCCGTTCAGGTCATCTGGGAAACACCGCCCTACCCGGACTACCAGTGGACCATTCGTGGTGACGTTAACGAGCGTTTCGGTGATGGCTTCAAGGAGCGTGTAACCGAGGCTCTGCTGAACCTCGACGATCAGGCGCTGCTCGAGAGCTTCCCCCGGTCCGGATTCATTCCGGCCTCCAACGATGACTACGAGCCCATTCGCAAAACTGCGGAAGAGATTGGAATCCTGGACTGATGTCAGGGTTTGATCTTTCAGGCCTCACGGCCTCTTTTGGCGGCGAGCGGGTCATTGGCCCGCTGTCGCTGAAAGTCAATGAGGGAGAGCAGGTTGCCCTCGTGGGTAAGAGTGGTGCTGGAAAATCCACGCTTATCCGGCTGATTCATGAAAGGGTAAACCGGGAATCCTCGCTCGTTCCTCAGGACCTGGGCCTGGTGAATGCCCTGCCTGTTTTCCATAACGTGTTCATGGGGCAACTGGATAAACATTCCACCTGGTACAACACCGTTACCCTGATCCGCCCGTTTTCAAAGAATCGCGACGAAGTGCGTGAACTGCTGAAGGCCCTGGGTATGCCTGAAAAACTATGGCTACCCACCGCGTCGCTCTCCGGTGGACAGCGTCAGCGTGTCGCCATTGCACGCGCCCTCTATCGTAAGGCGCCCGTACTCCTGGCGGACGAGCCCATTTCAGCGCTCGATGGACCGATGGCTCATCTGGTGATGGAACTGCTTAAAGAACGTTTCCAGACCAGTGTGATCGCGCTGCACGATGTGGAGATGGCGTTGAAATACTGCAGTCGCATTGTCGGCATTCAGGACGGTCAGGTTGCGCTGGACGAATCCAGCGAGCGCCTGTCGGCCACCGACATCACGTCGCTGTATTAGGGAAACGGCCACGCTCATGTTCTCTTCCCCAACGGTCCGCACCAGCTTCATTTTTGTGGCCGTCGCCATTGTTGGCCTCTTGTTCGCAGACATTGCGATTACGGCGTCCAACCCATGGCGGGACCTTGGTAACTTTTTCCTGGGGGTTCTGACACCCAACTTCTTCAGCAGCGAAGGGCTGATGACGGCCCTGCTGAGAACCGTTGCCTTTGCGTTTGTCGGGGTAGCCCTGGGCAGCGTTTGCGGTTTCCTGCTGTCATTGGTTTACCGTTTCCTGCCCGTGCGCATCTTCTGTGCGTTTATCCGGGCCATCCACGAGCTGTTCTGGGCCCTGATCTTCCTTCAGTTTTTCGGTTTTCATCCGCTGACTGGTGTACTGGCAATTGCCATTCCCTACTCCGGGATCTTTGCCAAAGTGTATTCCGAAATCCTGGATGAGACGGACCCGGAGCCGGGACGGTTGTTGCCCCCCGGCACCGGTACGATAGCGGCGTTTCTTTACACCCGGATCCCCGATTGCTGGGTTCAGCTTCGTACCTATACGGCCTATCGGTTGGAGTGCGGCCTCCGTTCCAGCGCCATCCTCGGGTTCGTGGGCCTGCCGACACTCGGTTTCTATCTGGAAACCTCCTTCTCCCAGGGGCTCTATTCAGACGCCGGCGCCATGCTGATCCTCTTCTACGTGCTGATTGCCACCATGCCTCTCTGGGTCAGGCCCAGACTTCTGCCCGTCTATATCCTCGGGGCGCCCTTCTTCCTTGGCGATGGCCTGCCGATTGTCTGGGGCAATGTGGCCCGTTTCTTTACCGAGGACATCGTTCCCAGCCCTCTGCGAAATGGTGAAGGGGTCGCCGGCCTGATCCCATGGTTCAACGATCTTATGATTAACGAGGCCATGCCCGGTATCTGGAATACTGTGATACTCACTCAGATCGCCCTGGTCGCAACGGGCATCCTGACGCTCCTGGCATTCCCTCTGATCTCCAACCACTTCGGTGGCCCGGTTCGGCGCACATCGGGGCATATATTTCTGGTCATAGCCCGCTCAACACCAGAATACATCCTCGCCTACATCCTGCTGCAGCTCTGGGGTCCCTCAATGCTGCCAGCTGTCGTCGCGCTCGCGCTCCACAATGGCGGGATCATCGGCCATCTGATTGGCCGCCAGACCAACGGCATTCGCCTGCGGCCCGATGCACCAACCGGCTTCAATCGCTACAGCTGGGAGCTGGTTCCGCGGGTGTATCGGTCGTTCCTGGCGTTTCTGTTTTACCGGTGGGAAATCATCATGCGGGAAACCGCGATTCTCGGCATACTGGGCATCTATACCCTCGGCTTCTACGTCGACAGCGCCATCCAGAACATACGGTTTGACCGGGCTATGGTGCTGATCCTCATCACGGCCCTACTGAACATCGGCATTGATACCCTCGGCCGCTATATTCGCCGCAAGCTGGCCTTGCAGACCATGCCCACCTGCTAACCCGCAATGCGATCCCCATCACAGTTCCGTCATTTCGGCCAACGCTAAACCGGTAATTGGCGAACGGTTGGCGGTATTGTGCGGATACATTCCGTTACACTCTGATCACCTATTGCAACATTCAGAGTTCTGGTGATGATGGTTAACGGGTTGATTCTCTTCATTCAGGTCGGGCTGCTGGCGCTGCTTGTCCTGTTGGCTGTGCGGGTTATCTCGCTGGTGCGTTCCGAACCCATCGCAGTCGGTCGCCAGGAAATCTGGCCAGCAACGAAGGACACGGTAGCTACCGACCTGCCCTCAAACAATTCCGAATGGCCGGTTGCCAGCAGAAGGCCGGTTCCTGAAGCTGCTCCGGACCGGGCTGAGCTCATCACCCGATTGCACATTCTGGCTGGTCTCCAGGAACGGGATTGCCGCGTAAAGGGTCTGGTGCTAGCGACCGCACCCGATGCGGTCAAAGCGTATGCCACGGCTTGGCTGTACGGTGCCGGCTGCGCCCTGAGCGACAAAAGCAGTCGGCATTCCGAGGCACTGGCCGGGATCGTTGCCCAGACCATCAATCGAAAAACAGGGATTCGTCAACCGGAGGCGATGCAGGCGATCAGCACATTAACAGACAGTGCGGTTTATCTGGCTTGTTTCCGGGCGGGTCTGGAAGGTGCGGAGTTCTGGCGATACAACCATTTCGTACCGCCCACGTCGAGTCTTTACGACGCCATTACTGCCAACGCGTTTATTTAGCAGCCTGTCTGTTTGCGGTTTCAAGTACCCAGTCGGTACCCAGGGCAACGGGTTCCGCATGATCCTGCTCGTCCACTCGGGTTCCGGTTATTTCAGGCCGGCTGAAGCCGCCATCATCCGTATTGGCCATGCTGTCCACATCCACGGAACGAACCACATAGGTTACGCCACCGGCCAGCACTTTCGCACGATGGGTCAGACCGAAAACAAACCGGCAGTAATCAAGCTTTAGCTGAATCAGATCCTGTTCGGCTTTGCGGATTTTTCTGAGCAGAACCTTCTGAACGCTATCTCCGTAATCCATCACGTTGTCCCTGCAAATGGCGATGAGATGATTTTACACAATCCCGTACCGTTGTCAGCCGACCAGTTGCCGGTTCAGCTGTCCCGGTGCTATTCGGCCTGGAAAACCAGCTTAACCGGGATGTTTTCGATGAGTTCCTGGCCCTGTTGCAGATCAATGCGCCAGGTCATTTTGCCATCCACGGTGCAAAAAGGGGCTGTGAAACGGGCGGAGTACTGGTTTTCCGACTCTTTGCCGAGGGGCACCGGGTACTCGCCCATGTACATGGACTCGCCCCGGAGAACAGCCAGAAAGCGTTCCGGACGTTCCGGTGTAGCAACGGTTAGCTGGTATTCGGTGCCCTGAGCGCCCACGCCCATGGTGTTGAGGGCAACCTGCCAATCTCCGGAACCATTTGACCATTGGCACGGACCGCTTTCCAGCAGATCACACTGAACAGTCTGACTTTCTCCGCCGGACGTTTCGCCAGTGTCTCCTAGCAGGCGCCAACCGAACACACCGGCAACAACCACGGCCAGAATCAATCCTGTAACAGCAATCGCGCGTAACATAACCGCTTCCCGAACAAACCTGGCCGGCATTATGGGGTTTTCTCCGGCCGAGGCAAAGGTTTCTAAACTGGCGCTACTCATGAGAAAATACTGCGCCTTCAATTCGACCCATTCTGACCACAGGACACGCCCGTGCAGCCGGATATTTCCGTTAAGCACCTGAGCAAGGTATATGGCGACGGTTTTCAGGCCCTGAAAGACATTAACCTGGACATCCGCCGTGGCGAGATCTTCGCCCTCCTCGGCCCCAATGGCGCTGGCAAGACCACGCTTATCAGTATCATCTGCGGTATCGTCAATGCATCCTCCGGACAGGTAACGGCCGCCGGTTACGATATTGTCAAAGACTACCGCAAGGCCCGCGAGACCATCGGCCTGGTGCCACAGGAACTCAACACCGATTCATTCGAAACTGTCTGGAATGCCGTTTCCTTCAGTCGTGGGCTATTCGGCAAGGCGCCGAAACCTGCGCACATCGAGAAAGTCCTGAAAGATCTTTCTCTCTGGGACAAGCGCAACAACCGGATCATGTCTCTCTCCGGTGGCATGAAGCGCCGCCTGATGATTGCCAAGGCGCTCTCCCATGAGCCCCAGATACTGTTCCTGGATGAGCCCACGGCCGGCGTCGACGTTGAACTGCGCCGGGACATGTGGGAAATGGTACGCAAACTTCGGGAACATGGCGTGACCATCATCCTCACCACCCACTACATCGAAGAAGCCGAGGAAATGGCGGATCGCATCGGTGTCATTCGCGGTGGCGAGATCATTCTGGTCGAGGACAAGGCCCAGTTGATGACCAAGCTGGGCAAGAAAGAGTTGCGACTGCAGCTGCAGCACAAACTGGACAAGGTGCCCGGTGAACTGACTCTGGAGCCGATAGAGCTGTCAGAGGATGGTTACGAGCTGATATACACCTTCGACTCCCAGCGAGAGCAGGCAGGGGTAACCCGATTGCTCCGCACGCTTGGCGATCTCGGTATCGAATACCGAGACCTTCAAACCCGGGAAAGCTCCCTTGAAGAGATTTTTGTCGGCCTGGTGCACGAGTAAAACTGCCGGCTATTCTGGAGAAATGCATGAACCTGTACGGTATCCGCGCAATCTACAATTTTGAAATGGCCCGCATGAAGCGCACTGTGATGCAAAGTGTGCTCTCGCCGGTTATCTCCACCTGCCTGTATTTCGTGGTGTTTGGCTCAGCGATTGGCTCGCGGATGGGCGACATCGACAACATCGCCTACGGCGCTTACATCATCCCCGGCCTGGTGATGCTGTCGCTGCTGATGCAAAGTATTTCGAACGCCTCCTTCGGCATCTACATGCCCAAGTTCTCGGGCACGATTTATGAAGTGCTCTCTGCCCCGGTCTCCTATGTGGAAGTGGTGCTGGGCTATGTCGGTGCTGCTGCCACCAAGTCCATCATTCTTGGGCTTATCATCCTGGCGACCGCCAAGTTCTTTGTCGACTACGACGTATTGCACCCCTTCTGGATGCTCTCCTTCCTGGTGCTTACCTCGGTGACCTTCAGCCTGTTCGGTTTCATTATCGGCATCTGGGCCGACGGATTCGAAAAACTTCAGATCGTGCCGATGATGATTGTCACACCGCTGGTTTTCCTTGGCGGTACTTTCTATTCAATCGACATGCTGCCAGAGGTCTGGCAAACGGTGAGCCTGTTCAATCCGGTGGTTTACCTGATCAGCGGTTTCCGTTGGGCGTTTTACGGCGTGTCTGACGTTCATATTGCCATCAGTGTGGGAATGACCCTCGTATTCCTCACGGCCTGCATGGTCGGCATCTGGTGGATTTTCAAGACCGGCTACCGGTTGCGCTCGTGACCTGCGCATCAAGCCCGGTTCGGGGGGCGGAAGTCTGGGCCCTCCTTGCAGCCAGCTTATTGCTCTACGGCTGCTCCTCGGGCATTGCAGCACCTCAGGACGGCCTGCCGGTCGTCGAGGCCTGCTTTGTGTCTGCGTCGGGCGTGGTGCCAGTGCAACTCGAGATTGCCAGCACTTCCGAGCAACGCCAGAAAGGACTGATGGGCCGTACGTCCATGGCTCCCGATGCCGGGATGCTGTTTAAATACCGCGAGCCGAGATCAGCCAGCCACGGATTCTGGATGTACAAGACCCTGATTCCCCTCGACATCGCCTACCTGAACGAGGATGGCAAGATTGGCAGCATTCGCAAGATGGTGCCCTGCCCCTCGGCCAGCGGCTCCGGTTGCCCCACCTACCCGGCCGGTGTGCCATTCATCGAGGCCGTGGAGATGAACGCCGGCTTTTTCCTGGAACATGGAATCGGAACGGGCGACCGGCTTGCCATCGGAAAGGACAATTGCCCGGCAAATTAGGCCGGGCAATGTCTCAGCAACCGATTCAGCTGTCCTGCCACTCTGGCTTGCGCTTCTCCAGAAATGCGCAGATACCTTCCTGGGCATCGTTCGCCATCATGTTGTCTGCCATCACCTTTGAGGTGTACTCATAAGCGTCCTCCAGCGGCATTTCCAGTTGCCGGTAGAAGGCTTCCTTACCAATCTTCAGGGTATGGCCGGACTTGTCTGCGATGGTACGCGCCAGCTTGTAAACCATTTCGTCCAGGTGCTGCTCATCAACAATCTGATTGACCAGTCCGATGCGTTCAGCTTTCACGGCACCAATCATCTCACCGGTCAGCAGCATTTCCATGGCGTGCTTGCGTGACACATTCCGGGACAGCGCCACCATCGGCGTGGAACAGAACAGCCCGATATTGACGCCAGGCGTCGCAAACCGGGCGGTATCGGCCGCCACGGCCAGGTCGCAGCTGGCCACCAGCTGGCAGCCGGCGGCGGTCGCAACACCCGCCACCCGCGCAATGACTGGCCGGGGCAGGTTCACGATCTGCTGCATCACCTTGCTGCACTGGTTAAACAGGGCCAGCTGGAATTCATGGCTATCAAACTGCTCACGCACTTCCCGGAGGTCATGGCCGGCACAAAACACGTTGCCATGAGCCGCAAGGACGACAACCCGCGTTTCCGAATCGGAGGCGATGATCGCCAGCTCTTCAGACAAGGCCTCGAGCATGGCCATGGAAAGGCTGTTTTTCTTCTCCGGCTGGTTCAGTGTAAGCGTGGTAATGCCATTTTCGCTGTACTTGTGCACCAGCTCTTGTGTTTGTTCAGTCATGTGGACACTCCATTTGAATCGTTGCTGCACCGGGCATTCTGGAATCTTACCCAGAGTATTGCTGACTGCGTCTATACTGTCGAAGCGACTTTTGTAGGATGCTCAGTTTTCAATTCGTTGCGGTTGTTATAGACCTCTGCTGCCCATAGGCTGTTGGTAGAAGCCAAAACTGCAGAGAGGAATAACGCATGTCAAAATCAATGATCCTCAAAGCCATCTTCGCTATCGCGGTTATCGGCGGAGCAGTCTTCATAATCGTAAAAGACGAGCCAGCAACACCAACCGGCGACATCAACAGCATCCAGCCGCTGCCGGAACAGGACAACCCATAAATTAACCGAACCACCACACCGGAACAGGCGAAGCCACGTTGCAGACGACCAGAATCAAAGGACTGACCATCGCAGCTCTGGGCGTGCTGTTTATCGTGCCCGATGCGTTGCTGGTGAAAATCACCTCCGTGGATCCTGTGGTCTTTCTGTTCTGGCGCGGCCTGTTACTGGCGATCAGTTTTTTTGTGATCAGCTGGGCGCGATACCGTTCCCGGCTGGTGCCTGAAATTCGAAAATGCGGCCGTAAAGGCCTGTTCTGTGCCGGTGCCTTTGCCATCAGTACCCTCGGGTTCGTGGTTGGCATGAAGAACACAGCCGCCGGCAATGTGCTGGTCATCCTGAACACCGCGCCGGTCATCGCGGCCGTGATTGCCTGGGCGGTATGGAAAGAAACGCTGCCTCTTCGCACCTGGGTAGTTATTCTGGTGTGCGTCACCGGCGCCACCTTCATGGCCGTGGGCGAATTCGGCAAGGGCGACCCTCTGGGTCTGTTGATGGCCGTGGTTGCCGCCACTGCCCTGGCCTCCAACCTCAACGTAGCGCGCTCCAAACCCGACAGCGATATGAGCGTGATGCTTATGTTCGGCGCGCTGGTGTTGGCAGGTGTTGCGGCATTGCTTAGTGGTGCGCAGATGCCCTCGGCCCGTGATTTCTTCTTTATCGCCCTGCTCTGTCTGGTGTTCCTGCCCACTGCGTGCATCCTGATCCAGATTGGCCCCCGCTATATCCCGGCGGCGGAAGTCAGCCTGATGCTGCTTCTGGAAACCGTGTTCGGGTCTTTCCTTGTCTGGCTATTCCTCGGCGAAGTACCGCCAAAGCTCAGCCTGGTAGGTGGTGTTATTGTATTCTCCGCCCTGGCGGTGCATGGCTGGACAGAAGTAAGCCGGTACCGAAAAGCGCGGGTGGCAGTTGATTAACCCGGTTCCCGCGCGCGAAGATACGCGCTGATCAAAAACAAGGAACCGCAACAATGACCACCGTACCCAAGCTCACCGATGCCCTGTTGACCCTCGAGAACCGTGTCGCCACGCTTACTCTGAACCGTCACGACCTGCGCAATGCGCTGACCGGCTCAAACCTGATCGACGACATCGTGACCACCGCGGAATGGGTTAACCAGTGCGAAGACGTGTCGGTAATGGTGATCACCGGAGCGGGCTCTGCGTTCAGTGCAGGCGGCAACATCCGGGACATGGCCAACCGCAGCGGCGATTTTGCCGGCGACGTGGCCGAATGCGCCGACCGTTACCGCAAAGGCATCCAGCGCATTCCCCTGGCCCTGCAGAATGTGGAAATACCCATCATCGCCGCGGTCAACGGTCCCGCCATCGGAGCCGGCTTCGATTTGGCCAACATGGCGGATATCCGCATTGCCTCGGACAACGCAAAGTTCGGCGAAACCTTTCTTAACCTGGGAATCATTCCGGGTGACGGCGGCGCCTGGTTTATGCAGCGCCTGATTGGCTATCAGCGCGCCTTCGAGCTAACGCTCACCGGGCGGGTGATAGATGCTTCCGAGGCAAAGGAGCTGGGCATTGTTCTGGAGGTGGTGCCAGCGGACGAACTTATGAACGCCGCTAATGCCATGGCAAGTCGCATGGCCAGCCAGCCACCGAAAGCCACTCGCCTCACCAAACGCCTGATGAAAATGGCGCCGAGAATGGAGCTGAAGGATTTTCTGGATGTATGCGCCAACTTCCAGGGCATGTGCCACAACGAGCCTGAGCACCTGGAAGCGGTCAACAAAATGCTTGAAGCAATGTCGAAAAAATAGTGGCGGCGGCCAAATGGCCGCCTATCTATCAAACGGGGCTATTGCCCCGTAAAGACCTTGAGGTCGAGCTCTTTCTCCACCTGCCTTGTAATCGTCTCGTCAGAAAGACTGAAAGCCACATGGAACCCCTTTTCGGTCTCGATACCACCATCATTGATGATGGAAACCACCTGCGCAGGATCTGTCAGTTCACTGACATCTTCGACCAGCGCTATCTGATCATCTTCCGAAAGCAGACTGTTTGCCGCTTCAATCGCCGAGGAGGCACCCTGGCCGGGTGATGGCGTACAGACAATCATTCTGGCCTGCCCCACTGGCGTCACGATCAGCCGCTTGGCTTTCTCGATGGGATCGTTCACATAATCTGCGATTTGCTTACCGATAGTTTCAACTTCGGCCATGGCGGTTTGTCTCCTCATGCGGAAAGCATTGAGTTAAAGCTTACGCCGGGGGTGGGAACGTCGATCACTGCGCTGCTTGAGTCGTCAATTTGGATGGAGATTGAAAAAAGATATCTCTCAGGTTATGTTGCCAATTTTCTTGCGCCTGCCCTGGAATATTTCGGAAATATAGGCACTTAGGCGATCTTTCTAATGCCGGGTGGAATATATAGAACCTCGAACCAGCCTGGAGTATTAAGTTTTTTATGAAGCAGTTTCTGCCAAGCGTCGTTCTCACAGTTTGTCTATCACCATACCTCGCGGCTGAAACCAATAGATTACCCGAAGGCTTCACAAAACCTACCTTCAGCTATACACAGATCGGTTTTCAGTATGGCTACATCGATCTGAAAACGGAGATTCCTACCACTGATGGAACCTACGACAAGCTCGACGCTGTCGAAATCACTGGTTCTTATCAAATTGCACAGAACTTCTTCATTGGAGCGCATTTCCGTCGCGCCGACGAGAAAAAGCAGCGTTCGAAAGTGGAGATCTCCTCTGGCGCTTTATTTCTGGGAATGCCTCTGGATGCCAGCGAAAAGGTTGATGTCATTCCGACAATAGGTATCGGCGAATTTAATACTGAAGCATGTGGTGTCACTCTATGTTTTTCAGATAGCGATACGGCAGCTGTATTTGGAGCGCAGCTTCGCGTTTTTGCCATACCCGATACCCTGGAGCTAAAGCTGGGCGTCCATGACAACACACTTGAAGGTTCTGATCCCTACTACACGATCGGCCTGGCCGGCTGGGCAAAGCGCCATCACCGCTTATCGTTTGAATACACCGATGCGGAGGGAATTAGAGGATATGGGCTTGGCTACGGTTTTAACTGGTGAATCAACAACGAAAGAAAAATCTCTTGCTAGATTCACGTTCGTGACTTACACGGTCCCGGGAGTAAAAAACAAAATTGCCGCTTCGCCTGTCGACGCACTCTTACGGTGGGAGAAGCTGACGGTGGCGGCATTCACCCGCCACCTTAGAGTTCTGTCAATAACTGTGCGCCAATGCAAGGTACTCAATTATGAATACGGACTTCAGTTTCAACAGTCGATTCGATTATGGTCTGGATCTCATTATAGATATCCGTGTCAACTTCCGGTGCTTCAATTGATATGATTAAAGCGTATCTAGCAGTCTTGTTGAATGACTCAAGCTTTGTTCTAGTTCTCCACCATCCCATAGCAGGGTAAACCGCAATTACCCCTCTCTCTGATAGCTCGATAGCACTACCGCGCCATACATCTTTATGTATTGAGCCTCGATGCCTGTATTCGCCAAAAAGCCAATTGGGATCTCCATTCCCAACTGTTGAATTCCCCTGTTCAGCACTTTGAGCTGCGCGTGACATTCTAGCCTTGAATGCATCCGTGGACTCAGTTGGGCGCTTTACATCGAAGCGAAGTTGATGGCTCGGGTAACGATATTTACTTGAGACATTGCGACTGGAAGGATTCGGCTCCACGAAATACGACAGCGTAACCGTCATCCTAATCTCTGTATCACCCAAAGATGCCAAAAGATCTTTCGGCCACGGCAGTTCATGCAAATTCATGTCTTTGGTTGATGGGGATTTTCCCTTCTTTTTTTCAAAGGGCTGAATATGGTCTTCTACAACCATAACAACAGAATTTTTTAAGCTACTAAGCGCACGATTTACGCTTGGAGCGCCAAAACCAACACAACGGGCTAAACGCTTGGCATTATGCTTGTCTGTTTTCTTAGGGTCGGTGAACTGCTCCGTCATTGCATCGGTCCATTCGGCCGAATGGATCATCAACGCCCTTACAGTCTCAGGCCATAGATTTGGATATTCGTGCAGAATCTTTGCAGAAAAATTCGCTGCCAAGGCAGTTGCAGCGCTTGTTGCTTCGAATGTTGAGAAGTGCCTCTCTGAAATGTCATGGTTTGTAGTTAGAAGCTTGAGACTATTTAGGCCTGCACAGCTATATTTATCCTTTCCCACATTGCCAGCCTCGAAAACAACCTCAGGCTTTATCGGCATCGAGTTTTCCCAGGTGAGTGATGTCGTACTATACGGGCTCAAGCCTCCATTTGGAGCTACTGGCTCATAGTTGTCAGCCCCTAGATCATCAATAACCACCTTTCTTGTGTACCCGCCCACTGTAATTGCATTCCAAGCTTGGCCTGGGTCGTGAATATCTTGTAACTCATTATGAGAGGGGTAACCCATTAATTCGGTTAAGTCATCGCCGGTGTTTCCTGCACACACCAGCATAAGTCGGGGAAACCGATTTTCTCCCAAATAGTCAGAGCAAAGGCTGTCGATCGTGCTTGACCAAGCCGATGGCCGTCCTCTATCCCTTGAATCGGTAGCAGACAATGCCATGACATAGACACGATTCCGATCAAACGCTTGAATTTCCGGCAGTGAAACCCCTTCCGCTGTAATTACTCCATGGTGCCTGCCCTTATTGTCCCCGGGCGATCTGATTAGCTTGACCCCTTCCAAGCGCCAATTCACCTCGAGATCCTCTGTGGTCTCAAGCGCCGTCGTGAGGTCACCCCATACAGAGAGGCCGCTCATTCCCGTTCCATGGCCGTCTTCATCATTAATGATCCATGACGGATCAATGACATGTCGATCATCGGAATCAAGGACAGGAGAGATTAATGGATGCCCGGAGTTGATACCGCTATCAAGAACACAAATGAAAGGACTGTTTTCATTGTTTGTAAACTTGGTTCTTTCCAGTAATTCGGTTACCCATTCCGTTTGTTCTTCTCTGCCCATTGCATCAAAGAACTCTGCTGTCTCTTTAGCTCGTCTAATCTCGGAAATCTTGCTCATTAATAGAGAGCTTTGAGATAACTTTGACTTGGTGCAGTGGGCCAAAAGCACTGTTCGTTCAGGAAACTCCAAAGTGCTGTCAGAAACTTCGATCCCAATTGAAACTGCAACTTTTTTAAAGTCGTGGACTACAGCCGTTCTGTCATCTAGAACAGGCAGCCATATCTCCCACCAAATTTCTTGTTGGCCGTCTGTTGGTAAGGCCGAATCGTCGTCGTTCCAAAGTTCGTTAAATGCTGACTCTCGTATAGATTCGATCGCATCTATGAGCGTTCTGTTATCTCGAGGACCGCCTTTACGATCCTTACGCCCCTCTAGGTAGTCTTTAATCTTTTTCTCAAAAAATCCGATCTTATCAATGGGAACAAAAACGGTAGCGGTAACTTTATCGTCATGATACCGCACATTTAGTAATTCAAGTTTTTGTCGTGAGTCAGCCAGACTCTCGAATGCAAGCTCAACCCCGGGGAAGCTATCAAACGTCACTTGAAGGCCGATAGATGACTCTAGCTCGTACTGTTCTGCCTCTCGAACTATTGCAGGCTTCGATTCTTTCACACGATTAAGCTGGGAGGAGAGGCTTGCGGCTTGTTCCATTCGATTTCGTTGCGGAACATTTTTGGCAGTGACTACCTTCCTTGGATATGTGTATTTTTCAGGTTTGCCAGTACTACCGAGAATTATATGCTGCCGTCCATCCTTGATGCGGGGCATTTACAGCTCCTAACTTTATATTGATTTTCTCATCTCTCGACGATCAGTTATAGCATCTTCCAACATGCTATCAGTGACTTTGTTATGCCCGTATATAAGAGTTTCCTTCAATGCCTCATCTGCGACCCTAACAACTTCAGCATTACTAAGCCCCTCGCAAAGGTCGGGAAGCTTCGACCACTGGAAATCTTTCGCGACATGACCAGCTAATCTCCCCTTAAACAACCTTACTATTTCATCTTTACTAGGCATTGCATACCTGATTACATCATCGAAACGCCGAAAAAGTGCGCTATCAAGAACCTCGATGTGATTTGTGGCGCATACAATTAGGCTATTGGAATGGTCTTCTTCGATCATTTGAAGAAAGCTATTCAAGATTCTTCGGGCTTCACCAACGTCATTCCCTCCTTGGCGCTGCGAACCGAGAGCATCAAATTCATCAAAAAAATATACGCCTCGAACATTTGATATTGCATCAAACACCTGGCGAAGCTTTGCCGATGACTCACCCATAAATTTTGTTATAAGTGAGTCAAGCCTAACCTGAAATAGCGGGTAATCAAGTTCACCGGCGAGCGCAGACGCCGTATAGGTCTTCCCCGTTCCGGGCGGACCAACAAGAAGCACTCTTCTCCTTGGGTGTAGTCCGTGGTCCTTTAGACGACTCATAAACCTTTGCTCTCGAACAATTCGGTCCAGTTGATATCTCACTTTATCCGAAACGACCAGGTCAGAAAGCCTGTTTTTAGGATGGGAAGCAACTAAAAGACCTGATTCATCCGAAATACTTTTAGCTATTGAAACCGAAGCCTTTCGGAAGGAATTTTTCTTCGCCCTTTGAACAATGTCCCTGAGTTCTTGAGCCAATTTCCCATGGCCGCTACGAGCTTCATGCGCAGCAACTTGCAGTGCTATGGACACAAAGCGTTCGTCATCATTCTCAAGATGCGACTTAACCAATGCTTTTAAGTGCTCTGAACTTGCCATAACGTTACACGCTCTGTATGTGGTGCTCGTTTGCTAAATTAGATGCTGGAATGATAGTGAAGATCTAGGGCGTTGTCTCATTAAATGGATCTGAATGTGCTGAGCAATGCCGCAAGGTGACTACCTTATCTCTAAATCCAAAAACTCAAGGCGGCAACTGGAACCGCTGACTGTAGTGGGGCATTGATTTTATTGGTGCTCCGGGCCGGAATCGAACCGGCACGACCTAACGGTCGAGAGATTTTAAGTCTCTTGTGTCTACCAATTTCACCACCGGAGCATTCGGGGGAGGTTTTGACGGGCAGAATTGTATAAGTCTGCGTGGGGTAACGCAATTCGGATTCTGCCCGCACTATCAGGCTGCCGGGCTGGTCTCTACCGGGTTGATCGCCCTGCCCTTATAAATGTATCCCGCGATTTTCGGGGCCTTGGGGATGTAGAGGTTTTCCAGCTCCTGGATTTCAAAGCCGGCGTGACGGATCAGGTCTGCGATGTGTCGGTTCAGGTGGCAGCCGCCGGCCAGCTTTTTCCAGCCCGGGGTAATGCGGTTTTGCCATTTCCTCGTGTCATCGTGGGGCGATTCGCCGTGTTCCAGGAACAGGAGTTCACCGCCGGGTTTGAGCACTCGGCGCATCTGTTGAAGAGCGGCATTCCAGTCGGGGATCGTACACAGGGTGAAGGTCAGCAGAACGGTGTCCACGGAGTTGTCGTCCAGAGGGATTTTCTCCCCGGGCAGATCCAGCCATTCAACCTTTATTGGAGTTTTGGCAAGGTTGGGCTGGGCCTTTCTACGCATGCCTTCTGAGGGCTCCAGGCCGTACACCATATCGACATTATTGGCGTTGTAGAACTCCATGTTGATGGCCGAGCCCATGCCCACTTCCAGAACCACACCTTTGGCATGGGGAACCACCTGGCTACGAAGTTTCATCACCTGGCCCATTGAGCAAGCCCGGTCTATGATGTGAGGCAGTATTCTGTCTTCGTAAAAGCTCATCGGCATCACCATAATTGTTTTAAATCAAGGGTGCGACAATCGGCCCTATCGAAACTGCTAGCTTATTTAGTAGCATAGTAACCATCTGCCGGTAATAACAATATAACAATCAGAGCTAAGGCAGCGGCTGAACGGGTTCGCTGGGCCCGTTTGTTATGATGTGATCGTTACCGGAGGGTTCCCATGGAACTTGATCCTCTCATCCTATCGCGAATCCAGTTCGCGTTCGTGGTGTCATTTCACGCCATTTTTCCGGTGTTTACCATCGGCCTCGCTTCCTACATCGCGGTACTCGAAGGCCTGGCCTTCAAAACCGAGAATCCGTTGTGGGTGAAGCTCTCTGCCTTCTGGACCAAGGTGTTTGCCGTGGTGTTCGGCATGGGGGTGGTATCAGGCATCGTGATGTCGTTCCAGTTTGGTACCAACTGGAGTAACTTCGCCCAGGCCTCTGCCAATTTCCTTGGCCCAATCCTGAGTTATGAGGTGGTCACGGCGTTCTTCCTTGAGGCGGCGTTCCTCGGCGTGCTCCTGTTTGGTCGCGACAAGGTGCCCGCTGGTGTTCACCTGTTTGCCGCTATCATGGTTGCCACCGGCACCTTCATTTCGTCGTTCTGGATTCTCTCGGCGAACAGCTGGATGCAGACTCCGGCCGGCACCGAACTTCGCGACGGCGTGTTCTACGTGACTTCCTGGAGCGAGGCGATCTTCAATCCCTCATTCCCCTATCGCTTCGCCCACATGGCATTGGCTTCTTTCCTTACCGGTGGCTTTGTTGTGGCCGGCGTGAGCGCCTGGTACCTGTTGCGCGGTCGCGAGGTTGAGGCCAACAAGAAAGCACTGTCCATGTGCCTTTGGCTGTTGCTGTTCATTGCGCCCGCCCAGGCAGTCCTGGGGGATTTCCACGGCCTGAACACTCTGGAGCATCAGCCGGCCAAGGTGTCAGCGATGGAAGGCAATTGGGAAACTTCCCGCAATGTGCCTCTGTTGTTGTTTGCCATTCCCGATCAGGAAAACCAGCGCAACCTGTTTGAGATTGGCATTCCCAGCCTGGCCAGTTTCATTCTCACCCACGAATGGGACGGCGAGGTTCCGGGCCTGAACGAAGTGGCTGTTGAAGAGCAGCCGCCCGTCGCGATCGTGTTCTGGTCCTTCCGGATCATGGTGGGTATTGGCTTGCTGATGATCGCCTTCGCAGTCACCGGCCTGGTTTTGAGGGCCGGAGGACGGTACTGGCGCACCAGCTGGTTCCTGCAGGGTATGCGCTTTATGAGCATTGCCCCCTTCTTTGCGGTGCTGACAGGCTGGTTCGTGACCGAAACAGGCCGGGCACCCTGGCTGGTGTACGGCCAGATGATCCAGGCACAGGCATTGACTCCCTCACTGACGGGCGGCATGGCATTGTTCACACTCATCGGCTATATCGTTGTGTACGCTCTGGTGTTCTCTGCCGGCGTGTATTACCTGATGCGCGTGCTTTATGTCGGTCTCGAAGACCACGATGAAGACGAGCACGAGGCCGAACGGCCGAAGCGTCCGTTCTCCGCCGCACACGTGCCTTTCGAAATCGATCACGACTCCGGCGATACTGTTGGTACTGCCAAGCCAGTAAACCAGGGAGGTCACTGATTATGGAACTGTTTGATCTGCCTCTTATCTGGGCATTTATTATCGGCTTCGGCATCATCATGTATGTACTGATGGACGGCTTCGATCTGGGCGTGGGGATTCTCTTCCCCTTCGCCCCGAACGAGGAAGCCCGGGACACCATGATGAACTCGGTGGCGCCGGTATGGGACGGCAACGAAACCTGGCTGGTGCTGGGTGGTGCCGGGCTCCTTGCCGCGTTCCCGATGGTGTATTCCATCTTCCTGCCGGCATTGTACATCGGTGTATTCCTGCTGCTGGCCGGGCTGATCTTCCGGGGCGTGGCGTTTGAGTTCCGGTTCAAGGCCCGCACCTCCCGCTATCTGTGGAACTGGGCTTTCGCGGGCGGTTCAACCGTTGCGTCCTTCGCACAGGGTGCTGTCGTCGGCGCCTATATTCAGGGTTTCGAAACCGCCAACGGCGTTTATGTGGGCGGCGCGCTGGACTGGCTTACGCCATTCACCGTTCTCACGGGCCTCGGAATGCTGGCCGGCTACTCCCTGCTGGGTTCCACCTGGCTGATCATGAAAACCGAGGGTTACCTGCAGCAGTGGGCCTACAAGATTACCCTGCCGTTGCTGCTGGCGGTGCTGGTTGTCTTTGGCATCATTGGGGTCTGGACGCCGTTCGTGGACGAAATGGTCCGTGAGCGCTGGTTCTCTAACCTGAGTATCATCTGGGTTCTGCCAGTCCTGACCCTGCTTTGTGCTATTCAGATCTACCGTTCGGTACGTGATCGCCGGGACGGCATGCCGTTTGTGGCTACCATGGGGCTGTTCATCACCACCTATCTGGGTCTGGTGGTCAGCCGCTGGCCCTATGTGGTTCCCCCGGAATACACGCTCTGGGAAGCCGCGTCCGCCTACGAGTCCCAGCTGTTCCTGCTGTTGGGCCTGCTGTTCGTGATCCCGATCGTGCTGGTGTACACCGCCTGGACCTACTGGGTCTTCCGCGGCAAGGTGCGCGCCGGAGAGGGATACCACTGAGTGGCGGAGCCACTGGCTAATGATGGCGGGGGAGGTTCCCCCGCCACTGACCAGAAAACCGTCAAAGGCTGGCTCGCGCAGCTTGCCCTCGGCAATCGACTCTGGATCCGCATTGCTGTTGCTGCGGGCACAGTGGCCGGCATAGCGACCATCATCCAGATGGTTTTGTTGGCCCGGATAATTCATCTGGGCGTGATTGACGAGGTCCCTATCGCGGACCTCACTCCCCTCTTCCTTGGGCTCATTCTCGCACTGGTGGTTCGGGCACTTGGCCAGGGCTTTCAGACGCGTTTTGCTGCCCGTTGCAGCGAACAGGTACGGCGGGATGCCAGGCGTCAGCTCCACAAACACTGGCAGGCCACCGGCCCGGTAGAGCTGGGCCAATCCTCCGCAGGCACCCTTGCCCGGGAATGGATTGACCACGTGGAAGCACTGCACGGTTATTTCGCCCGTTTTCTGCCGCAAATGACGCTGTCGATGATCGTGCCCCTGCTGATCCTCGTTCTCGTGTTCTGGCTGGACTGGCTGGCCGGTATTTTCCTGCTGTTGTCTGCCCCTCTGATTCCTCTGTTCATGGCGCTGGTGGGCATGGGCGCGGAAAAACTTAACCAACAGCACTTCGAGACCATCAGCCGGCTCTCCGGACAGTTTCTGGACAAGGTGCGCGGGCTAACCACCCTCCAGTTGTTTGGCCAGACGACGGGCGCTGCAGAACTCATTCGCAAACGGTCCGATCACTATCGGCGCGTTACCATGAAAACGCTGCGGATTGCGTTTCTCTCGTCCGCGGTCCTGGAGTTCTTTGCCTCAGTGGCCATTGCCGTTATCGCCATTTACATCGGTTTTGGTTTGCTGGGCTACATCACCTATGGCCCGTCCGAAGATCTCACGCTGTTTTCCGGGCTTCTGATTCTGTTGCTGGCCCCGGAGTTCTTCCAGCCCTTACGGACGCTGTCACAGCATTATCATGATCGCGCAGCGGCTATGGGTGCGGGCACAGAAATTCTTGAACGGCTTGGTTCGCCAGCGCACTTCGACACGTCTACAGATGGCAACCCGGTAGCAGGTGCGGATGATCGCATTGAGTTGCGGTCCGTCAGTAAACGCTTTCGGTCGGATCAGCCCGTGATTCAGGATCTGTCGCTGACCATCCAAAAAGGCGAAGTAATTGCCCTCACCGGCCCCTCGGGTGGCGGCAAGTCCACCCTGCTGCATCTGCTGGCCGGTTTTATGGCACCGGATACCGGTGAACTCCACCTGTTTGGCGAATCGGCGGGAAGTTTCCGGTTCGGCTGGCTGGGGCAGAAAGGCTTCCTGGTTCAGGGTACCTGGGCCGATAACCTCAGGCTGACTACGCCAGATGCCTCCGATATTGCCATTGAAACCGCCCTGCGCAATGTCGGCCTGGGTTCCCTGCTGGACAGCCGGCAACAGGGTATCTATAGCCCGGTATCCGAGGAAGGTCAGGGGCTCTCCGGCGGACAGGCGCGGCGGCTGAGCCTGGCACGTATTTTCCTGGCGGATTATGACCTTATTCTGCTGGACGAACCCACCGCGGGCCTCGACAGCGACAGCGAGGTGTTTGTGCTGGAGGCTCTGCACAAATTGGCGGTAGCCGGCAAAACCCTGATCTTCTCCACCCATCACCAAGCCTTGCTCACCCTGGCAAACCGGGTTCTGCTGGTCTCCGGCGGGGAGGTTCGGGATGCGTGAGCTGAAACCGTGGCTGGAGCTGATCTTAAAGCGGCCCGGACGCCTGGTGGTCGGTGGTTTCCTAATTCTCGCTACCCTGCTATCCGGCATTGCGCTGTTGGCTGTGTCTGGCTGGTTCCTTACCAAAACGGCGCTGGTGGGATTGCTCCTGGCTGCCGGGGTGGCGGCCACTATCAACCTTTACGTGCCCGGTGGCGCTATCCGGTTTTTCGCTGTGTCCCGAACAGTGTTCCGGTATCTGGAACGGGTATATAACCACGATACGGTTCTGAGACTGCTTACAGATATTCGCGTGAACCTGTTCTCTCGGCTGTCCCGCGCCACGCGCGTACGCCGGGGAGAGCTGAGTGGCGCCCAGTGGCTCTCGCGCCTGACCAGCGATGTCGATGCCCTTGATACCCTGTACCTCCGGTTGATCGCGCCTACGGCTCTGGCTGGCCTGGTAACCCTCCTGGTGGTGGTGCTGGCAGCCATTCTGTTTGATGTTGGAACCGCTGTACTGGTGGGCCTGCTTCTTGTGATTGCCCTGGCGGTCGCGACGGTTGGTGTTTACCTCAGAACCTGGCAACTTGCGGCCCGGCAAAGCGACCGGCAGGAAGAATTGCGAACGGCGGTCATTGAACATATTGAAGGTTTCTCAGAACTAACTGCGGCCGGTCGCACTGGTAAACATGCTGCCTGGCTTATGCGCCAGGCCCATCAGGTAACCTCAGAGCAGGCAAAAACGGATACCCGCGTGGGCTGGCACCTGGCCGGAACCCATCTGCTGGTAAATCTCTCTGCGGTCCTGGCGCTCTGGGCGGGTTTTGTCCTGTTCCAGGCGGGCACGCTATCCGGGCCTGTGCTGGTTTTACTGCCCATTGCTCTGCTCGGACTGGCTGAGGTCTATGCCATGCTGCCTGATGCCTTTGGCAAGCTCGGAGCCACCATCGCCTCCGCGGCTCGCCTGAACCGCGATTGCCGCGAAGAGGAACGGCAGGCTGTCAACGAAAAGCAAGAATTACCGCCGGAAACCGCCCTTCTTGCAGACAATATTACGGTGAAACACGCCGGTTACGCGCCGCTTTTCACGCGCTTCAATCTTGAGATTGAGGATGGCAAACGCATCGGTATTCTGGGCCACTCCGGCAGTGGAAAGTCTTCACTCGCCGATGTGCTCGCAGGCCTTTTGCCGGTTGCTCAGGGAAGCCTGGCGCGGAGGGATTGCGTTTACCTGACCCAGAAAACCGTGCTATTTGAAGACACGTTGCGGGCCAACCTGTTACTGGGCTCTCCGGAGGCTTCGGAGACGGAACTCTGGAGCATGCTGGAGCAGATGGAACTGGCTGAGCGCTTCGCTACCGAACCGGATCAACTCGATACCTGGCTGGGCAGCGCCGGAAGCAGACTCTCAGGCGGCGAGGCAAGAAGAGTGGCACTGGCGCGGGTGTTACTGAATCCAGCTCCCCTGGTCATACTGGATGAGCCGTTCACTGGCCTGGATGCTGAGACCCGGTCGAGGATAGCAAAACGGATGGAATCGCTTCTGGAAGGGAAAACCGTGGTCAGTCTCGCACACGGGTCGGATGCCCTTCCGGGCACCGACCGTGTGATCTACCTGAGTGGTTAGCGGGTTTCGAGAACCTCAAACGTCAGCCCCGCCTTGCTGGTAAGCCTGTCCATCAGCTTGCCATCCAGCAGAGAAGACGGTGTCCAGAACCCACCTGGCTGATCCGCCGGAATATCGAACGCCAGGCACATGCCCGCTTCGCCCAACATCTTGCCGGTGGAACCGTAGCCCGGATCCTGATCGCCGGTCACTTTGGTGATGATGGTCTTGCCGTCCTCGGTGCGACCAACAAAGCGCAGATCATAAAAACCGGCTTTCTGGGCTTCGGGGCTTGGGCCCTCGCCCGGCTGAGGGACAAACTTCTCCACCAGCCAGCGAGTCGGTTTGATGGCCGAGGCGGTAAAGAACGCCGCCAGGCCGCCGGTGATCGCATAAGCAGCCAGCCGGCCCTTGGTGCCACGACCGGTCATCATGGCTTCATCGTAGGTGAATTCCTTGCCGTACCGCGCGTTCTGCATGGCATTGGAGCGATGCACCACCCGTGTATTGATGGCGCCCATCACGAAGGGAGCAAGCCAGGCGTTGAACGTCTTATCAAACTCGGCGCCCTTGAGGCTGGGCTGCCGGGTCTTGGAGCGATGTTCCGGCGGACAGATGGAAAACGGGTTGGCCAGCTCCTTGCGCAGCTTCGGATCCGCCGCCGCTTCCTTCGCAACATTCATCATGGAGGCAACCGTACCGCCGGAGAACTCGCCCTTGGCGGTCTTGACCCGCATGCGGACATCCTGGCACGGCATTCCGAACGTCTGCTCCGCCTGATTCTGCAGGAACCAGACGCCCATATCAGAGGGAATCGAATCGAAACCGCAACAGTGAACAATGCGCGCTCCAGAGGTTTTCGCCTCCGCCTCGTAACGCTCCACCATCTTGCGAATCCATTGAACTTCGCCGGTGAGATCGCAATAGTCCGTGCCAGTCTGTACGCAAGCCTTGACCAGCGGCTCGCCGTAAAGCGCATAAGGGCCGACCGTGGATATAATCACGCGGGTCTGCTCACACATGGACTTGAGGGCTGCATCGTCGGCGGCATCGGCAAGAATCACCGGCAGATCCCTGGCCTTGTCGCCAAGGCTGCTTTTCAGTGTGTTGAGCTTGCTCTCGGAGCGTCCGGCAATCGCCCATTTTACCGATTGGCCTACACCGTAGGTCTCGAGCAAGTAACGGGTAAGAATCTGGCCGACGAAGCTGGTGGCACCGAACACCACCAGATCATGGGCTGTTTCTGCGGATTTGGTCATTGCTCTTCCTTAGTAAACAGTGATGACAACAGAAATTGATAACGAATCAATGGTATTTCAGCGGAGCCCGGCAACCGCTTTCTCGCCCATCAGACGCATGAATACGGCAACACCCAGGCCCCAGAAACCGTTGAGGAGCAAGCCGCCCACCCAGGTCTGGGCCGAGACATCTAGCCCTTTCAGGGGGAATACAACCAGCATGGCGACTGCGGTGGGACCTACAGCCCCTACAATGACATGCCCCAGCCAGAACTTCACCCCTGCCAGGCGCCCAAGGATCAGCCACAACAACATGCCCCAAAGGCCACCAAAGAACGCCAATGACACAACCTGGGGCACACCCAGCGGCGGCACCGGTGACAGGTTGAAGGGCGCTGCGGGCACGATGCCCCCGAGCCAGAACAATGCGAACAGGCCCTGATGAAACACCAGGGTTGCGAGAAAACCACTTGCAAACGCCTTGAACCAAACCATGAACAATCCTCTGTTGGTATGAATAGTCGGCCTTAACCCGTTGATTCTGCGTAGCTCATTGAACAACTGCAACCAATGTTAACAGTTTTGAGCGCTCGTTCTACTTTCCCGGCAACACCGTTAAATCCGTCTTCACGGCCAATCGTTTGTCATACTGCTTGGGGCACACTGGCAGGCAGAGCAAGAAACGATTTCCGGAGGTTCGAATTGATCACCTTTTTAACAGTCTTGAGCATCCTGCTTGTCCTGTTCAGCGGCTTTGTCTGCTGGCAGGTTCTTGAACAGCGCAAAGTGATCGCCCGAATGATGGAGAACGACGATATCGCAGATTCCGAGCAGGAACCGGAGCTGGTTATTACGCTTCGGGTACTGGATCCGATTGCCCTGGCCAAGCGGGAGTCACGCTCTGCCCGAGTGCTTGCCGACAAACTCCCCGTGATGGTTCGCAAAATGGTGTACCAGGAAGTGATGAAAGAACTTGAGGAAGAGATGACAGAGCGCGAAATCGACGTGGATATGCAGATTGAGTATCGATGATCGCAATGTGTGACTGGAGGGCCCCATCATGAACCTGGCCGCAATCGTATTGTTGCTGCTACTGGCCTTTTGCGGATTCTGCATCGCCTACTGGCAGCTGCTGCTCTGTCGACGGGAAGCACGGATTCTCAATTCCCATCGTGTGTCAGCGCACAGTGCCATTCAGAAAAGCAGAATGGATCTTCTCGAGGTCCGGAACCGGGCGCGGTTGCTGGAGGACTCGGTTTCGGGTGGCGCGAGCGCCGTAGAAAAGCTGCACAAAGCAATCTCGAACACGACTTTCGGGCTGATTGATCTGTTCTCGAAGGATGAGGAGTTCCGACAGACTGCCCGTAAAGCACGGGCCACCCATGACCAGAAGAGCCAACAGATCTACAAAACCGTGCGCACGACCAACAAGGCCCTGCACATCCTCGCCGATACCCTGATCATCGGGAAAGCAGAAAAGCGGCTCGCTTCCCGCAAGAGCGGCAAGGCTCAGGGTTCCGACGACGGTCAATGAAATTCGGGGGTTAGCGCCTTTCCAGGCGTTTCAGAACCACGTCGACTGTCACCACCAGTGATTTGAGCGAAGCAGCCTTCTCAAGGCCCTCCGAGTTGGCCCGATAAAGATGGGGTGTCATGGCCAGGAGATCGGCGATGCTGTCCTGGTCCGGAAGACTCAGCGGGAACCTTAGCACGGTCGAATCCAGGGTCCGGAAGCCCTCGGGATCAGCCATCTCAGTGTCTGCGGGTGGTTTCAGTTCGGGGTAAATGATTTCACGCAGTTCCCGAAGGTGGTCTGAGCCGGCATCCACCTGTATCACCTTCCCGCCGGGCTTCAGCACCCGGGCGAATTCGCTGAAAACCGGAAAACCGAACAGGCAAAGCACGAGATCTAGGGATTCCGGCAGTATTGGCAGGTTGGCATTGCTGCCAACCGCCCACCGGGTCTGTTTGTCCTGTTTGGCCGCGGCCAGAACCGCCCACTTCGAAATGTCGACGCCGATCAAAGAGATATCTCTGGCGCCGGCCAAGCTCGCGAGGTGTCGAAGGTAATAACCTTCGCCAGAGCCTGCGTCCAGAATCGATCCGGTGCCCTCGCTCGGGAGCCACTGCAATACCTGATCGCTCACGGCCTCGGCGATGTTTGTGTAGAACCCTGCATTCAGAAACCGTTGTCTGGCCGCAACCATTTCCTTGCTATCACCCGGGTCCAGGGAACGTTTCTTTTGAACGGGTAACAGATGCACGTAGCCCTGCCGGGCAACATCAAAGTTGTGTCCGTTCTCGCAACGCCAGGTTTTTTCGCTGGGCACGAGTGGGCAGCCGTCCAGTGGGCAAGCTAAGGCATCAAACGGCATTGTGGTCATGGTTCGTGTATCCGGTTCAACCGTCGGGGTCAGATATCATGGCAGGTATTCTGGCTTCACCCAAAAGAAAAAGGCACCCGAAGGTGCCTTTTCTCAAGCCAGGCAGAAAGTTACAGAACTTTCTTCAGCTCTTCTTCAAGCTGCGGAACGGCTTCGAACAGGTCCGCTACCAGACCATAATCGGCAACCTGGAAGATCGGCGCTTCTTCATCCTTGTTGATCGCAACGATCACCTTGGAATCGGACATACCGGCCAGATGCTGGATGGCACCGGAAATACCCACAGCGATGTACAGCTGCGGAGCAACAATCTTACCGGTCTGGCCAACCTGCATGTCGTTTGGCACGAAACCGGCATCGACAGCAGCACGGGATGCGCCAACCGCAGCACCCATCAGATCGGCTACCTGCTCCAGCATCTTGAAGTTGTCGCCGTTCTGCATGCCGCGACCACCGGAAACCACGATACCGGCGCTTGCCAGATCAGGGCGGTCGGACTTGGCCAGCTCTTCGCTGACGAACTGGGACAGGCCAGCGTCTTTCACGACGTCCAATTGCTCGACAGAAGCGGAGCCACCTTCAGCAGCAACCGGGTCGAACGCGGTCGGACGAACAGTAACGACTTTGATGCTGTCACTGGATTTTACAGTGGCAATCGCGTTACCGGCGTAGATCGGGCGAACGAAGGTGTCTTCGGACTCCACACGCATGATGTCGGAAACCTGCGCAACATCCAGCAGTGCGGCAACACGCGGCATGAAGTCTTTGCCCACGGTTCCAGCGGCGGCGAGAATATGGCTGTAGCCCTTGCCTACTTCGGCAACCAGCTCACCCAGGTTTTCGCCCAGGAAGTGACCATAAGCGGCGTTATCGGCAACCAGTACCTTGTTAACGCCTTCGGCCTTAACAGCTGCTTCAGCAACGGCACCACAGTTCTCACCGGCAACCAGTACGTCGATGTCTCCGCCGATGGCCTTGGCAGCCGCTACAACATTCAGGGTAGCCTGTTTCAGGCTGCTGTTGTCATGTTCAGCAATTACAAGGATGCTCATTTAGATCACCTTCGCTTCGTTCTTCAGTTTATCGACCAGCTCGGCAACGTCGGCCACTTTCACACCCGCCTGACGGGAAGCAGGCGCTTCAACCTTCAGGGTGGAAAGGCGCGGAGCGATGTCGACACCCAGATCGGCCGGGCTCATGTTGTCCAGCGGTTTCTTCTTCGCCTTCATGATGTTCGGCAGAGAAGCGTAGCGCGGCTCGTTCAGACGCAGGTCGGTAGTGACAACCGCAGGCAGGTTCAGAGCAACGGTCATCAGACCACCGTCTACCTCACGGGTTACGTTAACCTTGTCGCCCTCAACAACCACTTCGGAAGCGAAAGTGCCCTGACCCATGCCGGTCAGCGCGGCCAGCATCTGGCCAGTCTGGTTGTTATCGGAATCGATGGACTGCTTGCCAAGAATGACCAGCTTCGGCTCTTCTTTCTCAACAACAGCCTTGAGCAGCTTGGCCGCTTCGAGAGACTGAACCTCCTCGTCCGTTTCGACGTGGATACCACGGTCAGCACCCAGCGCCAGTGCAGTACGGATCTGCTCCTGGGAGGCTTTCGGGCCAATGGATACCACCACGATTTCACTGGCAACACCCTTCTCTTTCAGGCGAACGGCTTCTTCTACCGCGATTTCGCAGAACGGGTTCATTGCCATCTTGACGTTGGCGAGGTCAACACCGGTGTTGTCCGGCTTGACGCGCACCTTTACGTTGTAGTCGATTACTCGTTTTACAGCGACCAGAACCTTCATAGATTCCTCGTTCTTCTACGATGGGTTTATGACTTGCAGTCCTCGCGCAGAGCCTGCCGAAATTCAATGCGCACTAATGATGGAGGCAACACACGGCAGAATCAATAGCCTCAAACGACGCGCCAGGACTGAACTTTCAGCCAATTCCCCGGTATTGACCGGGGACGGCAATGAGACGATACTAGATTTCGACTCAAAACACACGATGTTTCAGTGTGCTCTTACAATGCCAAAGGACAGGGCGAATTTCAAACAAACGTTTGTTTGATTCTTCAAATACGGTATCCTTTTGGTTATGCAAGTCGGGACAAACGGCTTGGGGCAGTCGTCTATAGGCACTTTTACCGGTATGATGGCGGCCCAGAATAATTGGCCTGCGGGCACATAATATCCATTAAAGATGTTTGAGGAGACCAACGTGGAACGCGAATCGATGGAATTTGATGTTCTGATCGTCGGCGGCGGCCCGGCGGGCCTGTCGGCAGCGTGCCGTGTCATGCAACTGGCACAGGAAGCTGGCGAGGAACTCACCGTATGCGTT